>Ga0210396_10000012_pt1 | contig 505934 bp, 448 predicted proteins | sample IncBWH17OmetaG_FD_155466 | JGI IMG/M metagenome (GOLD analysis project Ga0210396, IMG submission 155466) | Forest soil microbial communities from Barre Woods Harvard Forest LTER site, Petersham, Massachusetts, United States - Inc-BW-H-17-O ... | reverse complement strand
GCTTCTTCATTGCCGGTCTCCTTTATCTCTTGTGCTTCGAGCACGTCGATAACTTGGGAGCCTACAGCATCCCGTCGGAGACCGGCCTTCTCATCCCATCTGATTTCGATGCCGTCGTGAACCTAATCTCCTTCCACCACTACCCCAACCCCGATAAGGCGATCGCCGAGTTCCGGCGTGTTCTTCGGCCGGGGGGACGACTTGTCCTCATCGCGTTCGACCTCGACTCGCACTTTATTCAGTTCGCACAGCAGATCAATCGGTGGACAAGAAACATCGCGGGCGATGCCTGGCAAAAACATGGAGAAGAGGTCGCGGCCCTCGTCCGCCATTCGGGTTTCACTTCGGTCGAACTCAAACCAGTGCGCTACTGGTTCAAGACTTTTCTTATCGTCGCCGACACCGCTCCTGAACCATAAAATTTGGACCGGGCGCTCATAGCTCGCCGTCCTGAGCCAAGGGTCAACTGTCGTAACATCCCGTTATCACTCATTGAGGGTCAAGGAGTTTGATCTGGCGGAGACTAGTGGGAGGAAGCCGGTGAAGACCAGTGAGCGTTGCGGAACTTCCACTGCCCTTCTTGATACTCTGTAAGTCCGGTAAAGTATCCCGTTTCGGTTATGCTGTGCCCGGCGGTGTCTACTTGTATCTCGCGCCATGAGACCGCGACTACGGCGAACTCGTTGTTGAGCGGATCGACGCGCAAATCATCTCCCCAGTTCAATTCAATGTGACGGATGGTGTTGGCAAACTTGCGAGTACCTTCCTGCGCCGCAGCGGGATTCGGGAAGGCGATCTGTCCGTCGACGGCCATAAAGAATGCAGGACTCGCATCGAAATACTTGATCCAAGCCATGGGGCCATCGTGGGTGACGGAATGGGAGACGGTTTGCATGAATGCACGCACGGCTTGGTCGACCGAGGCAGCTCCTTCCGTGGTCACGGAGTGGGAGGGGCTCGCGCCAGCCGTACCAAGAACGCAGACTGCCACAGTGGCCGCAAGCAGGAGAGGACGGATTCGCAACTTGCGTGAAAGAAACGGAGCAGCAATAACGCGACTCGAAGACGACATAGAAGACCTCCATTGACCGCCGAGCCTCACTAACGAGGTATAACGGTATAACAAAGGGAATCTAGCGCGTCAATTGACGTAACTCGCGTTCGCACTCATTGACCTTCAAGAAGACGAAATGAAAGCGCACGCTTGTGTGACGCCTGACTGCTTCAGCCATGCGCTAGACTGGGGCCGGCAGTATTTCGGTACGAAGAGGAGTCATACATGGAGATACGTCAGCGCATTGCTGTGATCTTGTTCCTCGGGATAGGCCTGGCGTCGCCGGGGCTCATTGTGGCGCAGTCTGTGGCGCAGTCCTCTCCGGGGGTGGGACAAGAGATGAGTCATGCAGATCGCGAGCCGCCCGGACTGCATGACTTCGATTTTTTATTCGGACGCTGGCAAATCCATCATCGAAAGCTGAAGCATCGCCTGGTCAACAGTCACGAGTGGATAGAATTCGAAGGGACATTATTCTGCCAGCCACTGATGGGTGGCTACGCTAATGTCGACGACACCGTGTTCGAAGTTCCGGGCGGCGCTTACCGCGGCGTAGCTACCCGATCGTTCGACGCCAAGACGGGGCAGTGGTCGATCTGGTGGCTGGACAGCAGGACGCCACTTGGGCCGATGGATCCGCCGGTGAGAGGCAGCTTCCACAACGGCGTAGGAACGTTCTATGCGAACGACGATACCGAGGGCGGGAAACCAGTCCGCACACGGCTTCTATGGTCCGGGATCACACCCACCTCAGGTCACTGGGAGCAGGCAGAATCAACCGACGGTGGTAAAACGTGGGAAACGGATTGGATCATGGACCTTAAACGAGTGCAATAGCTGGTTGAATGGGTTTTCCGCAAGAACACTTGATGTCGGCGGGTCAACTGTTGCTAAATCCGGTTAGCACTCATTGACTTTCCGAAAGGGCGAAACGAAAGCGCACGCTTGTGCTAACGGCTGTTAACAGCAACAATCCTCACAATAGCCCACCAAGTCCATTTGAGTATCGGCGAAATCCCATCTAGAATGAGCCGCAAAGTTCACTCCGGGAGGCCAAGTGCGAACACCTCGGACATTAATGACTGGTGCATCGTGCTTCATCGCAATTGCCTTCTGTTTCTCCCCACCTGAACCGAAACGGTCTGAAAATGCAAACGGTTATCCGCATGGAACCGCGACCTGCCTTGAAGGGGACAATGGGCCGGGGGTCGAACTCTCCTTGAAACAAGGCAGCCGCTGCGAAGGCAAAGTTTCCTACCCCCACTTGGAACTGGACATCAGAGAACGGCCCATCCACAGAAGCATCAGTATTGGTTCTGAAAACTGGGCCTTCAAATGCCCAAACCCGAATCAGGGATGCGAACAGGCTTTGTCCGGCACTGTCGTATTCGACCATGTCGAAGGCAATCTCGAAAACGGGACTGACGGCTCCTATGAACTGAGATTCAGCGGTGGAAGGTCTGAGACCGGCCACTTCAAGGTGGACTGCTCGGCGCCTTGCGCCTAGGTCCGTGGCTTGTAGTTGGCGTTAAATCGCAATTTCACTCATTGACGCTTACTAACTCTCAGTTGGTGTAATCGGCTATCCGCCTTTACACCCGGGAATTCGCAGTGCGGTTCGAGCGCGCGTTTCTGAATCGGAGCACCTGCCGAACAATGGGGCACAGCGCAGCGACCAACAGTCCCGGGCTAACTGGGTCTATGAGGTTGAGGATCAGCAAAGAGGTGAGCCGGGGAACAAGAATCGTCGCCACGTAGAACACGAGAAAACCCAGCAGGCCAAGCACAGCGTCCTTCCAGACACCTCGTATCGGAAGCCTGAGGAAGTAGGACGCCAGCACTCCTGCGAGCGTGCCTGCAGCCATCGCGAGCAGCCCAAAAACGAGGAAAAAGAAAATCGTGAAGCCGGGAGGCACCGCCTTATGCTAGCACTTTCAAACGAGGACTTGGTTCCTTCCAAACGGGCCATTGAGTCGTTCGTTGGCGCGGCATCGCGATTACCCATGTCACAAGAGTATATGCTGCGGTCGCTTTGCCGTTCTGAGTGAAATCGCCCGATTACAGCAACTGACACGGCTCTCAGAAGAGATTACTCCTTTCTCATCTGGCCGCCCGTACTGTTCAGTTGACGGTCGCCAAAGGCGAAGCCTGTTACCAAAAAGAGTCAGAAGCTGACACCGACTTCCAGTTGCACGAACTGGCCGCTAACGCCTGGGTTTAGTACGTAGGTAGTGAACTGATACTGCTTGTAGTCGAAGCCGACGAGAAAACCGCGCTCGATCGTAGTTTCCATTTGGTAGTAACTGGTGTGTTGCGCGACGGCTCCCACTCGCAGCCACTTCTGCATCTGGTAGGTGACTTGGGGCCAACCGTAATAGAAGTTGCCGGATTTTGATTTGGCGTCGAAGACATACTCATTGGCGATCGAAAAATTCAGTCTCTTCCATGTAAGCGAAGCCTCGCATCCGGGGGCAATGCCGTTGGTGCGACCAAAGACTCCGCCAATCATAGGTGTGACCTCGAATTGCCACTTCTCGCCCCATGCGAAGTTGTAGCCTACCCAGAGCGACGCGGTTCGCAAGTCCTCATTGTCATAGCGAGCTTCGAGATGCAACCACTTGTGGTCCGCGGTGAAGGTGGGTGTTGCGTACGCTTCTCCGCTGGCAGGTAGATAGCCGTCCAAAGTGAGTGAGTATTGCCAGGACTCCAAGGCCACCGACGTGGGCGCAGGGTTGTGAGGCTGCGGTTTGGGCGCGTACGTCTGTGCCCAGCCACAAACTGAGAAGAGCAGCCCAGCGAATAGTGCGTTGCTTAGAAACAGCTGGAAAGTTGGACCTCCCATACCGCTGGGACATCGACACCGCGTTTCAATCAGCGCAGTTTGTCAGTTTTCCGGTGTGTCGAGCGAGTAATACGCCTCAATGATGGTCATCTTGCCTTCGTCAAGGAACTTTTTCAGGATTTCGCTCTTCGCGAGTAATTCCGCAACGCGAGAGCCGACTGCCAAAAACCAGAGTGTAGGAAGCGGCACTGGTGTCTTGAAACTGCCAAAACTACCAGTCAGCTTGGATAATGCTCATCGTGACCAGGTGGTGGGCTCTATCAAGCCAGTTGACGTAACAGCCCGTGGTTGTTGAAAAACCCCGATCACGCTCATTGGACGGGTTCTGAGTTAAACACCGTGGCGCTCATTGACCCGCAGCCAGTGGGGTTCGGTTCGGCTTTGCTAGGAGTGCCATCGTCCAGAACTGAGGGCGGCGATCCACTCGCGGTAGCGCAGCGCTTCATCTCTCAGTTTCGTGGCCTCGGGTTCTGGCTCAGATTTTGCTTTCTCGTCGCAGGCTATCGCCTTCATTTGGAGTTCCTCTATCGTCGCATCGGCAGGAACCAGCTTCATGGCAATGCGACCCATTGTACGAGGTATTTTGTTAGTTGGCGAAAAATCGCGTTATCACTCATTGACCCCAAACTGAATTTTGAGTGTAGCCGCTTGACGACGTCGACTGTGGGAGAACGCTCCGCCCTAGGGCTTGCTCTCGGTCGCCGGAGGCTTCATGTATTCAGGGTGCTCCCGCTCGATCTCACTTCCGACCTCAGCGCCGAGCTTTGCACCGATTTTGGCGCATCCGCCAATAGAGTCCCCCATAACGTCGGGCATGACCGATGTGAGCTTCTCTTTCAAAGCTGGCGAGGGGCTTGCGACCTTTGAGGTCCCTTTGTCTTTCTGTAAGGTGATCAGTTCGTTTATTTCTGCGTCGGTGAAGTATTTTTCGTAGACGCGCACGTAGACATCAAGGTAATCCTGAAGGTTTGACCGCTCAAGAAATCTCTTTTTCCATTCATCCCTGTACTCGGGAGTGCATCGTTGGCATTTATCCATCATCTGCTTCGCGCCATCATCCACCATCTGTTTGAAGTTATCCTCAAGGGGTTGCCGGGCCCCGCTGACTTCGACGAGCCTTACAGCGTCCGCGTGAACCTTAGGATCAACCTTCTCGGCGGTAGTGCTTTCTTTCGGCTCCGAGCGCTTGTCAACCGGCGATTGTGCGCTAACGAAGAGAGTCAGAGCCAAGAGCAACAGAGTCCATTTCATGCGGCGCATTATAGCAACCCGCGCTGGGTTGGCGTAACATCGCGTTTACACTCACAAGGGTCGGGCAAGCTCTCCGAGAACGGAACCGAAGCGATTCTGGGGTAAAATCCCGGCGATGGGGCGAGGAAGAGCTGCCGATGCACCGAAAACTGATTGCTCTCTGGACCATCACGCGCGTCGTTGCGGCGGTGCTCTTTATGGGTTGGGTTTCTTTGTATCTGCGCAGGTTGGATCCGGGCATCGGCCTGGTGCTGCCGGAATGGCTGAAACCAGTGGGGATGGTGCTGCTTTTCGCGGGCGGAACTGTTGTTCTACTCTGCGGCGGAATGCTTAGTACAGCAGGCGTTATCCCAACCGAATTTGTCGTTGTTGGTCCCTTCCGCTATGTGCGAAACCCGATGTCTCTGGGACTTGTGACCACGATATTTGGGTTGGCGCTGTTTTGTCGTTCGATTTCGATTTTGCTTTTCTCGGTAACTCTATTTCTCGTTCTGCACGGGATCGTGGTTCTCTGGGAAGAGTCCTTTTTGGAGAAGCGGTACGGCGAGAGCTATGTGCAGTACAAGCACTCGGTAAATCGTTGGCTGCCGACGCTTGGGCGTCGGGCGGGCAAAGGCTGACGGTCGAAATCTCGCAATTAGACTCCTCGCAATTACACTCTTCGCAATTACACTCAGTGACTATCCGCAAGTGCTTCCACTGACTACCGACTCTTAATTCTCACAACCGATTCACCGCGCGACCCGTCGATAGCAAAAACACTCCACCGCATGATCATTCACCATTCCTGTAGCCTGCATAAACGCGTAACAAATCGTCGATCCCACGAAATTAAATCCCCGCTTCTTCAAATCCTTGCTCATTGCATCCGACTCTGGCGTCCGCGCCGGAATGTGCTGCCCCAACCGCAACGCATTCAGCAACGGCTTGCCGCCAACAAACTGCCAGACATAGCGATCGAAGGACCCAAACTCCTTCTGCACCGCCAGAAACGCCTTGGCGTTTCGTATTGCGGAAGCAATCTTCAGCCGGTTCCTCACAATGCCCTCATCGCGCAGCAGCCGCGCCACCTTGCGACGGTCGTAGCGAGCAATCTTTTTCGGATCGAACCCATCGAAAGCCGCCCGATAATTCTCCCGCTTGCGCAAAATCGTATCCCAGCTGAGGCCTGCCTGGGCTCCCTCGAGAATCAGAAACTCAAACAATCCCCGATCATCGTGCAGGGGCACTCCCCACTCCCGATCGTGATAAAGAATCGAGAGCTCATCGCTCGGCCAGGAGCAGCGAACGACATCTTTCTTGGGCGTTTTTTCAGGCATTCTCAGTGGCAACGCTGCCGTCGCGTCCATTCCCCGACTGTCGATTTTAGCGAAGCTACGCCTTTAGCGAAACTGCGCCGCGAACGGAGGCCAAAGAACGTGTCTTTGACCGGGGGGATTACGGTAGCGGACAAAAGTGTCCGCTCCACACAAGGCGGGCTTCCACTTGCGCGGTGGAACAGGGCACAATTCCGTAGTCTGCCGGGCAGAAGCATGGCTTAGGATTTGGCGGAAGGCACAATTGGGATGTAGCCAGGGGCTGAGATTCGCGGGCGGTATTACGGGCGCAAGGTGCAGCGGCTGCTGCTGGATGAGGGGATTGTGATGCGATGAGCAAGGATTTGAAGAAGCCCCAATTAAAGAGAGGCAGGTCTTCGCTTGCGGTTTTATTTCAAGCCAAGTTCGCCATCGTACTGTTGGATAACCCCATAGCATTCGCAGGCGGAGTTTTCAAGTTTCTTGCGATTCACGATCTTCACTGCGCCGCGGGTATACTCGATGAGCTTCTTCTTCTGCAAAACACCAGCTGCCTGGCTTACGCTAGGTCGATCTGTCCCTAACATCGTTGCGAGAAAATCATGAGTGATGAGCAGCGACCCTGAATCCACTCTATCCTGAGTCATTAACAACCACCTCGCCAGGCGCTGCCCAATAGCATGCAGCCGATTACACGCCGCTGTTTGTGCGACCTGCATACTTCGAATTGCGGCATAGCGGCTTAACATCAGTTGCATGTGTGGAGCGGATTGCAACGTGCTCTGCAAAGCACCGACCTCGACCCGGAACCCATCCCCCGTGATTTGCACCACCGCATGAAGCGGGCTCCTGCTCAGCCCAACCGCCGCCAGTGTGCCTGTAAAGCCCTCATTTCCAACTATGCCAGCTTCGGCCGTTCTTCCATCTTTCATTACGACTACAAGAGAAATCAATCCTCGATTCGGGAAATACGCAAACTCTAGCTTTCCACCCGCTTCATGCAGGACTAAATGGTTTGGCAAGCTGACGTATTCGAGATGAGGACGCAGTGAGCGGTAGTCCCTATCGGAAATCGACAGGAGTATTAGACTGCTGACTGGTTTCCCTTGCGTATTCGTCCGCTCGCCAGACTGCACGACTCGGCTGCGTTTGCCATCCATGAATTTATCCTTTTGGATAATCGTGTGTTTACCTAATTGCCGAGAAAAGACCCTGGCTCATTCCCTCGTGACTTCTCTCTGCGCTCACCCTCTAACGCGAAGCAAAGCTTCCCAAGGAGGATCGTCAGCTTCTGCGGGCAGGGCCATAGCGGCGGTCCTTTCTCACTGCTCTCACTGCTAACGAAGTTACCTCGGAGTTGATAGCCGAGTCTGAGCAATAACGCTCGTTCAAAAAGAGACACGTAGCGCAGAACCCGATGAGGGTGGTAGAGCCAGCCATGGGAGCGGAGTTTCCCTTGGGGCGTGCTCCGGAACAAAATCTAGGTATGTAGGATGCCCGACAGACCGGTCAAAATTGGCGTATGTAGACTACGGTCGTTATCCGTCACCAAGTGGGTACACGTCGGCGCAGCGACAGAGGCAGCCATGAGCAGGAAGCTGGTATGGATCGAGCTCCCGTTTTTTCGGGGTTTTGGTTGCTCCGAATGTGGATGGCGGTTCAAACCCTCCGGTGCTCCTGAAGGAAAATCTTTCGATGAAATGATGCGCAACTTCGAGTTGCAGCGCGACAAAGAATTTAAATCCCATGTTTGCGCCGATCATGCTGCCGACAAGAGATAAGTTTATGTAACCAAGGCGACAGCACTCACAACCCCTCTATACCATCTAAGGCAATGCAGTGGGATCCCCGGCTCCCCGACCTTAAATGAACAACTCAATTGAATCATCCTGGCTAACCAGCTGCTAGCTACTTGCACGTGGAACACAGGACGATTCTGCAATGGGTGCGGTGCAAGGACGTCAAGGATGTGGCGGAGGGTATAATTGGATGCAGCCTCAGTCTTGAGATTCGCGGGTATTGCCCTATGGGGACAGGACTTGCGAGTGTAAGTCGTTGACAAGGGGATTACGGCTGGGCTATCCTAGTATCTCTTTGGAAGTCCTGCGGCTGCCCGCCTGGAACACCTAGCGCGCGTTCTGCGTGGATATCACGGATACGGCAATCAGGTATAGGGCTTTAGGGGCGGCATTTTAGGGCAGTCAGCGTTCTTCGTCGTTATAACGTTCTTTTAATTCTGGGAGATTTCCAATGGCAACCTATTTCCCCAAAGAGGGAGATATTGCGCGTAAATGGTTTGTGGTGGATGCGAGCGGGCTGGCGCTTGGCCGCCTCGCCTCGCGCGTGGCCCGCATTCTGATGGGCAAAGAGAATCCGAAATACACGCCGTTTATCGATACGGGCGATCATGTCGTGATTATCAATGCCGAGAAGATCAAGGTTACCGGCATGAAGACTGATCAGAAGATGTATCACCGCTATACGGGGTATCCCGGCGGGCTGCGCTCGGAAGAGATGAAAAAGCGGCTGGTGCGGAAGCCGGAGCTGATCATTGAAGATGCGGTGTCGCGCATGCTGCCGAAGAACAAGCTGGGCAAGCAGATGTTTACGAAGCTGAAGGTTTATCGCGGGGATAAGCATCCGCATGAAGCGCAGAAGCCGGAAGCTAAGGTGTTTGCGTAGGATCGCTTCGAGCCGCGAGATGCGGGCTCCGAGCGGGCAATAGGGTTCTAGATTTCTTGGAAAGGTTGATCAGGCCAGAAGCTTCATTCTTCGCGCACTTGGCTGCTCGAAGCGCGAAGCTCGCGGCTGGACGCTAAAAAATGGCAGAGATTGTTCAATACTACGGAACTGGACGGCGCAAGACGGCGATTGCGCGAGTTTTTCTTCGGCCGGGCAGCGGCGAGCTCAAGGTCAACGGCAAGCCGTTCGATGAATACTTTGTGACGCCGTCGCAGCGCATCGCGGCGAAGCGGGCGCTGGTCTCGACCGATACGGGAGCCACGTTTAACGTGCTGGCGAATGTTTGCGGCGGCGGAGTTGCCGGGCAGGCGGATGCGGTGCGTCTCGGCATTACGCGCGCACTCATGCTGTTTAATGCGGAGCTGCGCGGGAAGCTGAAGGCTGAGGGCATGGTGACGCGCGATCCGCGAGCTAAAGAGCGCAAGAAGTATGGGCAGAAGGGCGCTCGCAAGAGATTCCAGTTTAGTAAGAGGTAGTGCTAGTGCAGTACCCAGTACCTGGTAACCAGTACCCAGAAAGATCGGGTTCAGGTTGCTGGATACTGGAGCGTTGATTTAGGAGTTCAATTCATCCCCCCACCTCCCCTGAGATGGGGTGGAAGGGAATGGCAATCCGGATCTTTTCAGCATCCGGATGCAGACCAACTGAGGAGGTTGATTGGCGAATATCACGATGAAGGAGTTGCTCGAAGCGGGCGTTCACTTCGGGCACCAGACGAAGCGGTGGAACCCAAAGATGAAGGAGTACATCTTTGGCGAGCGCAATGGGATTTACATTATCGATTTGCAGAAGACGCTGAAGATGTTCAAAGAGGCGTCAAAGTTTGTGCAGGATCTGGCGGCGGACGGCCGCATCATTCTTTTTGTGGGCACCAAGCGCCAGGCGCAGGATGCGATTGCGGAAGAGGCGCAGCGCTGCTCGATGTTCTACGTGAACCAGCGCTGGCTGGGCGGACTGCTGACCAACTGGGTCACGGTGCAGAAATCGGTGAAGCGGTTGAAGGAACTGGATGAAATGGCCACGGATGGCCGTTACGATCTGCTGCCGAAAAAAGAAGTGATTAAGCTCGAGCGCGAGCGCAAGCATTTGCAGGCAAATCTTGCCGGCATCAAGAATATGACTCGGCTGCCGGATGCGATCTTTGTGGTCGATTCGAATAAAGAGCAGATTGCGGTGCGCGAATCGCGCAAGCTGGGCATCCCGGTGGTTGCCGTGGTTGATACGAACTGCGACCCAAGCGAAGTGGATTATGTGATTCCGGGCAATGATGACGCGCTGCGAGCGATCCGGCTGTTTACTTCGAAGATTTCGGAGTCGATTGCAGAGGGCGTGCACGCTCGGGACGATAAGCAGATGGCGGATATTCAGGCGGTGGCCGAGCCGGAAGCGGCGGCAGAAGTTGCGGCTCCGGAAACTGAAGAACTGTTCGCGGCGGTTGCGGCGGACGGCGAAGTTGCTGCTGTGGCGGCAGTCGACGGGACCGGCGAAGAGATACGGATGGAAGACGTGCTCGGCAAGGGCACGAGGAAGCGTCCTTCGGCAGCTACGGAAGATGTTGACGAGCTGCAGGCGGAGACGCGGCGGTTTTGAGGTCGGCTTAGCTATTAGCGGTTGGCCTTTCGGAAACCTATCTGACCCGCGCAGTTTGACTGTGCGCGGGTCGAGTTTTGTAAGAGCAAAGTTTTAATTGAAGGAAGAAATACGAATGAGCACTACTATGGCGAACATTTCTGCTGCACAGGTGAAAGAGCTCCGGGAAAAGACCGGGGCGCCGATGATGGACTGCAAGACGGCTTTGACGGAAGCGAAGGGCATCCTGGAGGATGCGATTGTGCTGCTGCGGAAAAAGGGCGTGTCGGTCGCGGCGAAGAAGGCTACGCGCGTGACTAGCGAAGGTTCGGTGGGGCACTACATCCACGCGGGCGGGAAGATTGGTGTGCTGGTTGAGGTCAACTGCGAGAGCGATTTTGTGGCGCGCACGGAGGACTTCAAAGAGCTGGTGCACGATATTGCGATGCACATTGCGGCTAGCGATCCGAAGTATGTCCGCAAAGAGGATGTGACGGCGGCAGACTACGCGCGCGAAAAGGACATCTATCTCGCGAAGGCTATCGCGAGCGGCAAGCCTGCGAACATTGCTGAAAAGATGGTCGCCGGGATGATGGAGAAGTTCTACGAGGAGGTTTGCCTCCTGGAGCAACCGTTTATTAAGGACCAGACTATAAACATCTCGCAGCTGATTGCGGCGAAGATCGGGAAGCTGGGTGAGAATATCGCGGTAAGGCGGTTTGCGCGGTTTAAGGTGGGGGATGCTGGTGAGACAGTCGCTGTTACTAAGCCGGCGGAGCCGCAGGCGGAGTAAAGACAGGATCGAGTCCCCTTATTTTGGCCCCGGCATCTTAGCGATGCTGGGGCTTTGTTATTGGTTACAGACATCTGCCGAGCTTTGCTCGGCTGGGCAGACGAGGGCGTCTGCCCCTACGCGATTCAGGTTGGGCAGCGAGGCGGTGCTACACTGAATCTCGATGGCTGAGCCAATCTTTAAACGCATTCTGCTGAAAATCTCGGGCGAGGCCCTGGCGGCCACGCAGGGGTTTGGCGTTGACACCACACGCATACATGAAGTGGCGGCGGAGCTGGCCGAAGTGCAGAATCTGGGCATCCAGATGGCGATTGTGGTGGGCGGCGGGAATTTTTTTCGGGGAGTTGCCGATCAGGCGCGGAACATGGATCGCGTGTCGGCCGACCACATGGGGATGCTGGCTACGGTGATCAACGCGCTGGCGTTACAGGATGCTCTTGAAAAGCAGCATGTTTATACGCGGGTGCAGACGGCGATTGAGATGAATCAGGTGGCGGAACCTTTTATACGACGGCGCGCGATACGGCATCTGGAAAAAGGGCGAGTGGTTATTTTTGCGGGGGGGACGGGGAATCCATATTTTTCTACGGACACGGCGGCGTCGCTGCGGGCGATGGAGATCAAGGCAGATGCGATTCTAAAGGCGACGAAGGTGGATGGGATTTATGATGCCGACCCGATGAAGGTTCCGGACGCGAAGAAATTTGACACGCTTACCTATATGGACGTGCTGAAGCAGGGGCTGAAGGTGATGGATTCGACGGCTATTTCTTTGTGCAAGGATAATAATCTGCCGATCATCGTTTTCAATTTGAATCAGCATGGGAATATCCGGCGGGTGGTGTTGGGGGAGAAGATTGGGTCGCTGGTGAGCGCTTAGAAGCAGTACCCAGTACCCAGTTGCCAGTAGCCAGAAAAGAGTGCTGATTTATAATTCACCGTTCTGTAATCAAAATATTTGGGAGCTGATAGAGATGGCTCATCCTGCCTTGAAAGAAGTTTTCGGACAACTGAAGACGCGCATGGATAAGGCGGTGGAAGATTTCCGCCGCGAGATGGCGGCTACGCGGACTGGGCGCGCGAACATACATATGCTGGATACGGTGTCGGTCGACTACTACGGGTCGCAGATGCCGCTTAACCAGATTGCGCAGATTCACGCTCCGGAGCCGCAGATGATCACGGTGCAGCCGTTTGACACGTCGCAACTGGGGGCGATTGAAAAGGCGATCCGCGCGGCTGACCTGGGGCTTAATCCGATGAATGACGGCAAGCTGGTGCGCGTGCCCGTGCCGGCGCTGACGGAAGAGCGGCGCAAGGATATGGTGAAGCATCTGCATCGGATTCTGGAAGAGCATCGCACGGCGGTGCGAAATGTGCGGCGTGATGGGAATGACGCGATTAAGAAGACGATGAAGGACAAGAAGATCGCCGAGGACGACGAGAAGCGGGCGCTGGACGAGATCCAGAAGCTGACGGACGATGAGATTAAGAAGATGGAAGAGATGAGCAAGGCGAAGGAAAAGGAAGTGCTGGAGTTCAAGTAGGGCAACTGCGCCGGACGTTGGACTGGATGTAGATCGGATTCATCGAAGGCTGCTTGGTTGTTGTCGCTACGATTGACGGTAAGACCTGCGCCCCGAGTTTGTCGCCAAGCCATAAAATGTTATCTGGAGTTCAAATGCGATCCCTAACTTGCGCCCTGGCCCTATCCCTGCTAATCCCCGCCGCGGTAGCGGCCCCAGCGCCCGCCGATCTCGAAGCGCGCCGCAAAGGCCTTAACGACCTGCTGCATGAGCAGTGGGAATACACCATGCGCACCAGTCCGCTGTATGCCTCTATTCTCGGCGACAAGCGCTACAACGACAAGGTCGACGACTTCTCGCAGGCAGCGATCGACGACAGTCTGGTTCAGGCGCGCAACTTTCTCACCCGCTTCGAGGCGGTCGACACTACAGGATTTCCGGAGCAGGAAATTCTCAATCAGCGGCTCATGGTTCGCGACCTCAAAATGACGCTGGAAGGCGCGCGCTTCAAGCCGTGGGAGATGCCGGTCAATCAGTTCAGCGGAATCCACATCGACGCGCCTCAACTGGTGAGCATTCTTTCCTTTGAGAGCGTCAAAGATTACGAAGACTACATCGCACGCCTCAAGCAAATTCCGCGCCTCTTCGACCAGACCATGGACCAGATGCGCCGCGGCATGGCGGCTGGCCTGATGCCGCCAAAACTTCTGCTGGAAAAAGTCGTCACCCAATCGAACGACATCGCGTCGCAGACGCCCGAGCAAAATCCGTTCACGCATCCCTTCGACAAATTTCCCGCCGCAATCCCCGAAGGGGATCGCAAGCGCCTGCGCGCCGAAGGCCTGGCCGCGGTCAAAGATTCCGTCATCCCCGCATACGTAAAATTCACGGCGTTTGTCCGCGACGAATACGCGCCCAAAGGACGCTCCGAGCCGGGAGCGTGGTCGCTCCCTGACGGCGACGCGTGGTATGCCTTCCGCGTGAAAGAAAGCACTACCACCAATCTCTCGCCTGAAGAAATTCATGAACTCGGCCTGGCGCAGGTCAAAGAAATCGAAGCGCGCATGATCGCGGTGGTAAATCAACTCGGCTACAAGGACATGAAGAGTTTCAAAGCCGCCGTCGACGCCGATCCCAAACTGCATGCACATTCGCGGGAAGAAATCCTCGACCTGTACCGCAAATACGAAGATCAGATGTATGCGCGGCTGCCGCAATTATTTGGACGCCTGCCGAAAGCCAAGCTCGAAGTGATGCCGGTCGAAGAGTTCCGCGAGAAAGGCGCGTCCGACGCGGAATACATGGATGGGACGGCCGACGGTTCGCGCCCCGGCCACATCATGGTCAACACCGGCGACTTCGCCAAGCGCACGGTTCTCGATATAGAAACTACCGCGTATCACGAAGGCGTGCCAGGGCATCACATGCAAGGCGCAATCGCGCAGGAATTGCCCTCGCTCCCACTCTTCCGCCAGCATGAAAATTACACCGCTTATGTGGAAGGCTGGGCGCTCTACTCCGAGCGCCTGGGAAAAGAAGTCGGCTTCTATCAAGATCCCTACAGCTACTACGGGCATCTGCAGGACGACATGCTGCGGGCGATTCGTCTGGTCGTCGACACCGGCTTCCACTACAAGCACTGGACCCGCCAACAGGTCGTCGATTATTTCCACGCCCACTCGGCTATCGACGAAGTCACGGTGCAGAGCGAAACTGACCGCTACATGGCGTGGCCGGCGCAAGCGCTGGGCTACAAAATCGGACAACTGGAGATTTTGAAACTCCGCCAATACGCCAAAGACCAGCTAGGCGACAAGTTCGATATACGCGCGTTCCACGATGAAGTTCTCAACGGCGGGGCGCTCCCGATGGACGTGCTGAGCGCGCGCATCCACGACTGGACCGCGCAGCAAAAAGCGCAAGCCTCGCTGTCGCAGCCGAGCCGGAATACAGCTTCATACGCAACCGCAAGTCAAAAATAAAAACATCAATCGAGAATTGTCATCCTGAGCGGAGAGGGAACAGGAGCAAAGCGATTGTCCCGGCGGAGTCGAAGGACCTTGCGTTTTGCCGCGGCGCCCCTACCCGTCCACGTTCTTCGCGAATGAGTGAGCTCTCCGCAGACGCGACGCTGCAGCGCGGAGGCAGCCTCCGAAACCTCTATACTGTCGCCATGCCGACGCCCGAAGAAGAACGCACCCGTCTCGCCTCCGTCTACTCCGCCATGAGCGACGAAGAGCTGAGCCAGATCGCTGCCAGCGGCGATGAACTAAGCTCCGCGGCCCACGAAGCATTTGCGTCCGAGATTGCGAAGCGCGATCTCAATATCGAGATAGCTCCCCCGCGCGGCGAAGACGTTGTTGAATTCAACGAAACCGTAACCCTCCGCCAATTTCGCGATCTCCCGGACGCTCTACTCGCGAAAGGCAGTCTCGAGTCCGCGGGCATCCAGGCCTATCTCGTGGACGACAACATGATCCGCATGGATTGGTTCATCTCCAATCTCCTCGGCGGAGTCAAATTAAACGTACGTCCCGAAGACGCCGAAGCAGCCAACGAAATCCTGAATCAACCCACTCCCGAAATACTCGATGTAGAAGGCGTAGGAAATTTCGAGCAGCCCAAGTGCCCAAGTTGCGAATCACTCGACGTCAGTTACGAAGAACTGCACAAGCCAATCGCCTACCTCACCGCTTACGCCGGCGTCCCCCTGCCAGTCTACAAAACCGGATGGACATGCCACGCCTGCGGCCATCATTGGGAAGACCAACCCGATTCATCGCCGCCGTAACGATTTCGGGTGGCGCAGCGATTCAACGCTGCGATAGCTGGGCTATTTTTGGTAGTAGCTGGAGCCGGTGAGGGGTTTCAAAGGTCGGCGCCGTGGGCACACTTCTGAGATTGGGCCGGCAACAAAAAGGGCGCAGCCTCGCAGGCCGCGCCCTTTTTTGTCAATGATCGATCGCTTACTTCCGCTGAAACGCTCCATGCGGCCGGATCGGCGGATGCACAATCGCGATGTGCGACTGCGCCGCTGCTTTCTGCGCGGCTGCGTTCTGCGCCACTGCGCTCGCGGCAGAATTCTGCGCCTCGAAAGTTCCGACGCCAAGCTGTGCCGCCGCGCCGCCAGAGTCCGCAAAGGAGTCCACGTCGATAAAGACGACGGTGGCGCTGTCCACCACGTAATACTGCAGCGTGAAGCCCCCCAACTCCGTGCCCTGGTTGGTCGAGGAGACCGAGCCGCGGCCGTCGGCAGTTGTATCCGGAACGTACGCCCCGACCATGGTCGAAGTGATTGGGGGCACGCCAAGGTTGCTTTCGTCCAGTAATCCCGTCATGTTTGCAGCCCCGGTAAAGCTGGTGTCAGGGGGACCGGCGTCGAACTGCGCGATGTCGTTGACAACGCCGACTGGAGGGAAGGTATTCGCACCGGAAAGGTTGAGTGCGTAACCTCCCGAGGGAGTGAATGCGGTTGCGGATTGCGAAAAGGCGGCGCCCTGAAGCAGACCGAGACTGTCGATTTCCAGCAATTGGATTCCGCCGTTGGAGGAAGGATAGGCGGCGAACGCGAAATTATTCAGGGCGCCGTTGCTGAAGCCGGCGAGCGAGAGTTGGCAACGTCCCGGGACGCAACTGGCTGCCGAGGTTGAAAACGGCTGTCCCAAGGCGACTGTACCAGCATCGTTGTAATCCTCGACGCCGTTGGTCAGGTTGGCGCTGGCGTCGGTGGTCGCATAGCCACCGGCGGAGATCGGACCGCCGCTACTGTCCATGCCGCTAAGCACGAAAACCAGCTGACCCGGGGTGACAGAAGTTGCTTGCGTAAAGGCATCACCCGCGAGGACGATCCCGGTGTTATTAGTATCAGTCTCGATGAATTTCAGGTGGGTGGAGTCGATCACCCACACGTCAAAACCCAACGAGCCAAAACCGGTTGTTAGTGTCGCCGTGCTGGGAGCACCCGCTGCGCCCGCGGTCACCTGCCCACTGAGAGCCAACCCAATAAGACCGCCGGAAGAGCCGTTGTTGTTGAAATCTTCAGTGCCGCCGATGCTGTTGCCGCTGACCGTGAACGCTCCGACCGTGGCGAGCGGGTTCCCGTTTGAATTCTCTACGAAGTCAGCGCCGGCGAGTGAAAAGGCGTATGACCCAGCGATACTCGGCGTGGGCACCTGCACGTCAATGGTTCCGCTACCGGTGCCCAAGGTGTCGAAGCGGCTGATAAGCCCGTGACTCGAGGTGGCCAAAACGAAATCAATGTTAAAGGTTCCAATCGAGGTCGCAAGCGTGCCTGTGCCCCGTCCGTCGGGGCTGATCGAATATCCGCTGCCTGTCGGATTGACAGCTACACCTGGATTCACCCCGAGGCCGCCGAGGTCGTTGATGTCAAGGGTTCCGCTCTGGATGCCGCCCTTGCCGTCGGCTACGATGATCCCCGCAATTGCGAAAGGGACCGGCTGCTGACTGGAATTATTGAGGTCGGTACCCGAAATCGAAATAACATAGGTGCCGGTGAGATTGCTGTCGCCGAAGCCGCCCTGGTTGGGTGTGGGAATGTTGCTCGAACCGCACGCGGTCATGAGAGAAATGCTGGCGATTGCCAAAGCCACGAACAGGCCTCCGACACACTTGCCGCTGGCAGGGGATTTCATAAGACACTCCTGTTGGTTGTTGGTCTTTGTTCGTAAGATGCGCTAACCCACATCCTAAAACAAAGTTTCGGTGGAAAAAATTGACAGGGGCGTTTCCTCTTACGTAGGTAATCTTTTGACTTTGACATGCTGAGCGGAGCGATGCGATGTTGCGTTTTCATTCTTGGGAAGGGTCAAGGCATGGGGGCTTCGCCCGCTGGGCAGGTGAGGGCACCCTTCGACAAGCTCAGGGCAGGCTCTGCCCCTACGCGAGGGTGGCGGTGTTTAACTTATTCCGCCGTCGATCAAAGGCGCAAAATCAGACTCCCGCTCCAACCGGTGCAAGGCGCCTGCGCCTCTGCGCCGCCTTTTCCGAAGCCCATACCCCGACCCGATAAGCCAGTAGAATGGCCAGCAAAATCCCATATTCAATGGGCTTGGTGTGATCCGCTTTTACCAGCCAGAGGTAATGGACAACTCCGAGAATCGCGGTGAGATAGATCAATCGATGGAGCCGCTGCCAGTTCTTCCCGCCCAGACGGCGGATCGACCAAGCCGTCGAAGTGAGCGCCAGCGGAATCATCAAAACAAAAGCCGAGAATCCAACCGTAATAAACGGACGCTTGGCAATATCTTTCACCATCTCATGCACATCGAAAAATTTATCCAGCCAGATGTAGGTGAGGAAATGTAAAGTTCCGTAAAAGAAGGCAAACAGCCCGAGCATCCGCCGCACTCCAATCAACCAGTATTGCCGGCTGATGCGCCGCAGGGGGGTGATGGCCAGCGTGATCAGGATCAGGCGCAGGGTCCAGTCGCCGGTGGCGTGGGTGATGACCTCAATGGGATTGGCGCCGAGGCCGTCATGAAACGCTTTCCACACCAGCCGCGCAAGCGGAACGAGCGCTGCAATAAAAATGAAAATTTTAAGGATGCGCAGTCGGCTCATAAATAATTGCGGAGGTCAGAGGTCAGATTGCAGAGTTGAAAGGCGTCGTGCTAAGGCTCTTACCTCTGCAAACTGACCTCTAACCTCTCAGAAATTCTTTTTCAAATCCATCCCCGCATAAAGGCTGGCCACTTGATCGTAGCCATTAAACATAAGCGTCGGCCGCTTTAAGAATTCTCCCAGCCGCCGCTCCTTCGCCTGGCTCCAGCGCGGATGATCGACCTTAGGATTCACATTCGAATAGAAGCCATACTCATGCGAGTTGGATTGCTGCCAGGTGTTAAGAGGCTGACTGCCGGTGAAACGAATGCGCACGATCGACTTCGCGCTCTTGAATCCATACTTCCACGGAACCACAATCCGCAGCGGCGCGCCATCCTGATTGGGCAGCAGCTCGCCATACATGCCAAAACAAAGCAGGCAGAGAGGATGCATCGCCTCATCCATGCGCAGTCCTTCGACATAAGGCCACTGCAAGACATTGCTGCGCTGGCCGGGCATCTGCCTGGGATCGTAGATGGTAGTGAACTCGACAAACTTGGCCTTGGGCAGGGGATCGGCGCGCTTGATCAATTCGCTGAGCGAAAATCCCACCCACGGCACGACAATCGACCATCCCTCAACGCATCGATGCCGGTAAATGCGCTCCTCGGGCGCAGCCATTTTCATGATCGTATCGACATCGAGCACTTGCTTCTTCTGGACGTCGCCGTCAATGGTTACCGTCCACGGGCGAGTCTTGAAATCCTTAGCCAGCGCGGCAGGCTCATATTTGTCGGTTGAAAATTCATAAAAATTGTTGTAGTTGGTGACATCCTTATAGGGAGTTTGCGGCTCCGTGGTGCTGAAGGTACTCTTCTGAATGCCGTCAATTTTGGCATTAGCCTGTGCGATCAATGAAGGATTAACCAGATCGCCCAAACCGCGAAACGCCGTGCCGGCGACCGCAGCCGCGCCGGCCAGTCCGACACCCGCCAGAAACTTCCGCCGGTTCAAGTACGCGGACTTGGGAGTAATTTCAGAAGAAGGAATCGCACCCGATTTAGCAATCAACATAATTCTCCAAACAGTCTTACCCGCCGGCACTGCGGTTGAAGTACGCGCGCCGAGCGGAGATGGATCTAGCTACAGTATAGTTCGCACGAACGGGGAAAAAAGTTACGGGGCGGTAGTGGCTCAGTTTGAAAATGCATTCTCTCAGCGGCTAAAGCCGGATTGAAAAATGGAATCTTACGGCATGGCTAAAGCCATGCCCTTTCAAAACAACGCCCTTTCAAAACGACTGAAACTGAGCCACTACTTACGCGAATTTTCGCGATCCCTATAGTGGTAGATGATCTTGGGTGGTTAACGGATGGATCGAAATCTCAGTTTCCAGCCGATTTGGCAATCGACTTGGTCCCTGACTTCGCGCGCAGAACTTCGCGCACCTTCTTGGCGAGATTTTGCAGGGTGAAAGGTTTTTGCAGAAATGCAGTACCGGGGCTGAGCACCCCGCGGGTCGCAATCGCATCCTCGGTGTAGCCCGAAAGAAATAGAATGCCAATTCCCGGACGCAGTTCGAGCAATTGGCTGGCGAGTTCGCGACCACCTATACCGGGCATCATCACATCGGTAATGAGGATGTCGATCGGTTCCTTGCACTCCGCCGCCACGCGCAATCCGGTCTCGCCGTTTGCAGCCTCGATCACCCTGTAGCCGCGTGACACCAGCGTCAGATGCACCAACTCGCGCACCGATTCTTCGTCCTCCACCAGGAGCACGGTTTCCGATCCGCCTCCTTCACTGGTGGTCGCCGTAACCGGGCTGATCTCTTCCGCCGCATCCTCGACTCGCGGCAGATAAACGTAAAAGGTCGTGCCCACGCCAATTTCGCTTTGGGCAAAGACGTATCCGTTGCTCTGCTTCACAATGCCATACACCGTGGACAGCCCCAAGCCTGTACCTTTCCCTTTTTCCTTGGTGGTGAAAAAAGGCTCGAAGATGCGCGACTGGGTTTCCTTGTCCATGCCGTGCCCGGAATCCGAAACCGAGATCACGGCGTAACGCCCCGGCTGTATGAAACGATGCTGGCTGAAATCCTTGCCCACGGTTACATCGGCGCTCTGCAAGGTAAGCTTGCCGCCTTCGGGCATCGAATCTTTGGCATTCACCACCAGGTTCATGATGACCTGCTCGAGTTGGCTTGCGTCGGCACGCGTGTGCCCGGTTTGCGTGGAAAGCCGAGTGGTCAACTCGATATTCTCGCCGATCAAAGGCCGCAAGAGCCGCTCCATGTCGCCGACAACCTTATTGACGTCGACCACTTTCAGCTCCAGCAACTGCTTGCGGCTGAAGGCCAGCAATTGGCGGGTCAGGGTCGCCGCACGATCGGCTGCCTGCTGAATGGAATGCACCTTATCGTGCTGCGGGCCGCCCTTTTCTAACTCCTCGAGCAATACCTCTGTATATCCGTTGATCACCATTAACAGATTGTTGAAGTCGTGGGCCACGCCGCCAGCGAGTCTCCCCACTGCATCCATCTTCTGCGCCTGGCGAAGCTGCTCTTCCAACTGCCGCCGGTCGGTGATGTCTTCCGCAATCAACTCCAGCACTTCTTCAGGCTCATCGCTGATGGTCGCCGCGCACCCGCTGATGCGCACAATGATGGTGCGTCCTTCTTTTCGCTTCCACTGGACCTCGACGCCGTTCAGGCTGCCAGCGCGATGATTATCGTCGGCCAGCCGGTCGAGTTCCTGCGGACTCACGAATACATCTCGTCGCACATCGAGGGCCAGAAGCTCTTCCACCGATCCATACCCGAGCATGCTGATGAGTGCCGGATTCACGTCCAGGAATCTTCCGCCGAGCGTGCAGCGGCAGATGCCAAACGCCGCGCTTAAGATCAACGACCGGGAACGCGCTTCCGACCGCCGCAGCGCCTCTTCATAGCGCTTGTGCTCGATCGCCGCGGCCAGCTGCTGCGAAACAAATTTCAGAATCTCGCGATCGCGCTCACCGAAACGAGTATTCTCGCTGTAGCTCTGCACCACCAGTGCGCCTATGCAGTTGGCCGCGCTCTTCAACGGAACACCCAACCAATCGACCGACGGCGCACCGATCAGCTCCACTTCACCATGCCGCACCAGGGCAGCAAAAACCGACGGTGTCGCCAGCAACGGCTCTCCCGTGCGCAACACATATTCCGTCAAGCCGCGTCCCAAAGGCTTGGGCGCAGGGGTTGGATCTTCTTCATCCACGAAATAAGGAAAGCTCAGCAGCTGCGATTGCGGATCGTAGAGCGCGATGTAAAAGTTTCGGGCGTTCATCAACTGGCCTACGATGTTGTGAATCGCGGCAAAGAATTGCTGCAAGTCCTCCGCCGATTGGCTCCGCGCCGCGATGGCATACAGCGCCGCGTTCAATTCCTCCGCGCGCTTCTGTTCGGTGATGTCGCGATACGATGCGTACGCCCCCAGCCTTTGGCCGTTCAGCATCACCGGAGAAGTCGAGAGCTGGACCTCTACCAGAGACCCGTCTTTCCGTCGCCGCCGCGTCTCTACCGAAAGTTTGCTTTGCGTCTTTATGCATTCGGCGATCCACGCCGTTTCCGCATAACGATCGGGCGGCACAATCAGCTGGTCAAGCGCTTTTCCCACCGCTTCCGCCGCGCTAAACCCGAACACGCGCGTGAACTCCCCGTTGATCCGCAAAATCCGCTGTTCCTCATCGATAATGCTGATTGCTTCTGGCGCGTTTTCGATGAGTTGTTCGAAGTAGGCTTTTTCGAGGGTAAGCGAGGCTTCGGCAGAAGTGCCGTTGGCAGGTGTGGGTTCCAGCGCTTGCGCGAAGTCGTGCGCAGGCATGCGATCGGATGGGGGAGAAAAAGAAGTGTGAGAAGAAGAGGTAGATGAAGAAGAAGACGCTGCCGCAACCCTGGCCTGCGCATCATGATCGAGAACATCGCGCAGTGCTTTCACCGGCAGCTCGTTCGAACTTGCTGCCGGGGCGATTTTCTCCCCCATACAGTTCTTTCCCCTCGGCTGGTGGCTCTAGGGTGATGGTAAGTGCGAGGGGCCGCTCGCCGGTAGTTACCGCGGTAATGGCAATTTTCAAATCGGGAAACAAATCGGAGGCAAATCAAAAGAAGACTGACTTCAAAGAAGGTCGCACTCAGGCATTCGACAGGAGCACGCAGACCTGCCGCAAAGTCATTCGTTGTTCGCTGGTCACGACGAGAAACTCCACGCCGCAGCGCAGCCCGTCGCTATAGCGCACCACGCCCCTCAATTTCATCACGTGGGGCGCGGCCGGAATGGGAAACTCGAGCGACACCACTTCGCCCGCCTGCACGGCCCCGCTCAGCGTTGCGCCCAGCCCATCCTGGGCGAGCTCATTGGTTCGTCCCCACAACGTGATGGTGTCGCCGTCGCGAAAAACCGACACTTCAACCCGCGCGTCAAAACGATACCTGGGAAAACGCCGGGCTGCCTTCTGCGCCTTGGCTGTAGCTCGTGCTTGCTCGCTCAATCCATTTCTCCGTTCCTCTTCCATCCAAGGCCGACTCGCGATTGTGCTTCACGCAAGCCATTTCCTCAACGGCATCAAAGGCCATGTACCACCGACGAGAGCCTTCGAAACCGGGCTAAACGCCTCCGATTTGGCGGCAAATGCTCTATTTTTTCCCTTACAACTTCTTTTTCCCGAGGCAAAACGGGTGTAATATGGCGCCCTCCCCCACGCTAAACTGGCCCAAACTCACCTAAAAGGAGGATTCTTATGCTAGCCATCGAGACGCTTGCGCCTCGCTTTTTTCACTCTGCACAAAGTGAAGTCCGTCCCAGCGAAAACTTGAACCGGCAATTCCCGGGAACCCTCTACTGCGCGCTTCTCATCTTCATTTTTCTGCTCGTTATGTCGATTGCGGGCAGCGCGCAAGATCCGACGGCTTATGAATTCCTGGGGGGCTCGGACAACTGGGGCACCATCGATCTGACGACCGGTGCGTTCAGCCAGACCGGCAACACGGGTGAACTGCTCTCGGGTTTAGGCGTGGGTCCTGGAGGCCTTTTGTATGGCGGCCTGGACAGTAGCGGCACGCTCTACCAAGTGAATCCGGCGAATGGAAACCTGACGACCGTGGGAACCTCCAGCGTCGCGTATAACGACTTCGGCTCCACCACCAGCGGGGTCTACGCTGTTGACACGCACCTTAATCTGTATTCCGTCAACACGACCACCGGTGCCGCCACGCTTATCGGATCGACGGGCCTAACCGTGGCCGGCGATATTGGGCTCTCGACCGGGTCGGACACGTTGTACTTTGTCGACGGAGCAACGGCCACCCTCTACTCGATCAACACCAGCACCGGGGCGGCGACGGAAATCGGCAACACGGGTATACGGGAGATCGGCGCCCTGGTCTATGAAAACGGCACGCTCTATGCTGGATCGAACAGTCCTTCCGCTGCCCTATACGCATTGAATCCAGCCACCGGGGCGGCCACATTTGTAGGCAACGCGACCGGTCCATTCTGGGGATTGGCGCCGTCGGTCTTTCCAGTCGTTGGCGTCTCGCCCGCGAGCCTGAAGTTGGCGAGTACTCTCGTCGGCCAGTCGAGCGCGGCAGGTACGGTTACTTTGACGAATTCTGGCAGCTTTAGCCTCAGCATCAGTACTGTGAGTGTTAGCGGCGACTTCTCAGAGACCGACACCTGCGCCGGACAAACTATAGCGCCGGGCGGCACGTGCGTGGTTTCAGTAACGTTTACACCTTCGATCACAGGATCGATTACCGGAGCGCTGACGATTGTCGACAATGCCGTGAACACCCCTCAGGTCCTGGCTCTCTCTGGGACCGGTCTGCCCGAGCTTTCGATTTCGCCGGCGAGCGAGAGTTTCGGCACCGTCACCGTCGGCTCAACCAGCGCTGCGAAGACCGTGACGTTGACCAATAACACCAGCGCAACGCTCGATTACGCTTTCCTCGCCAGTTCGAATTACACCGCGACGGGAAGCGGCAAAAGCCCCTGCAACGGCGCATTAGCGAAAAAAGCGAAATGCACCATCAGCGTAACCTTCACTCCGACGGCGAACGGCACAGCCGACGGCAGCCTCGCTGTCTCCAGTGCTTCTTTTCCCACACTAGCAGCCGATCTCTCAGGCACGGGATCCGGGGGCGCAACCGCTCCTCTGACTTTCTCGCCTGCCACCTTCAAGGTCGCGAACACTCTGGTCGGAACGAGTTCTTCACCGGTCACGGTGACCGTGACCAACAGCAGCGCGTCGACCGTAAACATTACCAACTTCACCGCCAGCGCCGACTACGGCGTCACCGGCAGTGGAACAACTCCCTGCGGCGGCACCTTGGGACCGGGCGCCAGTTGCACAGTCGCGGTAACGTTTAGCCCCTCCGTCGCAGCCAAGCTCGAAGGCGCAGTTGTCTTCATGGACAACGCCTCCGTCAACACACAACTGTACGATCTGTCCGCTACAGGAATCCTGCCCGTCACGTTTACTCCTGCGTCTCTAACATTTGCTTCACAAGCATTAGGCAAAGCGAGCGCCGCCAAGAGTCTCACTCTAACTAACAACCAGAGCAGCACGCTGACCCTGAGCGGCATAGCGGCGAGCGGACAGTTTTCCGCCGTTTCGGGAGGAAAGAAACCGTGCGGCGCGACCGTAAACGCCCACAGCACCTGTACCCTCGAGGTGACTTTCACCCCGGCGCAGGCGGGCACCATCCCCGGCGCCCTAACCATCACCCACAGTGCCACTGGCAGCCCGCAAAACGTCAAGCTGTCTGGAACCGGCCAATAATAATGGAGGAAGGGGCTGGCGCATTAGCGTCCGCCCCTTTTCTAAAGCCGCGTGACAGATCGCCCCGCGGCATCTAACATCAAAGATGTAGCTGAAGTTCTCAGACCCTTATGCCGTACCGCTCAAACGCTGCCGAAGCCTGGTATCCCGACCCGCAGTCGTCTATTTCCGAGTCCGATATCCCGCTCGATCTGCTTCCTCCGCCGTCGCTGACTCAGCCCCTCTGGCGGTCGTTGATCGGCAATTTCCGTGACCGCTTTGCGCCGGAGAAACTTCCACCCCTTAATCTGACTTCGCGCCCCGTCGATGTGGGACTTTCGCTGGGCGACCGCCTGCGCATGCCGTGGTTTCGGACCGTCTTCACCAACATCGGCGACGTGCTCTCGCCCGAAAGCCTGCCGCCGCTCGAACTCGAATCGCGACCGGTCGACGTAGGCGAACTTATCACCGACCAGCTTAGCCATTTCTGGTGGGGATCGCTGCTCCGGAACCTGGCGGATCGGGTAGCCCCCGAGAGTCAAGCCGCTCTCCAACTCACCGCTAAGCCGATCCCGGACATTATTCCCAAATCCTGGATACTGCTTCCGCTGTGGTCTGAAGTAATCGATGGGCCCAAGATTTTTTATCCGGACAAGCCAAAGTCCGCTGACGCGGCGCGACCCATCAATCTGCAACCGATGGCCATCCCCGAGGAAAAGCGCGAAGCCATCGCCGAAGCTCTAGTCAAAGAGCCGACCGCGGCTGAACTGCTCCGCGACCTTCGCCGCTCAAGAATACGTCAGCGCATCTGGATCACTCTGGCCGCCGCACAGGTCATTTATATGGTTTTGATCGCGGTGGGATACCTACCATAAGGTCAGAGGTACGAGGTCAGAGTGCAGAGGTAAAGGCGCGAGAGTTGGTTTGGTTTTTACCTCTGCAATCTGACCTCTAACCTCTGACCTAGAGTCCGACCTCACTGCCGCAGCCCGATCCAGCCTTCCGCGATCACCATCGAATTGCCCGGATTGCGCGCATCGTATTTCACCGAAGTAGGCACGCCCAGCCGGCAGGAATGGAGATTGATCCACTGCCGAAGATAAGTAACATCCTGCGAAGCCTCATAGGAAACGCCGGCCACGTCATACTGATAAATCAGCATCGTAGCTGGGCGGCCAAGAGCGGTCACAATCTCCTGGACATCAATCACGGTGCCATCCGTGATGCGCCCGACTGTACTTAACCAGCCGCGGCGCTGCCGCTCGATGTCGTCAGCGCCAGGAGGTTTGCGGCGAAGCAGCGCATATACAGCCAGCGCCACCGCAATCGTACTCAGCGCCAGCGTATACAGTCGTAGCGAAATCATCGATAAAAAAATCCTGAGCCTTCCAATCCTCCTTCAGCATAAGCTCTAACCTCTCCCAGCGCCAAGGGCGCTAACGTTACCGTAAATTTTTCGCGAGCACCTGCCGACCAGAGAAGCAAGCCGCCCTCTACTCTGTCTGCGCGGTTGCCCTCGCCAGCGCGAGAATCGCTCCGCCGAAGAGCAGCGTGTCGGCAAAATAATTGATTCCCTCTATCTTCACTCCAGTGCTGGGGTTCATCAGCGCGGCAATCAGGATGGGCCCGTAAACAGCCAACACTACGAACACTATCCAAGTCCCAAGATAAGTAGCCGCCATCCGCACCTGCTTGCCGAGCAGAATGCACACCCCGGCCGCCACCATGATCACGCCCGTCGCCCAGCCAATCAACAAGCGCCCTGGAATCCACGTTGGCATCACCATTTCAAGCGGCACTCCAGGCACGTTCAGCGGATACAGGAAATTCAATACTCCATAAACTGTAGCTGCGAGCCCGACCAGCACGCGGCCGACTGTAATAAGTATGCCGCGCAAACGATCGTGCTCGCGCATCGCAATCGCCGCCAGCATCAACCCTCCGCCGCCGAATGAGCTTTCGCGGAAGACAAGCGTCCATGTAAACCTGCTGTGAGGGTTGGCGAAAACTCCCGGGATGATCAACATCGCCACAAAAAGAAACATCATTACCGCGAAGAGAATGCCCGACCAGCGCACCAGAATCTTTGTGGCTATGCTCAACGAGGCGGCGAGCAGCCCAAAGCCAACGAAGTACGCCCAAAACAATCGCCCCGGCATATACTTCGGCACAATCGGCAGGACAAATTCCACGGCCGAAAGATGCAGCGCCCCAAAGACCGCCAACGGAACCGCGAAACACAAATTGCTCAACGCCACAATCTTGTCTAGTCCGCCGGCGTGCGCAATATCGCTCCTGGCAGCCCACAACGCGATAAGAAAAACGAGGATGCCCGCGCCGCACATCGCAACGACTGTGCGAGAGATTCCAAAAACCGTGGCCGGGAAAGTGGCAAGAATAGTGGCAAAAATAGTTGTGTGCATTTGGACGGTAAGTATAAGCCCAGTCGCAAATTCCAGGCAGGTTTTCCCAAATTAGTGTGATGGCGATATTGCGTTGACTGTCATGTAGAATGGCCCGGCAAGAAGGTTTCCGATGGATGCCAGACGGCGTGGAATTCTGATCCTGGGTTGGCTAGCTGTCGTCGCAGGCTATGGCCTCGCGCTCGTGCTCATTCGAGGAATCTTCATTGGAGTAACTGGAGGATTCGGCGCTGGCCGTCCTCAAGCCATCTGGCTCCTCTTCGGTTACCTTCTATTTTTTGCCGTAGCTGTCTACCTGTTCAACTTGGGACGGCGCGCAATATCGTTTGCGAATGGTAACCCTCGGCCAAAAGCCCAGTTCGGGTGGGGTCGGATATTACTGGGCTCGATTTTCCTCTACAGTTCCGCCGTCGATCACTTCCATATATTCCCGGCGGGTCGTTTCAAACACTTGGAGCCAACAAACCATACGCAGGCTGTCACGATGAAGGTCACTGCGCTGGTGATTGCACTAGGCTGTATTCTTCTGATCTTCTCGGGTATGTGGAGAGGCATCCGACCACACCGTACCAGCGTGAGCGCCTAACGAAAGAAACACGCTGTTGCTGGACTCGACTAGAACGAATCAACACGAAACTTTCTACGCTCTTCGCCGATAATAAATATTGAACTCGAATCCCGGATTCACCGGAAAAATCTCCGCCACTTTCCGCAACCGCTCTGCCATCGCGGCCGGCGCCAGCAGCGGATAATCCCGCTCCCGCAGATCGTAGTAATCGACATCGAGATAAATCGCCAGCAGATAAATCGAAATCGCGTCGGCGAAGCTCGCTGTCAAATATTCGTTCTTATACTTCTCCGCGTCCGGACCATTCGCCGTGGCAAACTTCCTCGCTTCCCACGCATCGAGCGAAGTTTCGCCGCGCACTTTCGCCTCCACCTGCTGCCACGCCAGGTCGGCAAAACTTTGCGACACGCCTGCGCGCTCCACCAGGGCGTGACCCACGTTGATATAAAACTCAAACGCCACCGAGAATTTGTCGTCCATCAGCCGCGTCGAAATAAACACGCACTGCGCATCGCCCAGATTCAGATTGCGATGGCAAACCGCATTGTCGCTGAGCGCGACATCGTAGCGATCGGCAATCACCGTCTCATCGCCCTGGGTCACCGTAAGCGGGACAAAATAATACGCTTTGCGGCTGAGCGCCGAAGCCACCGCCACCGGCACCGCTGCAATCATCCGTTCCAGATCGTTATCGGCCAGAGTAATCTCGCCCGAGCGGGCATAACAGATGCCATTAGGAGCCTGTGAAACCGGGCTATTTTGCACGACCTCCGCGGGGCTGCGGACAATCGCCGAAGCAGTTTGGGACATTCAAACATTGTAGCGCACGCCCTCAAACTGCCAGCGAGCATAAGAAAGTAGCCCGCTAGAAAGTAGCCTGGGCGAGAACACCACATTCAACCATGATCACGTAGGGGCAGGTGCCCCACCTGCCCAGCGGCGAAGCCCGCAGGCCGTTAGCCAGTGCAAGAAAGCCCAAGGTCCGCGAATGACCTTCTACCGCCGCAATCTCCCCCATCTGCAGCGCGACGCCAAACCGCACTTCGTAACCTTCGTTACAAAAAATCGCCGCATCATCCTCGAAGACCAAGCCCGCGACGTCGTCCTAGCCTGCTGTCGCCACGATCACGAAACAAAATATAACCTGCGCGTCGCCATAGTAATGCCCGATCACGCCCACATCATCTTCACTCCGCTAATCGACGAGCGGCGCCATGCCGTAGTCTCCATCGCCGAGATTATGCAAGCCATCAAAGGCGCCTCGGCCCACGCCATCAATCGCCGTTTCCGTCGCCAAGGCATCCTCTGGCAAGAAGAATCATTCGACCACGTCCTGCGCTCATCAGAAAGCCTGGACCACAAAATCACCTACATCCTGGAAAATCCGGTTCGCAGCGGCTTAGTTACTGATTGGCACAACTACAAGTGGCTCTGGTATCAACCATCATCAAGTCCGTTCGCTCCCTCCGAAATTGACTCCGCCCAAATCACTTAGCCCTAGACGCCCTCGTCTGGGGAAGCGTGCGCAAGCACGGCAGGCATTTTGTCCGCACGACGTAGAAGGGCGGGGCTCCGCCCCGCCTGGGCAGGTGAGGGCACCTGCCCCTACGCGAGCAGATGATAAACTTTACAATTCAAGGTCTATCCATGTCTGAAGCCATTCATCTCAAACTTCCTGACGGCACCACCAAAGAGGTCGCCAAAGGCACCACTGCTCTCGATGTAGCTAAATCCATCAGCCCGCGCCTGGCCGACGCCGCGCTTGCCGCTAAAACCAACGGCGACCTGATCGACCTGACTCGCCCGCTCGACAAAGACACCGACCTCCGGATCATCACCGAGAGAGATCCCGAGGCGCTTGAAGTCTATCGCCATTCCTCCGCCCACTTGCTGGCCGCCGCGGTGCTTGAACTTTTCCCTGAGACAAAGCTTGGGCACGGCCCCGCAACCGAAAACGGATTCTTTTACGATTTTTATCGCGAAACTCCATTCACTCCGGAAGATCTGGAAAAAATCGAAAAGAAAATGCAGGAACTCGTGCAGCAAAACCTTCCTTACGCCCGCGAATTCCTGCCGCGGCAGGAAGGCCTCGCAAAATTCAAAGGTGAAGGCGACTTCATGAAGTGCCATTTCATCGAGCAATTCACCAAGCCCGATGAAAAAATTTCCATCTACAAGACCGGGAAGTTTCAGGATTTCTGCCGCGGGCCGCACATTCCTTCGACTGGAAAAATCAAGGCCTTCAAGGTTCTCAACGTAGCTGGGGCTTATTGGCTGGGAGACGAGAAGAATCAGCACCTCCAGCGCATTTACGGCACGTCGTTTTTTTCGAAGAAAGATCTCGACGCTTATCTCAATGGCATCGAAGAGGCCAAAAAGCGCGACCATCGCGTCCTGGGCAAGCAGCTCGATCTTTTCTCTATTCAAGAGCTAGCCGGGCCCGGTCTCATCTTCTGGCATCCGAAGGGCGGGATCATCCGCAAAGAGATGGAAGACTGGATGCGCGATCAGTACGTCAAGCGCGGCTATTCTCTCGTCTACACTCCGCACGTCATGCGCAAGCAGTTGTGGCAGACCTCCGGCCACGAGGGCTACTACGGGCAGAACATGTTCGATGCCATGGAGCTGGACGACGCCGAGTATCGCCTCAAGCCGATGAATTGCCCCGGCCACATCCTTATATATAAGGATTCCCTGCGCTCTTACCGCGACCTTCCCGTGCGCCTCGGCGAACTTGGCACCGTCTATCGCTACGAGCGCTCCGGCGTGATGCACGGCCTGCTGCGCGTCCGCGGATTCACGCAGGACGACGCCCACATCTTCTGTACTCCAGAGCAGATCGAAAAAGAAATCGCCGACTGCGTCGAGTTCGCGCGCGACGTGCTGAAAGATTTCGGCTTCGACAAATTTCAGACCGAGCTCTCCACCTGGGATCCGAAAGACCGCAAGAATTTTGTGGGCAGCGAAGAGCAGTGGAACCACGCCACGCATTCTCTAGAAAAAGTTTTGAAGGAATTGAATATCGAGTACAAGGTGATTCCGGGCGAAGCCGCGTTCTACGGGCCGAAGATCGATATTAAGCTGGTCGACGCCATCGGCCGCCTTTGGCAGCTCTCCACCGTGCAGTTCGATTTCAATCTCCCGCAGCGTTTCGATCTCGAATACGTTGCCGAAGACGGAACCCGCAAACAACCCGTCATGGTTCACCGCGCGCTTTACGGATCGATCGAACGCTTCTTCGGCGTCCTCATCGAACACTACGCCGGCGCGTTTCCGGTTTGGTTGTCTCCGGTGCAAGTGGCGATGATCCCCATCGCCGAGCGCCATTCCGCGTACGCCGAAAAAGTAGCTGAGCAATTGCGGGCAGCCGGAGTGCGCGTAGAAGTGGATTCGCGCAACGAAAAGATGAACGCGAAAATCAGGGAACACGCGATGCAGAAAATCCCATTCCTCTTAGTCGTAGGGGACAAAGAAGAAGAAGCGAACAAAGTAAACGTCCGCACTCGCGGCAAAGAAAAGACCGAAGACATGCCGACCACGGACTTCGTAGAAAAAATCAAGAAACTAATAGCGGAAAAGACAGCGACTCTCTAAATCGCACCGCGCCGGGCACCCTTCGACAAGCTCCGGGCAGGCTCTGCCCTTAGGTGACGATCGCGCATACGTAGCTCGGCCGCGACCAAACATGGCGCTGAATGCGGGTTTCTACCCAAAACTACTCATTGACAAGCCGGGACACACGGCATACCATGCCCGCTGGTCAAAACTTGACTCGCGACAAAAAGCGGTTCTTCGGGGAGGGGTAGGCATATGAAAACGACGCTGTTCGTGCTGTTTATCGCGTTGCTCTTGAGCGTGTCGACGCCGCTGATGTGGGGAGATATTTACGACGTGGGCAGCTATTCGGTTGGAACGAACACTATTTCCGGCACAGCCCAGGTGTTGGGAACCCACGGCGGCCCTATCGGACCGCTCCTGACCTTCACCACCGGAGCGCTGCAAAGCGGAACTCTAACGAGCGGAACGTTTGCGGCCGGGGGGTCGTTCGACCTGACCGAGTACAAATGCGGCGGATGCAAGAATCATCCGAGGGACCTCTTCGTCGGCTCTTTTACTGGACCGACCTCGATCTCGACCAATTCGCAAGGACTAGAGACCCTGTCGGGCTCTATTGCAGGCACGGTGATCACCGGCCGTTATGTCACCGGAGCCACGACCCAATACTTGAGCGGAGGGGGGATGACAGGATCCAATTACTTTAACTACAAGGGAACCTTGACGGCTCCCGAACCTTCCACCTTGCCATTACTGGTGACGGGGCTAGTCGCGATCGCCGGGCCGGTGCGGCGTAGATTGACGCGGCGGAATTAGAGCCAACAAAAACGCCGCCCGACGATCACAGTCTCGAATAATCGCCGCGCCAGTCCCGAATCGACTTCTTGATCTCCACGGCGGCTAACTTCTCATTCAGCGCCCGCGTTGCCAGCGCCGACAACTCCGCGTCCGAAGCAAAGCGCAGTGCAATCAATTGCGCGTCCGTCAATTCCGCGATGCGCGGACGCAAGCCCGCATCCAGCAAACTCATCAGCCGCAATCGTTCTTCCAGCCGTATGACGCGATCCTGGACCTTCAACGCATACAGCCGAATCTTAAACACGGCCACCAGCGCCGCGATCATCACGATCGCCATCCACGCCGAATGCAGCCCCGGCCGCCGATACAAATGCACAAAGCTGCCGACCAGCGAGATGGCAAAGACGGGTATCAGAAAAAAGTGGAAGAGTGGATCCCTGCGCACGTGATTGGAGAAATTCTGTGTGGACACCTGAGCCATAGCGAACTCCTTTTGTAACCCATCATGATCGCACGAGTGCGGTCAATGGCCGGAGAGGGTGCGCGTTCAAATGGCTGGGAAAATGAATTTGCTTTTGGGGGGCGCGGCGTTCGCCCGTCTGTGCCTGCGCTAACTGACCTCGCCTAAGATTCTGCGTACCTTACGCGCCAAGGTATCCAGCAGAAACGGCTTTTGCAGCACCGCGGCCGATTCAAAATCATCGACCAGACCACTGCTCCACGTACTGTGATCGGGATATCCCGACATAAATATGACCTTCATTTTCGGTCGCGAGGGAGTCAGCCGCAACGCCAGTTCGCGGCCACCAACGTTCGGCATCGCCACATCGGTAAGCAAAAGGTGAATAGCTTCCTTACACTTGTCCGCGATTTGCAATGCCTGATATCCGTCCGCCGCAACCAGCACGGTGTATCCCTTGTTCTGAAGAAACTCACACACTAACTCTCGAATTCCTTCCTGGTCCTCCACCAGCAATATGGTTTCGGTTCCACGCGCCTCGCCTGCCGCCAGCGCGTTAGATATTTCTACCTGGGACGTCTTCTCCACCGCGGGTTCGGGCTTCTTCTGCGCTTCCGGCAAATAAATATCGACGGTCGTTCCCTTACCCAATTCGCTGCGCGTCGTGATCCATCCACCCGTCTGCTTGACCACGCCATAAACAATCGCCAGCCCCAGTCCCGTCCCTTCTCCCGGTTTCTTGGTGGTGAAAAACGGTTCGAAGATCTTGGCCTGCACGTCCTTGTGCATTCCGGTGCCGGTGTCAGTCACGCTCAGCACCACATATTTGCCGGGTGGAATCCGAGTATGGCTTCCGGCATAGGTTGCGCGCAGTTCCACGTTTTTGGTCGAAATGGCGAGGAGCCCGCCTCGCGGCATAGCATCCCGCGCATTCACCACCAGATTCAAAATTACCTGTTCGATCTGTCCGGCATCAGCCTTGATCCAGTTGGGAAGAGCCGCGGGTATGACCTTCAACTCGATGTTGGCGGGAATAAGACGATCGAGCATCTTTGCCACTTCCGTGACCACGCCATTCAAATCGATAATCTTAAGCTGCAAAACCTGCCGCCGGCTGAAAGCCAAGAGTTGCTGCGTAAGCGCCGTCGCCCGAACCACGGCTCGCTCAATTTCCGCCGCATCCTTAAACGCCGCATCGCTCGGGGCCAGCCGGCCACGCAGGCGTTCATTGTGGGCCTGAATCACCATCAAGAGATTATTGAAGTCGTGGGCGACGCCGCCCGCCAACTGCCCCACCGCTTCCAGTTTCTGCGAGTGCCGGAGTTGTTCCTCGAGCCGCTTATGCTCCGTGATGTCATAGAGCACACCTTGCATCATCAGCCGTTCCACGCCAAGCTCGGCTTGCAGCATTACGCCTTCGTCGCGAAACCACAGAACACGCCCATCGCGCGCGATCATCCGGTATTCCGCGCGGAACAACTCGTGCGTCTCCTGAAAAAGCTTTTCCGCGGCCAGCGCAATTTCACGATCTTCAGGATGAATGTGGTTCATCCAATTCATCGGATCCGCGAGAAACTCCTTCGGCGAAAAGCCCAGTATCGATTCGATTTGGGGGCTTACATAATGCCAGGGCCCGTCAGCGCCCAACTCCGCGACATAAGTGATCGCCGGCAGGCGCTCGACCAGCGTGCGGTAGCGGTCTTCCGCGGCGCGCAGTTCAGTCTTGTCGCGATCACGCTCGATGGCGATTGCGACCAGGTGAGTAGCATGCGCAATCAAGCGCAGATGTTCCGCCTCAGGCACTCGCGGCTGGCGATAATAAATCGCGAATGTCCCCAGCATGGTGCCATCCTGCGCCGGTATCGGATTTGACCAGCATGCGCGCAGCCCGTGCCTCAGAGCCAGCTCGCGGTAGTCCGCCCACAACGGATCGCTGGCAATGTCGGATACCACAACCGGCTGCTTACGATAAAGCGCCGTGCCGCACGAGCCCGCGCATGGTCCGACCCTCACTCCATCGATGGCCCGGCTGTATTCTTGGGGAAGACTGGGCGCGGCCCCATTTCGCAAAGCCAGACCGTCAGCGTCCAAAAGCAGAACCGAGCACAGCATTCCGCGATGTTGGTTTTCGATGTCTGCACACAATGCGTCCAATATCTTCGGCAGCGGGCTCTCGCCCATGATCATGGCCAGTATCCGGTCATCGAGCAGCGATAGCGTTTGCGCGCTCCCGGGCGGCGCCGCATCAGTCGCTTTTTTCACTGCTGTGGACATGTCCCATCATCATCTTAGCCGTTAGGCATTACTACCAAGTTACGAGAGTAACCGCACCAACCCAGTCAGAGGTGAATGGTCAGGATTGCAGAGGTGAAACCGTTACGGATGCGCGTGCCCAGGTTTTCACATCTGCAATTCTGACTTCTTACCTCTCACCGAGCAGTTGAATTTCTTTTGACGAAAACTTCAAATTATTGCGCATAACAGAGATTGACACCGCCCGAACCCTATACCATACTTTCCGCCGTCCAATGCTTGCGGACAAATCCGTCAGCCTCCCCACATATCCAACCGGAGGATCTATGTCAAAATCTCGCTTCTTGCAATCTCTCGCATTCACGCCGATGATTGCTTTGCTCCTTTGCGGGCAACAGTCACTGGCGCAAGGTGCACATCATTTCCAGATTCGCGCGGTTTCCCCCGCGCACGCCGATACAGTGTATCCGCCAAGTCCCGTCGAAAAAAAAAGCCTCGAACAGCTAGCCGCCGGGTTTGGCGTTCTGCCGCCGCACGATAGCAACGGCTACGATGAGTGGCCGTGCTTCCCCGATTTCAGTTATCCGAATTCTCCCGATTGCTCGAGCATCGCGCCCGGCGGACTGGTCATCGGCCAGCTCGCGTACACGCACTCCCTCAGCGCCTGCGACGCCAATACTTCAAGCGCACCCAATTGCGGTCAGATCTTTTGGTTTTACGAAGACGACACCGGTGACACTACCGACGATCTCGTCGTCTCGGTCGTAGTGAAGCAGGGACTGCATTACATTCTGGACACAGGCCCCACTAGTTTCGGCCCCAATCCCTTCGCTGATTCGGTCATCGTAATCTTAGACGACACCGCATTCGGTACTTTGGGGCAATCCGGTCCGGGCAACGGATTTTGCTACGGAAGCACGGAAACCTGCGTGAATCCTGTAAAGGGCCCAGCCACTATGACCATCACCACCACCGTCGGTATCTCCACAATCAAGACCACAGTGAACATGTTCCTCGAATAGGTTAACCCTAGCGCATCCCGCCCTTTGCACGGTTCCCGGTGTGCGAAGGGTGGGATTTTCATACCCGACGATTTGCGCCCTGATTTCCCTCGCGGCACCCCCGCCAAACTTTACGGTCGCAATAAGAGAAGGGAAATCCCTCTTATTTTCGTTCTCTAATAAGTAAGCGGCCCCGCATCAACTTCCCACATCCCAAGCTTCCCCCCAAAGGTAAAGAGAGGAGCTCAACTATGGCTATGATCGATTTCACAAAAGTAAAACTTGGCAAGCAGACCGCCCATCATGACGGCCGAGTGCCGATGCTCAGCAAGTACACTACGAGCCTCCCGCCGGCGCCAGCGGCCACCAACTATGACGCGAAAATCACCAACCTCGGTATGATGCTCAATGACAAGCTCGGCGATTGCACCTGCGCCGCCGTCGGCCATTGCATTCAGCAATGGACGGCGGAAGCACAAAAGGCCCAAGTCGTCATTCCTGACGCCGACATTCTCAAGCTTTACGAAATTGTCGGCCACTACGATCCGAGCAATCCCAAGTCAGACCGGGGCGCGGTAGAACTCAACGTGCTGAATTACTGGCTGGCGAATCCGCTCGACAACAATCAGCTGAGTGCTTTCTGTTCGATTGAGCCGCAGAATCTTCAGGAAATAAAAGACGCAGTCTACATTTTCGGCAACTGCTACATCGGCCTGCAAATGCCGCTCTCGGCGCAAAAGCAAACGGTGTGGACCGTCCCGGCCGGCGGAGCTACCGGGCAAGGCGCACCCGGTTCCTGGGGAGGGCACGCCGTGCCGATCGTCGCCTACGACGCCCGCGGACTGACCTGCATCACCTGGGGACAGCTCATCCGCATGACCTGGCAATTCTGGAACGCCTATTGCGACGAGGCCTACGGATTGCTGAGCACCGACTGGGTCAAGGCGGGAAAGACTCCCGCCGGCTTTGACTGGCAGCAGCTTCAAACCGATATGGGTGATCTAAAAGCCGCTTTCCCGAAAGGCCGCCCAGTGGCAGCCTGAAAAAGTTTAAACTGGAGGTGCTTGGCTGAGGTGCTGGCAACTATTGCGCCCGGCCCAAGCACTTCTTTTTTTTGCGCATCTCGTCCCGCAACTGCAAACCCGCTCTTCCCAGAAAGGATGCCGCCATGTCCCCTACGTCGTTACTTTCTAAGATCAACCACATCGTAGTAGTAATGCTGGAAAACCGCTCCTTCGATCACATGCTCGGCTTCCTCTATCAATCAAGCAACAACGTCTCTCCGCTAGGGCAGCCCTTCGAAGGGTTAACCGGCAAAGAATCTAACCTCGATGCGACCGGCAAAACGGTCACGGTATTTCCTATCGAACCGACCGACCCCAACCCCTATCTACGCCCCGGAGCCAATCCCGGCGAAGGCTACCTGAACACGAACTCGCAACTATTCAGCCAGCAAGATGCTCCAGTCCCAATCACACCGGCGCTCAACAACGGCTTCATAACCAACTTCGCCTACACTCTCGGATGGGAAGGTAAAGAGCCGGGCCAAGTCGTAAAAGGCACGCAGCCGTCGCAGATCATGGGTATGTACACGTCGGCAACTTTGCCCGTGTTATCAAAGCTGGCCACGGGCTATGCGGTCTGCGATCACTGGTACTCCTCGGCGCCCACCGAAACTTTTCCCAACCGCGCTTTTGTTTCGATGGCAACCTCGCAAGGCTTCGTGCAGGACAAGTCCAACAGCATTTACACGGCTCCCAGCATCTTCACGGCGCTGACAAAAAGGTCGGGCACCTGGTCGGTCTACGGATACGACGCTCCCGCTCTCATGCGCGGCTCCGTCGCCGACATCACCAACGCCCCCGAATCGAACTTTGGCGAGTTCGCCGATTTTCAAAACGCCGCCAAATCTGGCACGCTCGCCAACTACGTGTTTCTCGAGCCCATGTGGGGCGCAAAAGGAAACAGCCAACATCCCAACTACGACGTGAGCAAAGGCGAGCAGTTTCTTCACGACGTCTACTACGCGCTCTTCGGCACGCCTGTGTGGAATCAAACTCTGCTCATCATCACCTACGACGAGCACGGCGGATGCTACGATCACGTTGCTCCGCCCGAAACCGCTATACCGCCCGACAACTCCGCCGGCGAACTCGGTTTCGATTTCAAACGTTTCGGCCTCCGCGTCCCAACCGTCTTAGTCTCGCCCATGATCGCCGCCGGCACAGTCTTCCGCGCCGCCGGCGCCACGCCGTTCGACCACACCTCGATCCTGGCCACGGTTGAAACTCGCTTCGGAGTCGCCAGCCTAACCCACCGTGACGCCGCTGCTCCCGACGTAGGCGCAGTGCTGACCCTGCAAACCCTTCGCACCGACGATCCTCTCAGCGGGGTAAAAGTCCCGACCAGCGCGGTAGCGCCGCCCATCTCCGCCAAGCCCGACAAATTCGAGCAAGCCATAGCCGAACACGCCGCCGACCTGCCCATCCATGACCCCGCCGGAAATGGACATCACCGCGATTCGACAGTGTTCGCGACAGGCGATGACGCCAAAGCCTACGCCCGCCAGCGCTACCAGCAATATGCGCAACAGCGTGGCGCTACAAGAAAAAAACCCCGCGTCGCCTAACATAGATAGCGGCAAAGAGCTTGCGGAGCTTCGCTCCACTGGGCAGGTGAGGGCACCTGCCCCTACGTGAGTTTGCCGACACTCCGCACTCTCTTAACCACGCTCGGTATAATTGCGACGCTCATGGATTGGCTCCCCGCCGCCTACCGCTGGCTCTTCCACTCGGACGAGGGCGCACCCAATCGCCTCATCCCGCGCTGGCTTTTCCTGCGCGCGCTAGGGTGCATCTACTTTTCTGCCTTCTACTCGCTCATCTTCCAGATCCGCGGCCTGATCGGACCTCGAGGAATTCTCCCCGCCGCCGACTACCTCAAAGCCGCAGCACAATCCCTGGGCCCTGTCAGCAGAGTGTGGTACGTCCCCAGTTTGTTCTGGCTAAACAGCGGCCCGCACATGCTAACCGCTGTCTGCTGGATCGGCATGATCGCGTCGCTCTTACTGATTCTGAATCTGTGGCCGCGCGCGACGCTACTACTCTGCTTCGCTTCCTACCTATCATTCGTAGCCGCCGCGCAAGATTTCTCGGGATATCAATCCGACGGCATGCTTCTCGAAGCTGGATTCATCGCGCTCTTTTTTGCCCCTCGCGGACTCCACCCCGGCATCGGCCGGGCATCCCCGCCTCAGCGCGCCGCGCTCTTCCTTCTACTGTGGGAGTGGTTCCGCATCTACTTCGAATCGGGTGCGGCAAAAATCCTCGGCGGCGATCCGGAGTGGCGCCACTTTACGGCCATGGACGAGTACTACCAGAACGGCCCGCTGCCCACCTGGATCGGCTGGTACATGCAGCACTTACCACACTGGTTCCACGCCTCTACGACCTTCGCCACGCTGGCGCTAGAACTAGTTTTAGTCTGGATGCTCTTTCTCCCCCGCCGTTGGCGCATCGCCTGCTTCCTGATCGTGACGCCGTGGGAGTTAGTTGTAATCCTGACCGCCAACTACACCTTTCTCAACTATTTAGTCCTCTCGCTAGGCATCCTTTTAGTAGACGATCGTTTCTTGAGCCCATTCGTCCCGCAGCGCTGGAAGAAATTTTTCCCGAAAGAAACACCCGCGACGAACGACGCTGACAGCGCAGCGCAAAGTGAATCGCAAAGCGAACGGACGACGCCGCACCCAGGTTTCGGTCATCAACTAAGAACACTCAAAACGTCCGCTGCCGCCGTGCTTCTAACGTGGGTTTTTTACGCAACCATCGCCCAACTCCTCTGGATGTTCTGGGCGCTCCCACTTCCCACCGAGCCTGTGGTGCTACTCGAGCCCTTCCGCATCGCCAATCGCTACGGTCTCTTCGGCATCATGACGCGAGGACGGTACGAAATAGAATTTCAAGGCTCCGACGACGGGAAAAACTGGACTGCGTATCCCTTCCGCTACAAGCCGCAAAATTTAAACGAGCCGCCCGGGATCTACGCCCCCTATCAGCCTCGCTTCGATTGGAATCTCTGGTTTGCCTCGCTAGGATCGTGGCGCGAATATCCCATAGTTCCGAACACCGAAGTAAGACTGCTCTCTAACGACGAAGAGGTGCTGACTCTATTCAAGAGCAATCCATTTTCAAAAAATCCGCCACGCCAGGTGCGAGCCGTCCTCTGGCAATATTGGTTCACGAGCATGTCCGAGAAAAGACAGCAAGGTCTCTGGTGGCGGCGCGAATATCGCGGCCTTTATGCGCCAACATTAGAGCGTGCAGCCGACGGCACCATCGAAGCAGTAGAGTGGCCGACGGCAACTCCTAGAGAATGAATCTGTTATTGCCAATTAGAGCGAGCAGTGCGGTCTCTAGCGTCTACCTTGCGCCCGCGAGTTGTTGGTGAATGCTGCAAAGGTGAAGAGGACCATTACAATCGGAAGCGCGAGGAACCAGCGGAAGCGAAGGCAGAACTCAACGAGACCGAGGAGAATTATTTCGTAGCTTGCCAGCGATACTGAGTAACCCTGTTTTAAAGCCGGGAAAACAATCCATACTCCGGCCGGCAGGATGAACATTCCGCCTATTATTGCGACGGATAAAACAGCAGCGGTCCTATAGCGCACGAAGTTTCCCTCCTCCTAAAGAATACGGCGGAGCGATAGAGTGGAAAAAGAGAAGGACTGAGAATTGGGCTAACGATGGTAACAGTTATTGTTAAAAGTAAGCGGAGATCGTCTTCCTGAGGCCCGAGCCCAATCATCTGTCACCTTGTTAGCCATGAAAACCGCACTAATCATCGGAGCTGGCCCCAACGGTCTTTCAGCCGCCATCACCCTGGTCCAAGCCGGTCTCAATGTCGATATCTTCGAAGCCGAGCCTCAGCCGGGCGGAGCCGCACGCACTCTACCGCTAACCCTCCCCGGCTATCACCACGACTTCGGCTCGGCCGTTCACCCCTTAGCGATAGGCTCTCCATTCTTCAACTCGCTCTCGCTGGAAAATCACGGCCTGGAATGGATCCACTCGCCCGCCGCCCTCGCTCACCCTTTCGACGACGGCACCGCCATCACGCTATCTCGCGATCTAACTCAAACCGAATCGCAACTAGGCGCAGACGCCAAAGCCTGGCGCAATCTAATGCGGCCCTTCGCCGATCGTTGGGCCGAACTCGCCAACGAAGTCCTCCGCCCAATTTCCTTGTTCCCAAGCCATCCATTTCTGATGGCAAATTTCGGACGCCAAGCGCTGCGCTCCGCCAAATCCGTGGCCAACAGCCTCTTTCAAAGCGGTCGCACGAAAGCCCTTTTCGCTGGAATAGCCGCCCACTCCGTGCTGAGCCTAGATGAGCCCTCCAGTGCCGCCGCGGGCGTCCTGCTGGGCGCCGCTCTTCACGCGGTTGGCTGGCCGATTCCGCGTGGAGGTGCGCAATCCATCACTGAAGCTCTGTGCAGTTGTTTAGGTGATTTGGGCTGCACGGTAACTGCATCGACGCGAATAGAAAATCTAGCGGCGCTTCCAAAATACGATCTAACTCTCTGCGACGTGACTCCTCGCCAGGTTCTCGCAATTGCCGGGGACCGCCTCTCGTCCAAATATAAAAATCAGTTAGCTAAATACCAATACGGCCCTGCCGTCTTCAAAGTCGATTACGCGCTTCGCGATCCCATCCCGTGGACAGCGCAAGCATGCCTGCAGGCCGCTACCATCCACATCGGTGGAAGCTTCGAAGAAATCGCCGCGTCGGAAAAAGCCATGCGCACCGGCCATCATGCTGAAAGACCGTTCGTCCTTCTGGCCCAGCCGAGCCTCTTCGATGCCACGCGCGCCCCCGCCGATCGCCACACCGCCTGGGCCTATTGCCACGTCCCCAATGCATCCACCTTCGACATGCTACCGAGAATCGAAGCCCAGATTGAACGCTTCGCACCCGGATTTCGCGAGTGCATTCTGGCCCGCCACATCCTCTCACCAGCCGGCCTGGAAAAAATGGATGCCAACCTGATCGGCGGAGACATCAGCGGAGGCGCCATGAACCTGCGCCAACTACTCTTCCGGCCGACCTGCCGGCAATACGCAACCTCCGCGCCCGATATCTATCTTTGCTCGTCGTCGACTCCACCGGGCGGAGGCGTTCACGGCATGTGCGGTTATCACGCCGCGAAGTTGGCGATCAACAGATTGAATGGATGAGCAATGACAAAGATAGGGTCTTCGCAGCGCTTCCTCGGCGCTGGAGTTCTGCGGGAGAAGCCAAACACTGCGTCGTTGAACTTGATTCTGACCGGGCAGCTTCGGTGGTGCGGACTGTGTCGAGACCCACGTCTCGAAAGGCGCGAGACGTGGGGCACCCCGGCACCCGGCTACTTTGGAGCCGAGCTTCGCTCGGCTTGGACAGACGAGGGCGTCTGTCCCTACGTGCAATACAACAAAGGCGCTCTAAAAGCCGGGCCGCTGCCCCATCCGCCAAGCCCACATCAAAAACGACGTCGCCGTCAGGTCAATCCCGGGTTCGGTTGTGCTGTAAGACTGCACGTTATCCTGATAGACCGCTGTGAGCGAGCGATCAAAGGCTCCCGCATTCCCATTAAATTTCCTGAATGTGTCGACGCCATTTGCCGGACATAAGTTCATGCCGCCGACTACGCCCGAAGTGGCATAGCTCGAAGGACCCTCGGTGGCCGCGCCCCACAACACCGGCGTTCCTCCCGAACTCCCGTCAAGCGCGCCCGCCAGATTCGCAACCTGATGCTGAATGCAATTTGGAAACGTGCTGCCGTCGCCGACAATAAAAGACGTCCCCCACGAATTCGCGCCCAAGATATTTGCCAGCCACCGCTGCGAATAAATGTCGTACTTCTTCGCCTGCGTCATGTAATAAGCCTCGCTCGCCATCACTGACAATCCCGCTCCATGCGAAGTCGTATCGCCGTAACTCCATTGATATCCAAATCCCCAGGGATCGTTGCCCGCCTGCGCAATTGCATCATCCACCTGCCGCAAGAATTGTCCGCGAATGCAGGTCTCCGAAATCGCCAGGCCGCTCGGATTCCCTGCCATCTTGAGCGCCCGGTAAAGTTCAAAATGCGCCAGCCCGCTAACGTCGTAAAGATTCAGCGTGTCGGTATACCCGGCGGCATAGATATGCGTGATGTAATTCCTGGCAAACTGCGCCGCTTGCTTCAGATAGATCATGGGATCCGCGTGCGCCAATCCCACCGGTAAAAATCGAGCGCCGGATTTCGATTCGGACTTCGCCGACTCTAGAGCGAAATAAAGTTCGGTCGCGCCCAACTCCATATCGTCGTCCCAAACATTCTCCGGATAGCCATCAAACGGGACAATTGTCAGCAAGCACCCGCTGCACGATCCCGACCCCACCGCGGGCGCAGGATCGGCATACGAGGTATCGGCCAGCGCAAAAATATCTTCCGCATTCTTAAGGCACCGATTCGCCAAAGAAATATCGCTCTCGCGATTGAGCTGATAGCACAGCGCAAAATCCGCCGCCAACCGCCCCGCCAGATTAGGACTAATGGGCGCGCCGGCAGGTCCCGCCACATACACTGGCCGCCGGCATATATAGAACGTCGTGTAAGGATCGCAAGGCCGCGGATCGCCGGGCTGCTGATAATTATCAGCCGCCTGTGGCAGCGTCCATATGTCGTACTCCGTGATCAAGCAATAATTCGACTGATAGCTCCCTCCGCACGCCGCGGACGTAGGATCGCCATAGCCGTAGTAATCCCACTCCTGGCTGTTATCCACCTGGTAGTAAAGGGTCTGCGTCTTGTCATCCCACATCTTCAGCAGCCAGTCGATGCCAAACCGGGCCTCGCCGGTAAAATCCGACGACGCCGGTGCTCCCACCCCACTCGCACCCGCATAAGAAATCGATCCCGGCGGAGCCGCCGGATTCATCTCCGCCCCGGCACCCATCTGATTCGGAAAATCGCGCACCCCGACTTCCATCATCGCCGTCGTATAACTCACCGTCTCGACATACTTCATGTAATCGCCTGCGTCCCACCACCCACCCGACGCGTCTCTATTCGGCAACTGCGCCGGCACCAGCGGAGCCGCTGGCGGCGCGTTATCGTTAAAGTCATTTCCATCCAGCCGAGGCGTTTCATACACTCGCGCATTTTTATCCTTCAAATGCCCTGGCGCCGTCCGTAGCGCATTCGCAATAAAGTCCGCTCCATCCCGCTCGGTCTCGTAAAAAAACAAAGTGTTCAACAGCAATCCCGAATACAGCCGATCGCGCGAATCCACGGCGAACACTGGCGACGTTGCAAATACCGGCCCATAAGCCGAAATCGTATACAGATCGCCGCCCGGGACATTGAAGTCGAGCGCGTACACGTCATATGTCACGGTCTTGCTGTGCGCCCAAGTTCCGAGCAAGACTCCAACCTGACCGGAATAAGCATTAACGCCCGTCGAGTTGACGACATTAAACCGCTCCCCGCTCACCGGTGCCTTAGTCATGAGATAAGCGCGACAATTCTTCTCCCCCGCCTCATAGCCCACCTGGCTAACGCGCACAAAGTCGGTCTGCGCCAGACCTAGCCGAGGGCAGAGCACCAGCGCGATCAGAATGCAAAAAACAGAAACAAATCGGGAGGGAGCAGAAGAGCAGAGGCGGGAACGAAACATGGCTGACTCCGGGCCGAGGGGTTTGGCCCTATTAAATGCGTTTAATACAGGGAGAATATTGCTCTTTCCAATTTCTGCTGTCAAGCCGACATTACACAGATTTTATTATGGCTTCGCAAAGCGGAGGACCTGCGCCGGAAGTAAAAAATTTGCATCCCGCCGCCCTCGTTTTTCTTTTTTCTTTGCGGGTCGTCGGTGAGCAGGTTCTCGCGAGAAAAGCTACACCTTCCGCTCATTGCTCGTCGGCAAAATTTGTGGTACTTTCACTGCCTCATGTCGGGTTTCCTGTCAAAACTTGGCTTCGGATCAACTCGGGGGGAAGCTCCCGAAATCGTCCAAAGCGACAGCCCCGTGCTCCAGGGCGCCGATCTGTCCGTCGCCTATTTTTCCCGCAACGGAGGCGATCTGCACGACTTCCGCCGGGTTGGCCCCTATCGCTTTCTCTTCGGATTGCTCGACGTCGCCGGGAAGCGCGAAACCTGCGAGTCCGTCATCCAGGCTGCGCAAGCCTGCTTTCGCACCGCCGGCGAGCAGATCTTCGCCGCCGACGAGATCAACGAGTCCGAAGCCATGGTTGAACTCTCGCGCCGCCTCAATCTCGAGATCATGCGGGCTGCTGGAGGTGTCCGCAGCTGCCCTGCCTTCGCCGGCTGCTACAACGAAGAGCTCGGCACCGTCTGCTACGTCAACAACGGCCACACGCCCGCGCTCTTGCGCGACGATCAAAGCATCGTCGAGCTCCCCGCCACGGGCCTGCCTCTAGGCCTGTTTTCGCTCGCTCCTACGGACGCCCGCATCGTCGGCCTCGCCACCAACGGCTCACTGGCCGTGGTGTCTCGCGGCGTAGTCGAAGCCGAATCGAAGCACGCGGAGTTCGGTCTTGACGGAGTCAAGAGCGTATTGCAATCCACCCCCTCGTCGGCCAAAGTTCTCTCCCAAGGCATCCTGCTGTGCGTGCAGGATTTCATGCACATGGCCCCCAAACACAACGACGTAACCGCCCTAACCCTGACCCGCGGAAACTAGCCGACGAACGTCCGCCTTCTCCGAAGTGTTTTACCACGCCACAAAATCCGTCATCTCAACCGGCGCACGAGTCGGGCGGGAAACGCAAGGTCCCTCCACTCCGCTCCGGTCGGGATGACAGAGTTAGGTGGTGCTCCGGCTCCCTCCCTTTTCCCCAAGCCCGCACCCGGCGTAAAATAGAAAAACAATTCCCTCGGGATTACCCCAGGTTTTAGCGAGTTCTAATAATGAAGATGACGACGCGTTTTGCCCTGCTCTCAGCGGTTGCTTGCGCAATCCTTATTCCCACTTTTTCTCCCGCCGACACTGTCGTCGAAGAGATCGTCGCTCGCGTCAACAATGAGATCATCACGCGCACGGAATACATTCGTAGCCGCGACCAGCTCAAGCAGGAAGTCATGCAGCAGGATCCTACTAACGCCGACCGCGAGTTCAGCGACCGTCAAAAAGACGTGCTCCGCGATCTCATCGATCAGCAACTTCTGCTGCAAAAGGGCAAAGATCTGGGCATCACTGGAGACACAGAGCTGGTCAAGCGTCTCGACGAAATGCGCAAAGAAATGAAGCTCGATTCGATGGAAGAACTCGAAAAAGCGGCCGAGGCCCAGGGAGCTTCCTACGAAGATTTCAAGCAAAACATGCGCAACCAGATCATCACCCAGCGGGTGATCGGCCAGGAAGTCGGCTCGCATCTCGCCATGTCAAAAGACGACGAGAGAAAATTCTACGAGCAGCACAAAGCGGAGATGGAGCAGCCGGAGCAAGTCCGTCTGAGCGAAATTCTGATCGCGCCGAAAACGGCGGTGAAGCCAGCCGCTCCTGGAGCCAAGCCCGACCCGCCAACCGATGCCGAGAACGAAGCAGCCTTGGCTGCGGCGCAGGCCAAAGCCAACGAAGTCCTCGCTCAGATTCAAAAAGGCGTGCCCTTCGCCGACCTCGCGAAGAAATTCTCCGACGGACCCTCCGCCAAAGAGGGAGGCGACCTGAGCTATTTCAAGCGCGGCACTCTCGATCCGAAACTCGAAGAGAAGGTCTTCGCGCTCAAGCCCGGCGCCGTCACCGAAGTCACTCGCACCAAGCAAGGCTACGTGATTTTGCAAGCTACGGAGCATCAGCAGGCCGGCGTCCCCACCATGAAAGAAGCCGAGCCTCGCATTCAGGACGCGCTCTATATGCAGAAGCTCCAGCCCGCGCTGCGTGCCTATCTCATGACTCTGCGAGAAAACGCGTTTATCGATATCAAAGCCGGCTACGTCGATTCCGGAGCGAGTTCCAAGCAAACCAAGCCGGTGGAAACGACAGAGAAAGAATCCAAAACCAAGAACCTGAAAAAAGGGAAGAAGCTGGGCGTCTTTTAAGTTACTCTGGCGGCAGCAATCGCGGTCTTTGGCTTTGGCCTTGGCCAGCGTTGTAAATGACGGGCCACCCGGATCTGCTGCGTGGTGGTCTGTTTATGGATGCACGATCGCTAGCGATGGAGGTATCGGAAAGTGTTTCCCTATTCCCTTCATGGCTGTCCAAATCCAGTTACATATACAGGTAAACCCTAAGAGGAGAAGCACAAATGGGAGCGGTTCGAATGTTCGGTGAGGCCTTTGGGATTTTTGCCGTATCGGTCATCGTCCTGTTTGTTGTCTACATGATCACAGAGAAACGAGCCACTGGCATTGGTGTCCTTCATTGGAAAGGATACGTACTGATGGGTGTAGGTGTGCTTTATCTTCTGCTCGGGATGATCATGACGCGAGTAACGTAAGCAAGCACAATGGCACTTCGTCCTTTGCGGGAGATATGCGATACCGCTGCGATAAACCGCCCTCACTGTTAACGGCTTTAGCCGCTGAGGTGGATTGCGCCAGTCTGTGAAATACGTGCGCTTCGTATCAGGGCATGCCTTTAGGCATGCCGCAAGCGAGAAACTATAACGCGCCTTCAGGCGCTGCGTGGAGGCTCATGAAAGATTTCTTCATCTCCGACTGCTCCCGCCAGGAAAACAAAATCATCACCGCTGGCTTCGTCGTCGCCTCCAAACAGGTCAAGGCCAAGAAAAACGGCGAGCCCTACCTGGCCCTAATCCTCGCCGATCGCAGCGGCCAGATCGAAGCCAAGATGTGGGACAACGTCGAAGAATTCTTAGACATCTTCGAGCAGGATGACTTCCTCAAAGTCAAAGGCCTGATCAACAAATATAAGAACCGCTTTCAACTCACCATCCACAAACTTCGCCGGATGGAAGAAGCCGAGATCGACTACACCGACTATCTTCCGAAGACCACAAAAGACATCGGCGAACTCTGGCGCACGCTGACCGAATTCGTGGCGACCTTCCAGAATCCGCACCTCAAGGCGTTAGTCGAACTCTTCATGGCCGACGCCGAAATTGCCGAGCGTTATCGCAACGCCCCCGCCGCCAAAACCCTACATCACGCCTACATCGGAGGCTTGCTCGATCACGTCGTCTCGCTTTTCCGCTCCTGCGATCTGATGTGCCGCAACTATCCTCAAGTCAATCGCGACCTGCTGCTCACCGGGGCTTTCCTGCACGACATCGGCAAAATTCAGGAGCTCACCTACAATCGCGCCTTCTCCTACACCACCCGCGGCCAGCTCCTGGGCCACATGATCATCGAACTGGAAATGCTCCAGGCCAAACTAGCCCAGCTCCCCAATTTCCCCGCCGAATTAAAAACGCTGCTTGAGCACCTGATCATCAGCCATCACGGCCAATACGATTTCGGATCGCCGAAGTTACCGATGTTCCCCGAAGCTCTGATGCTCCACTACCTCGACGATCTCGATTCCAAAATGGAAGCCATGCGAGCCCACTTCGAGCGCGAGTCCGAGCAGGAAGGCCCGTGGACCAGCTACAACGCGTCGCTGGGTCGGCCGTTGCTAAACTCGACAAAATTCATGCGAGGGGAAAAGCCACCGGCCGACAAATCGACCGCAGAAGCCGCGCCAGCGGCCAGTCCCGCAGCGGCCGAGCCAGCCGCAGCAGAAGCACCAGCCTTAGATCTCTTCAGCGAACAAAAGGCCTGAACCACCCCGCATGTTGTCATCCCGAGCGAAGCGAAGGACCTGCTTTTCCCTAAGCCGCGTCTGGGTTGCACCTTGATCGTGAGTGATAACGGACGCCGCTGGTATGAGATTATCGGAATCCAAGAAATTCTAAATTTGAAACCCGGAAGAGACGCGGTACCACTAGAAAGGGTTACGTGAGAAAAGATATTTGCGTCCTTATCGCGCTTATGGCGTATTCGGCAAACGCCCAAGTCATTTCTGGGTCTATCGTCATCTTCAATTTCACGAAAGACAAGTCGGTAGTGGCCGCCGATAGCTTGGCTGGCAATGAGGACACCGGAATTCCAGATTACTCTGACTGTAAGATTGCGGCATTCGGGCAACACCTTATATTTACAACTGTTGGCAACAGCGGATGGTCCGACAGACTGGGGAATGTTCCTGCTTGGGATAACATCGCCTTGGCGAGAGATGCCTTCCAAACGGTACACGCCAGTGGGGGCGGCTCCGACTTAAACGCCATCGCTGCTCAGTGGGCTAGCGACGTGAAGAGCCATTGGGATTTTATTGACCGCATGGATCGGCAGCGGGCTAGGAGTATCGCCGCTTCGAATGATGGGCAATTTACCGCTGGGATGTTCATAGGAAAGGGCCTGTCTTCGAAGGTCGTGATAATCGGATACGACTTCGACAAGCCGATTGACCCTATCGAAATCCTTACTGGCGACCGCAAAGCCATGAGTAACTGCTGGTCCTGTGGTCAACTGCAAGAGTCGATGATTTGCGGGGCTGGAAAACATCTCGATGTGGCTGCTAATTATTGCGCCAAACGACAACATGGAGAGAGGATCGACGTTCATACCGAATTGAACAGCGCCACCGAGAGCACCAAATTGGCTGTCAAAATCGTCGAGATGACTATTGATTCCTACGGACAAACTGCTAAGGACGTTGGCGGAAAGGTAGATGCTGTCACTATTATGAAGGACGGCAGCATCACTTGGAACGCCCGCAAAGCAAATTGCCCAGACAATCAGAATTAGGATTATTCATAAACCGAACCAGCCGGATTGAGCGGCAACACGTTTGTTAAGACACCACCCTCCCACACCGTTCACACTCCCGTAACAATCCTCCCGTATATTCTCCCCACATTTCGCGTCCGCATTCCAGGCGCAACCTGCCCAGATCTGGCGACAAAAGAGGAGATTCTTAAATGGCCACAGCCCCGAATCCTGAAGCTATTCGCGAGCCGTTGACCGTGGTGGCCCCGAGACCGGCGATCCACGACAAGCTCAGCAAGAGTCCCGGCAAAATCGGCATGATTGGGTTCGGTGTTGTCCTGGTCATTGGAGTCATCTACTCCGCTTATCATCTCCTTGGCGATCTCTCGACTGTTCACACCGGCTCGGTCATGCCGTATGTTCTGCTGGGCATCGCGCTGCTGGTCGCCCTTGGCTTCGAGTTCGTCAACGGATTCCACGATACTGCCAATGCCGTCGCCACCGTCATCTATACTCACTCGCTCGAGCCGCACATCGCTGTCGTCTGGTCCGGCTTCTGGAATTTCCTCGGCGTCCTTACTTCCAGCGGTCTTGTCGCCTTCGGCATCATCTCTCTTTTACCGGTTGAGCTCATCCTGCAAGTTGGCAGCAAAGCCGGCTTCGCCATGGTTTTCGCATTGCTCGTTGCCGCCATCATCTGGAATCTTGGCACCTGGTATTTCGGTCTCCCCGCCTCCAGTTCGCACACCCTCATCGGCTCCATCATCGGAGTCGGCATCGCCAACCAACTCATGTCCCCGAAAACCGGCACCAGCGGCGTCGATTGGGGCCAAGCGACCAACATCGGTTATTCGCTGCTTCTCTCTCCGGCAGTCGGATTCGTCTGCGCCTTCCTGTTGCTCACCCTGATGAAAGCCGTGATCAAAAACCGTGTCCTCTACGAAGCTCCGGTGGGCACAGAGCCGCCGCCCTTCTGGATCCGCGCGCTGCTGCTGCTCACCTGCACCGGCGTCAGCTTCGCCCACGGCTCCAACGACGGACAAAAAGGGATGGGCCTGATCATGCTGATTCTTGTCGGCACCGTACCCACCGCCTACGCCCTCAATCATGCGATCACCCGTTCGCAATCCGATGACTTCATCGCCGTCTCGCAGCAAGCCGCCAACACGCTTTCGAACTACGTCAGCCCCAACGCTATTATCGGCGACGCGCGCGAGGAGCTTACCGACTACATTCGGACTAAACAATTCACGCCCAACACGATGCTCGCCCTCCGCCAGCTGGTGAGCGACATCGGCAATGAAACCGCCCTCTACGGCGAGCTGGCAAAAATTCCCAACGACAAAGTGCGCAACTTCCGCAACGATATGTATGTCGCCAGCGAAGCCCTGCGCCTGATGAAGAAAACTCACCAGCCCACGATCAGCGCCAGCGATTGGAGCGTTCTCGACAACTACAAGAAACACGTCGACGCCTCGACCCGCTTCATTCCGGGATGGGTAAAAGTCGCGGTAGCCATGGCGCTAGGCCTGGGCACGATGATCGGATGGAAGAGAATCGTAGTAACGGTAGGAGAAAAAATCGGCAAAGAACATCTCACCTACGGGCAGGGCGCGGCCGCCGAGATTACGGCGATGTTCACGATCGGAGCCGCCGACTGGTTCGGCTTGCCGGTAAGCACGACGCACGTGCTCTCGTCGGGCATAGCCGGAACCATGGCTGCGAACCACTCCGGGCTGCAATGGTCGACGGTCCGCAACCTGGCAATGGCATGGGTGCTGACCCTCCCCATGTCGATGATGCTGGCAGGATTTCTATTCTGGGCTTTTAGAAAGTTCTAGGTCGCCGCAGCCTAACTCTGTCATCGCGGAAGGAAAGCGTTGCTGCTTCGAAATGCGCGGCGGACTTCAGCCGGGGAACTAAAAATAAGTCAGTTGCAAACGCAAGGTCCCTCCACTCCGCTTGGCTTCGCCTGCGCTCCGGTCGGGATGACAGAGTCAGGTGGTAACTAGCCAGACGACACTACCTACTGCATATCTCCGCCCATGGGCACGTAGCGAAATTTCTTCCCATCGAAAAACAGGGCCGAGCTGGTTCCCATATCGCCAGCCTCTTCGACGTAAATCGCTTCGACCGATCTCTTCTTGGTCTTGAACCGGCGCACCGAGACCGTCCGGAAGGGCAAATTGACAATCACGTACTTCGCCTTAGGAGTCGTGTTCCGCCACGCACTTACCCCCTCGCCCTCAACCACCAGCACCACCAGTCCGCGCTGCCGCGGATCGCCCTCGCTGAAGGTGGTCGTCATCCGCGGATCGCCGTAGCCAAAAAACTCGTTATAAGGATCAATGACGGCGAAATTATGCTCACCCTGGTCGAGCATGGGATTCTTGCAGCGAGCCGCAATCACGATGTCTTCGACGCCGTCGCCATCGAGATCGCCGTAGGCAACGCCAACTTCGGGCAAGAACGTGAACTGGTCGCCGAACTGTTGCTGAACATATTGGTTGTCAATCTTATGAGAGACAGCGCGCTCAGCCGCAGCCGGCATCGATACGGCCGGAGCCTGCGCTACAGCCGGAACCAGGCAAGCCAAGCAGAACACAAAGCAGAACACCAGGAGCGAAGCAATAAATAAAGATGGGTTTCTCATGCCCCTAATCTAATCCCGCAACGTCACCCAAGGCAGGTAACGAAAGTCACCAGAGGCATTTGCCGCCGAGGTTTTAAAGATTCAAAGCTGGAGGGGGCTTGCAGCAAATTACAAAATTACCGATTTCCGTTGAAGTGCTCCCACCCGCGAGGCTTTAGCCGCCGAGCCTCGCCATCCAGGATCAATCGCATCCCCGCAAACCGCCCCACCCGGCCAATGCAAGTCACCCGCACTCCGGCAATCTCCGCCGGAACCTCTGCCCCCGAAGTAAAAAGCAATTCGTAATCATCGCCGCCATGCAGAGCCAACTCCAGTGCCACCTTTTCTTTACCAATCAAAGCCCGCGGAATCGCTGCCGCATCAATCTCTGCGCCCACGCGACTTTCCGCGCAGATATGATCGAGATCGGTTGACAGGCCGTCGCTCAAATCAATCATGGCCGAGGCGAGCCCGCGCTCGCGCAACCACCGCCCCACCGCAACCCGAGCATGCGGGCGCGTAATACCAGGCTCGCGCCGAGAGAAAGCGCGCCGCAAATTTCCCATGCCCTTCGATTTTCTGAGCAGCCCCAACTCCGCCGCCGCCCCTCCCAACTCTCCGGTCACATAAATCGCTTGCCGTGGCTTTGCACCCGATCGCAAAACCGCCGTTCCCCGAGGCACCGATCCCACTACGACAATGTCCGCCTGGATCCCGCCCGCCGACTCTGCCGTGTCGCCTCCGGCCAGTGAAATCCCAGATTCCCTGGCCAGTGCCAACAATCCCTGCAAAAATCGATCGACCCATTTCTGGGGAACGTCGCCCGCAACCGCCAGCGACAAAAATGCCGCCAGCGGCTCGCCTCCCATGGCCGCAATATCGCTAAGCCCGCGAGTCAGGCAACGCCATCCGACCAACTCGGGCGAATGCCAATCGCGCCGGAAGTGCACCTTCTCAATCGAAAAGTCTGTAGTAACCAAAACCTCGTGACCACTGGGGACGCGCAGCACGGCGCAGTCGTCGCCGATGCCCTTCACCACCGACGGTCCGTGGGCGGCGGTCCGTCGTATCTGCTGAATCAGCTTTTTCTCGCCAATGCGCATATCGCCCCAATATACCAACACGCTGAAAACAAGCAGCCTCCGCCGGACTCGCAGCGGAAGCTCGAAACGCCGGGAGTACTGGCAATTAATGCAGTGGCAAGGGGTCTATGCCGTTACCACTTACCCTGGTAATTTGCCCAGTCGGGCACCGGCGATTACCCTGCCTTGGTAACCGCGCCAAGGGGCGTAGCATGGTTGACAGGCGGAATGGGGTTTGCTACCTTTAACTCGCCGTTCACAGATAATTTGTCGAACCAAGTACTGCGACATGTATTAGTTGCAGCGAATTGGTTTTAGGCTGCCTGGTTCCGTGGTTAACCCATATAAGCCAGTCTGCATCTTAGAGCAACTGGTGGAATCAGGATTCCGAGCCAGAGCTGACTGTTCCGCTCCCGCCGGTTTCCGATAGCAAATCTCATTTGAGGAAGTAGGGTCATTGCGTAAACGTTTTTACATCTTTTTCGTAGCCCGAGACGAAGCCGGTCAGCTTCGGAAGATCTCCATTCCTGTCCAGTATCTTTATATTCTCCTGGCCGGCGCCGGAATCGCCATCCTCTGCCTTACCGGAATTGCCAGTTCTTATACCCGCATGCTGGCCAAAGTCGAACACTATAACCAGCTCCGCACGGAAGACGCTCAGCTCAAAGATCGCTACACGCGGCTCGAACAGGTCGCCAAAGAACGTGACATTCAGGTAGCCTCTCTAGGCTCCCTGGCCAGCGAAGTTTCGGCTCTCTACGGACTCAAGTCCAATCCGGCAATGGTCGCTGCTTCGACTGAGAAGATTCAGGAAGAGCAGGTTAGTTCGTCGCTCGACCAGCTTTACGCGCTCAAGCACACCGCACTGACCGGAGCCGCCAGCGTTGGCATCTCGCTGGGCCTCACAAGAAATTCCACGACCGCCGATTGGGTTCGCGCCAATTCCGCTCCTAATCTTTGGCCGGTCGAGGGCCAGGTCACTGGCTCGTTTGGTGAGCGCATCGATCCCTTTAACGGAGAAGGCGCGTTCCACTCCGGCGTCGATATCTCCGCCAACGTAGGCTCGCCCGTGATCGCTCCGGCCGACGGCACCATCACCTTCGCCGACTTTCTCGGTGGCTACGGACGCGCCGTCATGCTCGACCACGGCCACGGCATCAGTACTCGCTACGGCCACCTGTCGAGCTTCGCCGTCACCGCCGGACAATACGTCCACCGCGGCGACACGATCGGCTTCGTGGGCCAAAGCGGACGCTCCACCGGGCCCCATCTCCACTACGAAGTGAGAATCAACGACGTGCCGGTAAACCCCTACAAGTATCTGCGGCTGACGGTGGCCAGAGTCGGCGGCTACACCGCTGGCGAGTAATAAAGCCGGACTAATAAAATTTGTCATCCTGAGCGAAGCAGAAACTTCACGAAGTGAAGTTTCTGCGAAGTCGAAGGACCAGAAATAGATCGTGTGGAGCGGACGCTCCTGTCCGCTTGTCGGAAATCCAGAGAATGCAACCGGAGCACAAGCTGCTAAAGGGCGGTTCTCCTTTGAAACCTTGAAACTCTGAAACCTACCCCCGCGCCTTCTTCACTTCCTCAATCAGCGCCGGCACAATATCAAACAAATTCCCCACCACCGCATAATCCGCAATCTCAAATATCGGAGCTTCCGCATCCTTGTTAATCGCGATAATGCTTCGCGACCCCTTCATCCCCACAATGTGCTGGATCGCCCCCGAAATTCCCAGCGCCAGATACAGCTTCGGAGCCACCGTCTGCCCCGACGATCCAATCTGGCGATCCATCGGCAACCACCCGCTATCGCAGATCGGACGCGACGCCGCCAACTCCCCGCCAATCGCATCCGCCAACTGCTTCGCCAACTCGATATTTTTTTGCTCTTTAATTCCGCGCCCGACTGAAACGATAATCTCCGCCTGCGTCAAATCGACCGCCTGCTTCGCTTCTTTGAAAACTTCCTGCGGCTTGTTGCGCACCACTCCGGCCGGAATCTCCACCGTCACCGTCTCCACCGGAGCGGCTGCCGCGCCCGCCTCAACCTTATCCGCGCGAAACGAGCCATTCTGAAAAGTCACAAAACAAATTCCCGTGCCCGCAAAGCTCACGTCGGCCACAAATTTCCCCTGAAACATCTGCCGGGTAAAAATCAGCTTTCCGCCTTCATACTTGACTCCAATCACATCGCTGATCGCCGTGGTCTGCAAAGCCGCGGCCAGCTTGGGCACAAAATCCCGCACCTGGTAGGTATGCGGCATCAACACCAGAGCCGCCGGATGCTTCTCCAAAAATTCCCGCAACCCATGCACAAAAGCATCCGGAGTATAAGGCTTAAGCCCAGGAGACTCGACGTCATAAACTCGAGCAAGTTTCTTGGCCGCGACCTCAGCGGCAATCGCAGCGACGCCCGACCCGACCACGGCGGCCTCGAGCGTCCATCCTGTAAGGGCGGCAATCGCCTGCCCGGCCGCAATCGTCTCCCAGGAGACGCGATTAAGCTTCCCCTCCCGCTGCTCCACAATCACCAAAACATTCTCAGCCATAAGTCAGTTCTCAGTCTTCAGTTGTCAGTTCTCAGTAACCACCGCCAGTTCTCTAACTGAAAACTGAGAACTGACAACTGACGACTAGATTACTCGCAACTCATTCTTCAATTTCTCCACTAGCTTCTTCGCCACTTCGGCCGGAGGCCCTTCCAAAAACTCCGTGTTCTTTGACTTCTGCGGAACATACAACTTTTCAATCTTCTGCAAATTTCCGCCGATCGCCGACTGCACCTCCGCCAGCGTCACCTTCCGCATCGGCTTAGTCTTAGCCTGCTTGATCCCAATCAAAGTCGCATAGCGCAGCTTATTAATCCCCGACTGGATCGTCAGCACCGTCGGCAACGGCACATCCACATACTGAAAAAATCCCGCCTCCAACTCGCGTTTCACCCGTATGCCCGCATCGTTTTTCTCAATGTGCATAATGATGGTCGCGTGCGGCCATCCCAGAATCTCCGCCAGAATCACTCCCGTCTGCGCGTAGCCATAGTCATCCGACTGCAGCCCGGTAAAAATCAGATCAAACTTTTCATCTTTGATTGCCGCGGCAATCGCCCGCGCCGTGTTATAAGCATCCAGGCCGACAAAAGCGTTATCCTCCAGATGAATCGCCCGATCCGCGCCCTTAGCCAGCGCCTCGCGCAATACCTGCGAAGCCCGCGCTGGCCCCGCCGTTACCACCACCACCTCGCCCGTATGCTTTTCTTTTTGCCGCAGCGCCTCTTCCAGCGCAAACGCGTCCGGCTCATTCACCTCATAAGAAACATCCTCGCGAATCCACGTCCCCGCCTCATTTAGCTTCAGCGGAGCGTCCTTCTGCGGCACCTGCTTCATGCAAACCAGTATCTTCACGATCGATTCCCTCAATCCGCCACAACCACTCGAGATCAAACTGGTTAGTATAAACGAACGCGTGAGGCGACGAACCTGAAGGAGCGAAGCGGTAGTGGGAGGGTCTAAATTCTTAAGACATTCCTAGGTTAGGGCATTCTTAGGGCGTAGGTTCGGGTTCGCCGATGGTGATGGGGCATTTCTTCGCGACAAAAGCCATCCTAAGGCGGATTTCTTCCTGATCGTCCTTTATGACTGCTTGCAACAGAGCGAGGAGTTCTTCCACCTTATACGCATTCGTTTCAGCAGAAATATCCCTACAGAGAGCACGCACAGTTTCGATGTTGTACAAGTACTCTCGCCCCCCAACCTACCTATGTTCTTCCGGGGAAGGGTAGGGGCGAAATACAGTAAACAATGTATGGAGCGGGCGCCCGAGGCGCCAGCCGCTCCCTACAATGCACGTCTACAATGCTCGTTAATGCTCGTTGGCGCTAGAGGTTACCTCCCAGAGTACTATTGCGGAGGATGGTCATTGCCCTGGTTGCTGGTTGAAATAGAGTTGTTCACACCCGGAGTATTCCCAGTATTTACAGCAGGCGCACCTACCCCGTTGCTACCAGAGCCTGCCGCTGCGGGCCTCTCGGCGGCAGGCGGCGCAACCGCAGGCGGCGCAGGAGCAGGGGCAGAAATGGGCGCGGGTGCACGATAGGCACCGCTTTCAGGCTTATTCTCCGGAGGCTGCATCGCCACCACCTGATACTCCAGCGCCTTCTTGTCCCCGCCCACGATTCTCAAGTACAAGCGGTCTTTCTTGATCTTGAACTCTGCCTCGTGCCCCACAGGCAATACCACCGCGTGCTTCGTGTCCAACGGTCGAATGCGATAATCCATTTCGTCTGTGCGCAGCAAATATTGCGGACACAACTTCTCGTTCGAATCCACGTGCTGCACTCCCACCGACCCCCACAGACTCCCTAATCCCGTGAGTCCGCGTTCCTTCGCGCCGCAAGGAACCGCCTGCATATTCTCCAGCATGCCTCGCTGGCCCTTTTTCTCCTTGGCCGCAGCAATCGACGGCACCGACAAAATCAGCAACGCCACAGCGATGACCGTTTTTTGAACTCTCATAGCCCCTCCCTGCAAGATAACTAACGAACAGATCCGCTCAGTCGCGCCGCAAGCAAACGAGAGATGCGGAGGCCTTATCAACAGGGCCCCCGCTCATTCGTCTTCGCCTTCACTATTAGCCTTGAAGTATCGCCTCCGTTATTGATTCGGGGGAGTCGACTTCGGCTTCGGCGTAGGCCCGACCGGCTGCGCGTGGAAGCCGCCCTGGACCGTCGTCGAACTCATCACTCCCTGCGGATCGGCCGACAATTGCTGGGTCACCGTAGGATGAGCTTGCAGATATTCATTCAGCTCAGGATGGTTCGCAAGATAGTCCTTGTTCGTTGCCAGGCTCGGATCGTTCGACAGTTCGGTCGCGACCTTTGAGTGCTCGCCCAGGAACTGGCCAAATCCGGTCAGTTCGCGGTCCCGATCGTTGCCATTGCCATTGCCATTGCGACCGTCGGCGCTCATTCGATTGTTGCCAAACTGGTCACCATCACGGTTGTAGCGGTCTTCATCGCGCATAAACTGGTCCGGATGCGCGCGAAACGCCGCCGAGACATCGATGTGCGTCTTCAAATACTCCTGCAGCGCCGGATGATTTGCGACCCACTGCTTGTTATCGATCAGCGTAGGATCCTTCTTCAGCTGTTCCGCGATCTCCGGATGCGCGTCCATGAAGCGATCCATCTCAACTATGTCCCGGCGAGAGATGTTGCGATCACTCGTTTCCCGGTCATAGCGCGCTTCATCGCGCATGAAAAGATTCGGATTGGCGCGGAAGGTCGCGCTGATTTGAGGATGATTCTGCAGATACTGCTGCAGCGCCGGATGATCGGAGACCCACTCCCGGTTGTCGATCAACGAAGGATCCTTCCGCAGTTGCTGCGCGATCTCGGGATGCTCATCCAGAAAATGATCCATATCTGCCACATCGCGACGAGTTATATCGTCGTCTCGTGTGGGCTGGTTCGGTCCGACCCGGTCTGGCGGTAATGGCTGGGTCGGCCCGACCTGGATCGGCGGCTGCGGCTGCGTGGTTTGTCCCACTGCCGTGCCCACTGGGATTAACATTCCCAACGCAAGTAAGGGCACTAAAGAACCGCGGGCATAAATTTTCGTCTTGATTGCCATATCAATAAACCTCCAGTGGCAAGCGTGGACGCTCACCAGACAGTGAGAATTGCAACCGGTCTGCCAAAGGAGTTCGCTCAATAGACATCTATCACGATGTCAGTAGCTTGGGAGGAACGGCGACCGATTTGCGCGGCCTATGCGAAGGGGAATTTCTGCTCTCGGAAGGAAAATTCGCGATACAGTTTCCACCCTAGAAATACGAAGGGGGATAAAGGTTGCGAAGAAAGAATTATTGCAATTCAAATTTGCATAGGACGTTGCCGGCAAGGTTAAGCGAACGATGAACAGCGGACGACTAGCGATGAACAGCGAGCGGCTAACGACCGCCTGCCGGCAACCCGTCCTGCAAAAACGCCACGCTCTGCACGCCCGTAATCTCAAAGCGCTTGCGGCAGCGCATGTTCTTGCACATCATGACATCATCGCGCCGCAGCATATACGATTGCGCCTTGGCAAACTTCGCCCGATCCCGATCGTCTGCTCGCGGCGGCAAATTCTTTTTCTTGGTGCGCACGAGCCACTGAATCTCATACTCCGCCGACTGATTGCAATGCGGACAACTCAAATTCGCGGGCTTCTTATCCGACCGCTCATCAAAAAATTCACGCTCATCCATAAGATCTAAATCCTCACATCCTCACTGGAGCAGCGCGCCCTTGTTTTCGCGCCCCTTAGTGGCCTGCGTGGTTAATGGGCTCACCGCGCTCAACTGCGAAGACGAACCCGCTCCACATCCAAATTATTGCACTTTTGCCGCACGAATGTGCGAAGATCCAACTGATCGCGCGGTGTTAGTCTGTTTTTCATTACCGTTAAAGCGCTTGCGTTTCTGATCGGCTGTGGAGCGAAGAGGATTTGGTTGCTCTCCGGAAATCCTAAGAACAGCGGAGGGAGGAAAGAGCGGCGTGAACGATAAGATTGCCAGCAAGATTATCTTGTGGACGTTCGGAATGGGCTGCGCAGGACTGTTCTTGACGTTTAAGGACCCGTTCGGCAATGTGAAAGAACATCTTTCCGTTATCGGCGGATTCGCCAGTGTTGGTCTTGTGCTCGGAATTCTGTTTTCATTACGCTTCCGCAATTCAAAGTAGCCCACTACCGAATGTTGGGAGCAGCGCATGCCGCGCAAGCGAAAGAAAAAAATCTTCTCCGCCGCCAAGGTCGTCCGCGAAATGGCCCGCGAGCGTGTGGGTAGTCCCAAGCCGTCCCGCCTGGTTCCCGCTAAAAAGACCAAGCCCGAGCGTCACAAGCCTACGCTAGGCAAGCTGTTAGAAGATGAGTAGCACCACCAATGTCTTAAGCCCGCTAATTGAATGTTGCCGTGACTAGAATGCCATTCGCCGGCATGGTGAGACTGCACGAGTTCCCGGATGTGGGTGTACACCCCTGCCACCCCAGGAAGGAGTGACCACTGTTGGGCGTAGCATTAAGCACTACCAAACTGTCGACAGTGAACTGGGCGCCGCACGGGCCCGGACATGTCGCTCCGCCGGGTATACTCGTCACCGTTCCCTGTCCCGTGCCACCCAGAACGACCGCCAGAGTGGCCTGCTCTGTGCTTCCCCCTGGGCATGACAAGATAGCGGGATTGTCCACGGTCACGGTTCCGTAGCCAACCACAATATTCGAAGCCCCGCCCGTGCCCTCTGGCGCCGTGGCCGAGATGCCCGACACGCCGCAACCACCCTGAGTAGTCACCGTGCCGGTAGAAGCTCCAATAGTCGCGACATCCGCAAGACCCAGCACGCCCCACGTGACCTGGCTCGTGATTTCCATTGTCGCCGGCGGATGAATGTATGTGCCATACGCGTGATAGTTTATGGTTTGACCGGAATTTGGCTGGAGAAAAGTAAAGGTCGACGGCTGCACCTGTATGCTGACCAACTTTTTATCGTGTCCGCAACTCGGCAGGCTCAACACCGCTCCAACCGCCACCAGCGCGCCCAACGCGACCCCAATGTAACCACGCTTCATCGCCACAACTCCTGAAGGCAAGCCTCGGCCAGCCCGTCCGTCGAATCAAGGGAAAGATGAAATCTAGCCGAAGCGCCCCCAAAAAGCAACAAACACAACGAAGGTCAGAGGTGAGAGGTCAGATTGCAGAAGTAAAACCCGGCAGGCCTCATTCTCGATGATTTTTACCTCTGCAATCTGACCTCTAAGCTCTGACCTCACCCTCAGTCGACATGCTCTCCCGTCTCAAAGCCTTCCTCCGCCGCTGGCAGCACATCGCGCTCACCGGCAATCCAAACATAGAGCGTTGGCAACAGGAACACGCTCATGATGAGCGCCGCAATCAGCCCTCCTACAATCACAATCGCGAACGGCCGCTGCGAATCCGATCCAATCGCATGCGACAATGCGGCGGGCAGCAAGCCTAACGTTGCCACCAGCATGGTCATCATGATCGGACGCAGTCTCAACACCGCCCCCTCCACCGCCGCGTCCTCAATCGTGTAGCGCCGCGCCCGCAGCTGATTGATGTATTCCAGCATGATCACGCCGGTCTGCACCGACACGCCAAAAAGCGCCAGAAATCCTACGCCCGATGACACACTGAAATGCGTGCCGGTGAACCACAGGGCAAGCAGACCGCCAATCGGCGCGATCGCAACCGTCGCCATAATCAGCAGCGCCCATTTGAAGGATTTGAACATGGTGTACAAAATGATGAAGATGATGAAGATCGTGATCGGGAGCACGATCAGGAGGCGCGCATTTGCCCGCTTCTGGCTCTCGTATTCGCCCTCCCAATCCAGGCTGTATCCCGTCGGCAATTTCACCTGCTCATTCACTTTCTTGATTGCCTCTTCCACCGTGCTCCCCAGGTCGCGCCCGCGGACACTATATTTAATCGCCACATAGCGCCGGTTGCCTTCACGATAGACCTCTGAAGCCCCGTCCGTCTCACTGATCTTGCACAGCTGCGCCAGCGATACGCGTTCTCCGCTCGGCGCCAGCAGCCGTATAGTCTCTATCGCCTCCTGCGTGTCACGATACTTCGGAAGATAGCGCAGCGTGAGATCGTAGCGCGCTTCGCCCTTCAGAACCTGCGTCAGCGCGTTCCCTCCCACCGCCGTCTGAATCGCATCCTGCACGTCGGCGACATTAATCTGATAGCGCGCCGCTGCCGCGCGATCGACTGTCACGTTCAGATTAGGTTGCCCCAGCACGCGAAAAACTCCCAGGTCTTCAATGCCCTTGATCTGCCGCATGATGTTGACGATCTCGTCGCTCTTATCCTCGAGTACTTTCAAATCGTCGCCATACACTTTCGTCGCTAGCGCCCCTTTCACGCCGCTGACCGCCTCTTCCATGTTGTCTTCGATCGGCTGCGAAAATCCCCAGACCACGCCCGGAATCTTATCCAGCTCGCGCTGCATCGCCGCGATTAATTCGTCTTTGTTTCCGTGAAAAACCGGCCGCCACTTTTCTTTCGGCTTCAGGTCCACGAAATATTCAGTATTAAAGAAACCCGTGTTATCCGTTCCGTCATCCGGCCGCCCAACTTGACTCGTACACTGCGGGACCTCCGGAAAGGCGCAGAGTACGATCCGTGCCTGATTGGCGACTCGGATTCCCTCATCCGGTCCCGTGCTGGGCGCAAGCGTACCTCGTACCCACAGTGCACCCTCATCGAGGTGGGGCAGAAATTCGGAACCGATGATGCCACTGAAAGCGAGATAACCGGCGAAGACCACCAGCAGCGAGCACACACCGACTGTGATCAAACGTCTGCGGATCGCCCAGCGGAGGGCCACTCGATATCGTTCACTCACGAATGTCATGACCGGGTTATCCCATTCCTTCGCTCCTTTCGCGAACGCATAACTGGCCAGCACGGGTGCGACTACGATCGAGAAGAGCAAGGCTCCGAGCAGCGCGAACGCCACCGTCCAAGCCATGGGATGGAAGAGTCTGCCTTCGACTCGTTGCAGCGTAAAGATCGGCAAGAAGGCGGTAATCGTGATCACGATGGCATAGAACACCGGCCGCTGTACTTCATGCGACGCAAAGCTGATGCGTTCGGTAGAGGTCTTCACCCCATCGGCGTGGTGCATGTGGCGCACGATGTTTTCGATCAACACGATGGCGCCTTCCACGATGACTCCGAAGTCGAGCGCACCGAGGGAAAGCAGATTGGCTGGAATGTGCATCAAGTTCAGGCAAATGGCCGCAAAAAGCAAAGCAAACGGAATCGTTGCAGCAACGATGAAGGCGCCACGAATATTACCCAGAAACAAAAGGAGAATGACCGATACCAAGATCATGCCTTCGGTAAGGTTGTGCAGAACGGTGTGGGTGGTGTAGTGGACCAGGTCGCTGCGATCTAGAAAAGGGACGATCTTCACTCCCGGCGGCAAGATGTGATCGTTCAGTTCTTGTACTTTCTTGTGGATGTCAGCAAGCGCCGTCTCGCCCGTCGCTCCCTTCCGCAACAGCACGATGCCCGACACCACATCGTCGTTGTCGATAATCTTTCCGTCGTCGCGATGAATGGCCTTCGCAAATTGCCCGAGCCTTATCTTCGGCCCCTGCGAAACCACCGCAATGTCCTTCACCCGCAGCGGCGTGCCATTTTTCGTCAGGATTACCGTCTCCGCGATATCCTGCGAGCGATCGACCAATCCCACCGAGCGCACATTGATCTGCTGCAATCCTTCCTGTATAAAACTTCCGCCTGCATTCGCGTTGTTGTTGGTGAGTTGCTGCTCGATCTGCGCCAGGCTCAGCCCATACGCGATCAACTTATTCGGATCAACCCGCACCTGGTATTCGCGCGTCGGCCCGCCGAAGCTCGCCACATCCACAATGTTCGGCACCGATTTAAAACTCTTCTCCACCACCCAGTCTTCGAGCGACTTTAGCTCCATCGGGTCATAAGCCGGATTCGTGCTGCGCAAAGTGAAAAAATAAATCTGCCCAACCGGGCTCCAATCCGTCCCCATCTGCGGATTCACGCCCGGCGGCAAAGTAACCTCGCTCAGCCGCTCCAGCACCCGCTCGCGGTTCCACGCGTTATCCGATTCCTCGTCGAAAATCAGCTTCAGGTCTGACAGTCCGAATAGCGAGAACGAGCGCAGATGCACCACATGCGGAATGCCGTTCATCACGATTTCCAGCGGAATCGTCACCTGCTGCTCAATCTGCTCCGCCGAAATGCCCGGCCACTGCGTGATGATTTCGACGTAGTTGTCGGCCACGTCGGGATAGGCCTCGATCGGAAGGTCACGGAATGCGACAATGCCCGCGGCGAAAAGGATCAGCGCGAGGGCCAAAACCAGCAGGCGGTTGTCCAGAGCAAAATCGACGACCCGTCGAATCATCTATTGCTCCACCGTGTTTTGCAGCACCAGCGCATTGGAAACGACTTGATCTCCCGGCTTAAGCCCCGAAACAATCTCCTGCAGATTTCCCGGCACCATCTTTCCCGTAACAACTTCCAGCCGCTTGAAATGCCCCGCCCCGAGCGGCGTATAGACCCACTCGCGATCGTGCAAATGCAAAACCGCCGCCGCCGGAATCGCGGTCCGCATCTCCGGCTGCTTCCCATAAAAAGTAGCGGTCACAAACATGCCCACTCGCATGATCCCCGGATTCGCCACTTCCAGCCGCACCTTCGCCGTCCGGATATTCGGGTCAAGCACGGGCAAAATGTTATCAATCCGGCCTTTGAACACCTGATTGGGATAAGCGTTCAGCCGTATATCGGCAAACTCGCCAGGGTGCACCGCGTCCAGATCGTTTTCGTAAACATCGCAAACGATCCACACATAGGAAAGATCCGAAATCGTAAACGGATTCGGCGAACCCAACCCTTGCACGCCCGACGAGTTGGTAACTTGCTGATCGGTGATCACGCCCGAGATAGGCGCGACGATATCGACAATCCCCGAAGGATGATCTTTATCAATCCCCAGCAGCCGCAACTGCTCCAACGACGCATCCAAACCTGCCTGGGCATTTTTTGCCACATCCTCCGCTTGCTCCAGCGCGCTCTTCGCAACCGCTCCTTTGCTGTAAAGCAGCTGTGCCCGCTCTAATTGAATCCGCGCCAGCAGTTCGTCATTCACCGCCTTGCGGTACGTCTGATAAGCTCCCGAAACATCATTGCTTTGGACTCGCAACAGCAACTGCCCCTTCTTCACCACATCGCCCAGCCGCGCTTTGATCTCGACCACTCGCCCTGCTGCCAGCGAAATCACGGGTACCGCGCGAGCGATATCGGGCTGCACCACCCCCGTCACATTCAATGCAGGCGCTGCTTTATATTCCACCGCCGCCACAATCGGAAACTGCTCGGGATGATCGACCTTAAAATTATTAGCGTCGAGATCAGGCTGCACCGTAGCGGCAGGCGGAGCCTCCGCCTTAGGGTCGCCCTTGCCCTCATTGCAACCCAGCATGGAAACGAGAGACAAAAATAGAACCACTACAAGGGCCGCCAAACTCACATAGGGACGGCCGCCTCGGGCGCGGCCCGCAAGAAATAACGGCGCGGCTCCAGGAGGAGGTAACACGTCAGCCGCGCCGCAAGAGCTCACCGGATTCTTCCCCCCGGCGGCTCTTGAAACCCAAAAACCCTGCTTGATCTTCGTCACTGTCACTGAATCACCTCCCGCCCCACTGCCATATTCAGCTGCGCTGCCGCCGTCAAGTACGCGCCCACCAGATTCACGTAGTTGAGTTCCGTGGCCCGATACTCACTCTGCGCATTAAGAAAATCGAGCAGCGAAGCTCCCCCGTGCTGATAAGAAAACGCAATCGTGTCGCGCACCCTCAGCGCCTGTTGCAGATACTTCGCTTTATAAGGCGTGAGCAAAGTCACATTGCTGCTCACCGTCGCGTAGGCCGAATCCACGTCGCTATACACCTGGGCCTGGGCAGCATCAAGCAGCCGCTGGTTGCGGTCAATATCCAACTTTGTGCGCAGCTTCTCACCCTGATTGCGATCAAAAATCCGCAGCGGAATGCTCACGCCCACGCCAAAATACAAATCAATCGGTGGATTCCGCCCAATATCAAAACTAAACGTTGGATCGGTCGATCCGTTCGCAATCGCCAGCTTGTGATCGGTCTGGGCCTTATCTACCGCTTCCATCGCCGCCTTCAAATCCGGGCGCGTGTCCAACGCCATCTTGCGGAAATCATCCTGCGGCAACAACTGCTCGCTGAAATCAAAGACTCCATTCACATCAAACTGTTCCACCGGACTCCGGTCATTCAGCAAAGTCAGCAGCTGAATTTTCGCGGTGCGCAAATTCACGAGTGCGGTCTGCACGTCCGATTCGTACTGCACCCGCTGCAACTCCAACCTGTCCAGATCAATCTGCGCAATATCTCCCGCCTGAAAACGATCGCGACTGATGCCAAGCAAGTGGTCGTAATATTCAAGATCGTCTGTGGCCAGCTTCAAGACTGCCTTCGCCTGCAGCGTCGAAACAAACGCGCCGCGCAAGGTGAAGAGCATCGTTCTCTCCATGTCCGCATGGCTTGACTCCGCGATCCCCGTAGCTTTTTTCGCGCTCTCCAGCCGCAAGTCGCGCTTGTGCTCCCGCTCGTACAAATAGCTTAGGGTCGCCGAAGGCAGCAGATACGCAAACGCCCCATGATCCGGGCCAACATTAAAAGGGGTGATCTGGTCTGACAGCAGACCTAGCGTGGGATTGGGCCGCAAATGCGCCGTGATCTCCTGCGCCTTCGATTCATCAATATTGAGCTTGTCCGCCAGCAGCGTAGGATTGTTCTGCTCAAACCGATCCTTCACCTGATCCCAAGTGAGGCCCACAACCGCCGGCAGGCCGGCCGCCGGCGCCTGTGCCAAGGCACACGCAACCGCGCCCAGCGCAAGCGCCAGGAGCGGTAACCCTCGCTGGATTTTTCTCCGCATCCACTAACCCCGTCAAAGCCCCTCGGATTCCCCCGAAGGTTTTGGGATTGGCACGAGTTTGCTCGTGCCTTTTAATGCACTACTTAATGCACTACCCCTGTGAGTATGTAGTTTCCGCCGTAAGGATTGCGTAAAAATGAAATCGTCGCCGCAATCAATTCTTGAATGCAACGAATCGCAATCGTGCGATTTATGATCTAAGTAAATTAAACAAGGTGGGAACTAACTGGAGGGCCGCGGCTGCCGTGGACAATCATTGGCACCGCAGATACCGCAACTACAAAACTAAAAACTTCCAGCCGGTTCTCTGGAATAAATCCATGCAAGGCCGTCGCGGTGACCGTCGCTGGCTGTGTCTGCCAGCCATTGTGCGACGCCGAACCCTTTTCCCCGGCCGCCTGCGAAACGCTGCGTTTGCCGGGTGACGACTCTTCCATCTCCGCACGCATGGCATGCAAATCGTCAGATGCGGAAATCACCGGAAACAACAGGACAAACGCGCATCCCAGCGTGCAGAGAAATACCAGCGGATGGGCCGTCGAACCTTTCCCTTGACCTCTCGCGGTCACAGCCAACCGTTCCCGCCATAACAAATATGCAGGCACCAGCAGCGACAGCCAGCAGAGATTAAGAAAAAGCTCCATAGACCGAGGGCAGCGGTAAGAGGTCAGATTGCAGAAGTAAAACCTCTGAGGCCAAAGTATAAAAAGCATACCATAGCCCGGCAAGTGACCGGCGTACTCGTCCACACGCCGCGAAATTGTCAGCACTGAACCCTCGTCAACCGTGGTTTGCCTGGTGGTATGAGCTCTTGCTTTTCACTTCTGCAATCGAACCTCTGACCTCTGACCTCTAACCTCCCTAAGGCCCGTGCACAATCTGCAGCGCCCCCGCCGTCTGCAACCTCTGCCGCAAGATCACATTCCGCTCGGGAATCTCGGCTATTGCATCGGCATGGACGACATAGCCACCGTATCCAGGCGTATTGCCAAACGGAATCTTCACGTCCGTAGCCCCCGCCTTTAGTGGAAAATGCTCATAACCAATCGCCGTAGCTCGCCCATTCTCGGCCACCGCAACAATCACCACCGTCAGATCGAAATCATCCTTCGAACCATTCGACACCTTCACCGATCCGTCGATCCGGTCGTCGTGCACCTTCGGAGTCTCATCCCACTCCAGCAGCAGCGCCGCCGTAACCGCCGTCTGTAACTCCTTGCTAGTGCTGTGCGCCGGTTTCGCCGAATCCTCCACCTTCAAAGTCACCGCAGAAGCGCCTCGTTTAGCCGGCCGCCCGCTCAGTAGCCCGTCCCTGGTCAGCGTAACTCCCTGCGGCAACTCGCCGACCGCCACGCTCCAAATGTAAGGCGGGACGCCACCTTTGGCATGAAGAAGAGTGTGAAACTCCTCCCCTACGCTCATAGCCGGCAAAGTCTCCTCGACAATGGCCAGCGGAGCTGGCTGAGTCTGAGCCGCACCGACTCCACAGATGCAAGCCAGCAATGCAATCCGGAGAACACGTTTGAAGTTCATCTTAAGTTTGAAATTCATCTTGAGTGTGAAATTCATCTTAAGTTTGAAATTCATCTAGGGTCGGAGTCTTTCCTTTGTGAACCTTGCGGCCCTCGGTGGTAAAGGCTCGTGGCGAACGCCGAAGGCAACTTCCCGCGAGCTTCGTTTGATTTTACGCCGCCCGCAGCGTAAAAGAACTCAAGATGTCCCATCCTATGTCGCGCATTTCCCTCGCCCTCTTACTGATCTCCTCGCTCATCTTTACATTTACAGCAGCAAGCACCTCAGCCCAAGCTCCACCGCCCACGGCCCCCAACAAAATAGGCCCAACCGGACAGGCAAGCCTCGACCCCAACTCGGAAGAAGCCGCCATCTTCGAACGCATCCTCAACCGCGTCCGTTTCGAAAACGATGGCACCGACGTCACCGAGACCGAAGCCGTCGTCAAAATCCAAAGCCAGGCCGGAGTAGAAGAATTCGGCCAACTAGTGTTCGGCTACTCCTCGGCCACCGAGAAGTTAGAAATCGAATACGTTCGCGTCCGCAAGCCCGACGGCCAGGTCGTCTCCACCCCCGAATCCACCGCCCAGGATTTCGCGCCCGATGTGCTCAAAGAAGCTCCCATGTACAGCGACTACCGCCAGCGCCACATCTCCGTGGCCGCTCTCCAGCCCGGAGACACGCTTGAATATCGCACCGTCACCCGCGTCACTACGCCGCTAGCCGCCGGAAATTTTTGGTACGAAGCCACCTTTCCTAAGGGGATAGTAGTCAAAGAAGATCGCCTGATAGTCGACATCCCCAAAGCCCGCGAAATAAAACTGAAGAGTCCAACCCAGCAGCCCGAAATCCAAGACACCGCCGATCGCCGCATCTACACCTGGACGGTAAAAAACATCCAGCCCGATCGCGACAAAGACAGAGACAAAGAAGAAGAGGCGAACGACTCGACTCCCGACGTCCAACTAACCACCTTCACCGACTGGAAACAAATCGCCGAGTGGTACGCCAAGCTCCAAGGCGATCGCATGACCATCGACGAAAGCGTGCAGAAAAAAGCCGACGAACTCGTCAAAGGCGCCGACACTCCGACTGAAAAGGCTCGCCGCCTCTACGATTACGTCGCCCGCAACATCCGCTATGTCAGCATTTCTCTCGGCGTCGGGCGCTACCAGCCCCATTCGGCCGCCGACGTGCTCCGAAGCGGCTACGGGGACTGCAAAGACAAGCACACTTTATTTTCCGCCATGCTCCGGGCCGAAGGAATCAAAAGCTATCCCGTCCTCATCGACAGCTCGCGACAGCTCGACGAAGATATCCCCTCGCCCGCCCAGTTCGATCACGTCATCACCGCCGTCCGCTTCTCCGCCGGACCTGGCCTTACCTGGCTCGACACCACGCCCGAAGTCACTCCCTTCGGCCTCATCCTTTATCAGCTCCGCAACAAGCAAGCGGTCCTAGCATCCGACGACAGCGAAGCCGGCATCCAGTGGACGCCGGCCGACTCGCCCATAAAAAGTTTTATGCACTTTTCGCTGGACGGAAAATTCACTCCCTTCGGCGCTCTCGACGCTACGCTCGAAATGACTGCCCAGGGCGATCGCGATTGGCCGATGCGCGCCGCCTTCCGCCGCGTAGCTCGCGCGCAATGGAAAGATTTTGTCAAAGCCCTCACGGCCGGATGGGGCCTGCCCGGCGAGGTCGACGACGTTCAACTCGATTCCCTCGAAGACACCAGCAAGCCCTTTCATCTGAAGTTTCATCTCCATCAGGATCAATATTTCGTGGTCCCCAGCGCCAGCGTAAATTTCCGTCCCATCCCGCCGCTCGGTTTGCCCGCCGTTCGCGCGTCGGCAAAAAATAAAAATCCGCTCAACATCGGGCCCGCCGGAGAAATCGACTACCGCGTCCGTCTTCAATTTCCAGCGAACTACACCGTACACACTCCCACCGCCGTAAAAATGTCGCGCGACTACGGGGACTATTCGTCCACCTACACGCTGACGAAAAACATTCTTGAAGGCGAGCGCAAGCTAGTAGTCAAATCCAACGAAGTAGCCGCCGTCCGCCGCTCCGATTACGAATCCTTCCGCAACGCCGCCCACAGCGACGAAGACCAACTCCTGACTTGCACGATCGTGACTCCTGAGGGCCAGTCAGCCGAGGCCGCGTCGAAACTAGAAGGCACCGCCGCAGAACTGCAAAAAGCGGGAATGAAATCTCTGCAATCGAAAGACTATCGCAGCGCCATCGATCTTTTGAAACGCGCAGCCGACAAAGACTCCACAATAAAAGATGCTTGGTACGATCTCGGCCTGGCCTACGCCGCCGCCAACAATCACAGCGAAGCCATCGCCGCCTTCCGCAAGCAACTCGAGCAAGATCCCAACCACCAGCATGCCAACCTCGACCTCGCCCTCGAACTCCAGCAAACCGGGAAGACCACCGAAGCCATCGCCGCCTATCGCAAGCAACTCGAAGCAACTCCTTACGACAAGCAGACGCACAAGAATCTAGGCCTGCTGCTGGCGCAACTTAACAAAGACGCCGAAGCCCGTACCGAACTGGAAGCCGCCGCCGCGCTTCCACCCGACGATCCCGAAATCAAATTAGCTCTGGCGCAGGTCTACACGCGCCTGGGAGAAAAATCGCAAGCACAAGAATTAATGAAAGGACTAACCGGCAGCGCCACCAGCGCCAACACTGACAACACCCAAGACATCTACGCCGCCGCTCTAACCAACGACATCGATCCCACCCAAACCGAAAACGAAGCCCAGCAGGTTCTCTACGACATCGGAAGCCAATTCGATTCCGGCGAGTTCGATCGCTTAGGCCCCTCCGCATTTTCGTCAATGCGACTCGTCGCGCTCTCCTGGGCTCGCATAGGATGGGCAAAATTTCAGCGCGGCGAAACTCTCAGCGCCATGCAATTCCTGAATTCCGCGTGGATGCTAAGCCAATCCGCCACCGTAGCCAACCGCCTAGCCCAGGTCTACGAAAAACAAGGCCAATCCGAGAAAGCTCGCCACATGTACGCCCTATCCATAGCCGCAGCCGGCGGCGCTAACAATAAAGATAAGCAGGATTCAGAAGCACGCCTGGCGAAGCTAGCACCCGATCCAACTCCATCGGGCAAAGCAGCGGATCCATCGCCAGATCCTAAGAAAGCAAAAGAAGAATTGATCGAAGATCGCACCGTAAAACTCAGCCAAATTACGACCAAGCCGGCGACCGCCCGCTTCAATCTGGTCTTCGACAGCTCCCCGCGCCCCGAGCGGGCCGACCTCGCCGACGGAGACGAATCCCTTCGCCCAGCTGCTGCTCAACTCCGCGAAAAAGATTTCCCCGTAAGATTTCCCGATGTGTCATCTATAAAAATCATCCGCCAGGCAAAACTAACCTGCACCGCCTCAGCCTGCACCATCGAACTATTACCCATCGATTAGCCTAGAGATTTTCTTGTTCGCCGCATCTGCCGATGCTTTGCTCGGCTGGGCAGGTGAGGGCACCTGCCCCTACGTGATCATCGCGCATCCCGTACAATCGCTATCCACAGGACGAAATTATGCCCGACCTGAATTCCACCTTCGCCGCCGCCCTAACCACTCGCTATCAAAAACTATCGACCGCCCTCCATGACCAAGCCGCGCCTCTGACCGACGACGAGTTCTGGCGCAAGCCCTTTCCCTTCGGCAACAGCGTCGGACACCTCGTCCTGCATCTAACCGGCAACCTCAACTACTACATCGGCGCCGCAATCGCACGAACCGGCTACGTCCGCGATCGTCCGCTAGAATTCTCCGACGCGACCCGCCCCGCGAAACAAGCGGTCCTGAATAAATTCGACGAAGCCATAAAAATGGTCGTTGGCACCATCGAAGTCCAATCTGCCGAAGACTGGTCAAAACCCTATGCCGCCGAACGAAGCGACGCCAGCACCCGCCTCGAAATTTTCCTGATCTGCGCCACCCACCTCCATCACCATATCGGCCAGATGATGTATTTGAGATTCGAATTACAGCGAGGCCGCAAGTGATCAAGATGTCGCGAAGACCTTTGTGGTTCAAGCTCTCTGGCTGTGCAACAGGCCGCCAATGGCCAGCGACCCGCCAGATAGGTATGCTAATCACCCAGCGAAGCCGTACGTGATGCGAGGAGGTCACACCATGAAGAAAAGTATCGCCATCCTGGCCTTGCTTTTCATTAGTTCTTTTTCAGCCGCCCAGGAGCCAACACGCAAAGACGCCTTACTCGATCATCTGACCGGCAATTGGATCCTCCAGGGCACCATTGCCGGCCGCGAGGCCACGCACGATATCGACTCCGGGTGGGTGCTGAACCACGAGTACCTGCGCTTCCACGAACTCTCGCGCGAGAAGAACGCCCAGGGCCAGCCTGCCTACGAAGCGATCGTCTTCATTGAATGGGACGAACCGTCGCACGAATACAAATGCCTGTGGCTCGATTCGACTGGCGGCGGCGGTCTTTCGAATCCTATTGCCCAAGGCAAACGCGGCAATGACGAAATCACGTTCTTGTTTCGCGATAAAGATGATAAGAACAGCGGCGTCCGCACCACGTTCGCCTACAACAAAGCGGCCGATAGTTGGAGCTGGATTATCGACAACGAATCCGGCGACAAGATCACGTCCTTTGCGCGAGTGAAGCTCACCAGGAAATGAAGCGCGCGGGAGGGAGAGAATTACAGTTATCCTAATCACCCAGTGGAGAAAAATTGCGCGGCCTAAAATCTAGATGTGTCCTGATCACCGGCGGAGCCAGCGGCATAGGCGCAGCCACCGCCGCAAGATTTCTAGAAGAAGGCTCCAAAGTCTGCGTCCTCGATCGCGACCCCGAAGCCAATAAGAAAATAAAAAACGATCTGCCCGCCCTAACTGCCACCTTTAACGCCGATGTCACCAATCTCGACCTGGTGAAGATTGCCTTTGCCGAAGCCATCCGCCTAATGGGCGGAGTCGACATTCTCATCAACAACGCCGGCATCAGCATCCGCCACAACTTCCTCGACATCACGCCCGACGAATGGAACAAAGTAGTCGCCGTCAATCTCACCGGCGTTTTCTACGTGGCCCAAACCGCAGCCCGCCACATGATCGAACGCGGCAGCGGAGTCATCCTGCAAACGGCTTCGACCAATGGCATCGCGGGCTATCCCTATTACGCCGACTACAACGCCACCAAAGCCGGAGTCATCGAGCTCACCAAATCGATGGCCCTCGAGCTCGCGCCTAAAATCAGAGTCAACGCTGTGGCGCCGGGGTACGTTCTCACTCCCATGCAACGCGCCGAATACACCGATGCCATGCTCGACGCGGTCAACCAAAAAATTCCTCTCCGCCGGCACGCCCAGCCCGAAGAAATCGCCGCCCTCTTCGCCTTCCTCGCCTCCGACGACGCCCAATTCATAACCGGCGCCATCTACACAATAGATGGAGCAGAAACTGCCGGCGCCCTGGCCAGCCGCTAAGCCGCCGGAACGAAAATCACACTGCATACCACCAAGGGCACTAAGGTTCACTGAGGAGTCACTAAGGGGTTCGGTGCCCATCGTTCGCCTTATAATCAGTCGCTCTATAATCAGTGGATGAAGCGCGTTGTACATGCCGCTTGTCCGCATGATTGTCCGGATGCTTGCAGCGTTCTGATTACGATCGAGGATGGGCGCGCTACTAAGATTCAGGGGGATCCTGAGCATCCGGTTACGCGGGGATTTCTTTGTGCCAAGGTGGCTAAGTATCTGGACCGCGTTTATTCGCCGGGGCGGGTGCTTTATCCGATGCGGCGGGTTGGGGCTAAGGGGCCGGCAACTTCGCGGGAGCGGAGCTTTGCTCCGCCTGGACGGCCGAGGGCGGCCGTCCCTACGCGAGCCGTTCCAGCGCCGGCGTTTCAGCGGATTTCCTGGGATGAGGCGCTGGGTGAAATCGCTGAGCGGTTTCGGCTGGTTGCTGATGAGTTTGGGGCTGAGGCTATTCTTCCTTACTCTTATGGCGGCACGATTGCGGCGTTGAATGGCGGGTCGATGGACCGGCGATTTTTCTATCGGCTGGGCGCCTCGCAATTGGAGCGGACGATTTGTTCGGATGCGGGCGAAGTGGGGCTGCAATCGGTGATCGGCATCAAGATGGGGACGGAGCCGGAGCAGTTTGCGCATTCGCGATACATCATTGCGTGGGGCTCGAATATTCACGGCAACAATGTTCATCTTTGGCCGTTCATTGAAGAGGCGCGGCGCAAGGGCGCGAAGCTGGTTGTGATCGATCCGTATCGCACGCGGACGGCTAAGCTGGCGGATTGGTATTTGCCGATCAATCCGGGGACGGATGCGGCGCTGGCGCTTGGGATGATGCACGTCATCATTGGCGAAAATCTTTTTGATGGCGATTATGTTTCGCGTTATACGGTTGGGTTTGAGGAGTTGAAGGCTCGTGCGGAGCAGTATCCGCCGGAGAGAGTGGCGCAGTGGACGGGGATTTCGGCGGAGGATATTCGCAAGCTGGCGCGCGAGTATGCGACGGTTCGGCCGTCGGTGATCCGCGTTAATTATGGGATACAGCGGTCGGATGGCGGCGGGATGGCGATGCGCGCTGTGACGATGCTTCCCTGCTTGATTGGGTCGTGGAAGGAAGTTGGAGGCGGGCTGCAGCTCTCGACCAGCGGGGCTTTTGGATTTAATACTGACGCGCTGCGGATGCCGGAGCTGATGAACAAGGCGCTGGGACGGCCGGCGCGCATGGTCAATATGGTGCAGCTGGGAACGGCGTTGAATACGATGACTCGGCCTCCGATCAAGGCGCTGTTTGTTTATAACTCGAATCCGGCGGCGGTCTGCCCGAACCATAATGAAGTGGTGCGCGGGTTGATGCGGGATGATTTGTTTACGGTGGTGCACGAGCAGTTTTTTACGGACACGACCGATTATGCGGACATTGTTTTGCCGGCTACTACTTTTTTTGAGCACAAGGATTTGGTAGGGGCTTACGGGCATTATTTTTTGCAGGTTTCGGAGCAGGCGATCGAGCCGCTCGGAGAGTGCCGGTCGAATGTCGAAGTGTTTCGCGGGCTGGCGGAGCGGATGGGATTTGAGGAGGAATGCTTCCGGGAGTCGGTGGATGGGATGATTGAGGAGGCGCTGGATTCGGGGAATCCGCGGCTGGAGGGGATTACGCGGGAGCGGTTGGAGCGGGAGCATTGGGTGCGGTTGGAGTTGGGTGGCTCGGCGGCTAAAGCCGCAGGTGAGAGTGGGGCGGAGATCGCAGCGCTGACGCGCTGCGCCGTCCAAAAACAGAGTGCAGGGCCTATCAGCGAATTGGGGCAAGGATCGGTCAGCAGTGGGGAAATGGTGGGAGCGGGTAGGGGTCCTTCGACTTCGCAGAACGATCCGCTTCGCGAATCGTTATGCTTCGCTCAGGATGACAATTCGGAAATTTTGTCTGCTTACGGCGCGGCTAAAGCCGCGGGTGGGGGTGTGTCGGATATCGCAGCGCTGAAGCGCCGCGCCACCCAAAAGCAAAGTGCAGGGCCTGTCGGCGAATTGGGGCACGGATCGGTCAGCGGTGGCGAAATGGTGGGGGCGGGTAGGGGTCCTTCGACTTCGCAGAACGATCCGCTTCGCGAATCGTTATGCTTCGCTCAGGATGACAATTTAGAGATTGTGGCTGCAGCTCAGGATGACAATTTGGAAGTTGTAGGTGGTGCAGGCGGGAAGTGCGAGGTGGCTGCGTTTTTGCCGTTTGCTGAGGGGAATTTTTCTACTGCCAGTGGGAAGGCTGAATTTTATAGTGAGGGTTTGAAGGCTCTGGGGCTTGATCCGGTGGTGGCTTTTACGCCGCCTGGGGAATCGCGGAACGGGGCTGGATCGAAGTCGGGCTTCCCCCTTGAGCTTTTGGCGCGGAAGCCGGACAACCATCTCAATTCTTCGTTTGCTAATGTGCCGTCGGTGCGTGCGATGGAGCCGGGGATGGGGGAGTTGGAGATGCATCCTCGGGATGCTGAGGCCAGAGGCGTGAGGAATGGCGATCAGGTTCGCGCGTTTAATTCGCGGGGAGAGATTGTGCTTCGGGCGCGAGTGAATGGATCTGTTGCTCCGGGAGTGGTGGCGGCGCGACTCGATTGGGCGCGATTTGGACCGGGCGGGCGAAATATAAATGTGCTCACGTCAGAAAAACTTACGGACATGGGCAACGCGGCGACGTTCTATTCCGTCTGTGTTGAAGTAGAACCTTTTCGGGCGTGAATCTCGGGGAGAATTTGTCGGTGGTGAGAGTCAGTTGGAGAGAAGCGTGCCCTCAGCGGCTAAAGCCGCTGTTGATTTTGCGGCAGTTGCGGCACGGCTGAAGCCGTGCCCTTTCAAAGCAAAGGTCAAGGGGTGGGCAAACTCAAATTGATCCACTACGAATTTGTCTCTGCCTTGGACGGTTCTCGATCTCTACCGTATAATTACCGTTTTCCTAACTCTAGTTTTTCGAGGTAGTTGCAATTCATTGCCATCATCAGGTAATCCCTGCCCGGACGCCTAAGCCCGGCCAGGACACGGGTTCGCGGACAGCGTCGAAGTGCTCTCCATCTTCTTCCTCCCAAAGAGTTTGCAGGCGTAGCTCTGGATGGAATTTTCTGATTATCCTGGCCGCGTTTATGGTGCTGACGGCCACTGCGATTGGGCAGTCGGATCTGATTGTCGGGATCGTCGTGCATGGCAATCGGCGCATTCCGGCGGACACGGTGAAGGCGCGCATCTTCAGCAAAGTGGGCGACGTGTATGACCAGGCCGCGATTGAGCGCGACTTCAACGCTTTGTGGAATACGGGGTATTTCGAAGACATACGCTTCGAGCGGGAGCAAAGCGACAAGGGTTGGATCATCCACATTTATCTCAAAGAGCGGCCGACGATTCGCGAGATCAACTACACGGGGCTGAATGCGGTTTCGACGAGCGACGTGCTGGATCGGTTCAAGGAGCGGAAGGTTGGGCTTTCGGTGGAGAGCCAGTACGACCCGACGAAAATTAAGAAGGCGGAGGTTGCGCTGAAGGAATTGCTGGCGGAGCACGGGCATCAGTTTGCGACGATACGCAGCGAAATTCGGCCGATTCCGCCGGCGGCGGTTGCGGTCACCTTTGTGATTAAAGAGGGGCCGAAGGTTAAGGTGGGGAAGATCATCTTCCGCGGGAACCGGCACATTAATGACCGGACGCTGCGCGCGTCGATGAAGAACCTCAAGCCGATCGGGATCCCGCACTCCATTTTTCTTGAAAACCTGTTTGCCAAGACTTATGACGCGACCAAGCTTGAGGAAGATACGGAGCGGGTGCGCGCGGAATATCAGAACCGCGGGTACTTCAAGGTGCTGGTCGAGGACCCGAAGGCCGAGATTCACGACACGGGGCACCCAGGATTTCATATTCCGTTGATTCAGGGAGGGGTTGGTAAAGCGGTAGATATCACGATGCCGATCGAGGAGGGGGATCGGTACAAGCTGGGCACGATCACTTTCAAGAACAACAAAGCGATTCGGAATACGGCTGCGTTGCGCGGTCTGTTTCCGATGAAGGACGGAGATATTTTCAGCCGCGAGAAAGTGGCGAAGGGGCTGGAGAATCTGCGCAAGGCTTATGGCGAGGCTGGGTACATCAACTTTACTTCGGTGCCGGACACGAAGTTCGACGACGCGAAGAAAATCGTAAATCTGGAAATCGATGTGGACGAGGGCAAGGAGTTTTACGTTCGCCGCATAGAGTTCCAGGGCAATACGACTACGAGGGATAAGGTGATTCGCCGCGAGATTGCGCTTGAAGAAGGGCAGATCTACAACTCGCACTATTGGGAACTCAGTCTGTTGCGCCTGAATCAGCTGGGATATTTCGATCAGCTGAAGCCGGACGATCCGAATACGACCGAGCGGCACCTTGACGAAAAGAATGGCACCGTCGATTTAACGTTGAAGGTTCATGAAAAAGGAAAGAACAGCATAGGGCTGCAAGGCGGAGTGAGCGGACTGGCGGGCGCTTTCGTCGGCCTCAATTACAGCACCAACAATTTTCTTGGATTGGGTGAGACGCTCTCGGTGCAGGCGAGTCTGGGGAGCAGGCAGCGCGACTTGGTATTTGGATTCACAGAGCCTTACATGTTCGACCGGCCGATACAGGCGGGCTTCAACGTTTACACGCGCAAGTCGAACTATAACCAGGCGCGGCAGTACGCCGTTTTGACAGGACAAAATCCGAATCTGCCCTCGGCGTATCTGCAGAACCTGCAGAACTATTCGCAGTCGAGCGAGGGATTCTCGGGCAATTTGAGCTATCCGCTACGCGGGAAACGTTCTTTTAAGCGGCTGGGCATCAGCTATTCGTTTGACCGCTCGTCGCTGATTGCGGTGAGCAGCGCTTCAAAGCTGTTGTTTGAGAATCTGAACTTCCGCGGCATCAGCGGGCCTAATGCCTTGAGCGGCATTATCACGAGCAAGATCACGCCCAGCTTGACGATGAATACGCTCGATTCGAACTACGCGCCGCATCATGGCAAGAGTCTATTCATCGGCGGCGAATTTGCGGGTATTGGCGGCACGGTGCATACGATACGGCCGATCGTTCAGTACAAGCAGTTTTTCCCGATGCAAAAGCGCCGCAATGCGCTTGGCTACAATGTACAGGCGTCGTTCATTACGGGATATGACGGGGTGGTCGCGCCACCGTTTGAGCGGGCTTACCTCGGCGGCGAGAATGATTTGCGCGGATTCGATATCCGCACGGTTTCGCCGATTGCGTACCTGCCGAGCGTGCAAAATATTGCGCTGAAGAATCCGGATGGAAGTTATGTTCCGGCTAACCCGCGTTTCCCAGTGCAGCTTAACTCCTCGGGGGTATGTGCGAGCAATTGCTGGAATATTCCGATTCCGTATCAGCAATTGGTTACGCCGGGCGGAGATTTCAGTATTCACGGCAACCTGGAATACCGCATCACGATTGCGGGACCGGTGGCGATTGCGCCGTTTGTCGACGTCGGCACGGATCCCATTCTGCGTACTTCGCAATTGCAAATCAATCCAGTGCAATATCAAAGCTTGATCAGCACGCTGTTCGGCTGCCCGCAGTTGAGCACCGCTTACAGTTGCCAGGGTGGGCAGACGATCACCGGTATCCCACCAAATTTGAGACCGGTGCCGGGAACGAACTGGGTGCCGCGCATGTCGACGGGACTCGAGTTGCAGACGATGCTTCCGGTGGTGAATGCACCGTTCCGCATTTATTACGCTTATAACGCGCTGCGCCTCGATGGCAGCGCCTACCCGCCAATACAGATCACGCCTAGCATGTTCCCATTCGGGGTGAACCCGGGCGCCGCAACCTACACCTATAACTTCACACGATCGACACTGGCCGCTCCGTTCAGGCTGCTGGAACCGAGGAAGACTTTCCGGTTTACGGTGGCGACGACGTTCTAGGAAAAGCAGGAAAAGCAGAAAGCGGGAAAAGAGCAGGGGACAGGAAAGGCAGGGTCGCCTGAACTTTGTTTCTCCGTTGAAACCCCAGCCACTCGCCTGTTTTGGCTAGTACTAAATGCTAATTGCTAATTGCTAAGTGCTGACTTTCGTGTGCTTACTCGATTTGCACTAATCCGCTGGTGGCGGGGGCTGCGGGATGTTGCGGGGCTCGCCATGCATCTAAGACCGAGACCTGGTGGACGCAGGAAACGGTGCAATGGGGAGCGCAGGATTTTTCGGTTTGGAACTCGCGGCGAATGTCGGAGAGCGTGTATTTCTCCAGTGGGACGCCGGGATAGCCGCGCTGCTGCGAGCAATAGTGGACAAGGCCGTCTTCGCAGATGTAGAGGTAGCGCGCGCCGGCGCGGCAGCGCCACTGATTGGGGCGGCCTAAAGCGATGTTGTCCTGGAAGGCGTTCACCCGGGTGAAGCTGTGCTTCTCGAGATTTTTCATCTCGTGATAGACGCGGCGTTCCTCGTCGTTCAAGGGCTGCACCTGGCCGGTTCCATCGTGAATGATTCCGATAGTCGAGCTGAAGCCAAGTTCCAGAGCGCGCTTGCCGATGGTGAGTGCGTCCTGGGGATTACTTACTCCGCTGCCGACTACGGAATTGATGTTGACGTGGAATTCGGCGTGCTCAGCCAGCAGTTCTAATTTGCGGTCGAGGACCTTCAGGCTTTTCTTCGAAACCTCATCGGGATTTACGTTGTCGATCGAAATCTGGAGCCATTCCAGACCTGATTGATTCAGGCGCTTGATGCGGTCGGCGACCAGGAGATAGCCGTTGGTGATGAGGCCGGAGACGATGCGGCGCTTGCGCATGTGGTGGATGATGTCGTCGAGTTGCGGATGGAGCAGGGGCTCGCCGCCGCTGATGGTGATGACCGAGGTGCCAAGATCGCCGAGGAGATCGACGCGGTGCAGCATTTGGTCGGTCGCCACGGGCTTCGAAAAATCGTCGAACTCGTTGCAGTAGGTGCAGGCCAGGTTGCAGCGCCGAATGGGGATGAGGTGCGCTAGCAGAGGATGGTCAGTCGAGGCGACAGCCTTGAGGATTTGCCATAGGCCGTGAACGTTGCGTTCGGCCGCTTTGAATTTGCGGCGCCACGCTAGCGATCTGTTTGTCGTCGTTTTTGTCAAAATCGTAGTTGTCAAGATCGAGGTTGTCAGAATCGTGGTCGTAAGAGCGTGACCTTCTTCTATTTCATCACAGCGACGTGCGAGGTGGCGAATTGGGCGCAGCATTCGGCGGAAAAGCGGGGTTGAATGGCGATTCGGCCCACTCGCTTCCGGTTTCCGCGACGCTGGGTGGGTGAAAGAAGTTGCAATCAGAACCGGTACGTCGAGCGGGGCCGTGGGCCGCTGAGCTAGCGATTCCTTGGACTTGCACGAAATTCCCTGGCACTTTAAGTGGCCCTCGATTTGCTCGGATTGGCTATAATGTCTATTCTTATGGTCGACATTTAGAGTTCGACATTTAGAGTTCGTCGTTTAAAGTTCGTCGTTTCAAGTTTGTCATTTGCCTGGAGCCATTCTTGGCCAATCCCCAGACTGATGTGTTGATTGTAGGTGGCGGATTTAGCGGGACGATGCTTGCGGTGCAACTACTGCGGCGCACTGCGTCTCTATCGATCGCGGTGATCGATCGAGGAGGGATTCCCGGGCGAGGAGTGGCATACAGTTCTCCGCATCGATTTCATCTGTTGAATGTGCCGGCGGGGCGGATGGGGGCGTTTCAGGACGATCCCGAAGAGTTTCTTCGCTGGGCTCAAAGCAATTACGATGCCTCGATCAAGTCGCGGAGTTTTCTGCCGCGGGCAGTTTACGGCCAGTATCTCAGTAGCGTGCTCGAGCGGACGCTCGCCGAAAACGGGCGGGACCGCTTGCAGTGGATTCAGGATGAAGCGCTGTCGATGCAGCGGCGACGAAATGGGGTTGCGTTGCAGCGCAAGAACCTTGCGAGTCCGGAGCTGCTGGCGCGGGTGGCCGTGTTAGCAACGGGGAATTTTCCGCCGGGCGCTCCGAGGATTCCCGGCCTCGCGGTGAACCATTCTCCTAGCGGCAGGCCTGGGAGTTCGCTCGGCAGTTCGCTCTATGTGCAGTTCGCGTGGGCAGCGCACGCGCTGGAAAATTTGCCGCGCGACGGAAGCGTTCTTCTGCTCGGCTCGGGCCTGACCAGCATCGACATGATCATGGCGCTGAAGTCGAAGGCGTTTCGGGGCACGATTCACGTGCTTTCGCGCGAGGGGCTTATTCCCAGCCGACATCAACCCGTTCAACCGTGGCCGGTTTTATGGAACGAAAAATCTCCGCGGACGGTTCGCGGCTTGCTGCGGCTGATTCGAGAACAGGTGGATATCGCGGCTGAACAAGGGATCGACTGGCGCAGTGTGGTCGACAGCTTGCGTGGGGTGACACCGCAAATCTGGCAGTCGCTGCCGATCAGCGAGCAGAGACGATTTCTGCGCCATGCGCGGGCGTATTGGGACATACACCGGCATCGTCTGGCGCCTGAAATCTCCGACATTTTTTCGGACATGGAGGCGGAGGGGCAGATTCGATTTCATACGGGGCGGATTACGCGCTACGCCGAGGATGACAATCTGGCTGAGATTGTCTATCAGGAACGAGGAAGCGATACGACTAAGCGCCTGCACGCGCATCGCGTCATTAATTGCACAGGCTCGGAGACGGATTGCCGTCGCATCGATGATTCGCTCATCACCAGCCTCTTTGCGCAGGGACTGGCCCATCCTGACGCATTGTTTCTGGGGCTCGACGTCGATGCGAATGGCGCGCTTATCGACTATGAGGGGAAGCCGTCGCGTGTTCTCTTTACGATTGGGCCGACTCGGAAAGGGCAATTGTGGGAGACGACGGCGGTTCCTGAGATTCGGCAGCAGGCCGAGCAACTGGCGGCGCACCTGGTGACGGTGTTGGAGGCAGGCTCGGAGGAGGGCGAGTTGCTTGAGCCCGCTGTGTAGGAATAAAAGCGTAGAAATTATTCAGTCTCTTCGTCGACTTTTTCGTGCCCTGATGCGGCGAGCGCGTCGATTGCCTGATTCAGGTTGTGGTGGTTGATGAGGACGTAATCGGTATCGAAGGTCGAGATGGCGAAGATGGGGATATGCGCTTCCGCCAGGGGATTCAGAAACGACGCGAGCACGCCGGTCATCGAAAATGGAAATGGGCCTTCGAGCTTTAGGGCCTGCCATCCGCGCTCAATGCGAGTCGTCGCTTGAGATTGATCGTCGGTTGGCTGGTTATTCGGGCAGGCATCTTCCGCACAGACAATCGAGAGCTCGTCGCGTGTGCGTGTTGCGCAGAAGAATGCGCTAGCAGATACCGGCTCCGGGACGTTGGCGTCCTGTGCGAGTCGGCAGACGGCGAGCGGGGTTGCGATGACGCGATATCTCAGACGGTGCGGCAATTCACAAAGAGGTTACTACATCGAGGTTTGATCACCGGAGTGGCTGACGTGCGATACTGAAATTTATGGCGCTGCCTGATTTCACTCCGCGTGTCGCGAACGATCCGAAGTCGGTGGTGATTCATTTGACGACGGGAGCGGGCGTGGAGATTGAGTGGAAGGATGGGCACCGGTCGGTGTATACGTTTGCGTTTTTGCGGGATGCTTGTCCTTGCGCGCTGTGCGAGGACGAGCGGACGAAAGCGGGACGCAAGGCGGGCGAAGCGGCGAAGCTGGCTCCGGGAGCGCTGCCGATGTTCAAGCCGGCGGTACGGGCATTGTCGGCGGAAGCGGTGGGAAAGTACGCGCTGCGGTTTGCGTGGAACGATAATCACGATCTGGGGATTTATTCGTGGTTCTATTTGCGGGAAGTTTGCCCTTGCGCGGAGTGTGCGGCGGCGCGGGGGTGACTTTGCACTCGGAAAGCGTGCAGGCATAGGGGTCCTTCGACTCCGCAGAACGATTCGCTTCGCGAATCGCGCCGCTGCGCTCAGGATGACAATTCCTTGTTTATATTTTTATTTGTGGCGACGAATTATCAGTTATGACCGTAACGATTCGGTTGGCGGAGGCAGGCGATATTCCGGCGTTGCGGAGGTTGATTGAGGCTTCGGTGCGGGGATTACAGGCTCGGGATTATTCCGCGGTGCAATTGGAGAAGGCGCTGAAGACGGTTTATGGGGTGGATACGCAGCTAATTTGCGATCGAACTTATTTTGCGGCGGAAGAAGTGGATGATTTGGGCGGATCTTCGAGGGCGCCTTTGCTGGTTGCTTGTGGCGGGTGGAGCAAGCGGAAGACTTTGTATGGCGGCGATCAGTTTGCGGCGCGCGAGGATTCGTTGCTTGATCCGGCGAAGGATGCGGCTAAGATTCGGGCATTTTTTGTGCATCCGGCTTGGGCGCGGCGAGGGATTGGCAGCATGATTCTTGAGGCTTGCGAGGCGGCGGCCCAGGCTGCGGGGTTTCGACGGCTGGAGATGGGGGCGACGCTGACGGGGGTTCCCTTTTATCGGACGAAAGGATATGTGGAGTTGGAGGCGGTGGAAGCGCCGCTGGGAGAGGGGTTGACGTTGCCGATTGTGCGGATGGGGAAGAGCGTGGGTTAGACGGCGGTCGGGTGTGCGCCGTCGAAAAAGATCGCGCCTTCTTGGCGGCGATAGGGGTCCTTCGACTTCGCAGAACGATCCGCTTCGCGAATCGTTATGCTTCGCTCAGGATGACACGTGCTAATAATTTAATCGTCCCTCGTCGCATAGGTAGGGCGCTGCCCCGCAAACTGCGGTGCGCCTATTAGCTGACGATGGCGTCGATGTAGCGGTTTAGAAGTGATTCTGCCTGGCCTTCATAATCCATAAACATGATGCCGTTGCCGAATTGAGGGTGGCGAGTGACGATGCGTCCGCGGATCACGATAGGCTGGCCATCGAGCCAGAGTTTGGCTTGAACGCGGCCACCTACGGGGAGCGGCATCATCAGCTGGACGTAACAGCCGCCGCGGCTGAGGTCTGAGGTCTCGAGGCGCAGGGGGATGTCGCTGCCTTCCTGATGGAGTTCGACTTGGACCTGGACGGAGCGGCGGGGATAGCGGCGGCGGTCGCGTTCTATGGCAGCGGGTGTGGATAGCGCTTCGGGCAAATTCATCGGTCGTCTCCGGGGTCAGCGGCGTGGCATGATCCCTGTAGTGATCATCGGCATTGTGGCTCAGGGAGTCCAGGTCATGGGTCACAGGGACGCGGTTACGAACGTTCACGCAGCGCAATAGCAGGTATTCCCGGTTGCGAATTTTTCCGCGGATGGTTCACGGCTTCACGCCTAGCTCGGAGTAGAGTTCGGAGGGTTTATAGATCACTCCGTCTTTCACCACGAGGACGGTTTTTCTGATGTCGCTGATGTTTTTGGTGGGGTCGCCGTCGACCAAGACGAGATCGGCTAGTTTGCCGGGAGCGATGGAGCCTAGATCTTTGTCGAGGCTCATGATGCGGGCGGCGTTGAGGGTAGCGTCTTGCAGGACTACGTTGGCGGGGATGCCGGCCTGGACGTCGAGTTCTAGTTCGCGATGGAGGGCGAATCCGGCCATGTTGTCGGTGCCGTCTTCGATGGAGAGACCGGAGCGATAGAGAAGGCCGGTGAATTCGAGCATCTTGGCGAAAGATTTTTTGTAGGTGTCTTCCAGGCCGGGAGGCGGCGTCATTCCGGCGATGAGGAGGCTGCGGCGGACTTGCGCGGGCAGGCGATTGGCGACGGGAAGGAATCCGGGAGAGATTTGGCCAGGACGTGCCATGTATTGGTCTTCGAAAACGGTGAGCGTCAGGTCGAGTTTGGTGTGGTGATCTTGCAGGAGCTTGATGAAGTCGTGCACCTTCGCGGAGTTGAGATCGAGAGAGGCTGTGACTTCTCCGGGCTTGGTTAGGCGAGTGATGGTGTTGGTGTCTTTGATTTCGGGGAAGAAGTTGAGGACGAGAAAATTGATGTGCTGAATTTCGTCGTAACCGTCCTCGACGCATTGCGAGGCGATCATGTTGGCGGGGATGTGTCCGCTGACTCGGAGGCCGTTTTTGTGGGCTTCGTCGATGATGACGGGGACGAGCTCGGGCTTAACGGAGCTGTAGATTTTTATTTGCACGTAGCCGAGTTTCTTGTAGTTGTCGACGGCGCCGCGGGCCTCAGCTTCGGTGGAGACCAGGACTTTGGTGGGGCCGTGAAAAGCGTCGGGACTGTCGATGATTCCGGCGAGGACGATGCGGGTGCCGATTTCTTTTCCGTCGGCGATGCGCTGGCGGCGGGCCAGGAGCGAGTCGGTGTCGTTGGCGAGATCGCGGACGGTGGTGACTCCGGCGGCTAGGTTGAGGAGGCCGTCGTTATCGCCGACGTGGGCGTGCATATCCCAGAGGCCGGGGAGGAGGGTTTTGCCGGTGGCGTCGATGATTTCGGGCCATTTTCCTGTCCGGTCAAGCAGAGACGGTCCCACACTGGCAATGCGATTGTCCGTTACGAGGACTTCTTGGTCGGGGATAATCTTTGCCGATTCGGCGTCGAATAAGTTGACGTGCGTCAAGACTATTCCATACTTGGGGTGATGCGCGAGCTTTGCGGCGAGGTCGGCGGAGCGGGAATCTTTGATCTTGCTTTGGGCGGCTAGCAGAGCGGGGATTGAGGCTTCCCAACCTTCGGGAACGATCGAGCCCCATTCGTCGACGGTCCCGAAAAATTTGTCGTTGGCATTGGCTTCGGCCCAGAAATAGGTGGGGGAGAAATCGAGTCCGGCGATGGCGTAGAGGGCGACGTGCTTTTTGTGCCCGCTCGCTTCAACATCCAGCTCGGTCATGCGCTGAACGCGGGCTTCGCCTTCGGGGAGCAGGGCGATTTTGCCTCCGTTTTGCAGCGCGGCGTGGGCGAGGAGAGCGATCTCGGAGGGTCCGCCGTTGAGGGCTAAATAGAAGGCTGGGCCCGAGACTTTCTTTTCACCTTGTTCGGCGGTGTTTTTCCAGCGGGCCGTGCCTGAGTCGAGAGAATAATTTTCGGCGACGGGCGATTTCAGATAATCGTTGCCGGTGACAGCTTCGGAGACGGGGATGCCGTCTGCGTCGAGTTTGAGGATGCTGGTGGTTTTGGGGCCGCGTCCACGGTCGTTGAATTGAAAGAAAATGTGGAGAGTGCCGTCGGCGGCGGTCCAAACGGCTTGCTGGCCGGCCAGTGTGCCCATGAGCAACATGGAGTAGTGGTCGGCGGTAGCGGGAATGTCAGTGGGGAGGGCGGGGGCGGCGGACTGTGGCGGCTGCTGTGCGACGGAAAGGGAAAGTAGAAGCGTCAGAAGAAGGCTCATGAGGCACAGTCGGGACGGGATGGTCATGGTGCCCTTTCGGCTTGATTGTGGAAGGGAAACACAAGGTCCCTCCACTGCGCTTGGCTTCGCCTGCGCTTCGGTCGGGATGACAGATTTAGGTTGTGCTTCGGTCGGGATGACAGTGATGGAATAGTTTTGCATAGGAACGTTCTCGGGCAGAGCGTGCGCTACAGTATAATCTTCGCCTTGAAGAAAACTGCATGACTGACACTACACACGCTGTCCCTTACGAGCCGGAGCCGGTGAAAACCGGCATGGAAATTGGCGACATACTGAAGATCCTGCCGCATCGCTTTCCTTTTCTGCTGATCGACCGGGTGGTTGAGATGGAGCGGATGAAGAGTATTGTTGCGCTCAAGAACGTGACCATCACCGAACCGTTTTTTCAGGGACACTTTCCGGAGAAGCCGATTATGCCGGGAGTGCTGATCGTGGAAGCGATTGCGCAGGCGGGTGGGTTGCTGCTGCTGACGGAGGTTCCGAACCGCGACGAGATGCTGATGGTGTTTACGGGGATTGAGAAGGCGCGGTTTCGGCGTCCGGTGGTGCCGGGAGACCAGTTGCGGATTGAGGTCGCGGTGAAGGCTTGGCGAGTTACGGCGGCTCGGCTTGAAGGCAAGGCTTATGTGGATGGGAAGGTGGCGGCGGAGGCTACGGTGACTTGCCGGATGGTGCCGCGGAATTTGAGTGCGGGGGATGGCGCGGGTGAGGAAGCGTAGGGTTGTCGGCCGACTGAAATGTGGTGCATCGTGAGAAGTGCTTGCGGCAGTGCAGGAGGAAATAGGGGTCCTTCGACTCCGCCGTTGCTTCGCGTTCCGCGAAGCAGCGGCTCCGCTCAGGATGACACTGGAAAATATATTTGACGATGTCTATCCATTCTGCGGCTATGCGTCCAGCGGCGATTCATCCCACAGCGATCATTGATCCCAAGAGCAGGATTCATCCTTCGTGCGAAGTGGGGCCTTATTGCGTGATTGGGGCTGGGGTGGAGATTGGGGAAGGGTGCCGGCTGGATTCGCATGTGGTGATTGAGGGCGCGACTACGATTGGCACTCACAACCATTTTTTTCCATTCACTTCGATTGGGCTGGCTCCGCAGGATATTAGTTATGCGGGAGAGGCTACGCGACTGGAGATTGGCGATCGTAATGTGATCCGCGAGTTTGTGACCATCAATCGCGCTACGGTTAAGGGCGGCGGATGCACGCGGGTGGGGAGCCACAATCTGATCATGGCTTATACGCATATTGCGCATGATTGTCAGATTGGCGATCACGTGATCATGGCGAACGCGGCTACGCTGGGCGGACATGTGACGGTCGAGGATTGGGCGACTGTCGGAGCACTATGCCCGGTGCATCATTTTGTGCGCATAGGGACGCACGCTTTTATCGGCGGAGGCACTACGGTTACGCGGGATGTGCTGCCATTTTCGAAGACTTCGGCGGAGCGCGGGACACGGGCTTATGGGTTGAATGCGGTGGGGCTGGAGCGGCGGGGATTTTCTAAGGAGCGGATTCGGAAGATTCATCACGCTTATAAGGTGCTGCTGGCTTCGAAGCTGAATACTTCGCAGGCGCTGGAGAAGCTGCGCTCCGAGCGGGATCGCGGGGATGATGTGGAGATGCTTATCGGGTTCATTGAAGCTTCGGAGCGCGGTGTCATTAAGTGAGTGCTTGCGGAGCATTCGCTCCGCTGGGCAGACGAGGGCGTCTGCCCCTACGTGATTCTTATTGTCCCTACGTGATTCTTATCGGCGGCCGTCTCTGCGTGATTCTTTTTATGGCGCTTCTTGGGCTGATTGCGGGCAATGGCAAGTTTCCTTTTCTGGTGCTGGACGCGGCTCGGGCTCAGGGGTTCGAGGTTGTCGTTGCCGCGATTAAGGAAGAAACCGAGCGATCGATTGAGTCGCGTGGCGCTGCTTCCGTACATTGGCTTTCTCTGGGCGAACTCTCAAAACTCATTGACACTTTTAAGGCTGCGGGCGTGACTCGCGCGGTGATGGCGGGGCAGGTGAGGCACAAGCAGATATTTTCGGCTATTAAACCGGATTGGCGGCTGGCGAAGATGCTGCTCTCGCTGGGCACGCGGAATACGGATTCACTGCTGGGCGCAGTGGCGAAGGTGCTGGCGGATGAGGGGATCGTGCTGGAGAATTCTACGGCGCTGCTGGAACCGCTGCTGGCTAAGGCGGGCGTGCTCACGAGGAGGGCTCCGAATGAGAACGAACGGAAGAATATTGAGTATGGACGGGCAGTTGCGGGGCGGTTGGCGGAGTACGACATTGGGCAGACGGTGGTGATCGCGGAGGCGGCGTGCGTGGCGGTGGAGGCGATGGAGGGGACGGACGCTACGATTGAGCGGGCGGGGGAACTGATGCGGTCGTTGCAATCGGAAGGCGGAGATTCGACGCTCAGCCGGGCGTTGACGGTGGTGAAGATTGCGAAGCCGAAGCAGGATATGCGATTTGATGTTCCGGTGGTTGGGGTGAAGACGATTGAAACGATGGCGAGGGCGGGAGCGACGTGCCTGGCGGTGGATGCGGGGCGATGTTTGCTGCTGGATGGGGCGGAGGTTATCGAGGTCGCGGATCGCGCGGGGATTGCGGTGTGCGCAGAATAGGGAAGGTCAGAGGTTAGAGGTCAGATTGCAGAGGTGAGAGGCTTTACTACTCCTGCATCACGTCTCACTTCAGATATGAGGGCATTCAATGACGGAGGCGGCTCGCATTGCTGACCAGCTTCGGCGGGCGTTTGAGGGCGACGCGTGGCATGGGGATTGTTTGCTGGAAATTCTTAAGGGTGTGAGTGCGGAGCGGGCGGCGGCGCGTCCGATTAAGAATGCCCATACGATCTGGGAGTTGGTGTTGCACATTGCGGCCTGGGATGGCGCGGTGCGGCGGAGGATGGGCGGAGTGGCGGTGACTTTGACTGATGCGGAGAATTTTCCTGCGGTTACGGATAAGAGTGAGGCGGCTTGGGGGAAGGCATTGGCGGGATTGCGGCGCGCGCATGAGGAGTTGATTGCGGCGGTCAGCGCGCTGCCGGACTCGCGGCTTTGCGAGCTGGTTCCGGGGAAAGAGGGCGCGCACTATACGTTTTATTACATGCTGCATGGGGTGGTGCAGCATGAGCTTTATCATGCGGGGCAGATTGCGCTGCTGAAGAAGATGTGAGGGGCGATTTGAGGCGGTGTGGGGCCCACCCTTTCGCAAAGTCCGCGAAAAGGATGGGGCACCCAGTATGAACCGCTTCTCTAGCGAAGACCAGATTTCACTGTGGTCTTTGCGGAGCGTTTGCTCCGCTGGGCAGACGAGGGCGTCTGCCCCTACGTGAGAGTCGTTGTTACAGTGGGAGTGCTCGTGTGAGTCAGGAATTTCCTATCAATGTTGCGGTGATTGGCGTCGGAGCTTTCGGGCGCAATCACGCTCGCGTTTATCGCGAACTGCAACAGGCTGGGAGCGTGCGGCTGGTGGGGGTGGTGGATCCGGATACACCGCAGGCAGATGCGGTTGCGAGCGAGTTTGGCTGCAAGGCGTTTGGATCGGTGGAGCAGATGTTGACGACGCACAGCGAGGTGCAGGCGGCGTCGGTGGCGGTGCCGACGGTGCTCCATCTGGAAGTGGCGCGGACGCTGATGCAGGCGGGAGTGGATGTGCTGATCGAGAAGCCGGTGGCGGCCACGCTGGCGGAGGCTGACGAATTGATTGGCGTGGCGAGGGATTACAAGCGAGTCGCGCAGGTGGGGCATTTGGAAAGGTTCAATCCGGCGGTGCGGGCTACGCTGCCGCTGATTAATCGTCCGATGTTTTTTGAAGTGCATCGGCTGAGCGTGTTTTCTCCGCGGGCGTTGGATGTGGACGTGGTGCTCGACCTGATGATTCACGATCTGGATGTGGTGCTGACGTTCGTGAAGTCAGAGGTGAAGGAAATTCGGGCGGTGGGGCTGCCGATTCTTTCGGGGAAGGTCGATATTGCGAATGTGCGGGTGGAGTTCGAGTCGGGGTGTGTGGCGAATTTTACAGCGAGCCGGGTTTCGACGGAGCGGGTGAGGAAGCTGCGGTTCTTTCAGCCGGGACAGTATATTTCGATCGATTATGGGCGGCAGGATGTGCTGGTGTTTTCGGTGGGTGGGACTTCTGACAGTTCCCACTCTAACGTCGCACAGGACGCGACGTTAGAATGGGGCACCCGGCCCTCGGTCAATCCGCAGATCGCGGTGGCTAAGCCTGCGATTACGGCGGAAGAGCCGCTGCTGGCGGAGATCAAGGCTTTTCTGCAGGCGGTGCGGGAGCGGTCGCGTCCGGTGGTGTCGCTGGAGGATGGGCGGAGAGCGTTAGAGCTCGGGCTGGAGATTCTGGCGGAGATTGGGCGGCACGCGGGGCGGATCGGCGTGGGAAAAAGCTGAGAAGGAAATTCGCGGAAATTCGCGGAGCACGCGCGAACGTAGGATCCCGGTGAGCGCAGGCTGTAAGCCGGGCTTGCGCCCGGCTGGGCAGATGAGGGCATCTGCCCCTACGCGAGCTAGGCGGTGCTGAGACTGCCCTACGCTAGTTTGGCAGTGCGGAGTTTGCCCCTACGCTAGCCGGGTTGTTGTTGAGGCGGGGCTTTTAGTCGTTTGAGTTGGGAGCTCCGTGGCGATGGCCCCACTGGCCGCGCTTTGCCTGCATCTCATCCCACTGCTTTTGCTGATTCGAGTCGAGCAGCGCGCGGATCTGCGTGTTCGTGGTCTGATGAATATCCATCATTTTGCTATGGCGATCCTGTTGAGAGAGAGAGCTGTCTGAACGGAGGCTCTCCATCTGTGACGATTCGGACTGAAGGATTTGCTGGACTTTGGTTTGCTGGTCGGCGGTCAGGTTGAGCTTCTTGGTTAGTTCCTGAGTGCGCTGCGCAGGATCCATGGGTCCGTGGTGGCCGCCACCGTTTTCTTGCGCGGCGGGTTGGTTGTTGGGCGGGGCATCTTGCGCGAACGCGGCGATGGAGATGATGCTGGCCGCTAGAAGAATGAGAAGAGAATGCTTGAACATGGAGATCTCCTTAAGTTTAGGGACGAATTGTTTCGAGACGAGGTGCCTATGCTTAAGAACGGAATCGTGGCTGGGAAGTTGCATGAAAGACACGATTCGGACAAATCTTTGCAAAACTTTACCCGGCGCGGCTTAGGGGTGCGCGTAATGGCCCAGTTTGAGAATTGCATTCCCTCAGCGGCTAAAGCCGCGATGAAAATAGGAAGCTTACGGCACGGCTGAAGCCGTGCCCTTTCAAAACGGCCGTGCCCTTTTAAAACAGCGGTGCCCTTTCAAAAACTGCCATGCCGCGCTTGCAAAACGAGTGAGACGAGCCACTACCGACCCGCTCCGGCATTCTGCGTTAGCTCCTCAGTTAACGGTTAGGGTCGCTGATGTTGCTGTCACTCCGTTCAGCGTGGCGCCAATTGAGGTCGACCCTTTGCCGGTAGTCAGGGCCAGACCTGCGCTGTTGATTATGGCTACGGCTTGTTCTGACGACGTCCAGGTTACTTGTTGGGTCAGCTCCTCAGTTGATAGGTCGCTGAACGTTCCCTTCGCAGAGAACTGCTGACGAGTGCCCAGGTTGACGCTTGGGTTGGCGGGCGTGATTGTGATCGTTGTTAGCGTCGCATCGGTTACGTTCAAGGAAGCTACTCCGACCTGTCCTCCGAAGGCGGCTATTACGGTTACGGTGCCGGGCGCTATGCCGTTAGCCCACCCGTAGGTGCCTGATGAGTTGCTCATGGTGGCGAGGGATGGATTCGACGAGGTCCACAGAACTGAGCTCGTAATGTTCTGGGTTGTGCCATCGGTGAGGGTTCCGGTTGCGGTCAAGGCAATCGATGTATCTTCCGCGACGTTCCCATTGTTGGGCGCAGTGATCGCGATTGCGGTAAAGCCTTCTACGGTTACGCTCGCAGTGCCGTGCACTCCACCGAGAGAGCATTTGATGGTTACCGGATTGGCGGAGATCGATTCTCCGGTGACGATGTTTTCGTTGACTGTGGCGATGGTCGTATCCGAGGAGACGCAGGTTGCGACAGTAGTGATCGGCTGAGAAGTGCCGTCACTAAAGTTGCCGGTAGATTGCAACGCCAGATTCGCCTCCAGAGCCAGGGTTGCGGTTGCCGGAGTTACGGTGATGGTATTCAGCGTTGCAGTGCTAACGATCAGCTGGGCGGTGCCGGTGGTTGCTCCGAAGGTGGCGGAGATGGTTGCGGTGGCGCCACCGGGCGATACGGCGGTTGCGACTCCTATGCTTCCTGCCGTATTGCTGATGGTCGCGACAGGGTTATTGCTGGACCACATTACGTCTTGCGAAATGTTCTGGGTGGTATTGTCGCTGAAGGTGCCGATCGCGGTGAAGGTTTGGTCGGTGAGCGGAGCGATCTGAACGTTCGTCGGCCCGACTGCGATGGATTGAATGGTTGCCGTGCTTACGACTAGCGTGGTCATTCCGCTCACTGAGCCTAGAGTCGCGGTGATAGAGGTGGACAGGCCGGCGCCAACAGCTTGAGCACGACCGGTGCCGGCTCCTATGGTTGCCGCGTTTGGATTCGCCGAAGCCCATGTCACTTTTGTGGTGAGGTTGCGTTTGCTGCCGTCGTTATATAGGCCGTAGGCTGTGAACTGATAACTCGTGCCGTTGGCGATGGTGACAGTGTTTTGCGGGCCGCTTGGAATCACAATGGAAGTGAGCGTTGCGGTCGCTACGGTCAGGCCTGTGTTTCCGCTGACTGTGCCGGAAGTGGCGGTAATGGTGATGGCTGTACTGGTGAGGGCGAGAGCGGTTACTACGCCGCCGGGAGAAGTAATGGATGCCTGCGCGGTATTCGACGAGGACCATGTGGCGGTCGAGGTTAAATCCTGAGTGGAGTTATCGCTGTAAGTGCCGGTTGCGGTGAAGGGCGTGATTGTACCTATGGGGACTGTGTCGTTCGCCGGCGTGACGGCGATGGATTGCAGGATTGCGGCAGTCACGGTAAGAGAGCCTGTGCCGGATACGGTGCCGACGGTCGCGGTGATGGTGACTGGATTGGCATTCGCTGCCACGCCCTTGGCAAGGCCTCCGGCGGCGACTGTGGCGACAGATGTATTCGACGACGACCAGGTTGCGGTAGCGGTCAGATCCTGGGTCGTGTTATTGCTGTAATTGCCAGTGGCGGTGAACTGCGATGTCAGGCCGGCGGCGACAGACGGTGTTTGGGTTGTAACGGTGATCGAGGTGAGCGTGGGAGCCGGGGTTGAACTACTGCTGCTGCAGGCTGCCAGCAACCCTGCCAGAACCAGTGCGAAGGGCAACGCAACGTTTTTCATGAGGGAGGTCTCCACTTAATAAACTGCCATCCGGTTGCCAGGGATTTTTCGCGTAGGCTAGCTACGAAATAGCCCCAAGTAACATGGTTGAATTTGGGCCCGAGGAAGAGGAGAGAATCATAACAGGAATCAGGCGATTTTCAAGTTCAAGGGGGAGGACTTGAGGTAAGAGTTCGAATTGGAGAGGACGACGATCGCGGGCGTCCGAGACCTCCAGGACTAGCCAATCGACCAGTTACGAAAGTATCTGACGTAACCTTGCTGTTAGTCGGTCTATCCTCCACACTTCTCATGATGGAGTTTTCGCGCAGTCATATCGCAATTGCGGTGGGGTCAGCTGGCCTGCTGGTGCTGGTTTTTCTCGGCTATCTGTATTGGCTCAGCACACAGCCGCCGGTATTGTCGCGCTCGGAGGAGCGCGATCCGCTGACGCAGATGCCGGTCAGTATCACGATGAATCCGTTTCGCGATCGCACGATTGAACGGACGGCTAACAAGTTTATTGGAGAGATGCGCGACGGGAATTGCAAGAAGCTGCTGGCGCAGTGGGAAAGGGATTACCGCAGGAAGCGGGCGGACTTTCTTTGCAGCTCGGAGGCGCAGCATCCGCTGATTGCGTGGAACCTGGTGGAATGGGAAGACGCGGCGCCGCTGGTGATTCTGCATTACAAGGGCGAACGCTATAGCACGCCGGCGCAGGACGCGACTTATAAAGACCTCTTCTCGGTTACAGAAGAGAAGAAGGATGATGGATGGGTGGTTACTAAGTACGATTCGTTTTACTGACGTGCTTCAGCTAACCTTTAACTTCTTTCTGCTCTATCCGCCAATGTGCACCATCGTCCGCGAGGCGGGTACGAATCCTGGCTCGCCGATGTGATGACGTTCTTCTTTTTTCCCGACTACCTGCAGGATGAACTCTACTAGCTTTTGGTCGGTGGCGCCGCGACGCATTAGTTCGTGCAGGTCATGATCCCAGACGGAAAATAAACAGGTGCGCAGCTTGCCGTCGGAGGTGATGCGGATGCGGCTGCAATGGCCGCAGAAGGGATGCGACACGGGGGCGATGATTCCGATTTCGCCGATGCCGTCGGAAAAACGGTAGCGGCGGGCGGTTTCACTGCGGCCGTGCGGAATTTCTTCCAGCGGTAGATATTGGGACATGCGGGCGAGGATCTCGTCGAGAGGGACTACGATTTCGGGGGTCCAGACGCGATCTTCTTCGAGGGGCATGAATTCGATGAAGCGGACGATCACGTTCTCTTCGCGGGCGAATTTGCCGAAGGATGTGACTTGATCTTCATTGAATCCGCGCAGCAGGACGCAGTTGATTTTTACTGGATCCAGGCCGACATGGCGGGCGGCGCGCACTCCAGCGAGAACGCTTTCGTAGCCGTTGGGAACGCGAGTGATGCGGGCAAATTTCTCGGGATCGACGGCATCCATGCTGACGGTGACGCGGTCGAGGCCGGCGTCTTTGAGGGGCTGAGCAATTTCGGCGAGGAGATGGCCGTTGGTGGTTAGAGCGATTTCTGGCTTCTCGCCTTGCTCGGTGCGGAGTTTGGCGAGGTCGCGCACGAATTCGACGATGCCTTTGCGGAGCAGCGGCTCGCCACCGGTGAGGCGAATTTTCGTGATCCCAAGGCCCACCAGGATGCGCGCCATGCGGAGATAATCTTCGAAGGGAAGCTCGGCGTAGGCTGCGCCGTTGGTGCCAGTTCGGCAATAGACACATTTGTAGTTACAGCGATCGGTGATGGAGATTCGCAGGTCGTGAATGGAGCGGCCGAATTTGTCGGTCAGTGGCATAAAGGGCGGTACTTAGCCATTAGCACTTAGCCATCAGCTTTGCAGGTCGGCCCGGTCGTCCTGGCCCAATACCGTTTCAATTGACGAGTGCCGAATTCAGGAAAGAAGGCAGGCAGGAAAAATCCCGGCTAGCGTTTCCTTTCCAACACGGGAGGCGTGGACGTTTCCGTCCGCACCCTCGAATTGCGCTTGACGCAATTCTCGTCTCCGCAGCCAGGCATGCCGAGGCCTCGGAGATCGGAAACTCAATCCTAATTATAGATGCCGAGGGTAGAGTGTGCGAATCTTCATTCCGCGCGTGCTAAACAGTTGCCGGAGCCACGTTGGGCGCCGTCGTCTCGGGGAGCGGCTAAAGCCAGGCTGAAATTCGGCAGCGGTGAAGCCGCTGTGCCACACGAAAACCGAACGCTGATAAACTTTCTCCATGAAAGCACTGGTCATTACTCGCTTTGGCGGGCCTGAGGTTCTTGAGTTGCAGCAGATGCCGGAGGCGCATGCGGGGCCGGAGCAGGTTCTGGTTGAGGTTGAGGCGGGAGGGTTGAACTTTGCCGACCTCATGACTACGCAGGGCGGATATGCGGGGACTCCGAAGCCTCCGCTGACCGCGGGGCGGGAATTTGCGGGGCGCGAGGTTTCGGCCGGTGGGCGACGCGTGATGGGGTACACGCAGTGGGCGGCGTTTGCGGAGAAAACCGTGGCGAGGCGCGACCTGGTTTGGCCGGTGCCGGAGAATTGGACGAGCGAGCAGGGCGCGGCGTTTCCGGTTAACTTTTTTACCGCGTACCTGGCTTATTGGAAGGCTGGCCTGCTTGGCCCTATAAAGGAGACACGTCATCAGGCGGGGCGTGTGCTGATTCATGCCGTCGCTGGTGGAGTGGGGACGGCCGCGGTGCAGATTGGCAAGATTCTTGGCGTTGAGATGTTTGGGACGTCTTCATCCGATGAGAAGTTGGCGAAGGTGCGCGAGCTGGGATTGCAGCATGGCATCAATTACAAGCAGTGCGACTATGCCGAGGCGATCAAAGAGTTGACGCAGGGCGAGGGGGTCGACGCGGTTTTTGAAATGCTGGGCGGGCTGCATGTTGCGAAGAGCGTGAAGTGCGTGGGTGAGTTTGGGCGCGTGATTGTTTATGGAGCGGCTACGGGCGAGACTCCGACGCTGGATACACGCGTTCTGTATACGAAGGGTGCGAGCGTGCATGGATTGTGGCTTTCTTATTTGAGCGCGAATCGTCCGTTGATGGAAGCGGCCTGGAGACAGCTTTCGGAATGGATTGAGGCAGGGCTGCTGCATCCGGTGATTGGGAAAGTGTTTCCGCTGGAGCGGGCGCGAGACGGTTACATGTTGCTTAAAGAGGGAAAGAACTACGGCAAGATTGTGCTGAAGATTGGTTAGCGCGTGTCGATGGCTGGTGATCCGTCTCATGAAGCTAAGACAAAACATGTCGATGGTGTTACTGGTGGATCCGATAGTTAGTTGAGGAAATATATTTCCCTCGCCGGCTAAAGCCGGTAGCGAAGAGAAGCCTGTAATCGCAGCGGTAAACCCTGCGCTACTCAAAAACAAGAGCAACGGAGCGATCCCTCTGCTAACGACGCGAGCTTCCGTTCGTCTAATAGGCATGTTGGCTACAACACTTACTGCGAATAACTTTTGCATGCATGGGCGCGTCAAAAGGCTTGGCCAAAGCTCGTTCCGTTCGTTTTCGGACAGCGATGTGCGGATGGGAACAAGCGCCCGAGTGGGTGGGCAAGGCTCGCGAACTCTGTTCGACAATCTGTTCAACAACTTACGCTTTCTCTGATCTGGCACTGAAAATGCCATACACGAGACGAGTGGTTCGCTAGAAAAAATGGGAACTTACTCGAAGCGAGATTCGTATCCTGTAGCGAGCTGAAGTTAGGTTAGAGGTCGGATTGCAGAGGTAAGGGAGAATTCTTACTTCTCAAAATTCGAGTTTGCACTTAAGAGAGATAAGGTGGACGAAACCTGGAATTCGATCCTCCTGAAAAAAGAAATGCAGGGTGATGGGACTGGCGCAGGCATGGTTTGGCGGCCCTGGATGCGCCGGGTTCCGATAAAAAGAACGAGTCTGAGGCCCGCGTCTTTTTGCATCACCCTGACATGCGCATTGTAGGACTTTGCGGAAAAAAGGCAAGCCTTCAGTTGAGCGTCCGAACCAATCACCAGCCGCCCCTAATGCCCGGCCAGAAACCGGGAGAAAGTAAGGAGCATATGAAACTGACGAATCTGGCAAAGACTGTTGTGCTCGGGCTGGCGGTGCTGCTCGCGTCGAGTGCGTTTGCAAGTAACAAGGGGACGCTGGTGGTGGGAGAGTCGTTCGAAGTGAACGGGCAGCAACTGAAGCCGGGCGAGTATCAAGTGCGCTGGGATGGAACGGGATCGACGGTCGAGGTCAGCTTTTTGATGAATAACAAGGCAGTGGCGAAGACGTCGGCGAAGGTGGTTGCGGTCGATAAAGCTTATGGTGCTGACTCGGCGATACTCGACCACAGCAACGGGAAGGCGACGATTTCTGAGCTGCGTTTTGCGGGCAAGAAATTTGCGCTGGAGATTGGGCCGACTGAGAAGGCAGAGATGAGTGGGAAGTAAGTGAGTTAGTAACTCCTTGGAAGGTAAGGGAGCGCTGCGGCGCTCCCTTTTCTATTGGTGCGACCCTGCGGAGGGCTGCGGTGGCGTGGCATCGCTTGGGTCAGCTTTCTCTAAGTCGGCACTTAGATGGATGTTGCTGCCCGCACTCGATTTCAAAGAGCGTTGCCAATTCTTGAATCCCGATTTCTTGACGACTACGGTGTGATCGCCTTCGGCAATTTGAACGTCTGAGGGCGTGTCGCCGACAAAGCTGCCGTCGACTTCGATGTCAGCGCCTGGGGGCGTGGAGTCGATCTGGAGCTTGGCTGCTGGTGGACTGGCGTTCTGATCACGGTTGGTGGCGGTTAGACCCTGATCGGCCGCGGGTGCTGCCGGCTGGAATTTGGCGATGTCGAGTTTCATATCTCCGTTGACGTAGGCAGTGAACTCAGCGCCCTTAGGCATGGTGATGTCTTTGCCGTGCATGAAGAGGAAAAATGGCGCAGCGGGAAAAAATATGAGACCGGTGGCGACAATTCCGGCGGTCATGGCGCCGACGTGACCGCCGCCATTGCCACCTTTCACGGAGCGCAGGGCGGCTTTATCGCCATTTACTAATTTCACGTAGTCGACGTTGATCTCGAGCTTACCTCCGCGGGCCATTCTTCGTTTCGGCTGAGCCTCGGTGACGGTGCCGAGCGCGATGCCACCCTTGGGAACCACGAGCGTTCCATTCACGCTGATGTCTTGCAACACTTCGAAATCGACGCTGTCGCCGACGTGCGCATCGGCGGACGAAACCGTCCGATTGAACCGCAATCTGACGGGGACGGCGTCCTCAAGGACAAATCCTTTTGCGGAAGTAAAGTTAGAGGTTTGCTCAGGCTGTTGCGGCGCGGCCGGACTGGCCGGTTGCGCAGCGGCAGGCGTGCTCTGAGCTTGCGCCTGGGTAGGTTGAACAGCCGTAACAAGAGAGAGGAACAATAGGGTGACACAGAACCGTAGGGCGCGTTTCATCGAGCCTCCGATGGATAAGACTTACTTGGCCCGGGGGAGTAATAAGTGCGAACGCGACATTATGGACCTTGTTAGTGCTAATTCAAAGGGAAATAACGTTGCGCGAGGGTTGAGGGCATGGTTGGGTAGGGTCCCTTCGGCTGCGCTCAGGGCAGGCTCTTCGACTTCGCCGGGCTATTCGCTTCGCTTATGGCTCGGCCGCGCTCAGGATGACAAGTTAATAGTGGGGCTATCATCTTCCTGCTCTAGTTCCTGCTCTGGTTGCTGATCTAGAGCCGGCATTGATTTGCCGCAGTGACGGCGCGGCTTTTGAAGCTGTATTGCAACTTGGCCCCTCCGCGAAACTTAGGTAGATGGCGTGGGTGAGCGGCAAAAGCTATAATCCTCCCCTTGTGCGCATTCTTGTTCTCAGCGACATTCACAGCAATCTTGAGGCGCTTGACTCTTGTCTGGCGGCTGCGCCGGCGCACGACCTTGTGGTTAATCTTGGCGACACGGTTGGGTATGGCGGCAATCCCAATGAAGTAATTGCCAAGGCGCAAGAGCTGGGGCGAGTTTTCGTCCGAGGCAATCACGATAAAGCCGTGAGTGGGCTGATGAATCTTGAGGAGTTCAATCCTGTGGCTGGCCTCGCCACGCTCTGGACACGCGACCAACTCACGCCGGAAAATCTGCAATGGCTGCGCTCGCTGCCTCAAGGCCCCATTCACCTCGACGAACTGCCGGGCATGCAATTCGTTCACGGCTCTTCGCTTGACGAAGACGAATACATGGTTAGCGCGCGCGACGCGATTGCGCCGCTCATCACCAATCCCGTGCCGGTCACATTCTTTGGGCACACTCATCTGCAAGGGGGCTTCGTGCTCAGCGGGGAGATCAGCGAAGCTTATCGTCCCGGTTATCGGACGGTGGGGCAACCGGAGTCGTCGGACTGGCCGCTGCGCAAAGATCGGCGGTATCTGATTAATCCAGGCTCTGTGGGGCAGCCGCGGGATGGCGACTGGCGCGCGGCCTTTGCCATGTTCGATTCCGACACGTGGATCGTGAGTTTTTATCGCGTCCCTTACAACCTGCGTGTGGCGCAGGAAAAGATTCTCGCCGCTAACTTGCCGCAACGCCTGGCTACGCGGCTTGCTACTGGTAGATGATAAGGACCTAAGAAGATCACGGGCGGCGACCTAGATCTCTCTGCGGCAATAATCTCCTAGGTTTTTCTGTGAAACTTTCCTCGGGTTCGAGGGTTTAGTTAGCTGTGCGCTTTATTTTTTGAGCGCACTGCCGATGTATTTTCGGCATCTATATTTCGTTTCGAAATTTCGCAGTCGACGTCAGAGGAGGACATTCGACAGATGAAGAGCTCGTCTCGTTTTGTCAGATCGCTTTTCTTGGCCGCGGCATTGGCGGCTGCCGCGTTGGGCGCGGCCTGCGCGCATCACTACTATCAGGTCTACGATCCCTACTACAGCGACTATCACACGTGGAACAACGACGAAATCGTTTACTACCATCAATGGGCGCACGAATATCACCGCGATCCCAATCGCGATTTTCGCCACCTGCCTCCCGGAGAACAGAAGGAATACTGGACCTGGCGGCATGGTCACGGGGATCATCACTAGAGGTTGGCGAGAGGTTTGCGCCGCGATCTTGCGCTATTTGGAGTTGAGAAAATCCCCGCTAAGCGAAGCCTGAGCGGGGATTTGTAGTACTGATTGAAAGTGCGAGGCGGAGCGGCTTACTCCTGTCTGAACATTAGATCTTCGAGCGCCATTCGTCGCACCTGCCACAATTCACGCTCTTGCTCATCCACGCGCAGCCTGCATTCTCCAGCGTCATTAAACAGCAGTGTGACCTGAAACCTGGCGTTGGCCTGATCGTCCTGCACCGCGATGGCATGATCGTTGAGCCTGAAGGTAACTGACCGGCTCAAGTTTTTTGCCTTCAAGAAAACTGTAAACGCGTCGATATCGTCGGCCACGGAAAATTCATAGGGAGCGTAGGTCGGTCGCTGGGCATTGCGAGTCTTGACGTCCTCCTCGACTTGTTGCCGCAGGGTGGCAAAGACTTTAGGCAAGGTGCAGGCGGAACGCGAGGTCACCCAGTCGAACTTTGACGGGTCGTTGGATTTGGATTTGGAATTGGAGCTGGAATTGGCGTTGCCATTTGCGGCATTCTTCGCAGTTTTTGTGGCGGTATCGGTTGCGGCATTGTCGTTCACGCGGTTCACCCCCGGCAATCATCCGATCAGCTAAGATGCTGCGCAGAGGCTGGCTGTTGCGAGGCGGTTGCGCGGATGCTCTTGATCGAAGCGGACCGACCCACCCTTTCGCGCCGACCCACCCTTTCGCGCCGACCCACCCTTTCGCAAAGTACGCGAAAAGGGTGGGGCACCCATTGCTTTGTGGGGGGCCACTTTCAAGCGTTGTAAACTCGTGTTATGCCTCTGCGTGCTTCCGATTCCAGCAATCTTTTCTCTGCGCCGAAATCAGCGCTCGCCGCCCACACCGCTCACGTGGATGGCGGAGCGCGCGGCAATCCTGGCCCGGCAGGTTACGGCGTCGCTATTCAGGATGTCTCGGGCCACACGGTTGCGGAGCTCAGCGAATATCTCGGCCACCGCACCAATAACTACGCCGAGTATCAAGGGCTGCTCGCGGCTCTGCGTTACGCGGCTGAAAACCAGATCAAAGCACTCAAGGTGATCAGCGATTCCGAGTTAATGGTCAGGCAGATGAAGGGAATCTATAAGGTGCGGAATCCAGATTTGCGCAAGCTCTACGATGAAGCGCAGCAACTGGTGAGGCGTTTGGAGTATTTTGAGATCCGGCATGCGCTGCGCGAGCACAACAAGACCGCTGATCGGCTGGCGAATGAGGCCATGGATAGAGGGCGGAAGTGAGATTGCAGACGTCAGATTGCAGAAGTCAGGCTGCAGAGGGTCTGCGAGGCGATTCTCCCCTCTGCCAATCCTTTCACTCTCCCGCCGAGTGATCGTGGATGATCTTCCAGCCTTCGGGGAATTTGCGGAAGATAAGCGTGAACAGGCCGTGGGGCGTCTTTCCGTCCGGCATGGTTAGATGAAATTCTCCGCGGACAAATGCGGCTTCGGGGCCGAGCCTCTCGATGCGCAGGTTGGCGAATTCGAGTTTGCCCATCTCATGGCCGGCACTTTGATATTTATCCTTGTAGCGATCGAGGGCGGCTTTCCAGCCTTTCGACTCGTGGGCTCCTGAAAAAAACGTCAGCTCCGGAGAGTTCCAATAGCCCGCCATGAAGGCTTCAAGATCGTCGCGATTCCAGGCCGCCTGTTGCTCCTCGATTACCTTCCGGATCGCTGCGCGCGCAATATCGGAACTGTCCTGCCCAACGGCGGAGATAACGAATGAAGCAAGCACTGCGGCAAGCAAAATCAGAGATCGCATAGGCCCTCCGCTGGTTAGTTTCGCACGATTGCAGAGAGGATTACTTACGAAGATTTGAAAGGGAATGAAGATGAAGGTCTCTGCGCCTGACCTGAAGCTGACGGCCGAGAGGTGATAGCCGCCTTTACGCTCTGCTCTTCTTCGTCGCCGCCGCAGCCTTTACTTTCACAGTCTCCCATGGCCGCTTCGGACGATCAACCTCGGGCTGGTCGCGGTCTTTCACGCGATCGTATTGATAGGACTCGCTGACCGTGCCGAGCGATTCGTTGTAGAGGCTGGGCAAGCCGAGGGCTTCCTTCAGTTCCTCAGAAAACTGTTGCAGGGCTTTCAGGTGATCGGCCGTGGCTGGCACTTCGGTCTTGGTGGTTTTCAGAAACTGCTGATAGCCCTTATTGACCAGCTTGGAAATTTCGCTGCCGATCATGTATCCGGGATAGGCGAAGATTTTCACGCCTCCATCATCCGTCTTCTGGATGGCGGCTGAGCAGTTGTACTTCTTCAGGAAGACGCGGGTTTGCGCGCCCGGCGCCTCGATCAGGTCAAAGCCGTGATCGCGCAGCCATTGGACCGCTTCTTCGTAGGTTTTCTGTTCGACTTTCGCTGCCATTTTATGAACTCAATTCTCGTGAATGATTTCTGGATTACTTTGCTACATCTGCTGTTAGATGCCGCTTGCGCCGTTTTGATGAACCAAAACCCCGGAGGCGCGAATCTAATTACCCTGGAATTCGGTATGGTCTAATTCTGCAACGTGGTTCGACAACGTTAGTATAGATATACCTTTTTAAGTTTGCGGGCACATTACGTCAGTCACAAGGACATTCGTTCCGGATAAGCGAGAATATCGCTCAGAATATTGTTCAATGACAGCAACCGCTTACAGCTCCGCGCCCTTGCCTCCCGACGCCACGCGCGCGCCCAGAGGAGAGGCCGTTCTGACGGCTATCGGCAATACGCCGCTGCTGCCGCTTGACGTGCTCCTCGCCGGCCTCCCCGACATTAATCTTTTGGGCAAGGCCGAATGGTATAACCCTGGCGGCTCCGTCAAAGATCGTGCCGCCGCCCGCATCGTAGTGGAAGCGCGCCGCGCCGGCCAACTTACTCCTGGAAAAATCCTACTTGATTCGACCAGCGGCAACACCGGCATCGCCTACGCCATGCTGGGCGCGGCTCTGGGGTTTCCTGTTACTCTCTGCGTTCCCGAGAATGTTTCGCTCGAGCGAAAGCGCATTCTACAGGCATACGGCGCAAATATCATCTATACCGATCCGGCCGAGGGCTCTGATGGAGCAATTAAGATCGCGCGCCAGCTCGCTGCGGAAAACCCCGATCTTTATTTTTATGCCGATCAATATTCGAATGGCGCGAACTGGCGCGCACATTACGACACGACTGCGAACGAAATCTGGCAGCAAACCGAAGGGCGCCTCACGCACTTCGTCGCCATGCTCGGAACGACCGGGACTTTCGTCGGCACGACGCGGCGATTGAAGGAGCTGAATCCGACGATTCGCTGCGTCTCGCTGCAACCCGACTCCGCATTTCATGGCATAGAAGGCGCCAAGCACTTGCCTTCGGCAATCGTGCCGCGCATTTACGACGCATCGCTGGCTGACGAGAACCTCGAAATCTCGACCGAAGCTGCGCACGCCATGGCGCGGCGGTTGGCGCGCGAACAGGGGCTGCTGGTTGGAGTCTCTGCCGCGGCGGCGATTGTGGGCAGTCTACAGATCGTCGAGCGCCTGAAAAAAAATCAGCGGGCGACGGTTGTGACCATTCTTTGCGACTCCGGCGAAAAATATCTCAGCGAGAGATTCTGGAATGAGCAGTGATTGCGGAGGGCAGAGGTTAGATTGCAGAGGTGAGATCTATCGGGCCGAAAATAGTAGCGGTTTTTACCTCTGCAATCTGACCTCTAACCTCTAACCTCGCTTAACCCTTACCTTTACACATGTTAAAAATTTCCCAATCCGAATTTCTCTCGCTTCGCCAGCACGGCGAGGAAACCTATCCTCACGAGTGTTGTGGAGTGCTGCTTGGCCATTTCGGCGACAATGGCACAAAGACCGTCACGCGCATTGCGCGCTGCGGCAACACTCGCGCCGATTCGCCGCACAATCGTTACCACATTGATCCGAAAGAACTGATCCGGATACAGCGCGAGGGCCGCGAGCGTGCAGAAGACATCGTCGGCTTTTATCATTCCCACCCCGATCACCCGGCGCAATGGTCGCCCACCGACCTGGCCGAAGCCCACTGGATCGGCTGTTCCTACGTGATCACGAGCGTTGAGAAGGGCAGTGCCGCGCTGACCAATTCATTCGAGTTGACCGGCAGCGACGAAGCTGACAAGAAGCTTGTAGACGAGAAGACTGACGTGATCTGACATTTCCCGCTTGCATCTTCGGCCCTTACCATAGCATCTTTATGTCTATGCCTCAGATCCAGATTCCGTCCCCACTGCGCCAATACTCGGGCAAACAGGCTTCGATTGACGTTTCGGCGAAAACCGTCGGCGAAGCCCTTGCCGGCCTCGTGTCGCAGCATCCAGAACTCAAGCGTCACCTCTATAACGAGGAAGGCAAGCTGCGAACCTTTGTCAACGTTTATGTGAACGATGAGGACATGCGTTACCTCCAGAAGGAAGCAACGGAGCTGAAGGACGGTGATACCATTTCGATAGTGCCGTCCATCGCCGGCGGATCGTACGGCGTGTGACGGTTCAGCGGAGCTAAGAGTTAGTCGACCCTATGGCCACGATTTCCGACGTCAAACCCGCCGAAGCGCTGCTGAGCAACGACGAAATTCTGCGCTATTCCCGTCATCTGATCATGCCCGAGGTGGGCATGGAAGGGCAGCAGAGGCTCAAGGCTGCGAAGGTTCTTTGCATTGGAGCGGGCGGCCTCGGGTCGCCGCTCGCGCTTTATCTCACCGCCGCTGGCGTGGGCACGCTCGGCATAGTTGATTTCGATGTGGTTGACTACACCAACCTCCAGCGCCAGATCATTCACTCGACCGCCGATGTCGGCCGGAAGAAGCTCGATTCCGCCGCCGACAAGCTGATGGCCATCAACCCCTATCTCAATCTGCGGACCTTCGACACGAAATTAACCAGCGCGAATGCGCTTGAATTATTCCGCCAGTTCGACATTGTTGCAGATGGCACAGACAATTTTCCTACTCGTTATCTGGTCAACGACGCCTGTGTGCTCACTGGCAAGCCCAATGTTTATGGGTCAATTTTTCGTTTTGAAGGACAGGCCAGCGTGTTCGCTACGGAAGATGGCCCGTGCTATCGCTGCCTCTATCCCGAACCACCGCCGCCCGGGCTTGTTCCGTCGTGCGCCGAAGGTGGAGTGTTAGGCATTCTGCCCGGCTTGGTCGGAGTGATTCAGGCGACCGAGACCATCAAGCTGATTCTGGGACAAGGCGATCCTCTGGTCGGACGCTTACTGTTAGTCGATGCGCTGGGCATGAAATTCCGGGAATTGAAACTGCGCAAGAATCCCGATTGCCCTGTTTGTGGCACTGATCGCACGATTACCGAACTGATCGATTACGAAGAATTCTGCGGCATCCGCGGCGCCGAAGCCGCGCCCACATCTGGAGGAGACTTGTCAGAAATTTCCGTGGAAGAATTAAAGAAAAAGCTCGACAACAAAGACGACGTTTTTATTCTCGACGTGCGCGAACCCCACGAATACCAGATCTGCAACTTGAACGGATATCTTATCCCGCTAAACGACTTACCCAAGCGTATCGCCGAACTCGACAGCAGCCGCGAAATCGTGGCTCATTGCAAGATGGGCGGACGCAGCGCCAAAGCCGTCGCCTTCCTGAAGCAGTCCGGCTTCACGAAAGTGCATAACTTGACGGGTGGTATTACAGCATGGGCCGAGCGCGTCGATCCCAAGATGCCCAAGTACTAAACTCGAAGCAGGCTCGGTTTCCGTTAGCGCCACCCAAAGGCAAGAGCAAAGGCTCGTGCTTCCACAAGCCATTTCTAGCCGCGCTTTGCAAACCAAATTCAAAACTAAGACATTGCTAGGTTTCGGCCAGCTTGCGTTCGGGGAGGAAGTAAGAGAGGGCTACGAATACGAAGATAGCAAATGAAATCCGGACGTCGACGAAGGCGAGCGGGGCGGAGGCGAAGTAGAGGGCCATGGAATAAAGGTTCTTGGCCTGTATGCGGCGGTGATAGCGGACCATATCCTCGTTATCGCGGTGATGCTGGATAATGGCGTTGCGCAAAAGGGCAAACGAGATAGAGCACAACGTCAACACAATTCCGTAGAGAGCGACGGCGCGGGGATCGTGGGGATTGTTGCCCAGAAAGGCGGTGACGAAGGGGACAAGGGACATCCAGAAAAGCAGAATGTTGTTGGACCAGAGCAGGCGAGCGTCGGCGCGGCGCGCGACGTGGACGATGTGGTGGTGATTGACCCACATGATGGCGACGACGACAAAGCTTAGAAGATAACTGAGAAATTGTGGAGCGAGACTGCGCAAAGATACCAGTGTCGTGTCGCGAGGCACTTTTAGCTCAAGCACCATGATGGTGATGATGACGGCGATGACGCCGTCGCTGAAAGCTTCGAGGCGGTTGGTGCCCATGCGGTCCCCGATATGCAGATGCAGATTATGTGTATCAGATTTTTGGCGGATTCACGACGGGGCAGCGGGCCCAGTGTCCGGCGCTGACCTCGACTAGCGGCGGGAGCGCGGTTGCGCATGAGGGGATGCGATGGGGGCAGCGAGGTTCGAAGGGGCATCCTTTGGGAAGGTTGCTGATCGAGGGGACGGTGCCTTCGATGGTGGCCAGGGGGCGATCGCGGTCGGTGGTCAGCGTTGGGATGGCATGCAACAGGCCTTGCGTATAAGGATGAGCTGGGGCGCGGAAGAGGTCGGCCTTCGTGCCGAGTTCGACTAAATTGCCGGCATACATTACGGCGACGCGATCGGCTACGTGGGAGACGACGGCCAGGTCGTGGGAGATGAAGAGCATGGCTAAGCCGAATTTGCGGCGGAGATCGTTGAGGAGATCGAGAATCTGTTGCTGGATGGTGACGTCGAGGGCGGTGGTGGGCTCGTCGGCGATGAGCAGTTGGGGACGGTTGACGATGGCCATGGCGATCATCACGCGCTGGCGCATGCCTCCGGAGAGCTGGTGAGGGTAGCTGCGGGCGCGCTGCTCGGGGTCGGGGATGGCGACTTCGCGCATGCCTTCGACGGCTCGACGGCGAGCTTCGGCTTTCGGAACGCGGTGGTGAGCGAGCACGGCTTCGGCGATTTGGTCGCCGACGCGCATGACGGGGTTGAGGGCGGTCATGGGCTCCTGAAAAATCATGGCGATGCTGGAGCCACGAAGCTGGCGGAGTTCGTCGGGCGGGAGCGTGGTTAGGCGAGTGGGGGCCGCATCACCAGTGCCGTTATTTTTCTGAAAGGTGATTTCGCCGGTGACTTGGGCGGACGGAGGCAGCAGGCCCATGATGGCCAGGGAGGTGACGGATTTTCCGGAGCCGGATTCGCCGACCAGACCGAGAACTTCGCCGGGCGCGATCGCGAATGAGAGATTGCGCACGGCCGCCGTTGGCTGAGCGGTGGCGAACGCAGGCCCGCCACGAGATTGCGGAAATTGTATGCTCAGGTCGCGGACGTCGAGCAGCGGTGGCACGAACGTTATGGTATCAGCGCGACCGCTGCCGCCGAGCGCGACTTCGATTGTCTTCGGTAGTGGCTCCTCAGCGGCTAAAGCCGCTGTTGATTTGCGGCAGTTTGCGGCACGGCTGAAGCGGTGCCCCTTCAAAGCAAATTCAAACCTGAGCCACTACTTCGTTTTCAGTTCGGTTGACCTCGGTTAAGTTTACTTTTTTGGCCGCGATTCGGGCGGCACTAATCCGGCTATGCGGTAATAGACGACGAGCTGGCCGTAGTGTTCTCCGGAGTGCTCGATCAGGCCCCACGCCATGTCGGACATGCGCACCTGCTGGTTTTCGAAGGGGTCGACCATCAGGTCGTTGAGGCCCTTGTCGCCCTTTTGCTTGATGGCGGCTGCTCCATCGGCGAAAGCCTTCTTCACGAAGTCAACTACCGCGGCCTTGGTTTTATATTGGTCGCGCTTGGGATCTTCTTCGGCTGGAGGCTTTAGACCCATGGCGGGGTTGGTGAAAAAATAACTTGCATTTGCGGCATGCAGTAGCTGCTCAGCGAAGCTGCGCTCGGCGGGCACGGGCTTGAAGTCGTACTTGTCTTCGGGAAAATCTTCCGCCATGGCGATCAGTTTGTGGGCGACATAGTTCCAGTTATCGAGCAAAGCCTGTGAGGGGCTCACGGCCGGTTTAGGAGCGGCAGGTTTTTTCATTGTGTCTTGCGCGCCTGCGAGTGCGATGGCAACAAGGAGTGTAAAAACGGCTCCGACAATTTTGATTTTCATTGGGTCAGTCCTTTCGTGGCCACCCAGCTTAACAACAGAAGGGCTTTGGCACCAAGCGTTCAACTTATTGTTGACACGCTTTTCTGCTATCGTGCTTCGAACCGCCACATCCTTGTGGGAATGGAGCGGCGCAAGCCGGGGAGGCTCGCACATGAAGTGGATAGGGCTCGGGATTCTTCTGGCGCTGGTGGCGGGGGTTGGGATGATGGTATCGGCGCAAGACGACCAGGTTGCTCGGACGCAGGTACTGGCCCTCGAAAAAGCCTGGAATCAGGCCTATAAGGCAGGGGACGTCAAGGCGCTGTCTTCGATCCTCGACAATTCGCTGGTGCTGGTTGAAGACGACGGTTCGCTTAAGACTAAGTCGGAATTTTTGGCAAGCATCAAAGGGGCCAATGCGAATGATGAGCAGGTTGCACCGGAGTCGCTGACGGTGCGCGTCTTCGGAAGCACGGCGATCGCGATTGGAGTGATTGCGGTGAAGGACGCCAAGGGCGGGAAGACGCATCGCGAGCGCTTTATCGATACGTGGATTTACAGGAACGGTTCGTGGATATGCATTGCGACTGATGCCACGCCGATGACGCATGGAGGATAGAAAGAAAGTCTGTGCGCTGGGATGGACTGTGGCGTCGAACGCCACAATGGGACTCATGCGAAACTGGGAATCCTTTTCAAGCCTACGAGCGTTGCGCGCGGGAACCGTATTGCTGGCCGAGTTTCGGGTGCTAGAATCACTGAATGCCAAAGACGCTGATTGAAACGGTAGTCAAACAACTGCAGCAGGAACGCGCGCGGCTGGAGAACGAACTGCATCGCGTGAGCGTTGCGCTCACCACTTTTGGGAGCGTCTACCTGCACGGAAGCAAGGCCGCTCCGGTCGCAGCTGGCAAGAAGCGGAAGATTTCAGTTGCAGGGCGCCGCAGGATTGCGGCCGCGCAGCGGGCGCGATGGGCGAAAATCAAGGCAGGAAAAAAGAAGAAATAGTGGCGGCTTGCCGGTAGTTCCCTCAGCGGCTAAAGCCGGTGTGAAAAAAGCTTTTATCGCAGCGCTGAAGCGCTGCCACCCAAAATAAGAACAAATACGATTTTGTGAGCTTCAATTCGGCAGGCTCCCGACTACCTCCTTCACAAATTCCGCAAATTGACGGACGTCATCTTCTATCGTATCGAACGAGCACATCCAGCGGACGATTGATTCCTCTTCGCTCCAGACATAGAAAAAATAGCGTTCGAGTATTTTCGGAATTGCCTGGGGAGGAATCTGGGCAAAGACGCCGTTCGCGTCTACCGGGTAGACGATTTTGACGCGGGGAATTTTCTTTATTTGCTGTTCGAGAAGGCCTGCCATACGGTTGGCGTGCTCTGCGTTGCGGCGCCAGAGGTCGTTGGTGAGGAGCGCTTCCATTTGAGCGGACATGAAACGCATCTTGGAAGCGAGTTGCATTCCCTGTTTGCGCAGGAATGAAAAATCCTCGGCCAGCTCGGGGCGAAAAAACACGACGGCTTCGACGCCCATCAGGCCGTTTTTGGTTCCGCCGAACGAAAGCACGTCGACGCCGAGATCGCGCGTGGCCTGCCGCAGAGTAAGTTGCTGGGCGGCCACGGCGTTCGAAATTCTTGCGCCGTCCATGTGAAGGAACATTTTTCTCTCATGGGCAAAGCGGGCGAGGGCTTCGATTTCGGCTTGCTTGTAGACAGTGCCCATCTCGGTCGATTGGGTAATCGAGATCACGCGAGGCTGGACGTGATGCTGGTCGCCGATGCCGTGATAGGAATGGGCCACGGTTTCGACGGTTAACTTGCCGTCCGGGGCGGGCAGAGGGATTAATTTGCAGCCGGTTAGCTTTTCGGGGGCGCCGCATTCATCGGTGTAGATGTGAGAAAGCTCGGGGCAGAGGACGGCGTGATAGGGGCGTGTCAGCGCCTGGAGACTGAGCACATTGGCGGCGGTGCCGTTAAAGACAAAAAAGATTTTTGTATCGTCGCCAAAGTGCTCGCGGAATTTTCCGATGGCCGATTCGGTGTGGGGATCACTGCCGTAGCCCACCGTGTGGCCCTGATTGGCGCGTGCAACGGCCTCGAGCACTTCGGGATGCACGGTGGCATTATTGTCGCTGGCAAAACTTCGGCGCGGCTTCATAACAGGACAAGCGTTTCAGGACAACGGTTACGGGACAATCGTGAATCTACTATGACAATCTAGCAGAAGCGAAAACTCTTCGGAGCTTTCTGCGAGTACCGCGAATCTATATGTTTTAGTCTAATATTGTGCGACCAAGTGTCTCCAAACAACTATGTCTCTAAGCTTATTTTCGAAAAGAAGGCAGTCGCCGATTCGGAGCCGGGTTTTGGCCGGGATTATAGCGGGAGCGCTGCTTGTCCTGGTTATTGCAATGGCGGGCTGCGGCAACAGCAAAGAAGCGAAAGCGGGTGCGCCGCAGGCCATGCCGGTGAAGGTGCAAACGGCCAAGGCGGAGAAGATTGACGACACTACGGAGTACGTCGCCACTTTGAAATCACGCGACTCGGCGGTGGTGATGCCGCAGGTGGAGGGGATCATTACGCAGATTTATGTGCACTCTGGCGAGCGCGTGGCCGACGGCGCTCCGATGATGCAGATCGATCCCGAGAAGCAGCAGGCTACTCTCAATAGCCAGGAGCACGCGCGGGTGGCGCAGCTGGCGCAATTGAAATGGGCGCAGCAGAATTACGATCGGGTCAGCGGCCTGGCCAATGCGGGAGTGGTGAGCAGGCAGGATCTGGACCAGGCGCGCGCCACGCTCGACGCGGCACAGGCGCAACTGCATTCGCTCGAGGCGCAGGTGAATGAGCAGCAGGTGCAACTGCACTACTATCGGGTGGTTGCGCCGCGCGCGGGAATTGCGGGCGATGTTCCGGTGCGCGTGGGCGACCGGGTTCTGACCACCACCACACTCACCACTGTCGATCGGCCGGGCAGTCTCGAAGCTTACATTTATGTGCCGGTCGAGAAGTCGGCGCAGCTGAAGTTGAATTTGCCGGTGCAGATTGTTGACGACACGGGAGAGTTGCTTGCCACCAGCCGCATAACGTTTCTTTCGCCGCAAGTGGATACTGCGACGCAGACGGTGCTGGCTAAAGCAACCATTGCGAACTCCAATGATAAATTGCGCACAGCTCAGCTAATTCGCGCCCGCGTGGTTTGGGGAAGCCAGGAGAAGCCGGTGGTTCCGGTGGTGGCGGTGTCGCGAATCGGCGGGCTATATTTTGCTTTCGTGGCGGAGTCCGATCAAAAAGGCGGATACGTTGTGCATCAGAAGCCGCTTCAGGTGGGTCAGATTGTCGGCAACGATTATGTGATTCTCGACGGGGTGAAGCCTGGAGATAAGGTCGTGGTCTCGGGCACGCAGTTCCTGGTGGATGGAATACCGGTAGTTCCGCAAGAAAGCAGCAGCTAGGCATCGGGTCATCTCACCATCGGGTGATCGGGCCATCGAAAAACCTTTGATTTTCGATCACCTGATGCCTTTTTTGCCAATAAAAACTTATGGTCGACTTTTTTATTCAGCGCCCGGTCTTCTCCACAGTCTGCGCCCTGATGATTATTCTTGCGGGCGCGGTCTGCATTCCTACTCTGCCGATTGCGCAATTCCCTGATCTGGCGCCGCCGCAGGTGGGAGTTACTGCGGTTTATACGGGAGCAAGTTCGCAGACGGTGGAGTCGGCAGTGACCACGCCTCTCGAGCAGCAGATCAATGGCGCCGAAGGCATGAAGTACATCACTTCGTCGAGCACGAACGATGGCGTCAGCACGATCACCGCGACCTTCGATCTCAACCGCAATCCCGACCTGGCCACCGTCGATATCGAAAACCGCGTCAACACCGCCTCCGGACGCCTGCCTGCCGCGGTCAAGCAAATCGGCATCACGGTCGCCAAGACCTCGCAAAACTTCGTCTTCGGCGGAGCCGTCTTCTCGCCCGACCAGAGTCTTACGACGCTGTTCATCAGCAACTATCTTGACGTTTATGTCCGCGACACGCTGAAGCGTGTTCCCGGCGTCGCCGATGTCCTCATCTTCGGCGAGCGCAAGTACTCCATGCGCCTTTGGCTCGATCCCGTGCGCATGGCTAGCCGCTCCCTCACTGCCGACGATGCGGTCAACGCGCTCCAGGAACAGAACGTCGAAATCTCCGCCGGACAAGTCGGCGCCCAGCCCTCGCTTCCGGGCCAGCAATTCCAGATCAGCGTTCGCGCCGTTGGCCGTCTCTCCGAGGCGGCGCAGTTCGATGACATCATCCTCAAGAGCAACGCGGACGGCACGCTTGTCCGCCTTAAGGATGTCGGCCATGCCGAGCTTGGCGCCGAAGACTACACCAACGACCTCGACTACAACGGCCGGGACGCGGTTGGCATCGCGGTTACCCAACTCTCGACAGCGAATGCTCTAGACGTGCATCAGAAGTGTGTCGCCGAGCTCGATCGTCTTTCCAAACACTTTCCGCCCGGCATGAAATATGAAATCGCCTTCGACACCACCGATGCCGTCGGCGAATCCATCCGCGACGTCATTTTTACGGTGGGTTCTGCGATCCTGCTAGTCATCCTCGTGATCTTCGTTTTCCTTGGCGACTGGAGAACTACGATCATTCACTTCATCGCGACTCCAGTTTCGCTCATCGGGACATTTACTTTCATCAAGCTACTTGGCTTTTCCATCAACACGCTGACACTGTTTGGCATAACGCTGGCCACCGGACTGGTCGTCGACGACGTGATTGTCGTGATTGAAAACATCGAGCGCCACTTGCAAGAGGGCGAGACGAGCGCCGCCAAAGCCGCCTCCGCCGCCATGAAGGAAGTGACCGGCGCCGTCATCGCCACCTCGCTGGTGCTGGTAGCCGTCTTTGTGCCGGTTGCATTTTTCCCCGGCACCACCGGAATTCTGTTCCGCCAGTTCGCTTTAACTATCGCTTTTTCTATTTCGATTTCGGCCTTCAACGCTCTCACCCTGGCGCCGGCGCTGGCAGGGATCCTGCTCGGGCGCATCGAACACCACGAAAAGAACTGGTTTTTCAGGCAGGTTGACCGCGCTCTCGACGCCGTTAACCGGGGCTATGGGCGCTCTCTGCGGACGATTTTGCGCTTCGAGGTCCTGGCTTTGATCTTGTTCGCGGCCGGCCTCGGTCTCGCTTACCTTGTCTTCAAGAAGGTGCCGCAAGGCTTCGTTCCTTCGGAAGATCAGGGATATCTTATCGTCGCCATTCAGGCTCCGACCGGAGCTTCGCTCGAGTACACTCGCGACATCGGCCGGCAGGTTTCGGCAATCACGAAAAATATCCCCGAAGTTCGAGGCACCTTTTCGATCGCCGGCTTCAGCTTCGGCGGAGCCACTCCGAATGCCGGGCTAGTGTTTCTGCCGCTTCAGCCTTACGAAAAACGCAAGGGTGAGGAGCACACGGCCGCCTCAATTATTAATCGGCTGCGCGGCCCGTTATTCGGCATCTCCGGCGCCATTGTTATTCCCTTCGAACCGCCCGCCGTCCAGGGCCTCGGCCAGTTCGGGGGGTTCCAGTACGAACTCCTCGATCAGGGATCTCACACCCTGCAGGATCTCGACAAGGTGACCCACGACCTGGTTCGGGCCGCTTCGCAGCGCCCGCAAAAAGATGTCACCGGGCTGTTCACTACCTACACCTCAAACGATCCGCAATACGTGGTCACCATCGACCGTGAAAAGGCCAAGAACCTTCACATTCCGCTCAGCCAGATCACAGATACGCTCGGCGTCTACATGGGTTCGTCCTACGTCAACGATTTCGATTTCAACAACCGCTCTTACCGCGTCTACGTGCAGGCGGACAAACAATTCCGCTCGCACCCGCGAGATATCGGCGAGTACTACGTCCGCTCGGATTCCGGAGCGATGGTCCCGCTGGGGAACCTCGCTACCATTACCCAGAGCACCGCGCCCCAAGTTATTAATCATTACAATCTTTTCCGCTCGACGGAAATCGACGGGTCCGCTTCCCCCGGTTTCAGTTCCGGGCAGGCCATCGACGCCATGCAGCAGCTCTCGGCGAAGATACTGCCTCAGGGCTACACCTATGAGTGGTCGGGAATTTCACTCGAAGAACTCGCGTCCGGTTCAACCACGCTCATCCTTTTTGGCCTCGGAACGCTCGTTGTCTATCTCACGCTCGCGGCGCTCTATGAAAGCTTTGTTTTGCCCTTCATTATTCTTCTTGCGGTGCCCATGGCTCTGCTGGGGGCGCTCGGAGGGCAATGGCTACGCGGTCTGCAAAACGACGTCTACTGCCAGGTCGGACTGGTCATGCTGGTCGGGCTGGCTTCGAAGAACGCGATTCTGATTGTGGAATTCGCCGAGCAACTTCGCCAACGGGGCATGACCATTCTTGACTCCGCAGTGGAAGCGGCGCGTATCCGTTTGCGTCCCATCCTGATGACGTCGTTTGCCTTCATTATGGGCGTGGTTCCGTTGGTCGTCGCTAGCGGGGCGGGAGAGAACGGGCGGCACTCGGTGGGAACGACGGTGTTTGGCGGGATGATCATGAGCACTATTTTGAATTTGTTTTTTATTCCGGTGCTTTATTTATTGATCGAAGGATTTAGAGAGCGGCGGCGCAAACCGAAAGCGGCCTGATCGCAGGTCGGGAGTTGCATCGACCGCAGGCAAGTGCCGAGCTTGCGCTCGGCTGGGCAGGTGAGGGCACCTGCCCCTACGCGATACAGGCGAGTGCGACATTTAGGTTCGCCGACGCAGTATGATTTCCCTATGTTCGTCGCATTTCGTTTCGCCGCGTTCCTGCTGATTGCAACGGCGGCTTACGCGCAGCAATCGTGGACGTTTGCTGTGTCTGGGGACTCGCGCAATTGCGGAGACGTGGTCATGCCGGCGATTGCCGCGGGCGCGCATCGCGATCAGGTTGCATTCTATTGGCATCTTGGCGACTTCCGCGCGATTTACGATTTCGATCAGGATTACAAACAGGTGGCCTCTTCGCCGCCAACGATCAGCGATTATGAAAAAAATGCGTGGGATGATTTCATTCAGAATCAGCTGATGGCTTTTGGTGACACTCCGGTTTATCTGGCCATTGGCAATCATGAGTTGTACGCGCCCAAGAGTCGCGGGGACTATCTGCTGCAATTTGCCGACTGGCTGGACACGCCGGAACTGCGGCAGCAGCGGCTGAAGGACAATCCGAAAGATCATCCGCTGCACACTTACTACCACTGGCAGCGTGGAGGAGTTGACTTCATTACGCTGGACAGCGCGTCGCCAGACCAGTTCGATAGCGAGCAACTGGGGTGGTTTGAGCGCGTTCTCGCCGAGGATGCGAAAGATGCGACGATCGCCAGCGTGGTCGTCGGCATGCATGAAGCTCTGCCGGACAGCATCGCGCGCGGCCACAGCATGAGCGACACGCCGCAAGCGGAAGCCAGCGGGCGACGTGCCTATGGCGATCTGCTCAAGCTGCAGCAAACGGCGAAGAAAAATGTTTATGTTCTCGCGAGCCATTCGCATTTTTTTATGGATGGCGTTTTCAATACCGCGTATTGGCGGGCGAATGGGGGCGTTCTGCCGGGATGGATCATCGGAACGGCGGGCGCTGTGCGTTACCCACTGCCGGCGAACGGCGCCGATGCCAAGGAAGCGAAGACCAATGTCTATGGATATTTGCTGGCTACGGTAAAGGCAGATCGGGCCATTGATTTTCGCTTCCAGGAATTGACGGAAAAAGATATTCCGGCCGAGGTCGTGAGCCGGTTTTCACCGGATTTTGTGCATCAATGTTTTATAGGCAATCGTTCTAATTAAGTGCGCGAGCGAACGATATAGACGAACGATATAGAGTTGAATCCTCGCAAGAAAAAGCAACTTATGCACCACTTCGCGCGTCTCAAAGGTGCGAAGAATTTCAGGGTTTTCCACATTACCTCGCACGAGGTCAAGCACATGAAAAAATCAGTGTTCGCAGCTTTGCGGTTGTTTCTCGCATTGACGATTTTCTCGATGGTGGCTTTTGCCGGTCCCGCCATTCAGGACAACCAAATGACTGGCGCGATGCCGCAGAAAAGTTTTGATCGCATCGTCAAGGAAGTGCGCCATGAACTGGTGATGCTCCCGTATTACGGCGTGTTCGACAACCTGGCCTATAAGGTGGATCCGGATGGCACGGTGACTTTGATCGGCCAGGTCGCGCGACCGACGCTGAAGTCCGACGCGGAAAATGTAGTGAAACGCATTGAAGGGGTGACAAAAGTTGTCAACACCATCGAGGTTCTGCCGACCTCGCCGATGGACGACCGAATTCGCCGTGCAACTTACCGCGCGATCTATGGCGACCCCGCGCTGAGCTTGTACCAAGTGCGTGCCGTTCCGCCGATCCACATCATTGTAAAGAATGGCCACGTCACGCTGGAAGGCGCTGTGGCTCGCGAAATGGACAAGACAATCGCCGGCATGCGAGCGAACAGCGTGTCTGGGGTATTCTCGGTGGACAACAACCTGGTGGTCGAGGAAAGCGAGAGCAAGAAAAAGTAAGTTCGTGGGGCTTCGATTCAGTCAGGCCAGTGTTTGTTGTTCGGCTAAGTGCTGGGTTGCGTCGGAGGGCTATTTGTTGCCGAAATCAGTTTGAGGTTAGCGCCGGCGCGGGTGCCGAGCTTTGCTCGGCTGGGCGGGTGAGGGCACCCGCCCCTACGTGATTCTTGCGGGGCGGTGGACGGCCTTGCCATCTACAATCTGCTGATGAGCTTAGAACGGTCTCTTGGCGGCGACTTGGCGGAAATCGATCGCGCTGGCAAATTGCTGCGGGCTGGACGGCTTGTCGCTTTCCCTACGGAGACGGTATATGGGCTGGGCGGCAACGCGCTTGATGCTGCTGCTGTGGAACGCATTTACGCGGCCAAGGGCAGGCCTTCCACCAGTCCGTTGATTGTTCATGTAGCTTCGGTTGCAATGGCGCAAGCGCTGGTAGCGGAGTGGCCGGAGGCGGCTGAACGTCTGGCGCGGCAATTCTGGCCCGGGCCGCTGACGCTGGTGCTGAAGAAGCGATTGGCAATTGCCGGAGACGCGCGCGACACGATTCCTGACATCGTCACCGCGGGACTGGGCACGGTTGGTCTGCGGATGCCAGCGCATCCGATGGCGCTGGCTGTGATTCGGGCGGCAGGGGTTCCGCTCGCGGCGCCCAGTGCCAATCGCTTCACCGAACTTTCTCCGACCACGGCAGAGCATGTTCGCGCCGGCCTCGGCAAGGATGTGGATCTCATCCTCGATGGCGGGGCGTGTGCGATTGGCATTGAGTCTACTGTGCTATCGCTGGTGGAGAGGCGACCGATGCTGCTTCGTCCCGGTGTAATTTCGCGGGCCCAACTGGAAGCGATTGTCGGTCCCATAGCTGGGGCGGAGGAAGCGCAAGCCGGAGCCCATCCTGCCCCAGGAATGCACCCCCGCCATTACAGTCCGCGCACGAATTTATATTTGGCGATGAAGGGAAATCTGCCGGAGATTTTGCGCGTTGCTGAGGACGAGATTGATCAGGGCAAGGGAATTTATTTCCAGCATCGGCATTCGCCGAAAGGCAGTCCAGCCGGGATCACGATCCGGCAGATGCCGCAACCGGCAAGCGATTACGCCGCCGTGCTCTACGATGCTCTTCACCAGGCAGATCAGGGAAATTACAGCTGGATTGCGATTGACCTGCCCCCGGACGAACCGGAGTGGGAAGCGGTGCAGGATCGGCTGAAACGCGCCGCGACAAAATAAAGCACGCACTCCTCTAAAGATGTCTCTACGGCGGATGTCTACAGCGGATGTCTAAAGCGGGCGTCTACAGCAATCCGAACGCCACCAAGCTGTTGTTTGTCCCCACATACACCTTGCCATTCGCGACAACTACATTGGCGAAGTGGGGGATGGGAGGGAGTTTGCTGTTATAGAGCCTGACCAGAGTAGTCGCGTTAAAGGCGCTGAGGGTTGCGCCGGTGATCTGCCATAGAACGCCCGATGTGTTTCCGTTGGCGGAGATTATTGGCGAGTGGCCGGAATCGACTTTTTTGGATAGGGCAAAGGGCGTTTGCGCAAGCAGACCATTGGTGAAAGACAGGGCGGCGATGGGCGATCCGGTAGACGATGTATAGATGGCATTGTTCCAGTAAACGAGGGCTCCGCCCTCGGGGGCGAATGCAGGGAGCTCTTGTACGATTTGCGTGTCTCCCTGGGTGCATGTGGCGCAGAAGTGCCCGAGGTTTTTTTGGTTGAGAATGTAGATCGTGCCTTCCTTGCCGATCGCGGCCAATAAGTTGGGATACTTTCCCGCCTGTTTCGGGAGCACGAGAACGGGCTCGCTCATATCGAGATCGTTTTGATCGAGATAGAGTTCGTTGTAAGGAGTGAACCAATCTACCAGTTGGAGGGTGTTGCCGGATTCCGAAAGCTTGAAGACGGACTGACCGAAATTAGTGCCCGCCGCGAACGGACCATCGGCAGTCGCTCCATAGACGTTGCCGGAGCTGTCGGCGGAGAGGCCGCCGCCTCGCATCCACACGGCAGCCGCGGATTCGCCCGGTTCATCGTCAAACGCGCCCGCCGGTTGCAGCGTGGTGGCGTCATAGGCTACGACCCAGCCTTCTTCGAGATCGCCGCGGCAACCGTTCGAACCAAGAGCGATGTAGACGTAGCCCTTTGCGAGCAGCAGGGCGGGACGATTGACCTGCATCATGTCTTCGAAAACGTAGTTCGTGCCGGCGTAGTTGTAACTGGCGGTGATCACGATGGGGCTGCCGGGTTGTTCGAGACCGGTGGTGACGTCGAGGGCATGGAGCCGGTGAACGAACGTGGAATTTTCGTAGGTCTTGGCGACTACGTAAATCGTGCCGGCGATGGGGTCAATCACAGGCGTGGAAACAATTCCCACTTGCGTCCAGAAGGTTGTGCCTCCGCATTTCTGGAGGTTGATGGGGACCGGAGTTACTCCGCTACCGATGAAGCTGGTGTGCCACAACGGGTTGGCATTGCTGCCGGTGGAGCTATCGGCGTCGAAGGCGTAGACGCTGTCGTTCATAGTGGCTACATAAACGACGTTGTGGACGCCAGCTCCGGGAATGATGACAGCCGGGAGGTAGAGCGCCTGGCCAATTACCTGTCCATCGACGGGCTGGTTGAAGAGCTGGCCGAATTGATTGCTGTTGACGTTTTGCGGAGTGAGGATAGTTTCGTTGGGATTGGCGCCCGAGCGGCCGTTATCGTAGTGCCAGGTGGTGACCGGAGTTTGCCCCCAGCCGAGCGTCATCGCGGCGAGAACGAACAGAAAACAAAAGGCAAACACACGAGCACGGATAACCGGCATAATTGCGACCTTCCCAAATTAAAAAATAAAAAAGGATTGAAACGACTTACTACAAACGACATAGCCTCAGGCTGCTTCGGGACGCAGACTTCGGCGAAGCGCTACCGACTCCCTACGAAGGATAAATCCGGATTCACTACGCGTCAAACTCGTTAGTTCTATTTACTGAAGATGTAACTTATTGCGGCAAATCTGTAGCTTTCTGCAGCCTTGGAGATATCGGTTGAAAGGTCTTGAGGTCAAGTTCGCGCCGCGACGCCGGGCACGCGCACGCGAATGGTTTGGGGAACGGCGCGCAATTTCGCGAGCATCTGATCGTCGCAATCCTGATTGATGTCGTAAATCGCATAACCGAGCGGGCCGCGAGTATCGAGCACCTGGCGCTCGATATTGATTCCGCGGTCGGCGAGAATGTCGTTGATGGCGCGCAAAATTCCGGGGATGTTGTGGTGCATGTGGGTGAGGCGGTGGGAACCGGGCTCGTATTCGAGATGACATTGCGGCATGTTGACGCTGAGCTGGGAGTTGCCAGTGTTGAAATAATCGATCATGCGCGCGGAAACGAACTGCCCGATATTCTGCTGCGCCTCTTCGGTGCTGCCGCCGATATGTGGCGTGAGAATTACGTTGGGCAGGCCGCGCAGGGGGCTGGAGAATGCGCCGCCGGATTCGGGCTCGACGGGGAAGACGTCTACCGCGGCGCCACCTAGTTTGCCGCTCTTCAAGTGACGCGCGAGGGCCTCGTGATCGACAACGAAGCCGCGGCTGAGATTGATGAGGCAGGCCCCGTCTTTCATTTGGCGAATTTCTTCTTCGCCGAATAAATCCTGGTTTTGCGTCTTGCCGTCGACGTGGAGCGTGATGACGTCGGCGGTTTCGAGCAATTCGCGGAAGCTGACTGCGCGCGCATTTCCGCGGGCGAGAACGTGCGCCAGGTCGTGGAAAACGACGCGCATGCCCAGGGCCTCGGCCAGGTCGGATATCTGCGAGCCGATTTTTCCGTAACCGACAATGCCGAGGGTGAGGCCGCGGACTTCGTGCGATCCGGCGGACGATTTATTCCAGACTCCGGCGTGCAACTCGGTGCTGGCTTCAAAGGTGCGGCGCATGAGGAGGATGATCTCGCCCATGGCGAGCTCGGCTACGGAGCGACTGTTGGAGTGGGGATCGTTAAAGACAGCGATTCCGCGGTCGCTGGAGGCGGTGCGATCGATTTTGTCTACGCCGATGCAGAAGGCGCCGACGGAGACTAATTCGGGCGCGGCGTCGAGGACAGCGGCGGTGATGCGCGTTTTGGAGCGGACGCCGAGGATTGAGGTACCGCGGACTTTTTCGATCAGTTCGCGCTCTTCCAGCGCGCCCTTCAGCGACTGGACTTCGAAGCCTGCTTCTTGAAACTGAGACGCTGCCACGCCGCTGATGTTCTCCAGCAACAAGACTTTCAAAGAGCCTCCGAAACTCGACCTCAAGATGACCAAGAAGAATTATACGGGTGGGAGTTTTGCGGCGAACTATGGCTTAGGCGATAGATCTCGCAAATAATGGATAGCGTCGTAACTGCGCGGAGTTCGGACACTACCAAACATTCGGTAGTAGACTACTTTGAAATTCCGGATAAACGCACGCATACCAGGAACGCCATAACCGCAGTCGCGGACACCATGACGAGAAATGCGAAAATCCCTACAGCCATGCCAATCCAGTAGCTGATCGGTTCCTTGTCCCGGCGAGAGGTGCGACCTTTGATTGTAAGGAAACCACTGCGGAAGGATTTGTAATAACCGTTTCCAAGTAGGAAGGTAATCGTCGCACAAAAAAATAATATGAAGAGTTCACGCGCCACTTGAATCGCGATTTTAGCGTTCACGCTGCTGCTTTGGCATGGCACCAGTATGCCACGGTCGCCAACCGGATCAAATTCAAAGTAGCCTAATACCGAATATTCTATATGCGCGCGATTTGGCGTCTCAAAGTGTTACAAATATAGCGTGCCGCGAAGACAACCGAGCATGCTCGGCGTGAATCTTTCCTCTGCACCTCGTCATCTTTAAAGGCTTTAGGAGGAAAAGAAAATGGCACAAACTTTGGAGGCAGTGAAAATGGCGCATGAACTCCCCGCGTTGCCCTACGATTACACGGCACTTGAACCGACCATCGATGAAAAGACGATGCACCTGCACCACGACATGCATCACGCCGCTTACGTTAAGAACCTGAATGCGGCGCTCGACAAGCGTCCTGAGCTACATAAAAAATCGGCGGAAGATTTGATTCGCGATCTGAATGCCGTGCCGGAAGATATACGCGGTGCGGTGCGCAACAATGGCGGCGGCCACGTGAATCACAGCATGTTCTGGAACATCATGAAGCCGCATGGCGGGGGCGATCCGACTGGGCCGATCGCGGAAGTGATCAAGAAAACTTTTGGAGATTTTAAGAGCTTCCAGGAAAAATTCAACGCGGCTGGGGTGGGTCAGTTTGGCAGCGGATGGGTGTGGCTGGCGGCCGATTCCAACGGCGAAGTGAAAATCGTTTCGACACCGAATCAGGACAACCCGATCTCGCAAGGATTGCACCCTATTTTCGGCAATGACGTTTGGGAGCATGCTTACTATTTGAAATACAACAACCGTCGTCCGGAGTATCTGCAAGCGTGGTGGAATGTGGTCAATTGGGACGAGATCAACAAGCGTTTGCAGTCGGTAAAGAAGTGAGGATAAAAATCAGTTGGGCGGATAGTGCGGCGCGGACTTTGTCTGCGCCGTTTTTGTTTGAGGTTGGCCTCGCGATTCAGTCCGCGGCGACGTCTCCGGTGAGGGCATATTTCTTGGCGAGGAAGGCCATTCTGGTTCGGATTTCTTCCTGGTCGTCGCTGATGATCGCTCGCAGGAGCGCCATGAGTTCGCTCACCTTGCCGGGATCTTGCTCACTGACGATTTCTCCGCAAAGCTTGCGAACTAGATCAGTGTTGTACAAGAACGCCCCGTATTTATTGTGATGCCGGGTGCGACGGTGGGAAATACGGGCGATCGCGTATTGGGATTAAGGCGTTGACCCGAGGTGTGAAGGTGCGGGACTTTGAACAAGCACAATCTTCGGCGTCGACTTCTTCGACCATCAACTTTCGAAGAACTTTCTGATCTGTGACCAATGTTTTCGTACGACTAAGTCGGTGCTCAAGTGGCCGCCACGTCGCGACAGCTTCAACTTTATGTGCGCGTGCCGCGCGAAGTCCTGCACTGACCGGTAAGGAATATATGGGTCGTCTTGTGCGTGGAACATGATGACCTTCGAGCCGTGGATTTCGCCGGCGTGATAGGCAGGACTATAGAATTTTCCGTTGCTGAGTTTCTTCCAATTTTTGTCGGACAAGCGATATCCGTTGCCGAACGCGGCGCGAATGTAGGCGGCGTAGCTGGGATTCGACGTTTCTTTCTTTTGCTCGCTTCCGAGAATTGCCCAATCGACGACGGGACAATTCGCTACCGCCTTCTTCACGCGCGGGTCGAGCGTGGACAGAATCGCGGCGGCTCCGCCAAAACTTCCGCCAATGACAAAGATCTCGTCAGTGCGTACATGGAAGCGATGACCAAAGGCTAGCTCGCGAAATTCTTTATTCAGTCCGCCGATCACGTCGAGAATGTCGAGGTGGGGGGAACGCTCGAGAAACTGGCCGCCACTTTCCCAGGCTCCGCGATAGCGTGGATAAAAGACCCAGTAACCCTGGTTGGAGAGGAATTCGGCCAAGGGTTGTTTGCGCGGAATCGACGGCATACCGTCGCACAGGATGATTGCCCGTTGAATTCTGCGCGAACGAGCGGGAGGCAGGAATTCGGTGACAACGTCGCGGTTGAAGCGTGTTCTAAACATAGTGTTTTTCACCACGGAGGCACGGAGACACGGAGAAAACCCAACGGACGGGCAGAACCTTCTTCCCCTAGTTCTTGCCTCAGCGGCTAAAGCCTTTGTCTTTGAACCGGCTCTTTGCGGTACCGCTAAAGCCGTGCCCCTTCAAAGCAAAGCAAATGTGACCAGTCCGGCGCTTGACACTTGCTTTGCTTTCTCTCTAAACTCCTCTACCACTGCGGGTTTTCGCCGCGCAGACGATCCTGATCCAGCTATCCGTTCCACTGCCGCCCAGGAGGCACAAATGTCCACTGCTTTGTCCACTGCTTTGTCCACTGCTTCGTCCAATACTCTGTCCACTTCCCAGCTCTCGAAGTTTGCCGTCACACTTTTTTCGCTGCTTTTGCTGTCGGGCTTCGCCGCCGCTCAGTATAAGATCGGTTCGGGCAATACTGCGATTGCCGATCCGCCGGTGCCGCGGCCCAAGACTACGCCTTGCAAAGTGGAACTGTTCAAGGGGTACAAGTTTGACAATTTTAATGCACAGAGCTTTAATTACGTGCCGCCGGCGGAGTGTCCCGGACCGTGGGCAAAAGTAATTCTGGAAGCCAATTTCTCGATTACCAAAGGGATTCAATACGATCGCACGGCGAACATCTGGATCGGACCAACGAACATTTATTTTGGCACGACTGCCGAAGATGATCCTAACGACGCCCGCCACTGGCACGTGGAGCGCGATCTCACAGACTATAGTTCGATTTTCACGGTCGATGAAGATGGCACGGTCGATCTCGGCAACCTGTATAACAAGACCTACAATGGGCTGATCTTTGGTTCGGCGGATGTTCTTTTCTATCCGCTGGCGGAGAATCAAGTGCCGCCGCGCACTGCGGATCAGGTCATCGGATTCTCTGCCGGGCCGACGGGCGGGACGGTCGGCCTTTATAGCACTGCGAGTCTGCTGGAAGAGACTCTGACGCTACCGACGAACATCACCGATCTTTATTTTGACGTCTTCGCGCAGAGCCAGTCGAATGACGAATTCTGGTATACGTGCGTGCCGAATAACGTTGCAGGAGAACTGGAGAGTTGCCCTGGGACGGCGTTTCGCGAATCGGAGGTGACCATCGATGGGAATCCGGCGGGGGTTGCGCCGGTATATCCGTGGATTTATACGGGCGGCATCGACCCGCTTCTGTGGATTCCGATTCCGGGGGTCCAGACGCTGAATTTCCGGCCTTATCGGGTTAACCTGACACCCTTCGCGGCGGTGCTCGACGATGGGCAGCCGCATACGATCGCGCTGAGCGTCTTCAACGCTGACAGTTATTTCTCGGCGACAGCGTCGCTGCTACTTTATCTCGATGCTGGATCGACGCAGGTTACGGGAGCGCTGACCAACAACACGCTGACTGGGCCTTCGCCGAACATCACGGAAAACATTCACGTGGCGAAAAACGGCAACGTGGGCGGCAGCGTGAGCACTAAATCGGGTCACAACTTCCAGATCTCGGGATACGTCAACACTTCGCTGGGTACGGTTACGACGACCATCGCGCAGGATATTAACTTTTCGAATATTCAGACCTTCAAGATACTGCCGGCGTCCTATCAACAGGACATCAAGCAGAACACGACAATCCGGTCGGTTGTAACTCTGCATAACAATGCAGGCACTTCCGTCGAGAAGGTGAACTATAACTGGCCGTTCACGATGGACATTGGTGTCGCCTATAACCCGGACGGGTCGGGAGTGCAAACTACGACCAGCAATCAATACTTTGAGCTGGACACGGAGGGACGGCACAGAGGGCAGGCTATATCTTTCACGCTGCTGGAAAACCGCGTCTTCTCAACCGACGCGCTCGACTTCAATTCCGGCTTCCAAATTACGGGCAACCAGGACCAGTCGAGTTTCCAGAGCTTTTTCGCTTCCGACTCAAGTGGATATTGCTACAGCCGGGAATTGACGGGCGCCAACAACGTGTTGACGAGCGTTACGAACGGGAGAGGGTGTAACTGATAAGGGCAGGTTTCCGGGTTTCAAATTGTTCGAGGATCGCGCGGTCCTGGGGGCCCAGGGTAGTCGGGGCATTCTTGGACGCTGCGGTCCTTTGAACTTTTGAACTTTTCGGCCGCCTCGAAATATTTCTAACGCGACCTGCTTCTACGCCATCCGAACCACAGGCCGAAGACAATTCCCGCTAATACTGCTCCGGCCATCTTTTTACGGTCGGTGATGGGGACGAAACGGGTTGATTGCTCGCTTACCTCGATGACTCCGAGAGGAACAATGCGGACGCCTCCACCGCCACCTCCGCCTTCGCCGCGGGCGCTGGAATCGCCGACTCCTCCGGTGCCTGCGCCGGCACCGTAGCCGTACATCACTTTCGCCACGGGGATGATGGTCTTTCCGTGGGCGGAGATGGCCTCGCCGTAGATTGTTTTGACGCTGGCCTGGCCAAGAATGCCTTCTTTCAAGGATTGCAAAAGCGCTACGCTGCCCATGAGCGGCCTCCTGAAAGAAAACTTTATCCTACTTCTCGCCGCCACTGAGTGGGGACAAAGCGTCAGCTGTTCCTAACCTGTGCAGCCGTTGTGCAAATTCCGCCTGCCGTGGCGAAAAAGTTTTGGTGACAGGTTGCGCCAACCGCTAATCCCCGCTCCTTGTGCGCCGGCCGCTGCCTGGTTCTAGACAGATTTCCGTCGGATTCATCACCTCCAATCCGGGAACGAGAATTCCACCGTTGCACCATTCTTATGGAATTGACCGGGCTTCGTTAGTGCGCGTAGAGTCACTCCACTTGCAAACACTTATCCGCCGCGCGCCAACCGTGCCCGGACGAAACTCATAACGAGAATGCCAGCACTGAAAAAACGCTCTCCCCCCAGGGAGCCAAGGACGCTATGAACGCTGAGAGTCAATGGACCGTCTACCGCACCCGTTTTCTGGTGCGCGCTCGTCAACTCACCGAACCGGTTGCCTTCACCGACGCACTGGGCCGCGAGCAATCGGGCCAGCCCGGCGATTATCTCGTCGAATTTTCTGACGGGATAAAACGCATCACCAATCAAGCGCTGTTTGAAGATATTTATGTGCCGCTGGAGGGATCGCAGTCTGTACCTGCGCAACATCAATCGATGGAAAAGAAGCTCTCGGCCCGCGGAGTGCCGGGCGCGCTCGCTCAGTCGGTGTCGCCGGGGTCAGTAGAGGCGCGCAACCGCGCCAGTGCTTAAAGGGGAGTTTCAAGAGTCGACGCCTGGAGGCAGGTTTTGAAATCTTGGAAAACTTGAAAGCTTGGCTTCTTAGATACCCTTAACACTTTCGAGCTACCAGATGTTGTGTTTCTCTCTTGACAGGCACCATATACGGGAGTACGTTAAGCATCCCAGAGCACTTTTTTAGCAGACCCCCCATAAGGGGGCGGAGACCCTAAAAACCAGGGGCGAGACTCAAAGTTGAGGCTTGGCGGGCGTTAGTCCGCTGCCGAAATCCTGAGCAAAGCGCAGGATCTTGCGTCTTCCCCAGTACGGGAACCATCCCTCCGGAGTGGATGGAAAAGCAGATGAAACAAGCGGTGGCTTCCCCCGGTCTGGCCTTGCCAGGCAATCCCTCCGGGGGAACTCATTGAAGGTTTGAGTTGGTTAAAGAGAGACGGCTCGCCCCCGTCTTGGTTCACGTCCCTAGGAGCCCCGATGGAAGGATTAATGAATTTAGTTGCCGCGTCTTTCGCCCGTCACGGTATTGAATGTCCGGTCAGCGATTCCAAAGCTGATGCAGGCGTCGTCGTTTGCCCAAGCGACGAAAGTGTGGAAGTTGGGCGGGCTACGGTGAATTCCGTTTTGGCCGCGCCTACGACGCACGTGCCGAACCCCGTAACGTTCCCGGAACACAATTACCGAAAACGCCTGCAGGGCGATCCGGCTCCATAGAGTCGGCTACGCGTCGGGAGATCGCATCAGCGATCCCACTAGCTCTTCGAAACCAACGTATTTAGAGGCGGGTGCGGGACAAGCGACCTAGGCAGTTGCCGCACAGCCGCTTTTATTCGAAACATTGATTTTGAGACCGGTTGTTGCGGTAGATCGACGGCTCTTTGCCATCATCTAATATAGGAGAAGGAAATGCCCGAAGTGCGAGACCAAGTCAAAACCCAACCTACCTCTACTGCCGATCGGAAGCCCAACGGTGGTCTAAGCTTTCGCCGTTTTTTCACCAAGGCCGGCGTCTCTCCGTATGACGAGATCGAATGGGAGCTGCGCAACGCGCAGATCACCGACTCGCAGGGCGGGATGATTTTTGAGCAGAAGGATGTGGAGGTTCCGAAAGACTGGTCGATGACTGCGACCAACATTGTCGCGTCGAAATATCTTCATGGGCAGATTGGCACCGGCGAGCGCGAGACGGGCGTGCGGCAGCTGGTGTCGCGCGTCGCGGAGACGATTCGCGACTGGGGCATGAAGGATGGATATTTCCGCACTAGCGAAGATGCGGCTACTTTTCATGATGAGCTCGTGCACCTGCTGATTCGGCAGCATATGGCCTTCAATTCGCCGGTGTGGTTTAACGTGGGTTGCGAGCGGGTTGAGCCGAAGTCGGACGCTACCAACTGGCACTGGAACTTCACCACGCAGCAAGTTGAATTCGGCGCAACCGGATACACGCGGCCGCAGTGCTCTGCTTGCTTTATTAATTCGGTGAAGGATTCGCTCGATTCGATTCTGACATTGGCTAAGACGGAAGGCATGCTGTTTAAGTGGGGATCGGGCACGGGGACGAATCTTTCGCCGCTGCGCTCTTCGACTGAAGTTTTGAGTGGGGGCGGGACAGCTAGCGGTCCGCTGAGCTTTATGAAGGGATTTGATGCGTTCGCGGGAGTTATTAAGTCGGGAGGCAAGACGCGGCGCGCGGCTAAGATGGTGATTCTCAATATTGACCATCCTGATATCGTCGACTTTATTGAGTGTAAGTCGAAAGAAGAAGCCAAGGCGCACGCGTTGGTCGCGCAAGGATACGATGGTTCGCATCCTGACTCGGACGCTTATAGCTCTATCTTCTTTCAAAACGCGAATAATTCGGTTCGAGTAACTGACGACTTCATGGTGGCTGTTACTCGCGATACGGATTTTTCCACGCGATCTATCGTGGATGGGCGAGTTGTCAACACTTACAAGGCCAGGGACCTGATGACGAAGATCTCCGAGGCTACTTGGCATTGCGGCGATCCGGGGATGCAGTATGACACGACTGTCAACCGCTGGCATACTTCGAAGAACACTTCGAGGATTAATGCCAGCAATCCTTGCAGCGAGTATATGTTTCTCGATGATTCTGCTTGCAATTTAGCCAGTTTGAATCTGCTGAAGTTCGCGCCTAATGGGACTTTTGACGTGGAGGCTTACCGGCACGCGGTCGACATCACGATCACGGCGCAGGAAATTCTGGTGGACAATGCCGGCTATCCTACCGAGATTATTGGGAAGAACTCGCATGACTATCGTCCGCTGGGATTGGGCTATGCCAACCTGGGCGCTCTGTTGATGGCTGCTGGACTGCCTTATGACAGCGATGCGGGGCGAGACTATGCGGCTTGCGTGACTGCGATCATGTGCGGCGAGGCTTATCTGCAATCTTCTAAGATCGCGGAGCAGTGCCGGCCGCTGACTCCTATTACTGATACGGTGCAGACGCGGCTGGGAGTTAGTAAGGCGGAAGATATGCCGGGGGCGGCTTGCCCTGGTTGGTATATCAATCGCGAGCCGTTTCTGGATGTAATACGGATGCACCGGGCGAGCGTGAATAACATCAATAGTAAGAATGTTCCGGCTTCGCTATTTGAAGCTAGCAAGCAGTGCTGGGACGAGGCACTATCTCACGGAGAAAAGTATGGCTATCGCAACTCGCAGGTGACGGTTCTGGCGCCTACGGGGACGATTGGCTTCATGATGGATTGCGATACGACTGGCATTGAGCCTGACCTGGCGCTGATTAAGTACAAGAAGCTGGTGGGCGGCGGGATGATTAAGATTGTCAATAACACCGTCCCGGGAGCGCTGTTTAAGCTGGGTTATACGCATGAGCAGGCGGATGCGATTGTTAGTTACATTGATGCTACGGGGACGATTGAGGGGGCTCCGCATGTGAAGGACGAGCACTTAGCGGTGTTTGATTGTTCATTTAAGCCGGCTAAGGGGACTCGGTCGATTCATTACATGGGGCATCTGAAGATGATGGCGGCGGCGCAGCCGTTTATCTCGGGAGCCATCTCGAAGACGGTCAACTTACCCAATGCCGCGACGGTTGACGATATCTCGGAGGCTTACATACAGGCGTGGAAGCTGGGCCTGAAGGCAGTCGCGGTTTATCGCGATGGATGCAAGCAGTCGCAGCCGTTATCGGCGGCTGGTTCGAAGACCGCGAACTCTACTAAAGACGATGCGGCGCGCAACGCGGCGGCTGCGGCGCTGGCGCAGGATGAGAATCTTGATGCGCCTCCGCGCGCGGTGCGGCATAAGTTGAAAGAAGAGCGCATGTCGGTGACGCATAAGTTCAACATTGGAGGCCATGAGGGTTACATCATTGTGGGCCTGTATCCCGATGGCGAGCCGGGCGAGATTTTTATCAAGATGGCGAAGGAAGGGTCGACCGTATCGGGGCTGATGGATAGCTTTGCGCTGGCGGTTTCGATTTCGCTGCAGCATGGCGTGCCGCTGAAACTTTTCTGCGAAAAGTTTGCGCATACGCGGTTTGAGCCGAGTGGATGGTCGAGCAATCCTGATATTGGATTTGCCAAGTCGATCATGGATTACATTTTCCGCTGGCTGCAGATGCGCTTCCTGAGCGGACAGCAGCAGTTCCTGTTTGAAAACCTGAGGCCGAAGCCGCAGGCGGCTCCGGAGGGGATCGGCGATCTGAATGGCTCGATCGGCGTGCAGGCTGCGAGCGAGCAACGGTCCGAGCAACGGTCTGGTTCGATGCATGCCGCCGACGCGCTCGCCAATATGATCGATATGGGAGATGCTCCGAGCTGCCATGTGTGCGGGTCGATCATGGTGCGGAATGGAAGTTGCTATAAGTGCATGAGCTGCGGGAGCACTAGCGGGTGCAGCTAGTATAAAAAGCTTTGTCGGTTTGATGAAAGGAGTTGTTTGTGAGCGGCAGATTATTTATTAAGCAGCGACCCGAAGAGGGTGATTATGCGATTCGGAGGCCGGGTGCCGAAAGAATCAGCGATCACAAGCCGAGGCCATCGAGAGGGCTAGGGAGATTGACCCCGTGCCGCCATTCTCGTGGAGCGTGTTCGCGAAACAAACAGAGGACGCCGAGACAAATGGCGTAAGCCTTAACTGCGCTGCTTTCATCGCACGGCTAGAAGTGGAACATGAGTCTTGCGCTAATCTCCAGCCACCGCGAGTAGTTGTTGTGCGCTTAACGCATCGATAGCGCTTTGAATCTCCTCCTCAATCTGCGACTCCTCCACTCGGCTCTCTAAAATGATTGGGGCGTCGCTTGGGATAAGATGAGCGACTCTATGGAAGGCAAGAATTGATTCAAGGCTCAAAGGATCGTGCTTGCTCTGAGTGTTCACTTCGCTTACGTGGAGTTGCCGAATCCGGTGACGGAACGTACGCAAAATCGTTGATGCCTCAACCATCGTAGGATCCACTTGGCGCGCGTGGCCGATATCGAAGCAGAGCGATGCATCGGGAAACACTTGAAAAATTTCAGCCAACTGTTGAGCAGTTTGACCAACTGGTTTCCGCTTGTCCATATTCTCAATACACAGAGAATCGCGAAGATGACCCCACGCTGAGGGATTTAGCATTGCGTCTGGGTGAACGATTATTGGCCACCCTCTCCCTGACACTTCTGCTAGCAATTTCAACGCAGCCTGTTCGAACGTCGGCTCTATTGAGCTGGGCGCATGAAACGAGATGTGCTTGAACCGAGACAGGTCAAGGCTATCGAGCTCCGCCACGAGAGGACCTAGTTCTTCCTGCCGTAGTGCAGACAATTCAATTGCATTGACATCTTTGTTGGCCAGCATATCTAAAGCCAAGCGAAAGTTGCCCCGCGCCAAGGCACCAGTCGAAAACCCAATACATCTCATTAGAAAACCCCGTATTTCTTTGTCAGTGGTGCAATAAAAGAATTGTCGAAGAAAATATGATCGAGAGAACGCTGAAAAACATCGCTGATCTCCCTTATTTCTTTAAAGGATTCAGTTCGTGAATCCTGGGATCGCAGATTATCGAGGGCATCGCGTTTTCCCTTGTCGTCAAGAACGCCTAGAAACGCAGCGTAGGCTTCAAATAAGTCTTTCGCCACTGAGTTCGGTACATCGTATTGCATCATCGATCTCTCAATAACCCTAAGCGGGCTGAGACGCGTAAGCTCCCTAATGTGCTTCGCTAGGTGAAACCTTATATCACTTTTATCGGTGGAAATCTTGGATTGTAGGTCTGGATCTAGGTATGCGCTAAAGCAGACGAGGAGACCCGATGCAAAAATCAGTTTCCTAGACATTCGAAGTTTTGCATTGCGTATGCCCCAACCTTTGCCCCCGCGGTCGCGTTGTTTACTGGCGAAGTCGACCGCCATGGTTCTCCAAAATCGAACGATGTCATTTAGCAAGAACCGTGGCACTCGATACTTTTTCCCATCGTGAGTCAAGGGGTGGTTATCCTCTTCGAGATAGCGGTTTATGACTCCTTGCATTATTCGGTCGTAGGCTTCAATCCTCTTGCCGATTGGAAACGACTCGAGAAGAAGCAGAATTCTTCGCGTAGTGTTTTTGTTAGTATCATTTTGCCCGCCGATCTGATGGAGAAGATCATGACTAAATGCCATATTTCCAAAAGTTTCGGTTGAACCAGGAGCTCTAAATCTGTCCTCGTTTTCCTTGAGAATTGCTTGGATGGACTGTGCGATTCGCAAATGGTCTGAATTCGCCTCACCGTCGATCAGGTATGTCCAGTCTAGATCGCTGCCCGAGGTCCATTCCTCTCTAGCAAGAGAGCCGAACACGACCAAACTCGTGTCCTCTGTCGTGTATTTTGGGATCTTCGCTGAAAGGAGCTGGTCTAGTTCTTCGCGACTTTTCGACGAAGCGTTGCGAGATGTCTCGAATGCGCCCTTGTTGAGAAAATTCACGACGTCGCCCATCTCGAAAGTCATTCTAGCAACCTTTCCATCATTTGGACCTGACACGGACCAACTCTGGCAATCCTTCGAAAGCGGAATTTCAAATGGCCCATCCCCTCGGTATTCTATTGATACTTAATTTGATTTCAGTGGAGCAGTCTTTCCGGAGGAGGTACTCCGGACAGCAAGCCCACGTTTCGCTACCCCATCAGCAATCCGCCATTCACATTCAGCACGTGGCCGGTGATGTAAGACGCTTCTTCGGAGGCTAGGAAGCGGACGGCTGCGGCTACGTCTTCGGGCTTGCCTACTCTTCCCAGGGGGATTTGATTTACGGCGGTTTGCTTGAATTCTTCGCTTAGGGCGGCGGTCATGCTGGTGTCGATGAATCCGGGGGCTACGGCGTTTACGGTGATGTTGCGGGAGGCTACTTCGCGGGCCATGGCCATGGTCAGGCCGATGAGTCCGGCTTTGGAGGCGGCGTAGTTGGCTTGTCCGGCTTGGCCCATCTGGCCGAAGACGCTGGTGATGCTGATGATGCGTCCCCAGCGCTGTTTGAGCATGGAGCCGATGACTTGCTGGATGCAGAGGTAGGCGGAGGTTAGGTTGGTCGAGAGGACGGCGTCCCAATCGGGGCGCTTCATGCGCATGACTAGTTGGTCGCGGGTGATGCCGGCGTTGTTGACTAGAATGTCGATTTTGCCGAATTTGGCTATGGCGGCTTTGACGCCGGATTTGACCTGATCTTCGTCGGTTACGTCGATGGCGAAGGCGGCGGCTTGGGCTCCGGTTTTGGTGATTTCGGCTATCAGTTCGTCTAGCTTTTGCTGATTGCGGGCGGCGGCGGCTATGGTCGCTCCGTTATGGGCTAGGGCTAGAGCGCAGGCGTGGCCGATGCCTTGGGATGCTCCGGTGACCAGCGCTACTCGTCCTTGTAGTGTCATTGGGGCTCCTTGGTTCTTCAGTACGCTTCAGCGAACTTAGAGTCTATCGCTTGGATCGTTGTGGAACGAGGATTATAAACGGCGGCGGCGCGGACATTTGCCGAGCTTTGCTCGGCTGGGCAGACGAGGGCGTCTGCCCCTACGTGAGCTAGGTGACGTTTGCGGTTTGGTTTAGCTGGCTTGCTGGGCTGCTTGGGGTTTCGGGGCTAGGATTTGATTGATTTTTTCGCAGAGGGTGCGCTTGGAATAGGGCTTGGGTAGGAAATACAGGTGCGATTCTTGGGATTCAGTTTCGAAATCGGGATTGGGATAGCCGGAGGTCACTAGCACGGCTTGATTGTGGGAGCGCTGGCGGAGATCTTCTGCCAGATGCTGGCCGGTGCCGCTTGGCAGGATCATGTCAGTCATGACCAGGGCGATTTGGCGGGGGTAGTGGTATTGCTGGCATTCATCGTAAATTTTCAGGGCTTGGGGGGCATCCTCGGCGGGCAGAACTTCGAAGCCGGCGCTTTCGAGAATGCCGCAGGTGGCTTCGCGGACGAAGGGTTCGTCTTCGACGAGGAGAATAATTCGGCGCGGGGCCAGATCTTTTTCTTTTTCTTTCTCTTTACTTTTACTCGGGGCGCGGACGTACGGTTGAAACGTCATGGCTATTCTCCTCTAATGGTTTTGTAATTCTATGAGCAATCGCATCACCGCCCGGCTCGAGCGCGTTGCACTAAAGAGCCGTGCTGGCGTTGTTGACATCCTGCCTTTTGTTGCCTCGTATGGGAAAGTTTGGGTACTGTAGGGGTGCTTCGACTGCGGTTAAGCTTCGCATTCGCGAAGCTCAAGCTCCGCTCAGAATGACAGAATTGCAAGGATGTCAACAGAGCCAGCCGAGGATGAAGTGTGTGCGGAATTTATTTTGCCACGGTGAGGATTGTTTGCTTGGGATCGAGGAGTATTTTGCGGGCGGCATGCGGCGCGGGCAGATGAAAGGCGGTGTCGGGGCCATCGGCCAGGACTTCGCCCAGGAAAACCAAGGCGTTGCCGGGCATGGCGGCGTAGACGGGGACGGCGGTGACGAGGTCGTTAGGCGCGTCCTTTTGAACGATCACACCGGTGACGATGGTCACGCCATTCTTCTCGGCGATATGAACATCGTGGGCTTCGAGCTGAGGGATGGCGGTGCCTTCGATCCAACCTTGGAGGAACCAGTCGAGATTGTGATGATTCTCGTACCAAAGTGGGCGTGGGAGTTCCTCTTCGAAAACTTTTATCAGTTCTTGGGTGCTGATGCTCTTTCCTGCGTAGCGTTGGCTGATTTTTCGCAGACCGCGAAAGAAGGGCTCGTCGGAGATTGAATTGGGGTGCCCTTTTTGGGAATGTGAGGCGGCCTCCGAATCGCGCAGCATGGTGCGGAGCATGTGAAAGAGCCAGGTGCCGCGTTCGTAGCTGATCTCGTCGTACCCGTTGGGAAAATGGGAGGAGTCAAGGCGCTGGCCGAAGGTGACTGGACCGGCATCGCGCAGCCATTCTCCGTCTGTGTTCTTACTTAGAAGGTCGCGGCGATATTTTTCGAGGATTTGGCGGAATTGGTAGGGGCTCCGTTGCTCGAGCATGAGGAGAGAGGCGTAGTTTGCCAGGCCCTCGGAGATCCATTGATCGCGATAGGTTGTCCACTGCACGAGATCGCCCCACCATTGATGGGCGGTCTCGTGGACCAGGACTTGTTTGTCGATTGCGCTTGCTAAAGGGCCTAGATGCAGATCGGCCTGCTCGCGCGGGTTGAGGAAGGCGAAGCTGGAGAGGAATACGAGTCCGGGCCAACCTTGGCTCATCAGCCCAGGCATTTGGGTGAGGGAGAGTGAGTCGTAGGGATAGGGGCCAAACCATTGGGAAAAGCTGGCGATGGACTGAGCGGCTCGGTCGGCCACCGCCTGCGCGTCACGCGCCGGGGAGGGAGATGGCGGAGTGACGACAAGAGGGCCGTTCGGCCGCAAGCGTTGGCCGGGAATGGAGGGAAGAAACGGGGTAGGTAGCTCCTCTTGCGGCTTGGGAAACGATTTTTCTACTCCCTTAGTGCCGTAAGCCTCGACCAGGACATTGCCTGCTTTGGCTTCGGCGCGAACGTATTGGCCGAGGTTAAATCCGGCGACGGGGATGGGGCGCTCGGAGATCCAGTGCGAGACTTTTTCTGTGGCCGGGTTTGTGTCCGTGTTCTCGGGGCCGATCTGCGACAGTTGTTTCCCGGTGGCCACCAAGGTCCAGTCTTGGGGATAGTGAAACTCCATGTCGAACTGGGCCGGGCTCAGACCGAAATTGGGATACCAGGTGCCGCGCTCGCCGACGTAGAGCAATCCTTTGCCGGCTTCGGAGAGGACGTCGCCGGCGTAGCGGAAGCGCAGCTTCAGTTGCTGGCCCGGTGCGAGGGGAGTGGGAAAAACGACGGCGACGAGGTCGTTTCCTTTTCGCCGCAGTTCGCTGCCGTCGATGGCTGGATTCTGGATGAAGTCGACGGGACGGCCGTCGGACTCGATGGCTTCGAGTTTGAGATAACGGGACAACTGAAAAAGTAAGGTGCGTTCGCCTCCGCTGCGAATTTGAGCGCTGAGATCGGCGGAAGCCTGCATACGGGTCGGAGGGTCGACGGAAGCCTGAATGTGGAAGTTGGTGATGGATGCGTCGACTGGGGGTGGGGCGCTGGTACCGGCGGGAGTAAAAGACGTCCAGATATCGAAGAAGAGGTTGCCGTCTTTCATGTGCGGCTGACCAGCCCACAGAGGTTCGGGGTTGGCGGCATCCCACACGACTTCAAAACCGCCGAGCTTTTTGCCCAGCAGGTGAGCGTGCAGCAAAGGGAGAAATTTTTGTTCGGGCTCGTTTCCCGAAGGGGTGGGAAGGAAATGGCTGAAGTCGAGGAGCAGACGCAGGCCATCGAACTCGGCAAGGGTGAGGCTGGTGTCGTTCCACTCTTTGGCGAATTCGGCGCTGTCGTCGGCTGGGGTCAGGAATGGCTGCAAGAGGACGGCGGTATCGTCGTTGAAACGGAGATAGACCATTGAGAATTGCTCTTCGAGGATTGCCATGCCGGTGAAGAGCGCTAGTGATCCGCGCTCGGCGGAGTGGGGCGGACGCAAAAGCACTTCGCCTTCACCATCGAAGAAGGCGCCGGTCGTGCGGCCGCAGATGTCTTCGGTAAAAGCCAACGTGCCGTCATCGAAATCGATGTGGAGGTTGGGACGGTCGATAGTGGCGCCGCGCACGTGATAGACGCGGTCGGGATCGAGGGCGACGGAATGGATGCGGGCGTAGAGGGCGCGTGTCGTTTGGGGACACTGCGGGGTGGGCTCAGCGGCCTGTGAGCAGGCGGCGGAAGCCAGGAAACAGCAAGCGACGAGACAGAAGGTCCACCAGACCGTTTGCCGCGATCGAACGAGCACCTTGGTCACCTTACTGGCCCTTAGCACGGTTGCTAGAATCAGCCGAGTGCGAGGCCTTGTACCGATCCTCATTCTAGTGCTTGTGATGCTGGCGGTGGTGTTGGCGCTGCCCGCATCGGCCGACGTCATTCATCTTAAGAATGGGCGCACGATCTGGGCTGACCAGGTTCGGGAAGGCAAAGATCGCGTGGAATACGATCTGGGCGAGGATACTTATGCGATTCCGAAGTCGTCGGTGGAGCGCATAGAGACAGGTGGAGTTGCGCCGTCGCATGGAGGATCTGGAGGCGCGAGCGGAGCGATCGATATCACGCCCGACGCGCCGTCGTTCAGCCATGAGGCGGATGTTGCCGGGAAAGTGATACACGACGGCAAGGTGGATACGGACGCGCTTTCGAGCGTGGCGCAGACAGGCAATGCGGAACTGGCGGCGACGGCCTATTTTCTGGCGGGCAAACATGAGTCTGAGCATGGCAATTTCCCTCGGGCGAAGGTTTATTACGAAGCGGCAATGCGCTTTCAGCCCGATAATGCGACTTTGCTGATCTATTACGCGGCTACGCTTTTGCGCACGGGGCATGCGGGGGAGGCGCTTACTTACGCGCAGCACGCGGCCAGTGTTGCTCCCGATTCGGCGGATGCTTTGGGGATGCTGGGATTTGTGCAGTTCGCCAGCGACCATACGCCGGAGGCGATTCGGGCGTGGAAGAAGTCGCTGGCGCTGCGTCCGGATGCTACGGTCAGCCAATATCTGGCTAAGGCGCAGCGGGAATCGTCGGCGGAGTCGGATTTTTCGCAGCGGGAGAGCAATCACTTCAATCTGCATTTTGAAGGCAAGGATACATCGGAGAATTTCCGGCGCGATCTGGTGGCCACGCTCGATTCGGAGTATGACGACCTGGTGCGCGATCTTGGATATTCTCCGCGCAGTACGATTGCGGTAACGCTTTATACGCAGCAGACATTTTTCGATGTGACGCAGGCACCTTCGTGGAGCGGCGCGGTGAATGACGGCAAGCTGCGGATTCCGATCAGCGGGGTGCAGAGCGTTACGCCGGAGTTGGCGCGGATTTTGAAGCATGAGTTGACGCATTCGTTTATTTCGCAGATGACGAGCAACCGCTGCCCAACCTGGCTGAATGAGGGCATCGCGCAGGTTGAAGAGGGTAAGTCGGCAGCTCCTTATGGGCATCAATTGTCGGTACTGTTTGCCTCGGGGAGCGAGATTCCGTTCAATGTGCTGGAGGGGAGCTTTATGAGCTTTTCGGCTCCGCAGGCGAGCGCGGCTTACGCGGAATCGCTCGCGGCTACGGAATATATACGCGACGCTTATGGGATGAGCGAGATTACACGGATTCTCGAAATGCTTTCGCAGGGTAGTTCGACGGAGGCGGCGCTGCGGGCTACGGTGCATTCGGATTATCGGCAGTTGCGGGATGAGTTGGCTGGCGCGCTTAAGGGGAGATACGGGGAGTGAGGGAAGGCAGGAAAAGCATAAAGCAGGAAAAGCGTAAGGCTGGAAAAGAACGAAAGGCAGGAAAAGCGTAGAGGCAGGAAAAGCAAGTTGTCGTATGTGTAGGGGTCCTTCGACTGCGCAGCCGCTTCGCTTCGCAAAGCGGCTACTTCGCTCAGGATGACAAGTTTGTTTGTGTCGCATAAAGCAGGACAAGCGTAAGGCTGGAAAAGAACGAAGGGCAGGAAAAGCGTAGAGGCAGGAAAAGCAAGTTGTCGTATGTGTTGGGGGCCTTCGACTGCGCAGCCGCTTCGCTTCGCAAAGCGGCTACTTCGCTCAGGATGACAAGTTTGTTTGTGTCGCGGAATTGAGGGCGATACGGGGAGTTCGTGAGTTGCCGAGGACTGCCTGCAAAACGAGGACTGCCTGCAAAAATAGAGAGTCCCGAGGTGATGTTGGATTCATTCGTCTCGGCCAGTAGCTCGCGTTTAGACCCTTGCTGACCCTTTCCTACAACTCCCTTGCGGGTTCATTGTAAGACGATCTTTGCTCGGGCTCCGGGCTCACCGCCAACCGGATAAATCAGTCCAACGCCTCGGGACTCTATCCTGCCTTCGACAGAGGCTCCTGTTCTCCTCGACCAGCGCTTAGCTATAGACCCTTGCTCGCCCTCCCAGACTCACCTCGCGGTTGTCTGAGTGACTACGCTTGAGCCCCGGACGCTGCACCAACCGGAAAAACTTCAGAACGTGTCAAAGAACGATTATGGTTTTAACATACTTGTTTTTAAGGTCAATGAAATTCATGCGCCTGTAAGTTCTTATTCATCAACCGTGTGCAGCCCGTTCACAGCGTGGTGACGCGGAAATTGTGCAATCGATTCGAAGCGATTGCACGATCGCCAGTATTCATGCGGTTTTTCTGGGCTTCGCAGCGGAATCGACGCACTTTAGTTTTGCGGTCACAGAGGATTGTGATTGTGCAAATCATAGGTTTAGCAGCATAGATACTGCCTATTCGGCGGACTGGCTGCGGTTCCGATGACGATACTTATGGCCTACAATCGCTTTTTCTACAATTGCGCGGTGAGCTGCACGGGTGGTTGGAGGATTTTGGCGATGCGAAAGCTGCGTTTGGCGCCTCTCGGTTGCATCTGCATGGTCTTTATTGTTTTTCTTGTTCTTGTGGGGGTCTCCGCGGCTGCCGCGGAGAGCGCGGAGGATAAGGCGAGCAAGTATTTCGAATCGGTCCGGCACGATCCAGGGTTGTTGCAGGCGTTTTTGCAGGAGATGCCGAAGGGCGGCGATCTGCACGTTCATTTGAGCGGCGCGATCTATGCGGAGAGCTTTATCGATTGGGCTTCGGAGAATGCGCTTTGCGTGGACCGCAGCACTTCGAAGCTGATTCATGCCGCTTGCGACGCTTGCGACTCTTATACGAATAAGCCGTCGGTGCGCTGCGCCTATCAGGATCATATTCTTTATGGCCAGTTGATTGACGCTTGGTCGATGCGTAACTGGCATGCGGCGGAAGAATCTGGGCACGATCATTTTTTTGCTACGTTTGATAAGTTTGGTCCGGCGATGGAGAAGCATGTGGGGGATGCGCTGGCTGAGGTCGCGGCGCGAGCAGCGGAGGATCATCTGCAATATGTGGAGTTGATGCACACGGCAGACGGCGCGCAGGCGGCGATTCTTGGCACGAAAACGGGATGGGATGACGACTTCGCGAAGCTGCGCGACAAACTGCTGGGCGGTGGAATGTCGGATATTGTGGCGTCGGTGCGCAGGCAACTTGATTCCGATGAAGCGCGGGAGAAAGAAGTGCTGCATTGCGGGACCGCGCAGGCGGCTCCGGGATGCGCGGTGACGCTGCGTTACTTGTATCAGGTACTACGGGGACTGCCGCGGGAGCAGGTGTTTGCCCAGATTTTGCTGGGCTTTGAGTTGACTAAGGCTGATCCGCGCTTTGTGGGATTTAACCTGGTGATGCCGGAAGATTATTACGTCCCGATGCACGACTTCGATCTGCACATGCGGATCATCGAGGCGCTGCATAAGTTTTATCCGGCGACGCATGTGTCGTTGCATGCAGATGAATTGTGGATGGGGCTGGTGCCGCCGGAGGGATTGCGATTTCATATACGCGAATCGATTGAGCGGGCGGGAGCGGAACGGATTGGGCATGGCGTGGCGGTGATGAGCGAAGATGATCCGATTGGGCTGCTGCAAGAGATGGCCACGAAAAATGTGCTGGTCGAGATTTGCCTGACGTCGAATGATGTGATTCTGGGGGTGAGCGGGGCGCGGCATCCGCTGCCGGTGTATATGAAGTATGGAGTGCCGGTGGCGCTGGCCACCGATGATGAGGGGGTTTCGCGCAGCGATATGACGCACGAATATTTGCGCGCGGCTGAGACTTATGGGTTGTCTTATGTCGATTTGAAGCGCATGGCGCGGGCGAGTCTGGAGCATAGTTTTATTGCCGGGGATAGTCTTTGGAGCCCTGGCCGCGGCGAGTTTGGGCGAGTTACAGCTTGCGCGGAAGAGAAGACGTCTGGCGATCGCGTTTCGGGGAAGTGTGAGAAGTTTCTTGGCGCTAGCGAGCGGGCTCGGGTGCAGTGGAAGCTGGAGCGGGCTTTCGACGATTTCGAAAGACAGTTCTAGCTCGATATTGATAGCCTGAACACGTGACACCTCGGAAAAACGCGTACGAGTCGAGCGCATTACGCCAAGCTGCCCTCTCAGGCGACCTGGCCGCAGTCAAACATGAGATCGAACGAGGAACGGACATCAATCAACGCGACCGCGATGGAAGGGGACCGTTGTTTGACGCGGTGTTTAAAGAACACCTGGCGATCGCCACTGAATTGTTACGATGGGGATTTGACGTGAACGCGACGGACAACAATCTTGAGACTTCGCTTCATGTTGCTGCGCGCGAATATCGGATGGGCGTGGCGAAACTGCTTCTCGAACACGGGGCGCGCGTCGATTCGCAGGATTCTCACGGCAACACACCGTTGTCTACCGCCGTGTTCGATTCACGCGGGCGAGGCGAAATGATCCAACTGCTTCTTGCACATTCAGCAAATAAACATCTCAAAAACAATCATGGGATATCACCATTCGATTTAGCCCGCTCCATCGCCAATTACAGAGTGTCCGTATTCCTGGAATAGTAGTTAGGCCATTGTCTTAACGTTGCCTATGACGCAGCATCTTTTCACTCGCGCAGAATCCGCAGCCGCGTTTGTGCTTTCGCAGACTGCGCTACGTCCGCAGATTGGGCTGGTGCTGGGCTCGGGGCTGGGATCTTTTGCCGACGATCTTAGCGATGCTGTCCGCATTCCTTATGCGCACATTCCTACGTTTCCGCGGTCGACGGCTGTGGGTCATGCTGGGCAACTTGTGGTGGGCAAGTCGGGCGATGTGCCCGTTGCGGTGATGCAGGGGCGGGTGCATTTGTATGAGGGGTATCCGGCGGCGGAGGTTGCGTTTCCCGCGCGGGTGCTGGGGCGGGCGGGGATTCGCGCTTTGATTCTTACTAATGCGGCGGGCGGGATTAATGTCGAATATGGGCAGGGGGCGCTGGTGATTCTGCGCGACCATATTAATTTGCAGGGGCAGAATCCGTTGACGGGCGCGAACGATGAGCGCTTTGGGCCGCGCTTTCCTGACATGTCGTATACGTACAGTAAGCGCTATCGCGAGATTGCACTGGAGGAGGCGGCGAAGCTTTCGATTGCTACGCGCGAGGGCGTGTATGCGGCGCTGGCCGGGCCGAGTTATGAGACTCCGGCGGAGATTCGATACCTGCGGACGATTGGGGCCGATCTGGTGGGGATGTCGACGGTGCCGGAGGCGATTGTGGCGCGGCACATGGGGATGAATGTGTTGGCAATTTCTTGCGTGACCAATATGGCGGCGGGAATTCTTGATAAGGCACTGGTTCACGAAGAGGTGCTTGAAGTGGGACGGCGGGTGATGGGGCAGTTTATTGCGCTGCTGCGCGCGGTGCTGCCGCGAATCGCTGACGAGTTGCGGATTGCGGGCTCGGTTCGATGACTAAGTTCGATAGCTAAGTTTCGGCGACTTCTGCCAGTAGTTCTTCTTCGGCTTCTTCTTCGCTGGCGACGACCACATCGGCAGCTACGTCGTTGAGCATGAAGCCTAGAACCTCCTGCGGGATTGGGGCATTCCACACAGGCGAAAACGACTGACGATGGAGCGGCGAGGGGCCGTGCTCGCGGAGAGCGGCGAGATGGCGGGGCGTGCAATAGCCTTTGTTGGAGGCGAGGCCGTACATCGGGAAAACGGGATCCCACGCGGAAATCATGCGATCGCGCTCGACTTTGGCGATGATGGAGGCGGCGGCTATGGAGCGAGAAAGCGCGTCGCCGTGAATGATAGGCTGCTGCGGAATTTCGCAATCGAGGCGTACGGCATCGATCAGAAGATGATTTGCCGCCGGAGCGAGTTGCTGAACCGCGTGCAGCATGGCGAGGCGCGAGGCCTGATAAATATTGATTTGATCGATGCGGGCGGAGTCGACGGCGGCGATGGCCCAGGCGACGGCACGTTCGCGAATGAGGAGCGCTAGCTCTTCGCGTTTTTCGGCGGGAAGGAGTTTTGAATCGCGCAGGCCGCGAATGCGGCGGGCGGAATCGTTATTCTCACAATCGCTCTCACAGAGGATGACGGCGGCGGCGACCACCGGGCCGAACAGCGATCCGCGGCCGACTTCATCGACTCCGGCTACATATTGCGCGCCCGCAGCCCACGCTTTTTGTTCGAAGTTGAGAGTGCAGCGCAATCTTTTCAGCAAGCGCAGTTTGGCGGTGGCGGCAGAGACTCGGTCAGCCTTCGATGCGGCTGCGGACTTGAGGTGGGACTTGGACACGGAATCTGACTAGCATCTTCGCTGAAGAGGCCGCGCTAGGCAAGGGCGGGAAGGTGGAGATTTGTCCGCGTGAAAAAAATTACGAGACGAAGGGATTTCCTGCAATGAAGTAACGCAAGGGATAATCGGCGGCCTTCACAATTCCGATGCGGGGAGAAATCGTGACGCGCCTAACGCGATAGCCGTCATCGACTATGCGGAGGTCGGAGCGCGGGCTCGTCAGGTTTTTATCATTGTCGCGGACGCGGGTAACTCCCAGTGCTTCGGACATGCGGCCTGGGCCAGAAGAAATCTTTTTGAGAGTGGAAAGTTTTCTTAGTTCAGGTTTTTCGGGTAGGTCGACTCCTCGCGCCCGCGCCATCTGCTCGATGCCGGCGATTGGCTCGAGGGCCCGAAAGAGGACGCCTCCGGCTACGCCATCGGGCAGGCACGAAACGTTGAGGCAGTAGTGATTGCCGTAGATGAAATAGACGTAGGCGTGGCCGGGAGGGCCGAAGAGGACGGAGTTACGCGGTGTTTTGCCGGCCGCGCTGTGCGCGGCTGCGTCATCCTCGCCGAGATAGGCTTCGGTTTCTACGATTCTTCCGGCGAGGATTCCGGCGGGCGTTTTGCGGATGAGAACCTTCCCCAGCAGAGAGCGCGCTACGCGGCGCGGATCGCGGTTATAGAAGGCGGTTGTTAACACTGCAGCGCGGGTGAGCGGCTTCATGGTTTGCAGAGTGCAGCGAATTCTGAGTTCTTCGGACTGTCGGCGGCTGCCGAGCTTCGCTCGGCTGGGCAGGTGAGGGCACCTGCCCCTACGCGAACTGTTTCAGGCTGCACTTTTCAGATAGGCTAGCACTTCTTCGGCGTGGCCTTCGGGTTTCACGTTGTTGAAGATATGTTTGATTTTGCCGTCGGGGCCGATGACAAAGGTGGTGCGCGCGATGCCTTTCACTTTCTTGCCGTACATATTTTTTTCTTTGACCACGCCAAAGAGGTTGGCGATCTTCTTGTCCGGATCAGCTAATAGCGGAAATGGAAGGGTGAATTTGTCCTGAAATTTCTTTTGTGAGGACGCCGTGTCGGCCGAAATTCCTAACAGCACTACGCCGGTTTTTTTGATGTCTGAGTAGCTGTCGCGGAAGCTGCAGGCTTCTTTGGTACAGCCGGGCGTATCGGCCTTGGGATAGAAATAGAGCACCACGGTCTTGCCCCGAAAATCTTTCAGGGCAACCTCTTTGCCATTCTCGTCCGTCGTATTAAAGTCTGGGGATTTATCATTGACTTCCATGGGATTTTTTCCTCGCCGTTCATCGTTATATCGCAATAGCCTATTCGCCGTCATCCTGGTTGCGGCGATCGCCCTCGGCAGTTCGTTGCTCGAGGCGCAGGCGCCGCTGACGCAATATGGCCGCAAAGCGCCGGTTGACAAGGGGCCGCGAGCGCTCGGGTTGGTTCAGCTATCGCCGAAGGGCAAGGCTCGGCTCATTCCGATTGCGGTCATGATGGACGGGAAATTTTACGATGCCGGGTCTTATAAAGCTGCACCGGTTCCGATGGCGCTCGATTTTGGGATTGTCTACGAAGGGTTCGTGACCGGCGTGTCGCAGGGGCTGTTTACGATTACGCAACCGGGACAACTGAACCGCACATGGATTGCCGAAGGGAAATGGCTGCCCGCGGGATCGATCGATCCATCGAAGAAAAAGAAATATGCGGAACCGGTGATTGCCGACGATGACAGAAACGGGCCTCCCGTGCTTCATCGGCGCGAGCCAGCAGCGGCTGACAGCGGGTCGGAGAGCAAGACTCCGGATAAGGACAAAGATAAAGACAAGAGTAGCGACGCGGGTAAAGACCAGACAAAGTCGGCGTCCGGTGCGTCATCGGCGCCGCCTGCGACTGGGGCGTCGACTACTCCTGCGGCCGGGAACGCTCCGGCGCCTGGATCTGCGCCTGCATCTGCGCCTGCATCCCCGCCTTCGTCTTCACAAACCGCAAAGGGGTCGACGCCTGAGCAACCGAAGGCCGCGCCTGCTTCTGCGCCGAGCGCTTCGGCGTCAACCACGTCTGCTTCGAATGATGATGAACCGATTGGCGATCCCAATCGTCCGCGATTGCGGCGTGGCAAGCCGGAGAAGGTTGAGCATGAAGAGCCATTCGCGGTCTTCGCGCCGGTGACGGAAGTCGCGCCCGCAGTGTCGGCGAGCGCGGGAAAGTCTGGTGCGGTGGCGAAGGAACCTGCGGCAGTGGCGCCGGTGGTTATGATCCCGGCGATCTCGGATGCCGGCGGGCCTGATCCGCGTCCCTACACTTATGATCTGAAGCCGGTGGAAGAAGCCATTTACAGGAACAAGATGCTGGAACTGGCTTCGACGCAGTTGATGGCCAATGGGTCGAAACCGGCGGTTAAGAAGGCATCCACGAGCAAGACATCCGGCAAGGCCGGGAAATTGGCCTCTCCGAGCTTCGAGAGTGTGAACTTGCGCATCTTCGATCTCTCCAGTTCGAATGAGCCGGTGCTGGTGCTGTCGGCGAAGGCGCAGTTGCCTTCGACCGGTACGTCCGAAAACTCCGCAGAGCCAAAGGAGATCACCCTGATTGCTCGTACCAACCTGGAGGGGGAACTGCGAAAACTGTTTTTTGCGGAGACCGATTCGCGGCATCTGGATGTCAGTCCGCGGATGGAACTGATCGACGCGGTGGATGCCGATGGCGATGGCCGCGGCGAACTACTCTTCAGGCGGACCTTTGATGATGGGAGTGCCTATGCTATTTATCGCGTTAGTGCCGACCGGCTTTGGCCGCTGTATGAGGGAACGCCGTAAGGAAAAGCGAGAAGCAGGAAAGGCGAGAAGCAGGAAAGGCAAGGAACAGGAAAGGCAAGGAACAGGAAAAGACGGTTACAGGAAAAGCTGATGCTTGGAGTAGGTGAGGGCTCAGGAAGACTCCGCCCCTGGCATTTAAAGCAAATTTGTTTTTCCTGTCACATGCTTTTCCAGCTACTTGCTTTTCCTGTTCCTTGCTTTCCCTGCTTCCTGCTTTCCTGACCTGCCGATTATCCTGGACTGCTGAAGTTGATGGTGAGGGTGGTTTGGGTTGAGGCGGCGCGCCCGTTGATAGTGTAAGGCTGGAAGCGCCACTGTTTGACGGCTGCGATGGCCGCGCGCCCGAGCACAAAATATCCGCGAACAATTTTCACGTCCTCAACATTGCCGTCGCGCCCAATCACAGTTTGCAGGACTACCGCGCCGTGAAGCTTCTGGGCCACGCCAGCCGGGGGGTACACGGGGTCGACCGCGTGTACGAGCAAAGCTCGCGCGGCGTCTTCGGTCAATGCGATGGGTTCGCTGACTGGCTGAGCTGATGGCTGAATTAGAGGCTGCGATTGCGGCGCCGATACCGGCATCATCTGGGCCGGGTTTACGGTCACTACCACCGGCGGCGCAATGGGCGGCGAGTTTCGCATGCTTTCGGGAATCGCGACTCGTTCCACCCTGAGGGGCGGTACCTCCTGTTGCACCAAAACCGGCGCGGGCAGCGGGAAGTCGGCGGCCTTGGGTAAAGGGGCGCGGGTTTCGGTCAGCGTCGACTCGGTTGCTACGACGCCGATCTTGACCGGCCCGGCGGCTTGCGCATCGGGAGTTGCCGCATTCCGACTGAAGTACGCATCCTGTTGCGCATCGGCGCCAGCGGAACTGACGGGCAATGCGCCAGTTTGATTCATGTAAAAGAGCGCTGCCACGGATTCGCGCAAGACCCGAACTCTACCTTCGGGCGTGTGCGAGAGATAGTCGATGGTGGCGCGCGATCTCCACAGAAAGAAGGCCGCAACCAGGACAAGGGCGACGGCACAGACTACGTTCAACTGAGGTGCGTGACTTCGGCGGCGAGGGGCGTCTTCCTCGGAGTATGCAGTTTCGCCTTCATCCGTGGCGGCTTCGGTTGAAGGAGATTCGGCAAAACTGCTGGACTCGGCCGGGTGAGGTTGCTCGGTCGCACCGGGTTCGCCGGAACCGGCGGTCATGCCTGCGCTGCCTGCACGGGATGACTCAGCTGGATCTTCTGCGCCAGAGGGCTGCATCTGCTCGCAGGCTTTCTGCAACACTGCGTCGGCTTCTCCGGCTGAGATTGGGCGATAGATCAGAAAATCGAGTTTGTGGTCGCGCATCTCCGCTGCAGTTGGTTCATGATCGACGACGACCACGGCCACTGTGGCTCGGTTGGGCAGAGACTCGCGAGCGCGCTTTAACAGGAAACTAGCCTCGGGCTGGTCAGCCCAATCCGCGATCACGCAGGAGAAGGCGCGCGTCTTCGCTTTCTCGATGGCGGTAAAAATATCGGAACAGATTTCAGCGCGGATCCCAGTGCTTTCGCATGCCGTCGTCATGGCGGCATTCGTCTCCGGGCTTTTTGAGAACAAAAGGGCGCGGAAGGCCATTGCACCTATAGATTATCGGGGTTTTAGTCACGGCAACAGGTAACGAGGGGGTAGTGCGGCTGCGGAATCCGGTCATTCTTTTGATGAACCGCGCGCGGGACTTTGCATGTGCAAGAGGTGACCTTCGTAACCTCGGGTCGGCCTGTCGATCCGATTATTGGCCTTGAATGCGGCTAGATTTCGGTCCATTCTCGCGAGAACTCGTGGCGGAACTTCTCCTGCCGTTCTTGCAGCCTCTGCTCGAGTTCTCGCAACCTCAGCTCACGCTCGTGCTGCCTCTTTTCCGCGTCCTCGCGGTAGAGTTCCGCTTGCTTCTGCATTTTCTCGGCGATCGCGGGGCTGATGCGGGCAATTTCGTTTCCGGCGCGGTTGAGGGCTTGTTCTGTCTCAGCGGATATCTCGGGGATATTCAATGTGTCTTCGAGCAGGCTGCCGGAATCCTTCTTGTCGGGAAGCGTGAGAGTAAGATTTTGCTCCCGCTTGTCGCGCATCACGGTAACGGATACGGTGCTGGCGTCAGTCGATCGCAAAGCGTGGGTAAAGTCGGAGGTATCGTGCACCGGCTGATTGTTGACCTTGACGACCACATCTCCGGCGTGGAATCCGGCTTTTTCACCACGACTACCTTTTTCGACGGAGCGCACGAGCACACCCTTGCCGTCCTTGACGCCAAAGAAATCGCCCAGCTGGCCGGTGATGTTTTCGACCATCAAGCCGCTTCGCGCCGAGGAGTGCACAACGACTACGGAGACCGGAAAATCGAAGTCGGGCATGGTGGGCATGACGGGCGGCTTGGGCATGTCGGGCATCTTTGGCTCCCATGCCATCGACTTGCGACGGTCCGCTAGTTGCACTTTGATGGTCATGGGCTGACCATCGCGGCTGATGCCGAGAGCGATTACGCGGCCCGGGGGAGTTTCTTTAATAATGCGGCGTAATTGGGCGGCGCTGTCGATCGCAGTGCCGTTCAGGCTCAGGACGACATCGTGTTCATGCAGACCGGCTTTTCCGGCGGGAGCATCCTGGTCAACCATGATGATTTCTGCGCCGTGCTCCTCTTTGAGCTTCAATGCGCTGAGACGTTCCGCGGTGATGTCGGCGATGTCCACTCCGAGGAATGACGAGCCGCTTCCCTCTTCGGAGTAGAGATCCCAGTTCCAGTTTTCTCCGGCATTATCGTAGTCAAGTTGTCTTGGTTGTGCGCTCATGGCGAGCGAAGCGGTCAGCGCAAAAAGAAATATGCCAAGCAGGAAGCGATGGATCATAAATCCTCCCGGGAAGCTGTCGTTGGCTGCTCGTCGTTCGTCCTTCTTAAACCCAGCAGGGCTCAGCGATTCGCAAGCGACTAGCGACCAACGACCAACGACTTTTCCTACTGACTGATACGGCGAAAAGTTACATTTCCAGAATTCGTACGAACCTTCAACACTGGGCCGCCGCCGTTAAGTTTGCCTTCGGCAGTCACCGTTTTCGGGCCCCACTGCCCGCCTTCACTGGATATGTGAATATCGGGAAAATCACTGTGGATGCCGTGCCCATTGGAGACCTCGATTTCGGCGCGAATGGAGATTGGCAAATCGTTCGCCAGATAAATCGTGATGTCGCCGGCTGAGGTTTCCAGGGTCGAGTTGCTGTGAACGCCCGAGGAGGAGAGCAGCTTCACGATGATGCCACCGGCCGAAGTTTCAGCTTGCACGGATGTTGCTCCGTCCAATTGAATACTGCCTCCGCCGGTCTGAGCCTGCACGCGTCCTTTGGCCGAAGCCAGCCGGATGCTACCCGCGCCGGTTTCGATTTCCGCCGGTCCGCCTATCTCGCCGAGGTCTACGCTGCCTCCGCCGGTCGTGGCTTTGACGTGGCCGCTGCACTTATCGACTCGAATGCTGCCTCCACCGGTTTCGAGTACGGCACCCTGCAGGCCGGAGAGCACAACTACACTTCCGCCGCCACTTTCCGCCTTGATCTCGCCCTTGGCGGAGGCAATTTTGATATTTCCGCCGCCCGTTTGCAGACTCACATTACCCTGGACGCTGCCTACTTCGATAGTGCCGCCACCCGTCTCGGCCACCACGTCGCCACCGATGTCGTCGACGTGAATATTGCCGCCGCCGCTCTCTAGTTCGGCACGTCCGCTGATTCCTGTGGCATTCACATTGCCGCCGCCGGTCTCGATCTTTGCGCCTTGCAGATTGCGCGGAACATTGATGACGAAATCATCGGAGCAGCGGCGATCGCGTCCGTCCGACTCCGCCACGATCCACGCCGTGTCTCCCTTGACCATGGCGCTGATTTTGTAAGACTCAAATTCACGGCGTGCCTGCTGTTCAGAAGAGGTATAGGCCTTACGATGAATGACGTATGTAACTCCAGCTTGCGATCCGCCCTGAACTCGCACCGAACCTGAAGCCAGTCTCATCCGCAGGTTCTTTGCCGAACCGAGGTCGCCAGACATTTCCTGGACCCAGTTGCTGCCTTCTCGGTAGATACGTGTTTCCTGGCCGAGAGCCAGAGATGCCAGCGCGGTAAGCATTGCCGCGATGCTGGCGAGTTTGATTGCTTGCTTCAATAGGTCCCTCCCTATACTGCTCGTCGTTATACTGCGCGTCATTGGTCGATAGTCGATAGTCGTTCGGAATTTGTCGCAGACGTGAACATTTGCTCACGACCAACGACTATCGACTAATGACCTTTCTCAATCCATCTCCGGCATTTGCGCCAGCATGGCGCGTGCCTGGGTGCGAATGGAAACGTTCTGATCCGTTTGCGCCAGTCGCGCCAGCACCGATCGGACGTTGCTATCCGTTTTCATCGGTTCGACCAGGCGCAAGGCCTGTAAGCGTACACCGGAATTCGTGTCGCTGATCAGCGCGCGCAACACTCCATCCCGCACCTGCGCATCCTGCCGCACGAAGCCGCTGAGTCCGTCCAGAGCCTTGAGGCGGACGCCTGGATTGGTATCGTTCTGCAAGGCATACATCAGTGCTTCGCGCACGCGCGAATCGTCCGGCGCCTGCGTCAGTAAGTCGACCGAATCCATGCGCACTCCGGAGTTGTAATTGTTGCGCGCCGCGTACAACAACAACTGCTGTATTTCCTGATCGTTCAGCGTGCCATGCTTTTCCTGAGTCGAAACCGTGTCGTACTTGATGCTGACCTGGTTGGAACCGGGCTCCTGGGTGACGGAGCGGATGCCGGCAATGGTGGAGGACTCGAGTGGTTGATTGGGCGATGAGATTCCATTGCCCGATTCAAGCGAACTGGTTACTACGCTGTTGCCGCCGCCATGCGTGGAAACAAAGTTATAGGTCGCGCCAATGCCGCCGCCAAATCCTACTATGAAGATCGCCGCTGCGAGCGCGGGCGACATGCGAATCTGGCGCAGCCACTGGGCCGGCTCCAAAATCAGACGCCGCCACAACCCGCCCGGCCGTGTCGTTTCGAGCGCTTCCTGGAGGCGCATTCGCGATGACGCGAGCAGGTTCGGAGTCGGCTCCTCTACCGGCATTTGCGAGAGCGTCGCGTGTAATTTGCGCGTCGCTTTCAGCTCGACGGCGCACTCCGGACAGCGCGCGAGGTGCTGCTCGACCTCGTAGCGAGCGTCATCCTCAAGCTCGTTGTAGACATAGAACAGAATGTTCTGTCGTACCCAATCACATTTCATTTTGCAATCCCTTCTCGGGAAGTAGTTCAAATCTCGTTAATTCGCAGTTCATGAATTCACAATTCATCGCATCTCCGCCAGCGCGGCGCGCAGTTTTTGCGTGGCGCGAAACAACGTGTTCTTTGCTGTCTCTTCTGTTGTGTTCAGCATCTCGCCGACTGTTCGTAATTTGAGTCCGTGATAATGCTTCAACTCGAAGACCATACGTTCGCGCGGAGTCAGCGCCGAGAGCGCTGTGCCGATCTTTCGCCCCAACTCTCGCCGCATTAAATCGCGTTCCGGGTTCGCTCCGGCGCGCACATCGGCGAACTGCTCGATCCGGCTGTACTCTTCGCCTGAGGCATCGACAGCGACTGGAGCGTCTTCTTTACGCACATTTCGCTTCCGCAGATGATCGAGGCAGAGGTTGGTCACGATGCGGTAGATCCAGGTATAGAAGGAACATTCGAAGCGAAAGCTGCCCAGATTTTTGTAGGCTTTGAGGAAGGCCTCCTGATAAACGTCCTGGGCGTCGGATTCCGATCCGGTGAGGTGAAGCGCCAGCCGCAGCACCGACTGATCGTAGTGGCGCACGAGGACCTCGAAGGCCGCACGGTTTCCCTGCTGCGCCTCACGGATCAGGCTGGTGTCGTCAATGCGGTTGCCTTGCGCCGCCAAAGAGCCCCTCATATTCCCATACAACGTGGGGTTCCGGTTGCCGCTCTGTTCCGCCCGCCTGGGGCGGAAACCCTCGCCAACCGTAATTGCTGCTGCACAGGAATCGGCCGGCATGTCTATCTCTGTCCCCTACAAGTGATCAAACCTCGCGTACAGAGAAATAGACGGGGTAGCAGCCCGAACGTTAGCAGGGTATCAGGAATTGGCCCTTGATTTGCTAAACAGGCTAAAACAGCGGCAAAGACAAAGCGAATCAGAATTGTACCGGGCGCAAGGTGACGACCATCACATAACCTTCGAGGCGGTCGGGCTTAGGGTGACACTGGAGATATAGGTGTCGACTGGACGCTTCACGCAAGCTGCCTTGCGCGTACTCGATTGGATTGCAGCCAAAACGCTTCCGGCCGAGGAGAGTGCCGCGCACTTGCGGACTGGCCGGCGCGGCGAAGAAGAAGCGTATTTCTATCTTCGGCGACGAGGCTATACGATTATCGCCCGGAATTTCCGCTCCCCGCATCATCGCGGGGAAATCGATCTGGTCGGCTGGGACGGCGACACTCTGTGCGTCATCGAAGTGAAAACGCGGACGACGCGCGATGTTAAACCGGCCGAGGCGGCCGTCGATCGCGCCAAACGACGGCACCTGGTTCTGGTTGCGCGTGACTTCATGCGCCACATCCCGCCTTGCCCGTGGCGTTTCGACGTGCTCGCCATATACTATGAGCACGGACCCGGCCACCCCACGTTCGAGCTGTTCCAAAATGCGTTTCCGGTATCGTACAATCGACAACTCGGAAATCGTCTTCTCGAAAATTTCGACGATCGTCGCACTGATAATCGTCACTTCGAAAAACGTGGCTTCGAAAAAAGTAGTTTCGAAAAACATGGCTCCAGGGATTTCCGCTGAAAGGATTTAGTACGTGCCCGAATTAAGGAAAGACCCGATCGTGGGCCGGTGGGTGATTATTTCGACGGATCGCGCGAAACGGCCGACTGACTTTATGCGCGAGGGGGTAAAGATTAAGGGCGGATTCTGTCCGTTCTGCTACGGCAATGAAGGCAAGACGCCGCCGGAGATTCTGGCGTATCGGCCGGCCGCCAACGGAAATACTCCGCAGAAAGACACTCCGGGTTGGACCGTCCGCGTGGTGCCGAACAAGTTTCCGGCGCTCGGCATCGAAGGCACTTTGAATAAGCAGGCCGATGGCATGTTCGACAACATGAACGGAATCGGCGCTCACGAAGTCGTCATCGAGACGCCCGACCACACGGCCACGCTGGCATCGCTTCCCGCGAAAAGAATTGAGGACGTTCTTTGGGCCTTCCGCGATCGCATTCTTGACCTGAAAAAAGATCGGCGCTTCAAATACATTTTGCTTTTTAAGAACCACGGAGAAGCCGCCGGAGCCTCGCTCGAGCACGCTCACTCGCAGCTGATTGCGCTGCCGATTCTGCCGATTTACGTGACCGAGGAGCTGCAGGGAGCGAAGCAGTATTACATCTATAAAGAGCGCTGCGTTTTTTGCGACATCATCCGGCAGGAGACCGATCACGGCATTCGCGTGGTGGGAGAGAATGAAGACTTCCTGACGGTTGCGCCGTATGCGCCGCGGTTTCCCTTTGAGACGTGGATCCTTCCGAAGCGGCACGAGTCGGCCTTTGAAAATTCGTCATCGCACATGTTCGAGAATCTGGCGAAGGCGCTCAAATCGCTCCTGATGAAAGCGGATCGCGTGCTCGACAATCCACCGTATAACCTGGTTGTGCATTCGTCGCCGGTGCAAGATCCGACGAACGAGTACTACCACTGGCACATCGAATTCATGCCCAAGCTGACGAAGACGGCGGGATTTGAGTGGGGGACGGGCTTCTATATCAATCCTACGCCGCCTGAGGAGGCGGCTAAGTTTTTGCGCGAGGCCAGTATTGAGGATTTGGCGCCGAGTGCGGTGGGGGCGCGGTAGCGGGAAGCGTGGCACGGCTGCTGAGTGCTAGAGCGTAATCAGAGATAGCACGAGCTACGGTAAACGCGATCTACCCACCGTCGGGGCTCCCTTATTTCAGCGACGCGTAATCAGGCGGAAACGGAGCGGGGCTGCGAAAGGTTTCGTTCCAAGTTCGGGCGCCCTGAAACCATCCTCCTAGCAGGGACAGCAACACGACTTTGGCAGCTGCTCCGGCCCAACCCGTCGAGTCGTGTCCTATGAGGCCAGCGACGGCAATTCCTGCTGCGAACGCGAAGCCATAGCCGAATACCCCGAAGATCAGGATGTACCGCAGCTTGCCCAGTCGCAAAAGGCGTTCTCGCCTAAAGGCGCGTTCTTCCGGAGTCCGACTGAAAACCAAGATACCGAACGCACGAAGCGTGACCATCCAAACGGCCAGCCAAACAAGCGCGATGGCGATTCCGCAGAAAACGGAGACGAAGTATTCCCGCACAACCGGATTCTACCCTAGCCCGCTAGCAGCGGCATCAGGAAACGAATGGAAAGGCGATGGAAGATTTTAAGCGGCGCTATCAGCGACTACCCTCGTTGATGATTGGAGGACGCGCCACGCCTGCGGAACGGCAGGGTTATCCCTGGGTGCGGTCGAGAACCTCAGCGTGCCATGCCATTTGGATCGCTTCTAACTTCGCTTCGTTCGACTTTGCGGGGTCGTCTTTGAAGTCGGGGAGCGCGGTTACGTATTTGTGCAGGTCGGTGAAGCGAACCGCTAGGGGGTCGAGTTTCGATCCGCATAAATCGTTCGAGAAACCTCCTGCGCCGGGAATGGCTCACGGTGCGACGAGAGCCAAGGCGGGCGCGCCGCCGATTTTGAGGGTCCGACTCTGGTGCATCTTGACCGTGTCGATCACCAAAATGCTGTGCTTGTGCGGGGCCATTGCGTAGAGCACTTTGCCGTCGTTCGTGACCACGGCGCTCCAGAAGGGCGTTTTGGTTTTGATGGTGCCGATCTTCCGCCAAGTGCGGGTGTCGAGCACACGAAATTCGGAGGCGGTTGCGTCATCGGGGCGGAGATTCGGAGGCCGGCCGTAGTCCAGATAAAATCGGTTGTCGTAGGAGTGGTTGTATTCGCTGTTGTAGCCGAGATAGATCCGGCTGCCATCGGGCGAGATGGGCCAAACTGCTGGAGGAATGCGGTTGGGAAGAGCGGGATGGGTTGAGGTTTCGGTAAATTGCTGGGTGGCAATATTCATCTGAAAGATGCCGCCGTCTCCGCGAACGATGGCTATCTCTTCCGCGCCGGTAGGCTCGATAGCGTGGGCAGCGCCGATTCTTCTTTCCCAGGGAAGCACGACGTCTAAATTTTGGAGTTCGCGCGAGTCGGCGTCCACACGAATCAGCCTGATCCGGTTCGTCCGCGGACAGAGAACATCGAACTGACTAGCGCTTGGGTAAGAGATGAAGCGGCCCGGACCGCAATTCCCGAGATGCACGGTTCTCCGCAGAAAAGTCCCTGTCTCGGTGTTGAAAGTGGCAAACAGGAAAGAATCTCTGTCTTCCGATTTAGGCGTGTCGAGGAGGATGCGCAGCGCCGACCCGTCTCCCGAGACTGCCATGACGGAAAATGACGGGATGACGTTGCCCACTTCGCGATCATCGACGGTTGCCCGCTGTAGAACGGCGCCTCGGCTGGTATCGATGACGGCGAGTTCGCTCGAATCACCCTCGATGATTGAGGCGACATAGAGGCGGAATCCATCGGGCGAGAGGGCGAAATCGGCGTTGTTGCCGGTGCGAATGCTGCCCATCGTTTTGCCGGTTTCAGGATCGAGGAGCCAGATGCGCCCTCCGTTGGCGGGGGCGTCGGGCTTGGGATCGAGCACGTAAAGCCATCCGCGCTCGGGCTTGACCCAGTTCTCGACATTGATGTTGAAGGCTGAAGGAGTGTTGTTGGCGGGCGCTACATCGGTTTGTTTGGGTGAATCAGTCTGGTTGGCTGGTGAGGCGGGGCGTGCCGCAAAAGCCAGCGTGAAGGACGCAGAGAGAAGATAAGACACAAACGACCGGAGATTCGCTTTCATGCAATTCCCCCCCGGGGCTCCGACGTAGATTTCTGATCGGCGATTATAAGGCTGTCGGAAGCGAAGCGCTAGCCCTGAGTTCTGTCGAGAACCTCGGCGTGCCATGCCATTTGGATCGCCTCTAACTTCGATTCGTTCGACTTCGCGGGATCGTCTTTGAAGTCGGGGAGCGCGGTTACGTATTTGTGGAGGTCGGTGAAGCGGACGGCTAGAGGGTCGAGTTTCGGATAAGTTTCGGAGAGGAGGATTCCGATATCGTCAGCATCGCTCCAAGTTAGTTCTTTCGGCATGCGTACCTCAGCGGCTAAGGCCGCAATCAAAGTTCACTCTCATCGCAGCGCTGAAGCGCTGCACCACCCAAAAGCGAAGCGCTCGACCATTCGCTCTAGTGCTCTTCTTACTCTAGTGCTCTTCGGAAACGTAATTCCGGTTCCAGGCTGGGATTTCTACTACCAGCTTGCCCGGCTTCTTAATTACCGTCTGGCATCCGAGGCGCGAGTTTAACTGAAGATCGGCGGCCATGTCGAGTTTGTCGGCTTCGTCGTCTTCCATCTCGGAGATCAGGTCGGCTCCTTCTTTTACCCAGATGTGACAGGTGGTGCAGGCGCAGTTGCCGCCGCAGGCGTGATCGAGATGGACGCCGAAATTCAAGGCGACATCGAGCAGGGACTCCTCTTTGCCGTGATCTTTGTAGGGCAGCTTGCCGTGTTCGAAGGTTACGGTCTTGCCCTCGGGCAGGAAGGTGACCTCAACTGTGTTTTCGTTTTTTTCGTTATTTTCGACGGGGGGAGCGTCCATTGTGGTGGCTCCGGTCGCGTGTGTTTTTTCTTCAGACATAAGTCGTTTGTCCCCTATTCAAAATCTGCTTTCGCCACCGGATGGCCGGATTGCGGGCCTTCCTCGATGCCAGTATTATCCATGGCTTTTCCCTTGAGCGCCGTCGACACCACGGTATCCATCATCAGTTCTGCGAAATGGGTGGTCGATTGATTCAGTACGTCGATGGCGGCGCGGATCGCGTGATAGTCTTCGCCATCTCTTACGTCGGCTAGAGATTTTTCCAATGTCTCGATGTGTCGCCGCTCTTCGTTTGCGACTGCCTGCCACGCAGGATTTTTCTTTTCTTTTGCAAGAACAGACAGAATCGCATCCGCCTCCTGGCGCGCTTCGATGACCTGCCTCTGCCGGAAATCTTCTTCGGCGTAATCGTACGATTCGAGCAGCATGTTTTCGACTTGTTCGTCCGTGAGGCCGTAGGTTGGCTTGACGTCGATCTCGGCCTCTTTACCGCTGCGCTGTTCGCGGGCGGAGACGCGCAGGATGCCGTTGGCGTCGATGAGGAATTTCACTTCGATGCGCGGCATGCCGGCGACCATTGGAGGGATGCCTTTGAGATCGAAGCGCGCCAGCGAACGGCAATCGCGCGCCAGTTCGCGTTCGCCCTGGAGCACGTGGATGGCGACATTGGTCTGGCCGTCGACCTGAGTGGTGTAATGCTGCGTGGCCGAAGCGGGTACGGTCGAGTTGCGCAGAATGATTTTGTCGGTCACGCCGCCCGCCACTTCGATTCCTAGGGACAGCGGGGTTACGTCGAGCAGCAGCATGTCTTGGGTAATTTCGGAACCGCCGCCGAGAATGTTGGCTTGCACGGCTGCTCCGAGCGCGACAACTTCGTCGGGATTCAGATCGGTGTGCGGAACGCGTCCAAAGAGATCCTGCACCAGGCGGCGAACTTTTGGGATGCGGGTCGATCCTCCGACGAGCACGACTTCGTCGATTTGTTCCGGCTTCAGTCCAGCGTCTTTGAGCGCCTGCTTGCAGGGGCCGACGGTGCGGTCGATGATGGCCTGGATCATTTGTTCGAACATCTCGCGCGAGATTTCGCGCTGGTATTTCTTTCCATCGGGCAATTCGACATCAAGCTTTGCGGTGGGCTGCGACGAAAGAGCGATCTTCGCTTCAATGACTGCTTTGCGGATGCGGGCTAGGGCTTCGCTGTTGCGGCGCGCGTCCTTACGCAGGTCGAGGCCGAGATCGCCGCGAATGTCGTCGACTGCGATGGCGATCAGCAGGTTGTCGATGTCGTCTCCGCCCAGGTGGGTGTCGCCGTTGGTCGCGATTACTTCGAAGATTCCGTCGTGCAGCTTGAGAATCGAAACGTCGAATGTGCCGCCGCCTAGATCGTAGACTGCGACGATTCCGTTTTTCTTTTTGTCGAGGCCGTAGGCTAGTGAAGCTGCGGTCGGCTCGTTGACCAGACGCAGGACATTGAGGCCGGCGATGCGGCCGGCGTCTTTCGTCGCCTGGCGCTGCGCGTCGTTGAAGTATGCGGGGACGGTGATGACGGCCTGGGTTACGGGCGCTCCGAAGAAGCGCTCGGCGTTGCGCTTAAGCTGGCGCAGGATGAGCGCCGAAATTTCTGGCGGAGTATAAGTGCGGTCGCCAAGCTTGATGCGCAGGACTTCGCCCTGGTGAAGATCGTCGGCTAGCTGGAAGGGAAATAGTTTGAGTTCGTCCTGTACATCTTCCAGGCCGCGGCCCATAAGGCGTTTGATGGAGTAGACGGCGCGCTCGGGCGTCTCGATTAGATAGCGGCGAGCGGCGTTGCCGACGACGATTTGATTTTTTTCGTCAAGGGCCACCACGGAGGGGACGAGATTCAGCCCATCTTCTCCGGGGATGACGACGGGCGAATCCCCTTGCATGTACGCCACGAGGGAGTTCGTGGTGCCGAGATCGATGCCGACGATGTAGTCAGGTGCCATTTGTCCTAATTGCAGAGGTTAGAGGTCAGATTGCAGAGGTGAGAACCTTGCGCGGTACGGTTTTGGCTTTCAGTTCTGCAATCTGACCTCTAACCTCTGACCTAGCCTTCCATTGCCTCGTTCACGTCCCGCAGCAGGTTGCGGATATAATTTCTGCGATTCAGCACGTCCAGCATTTTGTCGAGCGCGTTTCGCCGGATGGATTCGTCTTCCGATTCGTCCCACTTTTTCCACTCAGCTTTGAGTTCGTTCAGAAGCGCGTCGTGCTTTTCTTCCAGCGAGAGCTTGGCCTTGCCGATTTCTTCTAAGAGCGCGGGATCGTCTTCGCCCATCTTTTTCTGCATCCGCAATTCTTCAAGATGCATGTTGAGTTCGAAGACTTCTTCGAGAAGGTCGGGCGGCACGACTTGTTTTTTCAATTCTCCGGTGGCGCGAGCCTTCTCGGTGGCCTGTTTCGATTGCTCTTCCAGTTCTATGCCTTCCAGGCGGAGGAGATATTCGGTGCGCTTGACGGGATCTTTCAGGGTGCGATAAGCATCATTGAGCATCGAACTCTGTTCGAGACTCCACGCGCGCTCTTGCTCATCGGCTTGCCCGAAGACATCGGGGTGGAGGCGTCGGCTGAGCGCGTAGAACTCCGTTTCAAGAACGCTTGCGTCGAGGTTGAGCTTGCGGGTAAACCCAAAAAAAGTGAAATAGTCCACCGGCTTCGGCGGCTGCACTTTACCGCATGCGCTGCAGAAGTGCACGGCGCGCATGGTGCCGCACGACCAGCAACCTGGAGTTGCCTCTGCGCGCGATTCTGCGGGCGATTGGCCAGGCATAATCAGCGACGATTTGGATTCCACATTTGCCATAACAAAACTTAGGGCGAGCGCTTAGCCCGCCCTCACTACAACACCCTCTGAGTTTCAGCCGATCGCTTGCGGGCGAGGGCCCCTTCGACTGCGCTCAGGGCAGGTCCGCTCCACTCCACACGATCTTCCAGCTACGAGAAAGAACTGCCGCAGCCGCAGGACTTGGTCGAGTTCGGATTCACGAACACGAAACCCTGTTGCATCAGGGTTTCCTGGTAATCGAGGGTCAGCCCGTGCAGATAAATGAACGATTTCGGATCGACGAAAACCCGCACGTCTCCGTACTGAAAGACGCGGTCGCGTTCGCGGGGCTGGGTATCGAAGCGAATGTTATAGCTCAGACCGGAGCAGCCGCCGCCCTGCACGCCCAGGCGAAGGCCGCCCTGCTCCGGAGAAACGTTTTCTTTCACCATGGCCGAGCGGATTTTATTGAGCGCGTTGTCGGTCACCTGGATACCCTTGGCCGGAGCTTTGGGCACCTCAGGCTGAACTTTCAGCGCTTCGTCTTTGACTACCTGTTCCATGACCCTTTCTCATCGCGTGTCGTTCCGAGCGACGACGGACCTGAAGGTCGCAGCAAAATGCGGATCCCTCGCTTTGCTCGGGATGACAACCGAGAAGCTTATTGCGCTGCCTGCATTTCGGCGGGGCGCACGGCTTCCTGCTTTTTCTTCCAGTCGCCGATGGCGGCGCGGATGGCGTCTTCCGCGAGCACGGAGCAGTGAATCTTCACCGGCGGCAGAGCGAGTTCCTTCACGATCTCGGTGTTTTTGATCGCTAGCGCCTCGTCGATGGTTTTGCCCTTGACCCATTCGGTCGCGAGGGACGAGGATGCAATCGCCGAGCCGCAGCCGAAGGTCTTGAACTTCGCGTCTTCGATGACGTTGGTCTGCGGATTGACTTTAATCTGCAGCTTCATCACGTCGCCGCACTCGGGAGCGCCTACGAGGCCGGTGCCCACGTCGGAGTCTTTCTTGTCCATGGAGCCGACGTTGCGCGGATTGTTGTAGTGGTCGATTACCTTATCGCTGTATGACATTTTGCACCCCTTCAGGTTTCAGAATTTCAAGAATCTGGATCTAGTGCGCTTCCGCTGCCCACTTCACACTCTTCAGGTCCACGCCTTCTTTCGCCATCTCGTAGAGGGGCGAGAGTTCACGCAGACGGCTCACGGTTTCGACTACGCGATCGGCTACGTAATCGATTTCGGCTTCGGTATTGAAACGTCCGATGCCGAAGCGGATCGAGCTGTGAGCCAAGTCGTCGCCGGTGCCGAGGGCCTTCAATACATAGGATGGTTCAAGCGTCGCAGAGGTGCATGCCGATCCGCTTGAAACCGCGATATCGTTGATGCCCATCAAGAGCGATTCGCCTTCTACGTAGGCAAAGCTGATATTCAGGTTGCCGGGCAGGCGATGCTCTTCGGAGCCATTGACGTAGACCTCGTCGAGGCGGCTCATGATGCTGTGCTTGAGACGGTCGCGCATGGCGGCCATCCTGACGGATTCCAGCGGCATTTCTTCCTGCGCGATTGCGCAGGCCTTGCCGAGACCGGCGATGCCGGGCACATTGAGCGTTCCCGAGCGCATGCCGCGCTCGTGGCCTCCGCCATCGATCAGTGGGACCAGTTGGACGCGCGGATTCTTACGACGCACGTAAAGCGCGCCCGCGCCCTTCGGGCCGTACAACTTGTGTCCGGTGATGGAGGCTACGTCAATGCTCATCTTGTTCACGTCGACTGGAACTTTGCCGATTGCCTGCACGGCGTCGGTATGGAAAACCACGCCGCGCTCGCGGCAGAGTTTGCCGATTTCGGCGATCGGTTGCAGTACGCCGATTTCGTTGTTCGCCGCCATGATCGTGACCAGAATCGTCTTATCATCGATGGCGCGCTTCAGATCGTCGAGATCAACCAAGCCGTCTTTTTGCACCGGCAGATAGGTCACGCGGAAGCCGTATTTTTCGAGGTGCTTGCAGGTATCGAGCACCGCCTTGTGTTCCGTGACCGCGGTGATGATGTGATTGCCCTTCTCGCGATACATCTCGGCGACGCCTTTGATCGCGAGGTTGTCGCTTTCGGTGGCGCCGGAGGTGAAGATGATTTCTTTGGCGCTGGCGCCGATCAGCTTGGCGATTCGTTCGCGCGACAGTTCGACCGCTTCTTCGGCCACCCATCCGAAGGGATGGTTGCGGCTGGCGGAATTGCCGAACTTCTCCATGAAGTAGGGCAGCATTTCTTCGAGCACCCGGGGATCCATGGGGGTGGTCGCGTGGTTATCCATGTAGATGGGCAGCTTGATCCCGTTGGGATTTGGGTGCTGACCGTTGTGTTGGCTGGTTGGGGTCGCCGTTTTTACATCCGTGCTCATGATCGCCGTCTCCTGAGAAATGCTGTGCTACGAAATCGTTACTAATTCCGCCGGCTTCTTGGTCTCTGTCTTATCGAGATGCTCGTGGACGTGGAGAAGTTCCGGCTCTTCTTTCATCTGAGAAATTTTGATGTTTCTCAGAACCTGCTCGATGCTTTCATTCACTTTGCGCAGCGGCTCGCGAATCGTGCAGCGATCACTCTGGCCGCATTCCCCGCGTACGGTCACGCACGAAGTGATGAACAACGGGCCGTCGATCGCTTTGATTACCTCGAAGGCGGAAATCGTCTTCGGATCGCGGGTCAGTGTGTAACCGCCGTTCATGCCATGCTGCGAGCGAATCAGACCGACCTTTGCGAGGCGCTGCAGGATCTTGGCTAGCGCTTCTTGCGGGATGCCATAGGCCTCGGCGACATCCTTGGCACTGCATGCGCCCTTGTCGGCATGCTCAGCCAGATGCTTCATGGCCATGAGGCCGTAATCCGCTTTTTTGGTCAACTTTAGCATTCGCAAATGCCGACCTTTATAGTCGGATAAAACTCCGACTATTTCAGTCGCAATTTAATATTAGACCCTATGGACGATTCGCGCAAGACTGGGCAGGGATTGGCCGGATTTGGCAATCGAACGGTAAGTTTCGGCAGGTTAATGACTTGAACGCGTCTGGCTGGGATGTTCCATGCTGCGGCTCAACCCTTTCAGGACAAGTCCGCAGATCTCGTCGGCGAAGTTCTCGTCGAGTTTGTCGTGCCGGATCAAGAATCGCATGTAGATCGGACCATAGAGCGAGTCGAGGATGAGGTCGAGATTGCTGTCGGAGGGCAACTCTCCGCGCTCGATGCCGCGCCGTAAAGTAAGGTAGGCCTGGCGGCGGCGGGGCCATAGGAATCTTTCGCGAAAGGCCTCGATCAGCTCGGGGTCAGATTGACCTCCGGCGAGAAGCGCTGCCACGACCTTGCCACGCTTGGAGCGGAAGATGCGAATCAAGCGCCGCATCTGAAGGCTCATGTCGGTTTGCACTGAGCCGGTGTCAGGGAAGCGCAGTTCCTCGTCGGCGCTCGCGGAAAAAGCGTCAGCGACCAGGGCGGCCTTGGTTGGCCACCAACGGTAGACAGTGGTTTTGCCGACGTTGGCGTCGGCGGCGATCGCTTCGATGCTGAGGTCGGAAAAGCCGCCCTCCTGCTTGAGCAACTTCAGGGTGCTGCTCAGAATCGACTGCCGCGATTCTTCGCTGCGCGGCCGGCCGGGGGCGCGTTTTTCGGCCGCTGCATTTTCGGGCGTTCCTTTTTCGGCCGTTCCGCCGCTGCCGTTTCTTCCATTACTTCCGTTCGGCGCCGGGGCGGACCGAATGTGATTTTGAGCCATGAGTGAAGTCTATTATAATTTAAATCCGATACGTACTGTTTTGAATCTTAATTTGATGGCCGGCGGCCGAGGTGGGATTCGACTGATCCTGTAGCCGTGTTGGATATTGTTTTCGCGTTTCTGTAACAGCAGCTGGGTAGTCTGGTTTTGTCCGTCTTATGTGGATAGTCGCATTAGCCCTTCGCCGTCCTTATACGTTTGTGGTGATGGCACTGCTCATCATCATTCTGACGCCGGTCACGATCCTGCGAACCCCGGTCGACATTTTCCCCGACATCAACATTCCTGTCGTCAGCGTGGTGTGGGCCTACACGGGGCTGTCGCCGAGCGAGATGGCGGACCGGATCGTGACCAACTCCGAGCGCGGCTTCACGGTCACGGTCAACGACATTGAACACCAGGAATCGCAGTCGCTCAATGGAATCGCGGTAATCAAGATTTTCTTCCGCCCTAACGTGAACATTGCGATGGCGGTGACGCAAGTGACGGCGATTTGTCAGACAGCGCTGCGCAGTCTGCCCATAGGCACGACTCCGCCGCTGGTCATCACCTATACGGCATCTTCGACGCCGGTGGTGCAACTCGGCGTAAGCAGCAAGACGCTTCCGGAGCAGCAGGTATTCGATCTGGCGCAGAATTTTTTGCGTACGCAATTGAGCACGGTGCAGGGCGCGGGCACGCCCTATCCTTTCGGCGGCAAGCCGCGCCAGATCCAGGTCGATCTTGATATCGCCAAGCTGCAAGCCTACGGTTTATCGCCGAACGATATCGTCAATGCGGTGGCTGCCGAAAACCTTATTCTGCCGGCGGGCACGACCAAGATCGGGCCGACCGAGTACAACGTGGAGTTGAACGGCAGCCCGCGCACCATCGCCGATCTCAACAATCTGCCGGTAAAGACGCTGAACTCATCCACACTTTATCTGCGCGATGTGGCGCATGTGCGCGACGGGTTTACGCCGCAAACGAATATCGTGCGGCAGGACGGCACCCGCGGCGTGCTGATGTCGATGTTCAAACTAGGCGGCGCCTCCACGCTGACGGTGGTCAAGGATATTAAGGCGATCGTGCCGATTGCGGCACAATCTCTGCCTCCTGAGCTCAACATTAAGGCGCTATTCGATCAGTCGCTTTTTGTGCGCGCGTCGATTGATGGCGTGGTGCGGGAAGGCCTCACTGCGGCTTGCCTGACGGCCGCAATGATTCTGATTTTCCTGGGTGATTGGCGGCCGACGCTGATCATCGCGGTCTCGATTCCGTTGTCGATTTTTGTTTCCGTCATACTGCTGAGCGCGCTGGGGCAGAGCATCAACATCATGACGCTTGGAGGGTTGGCACTGGCCGTGGGTATCCTGGTGGACGACGCCACGGTCGAAATCGAGAACATCGAGCGCAATCTCGCCATGGGCAAGGAGATGAAGCAGGCGATTCTCGACGGCGCGCAGCAGATTGCGGTGCCTGCGTTCGTGTCGACTCTCTGCATCTGCATCGTGTTTGTGCCGATGTTCTTTCTCGCCGGAGTCGCGCGGTTTCTTTTCGTCCCTCTGGCGGAAGCGGTGTGCTTCGCCATGCTGGCGTCTTATCTTTTATCCCGAACGCTGATTCCGACGATGGTGATGTTTATCATGCGCGGGCACGAGCACCGGGCGGCGGAGACGAGAAACCCGCTGGTAAAATTTCAACGGAAATTCGAACGCGGATTTGAAAATTTCCGGGGCGCCTATCAGCAGTTGCTGGAGACTACGCTCGAACACCGCGTACTATTCTCGATCTGCTTTGTGGTTTTCTGCGTTTTATCCCTGGGGCTGGTCTTTTTTCTGGGGCAGGATTTCTTTCCGCAGGTGGACGCGGGTTTGATTCGTCTGCATTTTCGCGCCCGGCCCGGTCTGCGCGTGGAAGAGACTGCGCGGCTCTGCGATGGCGTCGAACAGGTTCTGCGCAGCGAGATTCCGAAGGAAGAGATGCAGACCATGATCGACAACATCGGAGTCCCATATTCGGGCATCAATCTTTCTTATGCCAACTCGGGCGTGATTGGGACCAACGATGCTGAGATACTAATCGCGCTCGATCCGGAGCATCATCACCCTACGGCGGGCTATATCCGCAGGCTGCGGCGCGAGTTGCCGGCGCGTTTCCCGGGCGTGGAATTCTTTTTCCAGCCCGCCGATATCGTGTCGCAGATTCTTAATTTCGGGTTGCCGGCGCCGGTCGATATACAGATCATGGGCGCGGATATGCGCGGCAATTATGAGATCGGGCAGCGAATTGCGAATCGCCTGCGCCTGATTCCGGGAGCGGCGGACGTACACGTGCAACAGATGTTGGGCCTGCCCACACTTTTTCTAGACATGGATCGAACCCGTATCGGTCAGGTCGGGTTGACTGCCCAGAACGTCGCGCAAAGCGTGCTGATCAGTTTGAGTGGAAGTTCGCAGACGACACCCGATTACTGGTTGAATCCAAAAAATGGAGTTACCTATCCGGTTGCCATTCAGACGCCGCAGTACAAGATGACGTCGATTCAGGAGTTGATGAACACGCCGGTGACGGGCGGAAATCCCCTGACGACTCCGCAGGTGCTCGGTAACCTGGCGCAGCTCACTCCGGTAGCGCGGCCGGCCGTGGTCAATCATTACAACGTGCAGCCGGTGATCGACGTTTATGCGAGCACACAAGGCCGCGACCTCGGCGGGGTTGCGTCCGACATCATGAAGGCACTCAAACCATTTCAAGACAATCTGCCGCGCGGTACGCGCATCGTAGTGCGCGGGCAAATCGATACCATGCACTCGTCATTCTTCGGGCTGGGATTTGGTTTACTGGGAGCGATCGTGCTGGTTTACCTGCTGATCGTGGTCAACTTTCAGTCATGGCTTGATCCGTTCATCATTATTACGGCGCTGCCGGGAGCGCTGGCGGGAATTTGCTGGATCCTTCTGGTTACGCGGACCACGCTCAGTGTTCCGTCGCTAACGGGCGCGGTCATGTGCATGGGAGTGGCGACGGCCAACTCGATTCTGATGGTTTCCTTTTCGCGCGATCGCATGGACGCCGGAGCGCCCGCGCTGCAAGCGGCGCTCGAAGCGGGCTACACGCGCATGCGCCCCGTGATCATGACAGCGCTCGCCATGATCATCGGCATGGTGCCGATGGCGCTGGGCTTCGGCGAAGGCGGCGAGCAGAACGCGCCGTTGGGCCGCGCGGTGATCGGCGGATTGCTCTTCGCCACGCTGGCAACATTATTTTTTGTGCCCAGCGTGTTTACGATTATTCATGGCCGCCGCGAAAAGCGGTTGGCAGAAGCAAATAAGTAATAGCAGCAGAAAGAGTCGGAGATCGTCCTTATGCCAGTGCAATCGTCACCCGGAACCACCGAGCAGAACGAGGCTCGCCACGTGTCTTCCGATCCCGTTCATTCCGACAACTATCAACCCGGCGTCGTCGGGCCGGCACCGAGGGGAAGGGCGAAGACGCTGGTGGGCGCGGTTCTGCTGGTCCTGATCACGGCTGGGGTGGTGACATTCATCAATCGCAAGAGCGAGTCGGACGCGCTGGCCAAAGAGACGGATGCGATCGCGGTTCCGACGGTTGCGGTTGTACAACCGCAAACCGAGCCCGGCAACGATGAGCTTATACTTCCCGGGAATTTGCAGGCCTTCATCGAGTCTCCCATTTTTGCGCGTACGAACGGCTACCTTTTGCGCTGGTACAAAGATATTGGGAGCAAGATCGAGAAGGGTGAGCTGCTGGCGGCAATTGATACTCCTGAAGTTGATCAGGAACTCTCGCAGGCTCGCGCCAGCCGCGAGCAGATCAAGGCAGCTTTGGGATTGGCGAAGATCTCCGCCGACCGCTGGGCGAACCTCCGCAAGACCGACTCGGTATCGCAGCAGGAAGCCGATCAGCAGGCTAGCGGCTACCAGCAGGCGCTGGCTAACCTGGCCGCTGCGGATGCGAACGTCCGGCGCCTCGAAGAACTTGAATCTTTTAAGAACGTGTACGCGCCATTTTCGGGCGTGCTTACGAAGCGTAATGTCGATCCGGGCGCGCTCATCAATTCTGGAGCGCAGGTTGCGGGAAGAGAGCTGTTCGATATCGCGCGCGTCGATCCGCTGCGCGTTTATGTGAGCGTCCCGCAGGCCTACGCGCCCAACATAAAAGTTGGACTGAAGGCGAACGTTACGCTGCAGGAATTTCCTGGGCAGAAATTTGTGGGGACGGTGGCGCGCACAGCCGAGGCCATCGATCCGGCGACGCGCACACTCAACACGGAAGTCGATGTTCCGAATAAAGACGGAAAGCTGCTGCCGGGTTCATTCGGGCAGGTGCATTTTGCGACGGGAACATCGGTTCCGAGGATTACGGTTCCCGTGAACGCGATGCTGTTCCGCGCCCAGGGACCGCAGGTTGCGGTGGTGGATAAGGATGGCAAAGTTCATTTGCGCCCAATTAACATTGGCCGCGACTTCGGAGCTACCCTGGAAATCCTCGGCGGTATAGAGCCCAGCGATCAGATCATCATTAATCCTTCCGACTCACTCGAGGATGGTCAACAAGTGCACGTCAGCAAGCAGAGCGGAGGAGATGCGCACTCGTGAAGCGTTCGTTCCCTATCAGCACTGGCAAATTGAAAGGCACTTGGGTCATCGCGTTGCTTATGGCCTGTGGCCTGGGCGGCACTCTGGGTTGCACTGTTGGGCCGCGATATAAGCGCCCCACGGCACAGGTTCCCGATACTTGGAAGGGCGAAGGGCCGTGGCAGGCCGCCGCTCCTAAGGATGCGATTCCGAAGGGAGCGTGGTGGGGAATATTTCATGATTCGCAGCTCGACCGGCTAGAGCAGGACGTTCTGCAGGCAAATCAGTCACTGTCGGCGGCGCGGGATCGTCTGGCGCAGGCGCGAGCGCAGGCGCTGATTGCATCCTCGGCTTATTTGCCCGTGGTCAGCACGGATCCGAGCGGACAGCGTGTCCGTCTTTCTGGCAATCGTCCGCTCGAGGGCAGCACTGGTCCGCTCACGCCCGACACCGAGAATGTGTTTACCGTTCCGTTTTCCGTAAGCTACGAACTTGATCTGTTTGGACGGGTGCGTCGCACTCTGGAAGCGGCCAATGCTTCCTTGCAGGCGAGCGCCGCTGATCTGGAAAATGTTCGGCTGGTGTTGACCGCCGAGCTTGCCGCCGATTATTTCAATCTGCGCGAACTCGATCGGGAAGCTGGGGTGGTAAAGGAGTCGGTCGAAATTCAACAAAAAGGAATGGACCTGGTCAATCATCGCCATGAAGGCGGAGTTGCGAACGGTCTGGAAGTAGCGCAGCAGGCGGCGTTGCTCGATTCGACGGCGACGCAGCTTCAGCTCGTGCTGCAACAGCGCGCGCAATATGAACATGCCATCGCGGTGCTGACGGGCAAAGCCGCGGCGGTTTTCAGCATGCCCGACGAACCGTTGGATGCCGTGCCGCCGGCGATTCCGACCGGAGTTCCTTCGGAGATTCTGGAGCGCCGGCCTGACATTGCCACAAGCGAGCGCCAGATGGCCTTTGAGAATGCGCAGGTCGGCATTGCAATGACCGCCTTCTATCCACATATCACCCTCTCAGGCGGAGCCGGCTGGGAAAGCCGCGATATTGGGACATTGTTTAGCGGCCCCAGCGCGTTGTGGTCGCTAGGCGGAGATATTTTGCAGCCGATCTTTAATGGCGGCCGCAATCGTGCCAACCTGGCGTCGAGCCGCGCTGTGTATGACGAATCGGTCGCGAACTATCGCGAAGCGGTGCTGGAGGCGTTTCAGCAGGTGGAAGACGGACTTTCAGGGCTGGCAATGCTGGATCAGGCGGCAAAGACGCAGCAGGCGGCGGTGGCCGATTCGCGGCGGGCGCTCGAACTCGCCAACAACCGTTATGTGGGCGGAGTTACAACTTATCTTGATGTGATTACGGCGCAATCGACGCTGCTGAGTAACGAGCGGCTGGCGACGCAGCTACTTGGCCAGCAGATGACCACCTCTGTCTATCTCGTGAAGGCGCTCGGAGGCGCGTGGGACGCTTCCGAAATTCAGCATGAACAAGTGAGGCCTGCGCTGGTGCAGGCCGTCCAGCAGTGACTCGGTTGCGCAGGCATTTAGGCTCGGATTAAAGCAAACACCCCGCCATCCGGAGAGGGCCGGCGCCGAGAATCTAGTGCCTGGCTTGGCCGGCGGCGGCGCCGAATGTCTGCTCTTGACCGGCCAGGCGCGAGCGAATCTCTCGCTCCGCCATCAACCAATCCTGATTTTCGCTGCCACTTTCGGGGCCGCCAGTTGCCCTGCGCTGGAGGTAGAGTTCGTAGGCGCGGCGGCGAATCTGGTCTTCCAGATTGAGATTCAGATTTATGGGAACGACGTTCGCCGGTTTCCCATTCTTTGGAGCTTCTTTGGAAATTTCCTTGCCAATTACGGGGGCAACCTGCACTTCGGCAGGCGGAACTGAGCCCACGGTTTTCTTGCTGCGAGTGGTGGTCGTGCTTCCGTTTGTTTTTCGAGGCATACAGTACTCCTTACAGATACCCAAATTCAGAAATGGTCTTACCTGGTAAATCAGCGACATACAGCCCTCGATAGTCGCTGTCCTTCAAGTGGCAACGATTATGTACTTAAATATAACGCGAACGGTTGTGGAATTGTGCCGCGAATCGCCTGAAATTAATGAATCCGAACAATCGAAGACACCATTCTCGAAACGATGGGGCGGGTGGAAGGCGTGTACAGCTGCCAGTACTCAAGTAACTTGTTGAAAATTACTCTTACCTTCAACATGGAGGAGAATTCGCGGGCTCTACCTATGTCATCGTCGTCTACCGGCAGTCAAGGGAGCGGAGTAGCTGTCGCCAAGGCCAGCCTGAGCGATTTGGAGAAGATGATTTCCGAATCGCCGAGTTCGGACCGAGTCAGCCTCAAGCTCGCCCAGATCTTGCGTGTGCGCCGCAGCGAGGTAGCTCTGCTTCGATTGGACAAGGGCACTCTGCGGTTTATCTTTCCGCCCGAGCTACGTTCTGCTGGCGTGCTGCCTTTGAGCGGTTCGGCCGTTGCCGCGCGGACAGCAGCGACTCGCACCTCTTTTATTTCGAATTCTTTCATGCGCGTAAAACATGTGAGCTTGTTTGAATCGGTCAAACTGGGGGCGGCGACGCAGGAAGAAGATCGCAGTCAGGACCAAATGCCAATTCAGAAGATCATGTCGGTTCCGGTCGCGCCGCAAGATGGAAACGTGATTGGAGTGGCGCAGGTTTCGCGAAAGGGCCTGGATGCTTCGGGCGCAGGCGCCGACTTCACGAATGAAGACCTGAGACTGCTGGAGCGGGCGGCGGAAATCCTTGCCCGCATGCCGTTTATGCAGGAAGGCGCGGAGATCTAACAATTTCCGATTGGAACTGTGTGTTTCTTGAATCCTACGCAATGCTTTAAACTGCCTGACCCGCGCAAAATCCAGAGGCCCAAGCCCACTGAAAATTGTAGCCGCCGAGTTGGCCGGTAACATCGACTACTTCACCGATAAAAAATAGGCCGGGCACTTTCCGGGCTTCCATGGTCTGGGCGGAAAGTTCATTGGTGTCGACGCCGCCAGCGGTGACTTCGGCTTTTCCGTAGCCCTCGGTCTCTTCGGGGCTTACTTCCCAGTGATGCACTTGCTGCTCGGCTTGGGCGATAACTCGATTTGAGTTGCCAGTCAGGGGATGAACCTCGAGCCAGCGATCAGCAAAGCGGCGCGGTAAAACTTCTCTGAGGAGCGTTTTCCAACTTAAGGGATCACGGTTGTCATGCGCGAGGAACTCGGCGGCGAGATCGCGGCCGGGCGCAAGATCGATGGAGATGGGCGCTTTGCCGTCCCAGTACGACGAGATTTGAAGAATGGCAGGTCCGCTGATGCCACGATGGGTGAAAAGCATATTTTCGCGAAAGGCTGCCTTCGTACTGTGATTCTTATTGCGAGTCGCGCGACGCGTAGAGGCAATCACGTCGATGGCGACTCCTGCCAGGTCGCACCAGGCTTCGCGGTCGCGGCCGCTGAAGGCTAGTGGAACAAGGGCGGGGCGCGGCGGCACGATCTTTAAACCGAATTGCCGCGCCAGGTCGTAGCCGAAGGAAGTGGCGCCGATCTTCGCGATGGACAATCCTCCGCTGGCAACGATCAGGCTTGGCGCGGCGAAGGTTGCATCTTCCGTACGGACGGTGAATAGGTCACTTTTCTGCACGTCCTTTATTTTGGTGTTGCAGCGGATTTGGACTCCAGCGTCGCGGCATTCTCGCGCAAGCATAGTCGTGATTTCGCTGGCCGCGCGATCGCAGAACAATTGACCAAGTTTTTTCTCGTGATAGGCGATGCCGTGCTTTTCGACCACCCGGATGAAGTCGGCCGGAGTATAGCGCGCCAGCGCGGACTTGGCGAAGTGTGGATTCGCCGAGAAAAAATTATCTGGGCGCGTGTGCAGGTTGGTGAAATTGCAACGTCCTCCGCCGGAGATGAGGATTTTCTTGCCGATTTGATCTGCGCGTTCGAGCACCAGGACGCGCCGCCGGCGTTTGCCCGCTTCGATGGCGGACATCAATCCCGCGGCGCCGGCCCCGAGGATGATGACGTCGTAAACCTGATTGTCGCGGGAATGATTCAAGCAGAAATCAGATTAGCAGGGCAGGCCACCGGCGGCTGCCGCGAAGAGATTGATATGGGCCCAATCTTGACCGGCGCGACGGCCTGCTATCATTTCCGACGTGGCGGCGCGCGGAAAATTTATCACTTTTGAAGGACTTGACGGCAGCGGCAAGAGCACGCAACTGGAGAAGCTGGCGCGTTCGCTGCGCCACCACGGGTATTCGGTCACTGTCACTCGCGAGCCGGGAGGCACCCCGGCGGGCGAAAAGATTCGCGAGGTGCTGCTGCACTCCGCTACTTCGGGGCTTTCTCCATTTACCGAGATGGCGCTCATGTTTGCCTCGCGCGCGCAGCACGTGCACGAAATTATTTTGCCTGCGCTCGCCGAAGGACGCATCGTGCTCTGCGATCGCTTCACCGATTCGACCGAAGCGTACCAGGGTGGAGGGCGCAAACTGGGCACGAAGCCGGTGCTGCAGTTGCACCAGATTCTCTGCGGCAATTTGCAGCCCGACCTGACGATTCTGCTGGATAATGATGTGGCATTCAGCGTCGAGCGGGCGCGGCGGCGTAATCTTAAGCGCAAAGCGGGGCGTACGGAAAAAGAACGCGACGAGAATCGCTTTGAGCAGGAGAATCGTGCTTTTTTCGGGCGCGTGCGTCACGCCTATCTGGCGATTGCCCATCGCGAGCCGCAGCGAGTGCATATCGTGAACGCGCGCGGTACTCCAAGCGAAACCCATGCGGTTATCAGGGAGTTGGTGAGAAAAAAAATAAAGCTGTAGCACATGCGCCGTTCGTCCTTCGCTATTCGGGTGGAGCGAGGCGGCGAATTGCGAACAGCCGGCGGCGTTCTTTATATGCCCTTTTCTGATTTTGCTGGTAATCCGGAGATTATCCATCGCTTGCGCGAGATGCTGGCGCACAGACGGATGCCGCATGCGGTCATTCTTTCCGGCGCGCACGGATCGGGGAAATACACGCTCGCTCTTATGCTGGCGCGGGCCATGAACTGCCTCGAACGGCCGACGACTGACGGCTTGCCCGATTTCTGCGGGCACTGTTCGAATTGCGCTCGCATTGCGCAATCAGCCGACCTCGATGCGCGCTTTGCTGAAGCGGTCGAGGCTCGTGAAAATCTGCGCGACACGGATAAAAAAGAAACGCGCCTCTTCGTCCAGACTCATCCCGATGTGCTCATCATCCCGCCGGATCCGCCGCAGATGATGATTAAGGTCGATCAGGTTCGCCACGTCATCGATACGATTTATTACCGGCCCGGCGAAGCTCGCGAGCGCGTCTACATTTTCACCAGTTCGGCGTTTATGAAAGAGGCGGCTAACTCGCTGCTCAAAGTTCTGGAAGAGCCGCCCGAGTTTGCGACCATTTTTCTGCTCACCGAAAACGCCGGAGAGTTGCTGCCTACAATTCGCTCGCGGTCGATGACCTTTAATCTGGGAGCGATTGCTTTCTCGGAGATCGAGAGCCGACTCGCCAAGCTTCGACCGGATTGGAATGCGCGGCAACGCGCGCTGGTTGCGCGTCTCAGCGAGGGGGCAATCGGACGCGCTTTGAGTTTCGACATCGAAAGTTATGTGGCCGCTCGCAGCCACGCCCTCATCATGTTGAAATCGGCCATCTCGGGAGGCGACCATACTGAGTTATTTAAAACCACGGAGACGTACCGGGCCGGCGCCGACGGACGCGAGAAAATCGACAATCTCCTCCGCACGCTTTATTCGTTGCTCGAGGACATAATGTTCGTGCAATCGGGTGCGCCGCAACTGGTCCGTAATACGGATATTCTGGGGGAACTCAAGAAGATGGCGGAAGCGGCGGACTTCGACTGGCTGCAGCGTGCGGCCAACGGCCTGGGCGAAGTCGAACGTGGCTTGCGGCGGAATCTGCTGCGCTCGCTCTCGCTGGATGCCTTTGCGACGGCGCTCGAACGCGTTTCGTAGGCGGATTCGCCGACGGCTTGCCGGCTTGTTACTTGCACACCAGCTAGTTACTTGCACTAAAGACACTGCACAAAATATTGTCATCGCCTGCCTGCTGTGATACCGTAACCCTCAGTTCACACCTCTGGTTCCAATAGTTCAGGCTTAAGTGTTGTGGTAGATTCTGCCCGCGCGGGGCGCGCAGGTGGTGCGATTTGAAAGATGCGCTAGAGTCCATATCAGCTGAAGCAACGGCAGAGCAGGAAAGCTTTGCGAATCGCAAGCTGATCCGGCCGACGCTCAACCGCGGCCCGGAGCACGGGCATAATAGCCACGGCCCCAACCACCAGCCTGCGGAAAGAAGAGATCGGGATCGGGATCGTGATCGCTCGGCCGCGCCGGGCAAGAAGACGCCACCTACCGAACAGACCAACGCCGAAAATTTTTACTATCAGAAGCAGATGCAGTCGAAGACGCCGATGGTCGTGGTGTTGCGCGACGGCGAGGAAGTCCACGGCTATATCGAGTGGTATGACAAGAACTGCATCAAGTTGAACCGAAGCGGCTCGGCAAATTTGATGATCTACAAGCCCGCGATTAAGTACATGTTTAAAGAAGGCGAGAACGGGCGAAAGTAGCTGTCAGCTATCAGTTATCAGTCGTCAGTTTTCAGTTTCTTAAACTTTCTCCTGGAACCCTCGTACTTACCATCGCCATGCCGTCGCGGGCCGACGGCGTGGAAAGAACGATGCACGTCGTCTAGGGTTACTTCATTGCTTTCTCAACACTTTCCAATCGCGCTCGCGCATCGCCGAAGTTGGGCGCGAGTTTCAGCGCATTTCGATAAGCCTCCGCCGAGGCTGCTAGTTGACCTTTTTCTTCCAGAACCCGACCTTCCCAGTAAGCTGCCACCGGCGATGGTGAAATCTGCGCCGCCTGCTCAAAATCTTGCAAGGCGGCATCCAGTTTGCCTTCTTCGTGTTCGATCAGGCCCCGGCCGATTCGACTGTTTTGCTCATAGGGGTTCAGCGTGATGGCTTTCGTGAACTCCGCTTGCGCGTCGTCGCGCCGCCCTAATTGGTTGAATAACACGCCCAGATTGTTGTGCGTCTGCGCGGCTTCGCGCTCGTCGGGTGCATACTTCAGCGCGAGCTGGTACTCCTGCTGCGCGCGAGCGAGGTCATTCTGACGATGGAATAGCGTGCCGAGGTTATAGTGAGCGGCGGCGAATGGGGGCATCAGATGGATGGCGCGCTCCAGGTGCGGGGCGGCCAAGTCTGGGCGGCGCAGTTCGATCAGAGCCGATCCCAGATTGCCCTCGGCGATCGGATTCGGTCCGGTTACTTGAAGGGCGTGGGCGAAGAGGCTGTAACTGTCGTGCCAGTATGTGATCTGGCTGTGCGCCGTCACCGCGTAACCGGCGAGCACGGCCAATGCAATGGCCGCTTGGGCTGCGCGTCCGAGCGGAATCCCCTGCGCGGCCTCGGAAAGCAGCCAGATGAAAATTACGAACAATCCCCAGAGCGGAAAGTACGCGTAGCGGTCGGCCCATGCCTGGCGGCCGACCTGGACGATGCCGATCACGGGCGCCAGCGTGACCAGAAACCACAGCCAGCCTACCGGCAGATAGCGGCGTTCGCGGTAATGCCAGCATATGGCCGTGATGGCGATGAGAATGACGGCTGCGGCCAGCACTTTCCAGAGGGCGAGCGAGGCTTCAGGATGAGGATAAAAAACGGCGAGGCGCGACGGCCATACTGCCTTATCTAAATAAATAAAATAGGAGTAGATAGCATTCTTGACGCGCATTGCCAGAGGCAGAAATTCGGTCGAGCCGAGCGCGCCTCCGGCACGCTGCAGGTAGACCGTAATCGCGGCGCTGGCGGCGGACAACGCTAGTAGAGGAATCTTTTCGAGCACGAGCGCGGAGAGTGGCGTCTGGGGAAAGCGTTGCAGCGGCCAGAAATCGATGAGCAGGAGCAGAAACGGGAGAGTGATCGCCATGGGCTTGGCCATCAGCGCGAGCGCGAAGAGAAGCGCAACCAGCAGATAACGACTGGCTCGCGGCCTCTTCACGTACCAGCCATAGGTGGCTAAAGCCAGAAGCAAAAAGAAAGTGCAGAGAACGTTCTTGCGCTCCGCGACCCAGGCTACGGATTCGACGTTCAGCGGATGGACGGCGAAGAGAGCGGCAACGATGGCACTGCGGCCGATGAATCCGGTCGCCTTGGCAAGCAGAAGGAACAGCAGCACCACGTTGAGGGCGTGCCAGAAGACGCTCTGGGCGTGGTGCCCCGCGGGCTTCAGCCCAAACAGTTGCACGTCGAGCATGTGCGAGAGCCACGTCAGCGGATGCCAATTGGCTACCGCGGTGGAAGTGAAGGCCCATGCCACGCTGTGCTTAGTCAGGCCTTGCTGAACGTGGAAGTTCGAGGTGACATAATCGGGATCGTCGTAGTTGACGAATCCGCTGCGCAGGGCGGGGTAGTAGAGCAAGAGAGTGCCGAGGAAGAGCAGAAGCGCGATTAGGGATAGAGTAGTGCGACGGTTCGGCACCATTATTTTTTAGCAGACACGGCGGGAGCGGAGATAGTCCTCAATCGATGTCCGACCAGGCTGAACCGCAAGGGCGCATATTGATGATCTACAACCCTGCGATTAAGTACAAGTGCGATAGGGCGGGAGAGCAAAGAAGGCGCCCGCCTTGCGCTAAAGCCTTGAATACGCTTTGATAAACCCCATGACCATCTTCCACCGCCACTGCCTGCTGTGGTTCCTCGTCTTTTCGTCGGTCGCCGTGAGCGCCGGCAAGGATTCCCCAAAGCGCAAGTATCTTCTCTTCGTCGGCACATATACTGAAAAGGAGAGCAAAGGTATTTACGCCTACAGCTTCGACGCGGCATCCTCTGAACTGACTCCGCTGGGCGTAGCGGCGGAAACCAGCAACCCCTCATTCCTCGCGATCGACCCGAGCCGCCGCTTCCTTTATGCGGTCAACGAGGTCCAAAAATATAAAGATGCCAAGAGCGGAGTGGTAAGCGCTTTCGCCATCGATGGTCAGAAAGGCAAACTGCAACCGCTGAACGCAGTCGCCTCGGGCGGAGCCGACCCTTGCTACATCTCATTCGACAAGACTGGAAAATACGCGCTGGTAGCCAACTATACGGGAGGTAGCGTGGCCGTATTTCCGGTCCAGTCCGATGGCCGCATCGGCGAAGCTTCCGCTTTCGTTCAGCATGTAGGCTCAAGCGTCAATCGCGAGCGCCAGGAAGGTCCGCACGCGCACTGGATCGAAACTACCCCCGACAATCGTTTCGCGATCGCAGTCGATCTGGGCCTTGATGAACTGCTGGTTTATCGCTTCGACGCAAAAACCGGGTCTCTCACGCCGAACGATCCGCCCTACGCCAGGCTCGATCCCGGAGCGGGCCCTCGTCACCTTGCCTTTCATCCCAATGGCAAGTTCGTCTATGTGGTAAATGAATTACAGTCCAGCATCACCGCATTTGCCTACGATGCCAGCCGTGGCATGCTGGATAAACTTACGACAGTTTCAACTCTTCCGAAAAACTTCTCGGGGGGCAACGACGCCGCCGAAATCAAGATAGAGTCGAGCGGAAGATTTCTATTCGCCTCCAATCGCGGACACGACACCATTGCCGTCTTCTCCATCGACGGCAAAACCGGCGCTCTAACTCTGGTAGATGATTTTCCCACCCAAGGCAAAACCCCGCGTAATTTCGAAATCGACCCCACTGGCAAGTTCTTGTTTGTAGCCAATCAAGATACGAATAACATCGCGGTGTTTCAGATCGACTCCAATAGCGGCCGACTGAGCCCTACGAAACAGACACTCCAGGTACCCTCACCCGTTTGCCTGAAGTTCATGGTTGTCGAATAGGAACGAGCCGGCTGCTTGAGAGGTTGTATCGCCCAAACCGCTTTTTGGGGTCCCGGTGTCGGCCACGCACAACGCCGCTACAATTTTGGCAGCACGATCCCCTTCTGCGCCTGGTATTTTCCTTTGCGATCTTTGTAGCTCGTCTCGCACACTTCGTCTGACTGGAAGAAGAGAATCTGGCATAGGCCTTCGTTGGCGTAGATCTTCGCGGGCAGCGGCGTGGTGTTTGAGATTTCGAGGGTTACGAAGCCTTCCCACTCCGGCTCGAAGGGGGTGACGTTGACGATGATGCCGCAGCGGGCATAGGTCGACTTGCCGACGCAGATGGTTAGCACGTCGCGGGGAATTTTGAAGTACTCGACCGAGCGCGCCAGCGCAAACGAATTCGGCGGCACGATGGCGACATCGGCATTGACGGTGACGAACGAGCGCTCATCGAAATGTTTAGGGTCGACGATGGTGCTGTTGACGTTGGTAAATATCTTGAACTCGTCGGCCACCCGCAGGTCGTATCCGTAGCTGGAGACGCCGTAGGAAATCACTCCCGCACTCACCTGCTTCTCTGAGTACGGATTAATCATGTCTTGCTCTTGCGCCATGCGGCGGATCCAGCGGTCACTCTTGATGCTCATGAAACTCCTTAGGGATTTGTGATGGGATAATCTGTATCGGCTGGTGGTGTCATCTTACGAGACAATAGGCAGGGTTGACAATCCGCTCTATCCCCCTTAGCATCAATAACTTGAGGCAGGCAAATCCTGGGGAACGGGAGACGGCGCGTGATTAAGCTGGACATCATCAACGAAGTGGTCAACCGCACCGGGATCACCAAGACCAAGGCGGAGCTTGCTGTCGAGACGGTTTTTGAGAGCATGAAGAAAGCGCTCTCGACCGGCGACCGCATAGAGCTGCGCGGCTTTGGCGTGTTCAATGTGCGTCCGCGGAAGACCGGCATTGGGCGCAATCCGCGGACAGGGGCTGAAGTTTCTATTCCCCCGGGCAAGGCCGTCCGCTTTAAACCTGGCAAGGAACTGCAGTCGATCGACTGATGCAATTGCAGAGGTCAGAGGTTAGATTGCAGAGGTAAAACCTGCATGCTTCTTGACCTCTGCCATCTGACCTCTGACCTTCCTGAACCTCTGACCTCACTCGGGCTTTGCAGGTAATATTTAGACAGGCCCGAATGTCCGAACCGACTTACACTTCTCAGCCCAGCGTCGAATGGGAGCAGCAGGCTCAGCCGAGTGTGTGGGTCATTCCGGCGCCACGGCCGCGATGGTGGCTTTACGTGCTGTTCTTGGTGCTGACCATGTTCAGCACGCTGGTGGTTGGGGCGCGCATGCAGGTCAACTTCCTGCGCCACCTGCCGGTTTTTTCGCTGAATGACGACCCGCTCTCGCTGTTTCCTATTGGATGGATCATCCAACATCCGGCGAACCTGCTGATGGGCCTTCCGTTCTCGCTGACGCTGATGTTTATCTTGTTTGCGCACGAGATGGGACACTACCTCTACGCGCGCCATTATCGCGTACATGTTACTCCGCCGCTGTTTGTTCCGTGTCCATATCTCAGCCTGTTTGGAACGCTGGGCGCTTTTATCCGCATCAAGAGTCCGATCCCATCGCGCGCTGTGCTGTTCGATATCGGGATCGCTGGACCGTTCGCAGGATTTATTCCCGCGTGCGTCGCATTGGTCTATGGCCTTTCGCTCTCGCGTCCCATTAGCGGCCCCGCGGAACCAGCACTCCAACTCGGATTTCCTCTCGCCTTCGATCTAGCCGCGCGCCTGCTGCACATTGTTAAGCCGCTTTCGACGCTTTCGCTTCATCCCATTGCCGCCGCCGCATGGGTCGGAATGTTTGCCACCGCCCTCAATCTGTTGCCGGTTGGCCAGCTCGATGGCGGCCACATCGTATTTTCTATCTCGCCTCGCTGGCATCGTACGATCTCGCTGGCCGCGATTTTTGCGCTGGTGCCGCTCGGAAAATACCTCTGGATGGGGTGGTTCATCTGGGCGATGCTGCTCATTTTCACCCTGGGTCATCCCAATGTTCCCCGCTATCCCGATGTCTCTGGCCGTCGCCGAATACTGGCGGTTGTCGCAGCGCTCATCCTAATGCTGACCTTCACGCCAGCGCCTATTAAGGAAGGTTCGGGGCGAGATGTCTGGCGACAGATCTCGCCAGAGATTGGGCACTGGGTGCATCGCAAATGATGCGCAATCTAGAATCTCGACTCTTCTGCCAGCGACCAACGACTACCGACCGTTCTCACATCAGCCACACCGCGTCGACATCCACTATCACCTGAGTTCGCGGAATCTTTCTTGCCGCGGCTTCCGCCAGCATCGCTCGCAGGAGCGTGTTCATCTTCTCGCGGCTGGGAGATTTCAGAATGAAGTGATAGCGATAGTCGCGCTTCAGGCGCGTGATTGGAGCGGCGGCCGGGCCTAGCACGCGAATGCCTTCATGGCGCGTTTTCTCAAACCAGCGGCCCAGTTCGCCTGACCAGGTGAGCGCTTCGTCTAACTTCTCGGAGCGGATGAGGACATTGGAAATCGCGGAGTACGGTGGATAGTGCATCCAGGCGCGGAACTGCAGCTCTTTTTCGTAGAAGCCAGCGAAGTCGTGGTGGGCTGCAAACTGCACCGCGTAGTGATCTTGAAAATAAGTTTGCAGAATAACTTTTCCCGGAGACTGTCCTCGACCGGCGCGGCCTGCGACTTGCGTCAGTAATTGAAATGTTCTTTCCGCCGCGCGGAAATCGGGCAGGCCGAGGGCCATGTCGGCTCCGATTACGCCAACCAGCGTCACGCCGTGGATGTCGTGGCCTTTCGCGATCATCTGCGTGCCTACCAGCATGTCGAGGGCGCCTTCATTCAGCGCGTTCAACGCGTGCTCGAAATCTTCGCGGCCACGCACCGTGTCGCGATCGAGACGCCCGATTCGTGCCTGCGGAAACATGCCATGCAGCAACTCTTCCAGCTTCTCCGATCCCGTCCCGACGAAGTAGACATACTCGCTGCCGCAATGTGCGCATTTCTCTGGGATGCGCTCGACGTGGCCGCAGTAGTGGCATTCCATCTTGTGCTCGCGTTTGTGGTGGGTCATGGAGACGGCGCAGTTTTTACATTGCAGCGTCTTGCCGCAGGCGCGGCATAAGACGACGGGAGAGTATCCGCGGCGGTTGAGCAGCACCATGACCTGCTCTTTTTTTTCGAGGCGCTCGCGGATCTCGTCGGCAAGTTTGCGCGAGATTACCTGCTCCTGGCCGGTCTCCTGAAATTCCTGCCGCATGTCGACGATCTCGACTTCGGGGAGCGGGCGCCTTTCGACGCGGTCGGGCAACTCGATGAGCGCGTATTTGTGTTTCTTCGCGTTGTAATAAGACTCGAGCGATGGCGTTGCGGAACCTAGGACGACGGCCGCTCCCGCCATTTTCGCTCGCATGACGGCAACGTCGCGTGCGTGGTAACGCGGCGTTTCTTCTTGCTTGTAAGACGAGTCCTGCTCTTCGTCGACGATGATGAGAGCGAGATCGGCGACCGGGGCGAAGACGGCCGACCGCGTGCCTGCGACCACTCGCGCCTCGCCGCGGCGAATGCGATGCCATTGCTCGGCGCGCTCGGCATTGGTCAGGCCGGAATGCAGGATGGCGACCTCGTCGCCGAATACCTGATGGAGATCGGCCGCGACTGCCGGAGTCAGGCCAATTTCGGGAACCAGCAGAATCGAGGAGCGGCCCTCCTCCAGCACCTGGCGCATGCACGCGAGATAGACGGCTGTTTTTCCTGAGCCGGTGATGCCGTGCAGCAGCAGGCCGCCGAACTTGCGCGATGCCACGGCTTCGCCGATTTTTGCGAGCGCTTCTTTTTGCGCCGCGCTGAATTCGAATTCGAACGGAGACTGGCGCGGCTTGAGCTTTGAGGTTGTGAAATTTTGCGGCGCATCAACGAGCTCGATCAACCCTCGCCGCACCAGGGTGCTGAGGGTGGTGCGTGGAATATCCAATCGGCGAAGAGCTTCGATCGGCAAACGGCCGCCCGATGCGGCTAGTGTCTCGATTAGGGTGCGCTGATTTTCGTTGAGCTTTCTATCGGAGCGCGCCGCTCGCCCTTGATCCCTCGCCTCGGAGGCGTCCCGTGTCGACTCCTCCGCCTCGATCAGCACCGCGACTTTTACCAGACGTGTCGCATCCCGCGCGACTGAAACATCTTCGCGCGCGATCCATTTCTTGCGCACCATGCCGCCCAGCAGCGCTTTTGATACTCGCGCAGTGCCGCGCAAACGGGCGTCGCTTACGCTCTCGCGTTCCGCCAGGTAATCGAGGACACGAAATTCGACGAGTTGTTCGTGTGGAGTACGCTTCGACTGCGCCGGGGAGCCCGACATTCCGGCCAGATGCAGCGCCATTCGCCCTTGATCGGTGATGCGATAGACGATCGAGCGCTTGAACTCGGCGGAGAGCGGCAGCATGGTGCGAAATACTTCGCCGAGGGGCGCGAGATAATAGTCGGCAATCCACTTTCCAAGTTTCAGCAGTTGCTCGTCGAGAACCGGCGAGAGGTCGAGCGCTTCGATTACCTTTTTGGTTTTAACCTGCGGCGGACGGTCATGCAGCTCTACCACAATGCCCGACAACCGTTGCTGCCGAAAGGGCACGAGCACTCGTCCACCCACGACCGGTTCCATGCCCGGGGGGATGGAGTAGGTGAAGAGCATGTCGAGCGGCACGGCGAGAGCGACGTCGCAGAAGAGGGGCATTTACGGGGCTGATCAAATCCTACCGCATTTCCGAAGTACACTAAGGCGCACACCGAGGGGTAGGCAGCCATGGCGAAGCGGAAGAAGGCATTTGCGGTTCACGCGGGGGAAATTCTTAAGACTGAATTCATGGAGCCTATGGATCTGAGCGCCTATGCGTTGGCGAAAGCTCTCAATTTTCCCGGTATCTATGAGGTTGTCCGCGGAGACCGGGCCATCAGCGCCGACACTGCGATTCTCCTGGGGAAGTACTTTGGCCTGCCCGCCCAATTTTGGCTCAACCTTCAGAACGATTACGATCTGAGAGTGACGGAGGCTAGGGGCGGCCCATGGAAACACTACGATTAACCGATCACCTGGGGAGCCCTGTTCGGGTTTACGCTGGATTCGGGAGTCGGGTATTAGCGAAACTGATCGATGACGCTCTTATCGCAGTCTCACTCTTGATATTCGATCTGGCCCTAAGATCGCCATTTCTTCTCGGACGCAGCGAGCAAAAGCGGGCATCAATCGAAGGGGTTATCGTTTTCCTCGTATTTTGCATTTACTCCGCTCTGATGGAAAGTTCAAAGTGGCAGGCCACCTTTGGAAAACGCACAGTCGGAATTGTTGTCATGGAGGTTGACGGCAGCAGGCCTTCATTCGTACGCTCCCTGTTACGAGTAGTCGTCCAGTGCATACCGATTGGATATCTATTGGCCATCTTTAATGCTCGTCGGCAAGCCCTTCACGATATTGTGGCTGCTACCGTCGTCGTGCCGGGCACCTTGTAGAACACGCTTAATTTCCGCGTTCACTTTCTGACTCCGAGAGAACTCGGTCGCCGTGGGAAGGTGGATGTGAAATCACCAGAAAATGAACTTCGGCGTCCGAGTTATTTTTCATCTGGTGCGGAGTTCCGGCGGGAATCCAAATCCCTTCGCCGGTGCTTAGAATCATCGTTCGTCCGTCCACTTCCATCGCAGCCTTGCCCGCGAGCACGTAGAAGAACTGTTGCGCGTGACGATGGAAGTGGCGAACCTCGGCTGCGCCCGGGGGCATGCGCTCCTGAATGACGCTTAGCTGCGGATTTTTTACCAGGTGCCAACCATCACAGCCCTTACCCCAGGTGTAATGCGCGGCGGTTGCTTTGCTGATCGCGTTGATATCCATACGAGTTGCTGAATCCAGATTTCCATTGACGCTGCGGGCTATGCCCGGCTGGGCGGCCGAGGGTGGCCGTCCCTACGTGTTCTTAGCTGGCGGTTTCATTCCCAACTCTTTCATCACCATCTGCAAATCTTTCCATGCCTCGCTCTTTTGCCTCGGATCGCGCAACAGAAATGCTGGATGGTAAGTGACTGCCAGCTTGCATCCATTCCAATTGGGATCGTTGCTTCGCACGCCTGTCGGCTTGAAGTCATAGAAACGTCCGCGCAATTGCATCATTGAAGAGCTCATCGCGAGCAGAGTTTTGGCGGCGGTGGCTCCGAGAGCTACGATTACTTTCGGTTTGACGACGGCGATCTGACGCATCAGGAACGGCGAACAGGTGTCGCATTCGTCGCGTTCGGGCGTGCGATTGCCTGGAGGCCGGCACTTCACGATGTTGGCTATGTATACATCCGAACGCTCGATGCCCATGGCCTTGATCATGTTGTTGAGCAGTTGTCCGGCGCGGCCCACGAAAGGCTCGCCCTTTTCGTCTTCATCGGCGCCCGGGCCCTCGCCGACGAACATCAGGTCGGCCTTTGGATTTCCCACGCCAAAGACAATTTGCTTGCGTCCCTGTTTGTGAAGCACGCAACGCTTGCAGTCGCCGAGATCCTCGCGGATGATCTTCAGCGCCTTGACCGGGTCGCTGACACTCTGCTCGGGCTTCAGCGCGACTACGTTGAGAACACCCTCTTCAACTTCGCGCGGAACCGCGACCGCTGTGGCCTTGCGTGGACTCATCTCTTCTCCTGGGTCAGGCGTGTGTACCGATATGCTGATTGCTTCTTCGTCGACAGAAATGCTCGTCGAAACTTCGCCGCCGCTTTCCGATAAGGGCCGCCGGTAAAAATCGTAGATCCCCATTTCGTTGTAGTAGCGGATGCGCGCCGCGAGGGCGCGGCGAAGTTCAGGGTCAAGCGTAGAGGGCATTGCGGATAAGGATAACAATTTTTCACCACGGAGACACGGAGGCACGGAGAAAAGAAACCTTTTTGATAAAAAGGATCGTTAGCGAATTGGTACAGCGCTGCGCTTGCGCAGTTTTACCACTTGGTCGAGGACGCGGTACGCGACTTCCCACTTCGAGGTTTCGGGAACCTCGACTACTTCGTTCTGAGAGATGATGGTGACCGCGTTGCGGTCGGAGTCAAATCCCACGCCTTCGCGCGAAACATCATTGACTACGATTGCGTCGAGCGATTTTGACGCCAACTTTTTGCGGGCGTTTTCCAGTACGTTCTCTGTCTCGGCGGCAAAACCTACTATGATCTGCGTCGTCTTACGGCGACCGACCTCCGCGAGAATATCTGTGGTCGGCTCTAGTTCGAGGGTGGTCTCGCCCTTGCGTTTTATTTTTTGCGGCGCTACGGTTTTTGGACGGAAGTCGGCCACCGCAGCCGTTTTGATCACTACGGTCGTTTCGGGGAGCGATCGCAAAACCGCCGCCAACATTTCTTCCGCGGTCTCGACACGCGTCAGTTCCGCCGCTCCGGGAGCTTCAATCGATGTCGGCCCGCTAATTAGCAGGACGCGCGCCCCGCGACGCAGGGCTGCTTCGGCGATGGCGTAACCCATGCGCCCGCTTGATCGGTTGGTTAAATATCGGACGGGGTCGATCTTCTCCCGTGTCGGACCGGCAGTCACCAGGACGGTTTCACCGGCGAGATCCTGCGAGGCGCCTAGCGCTTCCATGACGGCGGCGACGATCGATTCGTTCTCGGCCAGGCGTCCGGCGCCGGTCATGCCGCAGGCTAGGTAGCCTTCGCCCGGTTCGACGATGCGGACGCCGCGCTTGCGCAGAATTTCGAGATTCGCCTGGGTCGCAGCGTGATTCCACATGTTGACGTTCATGGCGGGAGCCACTACGACAGGAGCGGTGGTCGCCAGGTAAAGGGTGCTCAGAAAGTCGTTGGCGATTCCCTGGGCGAAGCGGGCCAAAACATCGGCCGTCGCCGGAACTACTACTAGCGCATCGATCGCCTGCGCGATCGCAATGTGTTCAATCGCCGATTCAACATTCGGCGCGTTTCCGGAAGCGGAGCCGAACATATCGGTGATTACTTTTTCGCCGGAGAGCGCGGCGAAGGTCAGCGGGCGAATGAATTCCTGCGCCGCGGGAGTCATTATTACTTGCACGCGAATGCCGCGGTCTTGCAGAAGGCGCACGGTTTCCGCTGCCTTATAGGCTGCAATGCCACCGGACACGCCGAGTGCGATTTTCATAGGAGGAAGCAGGCGGACAGAGATTCAAGAACCCCGTGCCCGCCTACAGAATTGATGCCGCGACCGGCTGGGGGATGCAGCCGCGGGTTCGGCGGTCTACGCGTCTTCCGCGAAGACCTTGTTCAGGTTCTCGGTGGCGGCCACTACGGCTAATTTCGGAAGTTCCGGAATCAGCCATTTGACCTTGCCAGCTTTGATTTCATCCTGCGCGATGCGGCATGGCTTGCGCGAGCCGGTATCGATGACCGGCGGCGCGCCGCCTTGCAGTTGCCGTGCCCGCCGCGCCGCTACCAGAATGTAACGATAGTTGCTGTCGAACCCTTCTACCAGCTTCATAAGCTCTCTCCCAAGAACTTTAGTTGCCTTTTGCGGTCTGCAGGTGAAATGAAGCCAAAATCGGCTGCACTATTTCTCGCGCCTGATCAAGCCGGCACGCCTGTGCGGTTGCCACTTGTTTCGCTTCTTCACCGGTAGGTCGCGTCCCGCTGCGCAATAACCTTTCGGCCAGCACAATATCCTTCAGTTGGTCAGAGGATTGCTCCAGCAGGTTGTTTACTAGAATGTAGTCGTATTTCGAGTAATTCTCAATCTCTCGTCGGGCCGTGTCCAACCGGCGACGGATGACCTCCTCCGAATCCGACCCGCGGTTGCGCAGCCGGCTCTCCAGCGTCTGCCAGTCGGGCGGAAGAATAAAGATGCTCACGGCGTCTGGAATCTTACGCTGAATCTGCTCCGCTCCCTGTACATCGATATCGAGTAGCAGATCGTTTCCGTGCTGTTCGGCCTCGAGCAGAAAGCGGCGAGCCGTGCCGTAGTAGTTTCCGAAAACATCGGCGTATTCCAGAAACTCATTGGCAGCGATCATGGCCTTGAATTCTTCTTTGGAGACGAAAAAATATTCCTTGCGGTTCTGTTCGGTTCGCCGCGCAGGGCGCGTGGTGTAGGAGATGGAGAAGTCCAGATTGCGAACCGTCTTGAGTAGTTCGGCTACAAGCGTGGATTTGCCCGAACCGGATGGCGCAGAAACAATGTAGACAATACTCATTCGAGGTTCTGCACCTGCTCGCGCGATTTTTCGATTTCTGATTTCATCAGGAGGCCCATCTCGGTGACTTTCAATGCTTCACCCGCGAGGCCCGAGGTTTTCGAAAGCATGGTGTTGGCTTCGCGATTCATCTCTTGTAAAAGAAAATCCATCTTCTTGCCGACCTCGCCGCCCTGGTCGAGGAGGCCGAGAAAATGTTTTACGTGAGCATTCAGGCGAACCAGCTCTTCCTGTATGTCGCTGCGATCGACCAGCACGGCCACCTCCTGCAAAATCCGTTCTTTGTCGACCTGCGCGCCGAAGAGTTCCGCCATGCGCGCTTGCAAACGCTCTGAATAACTGCGCAGAATGGTGCTGCGGTGGGCGTCTACTCCGGCGGCGGCTTTTTCCAGATTCGCCATACGGGAACGCAGCTCTGTGCTGATGCTACGGCCTTCCAGTTCGCGCATTTCATTGAGGCGGGAGAGCACTTCTTCCACCCGCTCCATCACCGCGGCTTCTAGTTCGTCTCCGGATTTCTCGGCGCCGGCGTCCATGGCGCCCGGCATTCTTAGGACTACATTGAGATCGGGTTCGCCTTCAATGCCGAATTCGTCGGCGGCCGCGCGGAACGCCTGCACGTAGCTGCCGATCAGCTGGCGGTTGAGCGCGACTCCGTTCGTGCCGGAGCGATCGAGGTTCAGAATTATTTCAACGTGGCCGCGCGCCATCTTCTCTTTGAGCATGCGACGGAGCTTCATTTCCAGTGCGTCGGTATCGGAGGGCAGGCGGAAGTGAAGATCGAGAAAACGATGATTCACCGCTTTCAGCGACAGCGAAAATGCCAGTTGGGCGTTGACTTGCCCTCTTACCTGCGCGAATCCGGTCATGGAGCGAAGAGGCATAAGTGCCAGGTTTCAAATTTCAGAGTTGCAAGGTTGCAAAGTAAAGAGCCCGAGATGGGCAAACGCAGCTTAATCGCCAGTTTTGCATTTTTGATACTTTGAAACGCTGAAAGCTTGAAACTTTAGTTTTCATGCTTCGGCAAACTGCAATTCATAGAGCCGGCGGTACGTGCCCAACTTTTGCATCAATTCTTCGTGGGCGCCGATATCGCTGATGGTTCCGTTTTCCAGGACGACGATACGATCCGCCCGCCGCACGGTCGAGAGCCTATGAGCGATTACAAACACAGTACGCCCAGTCATCAGATTTTGCAGTGCCGATTGCACGAGGGACTCCGACTCGCTGTCGAGCGCAGAGGTTGCTTCATCCAGAATCAGAATCGGAGCATTTTTCAGAATTGCTCGAGCTATCGCGATGCGCTGGCGTTCTCCGCCGGAAAGCCGCACGCCGCGCTCGCCAATCATGGTGTCATAGCCGTCAGGAAGGGCGCGAATAAACTCATAGGCTCGCGCGGCCCGGGCTGCTTCTTCGACTCGCTTCTGGGATACGTGCGGCTGGCCGTAGGCGATATTGTTCCTCACCGTATCGTTGAACAAGACGGTCTCCTGGGTGACAATGCCGATCTGTGAGCGCAGGGAATCGAGCGTCACTTCGCGCACGTCTTGATCGTCAATCAGAATTCGCCCGCCGCTTGCGTCAAAGAAGCGCGGGATGAGGTGCACCAGCGTGCTCTTGCCGGCGCCGCTCGATCCCACGACCGCCAACACTTCGCCAGCTTTTACTTCGAGATTAATGTTGTGCAACACCAGCGGCGAGTCATCGGCGGGATCGGCATTCGAGCTGGAATAGGCAAACGACACGTCGTCGAATCGAATGGCGCGCGCGAATTTCTCCATGCGCTTCGCGCCCGGATTTTGACGAACTTCATCTTCCATATCCATGAAACGGAAAATTTCCGATGAAGCGCCGACCGCCTGCTGGAAATTATTATTGAATTGGGCGAACTTGCGGACTGGGTCGTACAGCTTGAAGACGGCCACGATGAAGGCGAGAAACGTTCCCGCCGTGAAAATGTGGTGGTTGATTTGATTGCGGCCCATTAACAGCAGCAGGGCGATCGCCACCGAGCCGAGAATATCCATCAGCGGAGAACTGATCGCGAACGCAGCCACGAAGCGGAGATTCGCACGGAACAACCGGCGCGCAGCGGCACGGAAGCGCTCTATCTCCCAGTTCTCCATGCCGAACGCCTTGACGATACGATTGCCGGTAATTGTCTCGTGGAGTATGTTCTGGATTTCGGCGAGTTTGTCCTGTCCTCCCCGTGTCGTGGTGCGCACCTGGCGGCCGATTTTTTTCGAGGAGTAGACAATGACCGGGACGAACAGCAACAGCACCCACGCCAGCTTGCCGCCTAGCAAAATCACGACGGCTGCGGTAAACAAAAATGTGAAAAACTGTTGAAGGAATTCCGCCAGCACGCTCGACATCGCGAATTGCACCTTCTCTATATCGTTGACAATTGTCGAGAGCAGCGTACCGGTGGTGTGTTTGGTGAAAAACGCCGCCGAACTTCGGAGGATCGCGTTATACAAATCGTCACGCAGATCGGTGATCATGCCAAATCCGGCATAGTTCACGAGGTAAGTTCCGGCGTAGTCGAAAATGCCTTTCAATACTGTGGCAGCCACTAGCGCGAAGGCCACCATGGTCCAGGGATTTTGGAAGTGCGAGGGAATCAGTTGCTGGAGGTCGAGATAACGAGCAGTGCCTGGCAGCCGGAATAATTGCATGGTTCGGCCTTGCGACCCGGGATTCAGCACGCGATCGAAGATGGGGCCAATGAGCAGGACCCGGCCGGCATCGAGCAAACCGACCAGCGCCATTAAAGTCACAGAGGCCAGAAGCGGCCACCAGTAGGGCAGAGCGTAGTGCAGCAGGCGTCTGATGGGACGAGGTGGGCGGGACGGTGCGAATTTTACTTCGCTCTTTGCGCCCGCCACTGACGAGGTTGCCATGGGTATCAGGAGATTGTAGAAAAACTCGTTGGGCGCGCGGCAGTCTCCCTCAGCGGCTAAAGCCTGTACTGAAAGGAAACCATTATCGCAACGGTGAAACGCTGCGCCACCCAAGAGCCGAGGGCAAGCGAGTTTTTCAGCAAAACTGTAAGGCCCAATTCTACATGCTCGCCAGCATGAAGCCAGTGACCGACATGCGGAGCGGGCATCGGAGTGAGCTTTGACCTCGGACTTTACCTCGGATTTTACTTCGGACTATCGCGATGTACGACTTTCACTTTATAGCCCGCCTTCCGTAGCCGTTTGCTTACATCTTCGGCGATCATTACGGAGCGATGCTGTCCGCCGGTGCATCCGAAGCTGATGGTGAGGTAGCTCTTGCCTTCACGGATGTAGTGGGGCAGCAGGTAGACCAGCAGCGCGGAGATGCGGTTGATGAACTCCTGCGTCTGCGGAAAGGAGCGGATGTACTTGGCTACGCGGGGATGCCGCCCGGTGAGGGCGCGAAACTCCGGCACGAAATGGGGATTGGGCAAGAAACGCACATCGAAGACGAGATCGGCGTCGTCGGGCAATCCGTGTTTGTAGCCAAAACTCACGCAGGAAACGAGTATCGTCTGCTGGCTGCTGGAGTGCTGTTTGAAGCGGTCGGTCAAGTGCGCGCGCAGTTCATGGACATTAAATTTCGAAGTGTCAATGACCAGGTCGGCGAGCCTGCGAATCGCCTTGAGATGGCGGCGTTCAGCGCCGAGCGAGGCGCGAACGGTCGTGCCTGTACCCAGCGGATGCGGCCGGCGTGTCTCGCTGAAACGCCGCAGCAATGCGGCGGTGGTCGCCTCAAGAAAAATTACTTTTGTCGGAATGGTGCGCTTCACCGACTTCAGGATGGCGGGCAGCTTCTCCAGCTGCGATCCCTCGCGCACATCGACCACGAGGGCGGTGCGCGGGATTTCTCCCGACTGCAACGCGAGTTCGGCGAAACGCGGGATCAGTTCCACCGGCAGATTGTCGACGCAGTAATAGCCGAGATCTTCGAAGGCCTTGAGAGCGGAAGCCTTGCCCGATCCGCTCATACCGGTGATGATGACCAACTCCGACGCGGCGCGCGCCTCGGCCTTGTGCCCGCGAGATTTTGTCGCGGCGTGCTTTGCCGGGTGCGCTGCCTTCTTTAACTTGCTGCGGAGTGGCATGCCGGAAATCTTAGCATTTTAGAGAGGATAAGAAGCCGTAAGGGCAGGTGAACCGACTCGATACGACCGGCGCGCAGGTTACAGCGGCTTGGTTCTCAACGTTCGGGCTGGAAATTGGTGGGCGCAGTAGGATTTGAACCTACGACTTCCACCGTGTGAGGATGGCACTCTACCGCTGAGTTATGCGCCCAACGTTTTCTATTCAAACAGTTGCAGCGGTTCCAGTCAACCTTATGGAAGAGCGACGGTATCTTGTTTCGGCGCGCGGCTGCTACTTACGCAGCCACTTGCGCCGCGCCGGACAGTTCTTCGAATTCTTCTTTTGTTAAGTGCAAGGAGGCCGCCGCGATGTTTTCCTCGAGATGTTCGATGGACGAGGTTCCTGGAATCGGCAGCATGATTGGAGAGCGTTGCAGCAACCAGGCTAGCGCGACCTGGTTCGGCGATTTTTGTTCTTTTTTCGCTACGCTATCGAGAACCTCGCCTGCTAATTTGCCGGCTCCGAGTGGGAACCATGGGATGAATGCGATGCTGTTGCGCTCGCAGTAGTCGACGACATAATCCCATTCGCGGTCGGCGAAGCTGTAGCGGTTCTGGACGGAGACGATGGGGACGATCTTGCGGGCCCGCTCGATGTGTTCCTGGGTGACATTCGAGAGGCCGACGAAGCGAATCTTGCCTTGGCGCTGCAAATCGGCCAGAGTCTCGACCGATGCCTCGAAAGGCGTTACCGGATCGGGCGCGTGCAACTGGTAGACGTCGATACGCTCGACGCGCAGGCGTTTAAGGCTGCCTTCAATCGCCTTGCGGAGATGATCCGGCGATGCGTCGTGGGTCCATTGATCGGGCCCGGGGCGATGCCATCCGCCCTTGGTGGCAACAATTAAATCTTTGGGATACGGGTGGAGCGCTTCGGCGATCAACTCTTCGCTGACGTTCGGGCCGTAGGAGTCGGCGGTGTCGATGAAGTTGACGCCGAGTTGGACGGCGCGGCGCAGAACCGTTAGCGCCCCTTTGTGATCCTTGGGAGGACCCCATATTCCTTTGCCAGTTATGCGCATGGCTCCGAAGCCGAGGCGGTGGACTGGGGCTTTGCCGCCTAATGAAACTGTGCCTGCCAAACTTGCCGATAGGTTTTTCGTGGTCATCGTGACCTCCAAGATAAATCTGCGAAATTAATTGTCTATTCTTTGTGACGTCTAAACGGCGCGCTGAAAAAAACACATTGGGCGCTCAGCAGTATCCCTCAGCGGCCTAGCCTGTATCGAAAAGATATCCTCCATGGATTGGCATGCGTTGCACGGCGATACAGAGTATAAGCGCGAGAAATGCGGCCAACTCCTGATTGTCGCAACCGGATCTCCTCCCTAATCTTGTAGATGAGTGCGCCAGTCGCAAGGAGTCAAAATGACTAGAATGTTTTCTCGACCTTTAATATGCCTTGCGGTAGCGGGATTGATGACCTTTGCATCCGCCCAACAGAATCAGGGTTCGACGGGAACCAGTTCGTCCTCATCATCGTCGATGGGAACCAGCTCAAGACTTAGTGCCGGCGACCAGAGATTTATCAAAGAAGCAGCCGAGGGAGGCATGGCCGAAGTGGAACTTGGCAAACTGGCCGTGCAAAAAGCATCCAGCGATGACGTGAAACGATTCGGGCAGCGAATGATTGACGATCACAGCAAGGCCAATAACAATTTGAAACAAGTCGCCAGCGCGCTAGGAGTTAACTTGCCCCAGCATCTCAGCGCTAAGGACGAAGCGACGAGAGAGCGGCTCGCGAAGCTCTCGGGCGATCAGTTTGATAAGGCCTACGTGAGGGATATGGTGAGGGATCATAAGGTCGATGTCGCCGCCTTCCGAACGGAAAGCAGCACAGGGCGCGATGCGTCGCTCAAGAGCTTTGCTATGCAATTGTTGCCCACCCTGCGCGATCACCTGAAGAACGCAGAAAACATCGAACCGAAGGTGCTGCAGGCGCGAGCCACAATGGCGGCTAAGTGATCGCAGTAACGGGGGTGCTTGTGGCGCAGCGGCCCAATCCTCTGCGGTCTTCTGAAAAACTCTCGGAACTGGCTCGAAGGTAACCGCAGGCGCTAAAGGCGCGGACGCATTTCCGAGGACTCATGGCCGAGTAAAACTCGTGCCCTTCCCGAATCCCGATTCGAATGGGGTAAGCCCGTTCCGGTGCTTGGCCTTCGGCATTCGCCGAGCCTCTTGACCGCATTCGCGCCTCCCGATAGCCTCTTTTTATCGCCCTTTCATGGCTACTTCCAACACTCCCGAGGATAAGCCCGTAAGCGATTCACGGGAAAACACTTCCACGCGCCCCTCAGGGCCCGAAGATGCGCAACTTTCCCGGCAGCGCGGGGTTCGTAACGGTGTGAGCAGTGTGGCCATCGATCGGGGGCTGCTGAGCGGCGGGCTGCCGAACTTTCCCGGAGCTCCGTCAGGAGCTGCGCTCTCCCAGCCTTCGCCCACGGGCACGGCGATTTCCATCGAACCTGGCTCCGATGTCGATTTGATGCTGCGGGTGAAGGCTGGCGATGAATCCGCCTTTTCGGGCCTCTTGCAAAAATATCGCCGGCCGATGGTTGGGTTCATGTACCGCTTCTGCCACAATCCAGCGACGGCGGAAGAACTGGCGCAGGAAGTGTTTTTGCGGGTGTATCGATCGCGCGGCACTTATGAGCCGAGCGCCAAGTTCACGACCTGGCTCTATCGCATTGCGACCAATCTGGCCGTGAATAACGCGCGCGACACGCGGCATGAGCGTCCGGAGAACACGGTTCGCCTCGATGAGCCGGATCAGGACACGGGGACGACGCCCGACTTGGCCGATGAGTCGCTCACGGTTGAAGAGCAGATGCTGAAGCAAGAGCGGCTGGCCGCGATCCGCAGTAAGGTAAATGCTCTGCCCGAACGGCAGCGTCTTGCAGTCATTATGCATAAGTATCAGCAGATGGATTACCGCGAGATTGCGGGTGTTCTGAAATTGAGTGAGTCTGCCACCAAGTCGTTGCTGTTTCGCGCCTACGAAACATTGCGCGAGCAGTTGAAAGAGTTTGTTTCGGGGAAGTAGAGGAACGCAGTATGAATTGTGAAGAAATCCGCGAACTGTTGCCGGGCTTAGCCGCAGGCATGGACGCTACCACGCCGCCGGAGGTTGAGAGACACATCGCATCCTGTAACGGCTGTGCCAGGGAATTCGGCGAATTGCAGAAGACGATGGCGCTGCTTGATGAGTGGCAGGCACCCGAGCCGTCACCTTATTTTGATACTCGGATGCAGGCGCTTCTGCGCGAGGAAATGGCGCGCCCGCAGGCAACGTGGTTTCATTGGCTGCGGCGGCCGGTTTGGGCTATGTCGATGGCTGCCGTGCTCTTTGCCGGTGCGCTGACGGTTGGACTCAGCAGCAAGTCGTATTTGGTTGAGATGGGATCCATTCAAACCAGGCCGCCGGTTCCGAGTCTGCCGGTGCAGCCGGGAACGGCGGTTGGCGATTTGCAGGCGCTGGACAGTAATCACGACTTGTATGCCGATTTCGATATGCTCGACGAGCTGCAGGTACAGGACGATGTGACCGCGAATCCGTAGGAGTTGCTGCAGAGGTGCGCCCCGCCGCATCTCCGCAGTGGAGGAGTGGAGTAGAGTTGGTTTGGCAAATCCGCCGGGACGAACAGGGACAACGATGTTGGGCCAGGGGAAGATTGCGCGCTGTCTGGTAGCCGTTGTGCTGCTGGCGACGGCGTTCGCCCAAACCCAACATCCACAACCACCGCCAGCGGACGGGCAGTGGCATCATTTTTCAGACGGCGGCTCGAATGCCGGCCGTCCGAACGACGCTCGTCCTGATGAACGTCCTAACGAACGTCCGGCGCAGAATCAGCCAGGCCACGCGGGAAATTGGCTGCGCCGCTATAAGGACCTGCCGCCCGCGCAGCAGCGCCGAGCCCTCGAGAACGATCCGCAGTTCCGGAGGCTTCCGCCGCAACAGCAAGCCCGGCTGCTGCAACGGTTGCAGCATTTTTCCAGTCTGCCTCCGGCGCAGCAGGAGCGAATTCTCAATCGGATGGAAACGTGGGAGCACCTGACTCCTGACCAGAAGAAGCGCGCGAGCCAGCTCTTCCAAGATTTCAAGCAGCTACCTCCTCCTCGCCGCCAGGCCATAAATCGCGCCATTCGCGATATGCGAGGGCTGACGCCCGATCAGCGCGATCGGCTGATCAACTCCGAGCCATTCCGGCAGGCATTTTCGCCCTTCGAACGACGCATTCTGGGGGGAGCGGCTCACCTTCCACTCGCTCCGGGCGATGTCTGGTGAGAGTATCGCGAAGGGAATTCTGATAGGCGAGAACGCCGGCAGGCGGGATCAATGAAAATGCGAGACAGCGCCTGGTCGCGCCGCGCAACACTCGTACTGGCAATCCTTCTACGCCGGAATGAAATCCCGGTGAAGAAGAAAACCCGAGCGCTTCCGATTGGTCGCGCTCGGGACTGATTTACTGATTGGTGACGTAGGCGAGGAAATAGGGCGCCGCGTCGCTGTTCTCGTTGGTGGGAAGCGCCCCTTTCACTCCGATTCGAGTTTGATCCCCATAGAGGAACCAACCGCTCAAAGCGCCCGGGGAAGTAGCCTGCCCGAGGCCGCTGATCTTTTCATTGTTGGTGTCGAGCGTGAAATAGATAGTGAAGTAGTAATCGTCGAGCGGCGAGAGCGCCAACTTGACGGTGTCGAGCCGAATAATACAGGGATTGGTGGCAGAAACCGGCTGCACTGGGCAAACAGATGTGCTGGTCAGGTTAATGCTTGGATCGGAAATAGCACCCAGCGTGAGTTTGGTGACCTTAAGCACTGTGCTGCCGTTCCGCGGCGTTTCGTAGAGCACCATGTTGCCTATGTCGGCTTCGGAACCGCCAGTGAATCCGATGTAGAGAGCGGTTGTGGTGGAGGTTGCTCCCATCAGCGACGCCCCCGGAATCAGAACGAACTCGGAGAGGCCGTCCCAGGATTGACCGCCAGTGCTGGCGAGCGTCCCTTGCCCCTCCGTCAAATTGGCCAAAGCTATGGCTGGAGACGGCTCCTGCGCAAAGGCGCTCAAGGCCAGAACCGTCATCATCAGCATCGTGGTTATCAGCATCACGGTTGCGAGTTTGCAGAAATTTTTCATCGGGAATCTCCGTTGTTTCTAAATTGAAATTCAACCTGCTGCTAAGTGTCAGTGGATCGATGCTCGGCTCATGCAACCTTTCCCTAGTTATTCATGACGTACATGAGTGAGTAGGGTTGGCCGCTAAAGTTCAGGGTGCTCGGAATCGTCTCACCGACGGTGAGCTGGGTTTCGTTGCCACTAATGTAGGTACCCCGCAGGCTGCTTTGCTGAAATTGGGGCGCGGTGAGGCCGATCGAGTTATTGTTCGAGTCGCTGGCAGTAAAGTACACGGCGAGATAGTAATCGGACAGCGCCGAGAGAACGATTTTCGTCGGATCGAGGCGCACAATGCAGGGATTGAAGGTCGATATCTCGATCACAGGACAGACCGTCGCGCTCGCCAGGTCGATCATAGGGTTGGAGATTCCACCCAAGGTCACGGGCGTTACAGCGGTAATGGTTGAGCTGCCTCGCGCCGTCGTATAGAGGACCATATTGGTGATGTCCGCCTCGGCCCCAGCGGTGAAACCAATATAAAAAACAGTGGTCGTGCTGGTGATCGGGATCAGCCCTGCCCCGGGAATCAGGGACACGGTTGAATAGCCGCTCCAACTGGTGTTGTTTCCGACTGGTCCGGTCACGCCCCGTTCCAGGTTTTCGGCCTTGGTGGCGGAAAAGCTATACGCCGAGACAGCAAACATCATGAGGGTAAGCGTTGCGAACTTGAAAATCGTTTTCATTGGGAATCTCCCCTGTTCAAAATGTTGATTCAGTGTTCACGTATGTCGGTGGAATGCGTGCGCCGTGTGGCGCGGCCCAATGCAACCGGACCTCTAGTTATTCATCACGTACATGAGAAACGAAGGGCTCCGATTGGCCGCTCCGGGAATGGATTGACCGGTTGTGAGACGGCTATCATCGCCGCTAAAGTAGGTTCCCGCCAGGCTAGTCTGATTATTGGCAGGTTGTGTCCCGGCGATGCTGGAATTGTTTGTGTTACTAGTGAAATAAACCACGAAGTAATAATCGTTCGCTGGAGAAAGGGCGAGCGACACGGGGTCGAATCGCACAATGCAGGGGGCGGTCGAAGAAGGCGCCACCGGACACACCGATGTGTTATTCAACATGATGCTCGGACTGGAGGAACCGCCCAGAGTCACGGGGGTAACCGCGGTTATCGTCATGCTGCCGCGGGCGGTGGTGTAAACAACCATGTTGCCGACGTCAGCCTGGGTTCCAGCGGTGAAGCCGAAGTAGAAGACAGTGGTTGAGCTGGCGATCGGAAAGAGTGCCGACCCAGGGACAAGGCCAAATACCGAATAGTTGGCCCAACTGCTATTGGTGCCGGCTGGCCCGATTACGCCTCGCACCAAGTTCTGAGTCGCGGTGTTTGGCTTTGGCGTAATACTTCTTTGCGCAAAGCTGGATATAGTGGCCGCCAACATCATGAGAGTCAGCGTCGCAAACTTACAAACAGTTTTCATGAATATCCTCCCTGGTGAGTGGTGGAGCTAATTCTGGTACAGGTATTAGCGCGCATCCAGCCGTCTTAATAGAACCAGAGTGGAGATATTTCTTGAGCCTGCGCCTGAAACGCGCGGCTCAATCCGCTTCCAGTTTCTCGACAAGCTGAACGATTCGCCTACCCACGACCTTCTTGAAAAACAGCGGCCCGGGCACCGATGGCAGGGGAGGACGTCGCATTTTGGCGTGCGTCAGCGCCGGGCAAGCAGGTCGAATCGCATTTAGATTTCTTATTTGAAATCGGCTTGGATCGACTGCCGCGCAACATCATACCATCGCTTTACCATCACTTGTCAGCACGCCCTGAAAATAAATTTTGCGGCTGTGCAAACTTCTGCGCAAGAGTAGTCAAGCTTGCAAGAGACTGCGAATGGAGGTTCACTGCGAGTTTGCCGGGAGGAGTGTGATCATTGTGCCGGCGCGAAATTCCGATTTGTCGCGGCGCGCGCACAGGCGAAGACGGCTACGGGAGCGAATAATCGAAGGTCCAGGTATGTTTACCCTGAGCGTCAATTTGGATCATGAGCGAGCCAGTGAGTCCGATCAGTTCTCCGGTCCCGGAATTAGGTATAACCGTCACACTGAGGTCGCCTGCGGAGGGGGCATCGCCTTTCATCATGCTGGCACGGTGCGCGAAGGTGAAGCTGCCCTGCCGGCCGTTAAGCTTGCCGGTCATGCGTTCAATTGCAACGTAAGCCATGGAGCCAGTGCTCGCGGTCGAGCCGGTGATCATTTCTCCATGACTGACGCCTTCGAAGTCACCGTGCCAGGTCTTTTCGGACGTGAGCCGAGCGATGTCATTGGCCTTCTCGAATTCGGTTGCCTCGGCGGGAGTCATCTTGATGTCGAAAGAACCTTTGGCATGGAGCACGTGCATTTCCTTCTGGACCGCGACAGTCTGGGCTGTGGCATTCAGCGCGAGGCTCATCACAGCCGTTGCCACCGCGAATCTCACTCTCATATCGTCACCGAAATGCAACTTTTGGAATGCTGGATCCGAGTTGGATTCACCGCCGAATGAGAGCCATAACCCATCCCGCGAGAAAGACTCCGCCGACGAAAAGAGCGAAGCAGTAGAGGCCGTACTTCACTTGATCAATTGTCGAATTGCGCTGGGTGATGCCGAAGACGATGGAGGCGAAAAGCGCAAACACCACTGCGGCCGAGAAGTGCGACAAAGCGATGGTCACGGTTTCTTCCCCAGCGCAATGTGATGAGCGTCCGCCGCGGCAATGAAGTTTAAAAGGCCGGCGACAATCAGAAAGGTTTTGCCATAATCCGCTGCGGCGTTCGCCGCCATGACGTCGCCCCAATCCATGATGCGGGCGAGAATATAGAGCGCGCCTGAGCCAATGTCACCTACGAAGCCCAGAATGTCGAGAATATCGCCGCCATTCGGCTGGTAAATCCGTCCCTGCATGCCCAACCCGATGAGGAACATCGCCACTACCGAGATGAGGAGCAAGACGCCGCGTCCATAGCGCTTCAGCAGGAGATGTCCGCCGCCGGGAATCAGCCAGCCTACTATGGGCGCGACCACTGCCATCGTCGTCAGCGGATACTCGGACTCGGTCTTTATTGCCGCCTTTGGTGCCGCAGCATTTTTTGAGTTGGTGATTGGCTTGGCCATTCAGATGGTCACGATCTCTTTTTGGATTTTACCAGTGACTTCGGCGCTTCCCGGACGCACCAAGACATTTACTTCCAGCCGCACGCCGAATTCGGGCAGGTAAATCCCGGGCTCGATCGAGAATAAGGAGTTGGGTAGAACGCGGCGCTCGTCGTGAATTTCCAGATCATCCATATTGGCGCCGTTCGAATGCACTTCTGTGCCGATGGAATGGCCGGTGCGGTGGATGAAATAGTCTCCGTAATTCGCCTGCTTAATGTGGCTGCGTACCGCCCGGTCTACCTCCCAGCCGGCAATCGGCCGTTGGGCAGCGACGGCGTCCTGCACCGTCTTTATACCAATGTCGCGCGCGTCGCGCACAATCTTGAAGATCTCGCGCTGCCGGTCCGACGCGGCGTTGCCCACGAACCCCATCCAGGTGATGTCGTAGTAAACCGCGCCTGGCGTATTTTTCTTCGCCCACACATCGAGCAGAACGAAGTCGCCTTCGCGAATCGGCACGGGATGAGTGGCGCTCGGGCCGTAGTGCGGATTGGCGCCGTTGGCGTTCACGGCCACGACCGGAGGATCGTCAGTGACCATGTTTTCGCGCTGGAACGCCTCCATGAAAAATTCCTGGATGTCATGCTCGTGCGTGCCACCATTGCGCACGCGGCGGCCAATCTCTTTAAACGCCTCGGCGGTGACGGCATCGATCACATCACGCGCGGCGAAGTGCGACTTGATCTGCTCGTCGGTGAGAGTGGCTTCAAACTGCGCGATCAGGTCGGCCGCGCTGACGATATTCTTGCCCAGGCCGCGGACCATGTCGGCGGTTCCCGCATCGACCATGGAAATTGTGAAGACGCTGTTATTCGGCGAGTACTGCATGGCGACGTCGCGATGCGCAGCCAGCATCTGCTTCAGGCCGTCGAACAGTTCCTGCCATCCGGCATATTGTCTTTTCGTGCCGGGCAAGCTATCGAGATGCCCTGCCTCAATCTTGTGCACCAGTTTGGTGGGCTCGCCTTTGGCCGGAATCAGGTAATACCAACGTCGCGTCACCATCAGCCCATCGGGCAACCCGAGCACACGGTAGGAGATAGGGTCGCGATGATGATGATCGTAGAAAAGCCATGCGTCAATCTTGCGCTCGCGCAGGGCTTGCTGGATGGCGGATAAGTCCATATACAAACGGTTATTCTACACGACGGCTGACGAGCGAACCGTTTGACGCTTTTCCACTGTGCTCCGTATAATCCTTAGCGTCCATATCCTGATCATCACGCTTGGTGGTTTCGGCGTGAACAGGGCCGGGCGTCGTAGGCGCGGTGAGCGCTCGCTCCGCTGTTCAGGTCTATTTTCAGATGTGTTTTCAAGTCTGATAGCTGATAGGCTCGGTTGCAATCAGTTTCGTTGAGCCCAGCGAGCTGGAAGCTTCCAGCATTTCTCGAAAAATTCGAAGGAGTTAAAGGATCCAATGATGAAGATGTTTGCGCGCGTCACCATGGCCGTCGTAGTCGTGTCTGGCCTTTCCCTATTCGCTCTGGCCCAAGCCGATCCTCCAGCCGCTCCGTCGGCGGTTGCGTCAGCTCCCAACGCGCCCTCCGCCGCGGCGGCCGCTTCCAAGGTTACCGGCACCAAAGTCGGGACCATCAACATCGAACAGGCCATCTTTCTGTCGAACGAAGGACGCCGCGATTTTGAAACCCTCAGCAAGAAGTTTGAGCCCAAGCAGAATGAACTGAAGAGCTGCGCCGACGAAATCGACAGCCTTACTAAGCAGCTCAATACCCAGCAGGACAAGCTGAATGACGATTCGCGCGAAAAGCTGGTGAAGCAGATCGAAACCAAGAAGAAGAGCTGTGATCGCGCCACCCAAGACGCGCAAGAAGATTTCCAGAATCAACAGGGCGAAATCGGAAACAAAATCCTGACCAAGATGGCGCCTGTGATTCAGAAATACGTTACGGACAACGGCTATGGTCTGCTTTTGGATACCTCGCAACCCTGGCCGCGCGGCCCGGTGATTGTGTCGGGACCGTCGATGGACATCACGCAGCCGATCGTGGAAGCCTATAACGCTCAATCGGGCGTGGCAGCGCCGGCTCCTGGAGGTCCGACTCCGAAGCCAGCCTCCAAGCCGGCGACCCCTAAGCCCACTTCGACCACTCCGCCGAAACAGTAGCGACACCGCCGGCGGAGTTTCAGTTCCTGAATTCGAGTCTCTTTCTAGACCGCGTCACCGACGCGGTCTTTTTTATTTTCTCTACTCCGTTTTTCGCGCCGTAATCCACTTTAGTTCTGTCATCACCACATGGTGTCGGGATCAAATCGCTGCGCGCAGGTGTCTGTACTGGCAACGGGCCCGTTCTGGAGGACACTAAAATGTTCAGCACACTTGAGAGCACATGGGACGAGTCTTCCCGTCGCCGTGGATGGAGCACGCTCGCAAGCTTCACCATGCAAGCTCTCGCCTTGAGCTTGCTGCTCGCCGTCTCGTTACTGTGGGTCGGAGGGCCACCGCAGGTACGCTGGCTGCAACTCACGGCGCCCGCATCATTCACTCCGGTCGGGGACGAGCAGCCTGTGCGTGGAGGTCACACGTCCGCGCCTGTACGCAACTTCCGCCTCGATCAGATCATCGCGCCGCCATCGATCCCTACTCACATCGTGAATAACGGTGACGACAACTCCGTTCCCGCAGCGCCAGATTTTTCGTCCATCGACACGGGCGACATAAGATCGGGTCACGGCGGGGCTGATGTTGCCCATGGCATCGGAGACATGCCTGTAGTGATTCCGCCGCGGCCGGTCGCTGCCAAGCCTTTGATGGTTTCGCATCTCGCGGAGGCTAACCTCCTGCACAAAGTTCAGCCCATCTATCCGCCCATTGCACGGCAAGCCCGCGTTCAGGGCGCAGTCGAATTGCGCGCGATCATCAGCAAGACAGGAACCATCGAAAACTTGATCGTCGTTCGGGGACACCCGATGCTCTCCTCCGCCGCGATCGAAGCGGTTCGGCAATGGCGCTATCGCCCTTACTTGCTGAATGGCGAGCCGATTGAAGTCGAGACTGAAATCACGGTGAACTTTCTTTTGTCGGGCGGGTGAGCTAAGGGTGAACGTAAATGGTTGGCAGCAGAAGTTACCATCGGCACAAACATTGCGAGGCGCGCCCTCACTATAATTAGCCTGGTGAACGCTCCCCGCCCTGATTTGTCGCGAGTGCCCGAGCGCCGTTCGCTGATTCTTGACGGCCGGACCTGGGCGGAAGTTTCTCTGGAGGCGCTCAGGGAGAATTTTCACACCGTTCAAAAGCACATCGGCGAAGGCGTCACGATTTGTGCCGTCGTCAAAGCCGATGGCTATGGCCACGGTGCGATCGAGTGCGCCCGCGCTCTTGAATCCACAGGCGCGCTTTGGCTGGGAGTCACCGACGCCGCGGAAGGCCTGGCGCTCCGCAGCTCCGGGGTGAATGCGCGCATCCTGCTGATGACTGGCATCTGGAAGGGCGAAGAAGAGAGCATCGTCGCCCAGAATCTCACTCCAACCATCTGGGAACATTGGCACATTGAATCGCTCGAACGAGCCGCTCGCCAGCGCCATGGAGTTTTGCCCGTTCATCTCAAAATCGACACCGGCATGAACCGTCTCGGGGCATCGTTGGAAGCGCTGCCGCGCCTCTGCGAAATGTTAATGGCGAGCAAGCACCTGACACTCGAAGGAGTCAGCACGCACTTCGCGTCGGCGGAAGTGCTCGACGCCGAAGACGCTCGGCGGCAGATGAAGCGCTTCGAGGACGGACTCGCCATCGTGCGAAGTTACGGTCTCAGGCCGGGGCTGCTTCACATGGGGAATTCCGCGGCGATGAGCGCGCGGCCTGAAACGTGGAAGACCATGGTGCGTCCGGGCATTGCTCTCTACGGATATTCGCTGGCCTTCACCCGTGGTGGCGAGCCTGCGGCGATTACTCCGCTGCCGCTGCGCCCCGTGCTTTCATGGAAGACGCGAGTGCTGACGGTGAAAGAAGTCGCCGCAGGGGAAGCGGTCGGCTACATGGGAACCTTTGTTACGAAAGCGCGGAGTCGCATCGCAGTGCTGCCGGTGGGTTACGCGGACGGATATCCTCGTTTGTTGTCGAATCGGGCGCGTGTGATTGTGGGTGGCGAATATGCGCCAGTCGTCGGTCGCATCTCTATGGACTTAACCATCGTTGACGTGAGTGAGCTGCGCGATGTCGCCGTCGGAGACGAAGTCATCTTAATCGGCGCCACGAGCGGCAAGAGCGTGGACGCGGTCGAACTGGCGCGTTTGTGCGAGAGCGTGCCGTACGAAATTCTTTGTGGCTTGTCGCAGAGAGTGCCGCGGGTTTACATCGGTCTTTAGCTTCGATCTCTAGTGGTTTGCGCTTCGCTCCTGCTGAACTTCCATATAGCGACGCAGAACGGCGTTAATCGTTGTCTGGTAACCCCTCCCACGCCTGCGGAAGAAGGTAAGAACGTCTGGATCGAGGCGCAGAGTAATCTGTCGCTTGGTTCCCGGCCAGCGGATGGCGTGCTTGAAAAAAGCGGGGCCAAGTTCTGGAATCTCTGAAAGATCGATCTCCGAATCCTTCAGCGCATCAATCCGTTTCCAGTTGGTCTTCGACCGCTTCTTTGTACCGTTTACTTTCACGACGGGTTGCCTTTCTTAGCGAGATGATACGAATGGTCTCTGGTTCGCGTTCCGCGAACACGACAACCGCTGTCCGGCCGCGAATTGCGCCGATTCCGGCCCATCGACTCTCTCCGTAGTCCTCTCGCACGTCGGGCCAGAAAAGTAGAAAGCCACGAAACATCTCTTCCGCATCCGCAAAGTCGAAACCATGTTTTCTGATGTTCCGCCGGTTCTTGTTTTCATCCCACTCGAACCGATAGGCCGGAGGTTGTTCATTGATCTCCAAGGGCATAGCTAAGCACACCTTTCAAAGTGAGCTTTGCAAGCCCTCCGTTCTTCCGGGGTTCGAACGGCTTGGGCTTTGCCGTGTTTGCTTCGTTCGCTCCCCCGGTTTCTCCCCGTAAAGGTTTCGCGGTGTCCGGTCCGCGCGAAGTCATGGCCTTACGGCCGCCCCTCTATCCTAACTACGCGCGTCAGCTTGGAGTATGCCGTGTTCGTGGCATTGCAAGCACGATTACTGTAACTCCAATTGTAGCTACTGGTCAAGGTGATTTGTACTGCGATCAGATTGCGCGCGATGACTTTAGTTTGCGCCCAGAACGGTCTGATGCATCGTTTCCCCACTCGCTGTGCTCGTGAATGCTCTGTGCTCCGTCGTTTGCTATAGTCGCAAAAGAATGCCCTCGCGCTATGCCGAATGGATGTACGAGTGGGAGACTCGACTTACGTCGGTCGATAATAACCGCGTCGTGCGTCCGCTGGACTGGGGGCTTGATTGGACGCACGGTTGGCCGGGGCGCAACGGCGGTCATCCTGGAGAAGGCGGCGGACAGACCTCGCGCGATCTTCTCGACTATTTCTCGCGTTTCAATGATCGCATCATTCGCGAGAGCGACGAATTTTATTCTTATGCCAGGCCGACGGATTTTCGCCTGGAGCGGCGGGAAGTAAAAGTATTTAGCACACGCGAAGTTCCTGATCCGCGCCTGGAAGAAAAAGTTCGCGGTACCCACGCCGAGTTTCTGCGTTTCACCTCGCCGGTGGTGACGCCATTTCCGGAAAATAATCTGGTGAATGCACGTTGGTTTCCAGCGCGTGGCCGCCGCGCGGTGGTTGTCTTGCCGCACTGGAATTCCGATGCGATTTCCTATGCCAGCCTTTGCCGGGTTTTGAATTGGATGGGCATCGCGGTGCTGCGGCTGAGCATGCCCTATCACGACATACGCCGCCCGGTCGAGATCGATCGCGCCGACTACGCCGTTTCCGCTAACATTGGGCGCACGCTCGATGCCGTGCGCCAGGGCGTAATCGACGCGCGCTGCTGTCTCGACTGGCTGGAATCGCAGGGCTACAACCGGCTCGGCATTGTCGGTACCAGCCTGGGATCGTGTTATGCGTTTATGGCCACCGCGCACGATCCGCGGATTCAGGTCGCCGCTTTCAACCACGCGTCGACTTATTTTGCCGACGTTGTGTGGCATGGCCAGTCGACGCGACACATCCGCGAAGGCCTGGAAGCAGCAATCGATTTAGACAATCTGCGGCAGGTGTGGCGCGCCGTCAGTCCGATGGTCTACTTCGATAAATTTGCGCGCTGGCCGCGTCGCTCGCTGATTGTTTATGCGAAGTACGACATGACTTTCTTGCCGGAATTTTCTGAGCAGGTGGTTGCGGAATTCGAGAAACACCAACTCGATCACAAGGTCGTCGCGCTTCCTTGCGGCCATTACACCATGGGAGAAACGCCATACAAGTACATGGATGGATGGCAGTTGGTGAGTTTTCTCCGGACGGCGTTCGATTAGAACGTCCGTCCGAAGAAATTCAAATGCGAGCATGGAGCCCGCGATTGGGTTGCAACGATTACATCACGACGATGAGTGCAACCCGCACTCCGGGATGGAGCAGGTCGAAAAGGAAATACTCGCCGTCAATGTAATCGACGTAGCAGTCATCGGTGTAGGCCCAGCCTGCCGGCCATCCATCGGCAAGGATGAATGAGTAGCCGCCGTATGCGAAGCCCGGCTGGCCTTGAATTGTGGTCACCTGATGGATGGCAAAGTGGTGTTCGCGCCCAAAGCTGCCATGGAATTTGTCGTCGGGAATGTGGCCGCCACGCTGGCCGCCCGCGGCTTGCATATTCTGGCCGCCTCGTGCGGGAGCTGGATTGCCCTGCGCAGCCGGGCGAGCCTCATTCTGCTGTCGCGCCTTGTCGTCCTGCTGGACGGCTTTTTCTTCGCGGTTGTTGTCGTTTTGTTTCTCCGGCTTGGCGTCTTGTGGCCGCGCTGGTTTCGCCTCATTCGGCGCCGGTTTTGTCGCCTCCGGACGCTTCTCTTCCGAGGGTTTCGAATCGTCCTTTTGGTCCTGGGCGTAGATCCACCCAGTGGTTGCGAGCAACGAGCACAGCATAAACACTCTGACTACTTGAGCAACTCTCATAGATTCCTCCGTAAATTGCGTGCAAGCATTTGCTTGCCGTTGTGTGCAGCCTCCGGGCACTGCGACCTGCCACTTCCGCCGGAGTTGCGCGACGAGCTAGCGGCACACGATTTTCGATGTTAGGCGTGGATTCGCTCCGAATGAATCCATGCGCCGCTGTAGAAGTGTCGCGCCGGTCAGGTAGAGCCCAATGTCGCGGCCCTAGGGGCGTCCGCCAATACCAGAGCCGCTCGGGGCATTAGCGGCGGGCCGTAACCTGGTCCGAGATTCTGTCGTACTCGGCCTTGGACACGATATGCCGAGTCTCTAAATCGACAGCATCGTTATAAGGACGTCCCGCGATCACGCGATCTGCATCGTGCGCATTCATCCCAGGCAGGCTCATCAACTGATCTCGCGACGCCGCGTTGAGGTCGAGCGGCTTGTTGCGGTTCCATCCTTCGCGAACCCCTTCCGCCATGGCTTTGACGTCGCTCTTTGCTTCCGCCGTTGCTTCCGCGGTCTTCTCCCGCAACTCTTGCGGGCTTTGTTGTTGTTGAGTGCACCCCACGAGTGCAGCCAGCAGTAAAACTGTCGGCACGTAGCTAGATCTGAGGAAGTTCATTTTGCACGCTTCTTTCCGTCGCATTGGATGACATCTCGGGCCCCGCGGTTGGTGCGGACTGCAGTATCCCGAGTAAAATAAACTTCGGTACCCGACCTATGAAAAACTCCGCTATGTCCCGCCCGCTTTATGAAGCTGACCCGGAAATCGCCAGTGCCATTGACAACGAAGTGCGCCGCCAACATGAAGGCCTGGAGTTGATCGCTTCAGAGAACTTCGTGAGCGAGGCTGTGCTCGAGGCCGCCGGCTCAGTTTTCACCAACAAATATGCGGAGGGCTATCCCGGCAAGCGCTACTACGGCGGATGCGAATTTACGGATGTTGTCGAAAATCTGGCGCGCGAGCGGGCTAAGAAACTTTTTGGCGCTGAGAATGTCAACGTGCAACCGCACTCCGGATCGCAGGCCAACCAAGCCGCTTACGCCGCCGTGCTTCAGCCCGGCGATACCATACTTGGGTTGAATCTAGCTCATGGCGGGCATCTCACGCACGGGCATCATCTCAATTTTTCCGGAAAGACTTACAAGATCGTTCCCTACGGCGTTACGCGCGAGACCGAGACTATCGATTACGACGAACTCGAACGGATTGCTACGCAAGAGCATCCGAAGCTGATTATTGGTGGCGGCAGCGCTTATCCGCGGATCATCGACTTCGCCCGCATGCGCCAGATTGCCGATAAAGCTGGGGCGCTCTATCTCGTTGATATGGCGCATTTCGCGGGGCTGGTGGCAGGAGAAGCGCATCCCTCGCCGGTGCCGCACGCGCACATCGTGACTTCGACCACGCATAAAACGCTGCGCGGGCCGCGCTCGGGCATGATCCTGAGCAAGCAGGAATTTGCGGCGGCGATTGATAAGACGGTTTTCCCTGGAATGCAAGGAGGACCGCTAGTCCACATCATGGCCGCTAAGGCAGTTTGCTTCCTCGAAGCATCGCAGCCGAGCTTCCGCGACTATGCGCGGCAGGTTGTCGCCAACGCCAAGGTGATGGCGGAGACGCTGGCTGCGGACGGCTATCGCGTCATCTCCGGCGGAACCGACACGCATCTCATGCTGGTCGACGTGTTCGCGAAGGGAATGCTCGGGAGCGAAGCGGAAAAAGCTTTAGGCGAGGCGGGCATTACCGTAAACAAGAATGCGATTCCGTTCGATGTGAATCCTCCGATGAAGCCGAGCGGAGTTCGCATTGGCACTCCGGCGGTGACTACCCGCGGCATGAAAGAAACCGAGATGCGGCAGATTGCCCACTGGATTACCGAGGCGCTTAACCATCGCGCCGACGCAGCGGCGCTGGCGAAAATCCGCAAGCAGGTTCTGGGACTGGCCGAAGAGTTTCCGCTGTATGCCGAGCGACGCACCAAGGCGCAGGCGGAAGTACGCGCCTGATTCTTTCGTCAGCCAACTTTTATCACCCAATCATGGATTGTCATCTTGAGCAGAGCGAAAAGCTTGCCCTGAGCATGCCGAGGGGGCCGATGCAATTGCTGATCGCGCCAGAATGCATGGCGCGTCGTGAATTCCCTGTGTTCACTCGCTTCCCTGTGGTTAAATCCAAGCTGTGAAAGTAGCCATCGACATCCGTCGCATGACGGAATTCGGAGTTGGCACCTACATCCGCAACGTGGTCCGCACGCTCGCGCGCCTGGACCGCGACAGCAAATATTTTCTGATCGGATCGCCGGAGAAGGTGGCGGAATGCGGCCCGCTTCCGCCGAACTTCCACGCGGTGGCTCTGGCGGGCAGTGACAACACGGTCAAAGGCAATCTTGATTTCCGCGCGATCGTGCATCGCCTCAACTGCGACGTCGTGCACATTCCGCATCTGTTCTGGCTTCCGCGAGGCCTCGGCTGCCCCTATGTCATCACCGTGCATGACCTGCTCGAGCACATGTATGGGTCGCGCAACGCATCCAGCCTGCGGCGCAGTCTGCACTTTTATCTGACCAGGCGTGTGCTGCGCCACGCGGCACGTGTGATCGCAGTCTCGCAATTCACCAGAAACGAAATTGAAAAACTGTTAACGATTCCGGATGCGCGCATTGAAGTTGTGTATAACGCCATCGACGAGCGCTTTCTTCACGGACACGCCACCGAGGCCGATCGCGAGCTGATTGCGCAGCGCTATCTCGTGAACCATCCTTTTATTTTGTATGCCGGCGCAATTCGGCCTCATAAGAATGTGGTGCGAATCATAGAGGCATTTTCCGCGCTCAAGAGCGAGCTGCAAAAAAAAGGCCTGTTCCCCGATTTAAAGCTCATCATCATCGGCGACGACCTTTCCAGCCACCCCCGTTTGCGCCGCACCGTCGTGCGTAGCGGGGTGCAGAATGACGTGCGCTTTCTGGGATTCGTGCCCATCGAAGTGCTTCGCATTTTCTATGATGTCGCTAAGATTTTCGTGTTCCCTTCTCTCTATGAGGGGTTCGGATTGCCTCCACTTGAGGCGATGGCCCATGGAACTCCAGTGGTCACTTCGAACACTTCGAGTTTGCCGGAAGTCGCAGGCAACGCGGCATTACTGGTGAATCCGGAAAATGTCTTTGAGATTCGGCGCGGATTGGAGCGCGCCCTCGTCGACCCCGAGCTTCGCCTCCAAATGAAACAGCGCGGCTACGAGCAAGCCAAGAAATTTTCCTGGACGACTTCAGTGTCGAGAATCCTCGAGATCTATCGCGAGGTGGCGCAGGCTCGGGTGTCGCGGAAAGTCGCGGCGGCGGACTGAGGGCGTCCGCAGTCCGGGTGTTCTTTTCCTTTATACTGGGAGAAATCACTCGATGAATTCCACGGTTGTGCCCAATCCCGCCTTCTCAACAACGGAGAGCACGATCCATCCGAAAACGATTGATTCGAAACTGTTCCATCCCAGAGTCTCCGTACCGCTGCTGATCGCGCTATGGGCAGCAATTTATATGGTGGGGCTGTCGCGGCCGGCTTTGCTCGACGATGCCGACACCGTGCATGCCGAGGCGGCGAAAGAAATGTTGCAGCGCCACGACTGGGTGACGCTGTACGTGAACGGTGAGCGCTATCTGGAAAAAGCTCCGCTGATGTATTGGAGCGTGGCGGCGAGCTACAAAATATTCGGAATCAGCGAGTGGAGCACTCGCTTTCCGCTCATGCTGGTCGTGCTCGCTATGATTCTGTCCACCTACGGATTGGGCGGCTGGGCATTCGGGAACGAAGGTGGATTCGCTACTGCGTTAGTCTTGACGACGGCGCTCGGGCCTTTTCTGTTTACGCGCTTTCTGATTCCCGATGTCGCGGTTGGTCTGTGGCTGACGCTGACCTTTTGGTTTTTCCTGATTTCTCTCGATCAAGCCAAGCCCTCGCGCTGGACATGCTGGGGTCTCGCCGCGGTGTGCGCGCTTAACGTGCTCACCAAGGGATTGATCGGGTTAATCTTTCCGGTTGGCGCGATCTTGCTTTATCTGCTGCTCACCGGAAATCTGCGGCACCTGCTAAAGCTCCGACTGTTTTCGAGCGCGCTGGTTTTTCTGCTGGTCGCCGCGCCCTGGCACATCCTGGCGGCGTTGCGCAATCCTCCGCAGGGACATGTGCGTGGATTTTTGTGGTTCTACTTCGTCAATGAACATTTTCTGCGCTTCTTGAACAAGCGCGTGCCTCGGGATTACGACACCGTACCGCTTCTTCTGTTTTGGGCGCTGCTGGTTCTATGGCTGCTTCCGTGGACTGTGTTTCTTCCGCAGTCGCTGCAGGAAGTGCCGTGGCGGTGGCGCGAGTTTCGTTCGCAAATGTCACGGCGTCAGCAGGCTTACTTATTATCTTTTTTCTGGGCAATCGTGATCGTGGGCTTTTTCAGCCTGTCTACGCGACAGGAGTATTACACCATCCCGGCGATTCCAGGGATGGCCTTGCTGGTTGGCGGTTGGCTGCAACGAGAAAGAGCTTCCTCTGCCGATAGCCGCGAGCGGCGTAGCGGACGGATTTCGTCGGCGGTATTGCTTGTGATCGGCGTCATCATTGCAGCGGCGGGTTTTGCGTTGCTTATGTTTTCGAAGGCACCGGTTCCGGGCACAGATTTGTCGGACCTGCTGCGAAAAAATCCACAGGACTATGCGCTCTCCTTCGGGCACTTTCTGGATTTGACGCCGCAGGCAATGGGAGCATTCCGCATACCGTTATTTGGCTTTTCGCTGGCGTTTCTGCTGGGGACGCTCGCCAATGTTATTTTTCGCCGTCGCGGCCGCGCTGGCGCGGGAAACGCGGCGCTGGTGACGATGATGGTGGTTGTGCTGGCGTGCGTGCGCATCGCGTTCGGCATTTTCTCTCCGATTATTTCGTCGAAGGATTTGGCGATGGCGATTCGCGAGCAATACCGCCCGGGCGATCAGATCGTCGTTGCGGGTCTCTATGAAAACGCATCGACGCTCAATTTTTATACCGGTATGCGGCTGCACAGTCTGCACGTTCCCGGCGGAAACATGTGGTATGGCGCGCAGTTTCCCGACGCCCCTCCGGTTTGGGAGACGCAGGCATCATTTGCGAATATGTGGAGTGGCTCGCACCGCGTTTTTTTCTGGACTGATCAGGAAGATCCGGCGGCGCTCAAGGGATTGGAGAGTTTTGTAGTTGCGCGCCGTGGCGGCAAGACTATTTTTTCAAATCAGCCGAACGTTACGCCGTCGCCGTCGTCACTTCGCGCTGATTAAGCGGCCATTTTTGAGTTTGAAGACGTCACCGCGCCAGTCGATACGATTGCCCATAAAACCAGCGGCCCACACAAGGGGCGCGAGCAGGTCCCGCAAGATCAGCAAGACAATACTGCGAGTTAACTGGCCGCCAAACATCTGCCGGTCGCCGAGCACGGGGTCGGCGGCGACGTGGGCAACGACGAAGCGCGCGGCGAACGTCACGGTAAATAATGCATAGGCCCATAACGCCCCGCGCGCCGCGGCGACGGTTAATAAGGCCCAGGGAAGTCCGAAGGTGAAGATTAATCCTGCGTAGCCCCAACGACGCGCATCTCGAATCGTCCGCGACCAGCGCAGTTGATGGGCAAGAAATTGGCGGATTGTGTAAGCAGGCAGAAGCGTGGCGACGGTTGCTGCGCTGAGTTCAACTTTTTTTCCGGTGGCGGCGATGCGTTTCCCGAGTTCGTAGTCGTCCGCAAGATAATCGACCAACGGTTCGAATCCACCGATGGCTACGAGGTCGCGACGCCGAAACGCAAGCGTTGAGCCCAATCCGAAGTGGAGCCCTTGCTCGAGGAATCTCGCACTCAAAACGCCCGGCACAAAATCGGTGGCGATGCCTAATGCCTCTAGCCGCGAGCCAAGTGTGGGACCGGCGATTCCGCGATAGAGGCAGGTAACGAGCCCGACCGAAGAATCCGCGAGCGGCGCGACCACCTCACGCAAATAATCCGGAGGCACGCGAATGTCGCTGTCATTCACGAGGAGAATTTCGTGGCGCGCGGCACGCAACATCTGCACCAGATTGCTGACCTTGATATTCGTACCCAGAACGCGATCGCAAACAATCAACTCAATCGCCAGATTCGGATATTTCGCCTGCAGCTTCCGAACTACTTCGACGGCCGGATCGGCCGGATCGCTGACTCCGAAGATGAGTTGAAAGTTGGGATAGTCCTGCTCGCAGTGACTGCAAAAATTCTCCCAGATCTCGGGGTCAACGCCCTTCAACGGCTTCAGTAAAGAAACGGGCGGCAAGACGCTGTCGAGACGTTCCGCCTGTTCGCGGCGATAGCGCACGAAACTCGCCATGCCGAGCGCGGAGAGAAAATAGAAAAATAAACTGCCGAGGGTTCCAATCGCGGCCACGAATTCGAGCACCGCTCTGATGGTCAGTGGCGGCATCGGCGCGTATTACTCGTAGCGCAGCGACTCGATGGGATCGAGGTTGGCTGCTTTCCACGCCGGATAGATTCCGAAGACCAATCCGACCGTGGCTGAGGCGACGAAGGCGAAGATCGACCAATCGAACGACATGGTCGCGGGCAATGAGGGAAATGCGATCGGAACGATCGCCGTGATAATTCCTCCCACTAAAAGCCCGATCACTCCACCGACGGCTGTGAGCATGACTGCTTCCAGGGTGAACTGCACGAGAATGTCGCGCTTGCGAGCGCCGATGGCTTTTCGTACGCCGATTTCGCGCGTGCGCTCAGTAACTGACACCAGCATGATATTCATCACGCCCACTCCGCCGACGATCAGGCCGACACTCGACACCGCAAACATGAAGACGAAAATCATTCCGGTGATCTGATTCCACACATCGGAAATCGAATCTTGGGTGAAGACGGCGAAATTATCCGGCTTCTCCGTCGGGACCCTCCGTCGGCGGCGCAGCAACTCGCGCATCTCGTCGATCGCTTTGGGCATGTCATCGTGCGACGTGGCCTTCACGCTGATCCAGTATTGCTTCAGTTCCGGATGCAGTTTGCGGAACGAGCTCAGCGGGAAGAAGACGATGTTGTCGTCGGGATTTTTGCCCCCACCAAACACGCTCTTGCGAAGCTTGGCTACGCCGATCACGGTAAACAACTGTCCTTCTATATCCAACTCTTTGCCGAGCGGCGATTCACTGGGAAAAAGTTCTTGCGCGGTGTCGTGCCCGATGATAATGACCGGGGCGCGCCGCTCTTCGTCGATGCTGCTGAACCACCGGCCCGCGTCCAGCGCCACGTCGATCACGTCCTTGTACGAACTGGTATCGCCTTCCAGAATGGTCTGCTTCGCCTTGCGGTCTTTGTATTTGACGGAGTAAGTGCCGGTACCGAGTTCGGGCCGGAAATAGCGCACGCCCACGCTGACAGCTTTGACATGCGGTAGATCCTGCATGGCCATGGCGTCATCGAAGGTCAGTTCCTTGCGGGTGCGCATCTCTTCGGTTGGACGTCCGAAAGTGAAGGGTTCGAGATGAAAGGCGAAAATAATATTGGAACCGAGACTGGTGATGACCTGGCTGACGTTGTCGTTCAGGCCGCGCACGATCGAGGAAATTCCTATGACCACGGCCACGCCGATAACGATGCCGAGCACGGTCAGGGACGAGCGCAGCTTATTGCTGCGGATGGTGTCGACCGCCATGTTCAGGCCTTCGCCGAGTTCGCCTTTGACTTGCATTGCGTCAAAACCCCTTTCACCGCCGAGACGCCGAGTGCGCCGAGAAAACCCTTTTTATGTTTCAAAGCGTAACGCCGCGATCGGATCGAGCACCGCGGCGCGGCGTGCGGGATAGACTCCGAAAAAAATTCCCACGCTGGCTGCTACAAACACCCCTGCCATCACTGCCCAGAGCTTGATTGTCGAGGGCATGCCGATGGCCAGGGTGACGCCTTTTGCGATGACGATGCCGAAGACTACTCCAATCGCTCCGCCGAGCAGCGCCAATGCAACCGACTCGATCAGAAATTGCAGCAGGATATCGCCGCGTCTTGCGCCCATTGCCTTGCGGATGCCAATTTCCCGCGTCCGCTCGGTCACCGAAACCAGCATGATATTCATGATCACGATGCCGCCTACGACAAGTGAAATCGCTGCGATTCCTATCATCGCGTAAAAAAACGTGCCGCTGAAATTCGACCAGATACTTAGCAGGCTGTCGTTGGTTTCGATGTCGAAGTTGTCATCGTCGCCGGGATGGACATGGCGCCGCGCGCGCAACACGGCACGCGCCTCGTCCATAGCTTCGTCGAAGCCCGCGCCGCTGGCCGACGCTTTACCTGAGATACGTATGCTTTCGTGCGAGCCATTTTGTTTCTGATAGGACGTGATCGGCATGAGCGCATAGTTATCGAGAGTCTGGCCGAGAGTCTTGCCTTTGCGCTTGCCGACTCCGACCACGCGATAGACCCAGCCATCAATGCGAATTTCTTTGTCGATGGGATCGGTGCCGGGCATTAGATTCTCCGTGATGTCTGGGCCGACGACGACCACGGCGGAATTGTTGCGCACGTCGGTATCGTTGATCATGCGTCCGGCGGTGAGATCGATATCCAGAATAGGAACCATGGAGGGCGTCACGCCGCGTACATTGGTGTCGCTGATCGATTGCTCGGCGTACTTGACGTGTCCGCTGGCGTTGTTGATCGACGCTCCAACCCATTCGCAATGTTTGCAGGCATCGAGGACGGCTGCGTAGTCCTCCATGGTGAGGTTCTTGCGCTTCTCGGCCTCGAGAAATTTATCGACGTTGGTGACGGCGGGCGAATTCTTGAAGACGATGAAGACGTCTGCGCCGAGATTGAAAATCTTCGTAGCTACGTAGCCGTTGATGCCGTTGACGAAAGTGACCACCGCAATTACGGCGGCGACTCCTATCACCACGCCGAGCAGGGTGAGCGCGGAGCGCAGCTTGTTCGCCCATAATGACAGGAACGCGATTTTGATTCCCTCGGTGATGTGCATTTGGAAATGGCTCGCTCGTGAAACCGCACCTGCGGCACGTGGGAGCAGGCGCTTTTCTCCAAATGAGTTTAGCAGGATGAGGCTAGGGCAGCGGTTCTAGTTGCTGCTACAATAAGCAGGTGTTATGTGGGGGAGGGGTAACGTGCCCTTCTGCGGGACGAGCGGCGCAGGGTTCAGTCGGCGGGCACTACACCTCGCCTCTTAGACTCCGCCGCCTCTTAGACTCCGCCCGATCCAAACCGCATCGACAACTTCGTCGATAGAAACGCGATGAGGAGTCCGAATACGATCCAGCCTACCAATGATTCCATGTTTCCATGAGATAAGAGCGGCGCAATGGAGGGCGAGGAAGTGGAAGGTTGAGGTGAGGCCGATGCGCCGATCAGCCGCGATATGGCCGCGATCCACGCGATTAGAATCGACGCCAGCACGAATCCTGCAACTGTCATGCCCGGCAGTGCGCGCTTCCAGGGAAACGGAATGGGCGGAGGAACTGCGGCCTCGCGCCGAACTGCGTCCATGACGGAGGCGGTGAAGCCCGACGAGGGAAGAATTTCTTCATCTCGGGAAAGAATGCGGTTCATTTCGTCCTCCTCGTTCCTGGTCAGCCGTTTCATCACGCCTCCTTCAGACTTGGCATAGCGAGCAATTGGGGAAGTTTGCCGCGCAGGATGTCGCGCCCGCGAGACAATCGCGCTTTCACCGTGCCTTCGGGCAATCCGAGGCTCCGGGCTGCGCTCGCAACGTCCATTTCGTGAAAGTAAAAGAGGATCAGCGCCTCGCGATACTTCGGCGGCAGAGCGAGGACGGCGCGGCGCACCGCCCGGTCGCGGTCATGATCTTCGAAACCTCCGTCCGCAGCGTGTTTGTCGGCAGGTTCGGCAATATCGTCGAACGGGACGGTGCGTGCCGGAATACGGCGCAACTCGGAACGATAGAGGTTGGTCGCGAGGGCGAAGAGCCAGGTGGAAAAGACCGCATCGCTGCGCCACTGGCTAAGAGCGCGGTAAGCGCGCAGAAAGGCCTCTTGCGCCATCTCTTCAGCGCGGCCCCGATCATGGCAGAAGCGATAGGCGAGGTTGATCAGCGGCGATTGCCAGCGCTGAACAATCCCCTCAAAGGCGGCGATATTGCCAGCCAGGACCCTTTCGACATCGGATTGATCGTCGCTGGCGCTCACGCAGGCAGTAGTCTCCGTTGGGTAAGACTGAGCCGTGGTCTGACTGGTTGCACTATTTTCTCCTGGGATACTGGTGCGAAATACACCAAAAAATATGCAACCGCGAGAGTGGAGGTGCGGTCATACCGGAGGAAAGCGGCAAACTCGCAAGAGATTTCAAGGAGCTGACGATGGGGTTCGATCTTGGAGAAAACATTGTACCGGTTGTAGGCATAATGGTGCCGATCGTGGGGAGCATCGCGCTGTTTTCTTTTCTGGCCGTCAATGGTTGGGCCGACGCGCGCCGCAAGGAGCGTGAAGCGTACTACCGGTGCGAGACGCTAAAGAAGATTGCGGAGAGCTCGGGTGAAGCTGCCAGGAGCGCGATGGAGTTGCTGCGTGAACAGGAAAAGAACGCCGCCAAACGCCGCATTGAAGGTCTGAAACTGGGCGGCCTGATCACGACCGCTGTGGGCATCAGTCTTATCATATTCCTCCACGGAGTTGCGGAGCGAAGCGATGGGCCAGTCTATCTCGCCGGAATGATTCCATTGCTGATTGGCTTGGCCCTGCTGATTTATCCGTTCTTCCTGGCGCCTAAAGAAGTGGAGTGAGGAAACGATTTACAGGCCGGAATTATCGTCAATGCTATCTAATCCAGCCAATGGGAAGCAGACGAAAATTAGCGGAATTACGTTTGGTGTAGCGCTCGGTTGGATCGTTGCTTGGGCGTGGACACTTCTAGCCGGCGGTGGCGGCTTGTGGCTTCTTTGGACGAAAGGCCTATGGCCGCTGACCAACGGTTGGTTCGCGCTGCTTTCGGGGCTTTCGGCTTGTCCAGCGATTGCTTGGATCTTAAGAAAATACGCCGGAGTGACGGTCTCAGGCAACATGCGAATTGCCGCCGCTGCCTTCTTTTTCGTTGCGGGAAGAATCGCTTTGGTTTTGGGATGGTGAGTTGGCCTTGTCTACAGAAGCGGTCGTGAGTGCGACACGACGGCCAGTTGGCGGCAAGATCCCGGGTCGCGCCAATCGTTTGCACTATATCGTCTGCTCTATAATGAATTTGTTGGCAGCCGGACCGGACGGTCGCTGTCGAAAGACAGAGGAAAGTCCGAACTCCGCAGAGCAGTGTGCCGGATAACGTCCGGGACGGCCGGTTCAAGCCGGTTGGACGGAAAGTGCCACAGAAAACATACCGCCCGGGCCGCAAGGCTCAGGTAAGGGTGAAAAGGTGCGGTAAGAGCGCACCGCCGCGGCAGTAATGCAACGGGCAGGGCAAACCCCACACGGAGCAAGACCAAATAGGGAGGGATTTTCCCGGCGAGCCTTCGGGCGCGTTGGGGATGCGTGCCGGCTCGGCGCGCCACAACCTTCGGGTAGGTCGCTTGAGCCCCGCAGTAATGCGGGGCCCAGAGGAATGACCGTCCCGTCGCAAGACGGACAGAATTCGGCTTACAGGTCCGGCTGCCATCTTTAGCGACTGCTAGGGGTCCTTCGCTTCGCTCAGGATTTCGGCAACGGGCTCCCGCTTCGCTCACGCCCGTTGAACGCAACTTACAGGTCCGGCTGCCACAAAGACTGGAGCGATTCAGGCGCACTGTCTGTTGGCAACGCAGCCCGGCGAATGCGGTTTACGACGTATGGCCATCAATTTGTTTTTCCCTTTACTGCGGAATGATGGCCTTACTCTTGACCGGCGGCTCGCCCGTTGCCACGGTCTGAAACGTTCCGGTGGCGCTGATCGCTTCTCCGGCAGTGATTACGCGAAAGTAATAGCGAGTATTGGGCGTTAAGCCGTCGAGTCGCACGTGATGATTGCGCCCGTCATTGCTCTCTACCGCCTCTTTCGTCAGCGTCAACTTGCCGGGGTCGGTGCCGTACCGCAGAGTCATATTTCCGGCGACGCGGGTTGACCATCCGATCGTGCAGTTCGAATCGGAGACATACTCAGCTACGGGCCCGTTGTTGATCTGCTGATCCTGAGTGGACGAATTCTGCCCTGCCGCGAAACACAGAGCAAAAACACAAATGAACAGAAATGCCAGCGATAGCTTCATCTTAGATTCCTCCATAGGGTGTAAGTGGCGCTTGCAAGACTCGAACGGCGAGATAGGGATGCGCGAACCGGAGATAAGGTTGGAGGGAATCCGGGGCTGGGGCTGGCGATATATCCCCATAGCGCCAGTTGGGCGGGCCACATGGTACCATTCCCGCATGGGCGACTCGGCGTTCGTCCCAAGTGCTGTCTCGGCTGTTCCGACCGCCGTTCCCACCAGGACGGATACTTCCAGGCATTCTGCCCTCGTCCGCGTCACTCACTGGGTCACCGCATTGTGTTTTTTTGCCCTGCTCGTCAGTGGAGGTGAAATTGTCATCTCTCACCCACGTTTCTATTGGGGCGAAGTGGGCAATGATTTGACTCCGACGTTGTTTAAGCTGCCGATCCCGGCTTCAAGGAAATTGGTGCCGACGGGCTACGGGTATTTGCTGCCGGACGGGAATGGCTGGGGCCGGTATCTCCACTTTCAAGCCGCTTGGGTCGTGATACTGACCGGCTTACTGTATTTGATCTTCGGTTGGCTAAGTGGGCATTTTCGCAAGAACTTGGTGCCGCGAAGGGCCGAATTATCGTGGCGGGCTTTCTCGAAGGCAGTGGTCAGCCATTTGCGCTTCGAGAAGCCGGGCGAGGCGGAAGCGTGGTCTTATAACCTGCTGCAGCGGGTTGCTTACCTGTTCGTGATTTTTGTTCTTTTCCCGCTGGTCATCTGGACTGGCCTGGCGATGTCTCCGGCCTTTGTTTCCGCGTTTCCAGCGACCGTCAATGTGCTTGGCGGCCAGCAGTCGGCGCGCACGCTTCACTTTTTTGTCTCTCTGTCTCTCGTACTCTTCCTGCTGGTGCACGTTGGAATGGTTTGGTTTGCCGGATTTAGAAGCCGGATGCGCGCAATGATCACAGGCCGCGTCGCAACACCTCTCGCCGCTGCAGACGTTGCTGTAGACAAGGAGTCCACATGAGCGAGCCTTCATACCACAATGTTTCACCCGGCAGGGCCTCGCCGAGTAAATTCTCGCGTCGCCAACTGATCGCTACCGGACTCACGGCTGCGGCGGGTGTGGCCGGCGTTGGTGTCGCCGCGCGGCTTGCGCAAAAGTATGGGCTCGTCCCGCCCGATCACGGTGGCGTCTGGGGGCTCGGCGAAACGCTGACCTACGCTTCGCAGCGGCTGCTGACAAGGCACTCGTTAGCGCGTGAGTTTTCTCGTGACCAGATTTCGAAGCCTCCATTCGCCAATGAAATCGAGCCTTTTACTGATGAGTTCAAGCGCCTGCAGGCTGGACGGTTCGCTGACTGGCGGCTCTCGGTCGACGGCATGGTCGCTCGGCCGGCCTCGTTTTCGATCGATCAGCTTAAGAGCTACCCGTCTCACACCGAGATCACGATGTTGCAGTGTGAGGAGGGATGGTCGTATATCGCCGAGTGGATCGGAGTGCCTCTCTCACAGGTTTTGCAAACCGTGGAAGTCCTGCCGCAGGCGAGATACGTCGTCTATTTCTCGTTTGAACCGGACACGTGGGAGAGCATCGACATGGCCGACGCATTGCACCCTCAGACTTTTCTGACCTATGGCATGAATGGCGACGAACTTCCGGTGGGCCACGGCGGCCCGCTTCGGCTGCGGGTGCCGCGCCAGGTCGGCTACAAGAACGTGAAATTCCTTACCCACTTGACGGTCACCGACAATCTGAAGAAGTTCGGTAAAGGGGTGGGCGGCGCGAGTCCAGAAGGAGGCTATGCCTGGTACGCCGGAATCTGATGGAAAGCATCAATGTCCGAATCGGACCACAAGTTGACGCAGTCAAACCCGGGCCTATGCCAGAACTGCCGGCATGCACGCATGATCGAATCCGACCGGGAATCAATATTCTGGCGGTGTGAACTATCCTTTGAAGACTCCCGTTTCCCAAAATATCCGCGCCTGCCGGTCTTGACTTGCGGCGGCTACCAGCCGAATTAGTGGTAGTAGTGGGTATGACGGGTCTTTGCCAGTAGGGTCGACGAGCCCTATAATTGGTTCTTCAGCACAAGTCCGCAATCCGAAAAATTATTTCTGAATCCAGAGGAGCAATCGTTATGTCCGCACCCAGCCGTCGTCCCGAAATTCGGCGCCGCCGTACGCGCGCCGAAAAAGTTACCAAACTCCGCAAGCGGCTCGCCGCCGCGACCGCTCCTGCTGATCAGGAGCGCCTTACCGCCAAACTGCACCGCGTCGGATTGGTATCTCCGGGGAATCCGCTAATCAAGAGTGCGTAGTTGAGCCGATTAGGGAGTATGACTCCACTGGCGAACCAGTCTGACCTAATCTGATCTACGGAATGATGCGGAAGGCGCGCCTGCGGCCTGCACGATAGACAGAGAAGTCCCGGCGATCAAGCGTAAATATCACATCAAAACCATCGCGCTCGGCCAGGTAAAGTAATGCGGCATCCGCAAGTTGCGGTCGAATACTTTTGTACTTCTCGATCAGTTTCCCAATTGCTGTTGCTTCCGCGCCTTCGATGGGCAGAAGTTCAAGGAAGCCATTTGAGACGCTCTCCAGCAATTGCTTGACCGCCCCGGCATGCTTTCGGAGCAGCCAAGCGGCCTCCGTGATAACTGGCCAACAGGTAAACAATGGCCCAGGTAGTTCGTATAGGGCATCGACGCACGTCGTGTGGTACTGGTCTGTGCGCGACATGATTGCGACTAACGGGCCCGTATCCACAAGCACCCGCTTCATCGGCGTTTGCCAAAGCCCTCGAAATGCTTGCGGTTCGTGCTTAGGTCAGTGGATTCACCGCGGACACAGCCAATCAAGCCCGCTTCTTTCGCCAACTCGTGCGCTGAACTGGGAGCGGGGACTGCGCTGAGATAGTTCTCGAGTGCTTCGCGGACCAAAGCAGACTCGGGTCGGCCTTTCGAGTCGGCTTGTTTCTTAAGGCGCTTGACCAATGACTCAGAGACGCGAACTGTTATGCGCTGCGAGGACATGTCAGACATTGTAACACTTTTGTCTGACAGCCTCATCCTGCGTGCACAATCCGCCCGCCTACAATTGTCGCAATCACCTTCCCGGTCAGCTGCCAGCCATCAAACGGCGTGTTCCTTGATTTCGAGTGGGACCGTGCGGCTTCAAATGTCCACTTTTTCTTTGGATCGAAAACGGTAACGTCGGCGACCGAGCCGCGGACGAGCGAACCGCGGCCACGGAAATCGAAGCAGCGCGCTGGGCCTGCGGTGAAGAGCTCGACGATCCGTGAAAGGGAAATCCGTTTTTCGCGGTGCAGCCGCGTGATCGCCAGCGCCAGCGCGGTTTCGAGGCCGGTGATACCGAACGCGGCGCGCTCAAATTCCATTTGCTTTTCGTGAATGGCATGGGGGGCGTGATCGGTGGCAATGGCATCGACGGTGCCGTCTGCAATCGCGACCAGGATGGCTTCGCGATCGGAAGGCGAGCGCAGCGGCGGATTCATCTTATAGTTGCTGTCATAGTCGCGCATGTCTTCGTCGGTGAGCGTGAAGTGGTGCGGCGTGACTTCGCAAGTGACGCGCGTTTTTGCGCGCTTGCCGCGGCGGACGCTCTTCAGCGCATCCGCCGCCGAAAGATGGGCGACGTGCAAGCGGGCATTTGGAATGTGCAGCGCTAACTGCACATCGCGCTCTACAACCGAGGCTTCAGCCGCAGCGGTCATACCGCGCAGTCCCAAGCGAAACGACCGCGCCCCAGCGTGCATGAAGCAGCCTTCTGTCATGCGCGTATCTTCGGCGTGCTGCACAACCGGGAAGTTGAGCTCGCCGCCGAGCGCGAGAGCCTCGCGCATGATGTTGTCGTCGAGAATGGGCTTGCCGTCATCTGTGACCGCGATGGCGCCAGCGGTTTGCAGCGCGCGAAAATCGGTGAGCGTAGCGCCTTTGCTGCCTCGCGTCGCGGCGGCGATGGCAAAGACATTTATCAGTGCTCCGCGCTCGGGCTGACGAAGCCATTCGACCCATTCCACTGAATCGACCACCGGAATCGTATTTGGCATGGTGCAGACCGAGGTGAAGCCACCAGCCGCGGCTGCGGCCGTGCCCGTCGCAATCGTTTCTTTGTATGCCTGCCCAGGCTCGCGCAGATGCACATGCAGATCGATGAACCCCGGCGCGACTACGAGTCCGCGCGCGTCGAATTTTTCGTCTACGCTGCCTTTTAGCTGGTTCGGAAAAGCAATCTCGGCAACCCGGCCATTCTTGAGCAGAATGTCCATTGGCGCATCGATGCGAACCGCCGGATCGATGAGATGTCCTCCCTTGATCAGCAGACTGCCAGGATGGTTTTTCGAGGTCGTCATCGTCATTGTCGTCGGAATCACTGTCATCGAATCATGGTCATCGAATCAGCGTCATCGAATCCTTCGTTATCGCATCTTTCCTACAGCCCGTGCCAAGATTGCCATGCGCGTAGGCACGCCATTGTGCACCTCTTCGAGAATGCGCGCTTGCGCGCCGTCGGCGACTTCGCTGGTCAGTTCGAGGCCGCGAATGATCGGCCCAGGATGCATCACGATGGCGTCTTTTCTTGCCATCTTCAAGCGCGCCGGGTTCATCTGGTAGCGCGCGATGTATTCCGCCAAGTCGATCTTCAAACCGGCGAGGCGTTCGGTCTGCACGCGCAAAAGCATAATTACGTCTGTGCCGCGTAAAGCATCTTCAATGTGCCGCGTCACGCGCACGCCGGGCGCGAGGGTCGCTGCAATTTCGGGTGCCAGTTCGGGCGGACCGCAAAGAATAATCTTCACCCCAAATTTGCTCAGCAAGTGGCAAGCCGACCGCGCCACGCGACTATGAAAAATGTCGCCGACGATCGCGACTTGCAAGCCCTTGAAAGTTTTCTTATTGCGCAGAATGGTGTAGGCGTCGAGCAGGGCCTGCGAGGGATGCTCGTGCAGTCCATCGCCGGCATTGATCACTGGCAGGTCGAGATGCTGCGCCATCACCAGCGGAGCACCGGCGTTGGGATGGCGAATGACGATAATGTCAGCGCCTACCGCTCGAACCGTGTAACCCGTATCGAGCAGCGACTCGCCCTTCTCGATACTTGATCCCATCGCCTGGATGAGCACGGTGTGAGCGCCGAGCGATTTCGCCGCGATTTCAAAGGAGCTGCGCGTGCGCGTGGATGCCTCATAAAAAAGAAGCGCCACACGTTTGCCCCGAAGCAGCGGCCGCGGTTTATCCGGATTCATGCGCCGGGCAAACTTCAGGATTTTCATGATCTCGGCTGCTTCCAGGTGCTCGATATCAAGCAGCGAACCGCGCGCTGGACTCATAATCAATTTGTAATTTCCAATTTGTAATTTAAGAACTTAAGTGTGGGAGCCAGGGTTTCAATTACAAATTATCAATTACCAACTACCAATTACAAATTGAAGTCTTACAGTTTCTCCATGAGCAGGACTTTCTCGGCGTCATCGATTTCGCGGAGTTTGACTTCAATAATCTGATTTTCGGTGGTCTGCACCGTGCGACCGACGAAGGCGGCCTCGATCGGCAGTTCGCGGTGGCCGCGATCGATGAGCACGCATAACTGCAAACGCCTGGGACGGCCGGATCGAAAGAGCGCGTCCATGGCGGCGCGCGTGGTGCGTCCGGTATAGAGCACGTCATCCACCAGCACCACGGATTTGCCTTCGATGGGGACGCCAATCTCGGTTTTCTGCACGACCGGCTTAGAGTCGAGGGTTGAAAGGTCATCGCGGTAAAGCGTAATGTCGAGCGTGCCGAGCGGCACTGGCTTCTTTTCGATACGCTGAATTATTTTCGCCAGTCGTTCTGCTAGCGGAACTCCGCGACGCCGTATGCCGACCAGAACCAGGTCTTCGACGCCGTTATTTTTTTCGAGGATCTCGTGCGCCAGCCGGATCAAAGTGCGCTCGACTTCCGACGCCGACATCAACTGTGCTCTCTGATGGACCTCGACGAGACCGCCTGGCGACCGTGCATTCATAAACGCTGCATCATACGCGTACGGAAAGATGAGAGCAAGGTTGAGTTCGCGACGGTAGTGTCCTGATTTGGATTTTAGCGCTAGTCTGCGTATGCTCCGTACCCCTTGTAGCCCATCACTATCTCATTAGCTTTGTAGACTTTTTGGCTTGGGAAGAATGTGCCCATAGCCATACCGTTAGGGCCGGGGCGACTAATGGTGTACATACTTTGGGTTTGATGGTGGACTGTTTGGTCAAGTGTGGACTGATAGTCAAAGCAGATGAACAATTCAAGACCGAGACACGGCATCCGTTTGTCTTCCGTCTCCTTGAATGGACTATTTTTGATCGCGTCCTCCAAGACTTCTTTCCGAATGAGCACTGGGTAGGTATTAACGAGGACTTGGCCCGGGAAAATAAGTTGTCCGTGATCAAAAGCGCTATCTATTGGTTTCCTTAGCTGAGTAGAAATGCGGTCTTTGACTTCACGGGGATCGGTAATGCCAGTGATTATCGGTTCAACCCATGGTTGCAAATGTTGCGCAACGGAATGCCCGACGTTCCTGATCTGGTAAGCAACAAATATGACGGCGTCGCCGGAATCTCGAAAGGTAAAGTCGCTGGCGGCTGTCACCGAATCAATACAAATCCATGGTCGATTCGCGAGGTCCAATTGGCGCTGCGTAAGTTTGGATTGTTTCTCGGCTTGGGCGGCCAAGGTTTCGGTGTGCGTCCCTGCCAGCGCCATCAACCCACTCTGAGTGGATGCTTGGTTAATCAATTCTGCGGTTTGCTTCCCAGCTGATTCCATCTGTGCAATTTGATCACGCATCACTCTGTATTGCCGATACATTACGTGCCGTTGTCGTCTCATTTCATGCCGCGAACGCCGCATCTCTCCCGCTTGACGCCTATAGACCAACCACGTGAGAAACATTACGACGAGTTGCAGGAACCCAACGGCAGCGAGAATCCCTGTGAACCATTCCAGTTTCCGCTGGATAGCTCTGTCTTCTTCATTTGTTTGCTGATTACTTGCGGCTGCTGCATTGGCGGCTGTGCCGGGGTTTCCCTTGGCTTCTGGACCAACAGTAGGTGGCGGAGAGATTGGCGTGGGCTGTGTGGTGTTGCCGTGACTATCATGATCTGCTTTGTCAACTCGTGCGCTCTTAGCGTTATTGCGTTCGGCACCCCCTTGGCTTTCTGGCGTTTTCACTGGTTGCTGGGCGAAGATGAGCACTGTGATTATCAGCCAGTTCATGGCAGACAAATTGTAACACGAAAACACTTGACAACCCCTTAGTTTATGTAATACAGTAATGGGCATGGCAAACGTACTCAGCGCCGAAAAGCAAACCGCGATAATCGCAGCCTTGGCCGAAGGTTCCACTATTCGCTCAATTGAGCGGATTACTGGTGTTCACCGCCATACGATCATGCGGCTAGGCGTAAAGGTAGGCAAAGGTTGCGAGATGCTGATGGATTCCAAGTTGCAGAACTTGGACTGCACCTTTTTGCAATTCGATGAGCTTTGGGGATTCATCGGCAAGAAAGAGCAGCATGTCAGCGTTGACGATAATCCAGAGCTAGGCGATGTGTGGACCTACCGCGCGATTGATTCCGAAACAAAGCTAGTGCCGACATTCAAGTGCGGCAAACGAAATCTCGAAACGACTACGGCGTTCGTTTTACACGTTACTCCGATCACATCGGCGGCTGAAGCGGTACGAGCAGCACTCATAGAGGAGTTTAGAAGCCTTGGCACAGAAGAAAGCTAAAATCGGACGGCCCAAACTACCCAAGGGCGAAGCTAAGGGCAAAATCGTGCCTGTGCGCTTCGCGCTAGACGATCTAAAGGCTATCGCGGCGAAGGCCAAAGCCAGCAATCAAAACGTCTCAGAATGGATTCGGAGCACGATTCATGCCAGCCTTGAAGCGTGAGAAGTTCAAATTGGGACACTACCTTCGCGACGCTTCAATCGCCGGCGATCTCACCCTCGCGTTTTGCCAGGTCGCTGCAGCAGCGCAGCCAGCGCGCCGCCGACCAACCCTAGAACAACTGTGATCAGCATCCAGAAAAAAAGTGTCATCACGAGGCCGGCTGGAGTGAACAGGTTGTGGATTCCGGTTTGAAAATCAGGGTCCGCCGCGTTAATTCCCATCCCTTGCGCAATCTGGGTCAGCGACTTGATGTATTCCTGCTGGCCATGAAAAACAAAAATTCTGATCATGAGCAGCAAGGCGGAAATGCCGAAGGTGACAATTGCCGCCGCTGCGCCAAGACGCGCGCCGAGTACGGCAGGAAGTACTAATTTGCTTTCACGACGGTAGAAATAGACAGCTAAGGCTCCGGTCAGCACTACGCCGAGCAGCGGGATCATGCCGATGAAGATGCCAAGCACGCCGGCCTTCAGTGCGGCTCGACGGGCGACGCCACGGTCTATGGTGCTGCCAGGGTCGTAGGATTGCGCTGGCGACCGTTCGTCTGCACCTTCTAAAGAAGTCCCGGAAGCGAACTCGTCTGCCTGCCTTAAATCTTCGCCCGCCGCAACGTCCGCAACCTCTACTTGCACGTGAATCTGAGGGGCTCGACATTGTGGGCAAAACGGGCGGCCATCCTCGACCGTCGTCCCACATTGCTGGCAAAGATGGTCCACACTATTGAAGCTAGCGCACAACGAACTGGTAGAGCAAGAGATCGGGTGATCTGGTGATCGGGCCATCGGGTGATCGGAACTGCTTTTCGATGACCCCGATCGCCCGGTGACTCGATCGCCCGATAAGCTTAGATGGTGTCGTCCTTGCCGGTGTGCATGCGGATGTAAACAAGCGCAAAGCGGGATCCCTTGCCAACTGTCTTGACCGAAACGACGTGCTGGTTGCCCTCGGTTCCTACTTTTAGCTCCACGGAGTCTGAGTTGCTGTCATTGCCACACGACACTGGCTTGGACATTTCGTCGTTGGTGTCGTGATGCGTGTGACCGCTGTTCCACCCGCCTTGGCACTGAATAGGCTTGCCATATTTCCGGAGCTCTTTGTCGTAATAGGCGAGGATTTTGTCGGGAGCGTCGTCGGAAAGGAACTCCGCGGCCACCACCTTCAAAGAGAATCCTGGCACCGACAGATTTACATTGGCGCTCTTCTTGTCGTCCCCGTTATCTTTCGGAGCGGGCCTGGCTCCGGGATAAAGTGTCAGCCCGGCATCGCGAATATCGGCCTGCTCACTGACGTGCAAATCGCCGATCGGCGACTTGATATCGACATTCTTCTCGCCGTTCTGGCCCTTGTCGTTGGCGTTAATGCTGCATGCGGGGAGAAGGCAAAGGGCGGCCACTATGCCTCCGAGCGCCAGTTTCGCGAGCGAGCCGCGGAGGAACATTTTGGGGCGGAATGGTTTGCTACGGGATATTTTGCTTCGCATCATTTTGCCTAACATTATCTTGCCTGACATCGGACGAACCTCCTGAACTGGGCTGGGCCGCATTCTGGGCGGGCCGTTCCATCCCATCGCCTCGCGCTGCAACATCTGGAATCGTAACCGGCAGATGACCGCCGATCGCAATCTCACCGAAGACGGCCTTTACCGCGGCTGTTTCCGAAACGGTAACATTAGAGAACGCGCACACATAGTTCTCGATAGCGGGAAAATCTCTCACCAGATAAGGATTGCCCATCGCGAGGACGACAGTACGCTCGGCTGCGCGATCGAGAATCTCTCTGAGCAGAGCCGCCGTCGCATCATCCATGGCAACCGAATTCTTTACCCCTCCTCCGGCAGTGCGCAGAGCCTTGCCCGCGGTCGGAACCACATACACGGCAGCGATCACACGCTCGGCCGCGGCAATTGCTTCCAGTATCGACGCCTTCATGCCGGCAGCGGAGCGCGCATCGACATAGAGCACGCGAGCGTCCGGCACGCGCGCCAGAATCTGGTGTTCGAGCATGCGTCCGGAATCGGTGCGCAGGTCGTCCGAAAAAATAACCGCCACCAGACGGTTGCCAGCCTCTGTCAAGGGTTGATACGGCAGTGCAGGCTGCGAAGTTCCAGGAATTGTGGAAGAAGCCTGCAACGGAATTACCTTGCCGTTGTCGCGGACGAGGGTGATGGCTTCGTCGGCAATGCGCTGGCCCGCCGTCAGATTCTCAGGTTTGGCGATCTCGCTGGAAAGTTGGCTCAGGTCGACCAGACGCGCTTTGTTCAAACCGATGGCAGCCTTTGTTTCGAGAATCTTGCGCACCGATGCGTCGAGCCGTGGACGGCTGATCTCGCCGCTCTTTACCGCCTGTACCATGGCGCGATAGCTGGCATCGAGATCGTGCGGAATGATCAACACGTCATTGCCAGCCTTGAAGGAATCGACGGCGGCTCTGCCAGTGTCCTGCGCGTAGAGCCGCGTCAGTCCGGCCATATCAAGGGCGTCGGTCACGACGATGCCCTTGAACCCCAGGTCTTCCCGCAGCAGTCCGGTGACAATCGCTTTGGAGGTTGTGGCGACGCGGTTGGGCTCTGAATCGAGCGCAGGAACCGTGACATGGGCCACCATCACTGCATCAACGCCAGACTCGATGGCGCGACGAAACGGCGGCAGTTCGACCTCGTCCAGCTGCGCCCTGTCGCCGGTAACTTGCGCGAATCCTAGGTGAGGATCGGTCGCGGTATCGCCATGTCCGGGAAAATGTTTCGCCGTAACCAGCATCCCGCCTTCGTGGGCGCCGCGAATATATGCTGCCACGAAGTCGCCCACCTGCGTGGGATCACCTCCAAAGGAACGGGTGTTGATAATCGGATTTAACGGGTTTGAATTCACATCGGCGATGGGAAAGAAATTCCAATGCACTCCAATGGCCCGCGCTTCGAGCGCCGAGATGCGGCCAAAGACTTCGGCATTCTCCGTCTTGCCGGATGCGCCAAAGGCCATGGCGTGAGGAAAGACGGTGGTGCCATTCACGCGCATCGAAACGCCACGCTCGAAATCCGCCGAGACCAGCAGCGGCAGCTTGGATGATCGTTGCAGCCGGTTGAGCAGTTCGGCGGCGACATAGGGTTGGCTTCTGAGCAGTACCGGTCCGTCCACCGGCACGGTCATCACCAGCGCGCCGACGTGATACTTGCGAACCTCGTCGCGCAACTTTATCCATCGCGGGTCAGCGTCGTTGAGGAATTGTGCCAGCACCTTAATGCCGAAGAGTTGCCCAACTTTATCTTCGGTCGACATATGGCGGAGCGTCTTATCGGCCCACTTCTTGCCGCTTCTGTCGAGATGGATGGGCTCCGGCCGCAGAAAGCGGTCTTGCTCTTTATTTTTAGCCGGGCACAGCGCAGCTGCCAGTGCGAGCGCAATCAGCAGCAAATGTCGAAGCATGTCTTTGACAATAGCAAAAATGGATGGCAGCGTCCCGCGAAGTTGCCGGGCGAGTCAAACTTTGGATTTGGCTACTGCAATACTTTCCGCTTGAATCGCGCCGTCGCCGCCGAAGCCGGCCAGCCAATGCACGTCCGCCTCTCGCCGGAACCACGTCAACTGGCGTTTGGCGTAGTTGCGATGCGCCTGCTGCGCTGCCGCCAGCGCCGACTTCCGATCCAGTCCGCCGCGCAAGAACTGCAGCGCCTGCTTATACCCCAAGGACGCGAGCGGGCGCGCCTGGGCGCCATATTTCGCCAGCAAGCGCTCTGTTTCCTCGATCAATCCGTCGGCAAACATTTTTGCGGCTCGCTGGTTGATGCGTGCATACAAAGTTTCGCGGTCCGGATTCAGCCCCAGCCGCAGGATGCGAAAGCCATGCAGCGGCTCGCGGTTCTCCCGCCAAAGTTCGGTCATCGGCTGGCGCGCTATCAGGCACACTTCGATCGCGCGAATGATCTTCGGAACATCGTTGACGTGAATGCGCTTCGCAGCCGCAGGATCAAGTCGCTCGAGTATGCGATGCAGGTATGAGCTGCCCCGTTCTTCGACCCGCGCGCGCAGCCTCTCGCGCAACTCTTCCGACCGTTGGGGCGCAGGGAAAAGTCCCTCAAGCAGCGCGCGGAGATATAAGCCCGTGCCTCCGCTGACGATCGGCAAATGTGAATGGCCCGCGATCTCGCGCAAGCTGTGCCGCGCCTGTCTCGCATATTCTCCGGCGGTAACATTGGCCAGCGGGTCGACGTAATCGAGGAGGTGATGGGGAATTTCCGCGCGCTCCGCCGCGGTCGGCTTGGCGGTGCCGATTTCAAAATCGCGATACATGGCGATGGAATCGCAGTTGACGATCTCGCCGCCGAATTGCCGCGCAATCGCCAGCGCCAGAGCGGTCTTCCCGCTGGCCGTCGGACCAAGCACGACAACCAGAAGCGGATCGCGGCTCTTTATTGGGATCGACGGCAGTGGGATTAGCGGCATCGCGGCAAAGTCAGCGCGCGCTCCACGGAATCTCGCGCCAATAGCGGATCACGGTGAGAATGAGCAACACAACCGCCATGATCAGCAATCCGCTGGCTTCGGCGGCATAGGTGGCGTGGCGATGGTGATGCTGGTTGTCCGGATGCTGGTCAGTTCGGCGCTCATTACCTGGAGAATCGTGAGGGAGCCGGGCGCGATCAGTTCCTGGTTTTGGGGGAACGGACGAATTCACGCCGCTATTGTAGACCTTTCGTCGATCGATCTGTGTCGCAATGAAGTGCGAAAAAGAGCGAGGCGGAAATGAATTTTTCATTTCCGCCTCGACACCGCGAGATTTTACGGGGTTGGCGTGAGGATCAGCTGCGCGGGCCTGCAATCAGCAATGGGCGCCCCGAAGAAAAGCGCGAAAGCGGCCGAGTAATGCCTCATATCTGGGGGAGCCGCAGCGAGGAAACGGGATACCGCAGTTGAGACATCGAAGACCGCCAGACTCGCGGTCGGCCTGGACGCCATGCGCCGACTCCAGAAGGCGTCGGAGGGCCGATCCCACGAATTCGAATCTGCCTCGGCTTTGGCTGGATGCTCAAGCTGTAGATCACGTTTGTGACAATCGTCGGCATCCTCCGGGTAATCCACGAACAACGTGAGATTGAGCAGAGCCGTGAGGTGGTGGAAGGCCTCGCGAGAGTGAGTATCGCACTTGTCATTCGGATCGTCGTCCTGCGCGGGGGCGATGTCGAAGCGAATTAACGGTGTCTCTACGCGCAGCAACACTGGGTTGAAAGTGCCGGTATCGGGAGCGCCTGCCAACGAAAATCCGTTCAGGCTGTTGACGTTGTAGCGCAAGGAAACCGCCGACGCGTATTCTTTTTCCGTCGAGGGGTCAGGCGGATACCTTGGGCCAAAACGGAGTCTGCTCCGCTCGGCAATGACGTATTCCTCGGGTTTGGGAAGGCGGATCACATATCTCACGCCTTTGTTGTCCAGCGCGCGTTGCAGGCTCTGGGCGTCAATCTTCACCTGCGCAATATCGGGGTCGGCGATGGCAGTGGCGGTCCCACTGTGGGCTGGGAGGGAAATCTCATAAGTCCCCGCCTCCAACTTAGCGTGATTGGAAGCCATCACAAAGAGGGGGCGATGGCTCTTGGTCTTCGGCGCAATGGCCAGCACGCTGTTAGGGTCTTTCGGATCGGGAGCAAAGGCCCACGGCCCTTGAAACTCGACATAAACTTTTTCGGTCGTGGGAGCAGGGGAAGTGGCGGACGACGGCGGCGGCTGTTGCGTCTGTTGGCAAGCGCTAAGGAAGAACAGGGCCAGCGATGCGCTGGTCAGGGCAAACAGAGGGCGGTTGAAGTGGCGTTCGGTCTGCATAGAAAGGTCTCCTGTGTTCTAGATTAGGGCCGTCCATACGCTGCAAATGCTGACCAGTAATAGGGATGAGATGTGCGCGGATTGGACAGCATATTCCTCGATGCTATGCGAACCGCTTCGGGAACCGTCTGGCCAGACAGCGCATGGCGATAAAAGTCCTCTACGAATCCTTGGGTTTGTTCTACAGCCCATCGGCTCGCAACCACGTGGGGAACACCTGCCCGCAGGAAGGCATCTGTAATACTTTCGAATCCACCGGACCCGCCGTCCCCAGAAGCAGTACTGCATGCGGAAAGTACCGCCAACTGCAAGCCTTGTGAGCGCAGGTGCTGAACAGCGGCTGCATCCATCAGTTGCGGAGCTTTCGCTTTGCGGTCGGGGCCTCCTAACATCAGCCCACTTCCGGCAGGCGCGGCAATCGAATGTCCGGCGAAGTGGAATACTCCGGCGCCAGGCAATTGGCTTTGGACGGCGCTGAGCGTGGCTTCTTCGCCCTTGAGTATGCGCACGGAATGAAAGCCGCTGGCAACAGCATCCGCTTCCGCCGCCACGCCCGGAAGCGGAATGAGTCCCTCGGCCAAGGACGACGCCGTGCTTCCGACCACGAGCGCTGGTAAGTCCGCAGAAATCCCGGCGTTGTTGGGCAAACCCGGCTCTGCATCCTGACCCATGGAATGAACTATGGGGGCGCGCTCAATCAGATAACGACCGTTGGCATCAACCAGCGCTTCGAAGGGTATGTCCCCAAGCCATCCGTCGGCCTCAATTACCAGCGTTCTTCCGGGCGCGAAGTGCTGTTCCACAGGGTTGATTAGCGACTGATAAAGGTTGCGAGCATCGCGGCGCAAGGCGCTCAGATCGGATCTTGGATCGGAAGACAAATCATGAAATCTGCCTGCTAGTTCTTGTAGGCCATCGGTGGATTTCGGAATCCACTGCGCGTCAACACCCCGGTTGTCATAGACCCAGATCGCTAAACCATCCGGCAGCGCTGCGTAGGCGAGCACCGTCTCATTTTCCAGCAGCGGGAGCCGTGACGTCAGACGGGAAGGATCGAGTGAAGGTTGCGCTCCCTTGGAATGCTGCTGAGCGCCACGCTGGGCCGCTCCCAGATACCACTCGAACACATCCAGCGATTCCTGTTTTCGCCCCTGAATCAATTCGGCCTCGGCGAGTCCGAGGTATACGGGAGCGGCGTCTTTACTCCAAGCCTTTCGGACGCTCTCGGAGGTCAGGGACGCGAGATTCGTCTCAGCCAATCGCATTGCTGGCAGGAAGGCTTGCTCTGCTGCGTCTTCATGGTGATCGCCCAGTTGAACCTGGCCCAATGTGGAGTAAAAAATTTCAACGAGATAGTCATTGGACAGCTGTTGTACTTCGGGCTGGAGGCGAGTCAATCGCCCTAACGCCACATCGAATGCGCCTTGACGAGCGTCGGATTGAGCTGCCCTGATTTCGATCTCGAGCCGATTGTTTCGGATGGCACTGGTCTGTGGGGCACGACTATAGAGCTGTGCGGCCTCGTCGTATTGGCGACCGGCCAAATCCGGCCAACGAGCGTCGCTGGCTGCCAGCGCCATGCCGCTGTGGGCAGCGGCGCGCAGCGACAGATCCTCGTTATCATCGATCATCGCCACAGCTGTTCGCCAGATCGCCAGTTCAGAGTTTGACTGAGCCGCGGCCTCGGCGGCAAAAGCCGCATTCGTGTACAGGTTGTAGCCTCGCATCACAGGAAACTGACCCGACCAGTAGCGTTCCAGTCCCGTATAAACGAGATTCCAACCACTCGCCCGGTCGCCAGCGTCGAACTTGCTCTCCGCAACAAATCCCAGCGCTCGCAAATAAAGGGCGCCGTAGCCGGACTGTTGGGCTCGGTCCAGCGCACGATGGGCTGCCTTTTCGTAACCGCCGAGGTCGCCCATCAAGTTGGAGCACACGCTCTCCTCTAACCCGAGCTGAATCTGAACCCAGGGATACGAATATCGCCGGGCCACTGCCACCGCTGCTGTCGAGCGGCGCAGGCAGTCTTCGCTGCGGCGCGAGATTTGGTCGGAGAAAGTCTGTTCAAACTCGGCGCGGAGCACGCCCGCCGTATTGCCGGAAGCGCGAAATAATTGTTCTGCGAGAGCCGCCTGCTGGCGGGAAACATCAAAGTTGCCGGCATCATTTGCGTGGACGGCGCGGGCGAGCGCGTTTGCGGCTTGGGAAAAGTTTGGCGCCGAAGGATCGTGGAGAAGATCAGTCAGCCAGAGATCGCCGTGCTGTCGCGCGGTTAAGTCCGCCAAAAAAAAAAGCGCCTGAGCGGCGCCCTGATCGTGATTGCTTTTTAACCCAAACGCGTGCGGCAGCCACGAGCGAACGGCTTCATGCAAATATTCTTCGATACGTTGATCGAGGGCGGAGCGCTGTGCTGCAGAATCAGGACTCCTGCTAGTCGCCAAGGCAGCTACTTCCGCCGGAGAAAGCAGCGGCAGCGCCTGGCTGCGGTGCTCTTTCAATTTTTCGCGGATCGCAGCTGCTCGATTGCGCGCTTCTTCTACCCACTGCGAGGTGGGGTCGAGCCTCAGGTAGTGCTCCCAATCATCGAGCGCCTGCTGATAGAGGAACTGATGTTCGGCAACAATGGCGCGATTAAAAAGCGCAACCGGGTCATTCGGGTGCAGCCGCAGCGCCCGGCTCAGGTATTCATAAGCGGCGCCAAAATCTTCCTTCCGGTCTTCCTGTTGAGCGCGCTGGAAATAAGCGGTAGCGAGGTCGGTGAGGATGGGGGGCGAATGGGGCTCCAGTTCCAGAGCGTGCCGCAACGCTTCAACTGCTGCATCGTATTTGCCTTCCAGTAAATCGGCCTGCGCTTGCGATTGCAACCATGCGGGATCCGAAGGATGATTTTCGAGTTGGCTGGCAATTAACGCTTCCGCTCTTAAAAGCGCTGACGGCCGGCTGGTAAAAGAGGCTGCCGGGCCGCGCGAAATTCGAAGCGGGGCATAAGCGGCGTCCCCAATCCTCAACTCTATGGTTCGCTTTTGGCTGTAGGCCCGAGCCAACAGTTCAGCCGCGGCTGGCTGACTCCTGCGCTGCAGGACGATCCACGATCCCACGCCAACCACAGCCAGCAGAGATATTCCAGCCATGGCCAGACGCGGCACCCACGACGTCTGCCACCATGATCTCCGAGTTGTTTCTTTGCGTCCCGGCACCGAACTCAACGTGCCGCTGATTCGCTGCGCCAGCCGTTGCTGCCACTCCGGGCGCGAGCTTTCGAGGGTCGCTGCAAAGTTGCGTTCGGCCTCGGTAGGCTCTCCCTGCAACCCGATAAGATCGGCTACCGCCGCCTGCAACAGCGGACCACAATGATCACAGCGGCTGGCATGTTCGATATAGGCCAATGTCTGCGCGGCCGGCGTCGGAGAACTCGCAATGTCGCGCCACACCCCCGGCTCAGGGCAGGCGCTCCCTGGCTGATTCGACTTCGCCGGCTGCAGGCTTTTCAGTTGGCGATCGAGCGCTGCCAGTTCCTCAAATTGTTCGCGGCAGCTATCGCAGTCCGCCAGATGGGGAAAGAGAGCGACTGCATTTCGCGCCCCGTCCGCATGCACGCGCGTTTCTTCGAGGAGCCTTGCCAAGTCGGCAGGTCCCAGATGTTGTTTGAACTTGCTATCCAAAACTTAGTTCCCCATCCTTCTAAAACGATTTTGACGGCTCAAAACCTTCACTTCGCGATGGGGATTTGTGCTTAAGAAGTGACTCCGAATCATGCTCGACAGGCGAAGCAGCACGCTTTCTACTCCTTCGGTGGTCAACGCGATATCTGGGATGGATGCGATCTCGCTGGCGGTAAGCCCTTGCCGGTGGCGAAGCCAGAAAATTGTAACCTTTTTTCCCTGGTCTTTACCTGCCGTAACCAACATCAGAACCTTGTCGATCTGCTCCAACTGCAGCCGCTGACTTACTCGACTAAAGCTATCGGGGCCAATCGTTCTCGGGTCGGCTGGAAGAGGCTCGACAATCGCTTCCGTCTGGCTTGCGCCGCGTTTCACGGCCAGCGCTGACTTGTAGTGGTCATGGACGACGTTGGCCGCCACCACTTTTACGAATCCATAAATTGAATCTTCGTGACGCGAGTGGAATGTTCGCAGCAACCGGCTGTCATCTTCGCAGAGCTTCAGGTAAGTATCCTGGATCAGATCGTCGACTTGCGAGCGCGAGGGTTCGCCCCAGCGCCGCGCTGTCCGGAGCACCGCCGCCGCAATCACTACCTGAAAGCGCCGTATGAACTCTGTCCACGCTCTCTCGTCTTTCGAGCCAGCGCACGCCCTGATCAATTCCGTAGACGACAACTCCGCATAACGGGGCACGCAACCCTCCCGAGTTCGGGGGATTTTACACCACTTTTGCAATAAATATTATTAAAAGACTTTCAACCCGCGTCCTAATAGTGCGTTGAGAGGTTAAATCGTTTCTGAATTGAATCCAAGGGCGCCAGAAGGTCGCGACCGCTGCGTAGGACGCTACCACTTTTAGCAGTAAATCACTGTGATTGGGAGAGGGTTGCTCCGGGCGAAAGGAGTTGTGCCGCCGAAAAACCCCGTCTTAGCGGGAACTACGCCAGAAGCTTCGCCGCTTCCATTGCGTAATACGTCAGAATCATGCTCGCTCCTGCCCGCCGGATGCAGATGAGCGATTCCATCATTACCCTTTCGCGATCGATCCACTGATTCCGGGCGGCGGCCTCGATCATCGCGTACTCGCCCGAGACCTGATAAGCCGCCAGCGGAAGATCGAAGCGCTCACGGGCCGCGGCAATCACGTCCAGGTACGGCATCGCCGGCTTGACCATGATCATGTCGGCGCCTTCTTCGACATCGAGTTCGATTTCGCGCATCGCCTCGTGCAGATTTGCCGGATCCATCTGATAAGAGCGCCGATCACCGAACTTAGGAGTTGAATCTGCCGCTTCGCGAAACGGCCCGTAGAAACCCGAGGCGAATTTCGCAGCGTACGCCAAGATCGGTGTATTTTCGAAACCAGCCTCATCGAGCGCGGTGCGAATTGCTCCCACTCGTCCGTCCATCATGTCGGACGGCGCAATTACGTCGACGCCTGCCCGCGCCAGCGACACGGAAGTCCGCGCGAGCAACTCAAGGCTCGCGTCATTCACGATCTCGTACTCCGTGGTGGCGGGCGGTGCTGCGGCGGCCGCGCCGAGAGATTGCGCTTCTGCCTTGTCGTTAGCTTTGTCGTTCACTCTTACGACACCGCAATGCCCGTGCGACATGTACTCGCACAAGCAAACGTCGCCGATCACCACCACATCGTTCACTTCGCTCTTGATCGCGCGCGCCGCTTTCTGCACGATGCCATTCTCCGCCCAGGCTGCGGTGGCCACTTCATCTTTTTTCTCGGGCAGCCCAAACAGAATCACCGAGAGCACGCCCAGCGCTCGCGCCGCCCGCACTTCCTTCACCGCTTCGTCGATCGAAAGATTAAAAACTCCGGGCATCGACCCCACTTCTTTGCGGATGCCCGAGCCTGGGCAAACGAAGAGTGGATAAATGAAGGATTCGGGAGTCAGGCGGGTTTCGCGGACCAGCGTGCGCAGCGATTCAGTGCGCCGCAAACGGCGCAAGCGGTTAGCAGGAAAGGCCATAACAACGTAATTCTAGCAGCCGCGGCCAGAACCGCGACCGGCTCCGTCACGGGTCATTGTGACGCATATCATCGTGACGAATAACACGGCGACGCATATCACGCTCCGCTATTTTCCCGGGTGAGGGGGCGGCCTTCTTACCGGAGGAATTCTGCGCCCGTGATCCAAAATCACCCAGCCCACCGAAGAATGAAAGATCGGCGGACCGTCCATTCTCGCGGCCGGCATGTGAAACTGCACGTTGATAAAAACTTCCTGCTGAAATCCGGACGGCGGAAACGACCCGCCGCTCACCACATCCAATGCCGCGCGGCTCAAGTCGCGATCGGAATTTTGCAGCGTCTCCGCATCCAGCACATGCCCATCTTGCGCGTCCAGAATTGCGTGCACGATCACTGGCTGAAAAAACGGCGAAGTCGGGCCATCCGAGGGATCGACGCGCATCGGAAAGCGATTGGGCGATGCGAGCGTAAACGATTCATCCGCACTCCCCATCTCCGGCGACGGCTTGAAGAGATTGGGATCGAGATCGGGGGCGTCTTCCGCATTTTCTACGCGAACCTGCACCGCGGGACGGCCGTCTTCGAAGATGGTAATTTCGCGCGGCAACGTGTGTCCGTGAAACGCCGTCGCGCCGCTGTAATCATAAACCGCGTAAATCCCCGGAGCTTCCGACCACATTTGCAGCCGGCCTGTGGCTGGGTCGACGCAATATTCCCGCTCTACCCACGAGCGCGGCGCGGGATTCGGAGGAATCGAAGCGCTCGTCAGCAGGCAGGTCATCGACTTGCCATCGCGCTCCACATCCGCGGCCCGAATCGCCGCCGCGCTTGCGTTCCGCATGATCGGCCAATGTAGGGCAGAGCGGACCAATTGGACGCGCATAGGGACTGGCTCGGCAGGATCTGTGCCATAAACGCGGCCGTCAGCCCCGATCCGGATGAGCTGCGAATCGCCCGCCTGCACCGACCAGCGCCAGTGCGCCGCGCCATCCGACAGCTCTTCCATCGTCCACTCGCCCTCCATCTGGGCGGCGCCGTTGGTCTCGAACGAAACTTTGAGCGCGTAGGGACTGGAGATATCGTGCAGATTGAAATTCTGTCGAGCGCGACCGAGTAGATCGAGCGCGGCGGAGCGCTCTGCCGGTTTGGTGAGAGTGCGTGGCTGGCGAGTCACCATCTCATGCGGATCGCCCGGAGGAGGGTTGGTCTGCGCCAGAACACTCGGAGAGAAAATTAAAACTGAAGAGAAGCAAAACAGGGGTGCGGCGAAATATCGAAATCGCAACTTCGATTCAAAGACGCGCGCGGCGGTTCCCATAAGGCCTCCTGGAAAATGGGCCGAGTTCCAAACGGGCAGCGCCAACGATTCTACTCAACCTCTTTGACCATCGCAAATGGTGGATAAACGGGATTCGACGTAGCCCCTGGCAGGGGCTATTTCTACGGCGGTAGTGTCCGGATTCTCGAAAAGTGCTGACTGTGTTGACTTACACCCCAAGCTCTACCCACGAGGGGTTACGACGGGCGGTGGGCCTTCTGGATGGTCGCGCAAATACTGCTCGACGGGTTCGTTGCGTAACATAAAGCGAAATCCTCGCCGGGTGTTTGCATCAACGGTCGTTTGCAAATCCAGTGCGTCGAAAGGAATCACGTGTTCCACTGCTGTCGTGCCATTCGCCTCGATCATCGTGAAATGAAGCTGGTCGTCGACGAGCCAGTAATCGGTCACGTTGAGAATCGTGCCATCTTTCAGGAAGAGCTGTGGGAGGTCGGGTCTCTCTTCGCCGTAGACAGGCACTGGAATCTCGTACACCTCCGAAACATAGTTGGCTGGACCAGCGTAGGAGACAGTCGTGGTACCGAGTGTCCAAGACCAGAAGTCACAGGCCGCCCAACAGGAGTTCAATCCCCAGAATGGTCCGCCAAAGAGAAAGGGAGATTCGTAAAGGAACAACACAGGCGGAAATGGGCGAATCGGATGCCGAGGAGGGTGAAATCTAGCCATGCCAAATGCGCCCACAGAGGGCGCTACCGAGATTCTCGGAGTAGAAATCGGCGCATGGATACTCGGCGCTGAAGAAATCGGAGCGTGCGAAATCGGTGGGGCAGACGGACGAGCTACTCCTCCAGCACTGCGGACGACGGCGTGCTGCGCCAAGGCTAGCGGCGTGGCGACACAAACGAGGAGCGTGCAGGAAACGACGAAGAGGAAATTCTTCAGGATCAACCGGGGAACCAAGGGCGACATATTCTCACCCACCTAACGGTCTGCGCCGATGGCGCCGACCCCATTTCTCACAAGTGTAATCCCTTAACCGGCTCTGTTTCTACTCGTGGTTGGCGATAGATCCGGACAGAACTCGACCACTTCGGGCGGTTGCGCCGTAGTTGGTGCTAACGCCTGTGGGTGTCGAAGAACTCTTTCCCGGGAATTTCAAGGACGAAATTCGTTCGTAAGTCATTGAACGTTCGTTTGCCGTCGACGCTGAACACTGAAATTACATCGTTGTTTCCTTTTTCAACAGCCATGTCAGTTGACACTAAGTTTCGCTTGCTCATCACCCACCACTGATGCCTGTGGCAGAACCTCAATGGGTAAAGCAGGTTTTCTTTGTTCCCATCCAAATAAGGGAACTCAGAACCACGTCCGCGCCTTGTACGCCCGGTATTCGTCCCCGAATTTGGCAGCGAGCACCTGTTCTTCTTTCCTTGCACGGTATATCTGCAGGGGAATGAGCACCACCAGCACCCAGAGAAGTTTCGGCGCACCGAAGTACAAAAATACACCCACGACGGCCAAGCCACCGAAAAGGTAGATCGGGCTCCGAATCCGCGAATACAAGCCATGCGTGACGAGTGCCTGCGCCTTGGCCCTCACCGAAAATGATCCGCCAAGCTGGCTTCGCGCCAAGATCAGGAGCGCAAACGACGGCAGCCCAATTACTGCGCCCGCGATCCGCATTGGCGTCCATGGCTGATGCGAGAGTTGGGCGACGAAAAAGGCGAGCACCGCGACCGCCACCACCAACGTAATGAGATTCGTCTTCATGTATCTCCTATACGAAAAACCATGCACTACTCCTCGCGCAGTCCGAGGAGCGGATTCGATCTTTGCTGAACTGAGCACCGTGTATGCAAATGACCCCGAGACGGGCATTCGAGGAAGTGATGGCCACCGTGTTGGCAACATTATGCGCCGGGTACCTCCAAAAAGGGGGGACGAGTTCGGATGCGTCCGTTAGGGTGGCGATAGATCCCAATCACGCTCATTGACCCGGCCATTGTGAATGCAGACGGATCGGTGCGCAAAGCAGTCAGGTTTCTCCGTGCCTCCGTGATTCCGGGGTGAAAGAGAGACTTGGACGTCCCCCCAAAGAGTTACCCCAGTAACCACTGGTAACCACCGCGTGATCTAAACATCTCCTGACAAACGTCATATGATGACAAAGACGTGTCTCGTTTCCACAAATCGGCGCTGCTTTCGGCGAGCGGACTGCTGCTGGCTTTCGCGCTGGCTCCTCTGATCTTCCCCAGCCCGGCATTCCGTGTGGCCATGGGGAATATCGTTCCGCTTCTCGTGATCATCGCCGCCTTCGTAGTCTCGGGCCGCAACGCTTACGACAGCCACGGGCACACTCGCTTGTTCTGGGGATTAATGACGGCGGGCATGGCCATGTGGTGTTACAACCAGGCGTGCTGGACGTGGTTCGAAGTGGTGCTGCGCAAGCCTCTGCCCGAACCTTCGCCCGGCGCCATGGTGCTGTTCCTGCACATCGTCCCCATCATTGCGGCGGTCGCGATACGCCCTCATCAGGTGGATGAACGCGAGGGAATGCTGCCCAGCACGTTGAACGTCCTCATCCTGCTGGTGTGGTGGGTCGTGGCCTATGCCTTCCTCGTTTTCCCGGAAGAATACATCGTCCCCGACGTAACGGCCTACCTGATGCGCCGCGATATGCTCTATCGCGTCGACGAGGGCATCTTGATTGTCGCGTCCGCGACCGCCTTTTTCACCAGCGCTGGTTCGTGGCGAAAACTTTATCGCAACATTTTCCTGGCCACGGTTGTCTATTCACTCTCTTTGGAAATCGCCAATGCCGCCGTGGTGCGTGGCTTCTACCAGACCGGCAAAATCTACGACTTGCCCTTCCTCGCCGCAGTGTTGGGGTTTCTCTGGGTGACGATTGCCGGACGGCAATCTCTTCGCGAAATGCAGGTCATTCCTTCCAGTACTTTTCTCAGCCGACCGGTCGCGCCGTTCCTCGCAAAACTCGCTCTTTTCTCTCTCCCCCTCATGGCGTACTGGGCGCTCTTTCTCAGCCATGATCAGCCCTATCTCCGTCAGGTCCGTTTTATGGTTGCGATGGTCGGCGTCGGCCTCCTCGCCTTTCTCGTCTTTCTCAAGCAGCACCTGATGGACCGGCGGCTGTTAGATCTGCTCAAGCATTCGCGCAACAGCTTCGACAACCTTCAGCGGCTACAGAGCCGTGTAATTCAGCAAGCGAAGCTCGCCTCGCTCGGAGAACTGGTGGCACTCGCTGCCAGCGAACTCGAGTTCCCGCTCTCCGCCATTCTCAGCAGCTCTGAACACATGGCGGCCAGCAGCAACCTGACTCGCGAGCAACTCGCGACGGCGCAGAAAATCGGCCAGCAAGCTCGCCGCACCCGCGAACTCATCAACGATCTGCTCAGCTTCTCACAGCAGACGCCGGGAGAAAAAAGTCCGCTCGACCTCAAGCCGCTTCTGCAACGCGCCATTCAAATGGAGGGATTCAAACTCGAACACAAGCGCATCAGCATGACGGTGGAGAGCGCCGATAACGCGCCGCTGCCGCGGGTACTCGGCAACCCCAACCAGCTACTGCAGGCATTTCTTCAAATCGTAGAAAATGCAGTCGATGCGCTGCAAGAGGTGGGAGGCGGCCGTCTGCAGGTTTCGCTCTGGCGCGAGGCCAATGAATTAGTCGTCCAATTTGCCGACTCCGGCCCCGGCGTGCGCGACCCTGAGCGCGTATTCGACCCCTTCTATACCACCAAGCCCGTCGGCAAAGGCACCGGTCTCGGACTCAGCGCGACTTACGGCGTTATCCTCGATCACAAAGGCCAAATCACGTGCTACAACCGTCCTGAAGGCGGAGCCGTTTTCGAGATCCGCCTGCCGGCGCTGAGAGTCCCCGCCCAATTAGCGGAAGCCGCCAGAGTTTAAATTACGGGGAAGTACAGGATGGTTGCGGGATCACTAGCGACTGCAAAACTTCCGCGACCGCAGGCGGCTGCCGAGCTTACGCTCGGCTGGCCAGACGAGGCGTCTGTCCCTACGCGATACTCAAAGACTTCACCCGCCACTAGCCACAATCGCATCCGCCACCCGCGCAGCTTCCACCGCCGCCCGCACATCATGCGTCCGAATAATGTGGGCTCCTTTCAAAATCAAAGCGGTCTCCGCCGCCAGCGTTCCATAAAGTCTTTCCGAAATCTCAGCGTCCTTGCCCTCATCCTTATTGACGCCGGCCAGCATCCGCCCAATCAACGATTTCCGCGAAACGCCCGCCAGCAGCGGAAATCCCATCTGCTGGAGATCGCCAAAATGCGCGAGTAGCGGATAATTTTCCTCAAAGCGTTTGCCAAAACCAAATCCCGGATCGAGCACCAGATGATGCCGCTTGATTCCCGCCAGCATCGCCGTCTCCGCCCACTGCCGCAGGTCGCGCTTCACGATCAGCGCCGCGTCGCCAATCGGCGGCAGCGCCTTCCACTCCTCCGGACGCCCACGCGAATGCATCAGCACGGCTCCAACTTTGAGTTCCGCGATCGTCCTCGCCATCTTTGACTTCGAATCCCCAGACTTCGCGTCGCCGGATTTTGCGTCGCCGGAATTTGCATCCCAGCGAAACCCGCTGACGTCGTTCACGACCTCCGCGCCAACTTCCACCGCCGCCCGCGCCACGCTCGCCTTATAACTATCGACGCTGATCACCGCCTGCGGCCGCCGCTGCTTCAGATCCCGGATGACCGGCAGTACGCGCCGCCGCTCCTCTTCTTCAGAAACAACCTCCGACCCCGGCCGGGTTGATTCCCCGCCGACGTCGATAATGGTTGCACCCTCGTCGAATAAGCGCTCGCCGTGTTCCACAGCCTTCGCCGCATCGATATATTTCCCGCCGTCAGAAAACGAGTCGGGAGTGACGTTGACCACTCCCATGATCAGCGTGCGCCTCCCCAACTCCAGGACGCGCGACCCGACATGCCATTGAAAAATCGCTCGCATGTGGCGCTATTCTAGCGGACGCAACGAGCATCCTGCGAATTTGTGGCCGACGCAAATGAACGTTAAGACAAAGAGTCTGCGGTCACTGCATGACAAGCGAACGGGCGAGCTGGCCGATGATCACAACGCAGTGAAGGTAGAGCATTTTAATCTCATTACTGAACTGTTCGCGATCACGACAAAACATCACGAAGACGTTGAAGCAGGCAAGGCTCGTCTGGCGCTGTTGGAGAGATCACTATGGAGAAAATGTGTGGATTTGATAAAGAGAGTTCCAGCCTAATCGACAGGAAGAGCGGAATATTCATCGGCCGATGATGCAAAGAGAAAACAGATCGTAAGGTTCCGGTGTGCAATTGAGGAGGCGAGAGCGGCTAGAATTGCTCGGCAATAAGATCCTCGACATCCTACGATTTCAGCCAATGATCCTCGCGCACAGTGCTACCGTAATCATTCCAGCTATAACAGCAACAACCATCAGATACGAATAGATGTGGAGTTTTCCATCTGGATAAAGTCGTCGGTACTCGCGAACGATCATGCGTGACTTCTGCGGTGTGAAACCGAAGTAAGACACGAGATCATCGTCTTCCCGCCTCTTGCGATTGATCTCGCCGATCATCATCATTGTCAACATATTTCCCACAAACACTCCGGTCCCGGCTATGCACAATGCAACGATGCCGGTAATGACTCTGCCACTAATCAACAGCCCCTCCGTGAAAGCAATTTGACCGGTCTGAGGAAGTAAATGCCCAGAATCGTGCTAACTGGACGGCATGTGTGTGATTCGTGGCATTTACGCCAAATGAAAACCTGCGAACCAGGCTGGCTGAGGCACCTGCGCCTACCACGGTTACAGTGCCGGGACCGCTACTCGGCACCATTCCTCCAGGGCAGCCGGTCAATCCACCGCTCGAACGGTCGGCAAAGACTAGCACGTTCGTCTCAGCAGTGAAACCAGTAAACCCACCCTTATAATTTGAATTGTCACCGTTCAAACCCCAAGCCAAACTGGTATACGCCGTCGCGGACAGTACACCGTTCCATCCTCCCTGAAACCCTCCAAATCCAAAGCCACTAACTTGTCGTGTGTCATAGTTCAAAACGATTTCGCCGTCTCCGACTGTAGCACCTAGTCCACCAACGCCGGTTGAAACACCTATCACTCTGCCGTTCGGAAGTGAATTGTCGATTCTCCTCCGTGATCCTCTGTGCCCTTAGCGGTTCAAGCTCTCACGCATAGCGACCAACCCGCGCCCGTGCATTTTCCGCCGGCTGATAAACTGTTGATCTAAGACCGATACATGACCGCATGCAAATTACTGTCTATTCCGCTCCATGGTGCCCCGATTGCCGCGAGGCCAAGCGCTTTCTCGACGACCATGAACTCCCATATACGGACATCAACATCGAAACCACTCCCGGAGCCGCCGACGAGGTCGTGAAACGTACCGGCAAGCGTGCCGTGCCGCAATTTGTGATCGATGGAGAATGGATACAGCCCTATACCCCCGGCGAAGGCTTCCACTACGAAGAGATGGCCAAGCGCCTGGGCGTCGAGCTTTCATCATGAAGAGTGGAAGTACAAGGTTAAAATTGGTTCGCCGCTTTTGGCCGGCGGTCGGTACATCAGGTACTTCCTGCTCAGAGGCGGCGTACAACCCCAGCGCCGTCAGCTATAATCTACTTACAAAGCAGCGTCGGTGGTGAGCCAGCCAAGAGCCCCGGATCCCGCCTTCCGGGAGCGCCGTCGCGCGAGTTGGCTCGAGTAAACCTATTTGGAGTGAGATGGAATCCCCGGGAAAAAATCTGTCAAAATTTCTTGAAGAACGAGATCCGGCGAACTTAAAATTCTGGCGCAGAGTTTGGGCAGACCGTAACAGCGCGGATTCGCCAGCCGCGGGTTCATCGGGCGCAGATTCCTCGGAAAACGAATTGATCGCCAAAGAATTGGAACTCGCCCTGTGGCATGACGTTTTCGTTGAGCAGCAATTGCCTTGGGGACGATTCCTGCAATCCGTTCTTTTGCACACGGTGACGGTTGCGATATTGTGGGCGATCTCACTTGCGTGGATTCGACAGCAAAAGATTCTGACGAGCGCAGCTTTCGACCGAACGGCGCTGGTGACCTATACCCCGGAAGAATACTTGCCGCCCCTTAATACGGGCGCAGCCGAACCCCCGAAGGCACGAAAGGGGAACCCGATCTACGCGAAGCAGGCGATTCTTTCGGTTCCTCCAGAGGCCGACAACCGCTCGCAAACCATCGTCGCGCCACCCGATCTCAAGCTTAATCGCGACGTGCCCTTGCCCAACATCATCGCCACAGGAACCGTCGCACCGGCCGTTCCGCTGGACGCAACGCAAGCGCGGTTGAATCGCATCATCGCGCCCGAGACCCAGGTTGTCGCGCCGGCGCCGGAAGTGGAGTTCGCCCGCGATCGCGTAATACAAGCGGCCATGAAGTCCGATGTGGTTGCAGCTCCGCCGGAGTTAACGCAACGATCGACAAGAGGAAAAGTCGGGCTGGTGAACATTGGTCCTAGTGACGTGATCGCTCCGGCTCCGCAACTCACGTTGGCCGAACAACATTCGCTGGCGCGCGGCGGCCATTTGGCCGGTAGTGTACAACCAGTCGCACCTCCGCCGAGCGTGGGGTCAGCAGGCGGTGCGCGCGCGGGAGGTCGGTTGATCGCGTTGGGCATTCACCCGGTCGCGCCAAACGGCCCGGTTGCCGTGCCGGAAGGCAATCGCCGTGGAACCTTCGCCGCGACTCCGCAGGGAAAACAAGGTGCTGCCGGCACGCCCGATCTGCCGGGATCAAATACGGCGGCGAAAAATGGCGGCTTTAAAGCGGGCAACCACAGTACCTTGCCGTCGGGCCTCTACGTCGGAGCAGCGGGCGATCCCAACCACGTGCGCGAAATGGCGAGCCTGTCCTCACCAGGAACTTCTTCGGGACCGAAGGGTGCTTCCCGCGCCGCCGCGGTGGTGCCGGACAACAAACTTACCGATGCTGACCGCCAGGTTTTTGGCGGCAAGCGCTTATACGAGATGCGGCTGAATATGCCGAATCTGAATTCTGCCAGCGGCAGCTGGGTGATGAAGTTCGCCGAACTTGACGGCGGCAAGCACGAGGGCGAGTTGTTGACGCCGATTTTGGTGGAAAAGATAGATCCGGGGTATCCTCTGGAGTTGATGCGTGCCAATGTCCACGGTATGGTCACGCTCTACGCGGTCATTCATCCTGATGGGAAAGTGGGCGACATTCGCGTGCTGAGCAGTCCCGATGAACGCCTCGACCCGTACGCGGCTAAAGCTCTCGCCCGCTGGAAATTCGCGCCCGCGGAAAGAGCCGGGAAAGCGGTCGCGCTCGAAGCGGTGGTACAGATTCCGTTCAGGGCTAAGACTAGCTTCTGAAATTTGCCAAGGGTGAATTCTATTTCTGCGCCGACGCCGATTTTTCTCCGGGCAGAGCGGCGTAGACGGCGGGGTTGGCGCAGACTTCGTAGTAGTAGCGATCATTCCAGTACAAGATAGATAAATCGCGCACGTCGACCTGCGCGATGCGATTCTTGCGTATTGCGATCTTGCGAAATACGCCATTGGCGATGGGCACGGTGCCCACAAAAAACTCGCCCTGCTCATCAACCCACGGGCCGTTAAACGCAGGCTCGGTCGAATCAGCCGCCCAGGGCGTAAGCGAAATTTCTTGTTGCAGTTTGTGAAAGGCCGCTTCGCTAAGGCAGATTCCGCCAACGTTATAGTTCAGCCGCATCTCTTCCGCGGCAGCGTCGGCGCTCACGTCTTCGCCGGTTTCATTGCCGCGGCCTCCGATGAGCACCGAATACACCTGAAAGACTCCAGCATCGGGCGCGAGCTTTTTGCGTACGCGTTTGCTGCACGAGGATAGGCGATCGCTCTCATTGATGGCGTCGGAAATCATGATGCGATGTTCGCCATCCATCAGATAAAGCGGCGGCGAATCCTGATAGGCGATGCCGAGCCCGACTTCCATCGGAGGCAGGCCGGAGCGCTCCAGCAACTCGTTGTACTCGCGGAGCAGGCTGACGATTTCCCAGGCCAGCACACAGGTGCGGCCGACGCCCAGCATGGCCTCGCCATCGCGCTCAAGCAATGCCACGATGATGGCATCGCCTTCGAGAAAGACTTTGGTGGCTCCGTATTTCGCGAGCAGCTTGTTGACCGGATCATAGAAATTAAGGCTGAAATACGAAGCGGCGTTCATGCCTTTTTCCATCAACGAGCGCGTCAGGCGCGATGAGTCGCGCACGTCGGCCTTGAGAATGACGTGGTGCTTGACGCGATCCTCGGCAGCCTTCTGCTCTTCAGGCGGGAGAAATTCGTAGAGCATGCCGTTGAGCGAGGAAAGTTCGCGCACCTTATCGTCAGTCACGAGATTGATGCTGTCAAAGCCCGTGTTCAGCGCTTCGAGGCCGCGCAGGTCGCGGTGATAGCAAAAGAGATCGTGCAGCAGCCGCGCCGCGAAGCGGTTCCGCTCCGAGCCGCGACACGAAGCAACGCGCCCGATGGCGGCAAATAGCCGATCAGGATGCAGAGGGCTTTCAGCAATTATTTTTTCGACGCGCTCCGCTTCTTCGCGCGAAACCAGCGCGTTTTTGATTTGTTGCGGATTGACCCGCGGCGCATATTCCGCCAGCAGGGGCACCGCTTCATAAGAAGCGACGACTTGCGAAAGAATCCCTTCGCGTTGCAGTAAGCGGCTCCATAGATCGAGCCGTTCCTGGCGATGACGGTCTTCCGGCGTCTGGTCTTCGCCGTTACCCGCGCCCACGAGCGTGGCAGCGTTCTCGGGAACGTTCAATGCCTGCTCCAGATGCTGGTCGTCAATCGCTTCACCGTAGCCAAGCTCGCGCAAGAAATTCAGCGCAAACTGGCGCAGGCTAGGAAAGCGATCGGAATCCTTGTCGAAGTTGCCGAACATGTAATAGTGCTCGGCGCAGAGATAATCGTCGCGTCCATCTTCGCTGAGAATCAGCGGATTGAGAAACAGCCGATAGCAATCGGCGGGCAATTCGCCAAGCAGCGAGCGGCGCGTGCGGGAGAGCGTCTCCTTTTCGATTTCGCGAAGCATCCGGAAGATCTCCTGCCCCGCGCGCCGCAGAATGATTTTCTTACGCACCTGGAATGAAGAGACGAGTTCCTGCGTCTGCATCATCTTTACTTGCCGCACGCCCTCCAGCGACTTCAACTTCATGCGGCATTGTTCGAGAATTCTGCCGAACTGCGCCTGCACTTCGGTGCGTATGAACTTGAATACTGCGAGGCGGCCGAGCAGATCAATCGACGGATTCCCCTCAGCCTTCGCACGATTCAGAATCGCGAGATGAATCGAGACCAGCAGAGTTTTCAGATCAGCCGGACCGGGTTGGCGGAGTTTAGCTGCGCCCTGGGCGGCAATAAATTTGTTGTTGCTAGCGGCGGGAACGTCCATTTCGAAGAGCGCTTCCACTTCGCCAAAACGGCAGATGTAACGTGCCAGATGAAAGCTTAGGTCGGCAGTGATGCGCGGGCTGAGAAAAACATCGTAACGGAGATTGTCGACGCCGAGTTGCAAATCGCTCAGCGCGAGCGTGATCCCGTGGTATTGAAGATCGGGCAGAGTGGGCGGCTCAGAACTTCGCAACCGAAAAATCGGGAGCTTGGGCATTGCCTCTCTTCTCGTGATATTGCCGGAAAATGGCTGAAAATGAGCTACAAAGCAGGCTAACACGCTCGCGGGACAGGTCGAAAGTTACGCTGGTGTCGGGCGGCGGAATGATGGTCGTAATGGTGGCGAATTAGAGCCACAAATTCACTGTGCCATCAATCCTCGACCGGACTGCGTCGTTATTATTGTCGTCCCGCGACCGCGGGATCAGTTTTTCGAACTTCAACCAGGCCGGTAATCGCGGACGTCATCTTTCGGGACAAACAATGGCGCGACCGCAATCTTTCCGGCATCGGCGAGACGGCGATTGAGTTCTTCCATGTCCGCTCGGACCCAACCCACGCTGGACATTTTGATCTCAGCATCCGGCGCTATAAAGAACCAGGTTGGCACATTCGTGAGGCCGTAGGCATTGGAAACGGCGTAACCTGTGGGATCGTCGAGGAGCGCGGGGAAGGCTACGCCATACTCCTTTAGAAAAGCTTCGGTGTTTGCCTTGTCGTCCTGAGAGATTCCTACCATCGCGACCTTCCCGCCATAAGCTTTGCGCAGGCGTTCGAAAAAGGGGGCGGTGTATTGGCAGACAGGACAGGAAATCTTGAAGAACATCGCAACCACCGGCCCGCGCTGAAGCGCATCTTTAAGTGAGAACGTGCTGCCATCGAGGCCGGGCAAAGAAAAATCAGGCGCCCTGGTTCCCGCCTGCAATGCTGTCATATCTTTCTGACCTCCAAATAAACGATCGAGCCACCTCATCGAGAACATGCCTCAACTAATCTAGATCATACCGCTCGCCTTCAAGATTTTGCGGGTTAATCCAGTGATCGGCAGTTGCTGAATCCGATCCAATCCGATCCATTTACCTTTTGCGGCGAGCCGATTGCCTGGCACAGACAGATCCCGTATCTGCTGATTCCGCAGGACGTGCACCGTGTAGCTGGTGACGGTTATGGAATGACGAAACTTCCGCCAGGGTGCTGCGGTTGGCAACCGGCGGGGAGGCGCGAACGATTGCGGGAGTTCCCACATGCCGGCCATTAGCGCGGCTCTCCGCGGCCGCTGCACCACACGCACTTCGTTGTTGCCGCTGCCATTCCCTTCGCGCCAATCCAAAGCGCACCACACTTCCTTTTTTTGCTGGGGTGCGGCCGGCCTCGCGCGTCGCACTTCTACTCCACGAGTCGCGCACCACTTTCTTACCGGGCACGCAAGGCAACGGGGTTCGCGGGGTACACACACAGTCGCGCCAAGTTCCATCATCGCTTGGTTGAAATCGCCGGGCCGCGAACGATCAAGGCATGCTTGTGCGTGCTCCCAGACTTGCCACGTCATAAGAGTGTCGCCAATCAAGCGCTGCAACACGCGTTCGACGTTGCCATCAACCACAGCCAGAGGTTCGCCGAACGCAATGCTGGCGATGGCCGCGGCCGTATAACGTCCGATACCGGGCAGCGCACGCAAAGATTCGGAATTTTGCGGGAACGAACCTTTATATTGCTCGACAATCTGCAGCGCGCACTGATGCATCATGCGAGCTCGCCGATAGTAGCCCAGGCCGCTCCAGGCGGCGAGAACATCGGCTTCAGAAGCAGAGGCGAGCGCCTTTATGCTGGGAAAACGCTCGAGGAAAATTCGGTAGTGTTCGAGTACGGCGGCCACGCGTGTCTGCTGCAGCATTATTTCGCTGAGCCAGATGCGGTAGGGATCGCGAGTCTTGCGCCACGGGAGATCGCGACGATGCGCGTCGTACCAGCGCAGTAGGGTGCGTTGAAATGCGGCGGGAGTTTTCCCGTTGGCCACAACCGCCATCCGTCGCTTTTCTGAGATGGACACAGGCGCCGGCATTATTGTGACTAATTGAACTGCGATTGACTGACGCTATGCGCAATAGCGACCCATCCTGACTTTTGCTGCTGCCACACGGTCATCAGGTGTTGCGGCGCCGTCGGCAGCGTTTGCGCGCCCCCCGGCCCACCTATAGTGCCATGAAGAGTAATGGTGTAGGTAACGACGATCGTCGTTCCATTTAGCTCGGTCTGCAAATCGCCAAGTGCGTAGTCTTTCAACTGCCAGGTGCGATACTGCTCCATCGTAGCCGAGCGGTCGAGCATTCCCGAGGGAGTTACACCCGAATAATTCGAAGCAAGTGAACGCTCTACCTGCACCCAATTCGCCGCTTTTAATTCTTTCCAAAAAACGCGCTCGAGGTCCTCCCCGCCAGTGGCTTCGGAAAAAGCTCGGGCAGGGCGATCACCATAAAACGTGCAAGCCGAAACGAACATCAAATACATCAGCAGCGGGGCCAGAGTCAGTCGTCGAGGCATGGCGAGATTGTACCGTGAGTCGGGGCGATTTTGGCTCCGGTTCGAAGGGGGCAGGAATTCATTTTCCGATTCAATTGTCATGAAATCCTGTCATTGACCGTGCGCGAAAACGACTCCATACTTAAGCTAACGCGGGCCCTTTCGCTGACCCTTGATCGGCCTGCCGCTCCCGCAGGACAAAGGCAAATATGACCGAATTCGATCGCAAGGTAGAAGAAGCTTCCGCGCGCTTCAACCGCTCGGTAGCGAATATCGCCGAGACGCTGGAAAAAGAGACGGCAGACCTGGTGAACTATTTGAACGACGAGGTCGTTCCCGCGGTGCGCGGCCATTCTTCGAAGGCGCTGCGAACCGCGGCAGGAAAGCTGTCGCAGTTCGCCGATTTTCTGGAAACACAACGTAAGCATTCTTGAACTTATTCTCCACTCATCGTTTAACGACTTCGTGGCGGAGATCGGCGCGACCACCCGCTGTAGTCCTCCCGTGTCTTCTTTTATTTTTACTTCTGGGCAATATCCTGCTGACCGGTTGCAGGCACAAGCCTCAGCAGGCGCAGGTTCCTCCTCCACCGCCAATTCCGCAAGAGCAACCGACCGCCCCTCCGCCCGAGGCAACGCCGAGCCGCGATACGGGCGACGAAAAGATACAACTTCCCGCCGATGCAAAACCTATCTTTGAGGAGACCGGCGTGGCCAGCTGGTATGGCGCTCCTTATCACAACCGGCGCGGATCGAATGGCGAGGTTTATAACATGCACGCCATGACGGCGGCTCATCTTACTCTGCCCCTGGGCTCGATCGTCCGAGTTACAAATTTAAAAACTGACCATTCGGCGTTGGTGAGGATCACCGATCGCGGGCCGTTCGTGCCCGGACGCATCGTCGATCTTTCGCTCGCCGCCGCGAAGGCGCTGGATGTTTACTTGCCCGGCACCGCGAAAGTCCGGCTGGAGGTCATGCAGTCGCCCGCTCCTATTAATACTGGTGGTCGCTGGGCGGTTCAGATTGGATCGTTCGCGGGTCAGAAGGCAGCGGCCGAACTTGCGGACCACCTCCAGAAGCGGTACCAGACAGCCAAAGTCCTGAAGTTCGTCAGTCCCGTTGGGGTGTGGTGGGTGCGGGTGCGAGTGTTGGATGACGACCGCGAGCGCGCCATCGCTCTGGTCCGCGAGACCGAGACTGCCGAGGGATCGGTATTTCTGGTCCGCCTCGATTGAAAACAGTTCTTTACAAATCCTACTTACTCGGCGTGTTATTGTCTTTCCGGAGATATGGAGCAGTCATATCGCAGGCTACTCGCCGGATGATCTTACTCCCAGGCGAGAGGAGACTAACTCATGGCGGATTGTCTATTCTGCCGCATTATCAAAGGCGAAGTACCATCCAAGAAAGTTTATGAAGACGACCACACCTTTGCCTTCGAAGATCTAAATCCGCAAGGCCCGACGCACGTACTGATCGTCCCCAAGAAACATATAGCCGGCTTAAAGGAAGCCACGGCCGAAGATGCCGAGATCGTGGGTCGCTGCCATTTAACGGCTGCCCGCATCGCACGCCAGAGGTCGATCGAGGATGGCTATCGTACCGTATTGAACGTCGGTCCGCGCTCCGGGCAATCAGTTTTCCATCTGCACGTGCATCTGATCGGCGGGCGCGCGCTGTTATGGCCCCCGGGCTAGAATCCTTCCCAGGCAACCTCTCTGCCTTACAATCGTGAGATGGCAAATCTCACATTAGTCTATGGCCTGCGTCTGCTGCCCGCCGACGAAGTCGCCGAGGTGCAGGCGGCAACCATCAAACTAAAAAATGGGCGGGATGCGCATGTCACCATGCACGTCCTCGAGGGCAGTAAGGACGACATCGAAAAACAACTGAGGACGAGTCTCTCCGCGTTCTTCGACATCTATCCAGAGATATAACTGGCGCTCACGCGATGAAACTGATCTCTCTGGAACTCGAGAGCAAGCTGCGCGATATGGGCCTCTGGCCGCAGAGTTGGATCGCGTGGGCGGCGCTCTATGCGTTGGGACTCGACCTGCTGCTGTTCGCGACACAGCGGCTGACGCGCCATGCCAGCCCGTCATTTTCGGACAGCCTCACCGGTTGGGTAATTTTTCTCAGCGTTCTGGCGATTGTGTTGCTCGCCATCGCCGCCTCGCGCTGGTTGCGCTCGCAACTCCTGTGGCGACTGCGCAACCGTTTGATTGTGACCTATGTTTTTATCGGCGTGATTCCGGTTTTCCTGCTGGTTGTGATCTCGCTGATCACGCTCTATCTGCTGGCCGGCCAGTTCGCCAGCTTCGTTGTAACCTCTGACATCGCCACTCATCTCCGCAGCATGGAGTCGGCCAACCGAACCATTGCGCATCACCTGGCGATACAAATCGCCAACGGGGCAAAACTTGACGAGGAAACGCTGATCCGGGCCAGGCCGCGCCGCACCGAGTGGGCGCGGCGTCAAGTTTGCGCGCGCTACGGCAAGGAGCCGCAGATTTATTGCGTCGGACCCGAGAAAGCGACCGCCTCTGCCTTTCCTCCATTTATAGTGAGCGATTTCGGCGATATTGTGCGCGACCACGGCACGCTCTATCTTCGGACAGCCACCGTGATCGCGCCGGAGCCAGCATCTGCTTCGACTCCCTCGCTAACTCTGCGCGTGCTCATGAGTGAACCGCTCGATAAGAATTTTGTGGAGATGATTGCGGGCGATCTCGGGCGCATCGCGGTCTATGGCGCGACCGGCCCGACATCGAGTTCGAATCCTGTGCCGCGCGCCTCCGAATCCAAACCTTTCTTGACCTTCGAGAACGGCGCACAACGCGAACAGACCTTTTCCGCTGGCATGATTCCGCCCGCAAGTGGCACCTTCGATCACGAAGTCACTTTCCCGATTCCGCTGCAAGTCGTCGATTGGGCCACGGGAGAGCGCCAGCGTGCCGGAGCGCTGGCAGAGGTCGAGACACGCCCCTCGGTCCTCTATGCGCGGCTTTTCGCCGCACTCGGCGATTACGCTCGCGGCGTCGAATATATTTTGCTGTCAATTGCGATTGTATTCGCGCTCATCGAAGTGTTCGCGCTTTTCGTCGGCACCAAGCTGACGCGCAGTATCACCTCGGCCGTCGGCCAACTCTACGAAGCGACCAAGCACGTCAACCGCGCCGATTTCAGCCATCGCATCACCGTGCAGTCGAGCGACCAACTGGCGACACTTGCCAACTCCTTCAACTCGATGACCACCTCGATTGAAAAGCTGGTGCAGGAGCAGAAAGAGAAGCAGCGACTGGAAGGCGAACTGGCGATCGCTCAGGAAGTGCAGGCGCAGCTCTATCCGAAGTTGATTACACAGCTCGAGACGCTTGAGGTCCACGGTTTTTGCCTGCCGGCGCGAACCGTCAGCGGAGACTACTATGATTTTCTCGCGCTCAATTCCGAGAGGCTGATGCTGGCCGTCGGCGACATCAGCGGTAAAGGAATTTCAGCCGCGCTGCTGATGGCGACAATCTATTCGGCGGTCCGGGCGTACAGCATCGAAGACTTACCCATCCTGCGCGAACTGATAACGCAGGAACCGGCGACCGTACGAGCCTTGGCGGGATCGGGCCTGCTGCTCGATTCTGAGCCGCGGACGACGGAAGTTTCGCCGGCGACGCTGCTCGCGCTTTTGAACCACCAGCTTTACGAAGGAACTCCAGCGGCGAAATACGCGACGTTGTTTTTGGCGACGTACGACGGAGCGACGCGCAGCCTTACCTACGCCAACGGTGGTCACCTACCGCCGATCTTGATTGCTAAAGATGGCTCGTTTCAACTGCTGAGCTGCGGCGGAACAGTGGTCGGCCTGTTCGACAATTTAAGTTTTCCGGAAGCGACCGTGCAACTTCGCCCCGGAGACCTGCTTGTCGCCTACAGCGACGGCGTCACCGAGCCGGAGAATGATTATGGCGAATTCGGGGAAGAACGCCTGATCCAGTTGGTGCGCGAAAATCGCAATTTGCCGCTTGAGCGCATCACTGAAATAGTTACCGCAGCAGTCCTTGACTGGATCGGCGACAATGAGCAACCCGACGATGTCACGCTGGTCTTGGCACGGGCGAGGTAATAGAGCACTCAGGATTCAGCACACAGCACTCGGCGGTAAGCGCCGAGCATCTGGATGCCGCCCTACTGCCGCCCCGCCTCAATCTCATCGACAACATGATCCATGTGATAGACCTTCCTGAGGCCTTCGAGCAGGGCGCGGCTATCCACCGCTACAGCCCGATTCTTCGCCGCATCGTAACCGTAATCTCCGCCCAGCGAAAAAATATTACCGTCGAAAATCAGGCCAACAACGTTGGCATCCCGGTCGATTAGCGGACTGCCCGAATTGCCGCCAATGATGTCGTTCGTCGTAGACAGATTCATCGGCAAAGACAGATTCATTGTCGTCTTGGCCTTGAGCCAGCTTTCCGGAAGCACGAACGGAGGCGCTCCTGACGCTCTATGGAATAGTCCTTCGATCGTCGTGTAGGGCTGAACGAATTTACCCTGAGCGTCCTCGAATCCTTTCACGGTTCCATAACTCAGTCGCGCGGTAAAGGTTGCATCGGGATCGACACTGGTTCCGTAAACCGCGAAGCGCGCCTTGGCAATCTTTTCCGCCGCCGCCCGCGTCGGTGCATCCACCCGCGCCTCATAATCTTTTCTCATGGCGAGAAGATCGTCATTGACCGTAGCAGCAAAGCGGATCATTGGATCCGTCGACGCCGCGATCGCAGATTGACCGCCGTTGTAGAGAGTCTCGCGCATTTTTGCATCATCCAGGTGCGTGCCCGCCATCAACCGGTGCGCCAGTTGCGCGGGAGATTCGGTACCCAACATCTTGCGCACAAACGGATCGTCCGCACCCATGTCCCGCTGTAGTTGCGTGAACAGGAGCGTCAGATTGAGTTCTTCTAGATCCTTATAAACCGGAACCGGCGCCGACAGCGCCTGCTGCACTTGGACCAGCGATTGATCGGTATATTCCGGCAGACGTTGGGTGTTGGGCTTGGCGCGCTCCTCGGCGGCGCGCACCAGCATGAGGGCGTAACGGAGCGGCGCGGAAGTGTAATTGAAAGCACCGTCGATGTGATGCGTAAACAGTTGCGCGCGCACGCGTTGTATCTGCGCGATATCGTCCCACGCCGACGCATCGGCGGCTAGTTTTGGATCCGCCGCAACCGCGGCGCGCAGACGCTGCTCTTCCTGTTGCTTGCCGTCGAAAAACTGCGGATCGAGCAGCGCCCCCTGCCTGCCAAACTCAGCCTTGAAATCGTTTTCAACAAAAAACAGCGATTCGCGTGCCTCGCGCCCCTGCTCTTGCCCGCGAGTGACAAACTCTTCCAGTTGCCCGCGATACTCCGCGGTTTCTGGAAGGTCGGACGGAAACGCCGTGTCGCGCTCAAACACGAGCTGCGCAATTGTTAATTGGCGGCTGGTGCCGCCGGGGTTCCCGGATACAAACACGAGATCGCCATCCTTCGAGCCATTCTTGCTCCAGCGTAGAAAGTCGTGGCTGGCAACAGGTTTGTCTCCTTCATAGGCGCGCACCAGGCCAATGTCGAAGTCGAAGCGCGGAAAATTAAAATTGTCGGGATCGCCACCAAATTGCGCGACGGTAAACTCCGGCGCAAACACCAGCCGCACGTCGGTGTAGCGCTTGTAGCGATACAGATCGTAGATTCCGCCGTGATACAGAGAGACCACGTCGCAGCGCACGCCCGCATCCGATCCGCAACTTTGCTGCAGTTCCGCCTGCTTGGCATGGAGCGCTTTGTTCGCGTCATCTCCTGTTTTGCCGGCGATCGCGCCCTGCACTTCCTTCGTCACGTCGCGAATCTCGACCAGTTGATCGAGCTCAAAGTCGGGACACTTCCGCTCTTCGGCCACGGACTTCGCGGCGAAGCCAGTTTCCACAAAGTTTTGTTTCGGCGTCGAAAGCTGTTCCACACAATCGACCACGCAATGATGATTCGTCATCACCAGGCCCTGCACCGAGATGAACGACGCAGAGCAGCCACCCGCGATCCGCAGCGAAGACAGGCGCACATGATCGAGCCACGATTGCGAAGGCGAAAAGCCGTATTTCGTCGCCACCGTCTTCGACGGGAAATTGTCGAAAGTCCACATCCCCTCGTCAGCGTGCATCGATGGCGTTAAGGCCAGGCATAAGGCCAGCAGTGTTGTCAGTAAGCTCGTACACTTCGACCGATTCTTCGAATTAATTTTCATTGGATTCTTCTTGGATGGGCTCAACTTGTCGCGCACGCGGGCGCGTTCCACCCCGCGACATCATCATCTAGCGAGAGAGCTCTCGTCAAGGCGAGGAGCAGGGAGACGAGGACTCTGGCAGGCGGAATGCTCGCCTGCCAGAATCAGGGATTTCTTCAATGCGCAAGCATTTTTCTGAGCGACTGTCCAAAGGCGCCGCTCCCACCCTCAGGTGTGCAATCCTGGGCCGGCGGCTGCGCCGTTGTTACAGGGGTATTCAGCGACGGCGAGTGCGTGAAATCGAACATGTCCTCGGCGGTATTAGCGTACTTATCTCGATCGGTCAGGCTGGCTGAGTTCAAGAACCGATGCTCGATCAGCGCCAGAATCGACGTATGGTCGACCACGGTATGCGAAACATACTTGGCCTTCGAGAAAGGAGAAATGGCCAGGAAAGGCACCCGAATGCCAAGCTGGTCAAACGCGCGGCAACTAGCCGGATAGGGGCCCGTGGGATTTTTTGTCAACGCAGGGCAGAGTTCCTCCGCATCCTCAACGCTGGTGTCTCCATCAGTCAAGTTATAAGAGCACTCGGCGCCTCCGCCCGGCTGCTCACTCGCTGGAGGGTTAGAGAGATCCTCGCACTGACCGGGAAAAATTCCGTCCGGATTCCGTTGGCCGGCCTGAACCGCCCGCGGCGGCAAACCATGATCGTAGAAGCCGCCGCCCTCATCCCATGTGATGAAGATGATCGAGTCTTTCCAATGAGGTCCGTTGCGTACAGCATTCACCACCTGCGAAACGAAATATTGGCCTCGCTGGATATCGGTCGGCGGATGCTCATCATTTTCCAGGGTCTCGCCTTCCACCCCAAGATCGGGATCGACAAACACGACCGATGGCATTGTGGTGATGCCTGCGGCTGCCAAATAAAACGCGTCGAGCGGTTGGTTGTGCACTAGGTCAACTTCGTCAAAGAAAACGTCCGACGGCACATCCTGAAAGTAGTCGGCCCATGAGACATTCGCGTTATTCAACAGATCGTAGATCGTCCCGGTAATCGGTTTATATCCGCCCGGCGGCGGCACGGAGTCGCTGGTAGTCAAGTGGCCAAACGACGTTGCCGCCTCCAGATAAGAACGGTTAGGGAACGTAGGCCCCACCGTGCCAGCAAAGTGACGATCACTGATCGCGAAATTTTGCGCCAGATTGTAATAGAAGGGGAGATCCTGCTGCGTGTAGTAATACATCACCTGATCGCCATTGATCGGCTCATCGTCACGCTCGAAGCCGTTGTCTAAAGGCTTGCTCAGCGAGGCATTCGGATCGCTCCAGTTCAGATCCAGGTGTTCGCCGAACCACGAGTGATCGGGATCGGTGATGCACCGCGTGTTGCTGTGAGTGGCATAGACCGTCGCGCCCTCATTGTCGATATTCGAATTAGAACAGATCAAATTTCCGCCGCTGGCTGTGCAAGTCAGTCCGTCCACGCACGAGTGATTGCTGCTCGAGCAAGCGCCATTTCCGTTGGAGTAAGGGCTACCCGGCGCATATGCCAATGCGCCGAAATAATTGTCGTAGGAGTGATTTTCCTGCACGATGACAATGATGTGGTTGACGCTATTCAGATTGCCTTCAGCAAGCGCCCGCGGGATCGCAGAGCAACAAAACCCCGCAACCAATGCCCATAAAGAAGCTCGAATCGCCAATGACATACTTTTCTCCTGCGCCGGAGGCCCGGCGAGTGGTGGATGAAGGATCATCCGTAGTTCATCCCGCCGCCGAGAAGGCAGCGTCGTCGTTGCCTAGTGGAGAACTAGATGCGGGGTTCGATGGAAGGTTTGTTGGAAGGAATATGAACAGATTGTAAAAACGTTCGCAGGAAAAATCGGGGGCAAGAAATAGGCGGGTGAAAAGTACGGTTGGGTTGTCCTGGATGGTTGCGGAAAAACTCCGTTCGGAGCCTCGGTGCAGCGGGGCTCTCTCAGAGAGAACGCGCGTTACTCGATTATGTCGGCTGGAGTCAGCTCCGGAACGATAACAAGAAGGTCATAGCCGTAGATCATCCGTTCCATGTCGGAGTCTACCGGACCGAGCTCCATGAAGCGCAGCTTGCGAAAATCGTATACCGTCCAAGCGTTCAGGAGCTGGCTTTCAACGGCTGGTTTTAGCCAGCGATAGTCGTGGTCTTCGTCCATAACGAATTTCTCAAGCTTGGTCGGGCGATCGTAGCCTCCAAATATCCGGTGCGTGCCCTTGGCTCCCAAAACGCAAATATGTAGCGAAGTCTTTCCTTGCGCGTCCGCTACTTCGGCGATGTAGTTGCCGAGATCACGCTGGTGAAGTGGGTTAAAGCCCTTGTAGAGGTGCCATTCGCCAAATTTGACCAGCACTTTCTGCGGCTGATCGCCGGCAGCGGCCTTCTCTAAATTCAACCGAAAGTTACGTTTGAGAAGTCGGGCGCGCTGGTTATTTGATTCGGGTGAGCCTTGCATGTTTTTGAGATAGATCTCGTGGCTTTCAATCAATTCGAGGAAGAGTGCATTCGCGGCAGAGTTTCCATCGCGTTGTAGCACAGCAGCAACTTCCGCGAGTTCAGAATCAGATGCGGCGAACTGGAACAGCTTGAGCGGATCGCCTGTCTCCTTGGCGTGAAGGGCGTCTTGCTGCTCCTCGCCTTTCAGTCGCGTGATAGCGGTGGTTGCCGTCGGGCCGGGATGCGTGGCCACAATCTGGTCCAGCAACCAGCCCGCTGAGCCAATGAACTCCTGATCAAGACCCCAAAGACGGAAATGAGGGGAATGTGCGATTTGCGCGCAATGTGCCGCTAGATCATTCTCTTGCCGGACGTTCAGAAAAGCGACGCTGTCCGGGTATTGTTGGGTGAGTGCGGCCATGCGGGCCAGCCGGTCGGGCTTGCCGAATGAGGACGAGACAAACTCCGCAACCTGGGGACCGACCTCGACGGCCATCGCCGATAACCCTTGGGGAGCCATGAGGTCGCACACTGCAGTCGTGAATTGAGGAATCTCGCGTGTAATGTGGTCTTCGCCAATGAGAACGTACTGCGCATCGGCGATGGCGCTCTCAAGCAGTGGAGCGGCGTTGCCGACGAACCTGCCATTCTCCAAGTGTAGGTCGTAGCGGACCTCACGCAGCTTCTGCTCGAAAGCCGATGGCTGCGGCTGCACCCTCTCACCTGGTACCTGCGCATAGACAAGCTGCAGAGCGAGAATGACTACTGAGGATAAGGATAAAGACCGGATGATTTTCATCTGAGCCCCGTCATCAATCCAGTGGTAAACGTAGCCTACAGCAGTCCGACCATGCCTGGAAGAAGGTTCCGGCAGTTCAACGCTGGAAGAAGGTTCCGGCAGTTCAACGAAGGTGGGCACTGGGAGGGAGCGCCATTCTCAACTCAATTGTTGAACAATTCGGATGAACTAGGGAAGCTGACCGAAATCACGGAGACTAGAGAATCTAAGTCGCGGCGTCCCTTTTTCCGCAGCCTGCTAGATGGTCTCTATTCTGAGACTTGGGAATGCGGCTCGATGTAGACGTTCGTCCAAGGTCAAGAGTCGATAATCGTGCGCCGCGGCGTGAGCTCCAATCAAGAAGTCCGCGAGAATGCGGCGCGCATCCGGGTCGCGATGCTTGCGGCGGCGTTCCGCATAGCCTCGGAAAGCGCGGCCGGCCGATCGCCATATTGCTTCGCTCAGCTCCCAATCAATTGCGATTCCCGTGTCCTCAAGAAACTCGAAGACGAAGGTTTCGGTGCGCCTCGGGGCGGCGATCAGCTCAGCGAACACGGGCGCGGCCATAATGAGATTTCCGCCATGGAACGCGGCGTCAAGAGCGGCGCGTGCGGCCAAAGCGACCCCGGAGTCCGCGTCCCACAAGGCCACAATGATGTTGGTGTCGATCGCGGTGGTCATCTCTTGGTTAATGTCGTCGATACGGATCAGTCGTTGTGGCCGCGCATCTCTCGCAGCCATCGATTGATGGCTTTTTTGCCAGATGGGATTCCGGGATTGCCGATACCGCGATACTTCTCGAATACACTTTGGGTGCGAACCGGCCGGATATGCACCCTGTCGCCGTCGCTCTCGAAAAGCAGCCGATCTCCCTCCCGAACTCCCAGCATTCGGCGAACTTCGATGGGTACGGTGATCTGGCCCTTGCTCGTGATCTTAGCTTGCTTCTGCATGGCAATTTGCGATTCCTTACTTTAGCACACTGTTCCTTACTTTGGCTAGTCGACAAAATCAGCTGGTACTAGTGTCTGTTACAACTTCCAGAGACGGGTGTCCTATGACTGGCCATCCCGCTCTGAGGGCGCGGTGTATGATCACATCCACCTCTACCGTCCTGAGGATGGATGAATTACCAGAAACGTCCAGTTCTGTAGGCAGGGCTTTCCATGAGCAATGAATTTATTCCACAAGATCGCCTTCTACTGGTTTCAATCAGAGAGACCATAAAAACTCGGGAAGTATACGATGCTACTCGGTACGCATGGCCTGTGAGTCTAGGAAATGCAGAAAACAGAGTCGTTCTCGGTTGCAACAAAGGGTAGTGGAGGGTGTTTACATCCCGTCGTGTTGGCTTGATGCTGCACCTGGAGAGGCCAGCAAGAAAAATTTCCCTGGTTTCAAATGGACACACAAGGATCAGCGGTGGGGCTTTGAGGGAAAACCAGCTGAAGAACCTGTCCGCTCACGCTACTTAGGCAGGCGCGTGCCCAGTAGCTTGCAAATAGGCCAAAAAGGGTTCAGATATTTTGACGGAAAGGTAGCCTAACGTTTTTCCCCTAGCACTCCAGCAGCCCTCGCAGCAGCCTTCCGGCGTTGTTCCTTTATCATCTCTCGGCAAATCGCGAAAGGGGCGCAGCGCTGCCAAGGTAAGTTCAAAAGCCCCACCCTGTCGCTGCAAAAAGCGCAGGGCCAAGAGTGGGGCACCCGTTTCATCTCAGCATCGTCGAGGGCTACACCAATCCCTGATCCAGCATCGAGTTCGCGACCTTCAAAAATCCGCCGATATTTGCTCCGTTCACCAGGTTGCCCGGAGTGCCATACTTCTCAGCCGTTTCGAAGCAGTTTTTGTGGATGGCGATCATGATGTTGTGCAAGCGATCGTCGACTTCTGCACGAGTCCACGAAATGCGCGCGCTGTTCTGCGCCATTTCTAATCCCGATGTCGCTACGCCTCCCGCATTCGCCGCTTTGGCCGGCCCATACAGCACTTTCGCGTCGAGGAACATCTTCGTTGCTTCCAGCGTGCTCGGCATGTTCGCTCCCTCGCTGACCAGCTTCACGCCATTCTTAATAAGGTTCGCCGCGTCTTTTGCGTTGATCTCATTCTGCGTGGCGCTGGGGAAGGCGCAATCGGCTTTGATATTCCAGAGCCAGTTGTGGTCGAGCTTCTTGTCGGTGGCGTTATAGACGGCGCTCTTGAATTCGTCGGTGTATTCCTGAATCCGGCCGCGACGATTGTTCTTAAGCTCCATGACGAAGGCGAGCTTCTCGCGATCGATGCCATCGGCGTCATAGATGGCGCCGTCAGAATCAGACAAAGTAACCGGCTTCGCGCCCAGATCAAGCAGCTTCTCGACCGTATACTGCGAGACATTTCCGCTGCCCGAGACCAGGCACACTCTGCCTTCCAGCTTGTCGCGGCGAGTCTTCATCATCTCCTGGGCAAAATAAACGCAGCCGTAGCCCGTCGCCTCCGGACGAATCAGCGAGCCTCCCCACGACAATCCCTTGCCGGTGAGAACGCCGGTGAATTCATTTCGCAGCCGCTTATATTGCCCGAACATATAACCAATCTCGCGTCCGCCGACGCCGATGTCGCCCGCGGGAACGTCCGTGTCCGGCCCGATGTGGCGCTGCAATTCGGTCATAAAACTCTGGCAGAAGCGCATCACTTCGTTATCGCTTTTTCCCTTCGGATCGAAATCGCTTCCTCCTTTTCCGCCGCCCATAGGCAGCGTGGTGAGCGAATTCTTGAACACCTGTTCGAACGCCAGAAATTTCAAAATGCCGAGATTCACGGAAGGATGGAATCGCAGTCCGCCTTTATAAGGACCGATGGCGCTGTTCATCTCGATGCGGAATCCGCGATTGACCTGCACTTTTCCGCGGTCATCAAACCACGGCACGCGGAACATCAGCACGCGCTCCGGCTCCGTGATACGTTCCAGGATCTTGGCTTCTTGATATTCAGGATGGCGCTCCAACACGGGCCTCAAAGATTCGAATACTTCAAGAACGGCCTGGTGGAATTCCGGTTCGGCGGGGTTTTTGGCTTTAACAAGGTTGAGGACTTGATCAATATAATCCGCCCCACTGCGCTTGGGCGGTTCCATGACATGGCTCATAGTCTTGCCTCCGGGTTTATTCTAGTACTTTGAGCGGGTGGCAAACAGTGAAGGACGGGGCACAAATTTCGGTTATGATTTCGCGCCAGATCGTGGTCTACTTCCGATTGAGGTTGATCACCGTCACATTGCCCGTCACCTGCTGGCTGAATCTCATCCCTCCCACAACAACGAGGCTGTGCCCCATAACCAGCAGCGCGCGATGATCCATGGTGGGCTCTGACACGTCTTCATTCACCGTCTCCCAGCGCTGGCCATAAACGTCGTAGGCAAAGGTCAGGGCCAAAGGTTCCGCCGGTTTCCCGTTATAACCAATGCCGTCGTAGTCATACGGCGTGTCGCTCCCGCCGGAAAAATAGATCTTCGCGCCTCTTCGATCCGCCGCTCCCGCGCCCGCCGCTATGCGGAAGCGCGCGCTCCCCGGATGCACGACAATCTGGGACCACTCAATCTTTGTTATGTCGCCCTTCTTCGAACTCGGAAGCTTCCCCATCCAGCAATCGCTAGACGCAACATACTTCGGGCTCGCCCCGCCCGTGTTCTTACGCGCGCCATCGATAAAAACAATCGTGTCGCCGACGATCGCGCCCGCATGCCCAAACACCGGATTCCCAGGAGTCGGCGTACCTTGCATCCACGTATCTTTATCCGTGTCGTAAATCTGCACGTTGTTCACCGCGCCCAACTCCGCCGTCGACCGTCCGCCAATCACGAAGATGTAGCGATCGTGATACACCCCAACCACCGCGTCCGCCACCGGCACCGGAATGTCTTTCCCGCGATAGTAGCGATTCTCCGCCGGCACAAACACGTTCAGGTCTGGCAGAACCGTCTCGCCGCCTTGCCCATCAATGACGTAGCCGCCAAAAATAAAAACTTGCGCATGCAGCGCCACTGCCGACGCTCCCAATCGCCCGGCTACTCCGGGCACAGGCCGCAGCTCTTTCCACTTCCCATTCTCCGGATTCAACTCGTAGGCGCCACCCGTCACTGCGTCCCAGGTTTTCTTTGGCCCAATGCCCATGAAGGAAAAGATCCGCGAGTCGCCGGAGTCATGCGAAATAGCCACCGCATTACTCGATAGCGGCACTGGCAGCGGGTTGAACTTTGCTTCGTTAGCGGCGTGGAGCGCGATCGACAGCCAGCAAAACAGCCATAGAAACAGACCGCGGCAACGAAGGTTCGATAACGATTCCATTGGTGAAATCATAGCAGCGAAGACCCTGAGGTGAGGCGGCAGCGACTGGTTAGCTGACCTGAATTCTACGTAATTTGGCATAGACGTGCCTTTTACTTCCAATAATTCATAGACGCAGGCGCCACGACGCCCCTAACCACATGAAATTGCGTCATTCGCCGTTTGGTGCCTCGAGTGCCGTACTCCGCTCCAAGCACCAACACATGCCAATTGACAAGCCTGCGCCTCGAAGCGCAAAATGCTGCAACTCTGCAGGGGTGATCGGCCCTGCGTCCTCGAAATACCAATTTAAGCTGGCAGATAGTAAAGCCAAGCCATAGCTAAAATCTGGGCCCAACATCAATAGAAAGGCTACTTCCCCAATGCGCTCCCATTCCGGCAGATTCCTATCAAATGTGCTGACCGCCGTGGCGCTTCTGTGCGTCACCCTTACCCTAGCGGCGTTGTTCGCGACCGAAGCCACCGCGCAACAGGCAACCGCCAAAATCGTGGGCGTCGTCACCGACCCGCAAGGAGCGGTAGTCCCCGGCGTCAAGGTCACCGTCACCAACACGGCGACCAACGTCACCATCAGCACCACCACCGACAAGAGTGGCTTCTATCAGGTCCTCAACCTGCCCATTGGCACCTATAAAGTGAATGCCATCCAACCGGGTTTCCGCCCGCTCGAAGTGCTGACTACTCCCTTAGAGATCAACCAGTCATTTCGCGTCGACATGAAGCTTGAAGTAGGCGCTACCAGCGAGCAGGTCGAAGTCGAATCGCAGGCCGCTGGAGTAGAGACGGTCAATCCAACGTTGGGCGAGTCGGTCACGAGCCGGGCCGTCGTTAATTTGCCCTTAAACGGTCGCAACGTGATGAGTCTCGCTCTTTCGCAGCCAGGCGTCACCGAAGATAATCCGGATGACACCAGTAGCACCCAGGGATTCAACATTGGCGGCGGACGCACCGATTCGGTCACGTACCTGCTGGATGGCGGCGTCAACAACGATCTTCTAAATAACGGTCTGGTTTTCAACCCGAATCCCGACGCGGTCGCCGAGTTTCGTATTCTCACCAGCAACTACACGGCAGAATATGGCCGCAACGGCGCGGGGGTCATCAGCGTCGTAACCAAGTCGGGGTCCAACGCATTCCATGGCAGCGCCTTCGAGTTCGTGCGCAACACCGACTTTGACGCTAACTCCTATTTCAACAATCAGGCCGGGTTACCCAGAAATAATCTCAAGCGCAATCAGTATGGCGGCACGTTCGGTGGTCCCATTGTCAAGAACCGGCTTTTCTTCTTCGTGGCGTACCAGGGGCAACGCCAGATACAGACTGAAGTCTTGCAGGCGCAACAGACCTTCACCACGGCCGAATTACAAAATGGAGATTTTTCGCAGGCGGTAGCGAACACTGTGATTCCCGTTGACGCTAACGGTAACCCGGACGCACCAATATCTATGTTCGGTTACAACGCGCTGCAAGCATGCGCAGTGGCAACGGGATGCCCTGATCCAAATGTTTACCAGTTCCTGGTGGCGAATCCCTACTTTGCGTCGCCTTCATCTACCCAGGCACACCCCATGATTAATCCGGCGACGTTCGATCCGGGCGCTCAAGCCTATATCGCGACAGGGCTCATTCCATCAAATGCGGCCGGGCTGTTTTTCCCCGCGGGAAGCTCGGTGGACAACCGCAACGAGCTCACGGTTAAGATCGACTTCAACCTAAGTTCCAAAGACAAGCTGACGGGGACCGTCGGAGGCAATCGAGCTCCTCTGACATCCCCATTCGGAGGCCCCGGGGGTTCCTTTAGCGCAAACACGGCGTCGGGCTTCCCCAGCGTAACCAAGACGAACGACTCCTTTGTCAATATCGCTTACACTCGAACTTTTTCGCCAACCAAATTGAACGAATTCCGCGTAACTGCGCAACGCCGCGCTTACCAACAGAGTGTGCCAGTTGCTAACCAGCCTGCGATCTATCCCGACTTTGGGATCATATCGGATATTTCTAACGGTCCGCCGGTCCTTGTGTTCGACAATGGTTTAACGCTGGGGCAAGACCCGTACGGCCCGACCTTCTTAATCGGCAACACGTTTGCCTACACCGATACTTTTTCGTGGGTGCAAGGGCACAACACCTGGAAATTCGGCGCGGGATTTTCGGCCTATCAACAAAATACGCTTTACGATTTCTTCGGCGATAGCGAATTCGGTTTCTACGGATATTCGCAGGGTGGGGTCGGCACCGGCAACAGCCTTGCCGATTTCCTGGTCGGATCGCCGAATTTCGTTTATGAGGGTTCGAACGCAGCCAGCAGCATCCGCAGCAAGGCAACCTACGTATTCGGGCAGGACGAGTGGCGGGTAAGACCTAACCTGACTTTGAGCCTGGGCCTCCGCTATGAATACAGCACGCCCAAACTCGACACCCAGGGAAGGAGCTTTTCCATCATCCCCGGGCTGCAGTCAGTAACATATAAGTATGCGCCGGAAGGTCTGGTTTTCCCTGGAGACCCGGGTGCACCCCGTGGAGCAAATTTCCCGGACAAGACGAACTTTGCGCCGCGGATCGGCTTCGCCTTTAGTCCGGGGAGCAGTAGCAAGACCAGCATCCGGGGAGGATTCGGGATCTTCTATGACGTCCTGAAGGGCGAAGACAATCTGCAATTCAATGGCGCGCCACCGTTCTACTCCGAACCCAGCGCCGGTTTCGCGTGTCTTCAATCCGCCAACAATCCAGGATGCGTTCCCACGCCCACCGGGACCGGGTGGCCGGCAGTTACGGCGGCAACAGGTTTATGCCCCGCGGCAACCACGGCCGGGCTGCCTTTTTACTGCCAGCCATGGGGGGTTGGAGTCCCCAACCCATTTCCGTCCACTCCGCCCGACGCCTCCACCGCATTCAATCCTGCGACCGGAGGACAGTTTCTCCCATTTGGAGGATACGAGAGCGCTCTCTTCTTCGTGAAGCCTCACCTGCACACGCCCTATACTTACCAGTACAACTTGAGCGTCCAGCACGAAGTTGCAAGAAACTTGATTGCCGAAGTGAATTACGTGGGCAGCAGTGCGAAGGGGCTGACAGCGCTCCAGGATATTGACCCCTTCGATCTCAGCACGCTCAGTACCAACCCGACTCGAGTCTTGAATGAACAACCGGGGATTCAGGGTACGTTCGGCGGGTTCTGTGGCACAACCCCAGGTAGTTTCGCCGCTTGTCCTTATGCAGGCGACGAACCGGAGTTTAAAAATGTCGCATTCTCTAATTTCAACAGCCTCGAAGCCTCGCTGACCAAGCAGAATGGCGAGAACCGCATATTCGGCAACACCTACTTCACTCTTGCCTTCACTTACGGCCACAGCCTCGATGACGCATCCGGCTTCCGCAACCGGGATTCTTACGTGCCGGCTTATGAAACCAACATCTTTTATGCCTCCTCCAACTTCGACGTAAAGGAAAGATTAACTTTCAGCGGAGGATGGGATTTGCCATTTGATCGTGCCTGGGCAGCCGGACCCAATCGTCTGGTAAAGGGATGGAGTCTCTACCCAATCTTCAGCTGGCGCACTGGATTCCCGCTCAGCATTAGTTCTGGACTGTCTGGAGCGGATGGTTCCGATCCTGGGCCTTCGGGAGCTGGCGACGGGTTTCTCGCCAATGCCGATTTCGCTCCCGGGTTCAGCAAGATCACGATCCTGAATCCCAAGAAAAATGGCAATTATTATTTCAACCCGGCAGCCTTCCAGCCGATCAACGACGCCTACAATCCGAGCGATAGTTATGGTACGACGGGGCGAGACTTCTTCCGCGGGCCCGGCCGCACAAACCTCGATCTGGCTCTGGCTAAAGCCACTGCCATTACCGAGCGCATCAACGTCGAATTGCGTCTCGAGGCTTTCAACGTGCTGAACCACACAGAATTTTCCAATCCGGACACAAACATTGGTGCTCCTTCTACATTTGGCCAAATTACCACCACAACGCTGGGAACTGGAACAAATGCTCTGCAGACGCAGCGCATCGTGCAGCTAGGTGGACGCCTGACCTTCTAGAACATCCTCGCTGGCGGAGACGGGGAGTCGTCGCCCCGTCTCCCCAGCAGCCTTTATGGTGACGAACTTCGAATCTCCCATCGAGCCTCAGAGGCTCAACTCGCCCAACTCTCTGTGATACGCTGATCCCCAGTGACCCGGCTGGCGCGTTTTCCCAGAATCATCCTCTGCATCCTCTCCAGCGTTCTCCCGCTCGGAGCACCTGCGTCCGCGCAGTCCTCCACCGCGCAGCCCTCCGGCGACAAGAATCCGCCCGACGTCTACCTCATCACCATTGATACTCTGCGCGCCGATCATGTCGGCTGCTACGGATACAAGCAGGTTGAAACGCCCGCCCTCGACGCGCTCGCTGCTGACGGCGTCCGCTTCTCTGAGGCTTTCACGCATAGCCCGATCACCAACACTTCGCACACTTCGATCCTGACCGGCCTCTTGCCTAGCGTGCATGGCGTCACCGATTTCGGCGTCCCGCTATCGCCGCAGCATGTCACCGCCGCCGAGTTGCTGAAGAAGCGCGGTTACCAGACCGCCGCCTTCATCGGAGCGGTGATTCTTGACAGCAACGCGCTCGCCCCCGGCCTCGACCGCGGGTTCGATTTCTACGACAATTTTCCGAAAGCTGATGCCGCCGCCGATGGCAAAACGAGCGACGCTAAGAATACTGATGGAAAGAACACTGATTTGAAAAATAAGGAGCGCTGGGATCGCGTCGAGCGCCGCGGCATGGAGGTCGTCCAGCACGCCGAAGCCTGGTTCGATCAGCATCGCACCGGGCCACGCTTCGTCTGGGTACATCTCTTCGATCCGCACGATCCCTACGAGCCGCCGCCGCCCTACTCGGAAAAATATAAAGACCATCTCTACGATGGCGAGATCGCCTACGCCGATTCCGCCGTGGCGAACTGGATCGACTACTTGAAAAAAGCGGGCGCCTACGACAATGCCATCATCATCGTCTCCGGCGACCACGGCGAGGGCCTTGGCGAGCACGGAGAAGAAACTCACGGCCTCTTTCTCTACGATGCAACGCTACACATTCCGTTGATCCTGAAGACGCCGCACAGCGCGGCTGGCCCGTCTCCGCGCGGTGTGGTGATCGATGCGTTGGTGCGCACCACCGATATCCTGCCAACTATTCTCGACGCCACTGGCATCGCGGCCCCGCCAGAGTTAAATGGCGAGTCGCTGTTTCCCTTGCTGGAGAAAAGTTCGAGTGAAAAAAAATCAGGCGAAAAACGCGAGCTTTTCGGCGAAACCGACTATCCGCTACGCTGGGGATGGGCTCCCGTGCGCGCACTGCGGACAGAAAATGCCAAGCTGATCGAAGCTCCGCGGCCGGAGCTCTACGATCTGCAAGCCGATCCCAAAGAAGCAAAAAATCTCTACGCCGCCGACGCCGCCAAGCTACAAACCTTGCAAGCAGAAATGGCGAAGTGGGAGGCGAAGCTTCCTACGCCCAACAATTTCGCGAGATCAGAAAAGCTGCCCGACCCGAAAGACAAGATTGAAGTGCAGAACCTGCTGCACAACGCCATGCTCGCGAGCGACGACAATCGATCGAGCGATGCGCGTCAGTTTTTGGAGAAGGCGGCGCAACTCGACCCCACCTCGCCGAACGCGGTTATGCAACTCGGCGAGATCGAATTAGCCGCCGGAGATTACTCAAAAGCAGCCGCGCACCTGAAGCGCGCATCGGAGCTGCGCACCGACGATCCGAACGTGGCTTACGAAGCGGGCGAGGCGATGGAAAAATCTGGTGATTTTGCCGGAGCGCGCGATGCGCTCGAAGCAAGTCTCAAGCTAGCGCCCAGCCAAATGCCGGCGCGCCTCCTACTTGGCCACGTATACCTGCAATTAAAAGATGCGAAGAATGCGGCCGACCAATTCGAAGCCGCGCTGCTCGTCGATTCAGACAACATCGAAGGCCGCCTGGGATTGGCCGAGGCGCAAATTGAGCAATCCGAGTTTGCCGCCGCGCTGCCCGATCTCGAAGCGCTCGCTAAGTCCGACCCGCGAAATGCAGCCGCTCTGCACCTGCTTGCGCGCGCCTATCACGGCCTCGGGCGCGAGCCCGACGCCAAGCGCCTCGAAGCGCGGGCTGCGGCGCTCGACAAAAAATAAGAAAGAAATAGCGACAAGAAATAATTATTTCGTCGCCGGCACACTTCCTTCCGCGGTCTCCTGGGTCTGGCCTTCTTCTGCTTTGTGCCATCCCGCAGTCTCGTATTTCTTCATCGCGTTCGCGGAGGCCTCGGTCTTCCTTCCAAGATCCTTCTCGTAGACGACTCCATCCTGATTCACGATGAAGGTCATTACGCCTGACGATCGGTATACGGCTGGATAAGCTACGAAGGCGAAGCCGGTTTTGTCTCCTCCCGCTAACACATGGAAGTAATAACCACGGTAAGGAGTCGGAGCGGTGTTCTGGTTCTCGGCATAACCATTCGCAACCGCGTCCGCCACGAGCGGGCCAATCGGACTCTGGGGCTCGCCGGCAGCAGCCTTCCAATACAGGCCATTATGCTGGCCTTCATCGCTGAAGATTTTCTTCGCGTACTCGCCGCTGTGCTGATCCGCGTATTCTTTCTGCGCCGCTACCAGTTCCCGGCAAATGTGGATCGCCGATATTTCATTTCGGCCAATGCGCCGATACAAGATTTCCTTCTTGCCCGCTTCGGTATCGAAATACCACAGGCTAGCTTTGTGCAGGAGCGGAATGGGACACGGCCAATTGTGCGCGCCGATATACAAGACGGTGGTTCCATCCGCCTCCACTACCAGGCGGTGCATCTGCTGATAGCGCTTGGCAAAAGTAGCGTGGCTGTCGGCATCCTCAACGTCATCGCCGGAGTGGACAAGCTCTTTTCCGGAGGGTCCAAGAATCGCGAGCATCGCCTTTTCGTCATTGTTCTGCGCTGCCGTGGCCAGCGCCTGGACTGCGTCCTGCGCCGATCCAAATGTTTTCTGGCCGGACTGCTGTGCTACTGCGCTAGTGGAAAATGACGCCGCGACGATAATTGCTGCCGCCGCTCCTTTAAGAAGATTGGCCCAATGAAATCCATCGGGATTCGATTTCGCTTGCTGCATATGCCTCGTCTCCATTTTCTAAAACCGTCGGAAAGTAGCGAACTCTCGATTCGCTACCAACCGAGAGTTCGCCAATTGTGAGTTCGAATGTTGAATTCGTTCATCTTGAGTTAGTAGCTTAGTGACGGCCGCCACCGCCGTGTCCGCCACCGCCGGCGTGCCCGCCGCCACCGCCGCCGTGAAATCCTCCTCCGCCGACGCTGGCTTGCCCGCGCGACGAGTAGCTCCGCGATTCTCCGCCGTGATCGTAGCCGCTGAACGCTCCCGAGTGCACTCCGCTCTCGCCACGCGGTGCTGCGTATCCGCGCGCCGCCTGACGGTCACCCTCGAACGGCCGCGGAGCAGCCCCGCCATGAAACTCGCCGCCGCCACGCGCGCCCTCAAATCCTCGTGCGCCTCCGCCACGCGCGCCCTCAAATCCCCGTCCGCCTCCGCCACGGGCGTAGTTGCCGCGGTTATAGAAGGTACGGCTACGTGAGAAGTAGCGGCCGTGATCAAAGACAGCGTAGCGGTTGTGCCAGTCAAATCCCCAGTGTCCCCAGCCCCAGCCGAAACCACCCCACCAGCCGATTCCGAAACCGAGACCGAACGACAGATAAGGACCGCCAAACCAGATCCCCGGGTAGGGATACCAACCGGGCCAAGCCACAATCGGATAGCCATAGACCAGCCAGGGATCATAGGCTGGAACGTAAACCACGTTCGGATCGGCCGGCTCAACTTCGATATCCGGGCCATCGTCTTTCACGACTTCCTGCTGCGTGGTTTTCAGGGCGCCCGCGTCTTGCGCTTTGCGCCGCATCACCTGCACAGCGTCCATCACACTCTGCTGTTGGTTGTAATAAGCGTCGCCCAGAGTCGATGTCCAGGAGAGGTTCTTGTCCATGTTGCCGAGCACCGACGGAAACGCCGTCAGCGCTTTAACGCTCGGATCCCAGGGCTGCTGATTAACCGCATCGCCCAGTGCCTGGCCCTTCAAATCAGGATTGGCCTGCACCCATCGATCTGCCTCAACGATCTCGTCGGGAAAAGTGGATGCCGCCAGAATCTGCGCCACCAGTGAGTCTGGGTAGAGCGCGATCGGCGCCACTAACCGTTGCAATTGATCGGGGGTCTCTGGCACGTATGTCGGGGCCTGAGTGCCCGGCGGCGGTCCCTGGCCATCAGGCGGAGGGGCGGCTTGCGCATCCTGGTCTTGGGGGCCATCCTGCGCCAACAGGCTCACCGGGCCGGCTGCCAGCAACAGCGCTAATGACAAAATGCAAGCTAACGTCTGCTTGCCTAATCCCCGCCATGAAAAAACTGTGTCACTTTCAAGATTATTCATTTCTCTGAAGCTCCTCTGCAGCTTCGTCGCGTAAAGCCTCCAACATACTTTAAGATGCGATGCACCTAAACTAGGCTGCAATTTCCATGTTCGCTTTCCCTTTGCTGCTCTGCTTTCACTCGCAGTACATGATCCAAAGGACAATGCCAATCGCATTCGATATCAGCCAGTCGACTGGCCGTCTGGATACTTAAACACGGTTTTCCACTGAAGGTTGCGCCAAAAGGCGCCGATGGCCAATGCAGGCGATTCGTAAGGTCGCGGTATCGTCTCACTTTGGGGCGGTTTGCGGTTTTCCACAAAGAACTGCGCGTTGCAAAGCGCCACACTGTCGGCCTCAATTTCTGGCTGATCCATGCCAGGCCGAACGTGCGAACTAAGGAGGAAGAAAATAGTGAGCGAGCAACTAACCCACGTCCTACTGATCGAAGACAATCCCGGCGACGCCGACCTGGTGCGGTTGCGGCTGCAGGACGGCAAGTCGGCGGTAGACGTTCATCACGCCCAAAGGCTGTCGGACGGCCTGGCGTCGCTCTCCAAAGATGCGCCCTCGGTTGTGTTACTCGATCTCAATCTTCCCGACAGCCACGGGGCTGAGACCTTCCGTAAAGTGCTGGCGATCGCGCCAAATGTCCCCATCGTGATTCTTTCCGGCCAGGACGATGAGGACTTGGCCATGAAGGCGTTGCATCAGGGCGTTCAGGATTACCTGGTGAAAGGCGCAATTACAAGCAGCGCTCTTGGTCGCGCCATCCGTTACGCCATCGAACGCCAGGCGATGCTCCGCACGCTAGAAATGAGCCGCAAACAGCAATTGGAATTCAAGAACCAGTTCCTCTCCCACGTTTCCCACGAACTGCGCACGCCACTCACCTGTATTCATCAATACACAACCATTCTGATGGATGGCCTGGCGGGCGAGATCAACCCGGAGCAGCGCGACCATCTGCGCACCATTTTCAGAAGCGTGAATCAGCTTGGAGCCATGGTGCAGGATCTGCTCGAGGCCAGCCGCGCCGAGGCGGGGAAGATTCGCATAGAGCCGCACTGCGTTTCCATGGGTGATCTGATCCGGCTGGCGGTTTCGATGATGCGCTCGGTCGCGCTGGAAAAACACGTCGGCCTGACGGTTTCCGTCGACTCGGGCATCCCATTCGTGATCGGCGATCCGGACCGCATTCTCGAAGTGCTGATCAATCTCATCGACAATGCGATCAAGTTCACGCCCTCCGACGGAGCTGTCTCGGTGAAGGCCAGCCTGTCGCGAACCGACCCCGACTTTGTTTATGTCTCGGTCGCCGACAGCGGCTGTGGCGTCGATCCCGAAGCCAAAGCGTTGATCTTCGAGCGCATGTATCAGGATCCGAACTCCATCGATTGCAGCCGCAAGGGGCTGGGACTCGGATTGTATATCGCGAAAGAATTGGTCTCTTTGCACGGCGGCCGCATCTGGGTAGCCAGCGAACTGGGGCACGGCAGCACGTTTTCTTTCACCCTCCCGCTCTACTCCATGGCGAAACTCCTTCAGCCCGTCATCACCGACGAGGGAAGGTTGCGCGAGGCCATCGTTTTATTGAGGGTCGACCTGCGCACGCCGTCCAGTTCACCGCGCGGACATTGGAAGGAGACGTGCCGCGACTGTCTTGAAATCTTGCGGCGCTGCGTCTATCTCGACAAAGATCTCGTTCTGCCTCCGATGCCGACTGCGGGTGCCGAGCAATCCTTCTTCGTCGTGGCTTCTACCGACGTGCCTCGCGCAGTAATAATGATGGCGCGCATCCGCGAGCAATTGAGCAAGGTGCGCGACTTGAAAACTACTGGCCAACTTAAGGTATCGGCCACCGTTGTCCCGCTTCCTGATGCCGGCGTGGGCACGCTGGACCAGCGGGTCGAGGCAGTTGCCAATAAAGTAACCGAGATGACGCAATTCGCGATGGCTGCGGGGCAGACTTAAGCCGATAGATCACTTCAAGTTCTCGAAGCATCAGCAATTCAAGAAATGGAGATGTGCAATGGCAAACGCAAAAATTCTGATCGTAGACGACGACACCGACCTGAGGCAGGCGTTAAAACTCCGCCTGCGGGCCAACCACTATGACACCGTCCATGCCGGCGATGGATACTCCGCCATCGCTCTCGCCCATAAAGAACAGCCGAATCTCATCATTCTCGATCTCGGCCTGCCCGCCGGCGACGGCTTTGTCGTACTCGATCGCCTTCAAAAGGACGACAAACTTTCCACCATTCCCGTGATTGTGCTGACGGCGCGCGACGCGCAAAGCAGCGAGCAGCGCGCCCTCAAGGCCGGCGCAACCGCTTTTTTTCAAAAGCCGGCCGATAATGCCGAATTGCTGGAGGTGATTCGCGCCACACTGCCGAGAGACATCGCAGCGACTATAGCTTTGCCGTCTTGAGAAATGCGGCTGGTCACGAATTGAGCCGCCTTCGGGGAAAAGCGGCTCCGTCTTCCTGACGCTCTACTCCACCGTGTGTTTCGCGACGTAGCCCTCGCGCGCGTACACGATGTACTTCACTTCCTTCCCCTTCTGGTCGTGCACCTTCAAAGGGCCGCCGTCCGGCGCCTGCAATTCGACTTTCAACTTCCGATAGGTGCCATCAAGCTTCGCGTTCGTCGGATGATAGCTGATGCTGTACTGATTGCGAATGTCGGACGCGATGTCGTGAAAAATCTCCGGCAGTTCGCCCTGGAAGCGCGGGAAGTACGCGCGCCCTCCAGTCATCGACGCGAACGTCTTCATCTGGTTGTCGGCCTGCAATTGCGTGATCTCCTGCATCCCGCCCATTCGCCCCTGCATCGCCCGCTGCGTCTCCATCATTTCGCGCCATTGCCATCCGATGCTGACGCCGTAGATAGTCACGTCTTTGGTCGATTTCACCTTTTTCATGATCTGATCCAGATTCAGTTTGCTGAAAGTGTCGCGGCCGGTGGAAACCAGAATGATGTATTTCTTGCCCTCGATGCGATCGCACCGGTCGATGGTGTCAAAGAGCGCGTCGAAAAGATTGCGCTCCGAGAATCCGGGGATGCGCAGCATATTCAGCGCGCCCATGATGGCGCGCTTGTCCTGCGTGAAGTCGACCAGAATCTGCGGCTTCAAATCGTAGGAAACCACGGCGACCCAATCATCCTTCTTCAGGCCGCTGGCGAACGTGTAAGACGCATTGAGCGCGTCGATCATGTAGCCAATGTTCGTCGAGGCGTATTCCACGAGGAGCACGGCCGTAATCGGAGCTTCCGTCTGATTGAAGCTCGCAATCTGCTGCGCTGCGCCATCTTCCATGATCTTGAAATTCTCTCTGCGCAGCCCCGGAATCGTCTGCCCATCCTTTGTCGTCACCAGCACATCCAGGTTCACTACCGGCACATCGACGCGGATCGAGTAGTCGGGCATGTTCTCGATCTTCTTTGGCTTCTCCGGCGCGGGCGGCGGGGGCTCTTCTTTTTTCTTCGGAATCACATACGGCCCGACGTCGTTCTGCGGCCCACCGGCTTCGGGCGGCGCCTCCTGCTGATTCGGGTTCGATTGGTTCGGATTCGCCGGTGCCTGCTGCGATGAGTCCTGGGCCTGCGCCCGTTCAGCAATCGTCGCAGCCGCCATCCAGAAAAGAACCAACGCCAACAAGATTACGGGCTTGCGGGAAGCCCATAGCAGCCGCCTTTGCCCGTGAAATACGTTGAAAAACATGGGGAGTCCTCGAAAACTTCTGTGCTAGTATAGATGCAAGAACTTCGCAGTTGGGATATTTTGCGAGCCCTAAAAAGCGCTGCCTCTCCTGGCAAGATTCTGAAAGCGTGCGGAGTCTTTAACGCGGTCATTTGTGACTTCCGGGGTCTCCATGGGGAAAGTTGCACGCTCACTCGCCAGCCTGTTGTGTCTGTCGTCCTTCATCTGCTTTAACGCGCAAAAGTCAGCCGGTCAAGGCACGGCGCAAAACGCCGTTCCAATAAAGATTGCGGCGGCCGACGTGCCCGCCACTCTTCCTGTGCTCACTTCGCCAAATATCATACCGCTCGATCAAATTCGCGAGGGTATGAAAGGCACGGCCCTCACCGTTTTCCAGGGTGTCAGGCCAGAGTCGATGGACGTAGAAGTTCTGGGCGTGATGCACAATGTGAATGGGCCCAAGGGCGACATTATTTTAGTCCGCCTGCATGGCACCAAGCCCGAATACACGGGCGTAGTGGCCGGCATGAGCGGCAGCCCCGTCTATTTCGACGGCAAGCTGGCCGGAGCGCTAGCCTTCCGCATCGGCGAGTTTTCCAAAGAACCGATCGCCGGAGTAACTCCGATCGAAGAAATGTTGGAGATCAACGCTCTCGATCGCCGTCCAACGTCAGCGCCCCTGCGAGCCGACCTCAACAGCAACAATTCTTCGAACTCCAGCGCCACCAATAAAACCGAAGCCAGCCAAACCGCCAGCCCCGGCGAAAATTCATCTATGCCGGGGGTGAATTACAGCAACTACCTCAAGCCCATCGAAACGCCGCTCGTCTTTAACGGTTTTTCGGCCGAAACCCTGCAGCGCTATGGCCAGCAATTCGCCGCCGCTGGCATCGTGCCCGTAATGGGCATCGGCTCCTCCAGCGATCGTAAGCAGCCCGAGCCCATAGTCGCCGGCTCCGCTGTCAGCGCCGTTCTCGTCCGCGGCGACATGGATATCGCCGCCACCTGCACCGTCACCTACGTCGATCCCGAGCGCCTGCTCGCCTGTGGACATCCTCTGCTCCAGTTTGGCGAAGTCGATCTGCCGATGACCAAGGCCACCGTGCTGGCCACGCTGCCCTCGCCGATGAACGCTTTCAAGATCGTCGACACCACCGAGACCATCGGAGCCTTCGTGCAGGATCGCCAGAATGGCATCATGGGCGTGCCCGGCCGCGACTCGAAGATGATTCCCGTCACCGTCTCCATGCACATGGGGCAGGCAACCAAAGAATTCCATTACGAAATTCTCAACAACGCGCGCCTCAGCCCCCTCGCCATGATGGCCACCGTCTTCAACGCGCTGCATGGCACCAACGAATACGGGGAGGACATCACCTACCGCATGAATGGCGTGCTCAGCGTCAAGGGATACCCCGACGTCACGCTGCGCAATATGTTCGCACCGCAGGATAACGGCCAACCCGCCGCCGCGATGGCCGCCGCCACTATCGGCGATCATTTTGGCCGCATCTACACCAATGCTTTCGACGTCCCCGACGTGCAAGGAGTGAAGCTGGATTTCGATCTCGTCCGCGAACGCCGTTCCGCGCGCCTGGAAGCTTCGCGCACCGATGTAACCGAAGCTCGCCCCGGCGACGAGATCATGGTCGAGACCGTAATCCGTCCCTATCGCGGCGAGCGCCTGGTTCGCCAGATTCCAATTCGCATTCCGACCTCCACATCAAAAGGAACCTTGCGCGTCCTGGTCAGCGACGGAGACACGCTAGACCGCCTGCACCACGGTACTCCCATGATGAACCGCGGCCTGAGCTTGGCGCCGACCATCGCACTGCTAAATAAAGAACACGCCAACGATCGCGTCTACGTTTCGCTGATTCAGTCCGATCCCGAAGCCATGGTCGCCGACAAAGTGATGCCCACGCTCCCGCTCTCCGTAATGAACGTCATGGAAAACATGCGCGGCACGCAAGACATGGTGGTCCTCGGCGAATCGTCAGTGAGCGAAGCATCGACCGACCCCCTGGACTACGTAGTCGCGGGCGCGCAGATGCTGACTATCACTATCAAGTAGCTGGAGCTACTCACGCGCTCATCACCATGTTGTCATCCTGAGCGGAGCAATAGCGTTCGCAAGGCGAACGCTATTGCGGAGTCGAAGGACCCCTACAATTGCAAACACCTCCGACTGAGATCCCGAAATCTCGTAAGCAGGAGATTGCAGTCCTAAATCGCGGCGGATATAGGGGTCCTTCGACTTCGTAGAACGATCCGCTTCGCGAATCGTCCTGCTCCGCTCAGGATGACAATTTGAATTTAATGTTGGAAACTTGAACTGAGGTATTTACTTTGGCTCGTAAGACGCTCGCCTCGCTCTCCGCTCTAATCCTTCTCTCCACCATCGCTTTCGCCGAGGGCACCCGCACCTGGGAGCAATCCAAATTCGACGAACTGATCAAGGGCACGCCGAAAGGCGTTGCGCTGCGCAGCGAAGGCGGACTCGAACTTGCTCCGGCCTTCAAGGCCCTGGCGACCACGCCTTCGACTTACATCTGGTCGATCGCCTCCGATTCCGCGGGCAATGTTTACGCCGCCGCCGGCTCTCCGGCGCGCGTCTATCGCATTACGCCCGACGGCCAGATCGCAACCATCTTCGAGCCGCAGGAATTGCAGGTGCAATCGCTCGTCGTTGATAAGAACGGCGCGAAGAACGGCATCGTTTACGCCGCCACCGCGCCCGACGGAAAAGTTTATCGTCTCGAGCCTCCAAAATCCGCTTCAGGAGCCAAGCCTGGTACAGCGGCTTCCTGGAGCGCCACTCCCTACTTCGATCCTGGCTCCAAATATATTTGGGATATCGTCGAAGACAAATCCGGTGCGCTCTTTGTCGCGACCGGCGACCACGGGGAAATTTTCAAGGTCACCTCCAACGGACAGCACTCACTTTTTTTTAAAAGCGATGAAGTGCACATTCGCGTTCTCGCCCTCGATCCCAAAGGAAACCTGATCGCCGGCTCCGACGGCAGCGGACTCGTCTATCGCATCGCGCCCAATGGTGAAGCCTTCGTTCTCTACAGCGCTCCGAAAAAAGAAATTACCGCGCTCGCCATTGACGGCGCCGGCAACATCTATGCCGCCGCTGCCGGAGAAAAGCGCCTCGAACCCGGCGCCGCGCAGTTGGCCCTCGCGCTCTCCGCCCAGCCGCCGCAAACCGCGCCACCAGCCGGAGGCGGCACCATCACCATCACTGCTGCCGCGCCTACTGCCGCTACGCCGTTCCCCGCTCCCGGAGCGGGCGTTAGCGGCGGCTCCGAAATTTATCGCATCGCGCCCGATGGCGCTCCGTCCCGCCTCTGGACCTCGCGCGAAGATCTCGTCTACGCCCTCGCCTTCGATCAGCGCGGACGCCTGCTTGCCGGCACTGGCAATCGCGGCCACATTTTTGCCATCAACGGCGTCGACGACTTCACCGATCTCGTCAAGGCCAGCGCCACGCAGATCACTGCCTTCGCCGCCGCGCCTGCAGGAGGCCTCTACGCTTCCAGCAGCAACCTCGGGAAAATTTTTGTTCTGGGCGCAGCGCCCGAAGCCGAAGGCACCTACGAGAGCGACGTCTTCGATGCCCACATTTTTTCCTTGTGGGGACGCGCGACCATGCGCAGCACCGGCAACATCGAGCTCTATGCGCGCAGCGGCAACGTAGACAATCCCGACCGCAACTGGAGCCCGTGGACCCGCGTCAATTCCGCACCCGATTCCGCCGCCGACTCCGAACTTAGAATTCCTCCAGCGCGCTTCGTGCAGTGGAAAGCCGTTCTCCACGCCGGCAACACCGCGCCCAAACTCGACGACGTAGTCCTCAACTACCTGCCGAAGAACGTCGCGCCCGAGATTGACGATGTTACCGTGTTACCTGGGTACCGCTATCAGCCGACCCCGCATGTAACCGGCAGCGATGCCTCTCTTCAAGGGCAGTCGCACTTCGACACTCCGCCGCCGCCCGCGCGCGACCGCGACGCGATCGGCATCCGCTGGTCGGCCCATGACAACAACGACGACCAGCTTGTCTACTCGATCTATTACCGCGGTGACGGCGAGTCGCGCTGGCTGCTGCTGAAGTCGAACCTCACCGACCGCTTCTACTCCTTCGACGCCAGCTTGCTGCCCGATGGCGGATACACCGTGAAGGTCATCGCCTCCGACGCCCCTTCGCATTCGCCAGGAGAGGCGCTCTACGCCGAGCGCGCCAGCCCCCGCTTCGAGGTAGACGGCACGGCCCCCGTAATCGAAAACCTGTCCGCCGCGATCGCTGCCGCCACAGAAGAGAAGCAAGGCGGCAAACAGATTCACGTGACCTTCCGAGCCCACGACTCCTTCTCGGCGATCAAGCGGGCGGAGTATTCGCTAGACGGCGGCGACTGGCAGTTCGTAGAACCCGCCGGCCACCTCTCCGACTCGAAGACCGAAGACTATGACTTCCACATCCCTGTCCCGCAACCTGAAGCGGCGCCAGCGGTTATGGCCGGGAGTACGGCCAATGACCACGTGGTGGTGGTCCGAGCCTATGACCGCTTCGACAACCTGGCCACGGCTAAGACGGTGATTCGAGGGAAGTAAGGTTGGGCGAAAGGCGAAAATGTTCCACGTGGAACATTTGTAGGGGCGTTTCTGTACGCATGTTTCGATACGTACATTTACGATTCTGTACCTACTGGCCGCAGGGCTCTGACGTTTTAGCGCTTTCTGGCCGGCGGGACGTGGGCGCTACTGCTTCGCGAAAATGATGGCTGCATTCTGCTCCGGATTCGGGGTTGTGGTCTCATCCATCATGAAAAAATCCTGGATCGTGCAAACAGGGCCACTTTGTTTCGTGCAACCGGAAGTATCGACAGTGTAGATCACGTAATTCTTGACCGACGGAGTAGTCAGCGCGATCGTACCTGTACCCAAGTCAGAGAGCGTGTAGCTACCATTCAGTGGCTGGGTCGGCCCCGGGGGGTACGGCGTTCCGAAGACGTTGTAGACCGCACTGCCTGGAGACGTAAGGAGCAGGTTGGCGGCAAGCGGGGTAGCTGCTGGATCGCCGCTGCTTGTTGTCGCCGCGGCATAGGTGCCCGGTAGCTCGGAGGCAGCAAAGGTGCCGCCGCCCGAGCCTTGCGGATTCATTGTTCCGGTCATCACCGACGAACTGGATTGATCGAGCAGGAATCCGCGATTTGCGCCGCTGGCATAAAGAACGAATGGAAGCGCCGGCACCGCCGGGCTCGCGTCCGGATTGCCCAGCATGTTAAAGGTATAGCGCCCGTTGGTTCCACTGGCCGCGTACGTGTACGCGAAGAGCGCTGCGGAGGGCGACGTCGGCACCGTGAGAATCGTGCCGGCATTATTCTGATCGAATTGACCGGTGAAGTTCCCGTTGCCGTCGGTTGTGCCCAAGGTCAGCGAAAGATTGGTATTCGCGCCATTAACTCCGACTCCTGTCAGAGCGGAGACGGAGGTGCCTTTGAAGGCAGCGGCGTTGTAGGTCTGCGTCGAATCCTGGAGGACCATCGTACCGGAGACCGCCGGGATTGCGGTGAGGTCGGTGGAGATGGCGAAGAAAGTAAGCGGATTCCCCTTGCTGGCTGAGCCGCCGGCGATGAAGAAATCGAAACCAAGGGTCGAGCCTGAAGTATTTAAGATCATGTGCCAGGCGCCGTTGGCGTTCGGTCCCGTGTAAGCGCCGGTAATGCTGCAAGGGGACGCACCGCAAACGTTGGAGGTGGCGCCGTTGTCGTTCGTATCCATTTGGCCGGCAACGATCGAGCCGCTACCATTCAGTGGCAAAACTCCGACATAGCCAACGCGCTTGCCGGTCGCATCCACGCCGGTGAAGCCGAAGGCGTAAGTTTGATCGCCTTTTAAAAGATTGGCGTTGGATGATATCTGCGCGATGCCTGAGCCCATGCCATGGCTATCGGCTTCGATCATCTCAATGTCGCCCGCACCATCGAGAACGACCTGAAACGTATTGGGGAAGGCTCCCGTCGTGAGGGTTAGAGTGCCCGCATTGTTAGAGTTGTTGGGATCGGAAGCAGTAGGAGTATAGGAACCGCCGGTTATGGTGTGTTGCGCGGGGCCGGTCGAAGTGAGTTCGTCTTCGAAGCCAGAGGTTATGACGCCATTCGTCGCGGTGAAGGTTCCAACTACGGACGTGGCGTTGCCGCTGCCGTCGTATCCGGAGAAACGGAAGGCATATGTGCCGTTTACGCGAGAGCTTACGAGCGAGGCTTTCGCGGTAGTGCAAAATTTAGGGTTCGCGGTACAGCCATTGGGATCGAGAGTCGAAGCCGCCGAGATCTGAATGCAACTGCCGCTACAGCTGTCGTTGCCCGTGTAGTACGCCAAACCGGATACATTCGGGTCCACGTGAAAGTTCGCGCAGGTTACATTGCTCGCGGTGCAAGTCCAGGTAAAGGTCTGCGGTGCGTCGTCGGGAACAGCGACGGCGGTGAATTGTTGAGTCAGACCGCTGCCGACACTCAAGCTCGACGGGGACACATCGGTGGTGATATCGACAACATCGACGGTATCGGTGCCGGTTGCGGAGGGATCGGCTTGCGACGTTGCGGTGATCGTCACCTGCGGTGGAGTGGGCACGGTTGCGGGCGCAACATAGGCGCCGGTGGTGGCGTTGATGGTTCCACAGGGGTTGCCACCGCCGGTACAAGCCGTGCCGCTCAGGCTCCAGCTGACAACCTGGCTGGTTGAGGCGGGTGCGACGGTGGCCGTGAACGTTGTGGTCTGGCCGGGATAAACAGAGGGCTGGGGGCTGACGGTGACGGTGATGGGCTGAGTACCGCCTCCGTTGCCACCTTTGGCGCAACCAGTGGCTAGCGCGAGACTCAGGAGTGCTCCCGCGAATAGAAGAGTCTTTATCATGATTTGATCTCTTGGAATGAGCTCTTAGATGCTGGCGAAAACCAATACATGGGCCCTTCGCTCCCCTCAGGATCACAAACCCTTTTAGGGCGCGCCCATCCATCATTTGATAGCAGCCGCAAGGCCAATTTATTAGTTAAATCAGCAAGTTAGAATGTACCTGAATTCATGGCACTTTGCCTGTGTAGCGAGGGGCCGGCAGTGCGAGAGCGCGGTATGACTGTGCAAGGAATTGCATAGAAAGAGGTGGCAGGGGTTAGGTCTAGTCACTCAGGGCTGGGAAGGCTGGCATCGGGGTGAGGTCGACGAACAGCAGGTCCTTCGCTTCGCTCAAGACGACAAATCTTAATGATGGGTTTGAGCGTTAGTGCTTTGATGACACGTTTCTGACTCCCGACGACTGTGTACTCGTGGCGGGCTCTTGCTTCTGGTTCTGGGCTAGCCTTGCGCTTTCCAAAAGGGGGCGAAGTTCGCTGGCGGTGATGCCCAGGGTGCCTCCGGAGAAGCCGTCGATGTAGGCGGAGTTGATGCCTACTACTTCGCCGCGGAGGTTGAGGACGGGGCCTCCGCTGCCGCCGTGGGCGGTGGGAGCGTCGTAGATGAGTTTGTCTCCGGTGACGTCGCCGATGTGGCCGAAGGTGGCGGAGGGGCGGATCAGCGAAAGGGCGGCCAACTCGGCGGCGGTGTCGCCGTTATCGGGATGCGCCGAGAGGCGGTCATAGACGACTGCTGGAGACTTCGCGACCATTCCGGTCACTCCCATGGGATAGGCGAGGACGCTGACGGATTCGCCGACGTGCGGCGGCGCGGACGCCAAAGTTAATGAGCGCAACTTCTCGGTGAAGTCGGATGGCTCGAGGCGCAGGAGCGCTAAATCGCCATGAGTGGCGACGACCGCCGGCTGGAGAACGACGGGCAACGGTGAGCCGGGAAAGTAGGCGACCAGCTTCTCTAGCACGGGCTCGCCACCCTGGCGAAGGACCATCGCGACTTCGCGATCGCCGTACCAGGGCTGAGCCACGTGGCGATTGGTGGCCAAAAGGCCGTGGGCTACTACGAAGCCAGTGCCGGCGACGCGGGCACGAAAGTGCTGGCCGTGGCCGGAGATGTGATAAATGCCGTAGATATAGGCTACGGAGTCACGCGCTTCGTCGACAACTCCTGCTGAAATCGATTGCTGAGCTTCGAGAGTGGCGACCTGGCTCGAAAGTTGATGAACCTGCTGTTCGAGGCCGGCGGTCTCTGGCGGCGCGTAGTAATGGGCCATGATGCCGGCGCCTACAAGGGCCAGCACGCCAAGCAATGCCTGCACGAAGCGCTGCCAGGTTTCAAGCAATTCGCCTTCGCCGCTTTTTTCCCCGATATCGGAATCGAACATGATTTGTCAGACCCTGCTGTCAGCCCGGTTAGGAGGGAGTTATCCGGGTAGTCAATATGCTGACGCATTTGAGGCCGAGGGGGTAGGGTACAGAAGTCCGGTGGAACGCGACCTTAGGTAACTGAAGGGGAAGAGGCATGGTGTAGCCTAATGGCATGGCGAAAGTGATCTCGAGTGGGCCGCGATGGATTGGGATTCCGGCCCGCGTCCTGGCGATGACGTTCTTGTTTACGCTGCTGTCGTTTGCGGTGGCGCTGCTGGTGAGCATCCTCGGCACGGTGGTCTATTCGCAGGTGAAGCATGTCGCGCCCAACCTTACTTTTGCGTACCGGCACATTGCGTTTCCGTTCGCGATCACTGCCGGTGGAATTGTATTGGCGCTATCTCTCGGGATGGAAATTCGAAACTACAGGCAGCGCAAGGCGCTGGACGGGATTGAGCGGGTGAGTTGAACATTGGTGCGTGAAATGGGTGCGTCAAACATGGGTGCGTCAAAGATGGCTGACTTGAAAACAAACGCGCCGCGGATTGCTATTCCGGTGCCTCATTCCGCGGACCCCAGTTACGCTCAGCGCTCGCTGCCGCAATACGAAGATGCTGTGCGCGCGGCAGGTGGAGAGCCGGTCCGGATCGAACTGGATCAGACTCCGGCGCAAGTGAGGGAGCAGATCGAGCGCTGCGATGCTGTGCTATTGCCCGGCAGCGGCGCGGATGTGGATCCGGCAAAGTACGGTGCGGCGCGCCACTCGAAAACTGCGCCTGCCGATGCCAAGCGGGATGCAGTGGACGAGTTGTTGCTGGATGACGCTTATGCGCAACGCAAGCCGGTGCTCGGCATCTGCTATGGATTGCAGTCGCTGAACGTTTATCAGTCGGGCACGCTGGCGCAGCATATCGAATCGGCCATCAACCACAGTCCGGGACGGACGGTCGCGAAGGCGCACAAAGTCATAATCGAGCCGAAGTCGCGGCTGGCGGAGATTGTGGGCGCGAGCCCGCTTGCGGTGAATTCGTCGCATCATCAGGCGGCGGAGGTTGCGGGGAATGGATTGCGGGTGGTGGCGCGGTCAGAGGAAGACGGGGTCATCGAGGCTCTTGAAGGAACTGCTCAGGAACATTTTGTGCTGGCGGTGCAATGGCATCCGGAGCGGAGTGTGAATGAAGCGCCGGAGGTAGCGGAGTCGGCGCGGGCGATCTTCGACGGGTTTATCGAAGCAGCGAGGGGCAAGTACGCGGAATCGAAGGCCCCCCTACGGTGGCAAGAGACTATGCGTTCGCCGCCGGGAAACTCTCGCGAGAAATAAAAGATTGCAGCCCGACATTGCAGCGGTTATAGGGGTCCTTCGACTCCGCGGGACGATTCGCTTCGCGAACCGTCCCGCTTCGCTCAGGATGACAAAATCAAATAGTTTACTTGTCTACCACTCCGAGCGCTGCAGCAAAGCCGCGACGTTCGCGATCGCGGCGTTATCCGTGCCCATGCCTTCGGGCGTCTTCGCTTTGATGCCGACACGATCTCCAGGAATTCCGCACAACTCGGCTACTCGTTTGCGAATTGCGTCTGCGTGGGGGCCGATCTTCGGAGCCGCCAGAATCAGTGTTGAATCCAAATTTACAATCTCGTAACCCGCGGCCTTGACGCGCTGCAACGCCTCGCGCAGAAAGACGGCGGAGTCGGCGTTTTTCCATTGCGGGTCGGAGGGCGGAAACAACGCTCCGATGTCTGGCCCGGCGATGGCGCCAAGGAGTGCGTCGGTGATCGCATGCAGCAGAACGTCTCCGTCGGAGTGGCCGCCTAGACCTTTATCGTGCGGCAGCAGCACACCTCCGATTTTTAGCGGGATGCCGGATTTGAATTCGTGCGAGTCCCAGCCGTAGCCGATGCGCATTTCAGGTTTGCAGGTATCTTTGTGCGTAGCCGGGCTCAAGATTTTTCCTTATTTTCGATGTCGAGATAGAACTCGGCCAGATCCATATCGGCGGGCGTGGTGATTTTTATGTTGCGCGCGGAGCCCATTACCACCACGACGGGCAATCCGGCGCGCTCGATCAGCGAGGCCTCGTCGGTGCCGAGAAAGCCGTCTGCGATTGCGTCGTCGAAAGCTTTTTTCAGGATGTTGTAGCGAAAACCTTGCGGGGTTTGCGCGAGCACAATGCTGGCGCGAGGAATCGTAGCTTTGATGAGGGCGCCATCCGCGGTACGCTCCACTTGTTTCACAGTGTCTACGGCGGGCCAGCCTGCGATCGCGGCTCCGTGCTTGTGCGCGGCATCGATCACGTAGTTAATAATTTCGGCGGTTACGAATGGCCGAACCGCATCGTGCACCAGGACGACATCATCCGCATCGGCGGGAGTGTGGGCGAGGGCGCTAGCGACCGAGTCCTGGCGATGCTCGCCTCCCTCGACCATCTTGAGGCGCTTGCTCAGAATTTCTGGATATTCCTTTTCGAGTTGAGTGCGAAAGCCTGCAATTTCGTCTTTGCGCAGAGCTACGATGATTTCGTGAACGGCGGGGACTTCGGCAAATTTGCGTAGCGTGTGGACGAGAATGGGCACGCCGTCAATTTCTTTGAACTGCTTGGTGGGCGACTTTTTCTTAGTCCGGTCCTTCGACTGGGCGGCCGACGGCGCGGCCATGCGCGTGCCGAGTCCGGCCGCGGGAATAATGGCAAAAACCTTCATAGGGGCGATCAGTATAGTACAGGACAGGAGATTTCGCAGAGAGGCTCCGGTGGGCGTCCTCGCCCTCGCCTCGGCGGCTGCTGCTACTATCGTTCCGTCAATGGGAGGTTAGTCGGCGGCGCGGTCACCGACCGCCGAGATGGCTTTCTTGGCCGGATCGGAAGCGGGCCCGCTGCTTGTCGTCGTGGTTGTTGCGGTGGGAGCCGAGGAAACCGGCGGCACCGTTATCTTGGAATCGTGACGGCCGGTCGCGCGCTCATCCCACTTGCCAAAGATCATCTTGCCGGCGGTGGTTTGCAGGACTGATGTCACGGAAATGTCGATGGTCTTGCCAATCATCTTGCGCGCGTTGTCGACGACCACCATGGTGCCATCGTCGAGATAGGCGACGCCCTGGTTGTATTCCTTGCCTTCCTTCAGGATGAATACGCGCATGATCTCGCCGGGCAGAACGATTGGCTTGAGCGAGTTGGCCAGTTCGTTGATGTTTAGCACGGCTACGCCCTGCAACTGAGCGACTTTGTTGAGATTGAAATCGTTGGTCAGAATCTTGCCTTCATAGAGCTTGGCGAGTTCGATGAGCTTCATATCGACTTCGCGAACGCTGGGAAAATCGTCTTCAACGATCTGAATTTGCACTGACGCCGTTTTTTGCAGGCGTTGCAATATGTCGAGGCCGCGGCGGCCGCGATTGCGCTTGAGCGAGTCGGCAGAATCGGCTACTAGTTGTAACTCGCGCAGAACAAACTGAGGGATCACGATGAGTCCGTCGAGGAAGCCGGTCTCGGCGATATCGGCAATGCGGCCATCGATGATGACGCTGGTATCCAATATCTTGTAACTCTTCTTACCCGACTTTTCGCCGCCGAAGATTCCGCCGAGCGCTGCCAAATTGAGTAAGTCGCCTTTATTAGATCCGACCGCCAGCCCCACATAAGCCATGACGAGCATGACCATGATCTGGAGGAAGCTTTGCACCGGGCTTGGCGGCAGGCTGTTGCGGATGACGAGAGCGAAAAGATAGGCGCCAATAATGCCAAGCACGCTGCCGATAGCGGCGCCAATCAGGCGTTTCAGACTCATCGCGCGCAACCGCCACTCAAATACGATGATGGCGGCGCCGATCACCAAACCGACGGCGGCGTCAAGATGCGAGGGCAGGTTAAAGGGACGAATCAGAGAGCAGATAACAGCGACAATCAAAATAAACAGAAGGCGTATAAGTAGGACGTCCACGAGTAAGACCTCTCTCGGAGAAGGTACCGCTTCAGCGATTCCCGCCCGCCGCCAGTCATTTGGGGCAAATGATAATTAATAGCCCAACGCCAGCGTTCTATTCACAGAGCTGTAAGAACTTTAAAATGCGCTCCGTGCCCGATTATTTCCAGGTTAGTGCAAAAAGTGACGCGAGCAGTATATACCTGCTTTGGAAGGCCGACCAGTATTTCGCTTTGGCCTTTATCAGCGGGCGTTCTGGGCTACATTCCGTCGTAATTTGGGCCGCCTCCGCCCTCGGGTGGAACCCAGGTAATGATCTGGTAGGGGTCTTCGATGTCGCACGTCTTGCAGTGGACGCAGTTAGCCGGATTGAGGCTTATGCGCTTGCCATTCAGAGCCGAGGCGTCCTCAACCATCTCGTAGACATTGGCAGGACAGAAGTTCTGGCAGGGGTTGCCAAACTCTTTCACGCAGCGATCGTTGCAGATGTTTGTGTCGTCGATAAGTAGGTGCGCTGGCTGATCTTCTTCATGCTTAGTGCCGGAATGATAAAGGTCTGTAAGTTTGTCGAAGGTCAGTTTGCCATCGCCCTTCGCCGGACCGAGCATGTGAGCTTCCGGGCCGCCGTCGGCGGGCAGTTTGGCGATAGGTTGCAGGTTTTCGTAGCCGGGATGTGACGGCAGCCGATCGCGGAGGCCGCCGGGAAAAATCTCCTGCAGCACGGTGTTGAACATGCCCGCGACCATGCCGTTCTTAAATCCCTGGTGGAAGTTGCGCACCGGCCAAAGTTCATCGAAAATCCAACTCGTTTCGACGCGGCGCTGATATTTGCCAAGAATTTCCGCGGACTCGGCGGGCGACGCGTCCGATTTCAGGAGCGCCTCGAAGGCCGTCTCGGCCGCCAGCATGCCGCTCTTGATTGCGAGATGGATTCCTTTCAAGCGCGCGGAATTGAGGAAGCCGGCCGAATCGCCGGCGATCATCCAGCCATCACCCGCGAGTGGTGGCAGCGACCACCAACCGCCGTAGGGCAGGGACTTCGCGCCGTAGCGGATCATCTTGCCTCCGGCGAGCAGGCGCGCAATAAAAGGATGCTCCTTGAACGCTTGCAGCACGTGCTGCGGATCGAGGCGCGGATCGCGGTAGTCGAGTCCGGTAACGAAGCCGAGCGAGACTGTATTGTCTTTTGAGCCGTAGATCCACGCGCCGCCATATTCTTTTGTAGTCAGCGGATAGCCCATGGTGTAGATCACTTCGCCGGCCTTGATGCGGCCGGCTGGGACTTCCCATAGCTCTTTCACGCCCACGCCATAGGTCTGCGGATTGCGATCTTTCATCAGGTCGAATTTCTTGAGGAGTTGCTTGGTGAGCGATCCGCGGGTGCCTTCGGCGAGCACGACTACCTTGGCTTTCACGTCGTAGCCAGGTTCGAAATTCGATTTCGGCTGGTTTTGCTTGTCGACTCCTTTGTCGTCGGTGCGCACGCCGACGACGCGATCGCCGCCTGGGCCGCGATCAAAGAGCAATTCCGAGCCCGCGAAGCCATTAAAAATCGTGATGCCCGCTTCTTCGACTTTGCCGGCTAGCCATTTCACAAAGCGGTTGATCGAGATGACGTAGTTGCCGTGATCCTGCAGGGGCGGAGGAGTCATTGGCAGCTCGTAGTTGCCTGTGCGCGTCAGGAAGTGAACCGCTTCTTTGTGCACAACGGCATCGAGAGGCGCTTCGCTCTCGAATCCGGGCAGCAATTCTTTCATGGAGCGGGGATCGAGGAGCGCGCCCGAAAGGCAGTGCTGTCCAGCCTCGCGCGCTTTTTCGAGCACGTAGATATTTTCCTTGCTGAGCTGGCGTTCAGGATGGCGCGCGTTGTGATCGTCGATCAATTGCGAAAGCCGCAGGGCGCAGGCCATCCCGGCGGGTCCGCCGCCGACGATAACGACATCGGCCGGCATTTCAGGATGATCAACATTCGAGAGAGGTTTGCGGAAGATCAGCGTCATGAAATCGGCTCTTGGCTTTTGGCTCCTAGCTCTCAGCTTCTAGCGCAGAAGGTATGATACGGGAAACAACCTCGCCAGCGCATTGGCATTTGACGGCTCGTCCCTCACCATTTCTTGAAGATCACCGCGACGGCGCATGCGATCAGCGCAAAGCCTGCATAGTAGTTCCATTTCAGCGGTTGATGGAAATAGAGGACTGAGAAGACCGAGAACACCGTCAAGGTAATTACTTCCTGAATGGTCTTGAGCTGCGCCACGCTAAATTCGTAGGAGCCGATGCGGTTGGCGGGCACCTGAAAACAGTATTCTGCAAAAGCGATCAGCCAGCTTATGACGATCACCTTGAACAGCGGAGCATTGCGATACTTCAGATGGCCATACCAGGCGAAGGTCATAAAGATGTTGGAAAGAGTCAGGAGCAGAATTGTCGTCATGTGAATATATGTTGCGCGAATCGTGGAGGCAGTTGTAGTCCGTAGGAAGGTTCCGCCGATCCGGGACGACGAGGCAAGGTTCTCTGCAATCAGGCGCGGCGCGACTCAGCGAATGAGTCGCGAATAGCCGTCAGCACCGTATCCATCTGCTTCGGTGTTCCGACAGTAATCCGCACACAGCCTTGGCAGCATGGGCTGGCCGAGAAATCGCGGACCACAATGCGGCGCCTGCGCATCGCCTCCACAAATGCCTTGGCTGAGTCTCCCATCCGCAGGAGAACGAAGTTGGTCTGGCTGGGCCAGAAGTGAAGACCGAGTTCGCCAAAGAGTCGTTCCAGTTGTTCGCGACCGCGCTTGATCTGCGCGACATGCTCGCTCACAAATGAGCGGTCGGCGAGAGCCTCTTCGAGGCACGCCAGCGCTACGGAATTTACGTTGAACGGCAGGCTCAGCCGGCGGAGATAGTCGATCTGCTCGGCAGCGCCGGTGAGCACTCCGAGACGCAGGCCAGCGAGTCCGTAGGCTTTTGAAAACGTGCGCGCCACGAATAAATTCGGATGATGCGCCAGGTCTGGGATCAGAGTCCGGCAAGTCAATGCGCCGCTGCAGAATTCGAAGTAGGCTTCGTCGATTAGCACTGCCGCGTTGGGAGCTGACTCTACAATCTTTAGGAGATCGGCGCGTGTTGCCGCCAGGCCGGTGGGATTGTTGGGATTCGCAATCGCAATCACGCGCGTGCGCGGCGAGATCCGCGCGAGCAGTTCGGCGATCGGTAGGGTCAAATTTTCTCGCGATGGCACGCGCACGACTTTCGCTGCGACCGTTGCGCCTAGCATCGGATACATCACGAATGTCGGATCGGCAAAGAGCAACTCATCGCCACTGTCGAGATAGGCTGTGAAGACCAGTGAGAGAGCCTCATCCATGCCGTTGGTGACTAATGCCTGCTCGGGCGCTATGCCGAGAAAATCCGCGACCAGCCGCTCGCCAGCCTCGCGCTGGGGATAGAGCGAAACATCTTTCGCCGAGAGCGAATGCAAGCGCGCCAGTACGCGGGGCGAGCACCCTGGCATGCTCTCATTCAAGTCGAGGCTCAGCCCCTCGCGGCTCGTGATCGGCGAACGGTATCGCTGCAATCCGGCAATAGTTACGCGTGGCTTCAGCATGAGAAGGGCGTCATGTTGCGACTGAGTTTACGATACTCATTCTTCGTTGCGCCGCCCATACTCCACGGCGGCGAAGATCGCGGTGCAGATTGCAAAATCGACCAGTAGCCCCCAGTCTTCTTTAAAAAGCCTGTGCCGCGCCACCGGCGGCAGATGGGGCATGAGCAGATAATAAATAGCGTTGCCGGAAAGAACGGCCAGGAGCGCATCGAGAAAATTTCTTGCCGTGTTGCCTTTGCTCGGTGTCTTCGTCAAGCCTCGGTCCACTCCTGCTACCATCGCTTAAGATGCTGGAACCGTCCACTCCAGTGCAGTTTGTGAAAGGCATAGGCCCGCGCCTGGCCGAAGTGCTGGCTGCGAAGGGCCTTCGGACGGTCGACGACCTGCTCCACTACCTGCCCTTTCGCTACGAAGACCGTCTCAATCCGCGTTCTGTGGCCGAGTTGCGCGCCGGCGAGATGGCCACTGTGATTGCCGAGGTCCGCAACTCAGGATTATTTCGCACCCGGCGCATGCCCATCTTTCAGCTCACGGTTGGCCAGGGCCGTAACCGGCTGAAATGTCTGTGGTTCAATGCGACCTATCTGCAAGACCGCTTCCAACCGGGGCAGATGCTGGCGCTCTACGGCAAAGTCGAAGAGGATCGCGACGGCGGATTGCAGATCGTGCAGCCGCAGTTCGAGATTCTCGGCGATATCAACACCAATGACGAAGGCGGCGTCGAGACGGCTGAAAAAGAGGCGGAGAAAAAAGCCGCAGCTTCGCTCGAGATTGGCCGCATCGTTCCCATCTACGAATCGACTGGGCAGGGCAAGCTTACGCCACGCTGGTTTCGGCGGATCATCCGGTGGGCGCTGGAAAATTTGGGCCCCGATCTTCCGGACCCAATTCCGGCTGCAGTGCGCGTGCACTTGAGTCTGGTGTCTTCGCGCGAAGCCTTGTGGAAGGTGCATTGGCCGGACGCGGGCGAGAGCTTTAACGATCTGCAATCGTCTCGCACCGCTGCGCACATTCGCTTGATCTTCGATGAATTATTTTTTATCGAGCTGGGCCTCGAACTCAAGCGTCGCGAGCAAAAAGCGCAGACTGGAATCGCCTTTCAGCTCAATGACGGCGTGCGTACGGCGATTAAGAAGATACTGCCATTTCATCCGACAACAGCGCAGAAGCGCGTGCTGAAAGAAATTGCCACTGACATGCAGGCGCCAAGCCCTATGCGGCGATTGCTGCAAGGCGACGTTGGATCCGGAAAGACGATTGTCGCCTTTCAGGCCGCGATTATCGCCATTGAAAATGGCTACCAGGTCGCGCTGATGGCGCCGACGGAGATTCTGGCTCAACAACATTATTTTTCGGCTCGGCAGATTCTCGAACGCGCCGGATATCGCATTGTGCTCCTGACCGGCTCGCTCGAACAGGATCGCAAGCGCGACATTCGGCGCCACATTGCGCAAGGGCACGCGCAACTCATTATCGGGACGCATGCGCTGATTCAGGATCGGGTTGAATTCGAGAATCTAGGCCTGGTCGTGGTCGACGAACAGCATCGATTTGGCGTGATGCAGCGCCTTAAGCTCATGAAGAAATCAGACGGCACAAATGACGGCACAAATTCCAAGGCCGATCCTGAGCCCGATGTCTTAGTGATGACCGCGACTCCCATCCCGCGCACACTCGCTCTCACCCTTTATGGCGACCTCGACCTATCTGTGTTGGACGAGCTTCCGCCGGGACGCACGCCGGTCGTCACGCGTGCCGTGCCTGACGAGCGCGCGCCGGAGGTCTGGGATTTCGTCGGCAAGCAGATTGCCGCTGGACATCAGGCCTATGTTGTCTATCCCGTGATTGAAGAGAACGAAGAGCGCGAACTGAAAGCGGCGCAGCAGATGCACCGCCAGTTGCGTGAAAAAATCTTTCCCAAACTGCATGTTGGGCTGCTGCATGGCCGTCTCGACGCCGATGAGAAAGAGCACGTCATGCGCGAATTCCAGCAAGGCAAAATCGAAATTCTTGTTGCTACGACGGTGATTGAAGTTGGCGTCGACGTCCCGAACGCGACCGTCATGGTTATCGAGCACGCCGACCGTTTTGGATTAGCGCAGCTCCATCAATTACGCGGACGCATCGGCCGCGGCGCGGCGAAATCCTATTGTGTGCTGATGCGCGGAGGGAAAGTTTCCGAAGAAGGCGAGCGCCGCCTCGACGCCATGGTGCGTTCGAATGACGGTTTCCAGATCGCCGAACTCGATCTCGAACTGCGCGGCCCCGGTGAATTTTTCGGCACGAAGCAGGCAGGCATTCCAAGCTTTCGCGTAGCCAACATCATCCGCGACCGCGAACTGCTGGAGGCGGCGAAGCGCGAAGCTGCGTTTGTGATCTCAGGGCCGAATAGCGAAATATCGAAAGAGGAGATTGATCGCGCGCTGCGCGAGATGCGCTCGCGGTGGGCTATGAGTTATGGGTTGGTGGAGGTCGGGTAGAAACGGACACCAAGATGTTAACCTAAGCGTTGTTGGTGTGATGGAAATGTTAGGCCGCATCGTCCGGTAGTAACTCGGCGCTAGCTCGGATTTCAGCCAACAATCACTTACGATTGCGAAATCAAATGATCGCTGAATCACAGATTGAGCACGAGCAAGCGATGATCAAGGCATTCGTCTCTCGCGACAAACAGGAGAGATTTTTGACCTTCCTCTCGAAGCCGAAGACTCGCAAGAAGCTCACTCAGGAGCTAGCGAATTTCAGATGGTTTGATCCAAGATTTACAACCGCAATTCCATGGAGGGTTGACCCCACCCTTAGCCTCTGGCAACGACATGTTCGAGGTATCGAGAATGTTTATCGCTTGCTGGAATCAAAGGGGGCGGGGAAGACTTGCTGGGTCATCTCGGCGGACGTTGGCCTAGACGGGATGGAGCTGGGATTGGAATCTGTACTTGAAGATGTGTTCGACAGCGTCAGAGGAACGATCCTGTCGTGTCTCCCTGGTAGGCTGGGTCTGTATTCTGGCCATGACGAAAAACTGCTACTCACTAGATAAGTTCGACGGGTTGCTGCTGTAAAACAGCGCTAGATCGCCGGCCTTGCCTTCTACCGCTTCTTAATTAATCCCGTCCGATTTACCATTCATCCGATGCCATCTCCCCTCTACCACTGGCTCCGCAACCCCCTCTTTCTCTTGTGCCTCACCGCCGGCCTCATCGCGTTCGTCATCCAGACTGGGGAACTGGAAACCTCCGACACCACTCACCGCCTGCAAACCACGCACTGGCTTTGGACTTCGGAGCCGCAGGTTCTGCCTGACGATTATCCCGACTTCGGCCTCCACGGGCGCGGAGGGCGGCTTTATAGCTGGTATGGCATCGGCCAGTCGCTGCTCATGCTGCCCGCCGATATGCTTGGGACTTGGATTCAGAACTGGCCCCTCTTCGCCGGTTACCGCGAAGACCCGGAGGTGCGCAGCATCGTGGTCAGCTGCTCCACCAATATTCTGGTGAACGTTCTTACTGCGCTCATTGCATTTCGGCTGCTGGTTCAGTTGGGCTTTAGCGTGAAAGAGTCGGTCGCAGGCGTGCTTGCGTTCATGCTCTGCACCACTCATCTGCATTACACGCAGAACATGATGGAGAACAACTACATCGGTTTGCTCACGCTCACGGGATTTTCGTATCAGTACGAGTGGTTGCGTACTAATAGACGGCGCGCGCTGTTGATAGGCTCCGGCGCGCTCGGGCTTAATCTGCTTACACGGCTCACGACTGGCCTGGATCTGATTGCCGCGGGAGTGTTTCTCTTGTTGGCGATCTGGTTCGAGCCATCTGCGCCTGAAAGCGGACGCGCCAGCGTTTTGTGGCGGCGGCTGGTTGACTATTGCAAGATTGCTGCGCCGGTTTATTTGCTCTTTCTGGCGATTGATCGCGTTTATCAGTTTTATCGTTTTGAATCGTTTACCAACACATATGTCTCGCTGTTCGCCAAGGAATTTCGCCAGCGCGATCCGACTCTTCCAGCCAATTTCCCTTGGAGCACTCCTTTTCACGCCGGTGTTCTGGGTCCTTTATTCCAGCCGGAGAAGTCGATTTTTCTTTTTGATCCGCTGCTGGTGCTGGCAATTTTTCTTTTGCTTTGGCTGTGGAAACGGCTCACTCCCGGAGTTCGCGCCTATGGCGTGGCTTCGCTTTTGCTGTTAGCGGCGTACATCTGTTTTTACGCTCGCTATACCTTTTGGGCAGGCGACTTTGCCTGGGGCGATCGGTATGTTTCTACGTCGGTCGAACTTGCGACGCTGCTTGCGGTGCCTCTGCTGCTGCGCTATCGAGAGACTTTGGGCAAGGCGATCTGGAGTGCTAGCTGGGTTGTGATCATAGCCAGCCTGGTCATTCAGTTGGCGTCGCTTGTCCTATGGCTGCCGCTGGAAATTTATCAGATGGAAACTTTCGGGCATCCCACGTTTGTGATCGCGCTGCGCTTCAAGAATATTGTCGCGTTTGCTCTTGGCAAGATGGAGGAGTGGGGATTAAACACCGACGCCATGGGATGGGATCAGTGGGATTACATTCACATCACGACGTGGAATTTTCTGCCCAATCTGCTGCGTCGGGTTGGAGTCGCTCCCATGTGGGCGGTCAACATTGTGCGCGCTGTGTGGGTGGTGGCGCTGGCCGCGCTGTGTGCGGTTTTGGTGCGGATGCGAAATAGTTTGCGGACGGTGGCATCGACCGATTCAGCCGAGGCTGCTTAAAGATTTCCCTGGCGCACTCGCATGGCGGCCACGGACTTGACGATCATGGCCTCTAACACCTGTGGGTCAACAACGGAGAGTTTCTTGATGTAGAGGCAGCCTTTGCCGGTCGTGTGCTTGCCCAGCTTTACGAGTAGCGCCTTGCAGTCGCTGGAACCGATCAAGTTATACAGAACAGTTGCTGCCTTACGCGGCGAAAAACCAATAAGCGGCATATCGCCCTCGCGTCCACTTTCGTAGCGATAGTGGTAGCTGCCGAATCCGATGATGGATGACCCCCACATTTGCGGCTTTTCCCCGGTCGCGCTTTGCATCATCTTGATGAGCGCCTTGGTATCTGCGCGTCTTGCGGGGTCTATGATGGCCGCAATAAACGCTGCCACACTTAGCTTGGTGGGTTTGGTTTTGTTGTCCGCCATTTCTCCTCCCTTTCGCAGCCAAGGCTAACCCAGTCCTCGGGACCGCGCAAACGGGCAATGACTATTGCTAACAGGCGCTGGCTAGTCCGTACTTTTTCCGCAACGTTCCATCCTTAACGCTTCTGCTATCATCGCGAAGGAGCCGGTAACGCCGGCGAATTTTACCTTTCATCCAGGAGTTTGATCATGGAAACGCCCTCTCTTTCTATGGGCTCCCGGCGCGACGAAGACATCGCGCTTGACCTCATGAAATTTATCGCCATGACCACTAGTTATGGCAAGACCACCGGGTCCGGAGTCGGCTTTCAGGGCACTGGCGCGGCCGCTAAACCTGAAGATTACGCTGCTCAGTTGCTCGAACTTTACGGACGTTGCCTGCAGTCGGTGGGCGGGAAGTAAGTTATCGGGTGATCGAGCCATCGGGTCATCGGGTGATCGGAATCATCTGCAACGCTCGATAATTCCAGCCGGTTTGCGCCAATCCTTTCGGCTTCTATAGAATCATCAGTTTGCTGCAAGTAGTCTGAGCCGCAAGCGGAGTCCTCTCAAATCGGCCATCATGGCGGTGGTGGCCGCCAACGACGAACGAGTAGCGACCAACGACGACATTATGAAAATCCACGAGTACCAGGGAAAAGAAATTCTGAAGAAGTATGGCGTCGCCGTGCCGCGAGGCGTGATGGTTACCACGCGCGAGGAGGCGGAGGCCGCAGCCAAGGAGATTTTCGGCGCGGGCGCGACCGGCGTTGTTGTGAAGGCGCAGATTCATGCGGGCGGACGCGGCAAGGGCGGCGGTGTGAAGATTGCGAAGTCAGTCGAAGAAGCGGGCGAGATCGCCGCCAAGATGCTGGGCATGACTTTGATCACGCATCAGACGGGGCCGGAGGGGCGCGTCGTGCATCGACTGCTGATCGAAGAGACGCTGCCGATCGAAAAGGAACTTTATCTCGGCATTCTGGTCGATCGCGGCGAGGGCAAGCCGGTATTCATGGCGTCAGCCGCGGGTGGCATGGATATTGAGCAGGTCGCCGCTGAACGGCCCGACGAGATTCTGAAACAATATATTGATCCGGGGATGGGGCTGGAGCCGTTTGAGGCGCGCAAGATCGCGTTCGCGCTCGGGTTGAAGCCGCAGCAGATCAATGCCGCCGTACAGTTTCTGACCGGTCTGTACCGCGCGTTTCTCGACACCGATGCTTCCCTGGTCGAGATCAATCCTTTTGTCAGTTGCACCGATGGCCGACTGTTCGCGCTCGATGCCAAGTTGACCTTTGACGACAACGCGCTCTTTCGTCATGCGGATCTCCGCGGACTGCGTGACACGAGCGAAGAGGATCCGCTGGAGGTCGAGGCGTCGAAATACAATCTCAACTACATCAAGCTAGAGGGCAGCGTGGGCTGCATGGTGAATGGGGCCGGCCTGGCCATGGCCACTATGGACATCATTAAATACGCCGGTGGGCAGCCTGCGAATTTTCTCGATGTAGGCGGAGGGGCAAATGCTGAACAGGTTGCGCATGCTTTTGAAATTCTGCTTAGCGACAAGAGCGTGCGCGCTGTGCTGATCAATATTTTCGGTGGGATTTTGCGCGTCGATACGCTGGCGGCGGGCGTGGTTGAAGCGGCGAGAAAAACAAATCTCCAACTGCCGGTGGTGCTGCGACTCGAGGGCACGAACGTTCAGGAAGGCAAAAAAATTCTGATGGAATCGGGCCTGAACTTTATTGTTGCTGAGACGATGAAGGATGCGGCCGATAAAGTCGTGGCGGCGGCAAAGAGCGCGGCATAGTTTGGCGAGGCCAGCGGCTAGCGGTTAACAGCCACGACATTTTTTTGAGAAAGCATTTATGGCAATTCTGGTCGATAAAAAAACTCGATTGATCGTGCAAGGCCTGACCGGCCGCGAAGGTACTTTTCATGCCAAGGCCTGCGCTGCATATGGCACGCAGGTAATGGGCGGAGTCACTCCCGGCAAGGGCGGAACGACGCACGAAGGCTGGCCGGTATTCAACACTGTGCAGGAAGCAGCCGACAAAACCGGCGCGAACGCGACGGTGATTTTTGTTCCGCCGCCCTACGCTGCCGACGCGATCATGGAAGCTGCCGACGCGGAAATCGAACTCATCGTATGCATCACTGAAGGCATTCCGACGCTGGATATGGTGCGCGCCTGGGAATTCCTGCAGAATCGACGCTCGCGGCTGATCGGACCGAACTGCCCCGGCATCATCTCTCCCGGCAAATGCAAGATTGGAATTATGCCCGGGGCGATTCACAAAGAAGGCAATGTCGGGATTGTGTCTCGATCGGGAACGCTGACTTATGAGGCAGTGCATCAACTCACTCAGCGCGGCATTGGTCAGTCGACGGCGATCGGCATCGGCGGCGATCCCATCATCGGCACGAATTTTGTCGACGCGCTTGATCTGTTTAATCGCGATCCGCAGACCGAGGCCGTGATTATGATCGGGGAGATCGGCGGGAATGCCGAAGAGACTGCGGCGGAGTTCGTCAAGGCGCATATGAAGAAGCCGGTGGTCGGCTTCATCGCCGGGCAGACTGCGCCTCCGGGGCGCCGCATGGGTCACGCGGGCGCGATTATTTCTGGGGGCAAAGGGACGGCAGCGGAGAAGATTGCGGCCCTGGAAAAAGCTGGCCTGAAAGTCGCGAAGTCTCCTGCCGACATTGGAGAGACTCTCGCGGCAGTGCTGGGATCTGGCGTCAGGGCGTGAGCGAGTTTCTTAGGGGATAGGGATCCTTCGACTGCGCAGAACGAATCGCTTCGCTCCTCGTTCCGCTCCGCTCAGGATGACAAAGATTAGAGTTTAACGGCCGACTAACGACTAACGACAGAGGACTAACGACGGACTCATGAAAACACTGCAACGTACGCTGACCATCATTAAGCCCGACGCGGTTAAGAAGCACGGTGTCGGAGACATCATCGAGCAGTTCGAGAAGAACGGCTTTCACATTCTGGCTATGAAGATGCTGGAAATTTCTCGACATCAAGCGGAGCAGTTCTACGCCGTACATGCCAGCCGGCCGTTTTACCACTCCCTGACCGTTTTCATGTCGAGCGGCCCGATTGTCGCCATTGCGCTGGAGAAAGAAAACGCTATCGCCGATCTACGCAAGCTGATGGGCGCGACGAATCCGGCTAGCACCGAAGAGGGAACGATTCGCAAGAAATGGGCGAGCGACATCGAGCACAATGCAATCCACGGCTCTGACGCGGATGAAACGGCGCGCTTCGAGCTGAGTTTCTTTTTTGCGGGATACGAACTGGCGCGATAGGAGAAGGTTCCAATGTTTCAAGGTTAACATTCGTGAAATCTGGCTGGCCCTTGAAACTCTGAAACCTTGAAACTCTGAAACCTGTGCCGGGAACTTATCCTATTGGCTCAAACAAATGGCCCTCGGTGCGGTCGCCGATTTTTGGCAGATCTTTCTTCGCCATCTGCAGGAAGTGCGGAGAGGTGCGATGCGCCTCAAGAGCGGCGTCGTCCTTATATTGTTCGTAAATAAAGAAGCGGCGCGGATCGGTTTTGTGCTTGTGCGCCTGATACATCAGGCAGCCCGGTTCCTTGCGCGATTCGGCTGTGAGTTTTTCAAAGATCGCGGCCACTTCGGCCTCGCGTCCAACTTTTGCCATCCAGGTTACCGCCAACACCACCATCCGTAGCTCCGATCTACGCTGAAGTCGAACCCCTTAAAAGGGCACCTGATCCCCGAAGACTCTTCACGATATCGCTAATCCGAAACGCGAACCCTTAACCTTTCAATTGCATGCCAGCCCCAACTCATTTACGAAACTGTCGACTAGAATCGTCTGCTCACGATCGGGGCCCGTAGAAATCATTCCCACTCGCGCTCCCGTTTCTTTTTCGATGAAGCTTAAGTACTCTCGCGCGGCCTTGGGCAGCGCTTCGACGGAGCGAATATCCTGCGTCGGGGTTGCCCATCCCGGCAATTTGCGGTAGATGCATTCAATCTTTTCATAACCGCAGGCCTGTGCCGGGACTTCGTCCGTCTCCTTGCCGTCGACTTTATATCCCACGCAAACTGGAATCTCGGTCAGATGGTCGAGCACATCCAGCTTCGTGACCACCAGCCAGGAAATTCCATTAATCATGCCAGCGTAGCGGAGCAGAGGCAAATCGAGCCAGCCAGTGCGGCGAGGACGCCCGGTGACGGCGCCGAATTCGCTGCCGCGTTTGCGCAGATCCTCGCCTTCGGGGCCGAGCAATTCGGTCGGAAACGGGCCGCTGCCAACCCGGGTGCAATACGCTTTCGTGATTCCGATCACCGTATCGATCGACGTCGGAGGCACGCCGGTTCCGGTTGCCGCGCCACCTGAGGTCGCACTCGACGAAGTCACGAACGGGTAGGTTCCGTGATCGATATCGAGCATGGTGCCCTGTGCGCCTTCGAAGACGATCGACTTCCCTTCCGCGAGGGCACGGTTCAGCAGAAGGGCGGTGTCGCGGACAAACGGCGCAAGCTGTTCGGCGGCGTCGGCATATTCGCGAAACATCTTGTCCGGATCCAGCGGATCGGAATTAAAGAGCGCGTGCGCGATCATGTTTTTTTCGCGACAGGCATTTTCGATGTGGGTTCGCAGCAACGCGCGGTCGAGCAGGTCGGCGACGCGCAAACCGCGGCGGCCCATTTTGTCTTCGTACGTGGGGCCGATGCCGCGCGACGTAGTTCCGATTTTCACCCGGCCCGGAGCATTTTCCGAACCAAGCTCCATCATGCGATGGTAGGGAAGAATAACCTGGGCGCGATTTGAGACAAAAAGATTGCCATCGACTTTAACTCCCGCGACTCGCAGTGATGCTACCTCTTTTAGGAAGGCCAGCGGGTCAATGACTACTCCATTGCCGACGACGCTGGTGCACTCGGGACGCAGAACGCCACCGGGCACAAGTTGCAGGATGAATTTCTTGCCATTGATGATGACTGTATGGCCGGCATTGTGGCCTCCGGCGTAACGAGCCACCACCGAAAATGTCCTCGTGAGCACGTCAACAATCTTGCCTTTGCCCTCGTCGCCCCATTGGGCTCCGACAATAACAGCAGTTCTACCCCTGCTCGCTCTACTACCGTTCAATGAAAACTCCATTTGGAATATTTGCGGCCGCAAATCGAAGGCCCGCCCCAGGGTCGCACACACTGGTCGCGCCGCTCGCGGATAGACTAGGATACTGGGAAGATCGGCGGTGCTCGGTGTGTACCCTCTAGCATACCGAATCGAGCTGTTGACGAGCAAACCGGAATGTTACGCCCGGTTCCCAGGTCCCGGTTCTCAGTTGTCAGTCTCAGTTCTCAGCGAAACCGAGGTGTGATTGATTTTCTGAGAACCGAAAAGCAGGAATTGAGAACCGACCCTGTTCTTGTATCCTGACTGCGTGCCGGAACTCCCTGAAGTCGAAACCATCGCCCGAGGCCTCAACAAACGCGCCGCCGGAGACGCGATCGAATCCGTCTGGATCGGCTCCAAAAAACAACCACTCAAATCGCCAGCCGCCCTCATCGCTTCGACGCTCGAGGGCAAGCGCATCGTGCGCATACATCGCGCGGGCAAGCACATTGTGTTCGATCTGGAAGGGCGCGCGGCGGAGAAAGCCACGCGCAGATCGCGCGTCGAGAGCCAAGCATCGACTACGAGTACCGCGCAGTGGATCGTACATCTGGGCATGACCGGTAGCATGACGGTTTCTGAACCTGCCGCTGAGATCGCCAAGCACACGCACCTGATCGCCAAACTTGCGTCGGGGAGAGAACTGCGGTTCATCGATCCGCGAATGTTTGGCAAGCTTAGCGTGCATCTACATTCGCAGGATAGTGGCCCATTCGACCCCGGGGGGATCGAACCTCTCGAAGCAACGGAAGATCAATTCATCGCGCTCTTCCGCGGACGCAAGACTCCGATTAAGAGCGCACTTCTTAATCAGAAATTGTTGCGGGGTGTAGGCAACATCTACGCCGATGAAGCATTGTTTCGCGCCAGCATCCGGCCGCCGCGGCGGGCTGCGTCGCTGACGCGCGTGCAATTGAGCAAGCTGCATCGGGCCGTGCAGGAAGTGTTGCGTGAGGCCATCGCAGCCGGGGGATCGTCGATTTCCGACTACGTGGATGCGGATGGCGAAGAAGGATTGTTTCAGTTGCAGCATCGTGTCTATGGCCGCGAGGGTGAACCGTGCCTGGTGTGCAAGGGGCCAATCCGCCGCATCGTGGTCGCGGGGCGCAGCAGCCACTACTGTGCAAAATGTCAAAAATAGGGCTAATAGAACGATTTAATATTGACGGATTGGCACTCCCGCTGTACAAGAAAGGGCGGGACTCAAGGCCTCCGCGAATCATGTTTCCGCACTTTGGCTTACGCGACGACTATAGTGAACCGAATCTATGAATAAATTTTCTATTGGAGTGGACCTCGGCGGTACCAACCTGCGCATCGCCGCCGTAGATGACCAAGGCACCCTCATCGAGAAGGTCACGCTGGGCACTAGAGTTCAACGCGGACGCGACCGGGTGCTCGCGGACATGTGCGATTCCATCCAACATCTCTCCGATAAATACCGCGACTCCGCTCCACTCGTCGGCATCGGCATCGGCGTGCCCGGCATTATCGACATAGACACCGGGTTGGTTCGCGAATCGCCCAACCTCCCGGACTGGGTCGATTACCCGGCTCGCGCCAATGTCGAACAGCGACTGAAGACTGTTGTGATTTTGGAGAATGATGCCAATGTCGCTGCGCTTGGCGAAAAATGGCTGGGCGCGGCCAAGGATTACGCCGACGTCGCCATGTTGACGCTTGGCACGGGAGTCGGCGGCGGCCTGGTAATGGGTGGCAACATCTGGCGCGGCGCGAATGGCATGGCTGGGGAGTTCGGCCATACCACCGTCGAGCCGAACGGCCACTTGTGTGGCTGCGGAAATCTAGGGTGCCTCGAACAATACGCCTCGGCCACGGCAATGGTTCGTCTGGCGCGCGAAGCGATCGCCGCCAACAGCAAGTCGACGCTGGCGCGCAGCGCCAGCTCCGATCCGGAGTTCAGTGCGAAGTCGCTTTACAACCTTGCCATTCAGGGCGACGAAGATGCGCGAGGCATTTTCCGCTTCGTCGGGCGTTGTCTGGGCATCGTGCTATCGGCGATGGTGAATTCGCTGAATCTTCCGATTTATCTGATTGGCGGCGGCGCGTCGAGCGCGTGGGAGGCTTTCGCACCCGCGATGTACGCTGAGTTGCGCAAGCGCTCGCTCGTTTATGCCGCCACTGCGCCGTTCGATCCAACCGCCAGCCATGAGGGAGCGTCAGCCCACGTCAAGTCTGGCCCTGGCCACAAGACTATTGTGACCCGCGCTCTTTTGGGCAGCGATGCCGGCCTGTATGGCGCGGCGCGTCTGCCCATGCTCGCGGAAGCGAAAGGCTAGTGCCTGTGCCGGCTGGCGCGCGGGGCTTTAGAATTTCCGTTTCTTGATGGGCGCGTCGGTTTCGACACAGGATAACGTTGCGGCAAATTTGACGCGCGCCGCGATTTTGATGCGTGTAGCGGGTTCGCCGGTGTCGATATACGCCTTGGCTTGACGGGGGACGCTTTTGGCGCTCGCAGCGCGATGACGGGGCTCGGCGGGCTCGGAACTCTTCCTCCCGCCGCGGCTGTTTTCAATTTTGCTACTTCGAGCAGAGTCAGATTGCGCCAGTCTCCTGGCGGCACATCGAGCGCCAGCGGGCCATACTGGACGCGGCGGATTTTCTCCACGTGGTGCCCCACTTCTTCAAACATTTTTCGCACCTGACGATTGCGCCCTTCGATGATGGTCACTTCAAGCCATGGATTATCGCCCTCGCGAATCAGCCGAATTTTTGCGGGAGCAGTGCGCACTCGCCGCCCACCTTTCTCGGCGATTGAAACTCCGTGGCGCAGCTTGTCGAGCTTAGCTTCATCAGGCTGACCGGCAACTTTAACGACGTAAACTTTTGGCACGTTGGATGAGGCTTTCATCAGCCCGTTTGCGAGGGCGCCGTCGTTGGTCATCAGGAGCAAGCCTTCGCTAGCCCAATCGAGCCGGCCAACGGGATAGACGCGGCCTTTTACTTTGCTTACCAAGTCCATCACGGTGGGACGCTTTTTGTCATCGCTCACAGTGGTCACGTATCCCTTGGGCTTGTTGAGGACAACGTAGGTGAAACGCTCGGGCCCTTGCAGCAACTTGCCGTTGACGCGTATGTGGTCTTGCTCCGGATCAGCTTTGGTGCCGAGTTCGGTGACCACCTGACCATTGACCTGCACGTGGCCGGCGGTGATCAGTTCTTCGGATTTGCGGCGCGATGCGATTCCGGCAGCGGCGATAATTTTTTGCAGACGTTCGGCTGGCATAGCTACTCCGGTTTGATGCTGGCTGGCGTTTCGGCTTGCTCTTCGGTGGTAGATTCGGTGGGAGCAGACTCGCTGTCGATCGTTTCGCTGTTGTTCGCCGGACTCTCATCCTCGGAAGAATTCTCGTCCGCCGCCGCGTTCGAAGATGCTTCTTGCGGTGCGCTCTCACTCGCGAGCAGATCGTTCTGGAAAGACTCCGTCATCAGCTTCTCGAATTCTTCCATGCTGGGCAGTTCGTGAATATCTTTCAGGCCGAAGCGCAGCAGAAACTCTTTGCTGGTCTTGTAAAGAATCGGGCGGCCGATCACCGCCTTCCTCCCAGCAGTCGTGATGAGCTTGCGGTCGAGCAGGGTGGCGATGACTCCGCCGGAATCGACGCCGCGAATTTCGCTGATCTCGGGCACGGTAGCGGGCTGCTTATAGGCAACGACGGCGAGCGTTTCGAGCGCCGGCAGCGAGAGGCGGAAGGGCGGCTTCAGACTTTTGGCAAAGGCGCGCACCACGTCATGTTGCTCGGGCTTGGTGGACATGCGATATCCGCCGGCAAGCTGGCGAATCTCTATGCCGTGATTTGCGCCGGAGTAATCCGCGATCAACTCTTCGAGCGTGGCGCGGATGCGCGACTTGATCTCGACGGGGTCAGCGTCGGGCGTTTCCGCAAGCAAAAATTCCTTTACCAGCGAATAGATTTGATCCAGCGAAATGGGAGTTTCGGCCGCGTAAATGATGGCTTCGAGTTGGGGTTTAAGACTCATAAATAGTCGATGATCGTTATCGATGGTCGTTCGAAATTGATCGTAGTTCGCAGCAGCATTTCCTGGCGACTAACGACCACCGACTAACGACCGCGTTATCTCCAATCATCCCGCACGGCGGCCTGCTCCGTCATTACTTCTTCGAAGTGCGTATGTTTTCTCACGAGCACTTCGCCGAAAACATGATCTTGCCGCACTTGGATCGCTTGCAATCTCACCAGTTCGAGCAGCGCCAGAAACATGCAAACGAGCGCTGGCCGCGATGGAACATTGCGGAGCATTTGCTTCAAGCGAATCGGGCGATCTTCTAGCGAAAGACGGCGGCGCAGGTATTGGATCATCTGGCCAACGGTTACGGTCTCTTCGTCAACTTCGAGAATCGGCCGCGTGCGGGCTCGATCTAGTATTTGCTGAAACGTTTTGACCAGGTCGATTACATCGGCGGCTAGCTCGGGCTCAGTGCCCTCGGCATCCATGAAGTCGCGGATCGCCGGATTGCTGAGCACGGCATCTTCAATCTGCTGCTTCTGTAAAAGCATTTGCGCCGCGGATTTGAATTTTTCGTGCTCCAGGAGGCGATTGACCAGCTCATTGCGCGGATCATCCTGCGCGTCGACGGGAGCTAGAGGATCGCGCGGCAACAGCATCTTCGACTTGATGTGAATCAGCACCGCCGCCATGTAGATGAACTCAGACGCAACATTCACGTCGAGTTCGCGTATGCGCTCAACGTAAGTGAGGTACTGGGCCGTGATCTTCGCGATGGGGATGTCGTAGATGTTGATGTCCTGCTTGCGGATCAGGTCGAGGAGCAGGTCGAGCGGGCCTTCGTAGATTTCTCCGAGTGCGATGGCGAACGGGAAATCGCTGGCATCGTTTTTTCCAGAACGTTTAAGCGCTGGGTCATGAGGATGGATGGTCCCAGAAGCGTCGACTGGCGCCCGTTCTGATGTGGGTTGAGACAAATCCGTCACTTCGTGGAATCCTTCGCCCGACTTTCTGAATTGCCTTCGAAGCTATAGTTCTGACTATATTCCAGACCCATCGACTGGCGGACTTCGTCCATGGTGGCATCTGTGACTTCGCGGGCGCGAGCCGAGCCCGCCTCCAGAATATCCCAGGCGAGGCGCGGATTGTCCTCGTATTTTTTGCGCCGCTCCTGCATAGGGTTGAGGATGTTGACGAGCGCATCGGCGGCCCAGCTTTTGCATTCGATGCAGCCGATTCCCGCCGACCGGCAACCTTCGTAAACCTTCGCCATGGTTTCTTTGCTGCTGAATATTTTGTGCAGATCGCCCACCGGACACACGTCAGGGTTGCCCTTATCGGTGCGTCGAATGCGCGCGGGATCGGTGACCATGGTCTTCAGCTTTTGCCGCACAATCGGTTCGGGGTCGGTCAGCATGATCGTGTTGCCGTACGACTTCGACATTTTGCGGCCGTCGGTGCCGGGCAACTTCGCGGCGGGCGTAAGCAAGGCCGCCGGCTCGGGGAAGATATATTCGCGCTTGCCGGAATAAAATCCATTAAATCGCCGCGCGATTTCACGGGTTAACTCCACATGCGCCACTTGATCTTCGCCGACCGGAACTATGTCTGCTTTGTAAATCAAAATATCCGCTGCTTGCAGCAGGGGATAACCAAGAAATCCATAGGTATTCAGGTCTTTTTCTTTTAGATTTTCCTTTTGCTCCTTGTAAGTGGGAACGCGCTCAAGCCAGCCTAGCGGAGTGATCATTGACAGCAGCAGATGCAATTCCGCGTGCGCGGGCACGTGCGACTGGATGAACATCACGCACTTCTCGGGATCGAGCCCCGCCGCCAGCCAATCGAGCAGCACGTCGATGACGTTTTCTTTCAGATGCGAGGGATCGGCGTAATCCGTGGTGAGCGCGTGCCAATCGACGATGACGAAAAAACATTCATACTGCTGTTGCATCCGCACCCAATTTTCGAGCGCGCCCACGTAGTTTCCGAGATGAAGTTTGCCGGTCGGGCGCATGCCGCTGAGCGCGCGTTTCTTGGGAGGATTAGTCATTCAGAATTTGCGGTTCTCCAGGTTGTTCGGTGAACCCTGATTCTAACAAAGGCGGGAGATCGCCGATGGTTGGCTTCGATTGCTGCGACTAGGTGGGGCGAACAGGTTGGCAAGTCAGTGGTAAGATTGGTGCCGGGTTCAGGGCTATGAGCGGCCAAGTCAAACCTCACAACGATTTCGGCGAACGTATTATTCGAGACCGGCAAATCTCCGGCGGGGAGCCGATATTTAAGGGCACGCGCGTCCTCCTTCGCACCGTGCTGGCCAGCCTCGCAGCTGGCGATGCAGCCGAAGACATCCTCGAGGACTTCCCAAATCTTAAAGCAGAAGATGTCAGGGCCGCGATTGCATTCGCGGTGGCTTCGGCTGAAGCGGACCTTCCCGTCCCAGCCATTCCTAACGTTCGATGAAGGCCAAACTCGACGAAAACCTCCCACTGCGGATCGCGATCCGGCTGCGGGATTTGGGGCACGATATTCACACGACCGAGCAAGAAAATTTGTCGGGTTGCGGTGATTCCGAACTTTGGACGCAGGCCCAGCGGGAAAGCCGCACTCTCATCACACAGGATCTGGATTTCTCGGACAGCCGTCGATTCAGACCAGGTACGTATCACGGTCTCGTGCTGGTTACGGTTGCACGCTCCGAGTCGCGTGCGGTTAATCCAGCGATTGGAAGAGGTTTTTCAGACGGAGGCGGTCGACGAGTGGCGGGGATGCTTTGTCGTCGTGACCGATCAAAAAATCCGCGTGCGACGGAAGCCAAACCAATCTTAGAATGGAAACGCTACTGTCCCGCGCGTACCGGCGAGACCATCAATGGGCTGGCGGTTCGTTTCTTGGCGTCGCCTTTGTCGTTCTGATAGAGCAGCGAGAGAGCGCCCTCGCCGGATGTTGTCGCACCCGCGAGTTCCGCGGCTAATCCTTGATAGGAGCGGCCAATTTCATGATTGCCCTGCGCCGCTACCGGATTGCCCTTGTCGATTGCGGGGGCGATAACCTGAAAGTTGTTGGGCACCTTCCATAAGACTTTGCAGTTGGTAGCTTTCTCTACGTCTTCATCGGTGAAGCCGGGAATTTTTTTATAGCGGTTGAGGACCAGTCGCAGGCGGTCGCGGCCAGCGCCGTCTTGCAGGAAAGACTGTATACGTCCCGCGCTCCACAGCGAAACTACGTCGGTCTGCGCCACCATCAGCACGGCGTTTGAGAGGTCGCAGATCATCTGCATCGTGCTGTCCATACGGCCCGAGCCGTCGATGACGACGAAATGATATTGGCCTACGAGCAGGTCGAATAAGCGAGCGAGTTCGGACGAGGTTGGAACGGCGCTGTGCGGTTGCTGCGCCCCGGCTAGCAGATGCAGACCGTTGCGATAGGGCGTCATCAGGCCATCGAGCAGAGAACCATCCATGCGATGGAGGTTCTGCAAGGCATCGACCAAAGTGAATTGCGGCCGAAGATTCAATTGCAGAGCAGCGTGGCCGATGGGCGCGAAATCCACTAGCACCACGCGGCCGTGCGCCTCTTGCAGGGCGACGGCAGTGTTCACGGCGGTAGTCGTAGTGCCGGCGCCACCCTTCGCGTTTAGAAAAGTAAAGACGCGGGCTTTGCTTGAACTGCGCTGTGCCCGGCTCAATGTCGCCGAAAAGCGCGTGAACGCTTCGACCAGAGCTTCGCGGCTGGCATTGTGATCCAGAAACTCACGCGCGCCCGCCCGCATGGCGGAAACAATAATGGTGGGCTGATTCATCTCTCCCACGGCAAAAATCGTCACGTCGGGAGTGGAGGCGTGGATCAGTTCGATGGTGCGGATGGCGCGCTGCGGATTCTGGGTATCGATATCCACCAGCACAACTTCGGCGTGCTGATCCTGCAACTGCCGCATCACGGGGTCGGCCGGGCCGACTGGGAAGCCAACATGGCTTAGGGCGGTGCGCGCCAGGTTGGTGCTCTCTACCCGGCTATGCAGGACGACGGATTGTTCGCGGTCCTCGGTCAGGAGGGCGACGGCGATGCCGGGCATGACTCGCTTCTCAGTGTTCATTGTCATGCTACGAACTTCCAGCGTTGGGGCCAAGTGACCTTCGTAATCGAAGGAGACAGACGAGGCGGCAGGTTAGCCGGCGGACTCGAATCACGGGAGAGACTCGCCAGACAGCTGGTTCAAACGATTGTAAGGCAAAAGAGGGGCGTTGAACAGGTGGAGAGATTCCTGGGGATGCCTCAGTTTGATTTCATTGAGGCATCACCTGATTCTCAGGGCAAAAGCGAACTCACACCGCTGCCGGTAGGCGCCGAAACCCGGACGAACGGGCCGATCGATTCGTTGGCGGGCAAGTATTCATAGGAATCGAACTGCACGGCAATGCCGCTGCGCTGACTATTCGGCGAAGGACCACCTTGCGAATGGCCGCTGGAAGAAGCCAAACTGCGCAACACCCGCCCGCGGCACCGCACCGGCATGCTCTCAGCGAGCGTGATTTCGGACGGCATCATAAAGGTCAGCTCAACCACCGCTCCTTCTGGAAACGCCGCCTCGGCGTAGAAAAAAATTCCCCGGCCGCTGAGAGCCTGGGTAAATCCGGGCACGGTTCGTCCTTCAAATTGAATGGCCAATGGGAGGTGCACTTCAAAACGCTGCGCGCCTCGTCGCTCCAGACGATTGGGATCGGTGGTCATTTTTCATTCCTCCCCGTAGTCTTCCCGGAGCTCATTCCTTCCGGCTCCAGTCCTCGGATCGTTGTCCGATGGACCAATGGACAATAACTCTATCGCGGAAACGAGCGCCGGGGAAGTTCCAAATAGGCCGCGTCCATGTCGTGACCTGTGAAAATCTTCGACTGCAACAAATTGCGAGGGCTAATGGTAATGCCCGTCGCCGAACATCTTTGTCTTTCTACAACTTCCCGCCAGTTGCCGTCATCTGATAGAAGTGAAAAAGTTGTAACTTAGTGACCGCACCGCAAAATTCCGTCATCGCCGAAGCCACAGAAACAAAAACGGCCACTCCCTCGCGGTGGGCCACAGCCCTCCGCGCCCTGCGCCATCGCAACTTTCAGCTCTTCTTCGGCGGGCAACTAATCTCACTCATCGGCACTTGGATGCAGACCGTAGCGCAGGCGTGGCTCGTCTATCGCCTGACCAATTCTGCGCTGCTGCTCGGCAGTGTGGGCTTCGCCAGCCAGTTTCCTGTCTTCCTCGTCGCACCCTTAGGCGGAATCACCGCCGACCGCATCAATCGTCAACGCTTGGTCATCGCCACTCAAACGGCCTCCATGATACTGGCTGGCGTTCTGGCTGCCCTCACTCTGACCCATCGCGTCCAGGTGTGGCACATCTTTCTCCTCGCCGGATTGCTCGGAGTGGTCAACGCCTTCGATATTCCTGGACGCCAGTCATTCCTCGTCGACATGGTCGGCAAAGAAGATTTGATGAACGCCATCGCGCTCAATTCTTCGATGTTCAATGGCGCCCGCGTCATTGGCCCGGCGGTCGCTGGAATTCTGGTCGCGAAAATCGGCGAGGGCTGGTGCTTTGCCGCCAACTCGCTCAGCTACATCGCGGTGATCGTCGGCCTCATGCTGATGCATGTGCATAGCCCGGCGCGCGTGAGCAAACATTCTCCAATCGAAGACATCATCGAAGGGTTCCGCTGGGTCAACCAGACGAAAATTATTCGCGCGCTCCTTTTGCTGATCGGCCTAGTGAGTCTTGTTGGCATGCCCTACACCGTCCTCATGCCGATCTTCGCCGACAAAATTCTGCATGGCGGGGCGCGTGGTCTCGGCATCTTGATGGGCGCGACTGGTGTGGGTGCGCTGTTTGGCGCATTGACGTTGGCCGCGAAAACTGGAGTCAAAGGTCTCGGCCGCTGGGTGACCTACAGCTGCGCCGGACTGGGAGTCAGCCTCTTTTGTTTTTCCTATTCAACCTCGCTGTGGCTGTCGGTCGCGCTGCTGTTGCCCGCCGGCTACTCGATGATGCTGCAGATGGCTTGCTCGAACACGCTGATCCAGACAATGGTTCCCGATCAACTGCGGGGCCGTGTGATGTCGGTATATTCCATGATGTTCATGGGCATGGCTCCCTTCGGAGCTTTCTTCGGAGGAGCGTTGGCTCACCGGTTCGGCGCGCCCGTCACCGTGGCCAGCGGTGGCATAGCCTGCGTTCTCGGAGCAATCTGGTTTGCGAGAGCCCTTCCCGACATGCGCGTTGAAGCCCGACGACTGATCATCGCGCAAGGCATGGCTGCAGGAGAACCCGCCCAGGAACTGGATGCTCAACCGGTGGAAGACTAGCGCGCTAACGGAATCGGGCGATCGGATGATCAGGTGATCGGGTGATCGGGCCATCTCTAATCAAAAACAGACTACGTATGTTTCGCGTGCTGTCCTTCGCGGCTAGCGCTTTCGCAAATTGAGTCTCCACTTTGACTTCAGATGGCCCGATGATCCGCTTCGCCCGATCACCCGACTCCTGTACACTAGCCGCCATGTTCCGCGGCCATCGATCATTGTCGACCTCAGATCACCCGATCATCCGATGACCCGATCATCCGGTTCCTCTCCCGCCCTGCGCAAAGCCAGCCTCTTCTACTTCGTCTTCGTAATGTTCTCCTACACCACCGGGGGCCCTTTCGGACTGGAGAACATGGTGTCGACCAGCGGCCCCGGCATGAGCCTGATTTTTCTTCTGGTCATCCCTTTCTTCCTCAGTATTCCCGTATCGCTGGTCGCCGCCGAGCTTACAACCGCGATGCCTGTCGAGGGCGGCTTCTATCGCTGGACGCGCGCCGCCTTTGGCGACTTTTGGGGGTTCCTCTCGGGATGGTGGAACTGGACCGCCTCATTCCTCTTAGGCGGCTCTTACGCCGTTCTCTTCGCGGACTACCTCACGTATTACTTCCCGGGGATCGTCGGCTGGAAGCACTGGCTGGTTTCTTTTGTATTGATCGCACTGATCACGTGGGTCAACATTCTCGGCATTCAGATGGTGGGCAAGGTCGCGACGCTTTTCGAAATATTTATTTTTATTCCCGTCATCGCCATGGTGGTGATCGGCCTGGCCAAGTGGCATCACAATCCGTTTGTGCCGCTCGTCCCTCCGCACCAACCTTTCTCCAAAGCCTTCGGAGTCGGCCTCGCCCTCGTCATCTGGGGATACTCCGGATACGAGCAAGTGTCGAGCGTGGCCGGAGAAGTGGAAGACCCGACGCGGACCTATCCGCGCGCGCTCGCCCTGGTCATTCCGATTTCCGTCGCGACTTATTTCTTGCCGACCCTCGCCGGCCTGGTCGCGCTTGGAAACTGGCAACAATGGAATGACGGGTACTTCTCTACGGCAGCCCTGCTGATCGGCGGCCCATGGCTGGGCCATCTGATGACAGTCGGAGCGATGGTCGCCAACGTCGCGCTTCTCAACAGCACCATGCTCACGGCCACGCCCATGCCTTTCGCCATGGCTGAAGACGGATACCTTCCGCCATTTCTGACCCGCCGACATCGGCGCTATGGCACGCCCTGGATCGCGATCCTGATTTCCGCGGCAATTTACGCGTCGTTGGCTCTGCGCTCGCTCGGCGACCTGATCACCATCTATGCTTTTCTTCGCGGAGCCACAACGGTGCTGACCGTTCTCTCCGCATGGGGACTTCGCCGCAAGAGTCCAGATCTGCCGCGAGCCTTCCGCATTCCCGGAGGCAATCTAGGACTCATCTACGTGATCGCGACGCCCTTCGTCATGACCTGCGTAGCCCTGCTCAACAGCGACTCCGTAGCCAAACGCTGGGGCTTGTGGGCGCTGGCGGCCGGGCCAATTTTTTATTTTGTGGTGAAATGGTTTGCGAAGCGCGCGGCGGTAGAGGCACGCTAGATTTCGCGAAAGCTCGAAAAAGATCTTCAGGTCTCGCGAAATGAGGGACCTGCATTGGCGGCGAGGATCATGTGACCTTCAGCATCGGCGAACTAGGCCGTAAGATTCGCGAGCGCTCTCTTTCGCCCGTCGAACTCACACACGATTGCCTCACGCGTATCGAAAAGCTGAACCCGTTACTCAACGCCTTCATCACGCTGGCAACCGAATCGGCTCTCGAACAGGCGCGTCTCGCCGAGCGCGAAATTTTTCGGGGAAAATATCTCGGCCCACTTCACGGTATTCCGATCGGGATCAAAGATATTATCGATGTCGCGGGAGTCCGCACAACCGCGGCCAGCGCCCAGTTCAGCACTCCGCCGAAGGAACGAGTCCCCATTGAAGATGCCCAGGTCGTGCGCCGCCTGCGCCGCGGAGGCGCGATTATCCTGGGCAAGCAGAACCTCCACGAATTTGCTTATGGCGGGAGTTCGATGATCAGTTTTTTCGGAGAGGTGCACAATCCCTGGGACACGACGCGCATCGCCGGGGGATCTTCTGGAGGCTCCGCGGCCAGCGTTGCCGCTGGCCTGGGCTTCGCGGCCGTCGGTACCGATACTGCCGGTTCCATCAGGCTGCCTGCCGCCTATTGCGGGATCGTGGGACTCAAGCCAACCTACGGCCGCGTCAGCACGCGCGGGGTGGTGCCGCTGTCGTCGTCGTACGACCACGTGGGACCGCTCACCACCTCGGTCTATGACGCGGCCTTGATGGTGCAGGTAATGTCAGATTACGACTCGCCGAACCCTAGCGCTGATCATCCGGTGCCGAGCCTCATCTCGGCGTTCGATGAATTTCCGAGCAATCTGCGCGTCGGCATTCCGCGGGCATTTTTCTTTGACGGCGTCGATCCCGAGACCGCCGCCGCGATTGATGAGGCGATCAAAATCTTTGCCGGCCTCCATGCTGAGATTCGCGATATCAAGCTTGAGGTTCCAACCGATCGCACGCTTGCCAGCGCCGAAGCCTATGCGTATCACAAGCCGTTTGTAGAAAAATCTCCAGAGCTCTACCAGCCCGAGACGCTGAGGCGGATACTATCGGGAGCGAATATTTCAGCGCCCGAAGCTCTCCGCGCCAGCCGCGAACTGCAAACCAGCCGTCACGACATTCAGCAAGTATTCAATGACGTGGACGTGCTGCTGACGCCGACGGTTCCGATTCCGCCGCCGAAGATCGCCGACCTCAAAGCGAATCCCGACCAACTGCGGCCGCGAGAGCTGATGATGCTAAGAAACACGCGGCCTTTCAATGTCTGGGGCATTCCGACGATTTCCGTTCCGTGCGGATTTACGAAAGATGGCCTGCCGATTGGATTGCAGTTGGCCGCTGCTCCGTGGCGAGGGATCGTGCTGCTGCGGGCGGCGCAAGCTTATGAACAGGCGACGGGGTGGCACAAGAAAAGGCCAGAATTGGCACGGACCACCTAAGACCGACACTCTAACCAAACCGAACAATCATGATGTGAGTCAGGTCACTGTGGTGAAAGCGTGTAAGGGACGACAATAGACGCTGTCACCCTGAGCGAAGGTGTCCGTTCACGAAGTGAAGGGACACCGCAGTCGAAGGGCCCTATTCCAGCAAAATGCCGCGCGAGCACAGAACGTACTGCGCCTACATCATGGGCAGCCTCTCGGGAACTCTCTACATCGGCGTAACCGGCAACCTGCACAAGCGCGTTTTCGAGCACAAATTTCATCGCATAGAAGGATTCACCGACAAATACGATGTCGAGCGCCTTTTGTACTGGGAGTCATTCGACCAGGTCGGCCGTGCAATCGCCCGCGAGAAACAACTAAAGGGTTGGCGGCGATCAAAGAAAATCGCGCTAATCAAATCGGTGAATCAGCACTGGCTGGACTTAGCACACGATTGGTTCCCGTGGATGACTAATTCCCCTCAACTAAAAATGTCATCCTGAGCGAAACAATCGCGTTCGCTTTGCGAACGCAATTGCGGAGTCGAAGGACCCCTACAGTGGCAACGCTCTCCACATTTTCTCGGTGGGGAACTCTCGCGAGAAACGAAAGGGTGCAGTCCGATATCGTAGCGGTTATAGGGGTCCTTCGACTACGCAGAACGATCCGCTTCGCGAATCGTTCTGCTGCGCTCAGGATGACAGGAGGGTTAGGCTAGAAGACCATCACTAACTTCCACAGCCTACCGGCGCGAACTTTCAAAGGCGCGGGAATAGTTCGGAGCACAAGGACCGGCTCGGTAACCGGTGTCCCATCAATTTCCACAGCACCTTGCTTTATCTTGCGCGCCCCTTCGGCAACTGAACTCGACATACGGGAGTGCGCCAGTAGCTTGTCGACCCTAACGGAATATCCGCCTTCGACCAGTGGGCCCTTAACCGTCTCATACGGTACTTGCATTTGATCGATAACATCGGGAAGGTATTGTTTGTCGTTGGTCTTGTGGCGCTGGAACCGAGCGGACCATTCTTCGTCGGCCGTTTGTGCGGCGTCGGATGAGTGAAAGTCCCGAACGATCATGCGCGCCAAGTCTTTCTTGGAGGCCATCGGATTATCGCCGTGGTCGATTAGAAGCTTGCGGTTGTTGATCCATTGAGTCGGCACATCGGTCAGCAGTTCGTAATAGCGCCACATCATTTCGTCCGAAATCGACATCACTTTGCCGTATATTTCTAGCGGCGGCTCGTGGATTCCGATTGCGTTGCCCAGCGATTTCGACATTTTGTTGATGCCGTCCAGGCCTTCTAGGATCGGCGTGGTCAACACTACCTGCGATTCCTGGCCGTAGGCACGCTGCAATTCGCGTCCTACGAGGAGATTGAATTTCTGATCGGTGCCGCCTAGTTCGACGTCGGCTTCGAGCGCTACCGAGTCGTATCCCTGGGCCAGCGGATAGAGCAGTTCGTGCATGGCTATCGGCTTTTCGTCGTGAAAGCGCTTGTGGAAGTCCTCGCGCTCGAGCATCTGCGAGACGGTGTACTTCGCGGTCAAACGTATGAAATCTTCGGCTGAAAATTTCGAGAACCAACGGCTGTTGAAGTCGACTACGGTTTTTTCGGGGCTGAGAATGCGGAAGACTTGCGCTTTGTAAGTCTCGGCGTTCTCTGCGATCTGCTCGCGGGTCAGTGGTGGACGGGTTGCGGAGCGCCCTGTGGGATCGCCGATCATTCCTGTGAAATCGCCGATCAGAAAGATGACTGTGTGGCCGAGATCCTGAAAATGTTTGAGCTTGCGCAGCAGGACGGTGTGTCCCAAATGCAGATCGGGAGCAGTCGGATCGAATCCCGCTTTTACGCGCAAGGGCTTGCCCGACGCGAGCGAGCGCTCGAGCTTCGAGCGCAGTTCGGATTCTTTGACGATCTCGGCTGCGCCTTTTTTTATATAGGCCAGCTGTTCATCGACAGGTGGAAAGTTAGCCATGCGTAGTGATTATAACGATGCCGGTAACGGCAGGGCCTCGCGGCGATAGAAGCTCAGGACCGCGTCTCCCTGCACCAGTTTCCGATAACGCCGCAATTCTCCATGCGCCTCGCCGGGATCGAACCTCTTCTGATGCTCCGCGATCACGATGCAACGCTCGCCGAGTAATTTCGATTGCGCTAGCACGGCCAACATCTTCGCGTACTCGTCGTGCATTGAGTAAGGCGGATCGAGAAATATGTAATCGGCGACGCATCCTGCCGCTTCCGGTTGCCGCAACGATTTCGCGGCTTCGGCCTTCATGATTTGAAATCCGTTCGAAATTCCTAATGACTTCAGATTCGCGGCAATCACTTCTGCCGCCATCTTCGATGACTCTACGAAATACACCTTGCTCGCGCCGCGACTCAGTGCTTCGATGCCGACCGCGCCGGTCCCGGCGTATAGGTCTATCCACACCGATCCCGCCAGCGCTGCTGGATTGCCTGCGCAGAGCACGTTGAAGAGGGTCTCGCGCAGTCGATCGGACGTTGGACGAATCTCCAGGCCGGGCAGGGAGCGCAACGTTCTCCGCCGATATTCGCCCGCAATTACGCGCATAGTTTTCCCGCTGGGAGGCAACGCACGCAGCCTGGTCCAGATTGCGATTGAGCAATGACGCGGAATCGCGGCTCAGATTGCATTGAGTTTTTCGCGGAAACAATCCTAGCATCTTCGACGGCGCCAACTCTAAGCTGCGCGAGCGGGAGTGCGCACAGGCCTTTTGCGGAAGACGACTTTGATTTCTTCGCGCCAGTGCTCGTCGATTCCGAGCACCTCCCAGTCGATCTCGGGCGACAAGTAGCGCAAAATCGTGTCGGTTGTGGGATGCACATGGAGAGCGGGCGCAACCAGCATAAGCAGCGGCTTCTGCGGGGAGATGTCGCGTCCTGGGAAATAGCCGAATTGCTGAAACTCTCCGCGGCTTTGATGCCAGGCGACGCGCGACCAGTAATCCACGCCTTGCAAGGGCAGGTGCAAGTCCTCATCGGCCTTGAGTTCGATCACGGCTAGGCGGCCCTCGCGCGTGGTGCCGAGGATGTCGATCATGGCGCGATCGGCGGCGGCGAATGCCGGCACTTGTGTGTAAATCGGCTCCGGCCGCAGACGCCCGTCTAGCGCCTCCAGGTTGCTCGTGACCAGCGATTCCAGCCAGCGTTCGGGATGCATGCGCCAGAGCTTGTGGTTCTTCGGGCCATCTTTATGGCGAACGGCTGCCGCCAATCGCACCAGGTCGGCAAACTGAGTTTCGTTCTCCGAACTAAGGACGCGCTCTTCGGGGCCAACGCCGAAAGCGATCTGCTCGAGGCTCTCAAAATTTCGCGGGTCATGCGCGATGCGTGCCTGCGCGAATTCAAGTCCATGACGCCGAAATGAAATCAGGGCGGGCGAGAGCGCGACGACTTCCGCATTCGCCAGAATGGTTCGGATGCGCGCAATCGATTGTGCAAAGCGCTCGAGTGTCAGCCGTTCATCAACGGAATGCACCAGCCGCGTTGCCAGATTGCCGCGATCGCCGAGATCGGCCGCCACCAGCGCGTCTTCACGCTGGTCGAATTCATAAAGCTGCCATTTCGCTGCCGTGGGATGCAGATGCGCCATGCGCTGACGGGTCAGGGCAGCCGTGCCTTTCGGCACTATCATGGTGAGGCCCTCGACCACAGTCCGTTCACGTTGTGCCAATCGGCATGCTTCGAGCCAGAGAATTCCGCAGGCGAGCCCGCCATCGACGGTCGATTGCGTCTCCTGGTCGTTCACTCCAAGGACCGCCATCGCCCGCTGCCCGCGGCGCAGCCAGCCGCGCAGATAAGCCGGACCGAAAGAGCGTTCGAGATCGACGCTGGTAGTGAGGCGGACAATGGTCCATTCGGGAAAATGTCTCTCGATCGCGCGCCGAATGCGCGGCTCGTAGGCGGCGCGCGCTGCTCGTCGCGCGGTGGGCGAGCGCTGGTCGCGATCGCGGCAGAAATCGAGACGGGTTGGGCGATTTTGGCCCATGCGCTGTACCTGCAGACGCAGGGTGGTGGCTTTAACCTGGGCGTCGAGGACGCGACGAACGACATTCCGCTCGTGCGACCAGAGATGCAACAGGCATTTGTTGTACTCGCCGGAGATGGAATATTTCGACTCCGATAGATTAAAGGCGATGGCGCCGTCTTCGATGACCACGGCGGCGCGTGCGCCATCTAGAAATTCTGCGAGCACTTGACCGAGCGATTCGGGGGTCATCGTCGAATTGTTCGCTTCAGGTGGCGCTCCGTCAGTGACGGTTGGACGCGGAATATGGTTGGATTCCTCCCGCGTTGGGAAAGCCTCACTTCAGTAATGGCAGGGCTCCGCGCGACGATCTTCTGGTCATGGGATAATTGAGGTAAGGCCTTGGCATTTGACGGGAAGCGCCGAGAGTCGTTTTCAAGCCAAGGGCATCAAAATATGGTGACTGCCAATCAACAGCGTTTCTTCTTCGAGCACTACGGCCTTACTAATCATGACCTTGAGATGTATCTCGCCGCCGCGCTTTCGGCGGGCGGCGACTACGCCGACCTTTATTTCGAATACCTGACCTCAACCTCGCTCATGGTGGATGAGTCGCTGGTGAAGTCGGCGTCGCAGGGAATCTCCGCAGGTTGCGGCGTGCGCGTAGTTTCCGGCGAGCGCACCGGCTACGCCTATACTGACGACCTTTCTTCCCAGCGCATTCTGCACGCTGCGCGTACTGCGGCGCTCATCGCGAGTGCGCCCGCGAAATCGACGGTCGCGGGATTCCAGCAAAAGCCGGCGCGCAGCCTCTATCCCGTGGCGTTGCCCTCGGTAGATGCTGACATTACGGCTAAGGTTGAATTGCTGATGCGGGCCGATAAGACGGCGCGCGGATATGATCCTCGGATAAAAGAAGTGCGCGCGAACTACGGCGATGAACTCAGGAACATCCTGGTCGTAGGCTCCGATGGTACGTTTGCGGAAGACTCCCAGCCGCTGGCCCGCATGAATGTTTCCTGCATAGCGAAGACCGAAGCCGCTTCGGGAAGAGGCACTTCGGGCGGCGGCGGACGGGTGGCGCTAGATTTCTTTTTTGGCGAGAAGACTCCCGAGTTTTTTGCTAAAGAGGCGGCGCGCCAGGCAATATTGCAGCTTGATGCGCGCGAGGCTCCGGCTGGAGATATGGAAGTGGTGCTCGGCCCGGGATGGCCGGGCGTCCTGCTGCACGAGGCTGTCGGCCACGGGTTGGAAGCCGACTTCAATCGCAAGAAGACGTCGGCATTCGCCGGACTGATCGGCAAACGGGTCGCGAGCGAGAAATGCACGGTGGTGGATAACGGCACAATGCCGTGGCGGCGCGGGTCCTTGAACGTGGACGACGAAGGCCAGCCGACGCAAGAAACGGTGCTGATCGAAAACGGAATTCTGAAGGGATATCTCAGCGACAAGCTTTCTTCGAAGCTGATGGGACTGGCCGACACCGGCAATGGACGCCGCGAGAGCTACGAGCATATCCCGATGCCGCGCATGACGAACACTTATATGCTGGCGGGTCAAGACGATCCTGGCGACATTATTCGTTCGGTGAAGAATGGCGTCTATGCAGTGAACTTCGGCGGTGGGCAGGTCGACATCACGAATGGCAAGTTTGTTTTCGGCGCGTCCGAAGCCTATCTCATCGAGGACGGACAGATCACCGCTCCCATCAAAGGCGCGACGCTGATCGGCAACGGCCCCGATGTGCTGACGCGGGTTTCGATGGTCGGGAACGATTTGAAGCTCGATGAAGGCGTAGGTACATGCGGCAAAGATGGGCAGGCTGTGCCGGTGGGAGTGGGCATTCCGACGATTAAGATTGATCGCATGACCGTCGGCGGAACTGCTAAGCGTGAGACCGGCGGGTACATGCAGTAAGAGCATTGCAGAGGTTAGAGGTCAGATTGCAGAGGTTGAGACCTTAGATTTTCACTTCTGCAATCTGACCTCTAACCTCTGCAATATTGTTCAAAATGACGACAACTCTGGAAACTAGCGAAACTAAAATCACTACTGATCTGAAAGAGATCGCCACCGACGTCGTTGCTCGCGCCATGCAGGGTGGGGCGTCGGCTGCTGAATGCGTGGTGCGCGAAGGCGACGAATTCTCGACTACCGTCCGCCTCGGCCAGGTTGAAACTTTGAAAGAGTCGGGGTCACGGGCTATCGGCGTGCGCGTCTTTTTTGGGCAACGCGCGGCCAGCACTTATTCCAGCGATTTTTCTGCCAGCGGCATTGATCGGATGCTGAAGTCGGCGCTGGAGCTGGCGCGGATTACATCTGAAGACCCGTATGCGGGAATCCCGGATGCCGCTGTGCTGGGGTCGCTTTCCGGCGACCTTAATCTCTATCACGAAGATGTTTATTCGCTTCCGGGCTCGGAGCGCATTGAGTACGCGCGCCGCGGTGAAAAGGCTGCGCTTGACTCCGATTCCCGCATCAAGAATTCCGATGGCGGATCGTTCGATGCCGCCACGGGCAGAAAAGTGCTGGCGAATTCGCATGGCTTTGTTGGCGAGTATCGCCGGTCATATTGCTCAGTCGCAGTGGTTCCGATCGCGCAAGACGAACAGGGCGGTATGCAGCGCGATTACTGGTATTCGGTCGCGCGCAGCTTGGCCAAACTCGACCCGGCCGAGCAGGTTGGAAAAGAAGCGGCTCGCCGCACTCTGCGCCGCCTCGGAGCGCGCAAGGTGAAGACCGCGCATGTGCCGGTTGTGCTCGATCCCATGGTGTCGAGTTCCATGCTCGAGCATATTTTTGAAGGCGTGAATGGCGACTCGGTCTATCGCGGAGCGTCGTTTCTGGCGGGTAAGCTCGGCGAGAAGATTGCCGGAACCAACGTCACCGTCATCGATGACGGCACCATGACCGGCGGCTTCGGCACTACGCCTTTCGATGGCGAAGGCATTCCGACGCGACGGACGGTGGTCATTGAGAACGGAATTCTGAAATCGTATCTGCTGAATACTTACACTGCGAAGAAGTTGGGGCTTGAAACCACGGCGAACGCCTCGCGCGGGCTCGCCGGTACGCCCGGCATTGGTCCAGGAAATTATTTCCTTGAGCCCGGGGCGAAAACGCCTAAGCAGATTATTGCCGACATCAAAGACGGCCTCTACGTAACGGAGTTTCTCGGGCACGGCGCAAACCTGGTTACCGGAGACTATTCGCGCGGCGCTTCCGGGATGTGGATTGTTAACGGCGAACTCGCCTATCCGGTAGAGGAGATCACGGTGGCCGGCAACCTGAAGGATATATTTAATAACATTTCCGAGATTGGCAGCGACCTGGAATTTCGCGGGAGTGTGGCCTCGCCGACGATTCGCATTGATGGCTTGACGGTGGGCGGAGAGTAAGGCGCGGGCGGCACAATGAAATTCACCAAAGTAGTTTTCTGGTGTGCGGGCATCTGGGGCATTCTGATCTTTACCCCGCTCTATTTCATGTTCGATGTCATTGGACGGCAGGACCCTCCGCCGATTACCCATCCCGCTTTTTACTACGGCTTCGTCGGAGTTACCCTCGCCTGGCAGGTCGCGTTTATGATCATCGCCACCAACCCCGGCCGCTTTCGTCCGCTCATGCTGGCCGGCATAATCGAAAAATTCAGCTACGGGACCGCGCTCGTGGTTCTCTATCTGCAGCACCGCTTGCACGGATCCGACCTTACCTTTGGCGGCGTCGATTTGTTGTTCGGAGTGTTGTTCCTATTCGCTTTTCTCCAGACCAAGGTGCAGGCGTAGATTTGCGCGAAATGGTCTCCCGCAATTAACCTGTTATTAACATTTGCGGCATCGTCCGCCGTTTAACATTTCTGGCATGGCTGACCAGCCCCTGCATATCGAAGAAGTCGCTGGATCCCGCGAGGGAATCCACATTTTGCGGCTCTCCGGGCCGCTGACGCTGCAGAATGTTTTTGGGTTTCAATCGAAGGTGCGCGCCGACAGCTCGCGGGCGCTGATTATCGATTTCACGGGCGTACCGCTGGCGGATTCGGCGGGCATTGGGGCGCTGGTCGGGGCGTATGTCTCGCGGCAGAAGGATGGGCGCAGGCTTGGGTTGGTGGGGGTGAATCAGCGCATCCACCATGCGCTTGAGGTGACGCGGGTCGAGGGCTTCTTTCATTTCTACGGAACGATCGCCGAGGCTGAGCACGCGGCCTGAGGGGCACGGGATTCCCCCTAATCCTTTTTTTTGGCGCAGGCAGTTGCCGAGCTGCGCTCGGCTGGACAGACGAGGGCGTCTGTCCCTACGTGATCAAGGTTGAACGGGCAAAAAGAAAGGCGGCCTGGCCGGGCCGCCTTGCTCTCTCTCCGAATTTTGGTTGTGGCTTAGACGCCTTTGACGTTCTCCGCCTGCCAGCCCTTCGGGCCTTTGACTACGTCGAACTGAACTTGTTGACCTTCCTGCAGGCTGCGAAAACCGTTTGCCTGGATGGCGGAGAAGTGAACGAATACATCTTCACCATTCTGGCGGCTAATAAAACCATAGCCCTTAGCGTCGTTGAACCACTTTACTGTTCCTGTTTCCATGATGTTGCTGTGTTCCTTTTGTGTTGAAGTGTGCGCCGGAACTCGCAGGATAGTGCTGGCAGATCGCGCTCAGGCAGGTCACGCTGTGTTGCAGGTTACGCTGTAGAGCAGGGTACTGCTGACAACCGCAAAGTCAAACGCACCTAAATTTTACATATTCGGCGAGAATTGGCTAGAGGATTTTGTCATTACCGGGGTAACGGCTAGACCTGACCTACTGGGAGTACCGGTCGATACAGTCTTTCCCGTAGGAAGACATTGCTCGCAGCCCGTAAGGAATTTGCCCGATAGACGCTTCTTCGAACTGCGCATCAAATTGAAAGTACGGGGCCTTGTCTTTTGGCAGGGTTCTTGCTCCTATACCGGAAGCGGAGGATTTTATGTTGAACATCAACGTCGAAACCTTCAACGATTTGGCCGTGGTCGAGTGTAAAGGCAGGGTTGTCCGCGACGACGACGTGTTCAGGCTTCGCTATGTGGTGCAGGCGCACGACGATGCCCGTACCATCGCGCTCGATCTATCGGAAGTCAAGGCAATTGGCGGAGGCGGACTCGGCATGCTCGCCTTCCTCGAGCGCTGGGCGCGCGAAAATGAGATTCACTTGAAACTCTATTGCCCCTCGCAGGCGGTGTTGCAAGGCTTGGCGCAAAATCGTTCGCTGGCGAATTTCGAGATCGCGACCTTCCCCGAAATGATGGAGGTCTTAAGCCAATCCGATAGTCGCTACTCTGAGAGCAGCTTTAACGTCGCGGCCTGAAGAGGCGATTTGCAACTTCCTCGCGGCTGATTCATCATCAAGGGATGTTCATTCGACAGTGGCTTAGGCACAGTTCTGCTGCGAGCCTGCTTCTTGTTCTTCTGGTCTATTTCATTTCCGTCCCGATGCTCGCTCAGGGCGACTTGGTTGGGGACGTGCGCGCGCAACTGGCACAGAATTCTTTTTCCGCGGCGGATTCAAAGCTTAACTCCTATAAGTCGCAGCACGGTATAACTCCCGAGTATCTCGAAGCCTTGTCATGGATGGCTCGCGGTGCGGTGTTAACCGGCCAGTGGGATAAGGCTAACGCCTATGCCACCGAGACGCGCACACTGAGTGAGCAACAGTTGAGCAAGCGCAAACTTGATGCTGAACCGCACTTGCCTCTCGCCCTTGGCGCCGCCTATGAAGTTCTCGCCCAGAGCCTGGATGCAAAAGGCGAGCACGCGAAAGCGGTCAGCCTGCTGCGTTCGGCCCTAACGCGCTATGGCAATACCTCGATTGAAGCGCGGTTGAAGAAAAATCTCAACCTGCTCGTTCTCGTCGGCAAGCCTGCTCCGCCGCTGCAAGAGGCGCAGTATCTCGGGCCGAAGCCTCCGACGCTTGCCTCGCTCAAAGGATCGCCCGTGCTTTTGTTCTTCTGGGCGCACTGGTGTGTGGATTGCAAAGCCGAAGTACCAGTCATCGTGCGTTTACGCCAGGAATTTGCTGGCGACGGATTGGTGGTCATAGGCCCGACAAAACTTTACGGGTACGCCGCGCAAGGGGCCGACGCGACGCCCACCGCCGAGCGTGCGTACATTGAATCGGTGCGCAACCGTTATTACGCTAGCCTGCAAGATATGCCGGTGCCGCTGAGCAAACAGAACTTCGACGCCTATGGAGCGAGCACAACGCCGACGCTGGTCGTGCTGAATCGCGCCGGCCAGGTCGAGATGTATCATCCCGGAGCGCTGTCGTATGGCGAACTGCGCGCGGCGTTGGAGAAGGCGGTCGCCCGTTAGATAGGGGCGGGCGGCAGGCAGTTGCCGAGCTGCGCTCGGCTGGGCAGGTGAGGGCACCTGCCCCTACGTGAGCCTGCCCCTACGTGAGGCTGGCTGCAGCTAAGGTCAGAGCGCCGCGGCCTGTTCCCGCCGCCGGCCTTGAATCTCTATGTAGACGTTGATTAGCGAAACTGCGGCAGGGGTTACGCCGGGGATGCGCGAGGCTTGGCCGATTGTCTGGGGGACCACTTTGCCGAGTTTCTCCTGCATCTCGCGCGACAGACCGCTCACTGCCTGGTAATCGAACCAGTCAGGAATGCGGCGCTGCTCGGCCTTCTTCAGTCGTTCGATGGCGCGTTCCTGCTGGCCGAGGTATCCGGCATACTTGATTTCAGTTTCGATCGACTTGAGCTCGTTGCGAATTTCAGACGAGAGCGTAACTGCGGAGGACGCAGAGTTCGCGGAGGAATTTCGTTCGAAAAACTTAGGCATGAGATTGCGAAGAACCGGCGCCAGTTGCTCGATGGTGATTTCCGGCCGCTTTAAGAGTTGTGCCAGTGATTGTCCGGTCGCAGAGGTCAGGTCAACATTAGCTCCGCTGCGAGCAAAAGCGGCCGAGCTTTGCTCGGCTGGAACAGACGAGGGCGTCTGTCCCCACGAGAGCAGTTGCCGGACGATCTCCTCGGCCATGGGCGTTGTCAGCTTTGTCCGCTCAAGGTTCTGTTTAACTTCGTCCAAGCGCTGCTGCTTCGCCTCAAAATCGGCCCACGCCTCATCCGAAATCAGCCCCACCCGCCGGCCGTGCGGAGTCAGCCTCCGGTCGGCGTTATCGATGCGCAGATGCAAGCGGAACTCGGCTCGCGAGGTGAACATGCGATAGGGTTCGTTCGTCCCTTTTGAAATCAGATCGTCGATCAGAATGGCGGTGTAGCCTTCGGTGCGGTCGAGGATTAGCGGCGCCTCATTCTTTACCTTAAGGGCGGCGTTGATTCCCGCCATGATTCCCTGGCAGGCGGCTTCTTCGTATCCTGATGTGCCGTTGATCTGCCCGGCAAGAAAGAGCCCGGCAATTTTTTTAGTCTCGAGGGTCCGCTTGAGCTCGGTTGGATCGATGGAGTCGTATTCAATCGCGTAGCCGGGCCGCATCATCTCCGCGCCATCGAGACCAGGAATCGACTTGAGAATCGCCAGCTGCACATCGATGGGCAGGGAAGTGCTCATGCCATTGACGTAGATTTCGTGCGTGTTCAGCCCCTCGGGCTCGAGGAAAAGCTGGTGCGTGAGTTTGTCGGGAAACTTGACGATCTTGTCTTCGATCGACGGGCAGTAGCGCGGTCCGGTCGATTGAATTTGCCCGCTATACATTGGCGAACGGTGCACGTTTTCGCGGATGATGCGATGCGTCTCTTCGGTAGTGAACGCGATGTAGCAAGGCACCTGTGAGTCGTGATGGGTGACGCGGCGGGTGCGAAAGCTGAAGGGGGTGGGATCTTCATCCCCTGGCTGGCGCTCGAAGCGCGACCAGTCGATGGTGCGCCCGTCGAGACGAGGAGGCGTCCCGGTTTTGAGGCGGCATCCGCGCAGGCCCAGTTTCTTGAGTGCTTCGCCTAGAAGAACGGCGGCCGGTTCACCGGAGCGCCCGGCGGGATACTGTTGTTCGCCGCAGTGAATCAGGCCATTAAGGAAAGTTCCGGTGGTGATGATGACGGCGTCGGCGGAGACGCGGCGGCCATCGCGCAGAAGGATGCCGGTAATTCGGTCGTTAGCCGTTAGTCGTTGGTCGTTGGGAAATGTGGCGCCATCGTCGGAATCCGCGAACGGCGAACGACCATCGACCAACGACTCCAAAATCACATCCGCCACTTCGGCCTGCTTGATCTTCAGATTGGGCTGCGACTCGAGCACCTCGCGCATCTTGAGGCGATAGGCCTGCTTGTCGCACTGCGCGCGGGGAGACCAGACGGCCGGACCGCGCGAAGTGTTGAGCAGGCGGAATTGGATTCCTACGGCGTCGGTGATCTCGCCCATGATGCCGCCGAGCGCATCGACTTCGCGCACCAGGTGGCCCTTGGCGATGCCGCCGATGGCGGGATTGCAGGACATCTGGGCGATCAGATCGACGTTTAATGTAAAAAGCGCGGTCTTCAAACCCATGCGCGCCGCGGCCATGGCAGCTTCGCATCCGGCGTGACCGGCGCCAACCACTACTACGTCGAAATGTTCGTTAAACGTTTGTGTCTGCATGTTCGCCGGCGAAGCCCCGTCATTACTGTTGGGGGCGGGAATACGGCTGGATTCATTGTAACAATGCCCATTGGCGAAGGCGGGCGTCGCGGGTTGCGAGGCCGCATCGCAGGTTACCGCGAACGGCGATAGGTCACCTGCATCCGAACTCCGCATGAGACCGATCTAAGGCAATTTATGCCGGGTTGGCATGGCTGTTGCAATGGAATCTTCATGTCCTCATCTTTTCCAATGCCGCGGGATTTGGCCGCATTCCCGCGCGACCCGGCGCCAGTATCCACAGCAGATCCCGAGCATCCGCTGGCCCGCGCTTTTGCTTCCTTATGGAAAGATCGGCGAATGGATAGAAAAACTCGGCTTCGCTACCGAACAGGAGGTTACTACCGCTCTAGCTTTGCAGTGGGGATGTCCGGTCGCCTCCTCACTCGATCTCTCCGCCCTCCAGCCGTTCGGCAACATCCCGCTACCCATCCTCGAGACCTTTCAGATGCTGCCCTTCAACTACGTCGCTTCGACCAACACGCTCTATATGGCTTTTGGAGAGCGCGTCGACCACGCCGCCCTTTATGCCGTCGAAAAGATTCTCGATTGCCGCACCCAGCCCTGCGTAGCAGGACGGCAAAGCATCGCCCGCCAGCTCGATGCTATGCGCCAAATGCCTCGTCCTCACGATGTCGAATTCGGCCCCATGAACGATCTTGCCGAAATGGCTCGCATTGCCTCCAGCTACACCGCTCGCCTTACTCCCGAACAAGTCCGCCTCAGCCGCATTGGGCGCTTCATCTGGCTTCGCCTCGATGTCAATCGCCATCTGCGTTCCAAAAACCGGTCGCTCGCGACCAACCTCATCTTCCGCTTGGCCACTGCCGCTCCGACTCCAATCCCCTTCGTGCGCCCAAGCGAAATCGAGGCGCTTCGCAAATTTAAGAGTCAGTAATTGTGAGAAGACTCGATCTTGACGGAGAGGAGCTTTTTCTAAAAACCTGTCACACTGCGCTACAGCGTTCTCTTAAATAACGGCACCGCCGCCGCCAGCGTTACCACCGCAAAAATCGTGAGGTAAACCATGTCCGGAACAATCGCTCCCAACCCCGTTTCCTTGAGCAGCAGCGATTTGAATCCATGCACCGCATAGGTGAAAGGATCGACCTTCGCAATTGCCCTTAACCACGCTGGAAACGCCTCTACGGGATAAATCGATCCGCTGGGGAAAAACAGCAGGGTGTTCAAAATTCCAAACATCGCCCGCGGCACCAGCGGATCTTCAACGCGCGCCATCAACAGGAACATCATCGAATTGAAAGCCAGCGAGGTGAGTACGATCATCACCAGCAGCCCGAGCATTGTCGCCGGATTGAATATCGTGCCCACGCCCGCGATCAGTGATCCCACCACTGTTATTACTATGCCTGTCATCACGGCCTTGACTGCTCCCGCTCCGTTCAATCCAAATACGAGTTCGGCCTTGGTGATTGGGGTGACTAGATATCCCTCGTGCACGCCGCGCGCCTTATCGTCGATGTACAGCATGCCGCCACCGATCATCACGGAGACGAACATCGCCAGCGAAATCGAGCCCGGCAATAGAAATTTCATGTATTCGATATACGGATACAGCTCGACTACTTCGAGCGCTGTCTGCTGCAACAACCGCGGTGATACATCCGGCTGATTGAGCGCGTCCGTCAAGCTCGTCATCTCGTCTTCGAGCGTCGAACTCATAAAGTTGTCGCTGTTATCGACGATCAGCGCAATCCGCGGATGATTTTTTTCGTAAACCATCTTCGAATACTGCGCCGGAATAATCACCGCCCCCTGAATCTTGCCATCGCGCACAGCGTTGCGGGCATCGACTTCGTTGTCATAGGGGACGGCAACAAACGTCCGCATATTCGCGCGCACGGCATCAAACGCTTCCTTGATCCGGATCGCCTGCGTCCCGTGATCCTCATCCACGATCCCCATCTTCGCGTCGCGAATCTTGCCGCCGAATGCGTTCCCGAGCACGATCAGCTGTACAAGGGGCATCACCATCGACACCATCATCAGCGTCGGCGACCGGAAAAACTTGCGCATCTCGCGCTCGATAATCGCCATCATCCGGTTCATGGCTGCAACCCCGGCCGCTGTGGCATCTGGTACCCGTACGCTTTCACCAATTCGTCGCGCAACTGCCGCCCGGTGTAGTGCACGAACACATCGTCCAGTGTCGTGTTTTGCACGGTCAAAGTTTTCAAACCAACCTTTGCCACGACTGCCATCTCGACCAGATCGGTCGTTGTGCCCGATCCGTTCGAGGTCAGCACCCGGAACATCCCTGCGCTTTCGTTCTGCACCGACGTCACTCCCGGCAATCCCTTCAGCCGTTCTTCCCAATCCGCCGGCGCGTGCTCGAATTGCACCTCGATCACGTTCGTTCCCGGCACACTCGCCTTCAATGCCTCGGGAGTATCCAGCGCTACCAGCTTGCCGTGGTCGACAATCGCGATTCGATTGCAGAGCCGGTCGGCTTCGTCCATATAGTGCGTCGTAATCAGAATGGTCAGCTTGCGCTTGGCTTTAATGTTTGACAACATTTCCCACACTGCCACGCGCGACACCGGGTCGAGTCCGGTAGTAGGTTCGTCGAGAAAAAAAATCTTCGGGCTGTGCACGAGGCCGCGGGCAATCTCCAGCCGCCGCCGCATTCCGCCCGATAACGTCTTAGTCTGCGCGTGGCGCCACTTAGTAAGATCGACAGTTTCGAGTAACTCGTCGATTGCTTCTTTCCGCCGTTTGCTGGGGACGTCGTATAGCTTGGCGTAAATATTCAAATTCTCTTCCACTGTCAAGTCGAGATCGCTGGTTAGCGCCTGCGGAATCACTCCTATCGTTCGCCTTACCGCGTCGGGATCGCGCGCGACATCATGCCCCGCGACGCGAGCCCTCCCGCCAGAGATTGGAATGAGCGTAGTCATCATCCGGATCAATGTCGATTTCCCCGCACCGTTCGGCCCCAGCAGTCCGAAAATTTCCGCTTCTTTAACCGCAAACGAAATATCGTCGACCGCGGTGAAGTCGCCATATCGCTTCACTATGTGTTCGACTTCAATGGCATTGGGAGCGTTCGGCGCGACGCCGCCGCGCAAACTTAGCTCCGAAGCCGCGATGCTCAAGCCATTCGCGGTGCTCCCATTTGTCCTTTTCTCGTCTTCGCCCATAGCTCGCTTCTCTGAAACCTTGAAACCCTGAAACTTTGAAATCCCGAAACCTAGCTGCCCTTCAACTGCTGCGGACTCACTAACACCTCGGCGGTCATCCCAGGCACGTACGCGCCCTTCGGATTGTCGAGTCGCACCTTCAACGCAATGGTTCTTATGTCTCGCTTCCGGCGTCCCACATCGCGCTGCGTCGCGAAGTCGGCTTCGGCTGCTTTATAAAAAACTTTCCCAGGAATCACCGTGCCACCGGGGAGCCTCACCCGCAGCGTGTCTCCGATGCCGATGTGATCGGCATCCGTCTCTGGAATCGCCGCGAATACCCATGTGTCGCTGAAATCCACCACGGTCACAATCGCTTGCCCTGCGTTCACCACTTCGCCTTCGCGTGCCGCTCGCACCAGTACCGTCCCCGTAACCGGCGCGTAAATTTTCGTATATCCCAACCGCACTTCTGCCTGTTTCAGCTGCGCCGTAGCATTTTCCACCTGCGCCCGCGTCGATGCCACTGTGCTCTGCGCCGCCGCTGCCTGATTAGTGCGTGCAAGCGCCGAATTCAAATCCGCCTGCGCTGCGGAGACCTGCTCCTTCAACGACTGCACCGTCGCTTCCTGCGCCTTCAAATTCATCTCCGCCTGCACGCGATCCTGATCCGACGCCACGCCCGCCTGCGCTAATCCGATGGTCCGGCGGCTGTCGCTCTCCACGCGCGTCAGCGTGGCTTCCGCCTGCGCCAGTTGCGCCCGCGCCGCCGCCAGTTTCGCTTGCGAATTCTCCACATCGCTCGACGTGGATCCTTTCGTAGATTGCCGCGTGTACTCGTTTGCGCTCATCTGCGACCGCATACTCGAAATCGTGGCCGCCGCCGCGCGTTCCTCCGCTTCGAGTTCCGACGGATCGAGCAACGCAATCAAGTCGCCCTGCTTTACCTGCGTTCCTTCTTCGACAAAGAGTTTGAGAATTCGCCCCTGAATCTGCGGACTCACCACGATCTGATTAGCATCCACCGTCCCTACCAGAACCAGATCGTTGCCGCGAGGCGTCGACAAAAAGTAGTACGCGGATGCGATCGCAAGAATGACCGCCAAAATAATTAGAAATTTATTGCGAGCACTCATCGCTCTCTCCAGGCCTAGTTTTCAATCGTCAGTCGTCAGTCATCAGTTGTCAGTCATCAGTTTCAGACAGGAATCAGTCAGGCATCACCTTTTGGTTTGTTCTTGCTCTTACTGACAACTGACAAACTGATAACTGACAACTGTCTGTCATCGAAACAGCGCCGCCGAAATAAAGTCCAGCACAAACGCCCGCCGCTCGCGAATCCGCTGTTTCGATAGTGGATCAATCGTCATCAGGGTCTTCATCAGTGGGGCCGCGCTGAAATAGAAAATAATGATCCCGACCAGCGAGGGTGCAAAATCCATCGGATTGACCGCGCGAAATTCTCCCGCCTCAATTCCGGAGCGCAAGACTTCGCTCAGTTTTCGAAAAATCGGGCGGAAGTATTCTTTAACCACGCGCTGCATCCGCGCGCTCGCCGTGCCCGCGCGCATCGACTCCGCCTGCACCACACGGGGAAAGCGAGGATTTGCCGCGATGTAATCGAAGTAAGCGCCCACGTATTCCAGCATTTTTCGCCGCGGAGCGAGGTCGCTTTCGAGCACCGGCATCACCCGCGCCCGCAGTCCTCCGAACACGTGGTCGAGCACCGCCTCATACAATGCGTCCTTATCTTTGAAGTAGTAATAAAGGAGCGCCTTATTAACGTGTGCCGCGCGCGCAATCGCATCCGTCCGCGCCCCTGCGATGCCGTGCTCGGCAAATTCTGCGACTGCAGCCCGCAAGATCGAAGCCCGGCTCTCCTCGGGACGTCCGCGAGTGCCTAATCGCGCGGAGCGCCCCCCGCGGTAGCGACCTGTTTGGCGCGTTCGGGAGCTCTGTGTCATGTAATTAACCGGTTAGTTAATATATAACACATTGAGCCGCCCAGAGCTATGCAGAAATGAATCTCGATAGATTACCTCCGGCACGTCCTCGCCGTCACGCCTTTGGTTCCGCCGCCGGTGGCCCAAACGGTCCGCAATGGCGCCCCCGCATCGATTCACGAAACTTCTCCCGCTCCTCCGGAGTCATCTTCTCCCACCGATCCCGCATGCGGCCGCGCCAGTGCATACGCCGGCCCGACCCGCCGCGGAATCCGCCGAAGAGAATCTTGCACAGGATCAACAGCCCGAGCGCCTGCCAGAAGCCGATCATGTTCCAGCCAAACAGGCCCGGCATCAGCCAGTTCCACAGGCGCATCACCACATAGCCAAACAGCGGAACAAACACGAAGAAAAACAGTAAGCCAAACATCAACATCTTCACTACTCTACCCACTGCCCGACCTGCCCAATTTTCTCTCATATCCCTCACCTCACTTCAAAAATTCGTCGTGAATCGCCTGCAAGCGCTCGCGCAAATGCAGGACCGCATAATGCTTGCGCGAGAGCAGCGTGTTTACGCTCACTCCGGTTTGCGCCGCAATCTCTTTAAAACTCTGCCCCATCAACTCGTGGGCAATGAATACCTCGCGCTGCTCCTCCGGCAACTCGTCGAGCGCGGCGTCCATTTCTTCCAGCAGCACGCCCCGCGCGTAGAGCGCATCTGGCCCGGCATCGGGCGAGGGCAGCAACTCTTCCAACTGGAGCACCTCGCGATCTTCCGCCAGCGTCGCCAGTGCCGGCTCGCTCCGAAACGCCTCCCGCTTTTTCTTGCGCTGGTTACTGCGAAAGAGGTCGGTGATCCGGTTGCGCGCCACGCCAAACAGCCACGCGGTGACCTGCTCCACCGGTTTCATCAGGCGATAGGCCTCGACCAGTTCGTAGAAGACATCTTGCAAGACGTCTTCCGCGTCCTCGCGGTCAGGCACACGCCGCCGTATAAAATTGCGCAGCCGGGATTCATCCCGCTCGATCGCCTCAGAGATCCGCTGGTCCTGATCAGTCATCGCCCACTGTTTCAGCGCCGCATCCATCTACCTATGTAGACGACGGAGGGCGCGAAATATTGTATGGAGTTAAAGAGAAGATACAGGAAGGAATAACACGAATCGGTAAAGGGCCTCAGGCAACGGTGCCAATCGGATCAGCTAGTGAAACCACGATATTACGCAGTTAAGTGTTCTAGAATAAGTAGGTGCTGGGTCCAGTGTCGAATGCGAGTCATTCCCCGTCGAGCATTCCCGAACTCGTTCTAGCGGAGTTTCTGGGTTTATTCGCCATGTACATGGGACTGTTCGGACGGTCACGTCCGCGAGGAACATCTCCCAAAACGGAGCGAATAGCGACGGGTGCATTGTTCGTATTGGTTGGGTCACTTTTCGTGTTTACGGCTGTAAGACAACTGCACGGGCATGATGCAGGCGACGCGACCGCGTTAGTAACATTTGTAGTGGTTGGAACGACCTTTTCAATCATTCAATTCGTGAGTTGGCAGAAATTTAGAAACTGGCAAATGTGGCCTATCGGCGAGGCCACAATCGAAGATGCAAACGTGCGAGAGGTTCGTACGCGTCACAGTCACTACTTTGTAGCCGACCTAGGGTACTCGTACATGGTGAATGGCCAGTTTTTCTCAGGATATTTCACACGCGACTTTGCCAGAGAACCCGATGCATGGGAATACGCAAAACAGATGCGAGGGACAAAAGCTGCTATCCGTTATCATCCAAGGCGCGCGGATCGCTCGAAACTAGCGATGTCTGAGAGTGAATGTTGAGAACAGGCGCTAAAGCACTACCTGCGAATCTCACCCCTAAATCATCGCGAAAGCTCGCAAATCCAATTTACTTCCCAGGTCTTCCCGCCATCCGCCGAGTACGACTGCTCCATGCGCGCTGCGTTAGGAGAGAGGTTGAGCCAAACGTAGCGCACGAGAATGGTTCGGCCTCTTAAGCTTTCCTGGTGAAAAAACTCGCCGCGATTGCCGGTAAAATGGCCAACCACAGGCGGCGAGTCGAGAGTTCCGTTATCCAGGTCGATGAGATAGATGCTCCACTGATGCGATGTGGGGTTGTAGAGGCGGAGCGTCTGCGCCTTAATGCGAAGCTTCTTGTCGGCGGTCGAGACATCGAACTCCTCGAAGTTCGCATTGCTGTCGAGAAGTTTCTTGTGGTTCGAAATCCCATCGTACTCGACCCAGACGTTGGAGTTGTTGAGCCGGTCCGGCAGCCGGCGGACGTGAGCCTTCCAGTCGGCAATGAGAAAGTCAAAGTCGTGAGAGCCATCACGCTGCGGAAGAGTGGCAGGATTCGCGGTGGTTTGAGCGTGAGTTGGCGCCGGGAGTATTGCAGTGAGAATGAGAAGGAGTAGCGGCAGGTACACGAACTTGCTGTTTTTCATACTGTTCATCCCTTCGACACGACGATCACCGCGCTTGGGCACAGATGGCTGAAATCGATATTGTAGCTCGGAGTCCAATCTTCACCCTCAGCGACAGAGAGGGCTTCGGCGATGTAACTTCGGGCATCTGGCGCTCGTGGCTCTTTTCGGTGTCTAAATAGGACATGGGCGTGCTAGTGCCGGAAGAACTTCCTAGTTCCGAGAGCATCACGCGCGGCTATCGACCGCTGCGAAAGCGCCGGCTAAGCGCAAGGTTCTCGACGTTAGCACCGTTCCGTCTCGCGTACACAGTTGTCCTAGCCACTCTGCTAGTACCGAGCTTCCTCATTTTCATCCATTCATGGGGATGGGATCGACGATCCGTCGGGATTCGGGTTTCTGTTTTGAAATTAGGTGCGACCGTCGATTACTCGACTATGCCTGCGCTCGTTCGGATAGACGGCGCAGGGACTGATATACCCCCACACCTGTACTTGAATTCCAAGCCCGTCTCCTGGAGCGAATTGGCTGATGCATTGAGAAACCAGCTCAAGCTCCATCCTGACTGGGTCGTGTATGTCGAGGCGGACAAGCATGTCTCGTGGGCGGATGTCGTGAACGCGATGGATATCATCCGGGGAACAACTGCGAAGGTTGTGCTCCTTACAACGGAAGTGACGAAGGTTCCAGCAGCGCGCGTCGGCACCAAGTGAGAATCTCGGACCCCGCAAGTCGTGGGGCTGGTACAACCTACTGCGTCCCGCCGGCGATCGAAGGCACCAGCAACACCTCATCGCCATGCTGGAAGGAATACGACGATCCATCGAGGAAGGGAATGTCTTTCGTCATTCACACGCAGTCGCCAGTCGATGGTCGTTAGGAAATCTGCATCGCGACAAACTGTCGCGAGCGTCTACGAACGCCGAACGACAACCGACCAACGGCTGACTCCTACTGCCCAACCGCCGCCGTCGTCTCCGCCACCACCGGCAACGCCGCCACGCGCGCCGCGATATACGCCTCGAACTCGCTGAGCTTCGGAGCGATCGCCGGCTCCGCCTCATAGGCATTCGCCAGCACATCGGTAGTTTTGAGCCCGTTGCCGGTGATGCAGAGGACGGTCGTTTCATCGGGCAGAATGCGGTCCTGATGAATCAGCTTGCGCGCCGCTCCCACCGTCACTCCGCCGGCAGTCTCGGTGAAGATGCCTTCACTCTCGGCCAGCAGTTGAATCGACTCGACGACTTCCGGATCGGAAATGTCTTCCGCCCATCCGCCGCTCTTGGTGATGGCCTTCAGCGCATACGGCCCGTCCGCCGGATTGCCAATCGCCAGCGAGCGCGCAATCGTCTTCGGACGCTGCGGTTCGATCTCGTTGCTGTATTGCTTAATCGCCGTCGAAATCGGCGAGCATCCAGTCGCCTGCGCGCCGAAAAACTTTACCGGCTTCGGATCGACCAGCTTCAGCAGAATCAATTCGTCGAATGCCTTTTTGATCTTAGTAATTAAAGACCCGCCCGCCATCGGCACCACGACGTTGTCGGGCAATTGCCAGCCCAGTTGCTCGGCAATTTCATAGCCCACCGTCTTCGAGCCCTCGGCGTAATACGGACGAAGATTCACGTTGACGAATCCCCATGCACGCTCACCCAGAGGACCGCCGGAGAGATGCCCGTCGGCGATCTGCGAGCACAGGCGATTGACGTGATCGTAGTTGCCGTTGATGCGCACCACCTCCGCGCCATAAACCTGCGTGCCCAGAATCTTCGCCGGCTCGAGATCGGACGGAATAAAAATCCATGCCTTGAAACCCTGGCGAGCCGCCTGCGCGGCCACTGAATTCGCCAGGTTGCCGGTCGAGGAGCAAGCCACTGTATCGAATCCAAAGCTGCGTGCATTGGCCAAAGCGACGGCGACCACGCGGTCTTTGAAGCTCAAGGTGGGCAGGCACACCGCGTCATTTTTAAGCAGCAGGCGCCGCGATCCGATCTTGTCGCCGAGGCGCGGCGCGCTAACCAGCGGAGTAAAACCAACTGGGAGGGAGGGCTGATACTCCGCCGGCAGCGGCAGCAGCTCGCGGTAGCGCCACATGTTCGGCGCACGCGAGGAGATCACGTCGCGCGAGACGCGCGAGCACAGCGAATCGTAATCGTAGGTGACTTCGAGCGGCGAGAAACAATCTTCGCAATAACTGCGGGGCTGGTTGTCGAAGGTCTTGCCGCATTCGCGGCAGCGGAGGTGGTACGTGCTCGTCTCCATGGTGCTCTATCTTTCTGTCTGTGACTGCGGGACGAGCCGGGTAAAAAATACCCCAGTTACGACAAAACCCCTTTTCCGAATGGGAAAAGAGGCTCGGGTGCGATCAAAATATATCGCGCTACCCCGAATCTCATGGTCCCCGTTACCGGGCGAGAGTTGGCACCTGCGATGGAGATAGATGATCTCTATCCGGTTGCCGTGGCGTCCTAGGGCTCGTCCCTCAGCCACTCTGCATGAAATTCCGATTCGCTCGGTTAGGAGCGAACTTGTAAGAAATGCTATTACCGACCGTGCGGTCTGTCAAGCGGGATTTTGATAGCCCTCAGTTTTGACTATGAAGACTTGTCATCCTGAGCGAAACGCAAGGGCCTGATTGTTGTCAGGAGGAACCGCGCTTTAGGAGATCCTCCGAACGGGTTTTAGTGGCACGCAAATAGATTCAAACCAGCGGCTGATATACACCTGGGCGTGGGCCTCGCCGCAATAGTGGCGCGCGGTTGGGCTCATAGCCGCGGTCAAATCCCACTTGATTACCGAGAGCTTCTGATCTCCGCACTCGATCACAAACCAATGGACCGGATTCTCACTCACGATCCCGCAAATCTCGCATTGAAACTCTTTCAGGCTCGACATGCACTTTCCAGTGGTTATAGCTCGGGTTCTAACTCGATTCAGTCTGTCTTTCCTGTTCGAATGTAAGTATTCTGAAAGACCGTCGTGCAGATGCTGTTTTCACCAACGGCATAAATGTAGGTCGTTGTCCCCACAAATGAGTTGACGTCGACGAAAGTAAATGTTGTAGAGAACGTCGCCGTCTCCGATCCTTTCCCCGGCCTGCGAGTTCCGCGATAGGTGCCAGACCAGGCCGTTACCCCCTCCGCGGGAGTGGGTGGGAAATGCAATTCCTGGATAAAGTTGCCGTTCTGCCCATTGATTGCGTGGCGCTCCACTGCGCCCTTGCGTGCCGGGCCAGGATAATAGAAATAGCTTGCGAGATAATCGCCCTGCGGAGCGCCGCACTCTCCACCGTTGGTTGCAACCGCAGAGACTACATAACTCGACACGCTATAAATTCCCGCGCCGGGCGCGGCGGCCCCAAATGCAATTTGCGGGGCCGCAAAAACCGTGACCAAAGCAACGCCAGCAAGAAACCTAGCCGAAATAGTTTGCATATATCCTCCGCTGTACGGGCCTGATTGGCGCGGAGTTTAACCCTCTATAGGGGGTATAGTCAACCAGCCCGATTGATTTTTCGCGGAGTTAATAGTAGTTCGTTTCGCCCGAATGTCCAGACGACTAGATGGCGCTCGCTAGCTACTTTTTCTCCGCCGCTTCGCGCTTACGCAATGCCGCCATGGTAGCTGCGGACGAATCTTTGCGCTTGCTGTTTTTGGGCCGTCGCTTAGTCTTGCTGACGTAATGATTTTGCGCCACAGTGTCTCCTGCTCGAATCGGCGGATCGGGTCGCCTGCCCTGATTTTATTAATTGAATTTGTGCGAGAACGGATTGGTGCCGAAAACGGCCAGCAAACGATCGCCCACTATCCATAGTATAAGCGAACACCCCTCATCGCGAGCTCCGCCGCTCGCCTGTCACCGGCTGTACTGATTCCGCTTCTTATCTTCGTGCCGCTCAATCCCCAACTGGATCAGCCGATCGATCAACGCGGGATATGACAGTCCCGACGCCACCCACATCTTGGGATACATGCTGATCGCCGTGAATCCAGGCATGGTGTTAATCTCGTTGACGAAAATCTTGCGCGATTTCGAGTCCATCAGAAAGTCGACGCGCGCCAGGCCGGTGCAATCGACCGCCTTAAACGCCGCAATTGCCAGGCGCTGCACAGTTTTCATTTCCGACTTCGTGATCTTCGCCGGAATCACTGCTTCCGAGCCTTCGCTTAGGTACTTCGCGTCGTAATCGTAAAATTCCTTGCAGGGAATGATTTCACCGGCAATCGAGGCTTTGGGGTCGTCGTTGCCGAGCACGGCGCACTCAATCTCGCGCGCCTTATGCTTATTTCCGCCGACGCCTTGCTCGATCACGATCTTGCGATCGAACTTCGCCGCCTCCGCAATCGCTGGAAGAAGCTCCTTGCGATCATGCGCCTTTGAGATTCCGACTGATGATCCCAGATTCGCCGGCTTCACGAAGACGGGATACTTCAGCTTGCTTTCGACCAGCTTCTGCACTTTCTTAGGCTCGCGCTCAAATTCTCCGCGCAACACCGTCACATGTTTCACGATGGGCAATCCCGCCGCGCGAAACAAGGACTTCATGATGTCTTTGTCCATGCCGGCGGCAGAGCCGAGCACGCCCGCGCCCACATAAGCAATGTCCGCCAGTTCGAGCAGGCCCTGAATGGTGCCGTCTTCGCCGAATGTCCCGTGCAGGACGGGGAAGATTACGTCGACATTAATCGCGCGATCGGAGGCGCGGCGGAGCTTGGAGTCGGTTTTCAGATCGGTCTGGAACGGAGCCAGCCCAGTGTCGCGTCGAGTAGGCTCCGGAGGGACGACTACCGATTCGCCCGAAGCCAGCACCGCCGCTCCTGGAGTAGCCTCTGGGTCGCCCGCCCGCAGCGCCGCCGCTGGTGTAGAGCGGGCGCCCTCACCCGTTGCTTTTTGCGCGTCGCCCTTCAGCAATCTCTCAGCGTGTTCTGCGGTGAGCCAGCGGCCGTCTTTAGTAATGCCGATTGGAACCACTTCATACTTCGTCTTATCGATTGCGTTGACCACCGACGCCGCCGAAAGCAACGACACCTCATGCTCGCCGCTGCGTCCGCCAAAAAGAATGCCTACTCGAAGCTTTGCCATAACATTTCAGTCTGGCGCTCGACGAGTTTTCAGTCAATCGCAGGCGTGGTTCTGGGTGAGTCACCGCCGAGACGCCGGGGTCGCCGAGAAGACCTTCCGGGGACCTGCAGATCCATCACTTCGTACGGGATGACAGGAATTGAAGCGGTTATTTTCGGCTGCGCAGAGTGAGGCTCCACAGTCCCCTACAGTTTTCCCAATACGACAACTGTAAATTTTGCCAGTTCACCTTGACACCGTGATCAAACGGGTGTGAAATTGGCGGTGTTTCGAAGGCCGGTGCCCGGCCCTTCCCCCATGGCACTCGGACCCAGAAGCTCCGTCGAAAAAACTACTTAGCGGGATTGATGCCAACCCAGGTTGCCGTACGAAGAACGAGATTCGGCGGCCAGCGCCTGTTTTCCTGCCAGTGGATGAATGACAGAGCTTCGCATCTCACAGGAGTGGTCTATGAATCCGAGCATCTCAAAAAAGAACGTCCTGCCCAAATGGTCCGTTTCCCTGGTTCTCCTGACGGCAACCGCCGTCGCCGCTGCGGCAAGCAGCGGAGGACCTCCAAAAGCTTCAGCCCCAGCGGCGCACTCTGCCCCGGCGGCGCATGCCGCTCCGGCACAACATTCCGCCCCAGCAGCTCATTCTTCTCCCAGCCAAAGCCATGCCGGAGCAGCAGCTCCCAATCGTGGGCCCGGCGGCAGCGCCAGCCATGCCGGCACTGCCGGCACCCAAAATCGCGGACCGGGCGCCAGCGCCAGCCATGCATCGACACCTGGTGCGCAGAACCGCGGTCCCGGCGGATCTAGCGCCAGCAGGACCGGTGGCACGGCTCAGAACAAGGGCGGCACCGGCAATGCCAACAAAGGCGGCACGAGCAATACTGGTAATCGCGGCGCCAGCAACGCAGGCAATAAGGGTGGCGCTACCAACAATGCCAATCGCGGCGGTAACGCCAGCGCCGGCAATCGCGGAGCGGCCGGAGGAGCCGCCCATCATCAGCCCGCGGGTTCGACAACCCGTACCACCAAGAGCGGCGCTAGCGTTTCCGCGCGCAAGGATGGATCGGTTCGCTCAATCCACACCAAGAGTGGCATGACCATCAACCACGGCATGCACGGCGGTCGCAGCGTCACCAGCATGCACAACGGACGCACCATCGTCAGCCACGGCCGCTACGGCGGATACAGCCAGCGCGCCTACTTCAACCGCGGCGGCCACGCCTACTATCAGCGCACTTATTACCGCGGCGGACATTACTATGCTTACGGCTACCGCGGCTACGGATGGGGTGGTCGTAGTTATTACGGCTACGCTCCCGCCTACTATTGGGGCCCCGGATACTACGGTTGGGCCTACAATCCGTGGGCCGCGCCAGTCGCTTATGGATGGGGTTGGGGCGGAGCGCCGTGGTATGGCTACTACGGTCCATGGTTCACTCCGTATCCTGTCTATGCCGGTGCTGCATTCTGGCTGACTGATTATCTGATCGCCGCCAACCTGCAAGCCGCCTACGCCGCGCAAGCCGCAGCTGCCGGTGGTGGCGACCAGGGTGGAGGCGACCAGGGGCAACTACTCTCGCCGACAATCGACGCCTCGTCCGACGAGATCGCATCGCTGTGGTCAACTGACCCTCTCGTTGCCGCGAATCTCAAAGTCGTTTACGGCGCCTACATGTTGGGTGGAGGAGCACCGGCAGCGACAGCTCAAATGACTCCTGACGTAAAGCAGGCTCTCTCCGACGAGATGAAGTATGAAATCGCGCAGGAGAAGGCTGCGGCAGCGGCGGGTTCGAATGCTCCTGCGGCGACCGGCGATCAGGTTCCACCGGCGCTCGATCCGAAGATTCGCATCTTCGTCGTGTCGAGCGACGAGGATCTCACAACCTCGGATGGCACCGAATGCCAACTGACGCCCGGCGACGTCATCAACCGCACCACCGACAAACCGGACGACGACAACATGGTCGACGCCACCGTCAAGAGCAGCAAGAAAGATGAGTGCGCGATCGGCGCTACTGTCTCGGTCTCCGCCGACGATCTGCAGGAGATGCACAATCAACTGCGGATCCAGATGGATGCCGGGTTGAAGGAACTGGCCGACAAGCAGGGCAAGAACGGAATACCGGCCGCTCCCGATGCCAAGACTCAGCCGGGTGAAGTGCCAGCGCCACAGCCCGACACCAGCGTCAGCAGCGACCTGCAACAGCAGGCGAAAGATGCCGACGCCGCCGAGGCCGACGCCAAGCAGCCGCAGTAAACGAACGCGACGAACAACGAGCACGACCAGGGCATCGCCGATTTTTCTTAGACGGATTTTCGCTAACTGATTTCGTTAGATCGAGCGGTGCCCTGATTTTCTTCACCTGACAGAGACGGAGTTCCTCATTCTCGCAGAACACAACCTCACAGGAGGAAGTTGCAAATGCGGCAGATCATTCACGTGGGCATCTTAGTTGTGGCTTTAGCTGTAGTAGCAGTTACGCCGTCGGTCGTCCTGGCGCAGGGAGCTGCTCCGACCGTTTCGCTCGAAGACCAGCTCAAGGCGCAATACACGCTGGTGAAGATGGGCGCAGACTCGAGTGGAGCCGCCGTTGTAGAACAGGGCACCGTCCTGGTGGTCAAGAAGGGCGGAATCCTTGGCGTGCCCTATTCCGACCAGAGCATCTTCGCCACTCACTATGAAAACGGCGCGGTTCATTCTCCGAATCCCATGGCCTCCAAAGCACTCGGGTTCGGCCTCGGAAAGATAGGAAGGCCCGCACCCACCACCCAGTTTTTTCAGAAGGACGTAAAAGTTTATCCCTCCAAACTAGTCGTCAACCTGGCCAAAGATCAGGTGGTAATGGGCATCGTCGATTGCGATTCCTGTAACAATGTCGATCCAAAAACCTTCTACAAGGCTGACGTAGTTTTCCAGTTTCCCCATGGAACGCTGGCGAACACCAACCCTTCGCAGGTAGAAGACACGATCTCCGGCCTGCTAGCGATCGATGACAGCGCCTCCAATAATGACCAAGGCAACAACAATCAAGGCGGCCAGCAAGGCGGAAATGATCAGGGTAATCAGGGTGGCGGTGGCGGAGGCCAAGCCCAACAGCAAGCGCCGCCGCCTGATCCAGTCCAGATAGAAAAAGGACAAACCATCGATCAAGTGAAAGCCGCGATCGGCCCTCCGGATAAAATCATCAACCTGGGCACCAAGCAGATCTACGTCTACAAAGATATCAAAGTGACGTTTATTAACGGGAAGGTTTCGGATGTGCAGTAAGTAACGGCGAAGTGAGTATCAGGCTCAGTTAGTAACACCCTCTATGAATTGTCACCCCGAGCGAAGCGAGGGAGATGCTATCATTTCTTGTTGGAGATAGCAGGTCGAAGCGGGCTGCCGGAAAAACTTGCGTTTCGTTTCTGACGAGGAGCGGGCTATGACATTCATCGAGGTCTCGTCGGGACTGGCAACGACTGCCCGCGCCAGTCTGGCACTTATTGTCCTTGCCGTGCTGCTGCTGATAGCTCCTCGCTCAGCGCAGGCCCAAACTGAGACCGTGCTTCATAGCTTCACAGGTTACCCGAATGGCCCGGACGGAGCCTATCCCACCTCGCGTCTTACAGCTGACGGTGTCGGCAACCTCTACGGAACGACCTACGAAGGCGGAACCGGACATAACCCAGCTGGAACCGTATTTGGGCTTTCGCCGAACGGCAGCGGAGGCTGGAACGAGACCGTACTCTATTCCTTCTGCTCCGAGGGTGAAGGCCGTTTCTGCACCGACGGAGGTTATCCGTATTAGTCTTACGTGACATTCGACAACCTCGGCAATCTTTACGGGACGACTTCTTATGGGGGGCTTCCGGTGGAGGCGTCATGTTCGAACTGAGCCCCGTAGGCAGCGGCGTCTGGAAGGAAACTGTGCTGTACAGCTTCACCGGGGAAGATGGCACTCCGACAAACGGCCTCATCGTGGACTCGGCGGGCAATTTCTACGGCGTAACTTACGCAGAAGGCAACGGAGGATCCGTCTTCGAGCTGAGCCCGTCCGATAGCGGCTGGGCAGAGAAAGTTATCTACAGCTTTGATTCCACATACGCCGGATTGACTATGGATGCCGCCGGAAACATTTTCGGCGCTGGGTACACGATAGTATTCGAGCTCTCCCCAAACGGCAACGGCGGATGGAATCCGACTGTGATCCACACCTTCACCGGCTATCCGAAAGATGGCACCTCTGCCTACGGAACGCCCGTCATCGACAAGGAAGGGAACCTCTACGGCACGACTTTAGAAGGCGGCGCCAAACAATATGGCGGAACTGTCTACAAGCTGAGTCCCGGAAAGAAGGGGTGGACAGAGAAAATTCTTCACTCCTTCGAAGAGAATGGCAAGACCGGCGGCAATCCTGAGGCGGGGGTTGTGTTAGATGAGGCCGGAAACATTTATGGTACAACGAGCGGGGGCGGCAAGTTAGGTGCAGGCGTCGTTTTCGAACTAGTGGCCCCAGTCGGCACGGGAGGCTACACCGAGAAAGTTCTCCGGAGCTTTAACACCTACGACGGGTGTGCGCCGGAGAGCAGCCTGATTCAGGACAGCGCAGGCAATCTCTATGGCACGACCTACTATGGCGGAGCCGCCGGCGGAGAGTGCGGACTTGTAGCGGGCCAAGACGGCGTTGCGTTTGAAGTGACTGGTGTGTTCGAGGCGTCCGCCACTACACTTGCGTCTTCCCCGAACCCTTCTTCGTATGGGGAAGCCGTGACCTTCTCAGCCGTTGTCACTCCCAAGGCTGGACCTCCGCCGAACGGAGAGATCGTCTCCTTCATGAACGGCAAAACGCTATTAGGAACCGGAACGCTCAGCGGTGGCTCGGCGAGCTTTACGACCTCTGTCCTGAAGGTGGGTACCACGAGTGTCACAGCTGTGTACGGTGGTGATTCAAAACTACTGGGCAGCAAGTCCACGCCCGTGAACCAAGTAGTGGGGGCGGGGAATTGACGCTCGGCCTCTCGGATGAATGCCGCCCTAAAGGCTGAGCCTCCCAAAGGCCCATGCGCTCTCTGTTCTTTTGACAACCTCGTTGCACACAAGTGGGGGGGGACAAAAACACTCCAAAAATCAACTCCAAAAAATCTTCTAGACGAGCCGTTGTGCGAGCGAACACTAAAGTATCTTTTTCCCAAACGCTGACAGCGCCAGCTCAACCGCTAAGTCAGCAGTCTGGTTGTGCTCATCGATTACCGGGTTCACTTCCACAATTTCGAAGCTCAGCATGTGTCCGTGATCGGAGATGATTTCCATGGCGAGATGTGCCTCGCGATAGGTTGCGCCGCCCCACACTGGAGTGCCGACTCCGGGCGCGTCTTCGGGATCGATCCAATCCATGTCGAGCGAAACGTGATAGCCGGCGGTGCCGTTTCCGGCGAGGCTCAGCGCTTCTTCCATCACGCTGCGCATGCCGCGTTCGTCGATATCGCGCATGGTAAAAACCTGAACGCCGGATTTACGTATGTTTTCCTTTTCAAAATTGTCGACATCGCGAACGCCGACCAGCACGCAATTCTCTGGCTGCACTTTTGGTGAGAAGTCAAAAATCTTTCCCAGCTCAAACGGTGGAAGACCCATGATCGAAGCCAGCGGCATGCCATGAACGTTGCCGCTCGGAGAAGAGTCGGGCGTGTTCATATCGGTGTGAGCGTCGATCCAGAGCAGTCCGATTTTCTGATTCTTACGCTGGTAGAATTCGGCGACGCCCGAAACCGTGCCGGCAGCTACGGAATGATCGCCGCCAAGAATCAGCGGAACCTTGCCCGCTTCGAGGGTCTTGAGCACCAGTTCGGCGCTCTTGGTGCAAGTCGCGGTAATTTCTTTCAGGTATTTGGAATTGGCCGCGCCTTCTTTTTTCTGCTCAGGAATGGCGACTGCGATGTTGCCCGCATCTTCGACGATATGGCCAATCGCTTCAAGGCGCGCTTCGAGCCCAGCAACGCGAACGGCCGAAGGACCCATGTCAACTCCGCGCCGCGACTGCCCAAGGTCGAGAGGCACGCCAATGACGCGAATCTGGCGGGGGGTGATGCTGCTGTAAGTAGTATTTCGTTGAGCCATACTTTTCTGTTCACCGCCGAGACGCCGAGAAGAACCGTTTACTCGGGTTGGTGCGCTTGTCTGTTCTCCCACTCCGCGTCTGGGAAATCATTCACGATCCGTTTTAGTCCATTTTTCAAGACCGGAACGTGGAAGTTCATCAGGAGACCGCCTCTTTTCTTTGTCAGTCTCAAATATGATAGGAGTTGTGCATCGTGAATAGGTAGAAGCTTTTCGATTGCTTTGATTTCGACGATGATTTCATCTTCCACTACAAGATCAAGGCGATAGCCACAATCGAGCTTTACATTCTTATACACAACTGGCAACGGCTTCTGCTCTTCCAGATTCAAGCCAAGCTGTTTCAGTTCAAAAGCTAGACACGATTGATAAGCGGATTCGAGCAATCCCGGTCCGAGATGTCGATGAACCTCAATGGCTGCGCCGATGATCCGGTACGAAATCCCATCGAGCCTGTCATTTTCTAGCATTGCTCGGCGTTCTCCGCGTCTCGGCGGTGAAAAGCTTTACGGATAGAGCCTGTGTAGCATGCGCGGGAATGGAATCGTCTCGCGCACGTGTTCCAGGCCGCAGATCCATGCTACGGCGCGTTCGATTCCCATGCCGAAGCCAGAGTGCGGAACGCTGCCGTATTTGCGAAGATCAAGATACCACTTGAAGGCTTCTTCGGGCAGATTGTGCTCGTGAATGCGTTGCAAGAGCAAATCATGCGAGGCCATGCGCTGCGATCCACCTATGATTTCGCCATAACCTTCGGGCGCTAGCACGTCGACACAGAGCGCAAGTTCAGGGCGCTGCGGATCAGGCTCCATGTAAAACGCCTTCACGCTCGCCGGATAACGATGCACCATCACGGGACGATCGTAGAGCGACGAGAGATAAGTTTCATCAGGTGAGCCGAGATCGCCTCCCCACTCAAACTTATTTTCCAACTTGCCTTGCGCGTGGCCTTCCTGCAGTTTCGCGACGGCCTCGTCGTAGGTGATGCGCGGAAACGGCGTGTCGATCAGTTCGAGTTTGGCGAGATCACGACCGATGGTTTGCAGATCGACTCGCCGGCTCTCCAGGCAGCGTTTGACGATGGAGGTCAGGAAGCCTTCGGCTAGTTCCATCAGGTCGTCGAGCGTTCCGTAGGCGATTTCGGGCTCGACCATCCAGAATTCGGTGAGATGACGGCGAGTCTTCGACTTCTCCGCACGAAAAGTCGGACCGAACGAATAGACCCTACCGAGCGCCATCGCCGTCGCTTCGATATAGAGCTGGCCGGATTGCGTGAGGTAAGCCTGCTCTTCGAAGTAGTCGACGGGGAAGAGCGTGGTCGTGCCTTCGCATGCAGCAGGAGTAATAATCGGAGGATCAGTGAGAGTGAATCCGTTGCTGTCGAAGTAATCGCGCGCCGCGCGGATGATCTCGGCGCGAACGCGCAAAATGGCCGCCTGGCGCTGCGAACGCAGCCAAAGATGGCGATGATCCATCAGGAAGTCGACACCATGCTCTTTCGGAGTGATGGGATAAGGATCGGCTTCCGAGACGCGCTGCACGACCTGAATGTTGGCGACGTCGAGTTCAAATCCTCCGGGAGCGCGCTTATCGGCGCGCACTTTACCTTCGACGATAACGCTCGACTCCTGCGTGAGGCCCTTGATGGCGTCGAAGACTTCAGGCGGAACAGCGTTCTTCGGGACTACGCCTTGGATAATTCCAGAGCCATCGCGGAATTGCGGGAAGAGGAGTTTGCCGCTTTCGCGGAGATTGTAGAGCCATCCGCGAATGGTGACGGATTGGCCTTCGTGTTGGCCGATTTCTGCGATGGTACTGATGGGTGCTGGCATAAGTCAAAACCTTTAACCGCCGAGGACGCTGAGTACGCGGAGAAAAAAATAGCTAAAACCTTCTGCTCGACCAGCATCGGGATACTAGGATCAATTTCTTCGACCGCGGAGAACACAGAGGTGCACCGGGGAAGATCTTTCGGGAAAAACTCTGCGCGCTTTGCATTCTCCGCGGTTAAATGTTACTCGTCCTCAAGCTTTTGGAAAGTTGCGGACACTTCTTCAACGGGACTCTTTTTCTCTTCGCCTTCGATTTCGAGCAACAGAGGCGGGGTCTGGGGTGCAGTGCGCAGCAATTCCATGGTCTGTTTCCAATCGATCGATCCGCCGCCGGGCCAGAGGTGCGCGTCTTTATCTTTCTTGTTGTCGTGGACGTGGGTCGAGCAAATGTGGTCTCTCAGAATCGCGAAGCCCTCGGGAATACCGGTCATCATGTGGGCGTGGCCGCAATCGAAGCAGACGCCGATGTCGTCGAAGTGCATGGTCTTGATGAATTCGACGAGACGATCTGGCGTGGAGAGTTCGTTGGGAATATTTTCAACCAGGACTCGCACGCCGAGCGGTTTGGCGAAAGCGCGCAGGTGCTCGACGGAAGTCATGGCGGCTTCGAATTTCTTCTCGTCGAAAGCGTCGTTCGGGTTGCCGATGTGCTGCACGAGGAAGCGAAACGGAATGTGCTCGGCGATTTCGAGCGCGCGTTTGATCTCATCCATGGCATCGATGCGGCCGGCACGATCAGTGGACGCGATGTTGACTGGCGGTGACCCGGTGCGTCCCCACTCGTAGTCGGAATACAAAGGCGCGTGCACGGAGTTGAGGGGCACACCGGTAGAGCGAAACCATTCTGCAATTTCTCGGACGTGCTGCTTGCGGTTGGCGTAGTCGAAGTGCTGGCGCGCAGCAAAGATCTCGATCGACTGGGCTCCCGCCTTGACGAGCTCGTCGAGCAAGCCCGGATGAAGCCGTTCTTTTACATAGATGTAAGTCGATACCGCCCGCTGCATCAGTAGCCTACCGCCTTCCCGTTGTTGCGTCCGTCGCTCGCACCCAAGCGTTCGCCGGTTTTGGGATCAATCATGATGCACTCGCCGTCTCCCCAAAAATGTCGAACGTTCAATTTGTGTCCCTTCGAGCTGAGAACATTCATTGTATCGGGAGAGAGGCGGTCTTCAACGAGAATCTGATCGGGGAGCCACTGATGATGAAACCTTGGTGCATTGACCGCTTCCTGAATATCAAGCCCGAAATCGACAACGCCAATGAGGATGTTAGCCACAGTAGTAATGATAGTTGGACCGCCTGGCGATCCGAGAACCAGGAAGAGTTTTCCGTCTTTGAGCACAATCGTCGGCGTCATGGCGGAGAGTGGGCGTTTGCCCGGAGCGATCGCATTGGCTGGACCTTGGATTAGGCCGTAGGCGTTGGGGACGCCTTGTTTTGCGGCGAAGTCGTCCATTTCGTCGTTGAGCAGAAAGCCGAGGCCAGCGATTGTGGCGCGGGAGCCGAACGTGGCGTTGAGAGTAGTGGTGACCGCGACGGCGTTGCCATCGGCGTCGACTACGGAATAGTGGGTGGTGTTTTCGGGCTCGGTAACGGCCGCGCGAGAGGACTGAGCTACGCGCTCCAGTTCGCCGAACGAGGGGCGTTTTAATTCCTTACTTGGTGTCGCGTGCTTCGCGTCTATCGACTCGCGCCACGCGGCCGCATACTTTTTGTCGATGAGTTGCGCCACGGGAACTTTGGCGAAGTCGGGATCACCCATGAAATCGGCGCGATCGTAGAAGGCGCGTCGAAATGCTTCGGCCTCGAGATGAATCGTCTCACCAGAACGATTGCCTGATTTCGACAGATCGAAGCCTTCCAGAATATTCAGGATCTCAACCAGGGCGATTCCGCCCGAGGACGGCGGCGGCGCGCTGATAATGTCGTATCCGCGATACGATCCCCGAACGGGCTCGCGTTCTTTTACTTCGTACGCGGCGAGATCTTCGGCGGTGATGAGGCCTCCGCCTTTGGAGATTGCCGCTGCGAGCTCGCGCGCCATGGCTCCGTGGTAGAAGGTGTCTGGATCTTTGGCGATGCGTTCGAGGGTGTGAGCGAGTTCGGGTTGCTTCAATACTTCGCCGGGCTGGTAGTAATTTCCATCGCGCAAGAAAATTCGTTTGGATTCGGGAAACTCTGCGAGGTGCTCATCCCGTTTCAGGTCTTGCGTGTCTTCGTAGGCGAGAGGGAAACCATCGCGCGCGAGTTTGATGGCAGGAGCCATTACTTTTTCTATCGACAGCTTGCCGTATTGTTTTTCGGCGTAGACGAAGCCGGCCACGGTTCCGGGAACGCCTGCGGCTTTGTATCCGACGACGCTGGATTCTTTGCTGGATCCGGGAAGGACGTTGCCTAGGGCATCGAGATACATATTTTCGGTGGCTGCGGCGGGCGCTTTCTCGCGAAAGTCGATGAAATGAGTTTTGCCGTCGGTGTTGCGCAGCAGCAGGAAGCCGCCTCCGCCAAGGTTTCCGGCTTGGGGATGGACGACCGCGAGCGCGAAACCGGTGGCTACCGCGGCATCGACGGCGTTGCCTCCGGAGCGCAGCATCTCGATGCCAGCCTGCGAAGCGAGCTCGTGGACGCTGGCGACCATGGCGTGCGGCGCGTGGGTGGGCCTGAGCGGTGCGGCTGCAACGTTGGCGACGCCTGAAAAGCAGAGGCAGCAGAGGATCAGCGAAAGATATTCAATACGCATGAATAGGGCGAAGTACGAGGCTAGCTTAGCCGGTTGCGGGGAGTCAAACGGGTTTACCGCCGAGACGCCGAGTGCGTCGAGAAAAGCTTCGACAAGAAGCACGGGGTTTCGTAGCACGAAGCGAGCTACTTCTTTCTGCTCTTGGGCGACGCTTTCCTGGCTGCGGGCTTCTTCATCTGCTTCGGTGCTTTCGCCGCGACCATTTCGTAGGATTGGCGGATCAGGAATTCGAGTTCATCTGCCGGCAGCACATTCGAGTTGGCGAGTGTGACCCACTTGTAGCGTCCGACGTAGGGTGCTGGCGAGACGCCTTCGATTTCCAGCAGTTCGTGAAATGTTTCTGGAGCGCACTTGAGAGTGAGGCGCGGGAATCGGCCGTCGGAGAGGACCATTCCAGTAAAGATTTTGCCCCGTACTTTGAAGCAGAGATCTTCGGCCCAAGGCATGTCTTCGGTTACATCGAGGAAGGAGAGACAGAGTTTGCGGATCCATTCGATGTCGGGCATAGGGAGATGATAGCGCGAGAAAGAAGTGAATCTGAATTCGGAAAATCCACGAATTGACATCGCGTATAAAATTACGCTCCTATGCGGGTTTTTCTGGCCGGCGTTGTAGTGCTCGCATTCTGGCCGGTAGCGTGTGCACAGAACTCCGACTTCCGTGTGGATCGCCTTGTGGTCTACAAACAGGAGCGAAAACTCGTTCTTTTGTCGCAAGGGAAAGAAGTGCGCTCATATAGGGTCGCGCTGGGCGGAGAGCCCATCGGGCCGAAGAGTCGGCAGGGCGACCATCGAACTCCTGAGGGAGTGTATGTACTCGACTCTCGAAACCCAAGTAGCCACTTTTACAAAGCTTTTCATATTTCTTATCCAAACGTGCAAGACATCGCAGCCGCTAAGAAATTGGGCGTCAGTCCGGGCGGTGACATCATGCTTCACGGGCTTCCTAAAGAGTATGCGTGGGTCGGGAAGGCTCATGCTCTGCATGACTGGACAGACGGGTGTGTGGCGGTTACTGACGAGGAGATCGACGAAATCTGGAAACTGGTGCGCGTTGGAACTCCCATCGAAATCAAGCCGTAAGTGAGGTGGCGCGATCCGGTAGCAAATGGATGCACCACTGTTGAACGTAGGCGTAGGCAGGCGGGCGAGGGCGCCCGCGCCACACAAACAACTAGACTTGGTCTCTGGCCTCGCCTAACTCTACCGGTACCTCTATCTTTTTCTTGCCACGGAAGATGGTTGCTTTGATCGTGTCTCCAGCGCGATGCCGGTTCATGACCTGGGCTAGCGCTTGCTGGCTTTCGATTTTTTCTCCGCCGATGGCTACGATCAAATCTCCACCGATCATGATGGGCGTGTTGCCTAGATAGGCGCGCTCGGAGCCGCCGCGCAATCCGGCGCGATCGGCCGAGCCTCCGGAGACAGCCTGCACGATTAGAAGGCCGTAATCGGCGGCGAGACCGAGCTCTTCGGCAATCTCTGGATCGATAGGAATGGTGCGCACGCCGAGAGCGGGACGGCGCACGCGTCCGAGCGTGACCAGATCGTTGACCACGGCTTTGGCCGTGTTGATGGGAATGGCGAAACCGATGCCGGCGCTCTGGCCCACGCTCGATGCGATCATCGTGTTGATGCCAATCACTTCGCCATGCCAGTTGAGCAGCGGACCTCCGGAGTTGCCGGGATTGATGGCGGCGTCGGTTTGAATAGCTTCGTCGATGACCAGGCCATCGGGTTCTTGTACCTGGCGGATGGAACTGACTATGCCTCTGGTGAGCGTGCCGTTGAGACCGAAGGGATTGCCGATCGCGTAGACTTTTTGACCCACTTGGAGATTGGTCGAATCTCCAAGCGTCATCGCTTGCAGATTGGGGGCCTTGATCTGGACGATGGCCAGGTCATGCGACTTATCGGTGCCGACGATGGTGGCCTTATATTTCTTGCGGTCGTGGAGCGTGACCTCGACCTGGCGTGCATCGGCGATGACGTGATAGTTGGTGAGAATGTGCCCTTCTTTGTCGATGACGAAACCAGAGCCTTGGCCTTCCTGCGGGACGAGGCCGTAGAAGAAGTCAAAGGTCATTACGCGCGAGGTGATGTTGACGACGGATGCGATGTTCTTGCGATAGACGCTGATGTTGTTCTGCTCTTCGGCGTCGAGCGATTCGCCGCCGGCGGCTTCGATAATGTCGGCGTGCTGGGGATGGCTGATCCAGTCGGAAGTGTAGAGGCGGCCGTTGCGATAGGTGGTGAAATAAAAGAATGCGGCCGCCAGAAAGATGGCGAAGATAAGAGTGCGCAAAAATCTCATTGTCAGTCCCTTGGGCGCTCGGGCTCAGAAAAACCTTGCAATTTGAATTCTAGCGAAAAAGGGCCTCTACCGCAGAGGACGCTGAGTGCGCGGAGAAAATCTTACAGCAGGCGAAAATCATTTACCAAATCTCTTCGCACTTTGCGCCCCCTGCGGTTCAGGTGCTCGATCGTCCCCAGCCGCCGCCGCCGGGCGATTCTATGCGGACTCGTTCTCCGGATCGCAGGCGGGCGCTGGTCTTGCCGGGAATGCTTTCCTCAGAGCCGTCGCGGCGAATGATGATAGTGCGGCCGGGGGCGCCGTCATTTCCTCCTGCCAAGCCGTAGGGTCCGCGCGATCGGCGATCAGCGAGCATCGTGACTTGAGCGTCGGTTAAGACTTCAATTTCGCGAACGATTCCGTCGCCGCCCTTATGCAGGCCCGCGCCTCCACTCCCTGGGCGCAAAGAATATTGCCGCAGGCGAACCGGGTAGGCGTATTCGAGGGCCTCCGCGGGAGTGTTGAGAGAGTTCGTCATGTGGGTGTGAACGCCGGAGACTCCGTCTTTTGTTGGGCGTGCGCCCATGCCGCCGGCGATGGTTTCGTAATAGGCGAAGGGCTCACCGCTGCCCTCTCCCAAACGATGGTCGATTCCGCCGATGGTGAGGTTGTTCATGGTGCCGGCGGCGGCGGCTGGGATGCGATCGGGAATCGCCTGCGCCAGCGCTTTCAAAAGTACATCGACAATGCGCTGCGAAGTCTCGACGTTACCGCCCGCCACAGCGGCCGGAGGGTTAGCATTGACGACCGTTCCGGACGGTGCGATCACGCGGATTGGACGCATCAGACCGGAGGTTGCGGGAACATCGTCGCGCAGAAGACAGCGGAAGACGTAGAAGCATGCTGAGTAGGTGATGGCTTCGACTGCGTTGATCGCGCCCTGAACTTGCGGGTCGCTGCCGGTGAAGTCGATAATTACTTGGGACGGAGGAATCCGTGGTCGAGACGTGGTGCGCCTTGCAGTTTTTCCCTTCCTAGAAGATGCTTTCACGTCGATGGTTACGGCGATGCGGACTGGCTTGTTGTCGACGCCATCATCGTCTAGAAAATCTTCGGCCCGATAGCGGCCGGTGGGGATGGTGAGCAGGAAGGCGCGCATCATTGCTTCCGAATAGACCAGTAGATCGGCTGCGGCCTGTTTGGCGCGGGCGATTCCGTAGCGATCGCAGATTTCTTTGAGCCGGTGGGCTCCGGTCTGGCAGGCGGCCATCTGCGCTCCGAGGTCACCTTCGCGTTCTTCTGGCGTGCGGACATTGTTGAGGAGGATTGCGAGCACATCAGGGACGATCTTCCCGCCGCGCATGATCTTCACGGGGGGGATACGCAAGCCTTCCTGATAGATTTCGCGGCATGGGCCCATGGAGCCGGGATAAGTTCCGCCGACATCGGCATGGTGAGCGCGGGAGGCGACGTAGAAGTCGGGCGTTCTCGTGGGTGAAGACGTGCGCGCCACGGAGAGCGACGGGCGAGGGCGCCCGCCCCACACGAACACCGGCATGACCAGCGTTATGTCGGGGAGATGCGTGCCGCCGCGAAAAGGATCGTTGAGCATGATTACGTCGCCGGGTTCGAGGGCACACTGCTCAACCGCGGCGGCAACGGACATTGGCATCGAGCCGAGGTGGACCGGCATGTGATCACCCATGGCGATGACCTCTCCGGCGGAATCGAAGACAGCGCAGGAGTAGTCTCGGCGCTCCTTGATATTCGGGGAGAAGGATGTACGGCGCAGCGCCGCTCCCATCTCCTCGGCGATAGAGTGATAGAGATTCTTGAAGACCTCGAGTTCGACAGGATCGGGCATGGGAGAACAGAAGTGTACGCCAATGCGTGGCCATAAGGTCAGAGGTAAGAGGTCAGATTGCAGAGGTTAGCCCCGGATTTTACCTCTGCAATCTGACCTCTTACCTCGTACCTCAAGTGCTACACTCGTCTGATTATGGCTGAAGGGCGTTCGCGGATTTGGATATGGTTGCTGGTGGGCGGCGGGGTGTTCGTGCTGTTCGTGGCCGCGGTGTTTAGTTTGGTGTACATGAGCTTTGGCGGTACGGATGAAAACTCATCGTTTTCCGGCTTCGGTCCCAAGATCGCGGTCGTCGACCTCAATGGCGTTATTTTCTCGCCCAAGCAGATCGTGCCGCAGCTCAAGAAATTTGCCGATGATGATTCGATCAAGGCGATCATCATTCATGTGAATTCTCCCGGCGGAGGGGTGGCGGCGTCGGAGGAAATCTACCGCGAGGTGAAGCGGATTCGCGACGAAAAGAAGAAGCATATTGTGGCTTCGATCGAGACGGTGGGGGCGAGCGGTGCGTACTATGTGGCGTCCGCTACCGACAAGATTTATGCGGATAAAGGCAGCGTGGTTGGATCGATTGGAGTGATTGCCGAGTGGGTGAACTACGGCGAGCTTCTGCGGTGGGCGAAGCTGAATCCGATCACCATGAAGGCGGGCGAATTCAAGGATACTGGCAGTCCGACGCGCGAGATGACTCCGGCGGAGCGCGCATATATGCAGGGCTTGATCGACAACATGCATACACAGTTCATTCGGGCGGTTGCTGACGGGAGGCGGGCGAAAGAGGAAGATATTCGAACCATCGCGAATGGGAAAGTATGGACCGGCGAGCAGGCGCTTGACCTGAAACTGGTAGATCAATTGACGGATTTCGAAGGCGCGGTGAAAGATACGGCTCGTTCGGTAAATATTTCGGGTGAGCCGACGCTGGTTTATCCGCCAAAAGATAAACGCTCCGGCCTCGATTTGTTGTTTGGAGATGTTTCCGATTATTTGCCTACTCGCGAGAAGCTGTTGGAGCAGCAAGTAGGGTTTTACTATCTTTGGAAGTAATGGGCCCAGCTACTATCGGTTCTCAGTTATTTGCACTCAGTGATGGGTACCGTTATTGTCATTACTGGAGAACCAGGAGCTAAGAAGCAATCTCATGTAAGTGCAAAAAGCAAACTGGGGCTCCCGTGAGAGGCTAAAGCTCCAGTTTTTAAAGGGTTTTTGCGGCACGGCTAAAGCCGTGCCCTGGCAGTCGATCTATCGCGATAGCTTTTGAGAGCTCTTTTTAGGTACTTGCGCAGAACCCCTTAAATTTGAGAAGGTTATAGGCAGGCGAGATAAGCACAGGGGCATAGGTAGCCCCCAGGGCACCGCAAAGGGAGCATTGAGGCTTATGACGAAGGCTGACCTGATCGAAGAAGTTTCCCGGCTGGCGGAACTCACCCGCAAAGACAGCGAAGTGATTGTGGATACGATCTTTGACAGCGTAGTGCGCTCCCTGCGGGTGGGCGACAAGATTGAAATACGCGGATTTGGCAGCTTCCGCACACGCCAGCGCAAGCCGCGCGTCGGTCGCAATCCGAAGACGGGCGATCGCGTGGAAGTTCCGGCAAAAAAGATACCGTTCTTCAAGCCCAGCAAAGAGTTGAAAGACCTCGTGAATAGCAGCGCAACTCCGGGAGCGCCTGCTGCCGCAGCGCCCGCGCCGCCCACCCCGACCAGCACGCAGTAATTAAGTGCCTGGAAAAGCTAGGGCCCGTAGCTCAACGGTTAGAGCAGCAGACTCATAATCTGTTGGTTCTAGGTTCGAATCCTAGCGGGCCCACCACACCATTCGTTCCGCTGAATCCGTTGGTAATAACGATGGCGGCTCCGGCTACCAGCGCTCCTCCGATCATGTCGACGATGTAGTGCCACTCCAGCAAGAGAATGGACACGATTAACAGACTGTCATAGACGCAGAGGGCGATTACCATTCGCTTCCAGCGGCGCAGGAACCACATCACGATGAGGGGCAGGGCGATATGCATTGAAGGGAAGCCGATGAAATAGTCGGCGGAGATGAAATGCAACGGGAGTTGATTCCAGCGCGCCAGCGCACGAGCTACCAGGATTTTCTGGATCAGATCGGCCTGTACATTAGCCGAATGTTGAGAGAAATCGGTGGGCCGCAAGTAGTAGGGTCCCTGGCTGGGCCAAAAGAAGAACAATGCCAGTGTGAGGTAATACGCCATGAGAATGGTGCCTATGTATTGCAGACTACGACTTTTGCCATCATGGAGCGCGATTACGATCATGGCCGCTCCCATTTGAGGGAACAGTCCGAAGTAGATAATTTCCAGGAAACGAAAGGAAGAAGGCGGGAAGGTTTGGACTGCCCAATGCGATAGGTCGGCAACGGAAGATCCGTGCAGAATCCATTTGTCCACGGCATCGAATCTCTGGTCATAAGCGAAGCTGAAATGCACAGAGGCGACGATGTCGTCGTAAGCGAATACCAGAAGGACGCCAGCGAAGAGGTAAATTGCTGGCAGCAGCACGGCGCCGAGGGCGTGAAGGGGTTCGCGAGGATTGCGCTCAAGAAATTCGATTATTGCGATGGTGTCGACTACCAGAACGAGGGCGATCGTCCAGATGAAAAGGTTTGCGAGGACAGCGGAGTAGGCGAATAGCAGAAGAGCGCGAAGCGGTTTGCGCCGGTAGCGCTCAATTAGAGGACCGAGCAGCGGAGCGGGAAAGCCGATCAGGCATAGGATCGCTGTAGCGAAGACCGACTGCACGGATCGGACCAGCCAATACTCAATGCCGAGCGCACTCCAATCGAAGCGAAGCGGAAGATGCAGGCTTCGGAAGAGTGGAACGCAGGCGATGCTCAGGAGCAAACCGATCCAGTAGTGCCAATAGCTCGGCTTTATCAGGTCCAATTTCGGACCCGACTTTGGCGAATCCTCATCTGGCTTCATTGGGCGACGGGCAAGGTAAAGTAAAAGACCGAACCATGCCCCAACTGACTGGTGAGGCCGATCCGTCCGCCATGGGCCTCGACGATCGCCTTGCAGATCGCCAGTCCCATGCCGGTTCCGTGGACTTGCACCCGCTGGTTTCTCCCGCGGTAGAATTTTTCGAAAACCAGGGATTGTTCGAAGTCGTCGATTCCAGGCCCGCGGTCGGCAACGCTGGTGGTGATTATCTGGTCCTTAGCCTCGGCAGTAATGCGGATAGGAGCGCCGCTCGGCGAATATTTCCCGGCGTTTTCGATCAGGTGCACCATGACTTCTTTAATGTGAGCGGGATCCATACGCGCGTCGGGAATGCCGGGTGGAATTCTGACGTCCACAGGATGGTGGGCCAATAATTGCTTTAATTCGTCGAGAGCCTCGGCGACCGGCGTAGCAATGGGTGCGGAAACGAAGCGGAATTCAACTTTATTGGCATCCAACTGCGCCATTTCCGCGGCTTCTCCAATCAAGCGGTTCAGTCGGTCACTTTCCTCGTTGATGATGGTCAGCAACTCTTGTTTCTCCTCGGCCGAATGATTCAAGCTGCCGAGAAGCGAGGTTACCGACGCTTTGATGGCGGTGAGCGGAGAGCGAAATTCGTGGGTTACGGAATCGAGGAGCACGGAGCGTAATTGTTCGCTTTCGCGGGCAGCCTCCGCGCGGCTCAGTTTTTCGACTTCGCTAGCGCGTTCAATGGCGATCGCCACCAGACTGCTGATGGCTTCGAGCGTTTGCCGTGACACCGTCGCACCAGTCGTTCCCATGCAACCGACAACTCGCATGCCCATGCGTAGGGGTATAAAGGCCAGTTCGTGAACCGCGTCAATTCTAGGCTCGCCGCGCAGACACACCATTTGCAGAGCGCTGGATTCTAATCCGTCGATTGTGGGCCCGGAGCGATAGATGTCACTGCGGCTGGTGAGCGCAATCGCGGCCGACCGGATGCCGAACGATTCGACGATGTAGCGTGGAATCAGGTTCAACAACTCCGCGGGATTGTCGCTGGAAAGCAGCAATTGGCTGAAGGCGTAGAGGCGTTCCAATTCCTGGCGACGCTCGATGGCAGAGCGTGCTCCGCGGCGGGCGCGCGCCGACAGTTCGCTAACCGCCACCGCGGTGACCAGGAAAGCAAAGAGGGCGATCCAGTTCTGCGGGTCGGCGATAGTAAAGGTGCGGATCGGAGGCAGGAAAAAGTAATCGAAGGCCACCGTGGCAACGATCGACATGAAGACCGCCTGCCGCAATCCCCAAGATGCGGAGATACCGAGTACGCCCAGCAGAAAAGCAAGCGCGACCGTGGTTGGATTGAAATGAAGCCAGCGGTAGCCGATGAGAGTGATTGCGGCGATCGACAAAGCGGCAATCAGGTATCCGGTCCCGGATCTGGCCGCAGCGGTCACGAAGCGATTGTATGACAAAGCAAAAGTTTGAGGTGAAAGGTCTGATTACAAAGGTAAAACCAGTCGTACCAACAACCCGGACATCGACAAAGTCGCATGTCTCAACGACAATAATCGCGATGACCAAGACTCCCGACCAATGGCTGGAGGAATGTTCGCCGAGCAAGACGGGCGGCAGGTTCAAGCTGTTTCTTGGATATGCTCCGGGTGTGGGCAAGACTTACACGATGCTGACGGAAGCAATCCGGCGGCACAACCGCGGTGAAGATGTAGTAATCGGGGTGATCGAAACTCACGGACGAAAAGGGGTGATCGAACTCGTCTCGAACCTAGAAACAGTTCCGCGCAAGAAAATTGAGTACAAAGGGGCGGTCTTCGAAGAGATGGATGTAGACGCCATTCTTGCACGAAAGCCTTGTGTCGCTCTGGTCGATGAACTGGCGCACACGAATATCGAAGGCAGCAAGCATCGCAAACGCTATGAGGATGTGCTGGAGTTGCTCGATGCGGGCATCGACGTGCTTTCCACCATGAACATCCAGCATCTGGAGAGCGTGACGCCGACGGTTCAGGGGGTCACGGGAATTCAGGTGAGAGAGACCGTTCCCGATTGGGTGCTGCAGAGAGTCAACGAAGAAGTAATGATCGACCTGACTCCGGAGGCGCTGCAGAACCGGATGCGCCGGGGCGACGTCTATCCGCAGGAGCGCGTCGGTCGCGCGCTCGACAATTTTTTTCGCGAGACTAACTTGATCGCTCTGCGCGAACTGGCCTTGCGGCAGGTGGCGCAACAGGTCGATTTGAGCCTGGAGCAACGTCGCGGCGACGAAGACAAAAATCGCGCGGCGGCTGCGATTCGCGAACGAATTGCTGTTTGCGTTAGTTCCAATCCGGCAGCGCAGTATCTGGTGGCGCGCGGTGCGCGTATGGCGCAAGCCATGAATGCTGAACTTTATGTGGTCTATACCGACCTGGGGCAAGATACCAGTGAGGCGAATCAACGAACTTTGGCTGCCAATGTTCGCTTTGCGGAAAATGTCGGGGCCATGATTGTGCGGCTGAAGGGAAAAAGCGTCGCCCAAGCAGTAGCGGAGTTCGTTAATCAGAAACACATCACGCAGGTTGTTTTCGGACGGTCCGCGACCCGCGGCTGGAAAAGATACTTTTACCTTTCGGCGATCCACCAGTTCTTGCGTGACGCTCCGGCGGTGGATGTTCACATCGTGACGCAGGAACCTGGCTAAAGGCATGTTGGATCATAAGCACATTCTCGTGGTAGATGATGAATCGCAGATCACGCGCGTGCTGCGAACTTCCCTATCCAGTCATGGATATGACATTCGCGTGGCCAACGACGGCGAGACCGCGCTTGAGATCATGAAAGACTGGTCGCCCGATCTGGTCATCACCGATTTATCCATGCCAAACATGGATGGCTTGGAGTTGTGCCGGCGCTTACGAGCAAAGACTCAGATTCCGATTATTGTGCTATCAGTGCGGGGCGAAGAACGGACCAAAGTGAAAGCCCTCGATGCGGGCGCCGATGATTACATGACCAAGCCTTTCGGTATCGAAGAACTCCTGGCACGCGTCCGCGCGAACCTGCGCCGCACACGCAAGGAAGGATCGGAGTTGTCGCCGATAGAAGCGGGTGACTTTAAGATCGATCCCGGGGCGCGCAGCGTCTTCGTAAAAGACCGCGCCGTCCATCTAACTCCGAAGGAATTTGATTTGCTAGTCTATCTTGCCCGCCATGCCGGCAAAGTGATGACGCATCGGGCGCTGCTGGGCGCGGTATGGGGCGGCGAGAACACGGAACAAGTGGAGTATTTGCGTGTGTTTGTTGCACAACTCCGCAAGAAGATTGAGCCTTCGCCAGATTCTCCGCGCTACATCGTTACCGATCCCTGGGTAGGTTATCGCTTTGAACCTGGAGTTTGAGCACGCCACTCTAGGCCGGCGAACAGATTACACGCAACGCCTTCGCGGCGGCCGAATTTCTACAGGTGTCTCGCAAACGAACTCACCATCAGCGTAAATCTCCTGCGCGCTGTCCGTCTGCACTAGCACTCGTTCGGCTCGCGAGTATTCGACTTCCGGCAGTTGCAGATGGCGCCCGAAGCACACGGTTCGAAACAAGCCTTCCCTCCATTCGGTTGGAGAGTTGGCTGGAACAACTCGAGGTTGCGTGGCGAGGTTCCCAATCCGAAAATGACGGCGGCGCGCATGCGTTGAGCATTAGAGCACACGCACCGCCGCGAATCGAAGCCCTACAGTTGCGACTACTTCAGGCACTTATCCATGAAATCCACAAGATCCTTTCTCATCTTGTCGTGCTCCGCTCGATCGACATACACCATGTGCCCGGCGCCGTAGGTGGCGTAGGAAATATTCTGGCGATATTTTCCATCGAGATTCAGATGATCCATGGTCCAGTTCGCGGCCGCAAAAGGTGTGGCTAAATCGTAAAAGCCCTCCATCACGAGAATCTTCATGTATGGATTCTTGATCATGGCCGAACGTAAGCCTCCTGCCGTGCTGGGAAAACCTTCCTCAGCGTTGCCCCAATCCCAAGTGCGGAAGCCGGGCTGATCATAGGCGAAGACTCTGTAAGGAGCATCGGACTTGTAGTTCAGTTCGGTTCGAAGGTAGTTGTTAAACGCCGATGTGTAAGGCGGCAAGATGGCAGCGCTGGTGGGATCGTAGAAGCCACGATCTTCGTCCGGATTGGGGCTGCTGAACCGGCCATCAAGGCGCCCCGCGATCAGCTTTTGATCGAGCAGCAGTTCGCGATCGAAGGTGGGAACATCGATGCGCAGATTGTGCGCCTCGATCACTTCCCGACGAAGCCCCGTATAGCGTGAAAGTTGCTCGACAATCTTGCGATGATCTTCAGGGGTCATCGCGTCGCCCTGGCCGAGTGCGAGAGCATAGTCATTCGAGGCCCAGCGCACTACTTCTTCGCGAGTCTTGGGCGCATCCTGAGTGAGATCGGCGGCAAGCTTGTGATGATAGGCGGCGATCATATTGAAGGTTGGCAGCAGGAGAATGTAGGGGAGATCGTTCGATTTATTCCATTCGAGGGTTTGGAAATCGACTGCCATCGAAAGCAGAGTCACGCCGTTGAACGCGATGCCATGATCGGCGAGATACCCGGCGAGGCCGGCGGCGCGCGTCGTGCCATAACTCTCACCGAGAAGAAAAAGCGGCGACGTCCAGCGATCATAGCGAGAGAGATAAAGACGGATGAACTCTCCGAAGGCTTGCACGTCACCCTTGAGGCCCAGAAACTTCTTGGTGAGTTCAGCGGTTGCGGCCCGCGAGTAACCGGTGGCCATCGCGTCCACCATGACGATGTCACTACGATCAAGAATCGTGTCGGGATTATCCTCCAGGCGATAAGGCGCGGCGGGCATGAAACCATTTTGTTGAAGCGCGACACGCTTCGGTCCAAGAGCGCCCATGTGCAGCCAAACCGACGCAGACCCGGGACCGCCATTGAAAGCGAACGTCAACGGGCGCCTGGTCGCGTCCTGTCCGTCGAGCGTGTAGGCGACAAAAAACATTTCGGCTTCGATTTTGCCGTCTTCGCGCTTGATGGGAAGCCTTCCAGTTGTTGCCGTGTAGTTGAACGTCTTGCCGTTCACCGTGGCCTGATGATGTGTGATGACGGGTGGGATCTCCGAAACGTCATAGTGCTCTTCTTTGTCTTTGTCGGTGGCTTCGTTGCTCTCAGGCTTCGCAGACTCGGGCCTGCCGCTTTCCGCGGGCTTCTCGGGAGTCGCGGCGGGCGTTGACATGGCTTGTTTCTTGTCTTTCTTAGCCGCAGCCGTCTTCGAGTTTTCGGTGGGTGTCGCCTGGGATTGTTCCTGTTGTGCTGCTGCAAAGGGAATGGTCAACAGGGCAAAAAAAAGAACTGCCAAAATTCTCATGCTTGTCTCCGGAAGAAAGAATTGGACGACGCATTATAGCGCCTTCGATGAAGGCTGCGGAAAAGTCAGGGGCAACTCGAGACGTGCTAGAATTTGTTGCGTCCGGAACGATTTTCCAGGCTGGGTCGCGCATCATATCTCTCCACGCGAAAAAATGACGGATTCAAAAGTGGCTCAATCCCCCAACCCGCAGAGCGGTTCCATGACCTACGCGGATGCAGGTGTCAGCATCGATCGGGGCAACCGCACCAAGCAGCGGATCAAGTATCTGGCCCACAAAACATTCACCAAGGGAGTATTGAGCGAGATCGGCGGATTCGGAGGCTTATTTTCGGTCGACAAAAAGTATCTCGATCCGGTACTGGTTTCAAGCGTGGACGGCGTGGGCACGAAATTGAAAGTTGTGTTCGAGATGAATGTGCACCATACCGTCGGCGCCGATCTGGTGAACCACTGCGTAAACGACATCGCGGTGCAGGGAGCGGCGCCGTTGTTTTTCATGGACTATCTGGCAACGGGGGCGTTGGATCCGGAGGTTGCGGAAAAGATAGTGGGCGGCATCGCGGAAGCCTGCAAACACAATGGCTGCGCGTTGATTGGCGGCGAGACGGCGGAGATGCCAGGTTTTTATCCCGAGGGCGAATATGATCTTGCCGGTTTCATCGTTGGAGTGGTCGAGCGCGAGCGCATCATCAGCGGCAAAGACGTGCAGATAGGAGATTGCGTTCTCGGTCTGCCATCCAACGGCCTGCACACTAATGGATATTCGTTAGCGCGAAAACTTCTCTTTGAAGTCGCCGGTTATTCTCCAGAGACTTTCGTCAGCGAGATCAAAAACAAGGTTGGCAATGAGCTTATACGCACCCATCGCAGTTACTGGTCGATCATTCGCAAGATGATTGCCGGCGAGTGCGTGGCGGCGCTGGCCCATATTACGGGCGGCGGCATCACCGAGAATCTGCCGCGCGTGCTGCCCAAGGGAACATCGGCGGCGATTGAACTCGGCACTTGGCCGGTTCTGCCGATCTTTGAACACCTGCAAAAACTCGGGAACGTGAGCGAAGAAGAAATGTTGCGCACATTCAACATGGGCCTCGGAATGTTGATTGTGGTTCCGGCAAAGAAATTCAAGAAAGCGCAGACGCTGCTGGAGCGGGCGGGAGAAAAATTCTACAGCGTGGGCCGGATCGTCAAGGGCGATCGCAAGGTGATGTTCAGCTAGATCGCAACTTTTAATTTTATTTTCCTCGATGAAGAACTTAGGCATTCTCCTGTCTGGCCGTGGCTCAAATTTTGTAGCCATTGCCGATAGCATTGCGGCGGGAAGGCTATCGAACGCGAGAATCGCCGCGGTCATTTCAAACCGGGCCGATGCGCCTGGGCTTGAAACGGCGCGACGGCGCGGCCTCAATGCACTCGCGATTTCATCAAAAGGCACACCGCGCGAAGAACATGATCGCGAGGTCGTGGCTGCCCTTCAGCAAAACCAGGTTGACCTTGTTTGTCTTGCCGGGTACATGCGCCTGCTCTCGCCGTGGTTCGTGCAGCAGTTTCCGGCGAGAATTCTCAATATCCATCCCTCGCTACTCCCGGCCTTCCCCGGCCTCGAAGCGCAGCAGCAGGCTTTCGCGTATGGCGTGAAAGTTACGGGATGCACGGTGCACTTTGTAGATGAAGAGCTCGATCACGGCGCGATTATTGTGCAGAAAACCGTACCAGTTTTGGATTCTGACGACGAGCACACGCTGGCGGAACGCATTCTTGAGCAGGAACATATCGCGTACAGCGAAGCGATTAGGATGGTGCTGGACGGCAAATTTGAAATTAAGGGCAGACGGATCGTGACAAGGGACGGCAGAGGTTAGAAGTCAGATTGCAGAAGTAAATCAGCGATTCGCTGGGCGGTTTTCATCGCGGCGAATCCTACATATTGCTGCAATCCTACATAATAAGTTCGTTGGTGTTCCGCACGATTGGATGTTGCATTACTTCGAGCTCGTTCTTGACCAGATTCAGTCCGTAGACGCACTGCTCAAAGCTTTGCGAGAGTTGCGCAAAAAGCGGGGCGACTTTGGCGTATTCGAAGTATTCGAACTTGGAGACGATGTAGTAGCTTTCTTTCCCGGCTTTCACCCAATCGACGAAATTCTCGACGCGCTGGCGGCGCAGACGATAGTGGTTGATGCTTTCGGGAAACATTCCGGCGTAGAACAGCGTGTAGTCGCCAATATGTTTGCGAACCTGACGTTCACGATCGAAGGAAGGCGCTGGTCCGTAGATCGGGTCTGACTCGACCAGCATTTCGCCTACATCATCGAGCGGTTTTCCGGATGCGTTGCGGATTTTCGATAACTGCTCCGCATCGCAAAACTCCGATAGAAGATGAGCGACGTAATTCACGACCTGCGGATCGCGAATTCCGATCTCGTGGGCATAATGACGGCCCACTAGTTCGACAAACAGTTGTTCTAGTGGATTCTTCTCCGGAGTCTCCATGTATATCTCCTCACCTCCCACACGCTCTTTTGTTACTATCGGAACAAAAGCCTGTGCGGATTAGATACCTCGAATCTCAGTCGAATGCAAGTGACCATTGCGCCACTTACATCAGTTAGAAGCCCGCTCTGGATGCGGTGTTGCAGGGCATTTATTGGCAGCCAAGGATGGCGATTGCTAATTGGCTGCATGGAATCCAAAAACATGATCTAACAAATCTAATTAGATGATCTGGCGCAGCTATCTACACTGATTGCCCGGATCTATCTACATGACGATGGCAGATTGATGGCAGATTACGGAGGCGGAAGTGGAAAGAACTAATATTGCAAGTGGAGCACCCTGGGAGCCAATCGTAGGTTACTCTCGTGCGGTTCGCGTGGGGGCACACGTTCATGTCGCCGGTACGACCGCAACCGGAGAGGATGGCAGGATTATCGCAGGCGACGCTTATACGCAAGCTATTCAAATTCTCAAGAATATTGAGCGCGCCCTAAAGCAAGCTGGAGCCTCGTTGAAAGATGTGGTGCGCACGCGTGTGTTTCTGACCAACATTTCCGATTGGGAAAAAGTTGGAAAAGCGCACGGAGAATTTTTTCGCGAGATTCGTCCGGCGAGCACCATGATGGCAATTACCGCCTTGGTTTCTCCGGAGATGTTGCTGGAAATTGAGGCGGAAGCGATCGTGATGGACGGGAACTAAATTCAGACGGGAATAAAAGAAGGGCGGAAACCAAATCTTCCGATCTCCGCCCTCACTACGCTGTAGCCAATAACGAAGTTTAACAACGTTTAACGGCGTTTTTTGCCGGAAGATTTTTTCTTGGCAGCTTTCTTGGCTGGCTTTTTCTTTGCCGCCTTCTTCTTTGCCGCCTTCTTCTTCGCGGCAGGCTTCTTCACAGCTTTCTTCGCCGGTTTTTTAGCCGCCTTTTTCTTGGAGGGCGCTTTCTTTGCCGGAGCGGGAGCTTTTTTCGCAGGCGCCTTTTTCTTCGGAGGGCCACTCTGTCCCCCGCCGCTGCCTGACGGAGCTACAGGCGCCGGCGCAGGTTCACGTACGGGGACGCCAATTTCATCGTCGTCTTCTTCGACGACAACCGGTTCCTCTTCCTCTTCTTCCTCTTCCTCTAGATCCTCTTCCAGCGATTCGCCGTAGGCGCCGCTGTCGCTATACTCATCCGTCTCATCGTCCCGACCGTACAGAGTCGGATCATCGAAGCGCATATCTCCTCCTAAGGTATTTGTGGTTACCCGCACGCATTCTCGCACGGGGCCTGCGAATTAGGACAACCGGCTGCGAAAGCGCAGTGCTGTGCTTAATGGCGCGCGATTATAGCACGGCGGTTTCACCGGGCAGTATCATGCATTCCTGGCCGATTTGCGAGGAAATTGTGAAAAGAAAAAAGTGTCTGAAGGGCAGGCGAATCAAAAGCGAAATTGAATTCGCGGGACCGCATTACTCGTAAGCGAGTGCGTCGATGGGATCTTTCTGGGCAGCTTTGAACGCCGGATAGAGCGCCCCGCCGATCGCTCCCACGATGGCAATCAGGGTGGCACGCACGATCCATCCGCCGTCCACTACCACCTGCAACAGGGGGAATTTGTGGGCTAGCGCGGCGCGAGTCGCAAGGCTGACAATGACGCCGAGTACGATGCCGCCGATGGCCAAGAGAGCCGTCTCTCGCAGTATTACGTTAACGATGTAGAGCTTCGACGCTCCCATGGACTTCAGAATGCCGATTTCGCGGGTGCGTTCCATCACGGCGGTATACATTGCCTGAAAGATTACGATGAATCCGATGACGACCGAGATGCCGACTACGACGTCGATGAAAGTGGAGAGCCCCGGATAATTGCTGGTGGTCATCATGGCCAGGTAGGCGGCCATGGAGGTCGCCACGTAGTGCTCCATGCCCGGCACATGCTTGATTTCGTCGACCACAACGTCGGCGTTCGCAGGATCGTCGAGTTTGAGATAAAAGATGGACGCCTTGTCTTTGGCGCCGACGAGATCTTGCAGCGTGGGCAGGGGAACGAATTTGCGAGCCCCCTTCCCTCGCTCCACGATCCCCGCAATGCGGAATTTGTTGTTCAGAATCTCAATCGTGTCCCCGACCTGGGCGTGATTGGATTTGGCGAAAAGATCGTCGACGAGCACGTCATACGGGCCCTTAAAGGGACCGCCGGCCAGGTAACGGAAGCCAGCAGACATACTTTCATAGCTAGGCAGATCGATCCCGGCTACGATCTCAAGAGTACCGGTCGAGGTCACCTGCGTGATCACGGGAGCTACGCTTTTGACGTGGGGCAACGTGGCCAGTATGTCTCCGACTTTGACCGGCATGGGAGCGCCCGAAAACACGTTGATGAACGAAGACCCCGGCGGCCGTACCAGCACGTCGGCCCCGATGCCAGCAGTTCGGGCGCGGCTGTCCTGGAGCATACCAAGCGAGAGGCCGACGATCAGGAGGATCAGCGTGACCTCAAGGGCTACAGCCACTACGCTGATAAGCGAGCGCACCGGGCGATGCACCAGATTCCCGACGATCATGCGATTCATCATTTAGTTTCCCGTGACTTGATCGTTTTTTTATTTGTTGTGGGCTTGAGGCGACCCGCTGGAACCGGGCTTATCGAGATTCACGACCTCCGCACCGGGAGGCTGCTCCAGCGCAAATTGATCGTCGGTCAACGGTTTATTAATTTCCAGTTTGAGCACGTTGAGGGTGATATCGTAGTTCTCCCTTGGCCTCTCGATCCCAATCGTGCTTGGGAAGTTAATCCCGTCGAAGTCTTTGTAGTTCTGGTAATGAGCGTCGGTAGCAACGTTACCCTGCTGATCGTAAATTCTCTGCCGGTGGGGCAGCAGGTCGGTTCGGCTGAACTCGATGCGGCGCGATAGATACCAGCCCTCCGACCCTTTGCGAATGACTGCAAGTTCGTAATCAGGTTGCTGCGCCCGATGTTTTTTCGAGTCGAGAACGGTTTCATAGCCGTTTTCCAGCACTGCAATCTCATCCGCTGAAATGTCAGGAAGCAGTACAGCGTCGTAGATGTACTGCGGCCGGAGGTTTTCCAACCGCTTGTCGGGCTGGTAGTTGTCGCTATTATTGGAGCCCATGACGAATTTATTCCTGGTGGGAATCCAGACTTTGAATTCCTGCCCGTTGCTCACCATGTCGAAGGCGGTGTTGCGCACCACCGGCATCAGACCCTTCATGCGCAGCATGGCCGGCTTACGCGCCAAAACGTAACCTCGGATCTCTTTATAGTCGGTAATGCGCCCGTTTTTGGGGTCTCCCGCCGACGAGTCTATGTCTACGGTCGCCTGCATGGACTGGATCTTTGTGGCCTGCTCGTTGACGTAGGCAATCAACTGCTGCTGGGTAGCGATCTTAAGCGGACGGTCGGATAGTTGACGATCGATGATTCTTGTTCGAAAGAGACACCCGGTTAGGGAGAAGGTAGTCGCCGATAGAAGTAAGAGAAAAAGTACGCGTCGATGAGGACGATGCATTCCTATGATTACCTGGGCGACTCTTGCAGCCTTGATATCTGATTAGTATAAGGCAGCGGAGGGTTCAGCGCCTTAGCGCTGATCGAGCGAGTGGTTGAGGGCGCGACGATAAGCGGCGACATTTCGATTGTGCTCTTCGAGGCTTTGGGCGAAACGGTGGTGCCCGTTTCCATCAGCAACAAAATAAAGAAAGTCGGTGGTTTCGGGGTGCAAAGCTGCGGCCAGCGAGCTGCGGCCCGGATTGCCGATGGGGCCGGGGGGCAATCCGGGGAAACGATAGGTGTTATAGGCCGAATTCACCGACAAATCGGCGTGGTGAAGACTGCCCTGGTAGGTTCCGGCGAGCAATTCCGCATAGATCACGCTGGGATCGGCGTCGAGCGCCATCCTCTTGGCCAGGCGGTTGTAATAGACCCCGGCAACCAAGGGTCGTTCCTCAGCGACGGCCGTCTCCTTCTCGACGATGGAGGCCATGGTGACGATGGCGGGCAGGTCGGGGTTGGAAAGCGAATTTGTGTCGGCGTTCGGACCGACGCTCGGACTGGCGTTCGGGCCAGAATGATCGGAATTTAGTCCGATCTGTCGCGCCGCCTGGCGGAACTGGTGAACCATCGCTGCCGCCATCTCTTCGAGCGTTTGCGTGCGTGTGAACTGGTAAGTATTCGGAAAGAGGTAGCCTTCCAGCGATATCGCTTGCGGCGATAAATCTGAAATCAGCTGGGTTTGGGTTCTGGCGACATGCAGAAAATCAGCTGCCGAGCCGAGGCCCGCATCCTCGATCGCCTTGGCGATGTCGAACATGGTGTAGCCTTCGGGGATCGTGACCACGTGGAAGTAGATATCGCCGCGCGCGATGCGATCATAAACCTGCGGAAGATTCGCATCTCTCTCGAACTGATACTCGCCGGCCTTCAATGACCGCTTCCGATGCAACGCGTGCCAGAGCCAAAACACGCGTTCGTTGCGGATCACGCCTGCCTTTTTCAATTCGATCGCGATCCTGCGGGAGGAATAGCCGGGGCGCAAGAGTAAGAAAGTGCCGGCTGGAGGAGTGACTGGAACGTGGAGCTGCCAGGCAATCCACCCAGCAATGGCGAGGATCGCGAGCAGGAAAAGTGTGAGCAGCGTGCGCAAGAGTTTAGTTTAGGGCCTTTGCCAGTGTCCACAAAGTGGCTTGAGTACAGGGTCTGGCGATCAGAGGAACCCTACGGTAAATACTGTAGACGAACAAAAAATTTAACAAAAAAAGCGCGTTTACGGGTCGAATCATCGTTCTAGAATAGAAGCATACCTTCCCTAGGGGGGACAACCTCAACCAGTAACGCTGTATTGGAGACTGTCAAGGAGGTCTCCATGAAGTTGAACGATAGCATCACCACTTATGACATTGCTGAAGCTCTACAGGGCGAGCAAGGCAAGTTTGAAGTTACCAGCCCGACTGGAGAACGCTATTTCGTTACCTGCCAACCGGGACACTCAATCAGCAGCATAGAGTGGGCCGGAGGTGAAGCGAATCTTCAGCCCTTCCTGGTGCGCAAGGTTGCGCAACCTGTGACCGGAGAGGGACGAAACAAGAGATCCGCGGCCGCCTAACCTGGGCGACCCCAAAGACGAAGCCCGGCCGTTATGGCCGGGCTTTTTGTATCTCCCGGTTCCTTACTCGCCGAGCCAATCCGCGTAGGGCTTCATCGACTCCACGTGATCGAAGACAATTTTGATCGCACCCGTGATTGGGATCGCAAGCACGAGCCCGACTGCTCCCCAAACCGCTCCCCAGAACAGCAGCGCGATGGTGACCGCGAGTGGGTTGATTCTCAATCGACTCCCGAGCAGCTTCGGATAGAGAACATTGAGCGCCAAGAGATGCATTCCAACGACCGAAATTACGACGATCACGAGATCTCCGGGCTCCAGTTGCCCTAAGCCAACCAGGATCGGCGGAATCATCGCCAGTACGACGCCCAGGTAGGGAACGAGGCTGAGAAACCCGCTGACAACTCCGATGAAGTAGAAGAAGGGAACGTGCAGCAAGCCAAAAATCCCAACGCTCACCGCCGAAATCAATAGTCCGATCAGGAGGTTCCCAACGATAAAACTCTGTAACATTTTCCCAATCAGACCCAGGGTCACGAACGCCGTATTCCGATAATGCAACGGAAACAGCATCACCGTGGCAGACCGCGCATGGTTATGCCAGGTCAGCAAAAAGTAGGCTAAGAACGGAACGAACGATGCCGCGAGCACTATGTCGGTCAGCGTTCCGGCACCGTGGGTCAGCACCTCGGGCCAAGTCTGCACCTGCCGCACCGATACAACATTCGAGGGTTGAGGGTCGGCGACCGCCTCGCTCGTCTTCTCGAGCTTTTCGGCGTCGCGTTGGAATGGTTGCAGGATGGATCGGATTTTCTGCGAATACTGGGGAACGTTATCCGCGAAAATGATGGCCTGGTTGTAGGAGGCTACGGTGATGCCATAAAGCAAAGCCAGCATTCCTACCATGCTTATGAGCGCCGCTGTCGCCCTCGGGAGATGCAAATACTCAAGCGCCTGCACGACTGGCGAGAGCATAAAGCTCAGGAGGATGGCAAAGAAGAGGACGGCCAGCACGGATTCGCCGTAATACGCGAAGATTATGACCAAGCCGATACCCAGCAGGGTCAGGGACCAGTGATGTGCGGCTGGGGTTTCGAGGGATTCTGTATTTTGATTGTCGCTCACTCGCAGCATTCCTCAGCAACTGGCGTTAGCGGCTCGGCAGATCATTCTGCCCTACCGGAAGGGGAATTGCACCCCGGGAATTGCAGTAGGCCGACGTTTTTGTTCTTGCGCCATCTACAATTGACCGATGCCTGCACCTGGAAACCCCGGCCATCGCCGCATCTTGGCGCTGGACGTTGGCTCGAAACGAATCGGCGTAGCCATTTCAGATCCGCTGGGCATTACGGCGCAGGGGTTAGATACGATTCAGCGGCAGAATAAGCGGCGCGATCTGGACGCGCTTGGTCAGGTGCTGGCGAAATACGAAGTGCAAGAGATTGTGGTCGGGTTGCCCTTACGGTTGAGCGGAGCGGAAGGAACGCAGTCGGAGAAGATGCGCCGCTTCGCCGACCATCTGCATGATTATTTCGGCGTGACCGTCCATCTCTGGGACGAGCGTTGGACCTCAACCGAGGCCAACCGCCTGTTGCGCGAGACTGATCTTTCGATTAAAAAGCGAGGGCAAGCGGTCGACCGTATGGCTGCGATCTTGATTCTCCAATCTTGGATGGAAGCGCACGATGGAAGGGCACGCTAGACAGAGGGTGCGGGGCGGATTACGAGGCGAGCTCGGAGATTTCCGGGAACCGAAGATTGCACTTGGTCAGCGCCTTGGTGAGCGCTTCTTCAATGAGTCTCTCGTCGCAATTGCGCGAAATTGCGATTTCGCTGACCAGCAGATAGCGGGCGCGCTCCAGCATCTTTTTCTCGCGAAAGGAGAGCGATTTACCCTGGCCGAGAATCAGCAGGCTCTTGAGTACAGCGGCCACGTCGGTGAGTGAACCGGTCCGCATGCGGTCGGAATTCTCTTTGAAGCGGTCTTTCCAGTCGGCGGCATTAATGCATTCGCCTGAAGAGAGGTAATCGACAATCTTCTCCACCTCGCCATTGCGCACCACGGGACGCATCCCTACGCTGTTGACATTGGCGAATGGCACCATGACCTTCAGGCTGCTGGCGGCAATCTTCAGCAGGTAAAATTTCTCAACGCTGGTACCCATGGTCCGGCTGCTGATTTGCTCGATAATTCCAACCCCATGGTTGGGATATACGACCTTATCGCCGATGTGGAAAACGCGGTCGCCGTTCATGGAGGGGCCCTCGCCCGAGGGAAGAGAACTAGTAATAGTCTAGCCGACGGATGCGCGTAAGGCAATCGAGAAGCGCGGCTGGACGTGCCTATTCCGCCACCAATGCCGGCGTTTCCGCGGCATTGGAGGTTAAGTCGTTTCGGTTGAGCAGGTTGGAATTAAGAATTTTGTAACCGCATTGCCGCGGTGCGCGCATACCCACGGCATGAGAGTTATAATGCCTAAACCAATGGAAATGACGGAGCAGATTAAGAAGAAGCTTCGCGACGAGCTGAATACGCTCGAACACGAGCTGGCCTTCGACATCCCGAAAGAGATTAAGAAGGCCGTCGCCATGGGCGACCTCAGTGAGAACGCCGAATATCACATGGCCAAGCAGCGCCAGGAGTTCTTGAAGGCGCGTGTGCGCCAGCTCGGCAAGCGGCTGGCCGACCTGTCGCTGATCAACATGAATAATATCCCCAAGGATAAAGTTGGCCTCGGTTCGACGGTAACCGTCTTCGACGAAACTAAGAATGAAGAGATGGAATATCAGTTGGTGACGAGCGAAGAATCCGATGTGACGGTGGGAAAAATCTCGACTACCTCGCCGATCGGACGGGCGCTGCTAAATAAGAAAGTTGGCGATACGGCTACGGTTGTTACTCCGGGCGGAAGCCGCGAAATGGAGATCCTGAAACTCTCTACCATGCATGATCTGGCGGAGGCCAAGCTGGCGGAACTGGACGCCTTGCCGGAGCCGGAACGGGAAACGGAATGACCGGCGCCCCTACGAGGCGGATCTCGGTCAGGCAGGTGTCATGACTTGGACTAGCGGCGTTGGCCGAGCCTGCGGGGTGCTGCTCGACGCCATCGTGCGCCTGCTCGCGCTCGCTCGCATCAATCCTAACGGTCTGACCTTGATGGGGTTGGTGGTCAATACCTACGCCGCCTTCTTGTTTGGATACGCCAACGGTGACAACCAGCGCCGCATGTTTTTCTATGCCGGGTTGGTCATCATTGGATCGGGTTTCTTTGACCTCGTTGACGGGCGGGTCGCTCGCGCCTCGAATCAGGTCACGCGCTTTGGCGGTTTCTTCGACTCGATCGTCGACCGCTACAGCGATGCGTCGCTTTTCCTGGGGCTGCTGGTGTTTTACGGCCGCGGGAACCGCTTCTTCTATGTGGTGCTGGCTGCACTGGCGATGATCAGCGCCATTATGGTCAGTTATGCCCGCGCCCGGGCCGAATCGCTCATCGGTAGCTGCAAGGTCGGGTTCATGGAACGCCCCGAACGCCTGGTGCTGCTGATCATTGGGGCCCTGTTTAATGCTATGGCTCCGGTGCTATGGGTCATTGCGGTGCTTTCGACGATCACCGTGATCCATCGCGTCATCTACACCTGGCAGCGGACTCGCGAGATGGATGCTCCTCTAGCTGGCCGAGCTGCATAGCCCGATCTTGACCTCTGGCCGTTACCTGCCTGATATCCTTGTCAACCAGTTGAGGAGGCTTGTCTGTGACGTGGTCTCGCGCACATTGGCTGGTGGGACTGCTGGTGCTGATCCTTTTCCCGATCACGGGACAATATATGCGGCACGTGGTCGGAGTTTCTCACTTGGATAACGTTCCTCGATTAGTATTCCGTTCGCGCCATCTATTTCTGTTGTTGGCTGGCGTTGCCAATATTGCTTTGTCGAACAGTCAACCTTTTCACCGCGCTCAGCGCGTGGCGTCTGTCTTGATTCTCGTGGCACCATTTTTTCTGATCGCGGCGTTTTTCGTCGACCCCGCGAGAGGCCTCCACAGCAGCATTACTTTTCGCCTCGGGATGTATAGCTTCTGGATCGCCGGCGTGATACTGGCTATCGTCAATCGACCTCGAAGAGAACAGACTCCGGCAATGGCTGGTAGCGAACGATGCTAGACTGAACGCCGGGATTTTCTGCGGAGCCTGAATTTGCCAACCAATCCTGTTCTAGTCGTACACGGCGGTGCTTGGGCAATTCCTGACGAGATGGTCGAGGCTCACCTTAACGGCGTGCGCAATGCCGTTGCCGCGGGATGGCGCGCGCTCGAACGCGGAGGCGCGGCTCTCGATGCGGTCGAAGAGGCTGTCGTCGTGATGGAGGACGATGAGACTTTTGATGCCGGTCGCGGCAGCTTTCTGAATCGCGACGGCAAGGTGCAGCTCGACGCTTTCATCATGGATGGAGCAACTCTTCGCGGTGGAGGGGTTGGTTGCGTCGAGAGGCTGCGGAATCCGGTTCGCGCCGCGCGCAAAATTCTTAGCGACAGCCCGCACGTTTATTTCGTCGCCGAAGGCGCCGAGCGCTTTGCCGCAGAGCATGGCATTGCTCTTTGTCGCAACGAAGACCTGGTGATTCCACGCGAAGTCGAGCGTCTGCGCGAATATCAGGCACAGCACTCTACCGACGGCAATGATCTTTTCGCGCCGGAAATTTCGCTCGACATTCTTTCACACGATACGGTTGGGGCAGTCGCGCTCGATCGCGACGGCAATATCGCGGCTGCGACGTCAACCGGTGGCACGCTCAACAAAGCTCCTGGCCGCCTTGGCGATTCGTCGCTGATTGGCTGCGGTTGCTATGCCGATAATCTCAGCGCCGCCGCTTCCACCACTGGATGGGGCGAACCGATCATGAAACTTGTGCTCGCCAAATGGGCGGCGGATCGTGTCGAATCCGGCAGCTTGCCGGAGTGGATCGCGCAAGAAGCAATAAACTATCTCAAGCAGCGTCTCAACGGGCATGGCGGAATTATCTTGCTCGACACGAAGGGATGCTTCGGGATCGCGCACAACACTCCGCGCATGGCTTGGGCGCTGCAGACGGTGAAAAAGCAGGAAGCGGGAATCCAACGCTCTGTTTAGCCGGACAACACAGGAGCCCCATGGAAACAATACAATGGCGCGACTATCTCGGAGACGCGATTCACTACTGGGAACCGCGACGCATTCTGTATAACCTGGCGCTCGCCGTGATTGTGGCCTTCCACTTTGTGAAAGGGCTACCGTTTTCGAAGACCGTTGTGCAGTTCAATTCACTGCTGTTCTTATTTGTCTTGGCCGTACTCGCGAACGTCGCGTATTGTGCCGCCTATGTGCCTGATATCTTTGCCCAAATGTCGAGCCTGCGTAGTTCCTGGCTGCGGTACCGGTGGGTGCTGTTTGTTATTGGTTTGGCCTTCGCAGCCGTATTGACGCATTTCTGGTCCGTGGCGATGTTCGGCCACGACGCTCGATAGAACCCAATCGGACTCCTCGTCTGATTTGCCTTATCCGTTCCTGAAAATGTGTGCAATTTTTCATAATCCGATAACTCGCCCGTAACATTCCTCGTTTATCTATTCGGAGTTGCCGCAAAAGCCTGCGGTCAAGCCGCGGCTGGAAGCGAAGGAAACTGCGGGACGCGGCTCGGACTAGCTCCAAGAAAAAACCGGTTTCGTATCAGTTCACCGCTGCTATTATGGGAGGCGAATTTTGACATCTTTTCATACGACACCCCTTTCAAGTATGAATCGGCTCTTTGCATCGGAAGTGACGCTGGCTAAAGTAAGACTCGGTCCTCTGGAGCGGAGAATCCTCGAGGAGGTGTGGTCGCGCCAGAGCTTGACGGTCCGCGAACTGCTGGAGGATGGGAAGATTCAGCTTGCGTACACCACAGTTATGACTACGCTGGACCGACTTTTCAAGAAAGGCCTGCTGGAGCGGGAGGAGGAGGGCCGCGCCTTTCGGTACTCCGCTACTTGTGCTCCCGACGAGGTACAGCATTTGGTCGCGATTAGCGGCGTGCGGCGTTGGATTGAGTCTAACCACCCTTCGTCGTTACCTCTATCGTACTTTGTGGAGGCCGTCGGCGCCCATGACGGATTGCTAGATGAATTGCGGGTTCTCGTCGAACGGAAGCGGTCGGAACTGAAAAAACGGAGGGGGAAGCAACCTTGATGTTTTATCTCCGCGGCGTGATGGTGGCGCTGGGATTCTTCGGCGTAGTGTATTGCCTGCTTTCAATGGCGGTGGTGTGCGGATGGCGGTGCGCATGTCTGCTCTGGCGAAAACCTACTATCGGTCGGGCCCACCTCCTGTTTGCGGTGAGAATCCTTCCTCTTGCGGGATCCGCATTCCTAACGCTCGCTTTTGCCTTGCCGGCATTCCTGCTGCTGGAGCGGGCGATCGATGAAGATTTGGGCACCTACTTATTCAGTGCGTGCACGCTTCTGCTGCTGGCGGCCGCCTGGCTCCGCGTGGCGACCGCGCAATCCGGTGCTTCGCGTGTGGTAGCCCACTGGCTCGAAGGAGCACGCGCTCTCCACACCGACGCTACGGGGCCCGCGCTGCAATGCAGGAAAGGACCGCCCCTGCTGTTGTATGGCGTTTCCACGCCGGTGGTGCTCGCTTCCGAGACCGCCGTCGCGCTCTTGAGTCCCGATGAACTGCGAGTTGCCGTCCAGCATGAGATTGGTCACATGCGATCGCGTGACAACCTGAAGAAGCTGATGGTTTACGCAACAGCTTTTCCCGGCATGGCAAGCTTGGAGCAGGCATGGCAGGACGCGGCGGAGTTCGCGGCCGACGAAGCGGCGGTCGCGAGCAGTGACGATGCGGTGGAACTCGCATCCGCTTTAATCAAACTAGCCGATCTGGCTCCATCGCAAGAGCTGCCCGCATTCACCACCGGACTGGCGACCTGCTCCGCGCTGGTGAGACGGCGGGTGCAGCGGTTACTCGACTGGGATGAACCCGGTTCCCACGCGGTGCGGCAGCGTTGGTGGTTCTTTGTCCCAGTTATGTTGACGATCGGCCCCTATGTCGCGATCCATTACGCCCAAGCCTTGTTGTTCACCCACCGATTCACCGAATGGTTCATCCACTAAGAGCCAGCGGAAATCGGGTATCGCAGCCCTGGTGTGCGGTTGATTTTCTTGGCGAGAGTGCTGCTGGAAGCCATCTCTTAAATACAAGCCAATACAAGCAACATCCTTCGCAGCCGGGCCCATCTACGAGTCAATTGGTAGTAGAGCGACCAGTCTTGCTAGTCTTCTGCTCCTCAAAGCAAGATCGAGGTGAGAGTGTATGTGGCAGGCGACGAAACAGACTTTGGAACTCTGCGCCATGCGCGTTTTTCAGGAAATCAGCCGAGTCTTGTTTTTTGCAGGCATCCTGCAATGTCTCCTGGTCTCATCGTCCGCACAAGTTGACCGCGCGGGGTTGAGTGGCACAGTCACTGATCCCTCCGGGCGCGTCTTGCCTCAGACGCTTGTCACTGCAGTCCAGACCGCTACCGGACTCCGGCGCGAAGCCACTTCCTCGGGCAGCGGAACCTACGACATTCCCGAACTGCAGGTAGGTGTGTATACGATCACGTTTGAGCACGAAGGCTTCAGGTCGTTCACCTTCGTTGATGTCGAGGAGGTCATCGGCCGCACACGAACGCTCGATGCGACACTGCAAGTTTCCGGCCGAGACGAACGCGTGGAAGTGTCCGCCGGTTCAGCACTGATAGACCGCAACACGAGCGCAGTGACCAGTTTGATCGAGAAAGAGCAGGAGGATGAATTGCCGCTGAACGGCCGCAACTGGGCCTCGCTGACGGCCTTCGTCCCTGGCGCCATTGACACCGGCGGCAGCAACCAGCGGTCGGTTCGGTTCGCTGGACGGGGTCTCGACGATAGCAACTTCACCTACGACGGCGTCGACGCAACCAACATCGTGAATCAGACGCAGCGCACTTGGGTGCGGCTTGCCATTCCCTTGGACGCGATCTCGGAATTCCGCGTCGATTCGCTGCTGGCAACGGCCGAGGAAGGCGCGACCGGAGGCGCTCAACTGAACGTTACTTCGCCTTCGGGTACAAACCGCTTCCACGGACGGTTCTTCGAGTATTTGCGCAACAACGTTTTTGACGCGTCCGAGCCTTCCTTCGCCTCCAACGGCGAAACGCAGCAGCCGCTTCGTCTGAATCAGTTTGGCGGAGCGCTTGGCGGACCCATTTTGCACGACAAGACCTACTTCTTCGTCGCTTCGGAAGCCTACCGCCAACGATGGGGCTATCCGGTGAGCGGCGATGTGCCGAGCCCGGCGCTCATTGCAACAGTTCCGACCTCGTCGCCGATCTATCCGATCATCACGGCCTATCCGGGAGCAGGTCCAAACACAATTGAAACCCCCACCAGCGACCCGAACATCAACCTGGTCACCTGCTCATGTACTCAAGTGGCCAACGAGAATTCGGCGATGCTGAGGCTTGACCAGCATTTTTCCACCAAGACCACAGGCTTTATGCGCTTCAGCTACGACCGATCTGTGGATACGCAGCCGCTTTCGGCTGCCGCCACGGACCTGGAGCAGAGGGTGTCCACGCCGGTCAATGGCGAGCTCGAATTGCTGCACATCTTCAGTCCCAAACTGGTGAATGAGGCCAAGTTTGGATTCAATCGCTCCACCGACAACACTTATAACTTCAGTCAAAATGGCATCATCTATCAAATTGCGATCTCCGGCGGTCCTGGGCCGGGATTCATCACCCAAAACTACGATTACGACAGCATTTACGTGGGTAACTCATTTTCCTGGATCGACAACCTGACCTGGATTCAAGGCCGGCATACCTTCAAGTTTGGAGGAGAGATCCGCCGCATTCAATTGAATCAGAGTTATGGCGAGCACGGAAAGTATACGTTTTCGTCGGTTGAGAATCTCGCAAACAATGTAGTGGCGAGGGCCACCCTAACAGGCGACTTGCCGATCAATCACTTGCGCAAGAACGATTACATCGGCTACGCGCAGGACGAGTACCGGTGGTTGCCCAACCTCACCCTCAACCTGGGCCTGCGCTACACCATCTTTGGTCTCTTCCACGAGGCGAACGGTTTGGCCAACCCATTCGATTTCGCCACCTGCGGGGCGCAGGGATTCTGCGGCGTGGGCGCCAGCTTCGGCCAGCAGAACTACGGCGATATCGATCCCCGCGTGGGCTTTGCGTGGACGCCGCGGCAAGGGGGGCAGACGGTGATTCGAGGAGGATTCGGCATCTACCACGAAGACGGACAGTTGGACGATCAGAATCTGCCTGCCAAGAACGAAGTGCCCTCCTATTCTGTGAAAGGTGGTTCCTATCCGGTAGTTTTTACCGGCCCCGGAACCCTCTCACCGAACGCCGAACAACGGAACCGCAAGGACACATATGTTGAGCAGTGGAGCCTCTCGGTGCAGCGGGAGCTGCCCGCCAACTTCGTGGGCTCGGTCTACTACCTGGGAAGTCACGGCGTTCATCTGCTGGAAACCAATGTAGTGAACCTGTACCTCCCTCCGACCTATCAGACGCTGGAATATCCGGCCTTTGCTCCCGGTATCCCCTGGCGCGGATCAGTCGGCATGAGCACCTACAATGCTCTCTCCGTAGCATTGCGGCGTTCCTTCTCCCGCGGCCTGCTGGTGGCGGCCAATTACACCTGGTCGCACGAAATCGACAATGGCTCCAATGGCAGCGGCGATGGCGACGAAATATCGCCGCAGAATGCGTTGTGCCAGGCCTGTGACACCGCCAGCGGCGCGTGGGACGCCCGCCACGTCTTCAATGCCAATGCGGTCTACGAGCTCCCCTTCGGCCAGGGCAAGCCTTTGCTGAATAGCGGCGGGATTGCAGGGGCTATCGCGGGCAATTGGGAACTGACGACGACCGCCCTGGCTCGCACCGGCTTCCCAGTGAATGTCCTGCTGCCCAGCAGTTACACCGCGCCGGACGGCAACTCCGGCACACAGCGTCCCGATCTGGTTCCGGGCGTTTATTTGACTCCGCCAGGAGGCAAAAGCATCGCGGAGTGGATCAATCCAGCCGCGTTTACCACTCCGGCTGGGGACTTCGGCACCGCGCCCCGCAACCTCGTCCGCGGACCCGGCACCTGGCAGCTTGATCTTGGTGTCGCCAAGACGTTTCCATTGACGGAGCGGGCGCGGCTGGAATTCCGCTCCGAGTTCTTCAACATCTTCAATCACCCGCAGTTAGGTCCTCCGCAGTCCACTTTCAACCCAGCAGACACCACGGGCTTCGGCAGCATCATCACAACATTGAACTTGAACACGGCCATCGTAAACCCGATAACCCCGGTGGGCTCGGGCACCCCGCGCGAGATCCAGTTCGCGTTGCGGTTAGCTTTCTGAAAACTGCGCTGATGGGAGTGAGAGTTTTATCGAATCAGTTTGTCATCATGAGCGGAGCGAAGAACCTGCTTTTAGCTCACCCAAAATAAAAAGGACAGCCCGGAGCCCCCCAAGGCCGTCCCTATAAACCCTCCCGGTTAGAAGGGTAACTGTCGTAAGGTTAGTGATCTGAGGTTGCGGGAATATTGCAATCTCGTGAAACTCCGATGAATTCGAAGGTCCGCGCCGCAAGCCGGCCCATAGCCGAAGAATTGCGGTACTCTAACCGTGAAGCAGTGACAATCGCAACCGCCCCGTGCCAAAACAACCTCCCCTACTCGATCTGCGAAACGTCCGCGTGATGCGCGGAAATGTAACTCGCACGAACCCCGCATCTAACGAAGGCACGATGTATGAGGGAAAGATCGTCCTGAACGACTTTACCCTTCGAATCGATTCCAGCGAACACGTTGCCGTGCTAGGACCGAACGGATGCGGCAAATCAACCCTGATCAAAACTATTACTCGCGAGTGTTATCCCGTGGTCCGCGAGGGTTCGAGCATGACCATTCTCGGCCGGACGAACTGGAATGTTTTTGAGCTGCGGTCTCTGCTTGGCATCGTGTCGAACGATCTAATGTCTTCGTGTACCGCCGACGCCAGTGGCTTGGACGTCGTGCTCTCAGGTTTTTTCAGCAGCACGCGCATCTTTCCGAACCATTCCTTCAATTCCGAACAGCGAGAAATGGCCGAGGCCGCGTTGGCGGACTTGGGGGTATCACACTTGGCCGATCGTGCGGTCGAGGAGATGTCGTCAGGCGAGGCCAAGCGTGTTCTCATTGCTCGCGCGCTAGTCCATAAGCCGCGTGCGCTGTTGTTCGATGAGCCGTGCAACTCGCTGGACATTCTGGCGCAGCGCAGCCTGCGAGAAACCATGCGCTCGCTGGCCCAGTCAGCCATTGGGATTATTCTTGTTACTCATGAACTCCCCGACATTGTCCCGGAGATTGAACGGGTCGTGCTTATGGCGAAGGGCCGGATCGTGGCCGACGGCCGGAAAGAAGACGTTTTGAAAGCCGAAAGGCTCAGCAAGTTATTTGGCTTGAAGGTCGAACTCGCGCGACGTGACGGCTATTACTACATCGGATAGGACGAATGAGCACGCTGCCGGCGTGTGCACTTGTGTCGTATATCACAGGGAAGTGTGACGTGCCGCCCTGCCAGTCTCGCCTGGGCCGCTGTTATATTGTTTGAGATAACCGAAGCTTCCCGCCGACTCATGAGCCGTAAGACAGAGCAATCCCGCAAGCTACAAAAACGCGCTGAGAAACTGATTCCTGGAGGTGTGAATTCGCCGGTGCGCGCTTTTCGCAGCGTGGGCTGCGAGCCACCTTCTATTGTGCGCGGCCAGGGCTCGCACATCTGGGATGCGGACGGCAATGAATATGTGGATTACATCGGCTCCTGGGGCCCGCTCATTCTGGGACACACCGCGCCCACAGTCATCGAAGCCGTGATAGCAGCAGCTCGCAATGGCACGAGCTTTGGAGCCTCCACTCCCGCCGAAGCCGATCTTGCCGAGTTGGTGATTTCCGCTTTCCCGCACATGCAAAAAGTGCGCTTCGTTAGCTCGGGTACCGAAGCGACTATGTCGGCCATACGCCTGGCGCGCGGGTATACGAAGCGCAAATACATCGTCAAGTTTGAAGGCTGCTATCACGGGCACTCCGACGCGCTGCTGGTAAAAGCCGGATCCGGCATTGCTACGCTCGGCATTCCGGGCTCAGCGGGCGTTCCGGAAGAATTTACTCAGTTCACACTGGCGCTGCCTTACAACGACGCCAACGCGCTAGAGCAAGCGTTTGCAAAATTCAAGCAGCAGATTGCCTGCGTAATTGTTGAGCCGGTCGTCGGCAACATGGGATGCGTTCCTCCCGCGCCCGGATATTTAGAAGCTCTGCGCGCCATTACCGCGCGCGAGCAGACGTTGTTGATCTTCGACGAGGTGATGACCGGCTTTCGTCTGGCTTTTGGCGGAGCTCAGGAACTCTTCGCGATTCAGCCCGACCTAACCACAATGGGCAAAATCATCGGCGGAGGCCTGCCCGTTGGCGCCTACGGTGGCCCCAGCGAGATCATGGATCTGGTCGCACCGCTGGGGCCCGTCTATCAGGCTGGAACGCTCTCCGGGAATCCTCTGGCGATGGCGGCCGGTTTCGCCACGCTGAGCTACTTGCGCGACCATAAAGACGTTTATGCCAGGCTCGATAAACTCTCTGGTGAGGTCGTTGCGGGGGTCGCAGGTGCAGCCAAAGACTCGGGCATGACTATGTGTCACAATCGCGTCGGCTCGATGTTCACTTGGTTCTTCACGGCGGGACCGGTGACCGACTGGACCTCAGCCGCGAAGTGCGACACGGAAGCCTTCGGGAGTTTCTTTCGAGTGATGCTTGAAAACGGAATCTATCTGCCGCCCTCACAGTTCGAAGCGGCGTTTCTGGGAACAGCGCACACGGATCGCGACGTGCGGCAGACGATAGCGGCGGCGAAGCAGGCGTTCGCGATGGTGCACACGTAAGCGCCTATGAACTGCCAGCGTCTGGTGACATCTCCGGCACCGTGACAAATTTCGATCCGTCATCCTTATATCGCCGAATCAGATTGTCCGTCGCGATCACCGTTTGCGTTCGGTCTGCGCCGAAGGCGCTGTGGGAGCCATCGTGCAGCAGGATCACGTCACCGCCGCGCATCTGCGCCACGACTCTCTCTTCGATCACCTGCGCGGGCGGAGCATCCCAGTCGTAACCGGTGACGTTCCACATTAATGGCTGTAGGCCGAGTTCGCGTACGATTCTCAGGGTGCCCGGCCGTCTTCCTCCGAAGGGCGGACGAAACAGATTTGAATGATTGCCGATTGCTTCCTGCAAAGCCTGACGGCAATCGGCAATCTCCCGGCGCGTTTCTGCGGCCGATTTGAAAATCAGGTTCGGATGCGTGAAGGTGTGATTGCCGATGACGTGTCCCGCTTGCGCCACTGCGCGCGCAATGTCTGGGCGCTGGCGCGCGTATCGCCCCATCATGAAGAACGTCGCGTGCACTTCGTGCTTCGCCAGCACATCGAGCAATTTTAGAGTGTGTGGATCATTCGGCCCGTCATCGTAGGTCAGAGCGATTTGCTTGCTTCCGCACGCTCCAGAAACGAATGTCCGTCCATACCACTGACCAGTGGGCGCCATGGACTGATAGCCCGCGGCGGAGGCTGCAGCAGCAGCGGTTGCCAGTCCAATGAGAGCTGGGAGCATGAATGAATTGTAAATGCAGGCCAAAGGTGAGAGGTCACAGTGCAGAGGTGAGACCGGTAAACCAAGGTTTAACTTTCACCTCTGCACTCTGACCTTTACCCTCTGACCTCCCGCAATCCACAATTGCGCAGACGCGCGAAGCAATATATTCTGCTCACGTCCTCCCATGGCCAAGCTTTTCGAACTCCCCCGCTACATCGCGGTCGAAGGTCCGATACGAGTTGGAAAAAGCACGCTGGCGCGGGTTCTTGGAGAGCGCCTTGCCGCCCAGCGCGTGGTGGAACCTGAAGACAATCCATTCCTGAAGGCGTTTTACGAAGGCGAAGCGGGCGCGGCGTTTCAAACGCAGTTTGCATTCCTGATTCGCCGCTTCGAGCAATTGCGCGCTCTTGATCTCGGCGCGCGCTCGAATAAGACTGTCGTCTCCGATTACATTTTTGAAAAAGATAAACTCTTCGCCTGCCTCAACCTCAACGATCAGGAGCTCGACACCTACAATCGCTATTTCAATTATTTCCGCGAACAGCTGCCAACGCCTGACCTTGTCATCTATCTACAAGCCACGCCCGAAGTGTTGAAAAAGCGCCTCAAGAAGAAGAATGCGGCCGGCGAAAAGGCCATCAGCGAGGATTACCTGATGGAAGTTGTGAAGGCTTACGAACATTTTTTCTTCCATTACACGCAGTCTGATTTATTGATCGTAAATACTTCCGAGATCGATTTCGTTGACCGCAACGAAGACCTGCAAGAGCTGCTTAAGAAAGTCTCGGCGCCGATCAAAGGAACGCAATATTTCCTCCCGCTCGGCAGTCAGGATGCTGCCGGCGCTGGGGGCGTTTGACTTCTCAGCTTGCCGAACAGTAAATTTGCTGGGCTGCGGTTTCGCTCTTTCTCAAAATTAGGTTCGCGCATGATCGTAGGCCGGCCACCAGCCGGCGCTATGGGAAGCGGGTGCAAATCCCGCGCTGCCGCGCAACTGTAAGCGAGGACACCGCAACCGGTCACTGGGGTCGAGAACAACCCTGGGAAGGCCGGCTGCAGCAACCGGATGCTAGGCCCCAGCTCTTTGAAATTGAGCTAGGCTCACATCCTGACTCGCAAGCCAGGAGACCGGCGTGAACCATCGACACAACCCTTTCGCGTGATAAAGGAGACGTGCATGCGCTTCACCCGGATATTCGCCAGCGTTTTTTTGCCGTGCATTTTTTTGTCCATCGCTTCCGCCGAGATCAAAATCAAGGTCGTCGATCCGCGGGAGGCCGCCGTTGCCAGCGCCCGGGTGCAATTGCTCGAGCCTGGAAAACCCGCCCCCACCGCCGTGCAGAACACATCCGCCGAAGGCGTGGCGATTTTTCGTGAACCGCCCGGCTCGTATCGGATTGAAGTGCTTGCACCCGGCTTCGCCCCAGCAACCGTCGATGTTTCATCTAAGGTGGAAACCACTACCATCAAGTTACGCTTGGCCACGGCGGCGGAAACCGTAGTAGTAACCGCAACCCGCACTCCCGTTCCAAGTCAGGCGGCGGGCGCCAACGTTGACACTCTCAGGAGCGGAGAGTTGGAAGTCATGCAACCGGTTGCCGCTGATGACGCCGTGCGATTCTTGCCCGGCGCGGTCGTGAATTCATACGGACAACGCGGAGCACTTTCATCTCTCTTCGTTCGCGGCGGCGAATCGACCTACAACAAGGTAATCGTTGATGGCGTTTACATCAGTGAAGCTGGTCAGACTTTTGATTTTGGCACGCTACCGCTGACGCAAGCAGATCGCCTCGAATTCGCACGTGGCGCGCAGAGCACTTTATACGGCTCCGACGCGATGACTAGCGTCGTGCAAGTGTGGACGCGCACCGGGAGCACTGAAGTGCCGGAGTTACGCTTCGGCGCGGATGGAGGCAATTTTGGTACAGCTAATGGCTACGCGTCGGTGGCTGGCGCGCGCGATCGGTTCGATTACAACCTGTTCGGCGATCAGTTCAACACCAACGGACAGGGCGTGAACAATTCTTACTCGGATTCGCTGCAAGGTGCGAATGTCGGCGCGGCTGTGAGCGACGACGTGTCACTACGCATGCGGGTGCGGCACTCCAATAGTTACGTGGGACTGCCGGGCGCGTGGAGCTTCAATGGCGATCCACTTGTTCCGCCCCTGTCCGTCGGCGACGCACATAACAACAGTCTGCTGGGCAGCGTCGAGGCCGACGTCACGGCTCCTTCAGGATGGCAACATCGCTTCACCGCGTCCGATTATTACTATCGCTATACGGACAATAGCCCTGAGGGGAACATTTATAACTTTGCATCGCTCTACGATTACGACATCAATCATGTTGCTCTCGAATATCAAGGAGATTACTCGGAACGTACCTGGGCGCACACGACCTTTGGATATCGCATCGAAAATGAAAACGCATTTTTCGAATATCCGGCCTATCCTCCGCCGACCCATGGCCAGCGCCTGAACCAGGATGGCTACCTGCAACAACAGTTGACGCTCGGCAGGCTATCCGTCATTGCGGGCGGGCGGTTTGTCCATAGCAGCGCCTTTGGCAACACCGGTGTTCCTAGAGTGGCTTTAACTCTGCTGGCGTTGCGGGGTAGCGATTTCTTTTCTGGTACGCGCCTGCGTTTTTCCTATGCTACGGGTTACATGGAACCCGATTTCACCGAGACGTTTGTCGGTCTTCCATACTACGTTCCGAACCCTGGGTTGTTGCCCGAGCGAACGCGAGCTTTTGAGGTTGGATTCCAGCAGAGTTTAATAGCTGGGCGCTGGGCGCTGAATGCCACTTACTTCAACAATCTCTTCCACGATCAGATTGAGTATGGAACCAACACCGTGACCTACATGAACAACCCTCCTGGTACGTTGGGTCAGTTCTTCAACGTACAGGAATCTTTCGCTCAGGGTGCCGAGGTGAATCTGCAAGGCAGGCTGCGGAGCAGGCTATCGATAAACGCTGCCTATACGTACACCTCGACGGAATACCTGCAATCTCCCTACTGCGCCGACGACGCCTGCGGGACTCCTCTGTATGAAACGGGAAATCCTCTGCTTCGCCGTCCTAAGCATTCCGGCACCATGCTGCTAACGTATCTGGGAACGCGTTGGGGTGCCAATTTGGCAGGAAGCTTCGTTGGCCGACGACCGGATTCCGATTTTGTCGACAACCTGGTCGACCACGCCGCCGGCTATGCCCGAGTCGATCTAGGTGGCTGGTACGCCATCACTTCGCGCATCACGGCGTACGTCAATGTCGCCAACGCGCTCAACGATCACTACAACGAAGTTGTGGGGTATCCGGCGCTGACAGCAAACTTCCGGGCCGGCATGAGGTTTCGGGTAGGAGGAGACTAGGTGCTACCGGCGGCTGCCGGCGGTCTCCTTCGACTCGCCGTCTGACTGAAGATCGCACCGCATATTGTCGGCGGCGACTGGCCTGCGCGCAGGTGAGGGGACGGCTCCGCCGTTGTAGCGGTGGCGCACTTCGTGGAGTTTCTGGACTTCCTTCTCGCCGAGTGGCTGTTCGTTGCCCAGGAGGTGGGTGACGAGTGCGATCTTCGCGAAGTGCTCAACCGTTTCCATCTTCATGTAGGCGCTCTCGAGCGACGAGCCAAACGTCACCACGCCGTGGTTCGCCATCAGGATAGCGTCATGGGCCGGGATGAGGGGCTCCAGCGCGTCGGTCAGTTCGGGCGTGCCTGGAGTGCCGTAGCGAGCCAGCGGGATCGATCCCAGACCAACCACGACCTCGCATACCAGGGGCCGATTCAAGTCGTAGCCTGAAGCGGCGAATCCCGTGGCGGTTGGCGGGTGCGCGTGGACGATTCCATTGACATCGGGGCGGAGGCGATAAATCAGCAGATGCATGCCAATCTCGCTCGACACCCGGCGCTTGCCGGCGAGACGTTTCCCATCCATGTCGACAATCACCATGTCAGAGGCGTTCATCCTGCCCTTGCTGATGCAGGTGGGAGTCACCAGGAGGCGCATCTCATCGAGACGGACGGATAAGTTTCCGTCGGTAGCGGCGACATATCCATTGGCGTGCAGCAGACGTCCGTACTGCACAATAGCAATCCGGTGCCGACGGTCGCTAGCCATTGCGGTCATGGTACAGCACGTCTCCGAAATCTTACAACCATTAATAAGGTCAAAATCTCGTAATAGGAATCGTGAAAGCAGATCTCTCGGGGCTGCTGGGCGGAGTGCAAAAACCTGCAGACCGCCGCGGCAGTCTTTTAAACCTATCGGCGAGCCATATAATCTCGACGAATGTTGGTTTCGGATTTCCACTACGAACTGCCGGCGGAAAGCATAGCGCAGGAGCCCCTCGCCGACCGCACCGGATCGCGGCTGCTTCACCTCATAAGGCCAGATCAGAATCGGCAGCTTGAATTCGATCAAACCGCGTCGCGTCAGAAGTGGGAAGACCTCACATTTCGCGAGTTTCCTGATTTACTGCGAGCGAGCGACCTTCTAGTTGTGAACAATACGCGGGTGTTTCCGGCTCGGCTTTATGGCCGACGTAGCGGACGGCGCGCCCAGCCGTTGAGTCCGCACAACCCGGCAGCCGGAGATTTTCTGCACGGTCGAGTCGAGGTCTTATTGACGCGGCAGGTTGCTGACGATCCGAATGAATGGGAATGCCTTGTTCGGCCCGGGAGGAAGATAGGCGTCGGCGAAAAACTTTACTTTAGCCGGGTTGAGAATGCGCCACGCAATGAGACGCCGGAAGGCGGTCGAGCTGAGGTTGAAGGACATCGCGAGGCCCCGCCTCCCGAACTGGAAGCCGAGGTCACGCAACGCGGAGGTTTTGGCGAGCGCCGTATACGGTTCGCGCCTGTTTCCGATCTCTTTGCGCGCATTGAGCGAATCGGGCATGTGCCGCTGCCTCCTTATATCGATCGCTACGACCTCGCGACAGATAGAGAGCGCTATCAGACGGTCTACGCGCAGACTGCGGAGGGCATGGCCAGATCGGTGGCGGCGCCTACGGCCGGTTTGCACTTCACCCCTGAGATCCTGGCGAAGATTCGAGGGCGCGGAGTTGAGATTGCCGAGATCACGCTGCATGTCGGCTTGGGCACTTTTCAGCCCGTGCGAATCGAAAAAGTCGAAGATCACAAACTGCATCGAGAGTGGTTTGAAATTTCAGCCGAGGCGGCGCGAGCCGTCAGCCGCGCAAAAGCGGAGAATCGGCGCGTAGTCGCGGTGGGCACAACCACCGTGCGCACACTGGAGTATGCGGCAGGGCTGGCCTCGCAACGTGGCGACGAGGGTCGCGTAGAAGCCAGACGCGGCGAAGCCGACATCTTTATCTATCCCGGCTATCGCTTCCGCATCGTCGACGCGCTGCTCACAAACTTTCACTTGCCGCAATCGACTCTGCTCATGCTGGTTTGCGCCTTCGGCGGTAAAGAGCTGGTGATGGATGCCTACCGGCATGCGATTGGCGCGGGATATCGATTTTATTCTTATGGAGATTGCATGTTCCTCGAGTAACCGCGAGTATCGGCAACGACGCGTGTCGTGAAACAGGCTAGTCTTCAAAAAGCGCGCCAACCTAATCCTCTGTAAACTTGTTTTACGTTGATTTCCCTGCCCATGCATAGCCGTCTGATTGTGCTCGCGGCCGCTGTTTTCTTGTTCAGTGGCGCTTCTAACTCACAAAGCAAGCCAGTCGCGACGGCCAAACCCTCCACTGTTTCTAAGGGGGATGCTCAAACCTACCGCAATTCGACTTACGGTTTTCGCTACCAGGTTCCGTTCGGCTGGGTCGAACGCAGCAAACAGATGCAGGAGGGAAATGGGGATTCTAAAGGCGAGGTACTGCTCGCGGTTTTCGAGCGTCCTCCGGAAGCAACCGGAGACTCCATCAACTCCGCGATCGTCATTGCATCAGAGAGCGCAGCGTTTTATCCCGGCCTCAAGAAGGCCGAAGACTATCTTGGCCCGCTCACGGAACTGGCGACTTCGAATGGATTTCATACAGAAGGCGACCCATCGGTCGTCACGGTCGACGGGAGGGAATTGGTGCGTGCTGACTTCACTAAGCAGATTGGAGCTAAGAAAAGCGATAGCGAGGCCAGCAATGGACAACTCACGATGCGACAGGCAACGCTTGTCCTGCTCGCGCGTCGTCAGATTGTTTCTTTCACCTTCATTGCGGGCAGCGAAGATGAACTCGATAAGCTTGTAGATAACCTGCATTTCGGGGTTGCGAAACCGGCGGCGCATTGAGATTTCTCGTACGGGAACGTCTGGCGGCACCAATCTTCTTATGTCACCGCTTTATGTCACCGCTGTCACTGCAAACCGACGTCCCTAAGAGCAACAAAAAACGCGGTTTACGGTCTCGGTTCTGACCTCAAAAGGGACGCCTTTTTGTGCTAAAATAAGTACAGGCCCGGTGATAGCTAAATAGCAGAAAATTCAATAGTTTGAGCTCACCCGGGCAGTCCCGGAATCGTCCCTCCAGTCAGGCGTCCGATCCCGGCTTTTTCACGGAGCAGAATGGCAACCAAAGAATTACAAACAGAACTCGCCGACGCAAAAAGCCTCGACGCTAAAAATCTCGACGCCAAGCCTGGCGACGCCAAGAAAAATGGGAAGCCGAATGGCGACTACACCGCCGATTCCATCAAAGTTCTCGGCGGCATGGAAGCCGTCCGCAAGCGTCCGGCCATGTACATCGGGTCGACCGGCGAGTTGGGCCTGCATCACCTCGTGTACGAAGTCGTAGATAACTCAGTTGACGAGGCGCTGGCCGGCCATGCCGATAAGATCGAGGTAACTATTCACCTGGATAACTCGATTACCGTAGTCGATAATGGACGCGGCATTCCCGTCGACAACATGGATATCGACGGCGAGAAAATTCCTGCCGCGCAAGTTGTCATGACCACGCTGCACGCTGGCGGCAAATTTGACAGTAACTCCTACAAAGTTTCGGGAGGTCTGCACGGCGTCGGCGTAAGCTGCGTTAACGCGCTGAGCGAAGAACTGGATCTCGAGATCTGGCGTGACGGTTTCACTTGGGAGCAGACTTACTCCAAAGGCGAACCGACCAGCAAGCTGCGCAAAACGGGCGCCGCCAAAGTAAAGACCGGCACGAAAGTTCATTTCGTTCCCGACAAAACAATTTTCACTACCACTGTTGAATACAACTTCGACACGCTCTCGCAGCGCCTGCGCGAACTGGCCTTCTTGAACAAAGGCCTGATCATTACGCTCACTGACGAGCGGCACACCGATTCCAAGAGCGGAGAAGCGAAGCATACTGAATTCAAGTACAACGGCGGCATCGCCGAATTCATCAAGCATCTCAACCGCGGCAAGCAGACGCTGCATGACAAGCCGATCTACATGGAAGCTGACAAGGATGACGTCCACATCGAAATCGGCCTGCAGTACAACGACGCTTACTCCGAGTCTGTTTTCAGTTTCGCCAACAACATCAACACCGTTGACGGAGGAACGCATCTCTCCGGCTTCCGCACCTCGCTGACCCGAACCATCAATTATGCCGGCCAGCAGATGGGCCTGTTCAAAGACGTCAAAGAAAATCTCACCGGAGACGATGTCCGCGAAGGCCTGGTCGCCGTCATCAGCGTAAAGCTGCCGCAGCCGCAGTTCGAAGGCCAGACCAAAGGTAAATTAAACTCCGACATAGCTGGCATCGTGCAGGCCGTGGTCAACGAACGTTTGGGCGCATTCTTCGAACAGAACACCGCCGTAGCCAAGAAAATCATCAACAAGGCGATCGACGCGGCCCGAGCGCGCGAAGCCGCCCGCAAAGCTCGCGACCTCACTCGCCGCAAAGGCGCGCTCGATGGCGGAGGCCTTCCCGGCAAGCTTGCTGACTGCTCCGAGCGCGACCCAAACCGCTGCGAGTTGTTCTTGGTCGAGGGCGAATCCGCAGGCGGCACCGCCAAACAAGGCCGCGACCGCCGCTTCCAGGCCATTCTCCCGCTTAAGGGAAAAATCCTGAACGTGGAAAAAGCACGCTATGACAAGATGCTGGCCCACGAAGAAATTCGCGCCATGATTACCGCGCTCGGCACTGGCATCTCGAAAGAAGATTTCGATCCAACGAAAGTCCGCTACGGCAAAATTATTCTGATGACCGACGCCGACGTGGACGGCTCGCACATCCGCACGTTGTTGCTCACGTTCTTCTTCCGTCACATGCAGGAGCTGATCAAGCGCAGTAACATATACATCGCGCAGCCGCCGCTGTTCGGCATCAAGAAAGGCAAGTCGCACCAGTACATAAAAAACGAACACGACTTCGTGAAAGTAATGGTCAAGCGCGCCTCGGAGGGCCTGATCATCCGCTACGGAGAAGGAGCGGCTAAACTCGAAGGCGCGGCACTGACTAAGTTCATCACCGTGCTCAACGAATATCTAGGATTCCTCGACCGGTTGAACAAGCGCATACGCGAAGAGAAGATCACCACCTTTCTGCCCAAACTCGACTTGGCCAAGCGAGCTGACTTCGAGGGCGACAAGAACACTCCGCCAAAGAAGATCGAGAAACTGGAGAAAGAACTCAAGCGCCTGCAAAAAGATTTGAAGCTAAAGAGTGTCGAGACCCGATTCGATGAAGAACATAATCTCTGGGCCGTAATCTTTGTCAACTCGCAAGGCGCCGAGCACGTCATCAACTGGGAACTAGCTTCGACTCCCGAATGTCGCCAGCTCATTACTAAGTTCAAGCAAATTGAGCAGTATCTCGAACCACCTTTCGTGATCGAAAGCGTGCCCCGGGCCGCCAAATCGGCAGCCGCGGCGGGAAAAGAAGAAGAGGAAGAAGCGGGCGAGGACAATAACGATAACGAAGACGCAGAGGAAAACCTGAGCGCCTCGGAAAAAGAAGAAGCCGAACAGGCGCGGAAGAAATCCGGCAAGCCCGCACCCAAAGGGAGAGCGAAAGAGCCCGAGATCGTAGAGAAAAACACCGCCCGCGAACTTTTCGACTACGTCCTGAACGAAGGCCGCAAAGAGTACACCGTCCAGCGCTACAAAGGCCTCGGGGAAATGACTGCCGAGCAACTCTGGGAAACCACCATGGACCCCGAGCGCCGCACGCTTTTGCAAGTGCGCCTCGAAGACATAGCCGAGTGCGAAACCATCTTCACCACGCTAATGGGCGAAGACGTAGAATCGCGCAGAAAGTTCATCGAAGATAATGCGCTGGATGTGAAGAACCTCGATATCTAGGAAAACGCGTCACCCTGTGAACTGCATCTATTGACAGTATTCCGCTGGGGGAACAACCGGTAAAAAGACCATCGTATCGTTAGAGTTTTGCTGGCAGAAACAGCCAACTGGTGTGGTGTCCGCACTGCCGTAATGGTGTTGAATCGCAATTCCACTTATTGCGGGTTACTGAATATCAACGTCTGTTTACAACGGACTGGTGGCTGGCCGCAGACTCAATGCTGTGAATCGAGTCTGCCTTTCGGTTCGCCCAACTTATGAATCTTTTCCGCTTTCCATTACTTGTATTTGTACTGACTTTACTCGCGCAATGGTTTTCTGCGCAGATGGGAAATTTTTATCGCGTGAAAAAAGGTCCGATACCAGAGGAAGATCGGAGCGATTTCGGCACCGTTGAAGCCGCGACGCTGACGCTCCTGGGCCTTATCATCGGATTCAGTTTTTCGATGGCGATCAGCCGCTACGATCAGCGCAAGAATTACGAAGCGGCAGAGGCAAACGCAATCGGTACGGAATACCGTCGTGCCGACTTGTTGCCTGGGGATGATGCTGCTCTTGTGCGACAGTTGCTGGTGAAGTACATCGATCTGCGTGTGCAATCATATAGGGTGCGCGACACCGTGCAGCTCACCAAGATCGACACAGATACTGCAGACGTGCAGAACGAGCTATGGTCGGCAGTGCGACATGGGGCTCAGCTCCAGCCTACACCCGTCGTCACTCTGGCGGTTTCAGGCATGAATGAGGTTTTGGATGCTCAAGGATACACGCAGGCTGCCTGGTGGAATACTATCCCCGCCGCAGCGTGGATTTTGATGATGACCATCGCGATCTGCTGCAACCTGCTGATCGGCTACGGTGCGCATCGGAAGTCTCGAGGCCTGCTATCCGTTCTTCCGCTGGTGATCTCCATCTCATTCTTCTTCATTGCCGATATCGACTCTCCGAGGAGGGGCATCATTCGGGTCGTCCCGCAGAACCTGTTAGCGCTCTATCACTCCTTACATCCACGTTGAGATTCGACGCATTCCGGTTGCAAAATCGCCATTGTGTTCACTGACCTTGCAGTGGGGTTTTAAGTATAACGACTTTATTGGCGCCAATCGGTGGAAGAGGTCCGTCACTATTTCGTCGCGTACTTCACATCCGGATAAGCCCGATCAAACGCCACCCAAAGCGCTCCAATTACGACAAAGACGAGGTAGCTCCCCTCGGGCCCAACCGTGCCGCCAGTCAGCCAATCGGGGCCGTGAAAGCTGGAGTTGAGGAGATGTCCGGGCAACAGCGCGCCGCTGTCGGGAACGGAGTAGAGATAGCTCTCTCCCCAATCCCACGCCATGTGAAAGCCGACGGCCCACCACAAATCGCCGGTGCGCCGCAGCGTGAGGCACAGAAAGAAACCGATTAATCCCGCCGCTACCAAGCCGGTTTTCGACTCGCCAGGATTTGCGCCGTGGATGCAGCCAAACCCGATTGACAAAAACGCCGCCGCCGGCCAGAAGTTCATTACGCGCGCCAGCGCCCATTGCGAATAGCCGCGGACCAGGAATTCTTCAAAGAATCCGGTGAGCAGAAACAGCACCGCGTAATACGCCGCAAATTTAAAAATGCGAATTCCGTGCAAAGCAAAAGTGCCGAATTCGAACACGCCCGCCACGTGCAATACCAGCATCAGCACGCTCAATGACGCGATGCCCCACAATGTCCCCACCCAGAGATTTCGCCGAAAGGCGCGGTGCGCGGGCAATCCAAAGACGCCGAATGACCTGCCTTCGATGCGCGCCATCGCGAAGCCCGGTAAGATCGCGGCCAGCATCATGCAGCCTTCGATCAGTAAGCGCCACCAAAGCAGACTCAGACCTGAACGGAAAGACGCAACGAGCCAGCTTTCGATCTCGAAGACAAACCACGCCATCGCCAGATAGATCAGCCAGAACGCGCCATGATAAAGATCTCTTTTGCCCAGGGACACGTGGCGATTCACAGGCGAAGATGCGCGCGGGACCGAAAGCAAAGTCGAATTTGCCGGCTCCGACTTCATGTCGTCCGACAATGTAGACTCAGGGTCCGCGGAAGTCCGCGGTAACGGATCGTTATCCATCTTTAGTTAACCAGCACCGTCTCGGACATGTTAAAACACTCAGTCTGCCTGTAACGGAAATGTTACGACGGTTTCTTCATCCCGATGCTTTCCGCGCGGCGCAATTTGTCGCTGCTGCGATGCTTCTCGTCTATTTGCTGCAGTGTGTCTGGCTGTTGCACGTGCAAACCATGCGTGCCTTGCTCCCGGATTCCGATCAAGGTCTACGCATGTATCACGGGCTCGAAGAGTGGAAGAAGGGAGTGGTCGCCGGGACTCCCTCGGCGTTGCGGTCAGAAGCCGCGACTGGCGTGCCCTCTGGGGGACGCGCGGGGCATCTTCGAGTTCGCGACGGCTACGACGAGGATCGCTCGCCGCTCTATTACCTGACGGCGGCTGCGCCGCTGCTCGTGCGTCCCGATTTATGGTTGCCGCAATCGCTTCTGCCAGTTGTGGCTGCAAGCCCCTATCTCTTCTTCGGGGTCATGCTCGGAGCCTCACTCTGGTATGTCGCGCGCCGACTCTATGGCAATGCCGGAGGATATATCGCGCTTGCGCTTTATTGCTTTTCACCAGCGATGATCGTCAATGTCGCCGGAGTGCAAAGCGTCGGAGAAATGGGTGCGCTGTGGGGAGCATTCGGAACCGTTTTTACTGCTATTGCTGTCGCGCATACGCTCTATGCCCCGCGCGAAGTTGTGCTCTGGAATTGGCGGCGCATTTTGCTTTTGGGATTGTCACTCGCGCTTGCGATCGGCAACCAGTTCTCTTTAGCTCCGCTGGCTGTGGTGATCCTGCCGCTTATGCTTTGGGTCGCACCGGTTCGACCGCGCGCCGTGGCTACTATCTGGGCAACAGCGATCGCGGTCGCTGCCCTGTTGCTGTTTTCCGCTTACTTATTTGAGCCTGCATTGTTCTGGCAAGGATTGTGGCACGCTCGCTGGGTCGATGTGGAACCCCTGGCTTTTGGAACATCAATCTCTCACGGCAGCGCTTTGCGAACGATTTTCGCGGGCAGTCCGCCCCTTATACTCACTCTGCCTCTGGCTTTGATCACATACTTTGCGTGGAAACGAGCACGCTATTTTGGCAACACCGCGCCGCTCCTCATGGCCATATTGTTTCTCATTCTGGGTCTAGGCGCTCCCGGCTTTCCTGGACAAGGCTTTCACCTGGGCATGCTCATCTTCGTCTTCGTCTTCGTCAGCGGAGTGTTTGCCGATTTGCTGGAGACTCGACAGACTTTGTTCGTGAGGGCTGCCCTGTTAGGGTTGTTGGGCGCATCCGCCGCATGGAACCTGCTGCAATTGTGGCGCGCTTGACCACTTAAGAAGAGCCAAGCGTCGTTTCCTCAGGATAAAATTGGAGGAAGGATGAACGATCGATCATGAGTTCCACAGCACCGATTGCAGCGCAAAGAACTATCTATGTGACTCGCACGGGTCTCCCGCTCAGTTTCCGACTGGAGTGGCCATTCCGCCATGCGACGTCGGGAGCGGACTTCGAGGTCCTGCATACGGCAATCACACTCGAAAATTCTGATGGCCTGAGGGCCCTCGTTGCGGTAAATCTTTCCGCGACATTACGCGAAGTTTTGCCGTCGCTTGAACCGAAAGATACGGAAGGCCCGGTCATCAATGCTCTGCGCAAGGAGGTCGATCACAAACAGACAGAGTTTGTGAAATCGGGCAAACTTGTGCCACTGCCATTCTCCAGTCGTCATTACAGTTTCAAATCCAAACAATGGGTTTTCGGCAAGGCTACCGACGAGGAAATTGCGCGCTTGATTGAGCGGAAGGTGTATTGGCAGACGACACTGGTCGGCGGAGATGTTTGGCTGGGTGATCCGGTCGAGGCGCTGTATCTCGAAACCACAACCGATCACGTCTCTGAGGTCGCCGACGGACTGGCGCAGTCAGGGCTGTTTACCATGGCGCGGCGCCACGCGACGGCGCTCCCGCTATTGATGAATCAGAAAGACCGCTTCGAGTCGGAGATGGCGGACGCGCTTCGGCAGTTGGAAGAAAAGCATGCCTTCGAGCGGGGCTAGCGCCAGGCCAGAGATCACCAGACGCGGCAGGCCTTCTCACGGACCATCGGTTGGCCGGGTTTGCAGTGAAAGGCGCTCCCGAATTCCGGCATATTTGAAACGACTCCGTTCGTGCGGTATGTTTCCGGCGAGTGCGGGTCGACGGTGGCTCGGAGACGCTTATCTTCGTCGCGTTGGTTCGAGCACCAGCTTTGACCATAGGCAACGAAAAAACGCTGCTCCGGCGTCAATCCATCGAGCGGCTCCAGCTTTTGATTTTTTATATCTTCTTTCCACGCCAGATACGCGAGGAGAGTGCCGCCCAGATCGGCTAAGTCTTCGCCGTTCGTCAGTTTGCCGTTGATCTTGATGTCACCGATGACCGTGTATCCGGAATATTGGTCGACCACGCATTTTGCGCGCTGCTCAAACTCTTTGCGGTCGGCATCGGTCCACCAGTTGCGCAGATTTCCCTGCGCGTCGAACTGACTACCCTCGTCGTCAAATGCATGAGTCAGTTCGTGACCCATCGTTGCGCCGGTGTCACCATAGTTGGGAGCAGCATCCGATTTGGCGCTGAAGAGCGGCGGCTGTAACACCCCAGCGGGGAAATTGATGTCGTTTTTCTGCGGATCGTAATAGGCATTGACGGTGGGAGGCGTCATGCCCCATTCGTTGCGATCGACGGGCTGGCCGATTTTTGCGAGCCAGCGATGAAACTCAAACCACGATGCCCGTTCCGCATTGCCAATTTCGTCTCCGCGCACCACTTGCAGGGCGCTATAGTCACGCCACTTGTCGGGATAACCAATCTTGTTCGCGATTGCGTGGAGCTTGGTTAGGGCTTGTTCCTTGGTTGCAGTTCCCATCCATGGAAGCGTCTGGATTTCACTCTGCATCGCGGCCTCGACCTCCAGCACCATTTTGAGCGCCGCCTGCTTCGCATCTGCACTGAAATACTTCGCTACATATACCTGGCCCAACGCTTCGCCCAGATCGTCGTCGACATCGTTAGTGCAGCGCTTCCAGCGCGGCGGGAGTTCTTCGCGTCCGCGCAACGTTTTGCCGTAGAAATTAAAACGTTCCTTGACGAAGGCAGATGACAGGTAGTTGGAAGCGTCGTGGACAGAGTGCCATCGTAGATATGTTTTCCAGTCCGCCAGACTTTCTTTTTCGATTTCGTCACTCATTGCGTGGAGGTAATCAGGCGCGACGACGTTCAGAGTTGCCTGCTGAGACGCTAGCGATCTGACGCCCGCTTTCGCGAAATAGGTACCCCACGCAAAGGCGGGCGCCAGTTTTTGCAGTTCGTCAACGCTCATCTTGTGATAGAGCTTAGGCGGATCGCGTCGCTCGACACGGGTCATTTGGCTTTTGGCAAGCGCGGTTTCAATACGCATTACGGTTGCTGCTTCGGCGGTCGCGTCGGCAGGGCTGTCGCCGAGCAACTTAAACATGTTGGCGACATGTGCGCGGTAAGCCTTGCGCAAGTCTTCTGACTTGGCATCATCCTTAAAGTAGTAATCACGGTCGGGCAAGCCGAGGCCGCCTTGATCCGCTTCGGCGATCACTCGCGTGGAGTCTTTGAAGTCCTGATTCGAGCGAAATGTGAAGAGCGTGCCGCCGCCGTAGAGGGAGGGGGGAAATGCAGTGGACGAGACCAATTCCGCGAGGCCCTGCTTTGATCGCAGAGCCGCTATGCGATCGAGCTCCGGCTGCAAGGGCTTGGCTCCGAGTTGCTCAATGGCCGGCTCATCCATGCAGGACGCGTAGTAATCTCCTATTTTCCTGTTGGCGTCACTCTTGTTTGTGTCATCTATCGAGCCGTGAAGATCAGCGGTCTTCGCGGCTTCTTCGAGAATCGTCCGCAACTGCACGCGGTTCTCGTCCTGAAGTTTGCTGTAGGTATCCCAGCTCGACTGATCGGGCGGGATGGGATTGCTCTTGACCCATCCGCCGCAAGAATAGGCGTAAAAGTCCACGCAGGGATCAACGGTTCGATCCATGGCCGAAACATCCAGAACAGGTTCTGAGGAGGAGTGTTGGGCGAAGGCGGGCGACCCGAGCAGCAGAGTCGCCAGGAAGAAAGGCAGAATTTTCCAATTCATAGGGTCTGGGAGGTTGCAAAATTGCTCTCTGAGATTATCGCGACACTCAAAACTTATCCAGTCTGACAGACCCGTCGCTAGTGTGCAGGGTTAAGCGGTTCCCTCCGCCATTCAGCTTCCCGTGCAGGTCATGGGAGCGAACGCTGCCTTCGACGGCGATAGGAATGCCGGTCGTGATACTGCCGTCGCTGGTGTGCAGTTCGACATCGGCGGCAAGATCTCCGGGAATTTTCAGCGAGACACTGCCGTCTGAGCTGCGAATTTCCCATGGCTCGCGAACTTGAGATCCGGGCCGCGCCTCCGCCTCAATCCGGCCATCGCTGGTGCGCAGGTCGAGAGCGTCGAACCTGCCTGACACACGCACAGATCCATCGCTGCTGCGGGCGTGCAGCGTGCCATCGATCTCGTCGAGTTCGAGGCTGCCGTCAGAGGTAGAAAAATCCAATTCGCCTTCGAGGCCTCTGGCCGACACAGCGCCATCGCCGCTGTGAACGTTGACCTTCGCGCTGCGCGGCATGTGAATCTCGAGTTCGGTGTGACGAGCGTCGATTCCGATTGAAAAATGGTTGCGATGAGGTTGCCGCAATTCGATATCGACGGCATTCCCCTGCTGGTGCTCAACAATTTCCAAATCCCCGCTGCCAATGTGCCAACCGCGGGTGGTGACGTGCGCCTCAATCTTGTTTTGATCCCATGCGTCGACGCGGATGCTCGCATCACGGGCTTCGACGCGCAACTCTGGTTTCCCGGTCAGATCGTATGTTTTCGACCAATCGTCCGCGTGAGCGGAAGGGTTCATGGTTGCGAGCGTCAATGCGGCTATTGAGATGGGCAAGGCAATTTTGAGCATGGCAGTAGCCTCCGGACTGTAACTGATCTCTAACAGAGTCAGACGCGGATACGACGCTTTGGTTAGATAAGTTCCACGAAAATTTCGCGAAGTCGGACCGCGGAAAAGAGATCTGAACCCGCTATGACTGAGTTGGCGCCATCGCGCTTATCCTGCTGAGTTGGTGCCCGCGCAGGACGCGGAAGGCTCTTGCGGTGGGAGTTGCTACACCATAAATGGGGCCGTGGCCTCAACTCGGCGAAATCTGGCAAAGACAGCTTCGAGGACTCCGCTAAAAACGGCCAAAGGCGACTAGAAATTGGTGTCCCGCGACAGTGCGCCCTATTGGTGTCCCTACGTTAGTTCATTCTCCCTAAGTACATCGTCATATGTTACCTACACTTATAAGGCCAGATTTCCAGGTTGCCCTCTCAGCTAACTAACATTTGTCGCTGCACTTATGTCAGCAATTAACTTATGACAGCTAAAATATCTTGACTTAGTAGTTATCCAGATTGTAGGATACGAAAATTATACGTATCTTACTGCACTTATATCGCAAGAAAGGTTGTTGGCCATGATAGATGTCGAAGGATGCGGGAGCGAAGAACGAAGCTTTGGGGAATTCCGTCGCAAGGTGCGCGCTGCGGAGGTCCTTTCGGGATCTACAGAACGGTTGTTGCAAGCTTTACGTTTCAGCGGCCGGTTGAGCGTCACTGTTCAAAACGGCAGAGTGCTCAAGTCTGGCTACGAAGAGGGCTACTTCCGGCAGGTTGAATCGGGCGTAACCGCCAGATTATAGTAATTACCGTCATTTCAAACTAAATAGCAACACAGGTCATCGTAAGAGAAACGAGCCCTGGGCCGAGAGATCGGCACCAGGGCTTTTTTGTTTTTTTGGCACGTCCTTATTTCATCCGGAGAGGCCCTTATGAATTTCATAGACGATGTGGAAGGTGAAGGAGTCCTAGTAGAGCTGAAATATTGCGAGCGTTGTGGTGGATTGTGGCTGCGTCCGCAGAACACAAATGGTGTGTATTGCGCGCCTTGTCGTGCGTGCCTGGCGGCGATGCCAGATCCGGGGAAGGCGCCCGTCCGCAAGGTTCGCCGCCGCGCACGCGTTCGCAAGGCGGACGGTCGAACGGTACGCATCGGCTGCTTGCAGGGCGTAGCTGCGGCGGAGGTATGCGCATGATGAATGCACAGACGACCAACCGACTAATCATCGGTACAACAATGCGGACCCTGATGGGGCAGGCGGAAAAGGCGTCGCCGACGTTGTTTGCTCAAGCGGGAACCGACCTTTGGCCTTACCGCAGACGTACGGTCGCATTGCTGTTGCGCTACGCCCGGGCGTCGGTTGAGGTAGGCAAGTTGCCATCACTATTGGGGCGGGAGTTCTTCCGTTCACGAGTTACTTCCTATACCATGCGTAACTTCGAAGACGTCGTGATCTTTGTAACTGACATGGAGCGAGCAATCGAGAAGCTAAGTTCGTTGCAGAAAAAACTCCTGGCGATGAACGTTCTCGAGGAATACACGGTACCAGAGGTCGCGCGGCTCATCAGTTGTAACCAGAGAACAGTGGAGCGATTGCTGCAACAAGCGCTCGACGATCTCTCGCTAATTCTGCTCAACGGCGGTTTGTTGGATGAATTAGCGTGCGCTCCGCGAGGTCAAGAAGACAAGGTGATAAATTGAATGCCAGCTCAGCGACCTGCGCCTCCAAAACTTGTCAAGAGGGCAAAATCCAGAATTGCGAGGTAACTAACTCAAACGAAGGGAAAAATAAACTTCTAGAATCTGTCGGTACACCCCCCTTTGATTTGATATCCTAAACTTAAGAGTCGAGAAAAAGAAAAACTCTGGAGGGCGCGACGCAAATCGCGCCCTTTTCTATTTTCGCGGTCAAGTCCCCGGTTACGCTGACAAATGAAGGAAGCGGCGAGGTGAAGTAAAATCAAAGTAATCGTAGGGCGTCGATGGCAGATTCCTCCGAGAAGGCGAACGGGACGCAGAATGGACATGAGTTGGGTTACGGAGCGCGTGGCGCTTGGAGGCGGGATTTGGAACTCGCGGAATATGGAAGAACTGGTGCAGGCTGGTGTGACGCATGTGCTCAATATGCAGATCGAGTTTGACGATACGGCGCTGGCGGAACCCTACGAGGTCCGGGTATTGTGGAATCCTACCGACGACGACTTTTTGCTGAAGCCGCCTGCGTTGCTGAAACGCGGGGTGGATTTTGCACTGGACGCATTGCGCGACCCTCAGGCACGAGTTTATATCCACTGCGCGGCCGGGGTGCACCGGGCTCCAATGATGACGCTGGCGGTATTATGTGCGATGGAATGGGAGATTGAAGCGGCGATGGTGCTGATTGAAACTCGCCGACCAGTGGTAGACTTCGCAGACGTTTACGTGGAGAGCGTACGACAGTTTCTGGAAACGCGAATTGAGAGTGAGCCGCGGGGTGTGGACTAACGCACGGATCTACAGGTTTCCGAGGGTGATCACGAGCAGTCAAAGAGTTGAAGCAGCCAGGGAACACAGGGTAAACCCGCAAGGGGCGCCGCTCGCCAGAGCGGCTTTCTTATTGGCTGCAAAACGTGGTAGGGTGCGCTCGCGAGGAGAGAAAAAGACATGCGCAGAGTGAACGACAAGTATTTCCGTAGAGGAGCGGGGATGGTGGCTACTCTGCTGGTGATGGCGTTGACTTTATCGACACTGTCAGAGGCGCAAGGGCCGGCATTAACCACGATCAGCGGGACCGTTTATCGGGCGGATGGAACGCCCGCCGAAGGAACGGTTCTGATTTCGTGGCCATCTTTTCAGACGGCTGAAGGTGACGTCGTGGCTGCCGGGAATCTGAGTGTAACGTTAGGATCGGCTGGCGCTTTTACCGCGCAGCTAGTTCCGAACGTCGGCGCGTCTCCCGCGGGCACGTTCTACGTCGTAGTGCTGCAGTTGGATGACGGAACTGTAAGGACCGAATACTGGGCGGTTACGACAACTTCGCCGACTACGATTGCCGCGGTATTGACGACGCCGGGTACGGGCCTTGCAAATCTCGCTGCTACGCAGCAGTACGTAAATTCGGCAGTCGCGGGTCTCGCGGTGGACGCCACGGTTGTGCACCTGGCGGGAGCCGAAACAATTACGGGAACGAAGCAGTTTGCAACTCCGCCGTCGCTACCGACACCAGTTGGAGCCAGCGATGGTACCAACAAGAGTTACGTGGATACGGCGGTGGCGAATGTGGGCTCGGGAGCGTATGTCGCCATCGCGGGCGGTACTATGACTGGCCCGCTGAATTTACCGTCGGATCCGACGTCGCCGAGTCAGGCTACCGATCGACACTATGTCGACAACGGCCTGTCGGCCAAGGCAGACCTCGTGAACGCGACAGTTCCGACAGCAGAATTGGGCGCGGGAGTCGCCAGTTCAGGTACTTGCTTGAACGGCAATTCTGCCTGGGGATCTTGTGGCAGCGGCGCGCCAGCCGGAATTACTTATGCCACCACGGCTTTGAATTGGACGCAGACAATATCCAGTTCGCTAACTGGCGGAACGCCGGCAACCGTCACACTTACGCCTTGCCCGGTGGGAATCGATACGACGAGCGGAGATGGTTATCAGGTTCTTCTCTCCGGGGGAGGAAACAGCGAAGCAGCGAGCGTCGCTGCTGTCGCCGGTGGCTGCACCTCGGGAGCATCGTCGGGAACCATCACATTTACTCCCTTCTACTCTTATCCATCTGGGTACACGGTTGGTTCTGCATCGTCTGGTATTCAGGAAACTTACAATGCTGCATGCGGCACAAGTTCGACTTTTTCCAACAACGTTCAATGTAACGTCATTATTCCGTCGAATGGGCCGTATACGAATAGCCAAGCGCATTATTCGCTGAATAACTACAACGTTTATGGCACGATCTTTCTTCACAGTAGTCAATCTACTCTTGATGGGAACGGCGCCGCCCTCAATTGCATGGGCAGAGGGCCGTGCGTGCAGATTGGAGTGCTGGGGGTATCTTCAACTCATTTTGGCGCAAACAAAGTGGACGCCCTCACCTTCCGGGCAGGTGTGCCGTATGCGAGTGAGTCATCAGCCTTTGCCGGCGTCAACATTACCAACATAGTGGGAAACGGGACCTATAGGACTATCACCACAGCGACGCCACATAACTTCCGTCCCGGAGATCTAGTAACTATACTTTTTACCGATAACTCGGTTTATTGGGGTGATGCCACGGTCTACGATTGCGGCAATGGGGCATCAGCCGCGGCTTGTAACGGTTCTTCCACGACTTTTCGTTATGTTGCCGGGACGACGATTGCATCCGCTGCGTCGCCTGGTGTGGTTGCTCTGGCCTATTTGGCGGTGCTCGACAATGGTATGAGCACCATGCTCTCGAATATTCAATACGATATCGATGGAGGGGCCGGCGAGTTTAATAACTTCTTCGATATATGGGACGATGAGAATGCAACAATCTCACATTTTAATAATCAAGGTGGTGGACTCAACGCCAGTGCCACATGGGCTAGTTCCTATGTCTTTTCCGGAGGAGCGAACAACGGGAGCGGGTATCAGTTAGCCCCGGTGATTACATTGCGAGACTCAACATTGACTGCCGACTTCTCGAACGGTGTAACCGTTTATAACTCTAACGGTCTTTATATTGAGAATACGGTTATCCAATCGACGGGACTGTGGGAAATCTACGGCGCGAACACGACGGGAAATTATCAGGGTACTAACATCCGGAACCTATATAACAATGGGAGCAGTTGTTGTACGTTGAACCCCGGTCCGCCGGCTTCGGCTAGGAGCCCTTTCCCTGGTCTAGGCGGGGCTGGGTATGTTGCCGGGCCGGGCACGGCTGCTGCCTTTAACACGATTAAGGATGGCGGCGGAGTCACGGGATATTTCAGGGCCGGCGGCACGGGCAGCACTTATCAGTTCTCCTATTTCATCGTTGCGAATGACACGACTACCGGTAAGCAGACTTCGCCCATGCAAATCCTCAACTGGGCATCGACTGGAAGCGACTCGATTCCGGTCAGGTGGCCTCGTGTGGCGAACGGAACGGACGTGATCACCTACGACGTAATTCGCACCGGTGGGGTGGGGACGATTGGTTCGATCTATCCTAATCCTGGTGGCTGTACGGGTGGAGCAGGTACAACCTGTGGATATGTAGCCCAGGGTCTTTCCCAATCGGCGGCGTGTTCTGGCACTTTAGTTTGTACTTATACCGACAGCGGAGCGGCAGCTACCTCACCATACGCTACTAATCCGACGCTGCATCCCTTGTTAGGGACTTATACGGGGCCTTTGAGTTTCTGGCCCGGTGCATTGGTGGTGGTTGGGGCCGGCGATTCTCCCGCAGTCATCGTAGATGTGGAACAATATCCGGTGGTTGGAGTCGGGCTGCACGGCAACCCGGCTCAGGTGGCGAATAAGTGTGCCCAAGAAGGAGAAACGTCTTCCGGAGGTTACACAGTCTGCCTTGCGAGTAATACTGTTGCGAACAACGCGGTCAAGAATCAAACGGCTACACTGCTTTCGGACGGCGGTGTTAATAACCCGGCGGGTTCGGATTATTTCTCTAAAGGCCGCTTGAATTTTACCAATGTCAGCGGTCTTACCATCTACCCGCATCACATCATTACGTTGCTCGATTCACAACCGGGGCTGACACAAGCTACGACTGGCGGAAGGCCGCCGGCGAGCGCTAATGATGTGTGGATTGGGACGGACGCGAATGGTGCCGCGCCGGCAATGGGCCAACTTTCGTTTGGCGCTCCCGTTTCAATCACTAATTACATCGCTCAGATTGGCGACGGCATACATGCAAACTGGCTTGAACGGCTCGGCGCGACACTGAAGGAGTTCAATGTGCCGGTAAAGTTCGACCAGAGCGTTACGCTTGCCGGCCTGTCGAATGGTTGTCTCAATATCGCGTCGGGCGTGGTTTCATCAACTGGAAGCGGTTGCGGCAGTGGTGGTGGCGGAAGTGTTAACTCGGTGTTTGGACGTACTGGAGCGATTTTAGCGACGGCGGGCGACTATTCGGTTTCACAGGTTACCGGGGCAGCGGTTGATGCGGCGGTGGTGCATAACACGGGAACAGAGACGATCGGCGGGTCTAAGACGTTCACAAATACGGTAACAATGAGTAACAACCTGCTGCTGCCGCAGGGAAGTGGATATGTTCCGGCCGTGGGCGGGATTGGTTTTGACACAACCGCTGGATTACCCGTTATCAACATTAGTGGTACTACGCAACAAGTTGCTTTGACTAGTTCGAATATCAGCGGGCAAGCCGGAACTGCCTTGGCGCTGGCAGGCACACCAACACAGTGCAGCGGGTCGTTTGCCACTGGCATAGCGGCCAATGGGAACGCGAACTGTGCAATCGCCAACCTGATCCAGTTGCAGGAAACCACGCCACCCGCTGGGATTCCTGGGTGGGGAGAGTTCTGGTTCGACTCGGCGCACCACGCCCCTTTCTTCATTGACAATAATGGGCAAGCTGTAGAGCTAGGGCTGACTAACTTGTTTAACTCTGACCCGGGCGGTGACCCCGCAGACAACCTTGAGGAACGCAATGGAAGCAACGCGGAGAATCTGCGGGTGTATTCGAGCTATACGAATGGCGGAGCGACTTGGCAGCGAATATCGCTGGGCTATGACGCAGTGGATAATGCACCGGCTGGCTACGCGGTTATACGCAGTGAAAATTCGACATCGGGGTCGGCGCCAGGATTGGGCTTTTGGATTGGGAGCAACCTGAAGTGGGTGGTGGATTCTTCAGGAAACCTGAAGCCTTGGACCGACAATGCTTTCAATTTGGGGAGTGACACTGGCAACGCAGCGAAAAGTGTGTTTGCTAAAACATCCTTTAACTCTGTTGTATATGGCCGCAACGACTTCGAGGTTCCGAATGATTCGTCGACGGGGACAGTATTAAATGAGCTGGCGATGTTCAATACCAATAATCCTTCGCAATCCGTGGTGGCTAGTACATCTTCGAGTAACAGTGTGATTGGCATCGTACAGTCCGGCGCCGGCAAGAGCGGGAACGCGGTGATTACCTGGCATGGTTATGCTTACTGTGTCTTCGACAATGCAGCCACGGCCGGTGATGCGGTGGTCGCGAGCAGCAGTGCGGCTGGTGAATGTCACGATAGTGGCTCCGGCGGGCAGCCGGCGACACAGGTAATTGGGTATGTGGATGTTAGTAACACTGTGGCCGGACAAACTAACGGAATGCGGGTCAGCCTACAACCGCCGCCGGGAGGAGGAGGCGGTGGAAGCGTCACTTCCGTTTTTGGACGCACGGGAGCAGTCACGGCCGCCAGCGGAGACTATTCGGCGGCACAGGTGACGGGCGCGGCGGTGGACTCAACGGTTGTTCACTTAGCGGGGACTGAAACCATTACCGGTACTAAAACATTTTCGAGTAATGTCACCTTCAATGGAAACCTTAATGTAGCGGGCAATATCAATCAGACGGGTAGCGGCCCTACGCAATGGTCGGGTCAGGAGTGGACGGGGACCACGGTGACCGTGCCGAGTGGCATGGCGTTTTCGCTGGGTGTGGGATCAGACAACATATTTCGTTGCCAACTGGCGAGCGGGACGTCTTGCCTGTCTTCAGGCGGGATGATCTATCCCGGGGCTGGGATTCCTAATTCGAGCGGCTCAGCATGGTCGACGTCTTATAGCACCTCGGGAACGGGTACGACTCTAGCACTAACTGCTTCACCTGTATTTACGGGGAGTCCTACAGTACCAGGATATGTGACAACGGCCACCACGGTCAACGGCCACGCGCTGTCTTCTAATGTTACGGTTTCGGCTTCGGATCTTACAACTGGAACGCTTCCGGCGGCTCAGTTGCCTGTGCCTGCCTGCTCCTGGATTACGGTGCCTACGGAAAGCGGATCGGGAAATGCTTTTCCGGGTACGACCAACAAAGCCATTCTTTGGGGAGTTTTCAATCCCTATCCTTGCGTCACCAACCATGTGGCTTACGTTGTGGGTACGGCTGACAACACCAGTAACAATTACGCTCTGGGTTTGATGACGGGGAACTCTGGCGGGACAGCAACAATTATTGCCAGCACCGCTTCTACGGCAGGAACCACGTTCGCTCCAACTGCCGGCATCAAAACGATTGCGTGGAATGCTTCAAATATTACCGTGCCTGCCGGGCGTATCTATCTCGCTTTGACCAGCAATTGTACGTCGGCTTGCGTCGCGTTACTGGGAACGGCCGGAAATGGCGTAACTTATGCGGCCAATCAATCGGTAAGCGTAGGTACGGGAGGGGCGGCGTTTTCCGGCGCCATCACGCTCCCTGCCGATAGTTTCAGTTCAGGCGCTTCGATTCCTGCGTTGGTCGTGTACTGATACCGCACTGATACTGAATTCGACAAATCTCCTATGATCAAACAAGTGTTACTGCTTCTACTATTGGGAGCTCGGCTGGCGTGTGCCTCGAATTACTATGTGGACTGCAACTACGGATCCAATGGTAATCCGGGAACAAGCCCAGAGTTGGCATGGAGGACTCTGCTTGAGGTTGGAATTTCGAGTTTTCAACCTGGCGATAGCATCAACTTACTTCGGGACTGCACGTGGAATGAAACGCTGACCCCACCTTCCAGCGGAAACAGCAGTTCGCTAATCAAGATCGACAGTTACGGCACCGGACGGCCTCCGCACTTAACTGGGTATCTACCGATCGCAGCACAGTGGTGGAGCCAGGTCGGAAGCAGCAATATTTGGGCGGCCACCTTGTATTCGACCACCGGCGGCCTGACCAATGTGGTGCAGTGCGGGATTCGCGGTTTCTACTGTCTAACACAACCGCCGACGCAGTTGGAGTATGTGCGGTTCGGCACAGTATGGGGGATGGCACAGAGCAGTGAAGCGGCCATTGGTCGGGATCGCGATTTCTGGTACGACTCTACTCATTACATATTGTATGTGTACAGCGCTAGCGGCAACCCTGGCCTGCATTACTCCACGGTCGCGCCGATCGTGTTGAGCGGCGAGACGGTACTCGATGTGAATAGCGTGTCATGGCTCGAAATTCAACATCTACAGATCGACTGGTTCGACAGCTACGGAGTGCAGGTGCAGGGGTTGAGCGACCATCTTTGGCTGGCAAATATAGCTGCCAACAGTGAGGTCGAAAATAGCACGGTGCCATTAGGTTTTTTTGTCCAGCCAGCGGGCACGCCCGCGGACATCCATCTTTATAACACCGACGCCAATATGAATTACATGGGTTACCGATTCAATGGATGCCTCAGCGGCGGGTGTTACTTTGAAATGAAGAACTGCCGAGCGTATGGGAATCGTACCTACGGCATTATGGATAACGTGCAGGGCGCAGTGAATTACGACTACTGTCATCTTTATGGCAACTATCTGGCTACAGCACTTGCCGTCGATACTGCAGGAACGCCAGGACCTACAGCCGGGTCGCACAATATAGCTCCCGAAACCCCACCGTGGGTTCAAGTGTGGCAAAGGCGGCCGGCATATACGACTGTCACGTACGACGATCCTGGGTTGGTGCAGTACAGCGACACTTATGTCAGCGGTGTGTTGCCGATCATGAGTGCGAGACAAATACCATTGTCGATCGCGGTGGTTACAGGCGGGACTTATTCGCAGTCGATAATCGGCGAAGTACAGGGTTGGATTAATGCGGGATGGGACATCAATACACACTCCGTGTCACATCAATACTGGAATCCACCGTCGACGGTCGCATGCGACGATAACGCGGGCCCGATTCCGTGTGACGCGTTTTTATTGGCATATGTCGGTCCTGGCACTTACACGATGAGCATCACGCACAACGGTGGAGGCGGAAATCTCACGCTCACTACTTCACCCTATGACGCTACTTGTTATCACTCGTGGGATTTGACTCCGGTACCTCCGGGCGGAACTCCTGGAGTTGGTCAGATTGACACGCTGGCTGATGTTGTTCCTACCTTACAAGCTCAGCCAGGTTGCTACGCGGTGGATGCAACTGCATACAACAACGAATTCGCTAAAGGACGGTCACACGCTTTTTCTTTGGCAGATACCTTTTCGGACCCGGGAGTGCTGGGTCCGATGACGCTGCCCAGCGTGTTGCCTCTTGCTTCCAGTTGCACAGCGCTTCCATCGACGCCGGGCTGCGTGCTTTTCGACGAGACGAATTTGGAAACTGACGAAATGAGCTGGGCCTTGTCATGGATTAATCAAAATCTATCAGGGCTGCCGGGCCTGAATCTTAGCGATCTGCTTTACGTAATGCCGGGTTCGTATGGTGATGTGCTGACCGAAAACATCGCAAGCGGTCTTGGTTTTAAGGGTGTGCGGGGCACGGGGTCGCTTACGTCGACGTGGGTATTGGGCGGCGCGGATGCGACGCTCGCCAAGGGTTATGACGTTTTCAACATTTTAAGTCAAGGCGCAGTACCCAACTATCAAGGGCTGAGTTATCAGCAGCTGAGAAATCTTGTTAGTCAGGATGTTTTCAAGAATGCCTTGTGGGGAAGGCCGATTGGATACTTCTGGCACGTGAATGAGTTGCGGCCGGATGAGGTCGAGAACTTCATGGATGCGTTAGTGCAAGCGGGCGCAACGCTGGAATCGAACACGCAGATAGTGAATTTGTTGTTGACATGCCAGCCGAATGACTTGGTGCCGTCCGGGTTTGTCGCGGGGAGTGTTTACGTGTGCCCGGCGAGCGGAGTGGAGGCGGACTTCCGTCCGACAGCCAATTCGCCGGTGCGCGATGCGGGTATAGATCTGGGAACTGAGTATCAGTACGACTTACTGGGGATCAATCAGAACTCGTATGGGACGGGGTGGGATATTGGGGCTTACGCGTACGTGCCGGGGAGTTTCAGCGCTGCGAATTGAAGCGGAAGTGTTGGGCGGCGGCTTGCTAGTTGTTGTGGGATGCGAGGTTGGGTCGAGATTCACTGGAGTCAGAAAGTTGAAACGCGAAGGGGTTGAGGAGATCCAGGCAAGAGTCACTGCGTGGCACCGGCGTTGGTGATGGCCGAGCTGACGCGTGAATATCTGCTCTGGTTAGGGCAACATCTGGATGACCGTGCGGGATTGTGGCGACCGGACGGAGAATCGATTGAGCCGGAAAACTTATTAGATGGGAAAGCGCGGGATGAGTTCATCCAAAGTCATCTTAAGATCCGGCCGAAAAGGGCGGCTCAAGGTCTTCTTGTACTGAATCGAGCGCAGAGAGAATATTCCAAGCAGTGCACGAACCAGAATGTGGTGTTAAAGGCGCGTCAGGTGGGAATTACCACGTACATCGCGGCTCGATTTTTCACCCAGACGATCTCTCAGCCTGGGATTTTGAGCATGCAGGTGACGCAAGACAGGGAATCAGCGGAGGACATTTTTCGAATTGTACGGCGATTCTGGGAGAACCTGCCAGAGGGAATGCGGAAAGGTTATCTGCGAACCTCACACCGTAATGCGAGGCAGTTGGTGTTTCAGGGTCTGGACAGTGAGTATTGCCTGGCTTCGGCGGCTGAAAATGCTGGACGAGGCCGGACGATCCAGAATCTGCATTGCTCGGAGGTCTCCCGATGGGGGCGGAACGGCGACGAGGCGCTCGTGTCATTACGGGCTGCGGTGGTTCCGGGAGGGCAGATCGTACTTGAGTCGACGCCGAATGGAGCGGGCGGGCTTTTCTATGAAGAATGGCAACGGGCAGATGACACGGGATACAGGCGACATTTTTTCCCCTGGTGGTATGACGAAGCATATGCGCTGGAAGTAGGGTCGAGTTTCGCGCTCACGGAGGAAGAAGAAGGACTCAAGAAATTACACGGGCTGTCCTCCGAACAGATTGCATGGCGCCGAAAACAGTGGGCATCGCTGCGGGGACTCGCGGTGCAGGAATTCGCCGAGGATCCGGTGTCATGTTTCCGGGCTTCGGGAGAATGCGTTTTCGATGTGGAATCGGTGGAAAAAGCACTGCGCGAATCGTGCGCTCCGCTGGAAATGCGTGACACGGAACGTTTGAAGATCTGGTTGCCGGCGTTGCCTGGTCGGAACTATGTAATCGGAGCCGACCCGGCGGGGGGCGGCATTGATGGCGATTATTCATGCGGAGAAGTGATTGACCGGGAGTTGGGGACGCAATGTGCGGAGTTACACGGACACTGGCCGCCGCGGGAGTTCGCGCTCGAACTGATGAAACTGGGGAAGACCTACAACACCGCGCTGCTGGCGGTGGAGCAGAACAACCACGGGCACGGGGTTCTGGCGCATCTGCAGACAGAGGAGTATCCGAATGTCTTCCAGCAGAATAAGGTGCCGGGCTGGTTAACATCCTCGCGAAGCCGTCCGAGGATGATCGCAATCCTTGGGACGGTGTTGATCGAGGAGCCAGGGCTGCTCCAAAGTGTGCGCCTATTGCAGGAGTGCCGCACGTTCGTGCGCGACCGGGAAGGGAATATGGGCGCGGCTCCGGGAACCCATGATGATTGCGTTATGGCGATGGCGATCGCCTGGGCAGTGCGCGAGGATAGCGCAGGGCGAAAATCGAAGCACTCCGCAGAACGCGAGCAAGCCATGAAATTGAACATTTCTGATGTGTGAAGCATCACAGGCAAGCGACCCAGTAGCTGCTACGGTGAGGTCGTATGCCTACGGTTGCAGTGCAACACGTCAAGAGGATGCGCGGTGGAGCGCAGAGTCACCTGATGCGCTGCGACGACGGGCATTACTACGTGGTGAAATTTCGAAATAATCCGCAGCACGAGCGCGTGTTGGCGAATGAGTTTCTGGCGACGCGGCTTGCCGAACGGGTGGGACTGCCAGTGCCGACAGCAGAGGTGGTTGAGGTTCCAGCGTGGTTAGTGGAGCACACGTCAGAGCTGACTATAGTATTGGGAGCTCACGAAATTCGGGTAGAAGCTGGATTGCAGTTCGGATCGCGGTATGTAGTGAGTCCGGTGGAAGGACAGGTATTTGACTATTTGCCTCCAGAAATGCTGGATCGAGTGCGAAATCTGGACACCTTTGCCGGCATTCTGGCGCTGGATAAATGGACGTGCAACGCGGATGGACGGCAGGCGGCGTTTTGGAGGAAGTTGCGGGAGAAAAAGTATTCGGCGGCATTCATCGATCAGGGATATTGCTTCAACGCGGGAGAGTGGACGTTCCCAGATTTTCCACTCCGCGGCGTCTATCCGCGAAATGAGGTTTACGCGCACGTGAATGGGTGGAAGTCGTTCGAGCCCTGGCTGTCGCGGATCGAGAAACTGGACGAAGATGCGATCTGGAGGGTAGCGGGCGAGATTCCTCCGGCTTGGTACGGCGGGTCGTGGGATGAACTGGAGGCGCTGATGCAACGGTTGATCGAGAGGAAAACGCTGGTGCGGGAGTTGATTCTCGCATTTCGGGGATCGCCGCGCAGGCCGTTTCCGGAGTGGGGGGACGAGGCTTGAGCCATGGGCAATTGGCGTCAACTCGAGCTTTATCCGCTGCAATTGTTGCTCCATGCTCTGCGCGGCGATTTCGTTACTATTGGATTCGTGTTGATCGAGAGCGACGGCGGTTTTGCCCAGGTTCGGCTAACAAGGGATTGGAAGATGTTGCAGTGCGTGGCTCCGCACTTGGAGTGGGAATGGTTCGGGACGGTGGAGAGCGATCTTCTGGGTAAGCTCGGAAGACTGCGGACGCGGGAAGAACTGGTCAACCATGTCAGCGAGAGATTTGGGACGGTCATTGAGGTGGGACCGACGAAAGGTGTGCTGACCGATGACCCGGTGAAGGAGATGGAGGTCCTGACCGGGATGTACCTGCTTCCAACGGAGACTGTTGAGCCAGTTCGCCGGCGCACTGGTCGGGCCGCGATTCTGTACATAATGGAGCAGAAATTCAAAGATGTATCGGTTCTCGAGCTGTTGCAAAGAGATTTAGACCTCGTTCGATATACCGGGCCGGGCGATCCGTTGCGAATCGATTTTAGCTACCGGATTGGAAGCGCGGTAAAAATGTTCCATGCGGTTTCGATGGCGACGAGTGCGGAGCCGGCGCTTGCACTGGCGTTTCGTTACTCGCGGGTTGATGAGGGGATGCGACGGGAGCAGCTACACGCTTCTTTGACAGTAGTAGTGGACGAAGAGGCAGTCTTACAAGAAGATAGGGCTCGGTTCGCGGTCGGAATGCTCGAGCAGAATTCAGTGCGGGTCAAAACGATCGGAGAGATGGCCGAGATAGCAGCCGAGGTACGACGGGATCTACGAGTATGAAATTGATAAGATAACTTTCCCATTGCGGAAATACTGTTTACGTATGGCGAGCGGCACGGCGAAAGCTGTGCCGTTTTGTTTTGGTCCGAGCATCCTGACCACAACCGCCCGGGGAGAAGCCAGCAAAACCACACACGCTACCCGCAAGCAATTTTGATTGAGGAGGTTCATGAATATTCGAGAGAGAGTGCGTGGCGCCATGCGCCGGGTGGGCGAAGTGTCTTTGCAGGATTTGCTCCCCACAAATTTGTTCGCCGGACGGGATGGGCGGCGGACGGTGGGAGCGGGGTCGAACCTGGCCCCGTTTTCCTACCCAACCTTTCCGCGGGCCGGCACGCCGGCACAACACACTCTGGTGCCGAAACCGACACCCGCAAATCTCCGGCGCTTTGCTGAAACGCCGATCGCACGGCGCGCGATCAACGTAATTAAAGATCGAATCGTTGGAATGCGATGGCGGATCCAGCCACGGCGCGGTCGAGTTTTGGACCAGATTCCAGATGGTCCGCAGCGCATACAGGTGCTGACCGAAAATTTCGAGGCGCCGAATCCAGACGATTCCTTTCGCTCACTCGTGGAACAGGTGCTGGAAGATGTGATTGTTGGAGGGTTTGGAGCGATCGAACTCGATCTGGTTGAAGGGTGGACTCTGAACTCCGCCGACAAGTTACCACTGGCGATGTGGCCAGTGGACGGCGCGACGATTCGCATCATGACGGATTGGAACGGACGCCCCGACTCGCCGCGGTATGCACAGGTAACGGGGTTGTACGGAGCGGACGGGCAGATCGTTCTGAACGATGAAGAACTAAGCTACATCCGCCTCAATCCGCGGACGCACACGCCGTTTGGCTTGGGGCGCCTGGAAGTGGCGTTCGAAACCATCAACGCATTTTTGAGCGCGTATCGATACGCGGGACGGTTAGCTTCAAACTCGGTGGTGCAGTACGCGCTGTGGATAGAGGGTCTGACGCCGACGCATCACGAGCGGCTGATCCGATGGTGGCAAGACGAGATTGAAGGTACCGGCCGCGTGCCGATCATTGCGGCGGAATCGAAGCCGGAAGTACTGCGGTTTGCGGCGGGGACAGACGCTGACCTGCGGCTGGCGTGGCAGGAATTTCTCGTTCGGATCATTGCGAATGCGTTCGATCTACCGGCGCAATTCCTCGGGCTTGAGCAGGACGTAAACCGGGCGACGGCGGGCACGATGAGCGACCTGGGATTCCGATCGGCGATTGTGCCCACGGCGCGCCTGGTGGCCGAGTATCTCACGCGCGATGCAATCGCCAAGCGGCTCGGCTGGACAGACCTGGAGTTTGTATTTACAGACGTCGACGCGCAGGACGAGATGGAGCAGGCGCAGATTGACGAGATTCTATTGCGCAACGGGGTGGTCACGGTCAATGAGGTCCGGCGAGCAAGGGGATTGGCTGAGATTATCTGACGTAGATCGAAGATGCACAGGAATCAAGTCTCAGGTCAAGCAATCGGCAGGCGAGTGGTGCGTTAGCGTTCGCGCAAATAGGGACTCAGTTACCTAGGAGATCAACGATGGGATTATCTTTCGAGTCGATGGCGATTGAAATGCCAACTGTACTTGGCCATCCGAACCGGGCGGGGTTTCGGGGAGTATTAACGATCGTCGATGTGGCATCAGATAAATCACCATCAGGTGCGCGAGGTCATCGCGTGCTGCTAACTCGCCGGGCAGCGGAAGCAGCAATTCCATCACTGATGGGAATGGGGCTCGATTACTCCCCCGCATTGGACCGTCACGACGCGCGGCGGAAAATTGGAGTAATTACGCGAGCTGAAATTGTCGGACAGGTAATTGAGGTCGCAGGGTTTCTGTATGCGCGGGATTTCCCAGAAATCGTAGCGCAAATCGGACGACCAGCGCAGAAAGGCAGATCGACGTCTTCTGCAGCAGGAGGCGGCAGCAACAATCTTCGCGCTTGCAGCACTGGCCTCGGCATGTCGTACGAGATCGCGGATGCCCTGGTAGAAGACATGACTGCAACCGTTTGGGTGTTGAACCGAGTCACGTTTACCGGAGCGGCGGTACTGAGGCGGGATAAAGCGGCGTATCGCTCGACATGGATCGAGTTAGTGAGGCAAGCGTAAACCGGAAAGTAGGCCCGAGGAAAAGTCCGTCGACCGCGGCGAGAGAAGTTAAAGCGTCGGAGTTACTAAGACACACCGAAACACAAATCATGGAGGTTATAGGAATGAACGAAGAACTGGTTCAGCAAATGATGGCGGCAGCGTCTCGACTGGCTACAGCCACAGAGACGCTCGATCGCGTATTGGGAAAACTCGACGCACAGCAAGAGATGCTGAACGCGAAAGTGGAACGCATCGTTGCAGCGGTTGAAGAGAGCATCACCCAAACAAACGAACGGCGCGAAGCCACTGGGACGGAAATCGACCTGCAACAGCGTGTGATCCAGCTGGAAAAGTCGAACGCGGATCTGAAAGCACAAGCCTCGCGAATGACGCGTAAGACGCTTTCACCGGTGGTCTCGGCGCTGATTGGAAAAAACGAACTTGAGGGAGAACGGCTCGATCCTGGAATGCTCAATAAAACGCTGGCAGCTCTGAGCGTGGAACAGCGTATAGCCGTGAAAGCGGAGTTAGCGCGGGCCGGGATGATCGAGTAGGTCGAGGCTCCGGTGGTTAGTTACTATTCGTTACTCACTAATTACTTGGCCGTTCGGCGCGAGTCACTCGCGCCTTTTTCATTGAGGGGCTAAATAGCGAGGCATTCGCAAAGCCCGGACTTCGTCTATTAGGAGATACAGCATGGCAAACAGCACGCAGCTCATCACAGATCTTCACACATTGGCAGGCTCCACGTTTACCACGGCCAGCCTCACAAAAGCGCACGCCACTGACGATACCGACCTCGTTGGCATGGCTAGCGCAGCGTTCGCGGCTGGCACCGGCCTGAAGCGAACGTTGCAACTCATGGCCGCCAATCTCGACACCGCGGATCCTGCGCTGACACTCACCAATAACATCCTCGACACTCTCTCGTAGGGGTTCGAGCAACCGGAGCACCCTACGTTCCAGGCGAGGAAGAGGCCGGGACGAATGCTGGCACAAGGGCAATCAATATTCAATCGAGGAGAACACATGAAGGCAAATTTTCTGGACTTGCATGCGGCGGCGGACTTTCTGGGGCCGGGCGCAATCGAAGTTAACCGGTATCAGACTGAGATCTTCGACATCGTGCGGCGGCGCGGTGTGTTTGGACAACGAATGAAGCAAGTGCCGGCGACGGGACAACCGTCGCGGTTTTTTGAAGAAACGGCAATTGCTGCACCGACGGCGGTTCAGGCATTCGTCGATCCGCGCAACATGGCGCCGACGCTGCAGACACCGACCAGGGTGGAGCGCACCGTTCCGCTAAAAGCATTAGTGTCGCAGATCAATTACAACCTTTTTGATATGGAGGTGGGCACACAGCAGAGTCAATTCGCTTATCTGCAAGCCAAGGATCTTGCGGATGCGGTAGACGGACTCTTGCGTACTCATGATGTCGCGCTCTGGAACGGCAATGATACTTCGCTGAGTGTTCCGACGACGCCGCAGTATTTCGGCGCCATCGGGCAAATTGAGGCGGGAGGGAACACCGTCACTATCGGAACCACGGCCAGCATCGTGGACGGACTGAAAAGCACGATCGCAGAGATGGTGGCGAGCTCGTCGTTCGACGCGCGGCCAACGGCAATCTATGCGAATCCGGTCTTGCTCGATTTGATCGATCGCGAAATGAAAGCAGAGTTCAATGTCGTCCTGTCGACAGTGCAGATAACTGGAGGCATCACGGTGAAGGCATTGAGCACGCAAGCGGGTGAGTTGCCCTTGATCCCAGAGTGGGCTCTTCCTTATACGGGCACACCTGGGACAGGCAATGCCGTATTGCCGGCCTATATCGTGACTGAGGACTTGATTGAGTACCACTGGCTGACTGAACCCAACCCGCGAATATTCAAATTGGGTTTGCCGAACACGCTGATGACGCAAAGCGTGGTGGTGAAGTTCGGCGGCGTGGTCGTGAAAGGCGCGAACTATGCGCACTACGAAGTACTTGTAAATCGGTAAGACAGTGGCCAGTTGCCAGTCGCCAGTAAGTGTGCGGCGCTGGCAACTGGCAACTAAGAACTGAGAACTCCATCATGAATTATTTGCAACCGTCGGAATACGAAACCTATGGACTGGACGCAACTACCGCTCTGGCATGGATAACTGCATCGTCGGCCCTTATCGATGCGCACTGCAGAAGGATCACGCTTTCGATTAACCAATACACGCAGCGGTTGCGAACCGGCAATGGGCAACGGCCAGTACAGCTCACTTACTTGCCATTGTCGATTGTTGCTCCCGCTACCTCGGCGATCGTATCGGCGCGAGGCCGGTATGCGGTGCCGCGGCGGGGCGAGATGGAGTACGAGGCGGACTTGTGGGATGTCGCCCTCGCATTTGGAATTCCGGGAACCTGGGTGGATATGAATGTAGCGGACCTGGATACATTCGCGGAGACAGGAGAAGTCACGCTGCCGGTCAACATCATGGGATGGTCATTCACGGAAGTGGAGATTGTTTATACAGCCGGGTTCGCAACCTTTCCCGATCCAGTCAAAGTAGCGTGCGCGCAATTGGTAAAGAATGCACAGGCTACTCCAGCGCTGAATGTGAAGAAAAACGTGGTGCCCGACGGAATGCAATTCTGGTACTTCTCCGATTCGCTGGTGGATGCAACGGTGCAAGAGTTGCTGGCGCCCTTCGTGGCGCAGAGAGTGGGATGACAATGACTGGGATTGCTGGCGCGGCGGCGGTGCGGGCGGCGGATGCACTGTTACAAACCCTAGGGGGCACGCAAGTAACGCTATTGTTTCCGGCGGCGGGCCTACCGGCAGGAGGTTTAAGCGAGCTTGGCCTGGTCGATCCCGGGGTTGAGCAGGCATCGATTGCTCCGGTCATTGTTAAGGAACTCGTCACGAAAGACGTGGGACCGCGGCGGCGCATCGAGCTACTCGCGGGCCAGGCAGCGATGGCTGAGCAAGTAAGTCAGAGAAATGTAGCATCAGCTGACGTGTTATTCGAGACGGCGCTCGGATTGATATATGACGGCGAGGTCTTTCACATACAGGGGTTTGTCGTCGAACGGCTTGAGGGGATGGCCTATCTGTATCGAGTAGCGGCGATGTCGTAGCGATACTGCAATCACAGATATCCAGATCACAGACTCATTAACTAAAAGATGACAGGAGAAGTATGCAGGCAGCGAAAGACAGCTTTTTCATGGCGCTGCAAGCGCGGCTGGCGGTGCTTAATCCGGTGCGAACCATGGTGATTGACGGGGTCACAGTGCCGGCAATTGTAGTGCGCGAAAACATGGAGCCCCGTTTCGGGGAGGCGCAGCCGGAGGCATTTTATATCGACTTCGGCGACATCCTGATCGCGGAAAGCACGCGCCCGATGCTGGGCGTGGACTGCCATATCTGGTATGCGAGTGAGGGCGGCGGCGGTACGGGAGTGGACCGGGGGCGCACGCTGGCGGAGATGGATGTCGAGTTACTCGGAATTTGCGATCCGCCGCACACCGAGATGATCGATTACAGTCAAACTCCAAGCGTCGATTTGGGAGCCGGGGTATTTTGGACAGTACCGGTGATGGGAAATGCCCCCGGAGATGTCGCCATCGAAAAGCAACAGTGGAGTGCCAGCGCCGCGCGGGTCGATCGGTACGCGCAACTTAGGATTTACTTCTTTCTTCCCGAGGCCGTGGCATGACGCGGGCGGGACTACGTCCGATAGCACGGCAGATGCGCGCCTATTTTGCGCCGGTGAACAGGGTAACTGGAGCAACGGCAAGTTTTGATCCATCTCAAAACAGCGGATTTCAATTGGACGCTCCTCCGGCGCCATGGATTGACCTGGGATGGATTGAAAACTTTCAGCGAACGAGCACATCTCAGGTTGAAGCTTTGATTGGTGGTGCTGTGGGCGCTGTGTCGGCGCAAGCGCGACACGGTTTGGGAGCGCGAGTCGATCTCGAGTTTCGCGACTGGGGAAAGTTGCAGATGGCCTTGGCTGGTGGCGCGGAACACATGAACGTGCTGGCCACAGATCCCAGCGCATCTCCGGAAGCCTCGGGTGGAATTCCGGTTGCCGCCGTGCCTTTGCTGACCGGATCAACCGCTCTGGAACTGGTCTTGGGCGCGGGTGCAGTCGCCGGATTCCAGCCTGGTAACTTGGTGGCCTGCGACGTCGATTACTCTCAACAGGTCGGATATGTGGGTACGGGTATTTCGGGCGCTTATGTGCAAAATCCTCAAAACGTATTGCAGGATGCGAACTATGTAAGGCGTGTGACATTCAATGTCGGCCGAGTCGCGCTGGTAACCGCCACTTCGTTGTTGCTCGCGCAGTCGTTGCCGGGAGGAGCGCCCGCAGATGGCGCATCGGTGCAGGTTGTCGTTGCATTCGTTGACCGCGAAGGCGGAGCGTTTCTACAACAGTGGTCCGCGTTGTTCATTGCGGAAGATGAGTCAGGCGGACGCGTGTGTTTCTTCTATCCAGTCTTAAGTCCGTGCACTCCGAAAGCAGAACTGGAAAGGGAGACTCTAGTCGAGATTCAAAAGCCAATAGGCGGATTGGCCCTGCAGGCGTCATTTACCGCTCTTCCAACAGTAGACCAGAATGATGGCGCAGTGGTGCTGTGCTACCGGAGTTATTTCCCGGCCAGCGGAGCAGACGTCTATTAGGAACGTCGCGGAGCTTTTCGATCAACCATGAAATTACAGATTGACAACTTGGATGGCCTGGGACCGCAGGACTACACAGGCTATGTAGATGCAAGCAAGAATCCCAGTCTCGTGCGCAAACTGAACAGTACAGGGCAATTGACATTTGGGCTGACGGGTGCTGCTGGAAGCTTTGTCGTGCCGATTCTTGGCGGTCGAGTTACGCTGACCTTAGACAGCGGTAACGACCTATTCACCGGCTATATTGCGGAAACACCAACCTATCAATACATAGGATGGGCCGATCGTGGCGTAAGTTACCGTTATGAAATAAAAGCATTAAGTGACGTAATGTTGATGGATGAGAAGGCGCCGCCCCCACATCCACCATTCGTCGATCGAAACGCTGGAAATGCATTCGAGCAACTGACTGCGGAAGCGCTTCCTGGGTGGTTTGATGTTAGCGGAGTTCAGCCCGGAGATCCGATTCCCTACTACAGCGTGAACCCGGCTAAGAAATGGACTGCATCGGCAGCGGAGATTGCTACCTCAGGGCGTTGTGCATACCGAGACGACAATGGGAAGCTGTTTTTTACTCCCCTCGCGACCAATATCTACGATCTTGCCGAGAGTACGCCCGCATTCTCTCCGAGCGATCTGCAACTTCAGGGCGTAAATCGATTAGTGAACGACTTAACAATTCTAGGGCCACTTGAGCCGGGCGCACACGTGAAGGATTATTTCTGCGGAGACGGGTTTACGACCTACTTTTATATGTCGCAGAAACCTTTCACGCGCAGCAGCCAAGTCGCGCTCTATAACCGCATCATTCTTGATGAGACTTATACAGAATTAGATCCAACTCATTGGAACGTGACTGATCCGCTGGGTGTGATCACTGTAAACAACGGCCAGTTGCGGGTGGGCGGAGGGACCGGAATCGATGGGCAAACGCTCCTTAGCTTCATCGAAGCAGTGGAACTTGGCGGGGCCACCATGCTCGAGCACGGCGACGTCGTGTTCAACGGACCTTCGAACGGAGTAATTGGAGGGTTGTACACAGGCGCGGTCTCGATAGCAAATTGTCTTGCAGGTTTCCGTGTAACGCCTTCTGGCAGCTACTGCAGCATTCAGGCACTCATCGACGGCCAAGTTACCGGTACGCCCCTTATTACACAAGCTGGACATCATTATGTCTTCACGACGACGTTATATCCGACGGAAACCTATCGAATGCAACAGGTGTTTCACTCGTCGCTTTATCCAGCTGGATCGCCGCGCGGAGGGGCCGCAGTCAACTGCGATGTGCGGGTTGTATTAGAAGTACAAGATATTGACCCAACAAATCCTGCAACTCAAATCGCACTGGCCACCGTGCTATTTGATGACATCATACCGAGCGCTCCGGGATTCTGTACATATGCACTTATCAACGCTGGGGTCATTGAGTGTTCGCTGGCGTTTACGTATATCTGGCTGCCGGTCGACGCTTTGGTGCGGGGTACGCCGAGCGGCGGAGTGCCATCTACGATTCTGGCAGGATCGTTGCTGGATGGCGCCCAATGCCAGGTTACAACCTCGCCCGCGCTGGAATTTTATCCTGAATATATACCCCCGGCCAATGAGCTACTCGAAGTAAGTTATCGCGCCCAGGGCCACGCGATAGCTAGAGTCATCAACTCGGCGAGCATGCAGGCGCATCAGCACGGCGGCGACGATGGAGCGCGCGGAAGCGTGCGCGAAATCGGGCTGCCTCTTCCGCGCACGTCCGCAGACTGCGAGATCGCAGCGCTGGCCCTGCTGGACGATGCCGGGCAGGGGTGGAGCGGTGAATACCAGGCGTGGAATCAGTTCTTGCCGGGGGCAGCAATCGACATTTTCCCCGGTGACGGGCTCGCAGTGAATGTCCCATCGAGGCTAGCAATATTTACAGCAATTGTGCGCGAAGTGGATGTCCAGATTATTAATGTTGGCACCGAGACCAGCCGCTACACACTGAAGTTCGTGGATGCGGGGGATCCATCGCTCGAGTTTGTTTTTGTGGCTGCCTTGATGAAGCAAACACAGGTGCTGACGCCGATCGATGTGACTAAGGTTGGTAGTTACTATTTATCTGATCTTACTGATGCGGAGGTGACAATTGTTACCTCCACGACCGTCACAATTGACGTCGGGTTCACACCTATTGCCGGCGGCGGGATAGAAGTGAGGTACTCCGACGAAGGCTGGGGTATGGGCTACAGCGGAAACTTGATTGGACGTTATACAAGTGAGAGCTTTGCGCTGACCAGGTATGCGCGGGCACAGAGCTACTTCTTGAGAAGTTATGACGGCAGTTCTCCGCCAAAGTATTCACGATATTCGGCCGCATTGCACGTTGATTATCCATTGTGAGGCATCCAGATTATGAGATTCAAAAAAAGGGACAGATGAGTGCGAAAGATTCAAATCGGGCCGAACTTGCAACACTACCATTACTTCAATTCATAGAACGAACACTGGAAAGCGAGCGGAAAGCAACGGAGGCTGAGTTCCGGCGCTGCGATGCAACGTTGGCGGCGCTAGTCCAAACGGACAGCCTGCGCCACCAGGCTGCAGAGGCCAGAATCCAGAAAGCGAATGAGGTCCTCGATTATCGCCTGGCAGAAATGAACAAGTTTCGCGAGCAAATCAATCAGGAGCGCGCAGAATATCTACGGCGCGAAATATATGAGCGAGAGCACTCTGCCTTGGCGGAGCGGGTGAAGAACCTGGAAATTGTGCGTGGAGAACAGGCAGGAAGGACGGCAGCGTATGCTTCCGTAGCCGCGTTTGTGGTGATCATCGTGCAGGTTTTACTGCATCTCTGGGGGCACACCAACTGACAGGCGAACTGACTGTTGTTTTGTAAAAGGAAGTTGGTAGCACGCAAGATCGAGAGGAAATGAGTGACATTCAAACATCCCAACGTGCATCGCGAATTGGTGGAGTATGCGGAGACTCAGCAGCTGCACGTCGTTTCAGTCTATTCAAATCCATATCGCTGGCAGCGCCGACGCGAAACGTTTCATGATTTCCGTTTGCACATGGAGGCCAGTCCTAACGTTGTGCTGCACGTTGTCGAGGTTGCGTTTGGCGACCGTCCATACGAAGTTACAAGCGCCGACAGACCTCTCGATCTCCAGTTACGCACAGATTCCAGTCTTTGGATCAAAGAGTGCGCCATCAATGAAGGGGTGCGCCGATTCCCGCCGGACTGGCAGTATGGCGGGTATGTGGATGGTGACTTCCACTTTACGAGATACGATTGGGCATTAGAAGCAATTCAGACTCTGCAACATCATAGCTTTGTGCAGCTATTTAGCACTTATGCCGACTTGACGGGAGAAACCGCGACGAGTTATCTCGGCCATCGGCCTTACCGTATGAGTACAAGCTTCGCCTGGAATTACTTGCATCCAGCTGAATTCTTGACTAGTCGGAAAACGCAGCGGGGAGGTGCGGATACATATTACTCGCCGACGGCCGCCAGCCCGTCCCCGTTACCTTCAACTTCATCCTCAAAGGAGATATTTCCTTTCGGTCATCCTCCGGGAGCGACCGGGGGAGCGTGGTCATGGCGTCGCGACGCTTTCGACATGGTGGGTGGAATGCTGGATACATGCGTGCTCGGCAGCGCGGATTGGCACATGGCTTTCGGCTTGGTGCAGGCAACGAACGTGGCCGCGGAGATGAGGAGATGCACAGAGCCGTACGTGGAATCGGTGTTGAATTGGCAAGGACGAGCGGCCAAACTGAATTGCGTTGAGGGGCGATCGCCAGTAGGGTGCATCGACAATTTTGCAACCCATGCCTTTCATGGCAGTAAAGCGTTGCGCGCTTATGGAGAGCGGTGGACTCTGCTGCGGAAGTGGAATTTCAATCCCGCCACCGATATTGCCCGTGATTACCAGGGGCTGTGGCGGTGGACCGGAAACAAACCCGGACTGCGGGACGACGTAGCTCGATATTTTATCGAACGGTCGGAGGACGGGCCAATGCTTCTCGGGGAAACGCCGTTGGTTTAAAAGAAGGCGGAAAATCGAGCGATCGCACTGCTTAGCTCACGATCGTCGACTTTGTCGAGAAGAATCCCGCTAGCCGACGTCTTCGCTCCAGTTTTCAAGAACCTTCTTGACGGCAGCCATGAATTGATCGGCGACGGCGCCATCGATAACGCGATGATCGTAGCCGAGCGTGAGATGAACGACAGAGCGAACGGCGATCGAATCTGCCCCGTCTTTGTCAGTAATTACCATGGGCTGTTTGGTGATTCCGCCGATGCCCATGATCGCGACATTCGGTTGATTGATGATTGGCAAGCCGAACACAGCGCCAAACTGCCCAGGGTTGGTAATGGTAAAAGTCGAGCCCTCAACATCGGCGGGCATGAGTTTCTTCGTACGCGAGCGCTCGCCGAGATCTGTGATACCGCGTTGCAGTCCGAGGAAATTCAGCTCATCGGCGTTCTTGAGAACCGGGACGATGAGTCCCCAATCGAGCGCGACGGCGATGCCGGCGTTAACGTGTTTGTGGTAGCGGATGCTATCAGCTTCGAGCGAACTGTTAACAATGGGAAATTGCTGAATCGCAATGATGGCAGCGCGCACGAAAAAGGGCATGAAGGTAAGCCGAGCCCCATAACGCTGCTCAAAACCATTCTTGAGCTTGTTGCGAAGATTGACGATACGAGTGATGTCCACTTCGAACATGCAATGGACGTGAGCACTGGTCCGCCGTGATTCGATCATGCGCTGCGCGATGATCTTGCGCATGTTAGACATCGGCACCAGGTCGCCGGGAATAACCGCGGGCGCTGCTGCTGGCGCCTGACGCGGAGATGGGGCGGCAACCGGCGCAGCCGTCTTTTTCTCAACGAAATCGAGAATATCTTGTTTGGTTACGCGGCCGCCGGTGCCGGTGCCGTTCACTTTTGCCAGATCTACATTGTGCTCGCGAGCGAGTTTGCGGACCAGCGGAGAGGATCGGACATCGGAGTCGTCTTCGTGTTCGGCGTCGGGAGCGTCAGCGACCTGTGCGGGCGGGGGCGCGAGAGTTTCTCTTGACTCCTTTTTCGGGGATGCATTAGCCGCGGGCGCAGACATGGGAGCAGCGGCCTTTGAGGGCGCGGAGGAAGCGCCAGCGCCGTCGCCGATTACACCAACCACCGTATTGACCTGCACCGTATTTCCTTCGGAGACCTTGATCTCCTGGAGGATTCCGCTGGCGGGCGCTGGGATTTCGGCATCGACTTTGTCGGTGGAAATCTCGAACAGCGGTTCGTCGCGCTGGACTTTTTCACCGGCCTTTTTCAACCACTTGGTGATGGTTCCTTCGAAGATCGATTCGCCCATCTGGGGCATGACCACGTCAGTCGGCATAGTTCCCTTTCCATGAAACCCGGCTGCAAGAGACGGGGAAGAGCAACCCAACATTATATCGAAGGCGCGAGGGACTTAGATGGACTCGCTAAAGTTCGGCTCCTGCTTCTGCGGTGAAGCGGGGGCGCACCTTGTTTTTTCACGGCGGCAAAAACTGATACACGATTATTTTGTGGAGTAAACGGCGATGAAAACATTGTTGGCAATTGCGGTTTTTTGTTTGCCTGCCTTCGGGCAAGCCGCTTATACGGGTCATGGGTTCTACGCCGGACCTGGAATCTACGCTGGCGCGGCAGGCGGGCCGCAAACGTTCTACGCTGCGCTGCCGCTTAATTGGGTGGATAACACTGTTTGCAATCCCCCAGGCGGAGTCTACGACACCACCGTAATACTCGGAACTACCTCCAATATTGGTCCCAACGACGCCGGTGAAGCGGTCGGCGCGGCTTATGCCTTGACTTATCAGGGGTTGCTCGATGCGATGGATAACTGGCGCGATAACGCGGACAATGTCAGCCAGACGCCACATTTCGCCGACAAGTGGTGGTTGATTCAAGTGCCCGCCGGAACAGTCTTGCACGGCTCGACGTTTGACGCCAATGATGCGCTTATCAGCCTCCCCGGAAAACTCAATGCGGGTAGCGAGCCGACAAAATGCCTGGTCATCGACTCTACAAATCCGCTGCCAGCAGGTCAGATGGCCTGCGGAAGGGGTCTGCCAGGATTCGGAGGCGCACGCAATCCAGGATGCGCTTCTCCGAACGACAAAGCGTCGATGTGGAAGGTGCAACTTGACAGTCCTATCGCGGCGATAGGCCGAATTGCGGTATACGCGGGCGCAGATCTGGTTACGCGAGGCAACTGGGTGAGTCACATTGTTTTGCGCGATATCGAAGTCACCATGGCGCCAGGAGCGGCCCAAAGTGCGCCTAACGATCACGCCGCACGGCTGATTGATATTGCTTCCAATCCCCTCGCAACAACTCCTCCCGCCGCGATTCAGGCAGTGACCCACGTTGGCCTCGATCGTTACTACGTGCACGGATGGGATCCTGGCGATCCCGGGCAACCATCGGGCGCTTGCGGCGGCTGGACAAACACCGGTACGGTCACGGTGCTTCCGGATGGCGGCGGCATCAACAGCACGGTCACTTATGCCGGTGGTTCTTATTTCGGAATGACGTTCACTCCTGGTTCCTTGATCAATATTGGTGGAACTAACTACACGATCGCTAACACTTCATTCACGCAAAGTGTTTTGACTGGGAATCAGAATGCCCAGATTTCAATAGTCGGCACAGTAACAATCAGCGCTGCAACCGCCTACACGCAATCCAATCCGCCCTCGCAGTATGCCAATGGCTGCGGAGACGATGTGGAAAATGGAGTCGTCTTCAACTGTGATTTCTGTTGGCGTCAGAACGGATATATCGAAAAAATCCATTGGTATGGAAATGAGTCCCACTCTTCGCTCCAAGGATTCAGTGACGGCCCTTATAAGGACGTAAACAACTGGGAGGAGGGCGGATCGGCCGCCTACTTCTCTGGCGGCGGCCCGGTTGATCAAAACGGAGGACCCGAGTCGGATCAGGAGATTAGAAGAAACTATTTTGGGCGCGACCTCAACTACCGGCAACTGACGGGAAGCGCAGGCAACAGTCCAGCGCCTCCGTGGGGATGCGGGACGGCCGATAATACCGCTAGCCATAACACTTGCCCGCTTAGTTGGGCGATCAAGAATTCGCTGGAGCTCAAGTTGGGGCATCGCGTTCTGATCGCTGGGAACGTGGTCGAAAATTCCTGGGCCGACGGCCAGCAAGGATTTTGCATACTCATTAACTCCCGGACTTGCTCCGGGGGGGCGGCATGCGGGATCTACAACGCCGGTACTGGGCTTCCCAACACTTATATCGACAACATTCGATTTGAGAGTAACTGGGTTCGCAACTGCCCGGCACCACTTCAGATGTCGAATCGCTCCGGCGCTCCCGGCGACGGTGGAGGCTTATCTCTCCCCGTTCAGAATAACGATTTCATCAATAATCTGTTTACGAACATCGGAGATACAAACCAATTCAACAGCCCGGGACATGAGTGGGAATGGACGTCGGGTCAGAACCTTTTTCGCTGCAGCATGTCATACAGCGGTACTGGACCTTACACCATTACAGCTCTCTGTCTCCCTTATCAGTCAGATGTCACTGGCCACATTACCGCGATTACAAGCGTCTCGAATGTTGTCACTATCTTCGATTCGAATCGAATCGACCCCATTCTATGCACATCGGGCAATACGGCGGCCTGCATAGCAAACGGACAGACGATCAGCGTGTCGAATCACAGCGGATGGAACGGAACGTTCGCCATGACGGGAACGAACGGTAACTGGTTATCAGACGGAACCGGCGGCAACAATATCAGTTACACCGACACGATCAACAGCCCAGGCACTGCCACGCTTTGCAATAATGCCGGCAGCCCAACCTGCACGAGTCTGTTGGCCTCCGGAGATGTCACCTTCGCCTCTTTAGCCTACAAGATGACTGATATCTCAGTTGGTGATGATGTCTATGCGTACAACGCTGGCGGCGGAGACACAACCTGTTCCACCAATGGTTATGCGGCCGGAACAATGTCAGCAACCTATGCGACTGCCGGAACGATCACGACCGGGTTGACGGTGGTCTATCAGCTGGCGACACAACCGACGGCAACGAGCGCGAACTGCATTATCAACAACGGAGCGGGCTTCCCCAAGTACACAACATTTCAGAACAATACGGTTCTATCGCCAAATGTGATTGACGTGGAGGCAGTCAACCAATGGTGGCAGCCGATATCAAACGACTTTTTTGGCAACGTGTATGCCGACAATGACCCCGGCAAGGGCTCGGACATCGATTGCGTCCCGATTTCCGCTGGAGAGGGAACCCCTTCCTTCGCATGCTGGGATAGCAACACCTTTGAGTTCTATTCGAATGTACTTACCGCGAGAAACTCGGCAAACTGGAGCATGGTCAATTGCCCGGGGAGTATTTGTGTCAACTATTTCCCTGCCTCGGTAAATTGCGCAAACTCTACCGCAGATCCAACCTGTCTAGGCTATACGGGTTTTATGGGCTCGAGTCCGACTGTAACATACCCGTCCGCGGCATGCAGCTATGATGGGTCTAATCCGTTCAATTGCCCGCTAATGGCACTTCCGTGGGCCAATAACTTCAATTACACAGACGTGTCCTATGTTGGCAGCAGCTCGTATTCCGCACAGGGAGTCAACACTACCACGTTAGGCACAGTCATGACACAGACTGAATATGTCTGCCCGAATGGCAGCAATTGCGGCATCCACGGACCTTATCCCGACTAACCTCAACTTGTCGATCAGCGCTGAGTGATTGCTAGTCATGTCGTAACCTCTGAACTTACACACTGTAAAAATAATTGTCGAAAGAGAGCATGCATGGCGTGGCTCATCAAAGTGTTCGGCGCGAACTGGAAGACTAATGCCGCCGCCGGAATCGTTTTCGTGTTGTCTTGCCCAGCATTCATTGGGGCACTTTCCAGTTGGGCCCATCACCAGCGTGCTGATTGGCGCGGGGCGTTAGTAGGGATCGTTATAGCGTTAGGACTGGCAGCTGCAAAAGATAGTTCAACACACTCCACAACAACTGAGATTGAAGCTGCCACTGATCAGGCGAAGGAGAAACACGTTGTGGACCTATGAACAAATTACGGGCAAGCTTCGCGACCTGGATGGCAACATTGTCGGAGTGGGCTATGCGGGCCGCGACTTTGACTGCACGGGCAATTTCGTCGGAGGCAAGAACAATCCAGCGAAGGAAAACATAGAAAATATCGGGCCCTTGCCCGGCGGAGTCTATCTCGCTGATCGATTGGAATTAGTCCACGCGATCGTGGGCAGGTTCGCCATTCATCTTAAGCCCGATCAAACGACCGAGGCCAAGATTATCGCCTATGGTCGCCAGCCTCTGAGTTTTTTTATCCACGGCGACTCACTCGAACATCCCGGCTCAAGCTCAGATGGGTGCATCGTGCAGACGTTAAGCACCCGACAGCAGTTGTGGAATAGCGGTGACCGCATCCTGCGGGTGGTGCCTAGCCTGCTGGTTGCCCCGTCACCCCACCCTTAGTTCGAAACCAATAGTTGAAGTTACATATTTGAACCTGGAGGCACTTACTATGAAAATCATTCTTCTCCTTACGTTTTGTGTGGCGGTTTTACTGACTGGGTGTTCCGCGGCATGGATATCAACGGTCGATTCTATTCTGGCAGTGGCCGCTCCAGCTCTAATAGACATTTTACAAATCGTGGCTGTTGCCAATGATCAGCCGCTCAATAGAGGCCTCGCGGCGAAGATAAACACCGATGCCTCGGCCATAAAACTACTGGCCGGCGATTTTGCCAAAGCATCGTCCGCGTCGTCGTCTGGAATTTGTCAGCAGTTGGAGACAGCCATAAGTACTTATCAGGCAGACCAGCAGTTAGTGCTTCAGGTCGCGCAGGTAAGTGACACAAACACACAAACAAAGATCACGTTACTCGCCGACTTAGTCGCTGGGACTGTTCAGGCAATCATGGCTGTTATTCCGTCTTGCCAAAACGCACCGTCAGCCCATGACCACAAGGGCCAGCCGCCTCTTAAGTTGCGAGACTTCGTGACCGAATATAACGCCATTCTGAAAAGTAAGACCGGGAACACAGCGGTGGATGCAATAACCCCCAAACTGGCTATCCACCAGCATTCCAAGATCGAGCGAGCGATAACTTTTGGTCGCCTGCAGTAGCGCTACAATTCTGACTTCTTCTCGATCTTCGCCCATGCATCCTTGAGGGCGACCGTGCGATTGAACACTAGATGTCCTGGCCGGGAATCAGGGTCAACGGAAAAATACCCCAGGCGCTCGAACTGATAACGGTTGCCGGCCGGGGCATTCGCGAGCGAGGGCTCCAATTTGGCGTGCTCAATTACCTCCAACGAATTGGGGTTCAAGTTGGCGGTAAATTCCTGTCCTTCGTCAACTTGATTGGGATCTTCTTTGGTGAATAACCTGTCGTAGAGTCGCACCTCGGCGTCGATAGCGTGCGCCGCGGAGACCCAATGGATGGTCGACTTCACCTTGCGTCCATCGGGAGCGTTGCCACCTCGAGTTGCCGGATCATAGGTACAATGAACTTCAACCACTTCGCCGCTATCATTCTTCACCACTGACTTCGCGGTAATGAAATAGCCGTAACGCAGCCGCACCTCGCGTCCCGGAGATAATCGGTAATACCTCTTAGGCGGATCTTCGCGAAAATCGTCCTGCTCGATATACAGCACTTTCGAAAACGGAACGGTCCGCTTGCCGGCGCTTTCGTCTTCAGGATTATTGACGGCTTCCACTTCCTCAACCTGATCTTCGGGATAGTTATCGATCACAACCTTCAAGGGCCGTAACACTGCCATCACGCGGGGTGCATGTTTGTTAAGGTTTTCGCGGACAAAGTGTTCAAGCATGGCAAATTCCAGTGTGCCGTTTGTTTTCGAAACTCCAATGGCGGCGCAGAAATTGCGGATCGCCTCGGGCGGATAGCCGCGGCGCCGGATGCCGGATAGTGTTGGCATGCGCGGATCATCCCAACCAGTAACGTGCTTTTCCTGAACCAGAGTCAACAGTTTGCGCTTGCTGAGCAGGGTGTAAGTCAGACTGAGCCGGTCGAATTCCATCTGCTGCGACGGGAAAATGCCCAACTGCTGGATAAACCAGTTATAAAGCGGGCGATGATCTTCGAATTCGAGAGTGCAGATCGAGTGCGTCACATGCTCAATCGAATCAGACTCGCCGTGCGCGAAGTCATACATGGGATAGATACACCACTTATCGCCGGTACGATGGTGCGCGGCGTGCAGAATGCGATACATGATGGGATCGCGCATGTTCAGGTTTGGCGATGCCATGTCTATCTTGGCGCGTAAGACTCGCGATCCGTCCGGAAATTCGCCGTTGCGCATGCGCTCGAAGAGATCGCGATTTTCCTGTACTGTGCGGTTGCGATGCGGACTCTCCTTGCCGGGTTCGGTGAGCGTGCCGCGATACTTACGAATTTCATCCGGACTTAGATCGTCAACATATGCCTTGCCCTGGTTGATGAGCTTGATCGCCCACTCATAAAGTTGATCGAAGTAATCGGAAGCATAATAAAGGCCGTCCCATTCGAAGCCCAGCCAGCGCACGTCATTCAAAATCGAGTCGACGTATTCCTGTTCTTCTTTCTCTGGATTGGTATCGTCAAAACGCAGATTGGTCTTGCCGCCAAATTCGTCGGCTAAGCCGAAGTTGAGGCAGATGGATTTGGCATGGCCGAGATGCAGGTAGCCGTTCGGTTCGGGAGGGAAACGAGTCTGAATGATGGCGTCGCCGAACTTTTTCGTTTTCAAATCTTCCATGACCTGATCGCGAATGAAGTTTGAAGGGCGAGGCTCGGGAGACGAGCTCATAGCAGGTTCAATAGTAGATGAATTAGAAACACTCATACTTTTTCTATTTTATATGGAAAGACTGGATTTCGCGTGTGTTAGCCGCTTTCGCGGCGATCGCGCAGACCAATCCACGTGCAAGTCCATCACGTGATAATCTGCGTCGAGATGGCAAATTGTGTTCAATGCGGTCGTCAACTTCCTTCTCTCAGCTTCGGCAAAAAGCTTTGCCAGTGGTGCGTGCAGCATGAAGCTGCGCAACGAGGCGAGGATTCTCCGGTCCAGCGAGTTGAGCCCGCACCGTGGGTACGGCCACAATCCAGTTCGATGATGGTCACTCAGGCGATTCTCGGCATCAACGTTGCAGTGTTCGCCGCCATGGCATTGGCTGGCGTGTCGCCCATGGAGCCAACTGGCCAGCAACTGGTGGACTGGGGAGCAAATTTCGGCCCCTACACAATCGGAGGCCAGTGGTGGCGGTTGTTGACCTGTGTCTTTGTCCACATTGGCATCCCACACATAGCGCTCAATATGTGGTGCCTCTGGGGTCTGGGCAGACTAGCTGAGTCGGTGTACGATCGTTGGACATTCGGCGCGGTTTACCTGATCACCGGCTTGTCGGCAAGTGTGGCCAGCCTGGTTTGGAATCCGATAGGCGTAAGTGCCGGAGCCTCGGGAGCAATCTTCGGAATTGCTGGAGCGCTGATCGCTGCTTTTTACCTCGGTGAATTCTCCCTGCCAAAAACCGTGGTTTCGGGACTTCTGACAAGTGTGTTGAAATTCGCCGGTTACAACCTTGTACTCGGAGCCTTCTTAGGCCATACCGACAATGCCGCTCATGTTGGCGGTCTCGTCTCGGGATTGATTCTCGGCGCGCTGATTGTCCGGGTTGCTCCGCAACGCGACGAGGCAGGCCGGCGCATCGGCGTCCTGCTTATTGTTGGAGTCATTCTTGTCTTCGGCGGAGCAATCTGGCTGCGGCATTTACATCCTGAGTTTCTGAGGCCGCTTTCGTGAGCCGGCCTTTCTTGTGTGGTGATGGGGTTCTGCCCCGTCCGAGCTGAGCGAAGCCCCGCTTCCACACGAGCCGTGGAATATGCGTTTAGAGCTTTGGGATGGCCTGCTCGATTCTTGCCAGTGTAGTTTCCCGTCCCAGCACTTCCAGCGTCTCGAATAATGGCGGAGCATTTTTTCGTCCGCAAACCGCGACGCGAATAGGCTGGAACATTTGGCCCGCTTTTACTCCTAGCTCCTGGGCGGCCGCGCGGAGCGCCTGATCCAGCGGATCATGCGCAAACTCCGTTTGTGGGAGAATTTCGTGCGCCCGCGTCAAAACTTTGAGCGCCATCGCGGCATCGCCTTTTTGCGGGATGAGCTCGGCTGGGTCATACGGCGGAAGTTGATCGACAAAGAAAAAATCCGCGGCGGTCAGCACATCGCGCAAAAGCTTGATGCGCTCGCGGATGAGCGGCGTGATGGCGTGCATTTTCTCCGGGGCAACCGAGAATCCGGCAGCATGAACTACCGGTAATAGGCGCGCGCTGAGATCGTCGATAGATAGGCCGCGAATGTGCTCTGCGTTGAGCCAGACGGCTTTCAGGTCGAAAGTCTCGTCTGGAGTGGCGGCTGGCTCCTTGAAGTTAATCACCGCGTTAGCGCGATTGATTCCTTCGAGAGAAAAAGCGTCGATAAGCTCCTGGCGCGTCATGTTTTCGCGATCATCTTTTGGCGACCAGCCGAGCAGGCAGAGAAAATTGATGAAGGCTTCAGGAAGGAATCCGGCGTCGCGATAGGTGGTCACGCTGACGACGGGCCCGTGCCGTCGCTTGGAGAGCTTCGACCCGTCGGGCGCAACAAGCAGCGGAAGATGCGCGAATTGCGGTGGTTTCGCGCCGCCGCCTTCGAAAATCAGCACGTGCTTATAAGTATTCGAAAGATGATCCTGTCCCCGAATGATGTGGCTGATGCGCAGGTCGATGTCATCGGCGCAGGAGGCGAGGTGATAGGTGGGCATGCCGTCGGATCGGAGGAGCGCGAAGTCTTCGATGTCGTCGGCAGACTTGATTTGTTCACCATAGACCGCATCGTTGAAGCGTACTTGCTCGATTGTGCCGCGGGGAACGCGGAAGCGCAGGGCGAAGGATTCTCCGGCGGCGGCGCGGCGGTCGCTCTCAGCGCGAGAAAGTTCACGCATACCGGGATTGAAGAGCCAGGTTTGATTAGCCCCCGATCTTTCGGTCTCGCCGGTGTGGGCCGGGGTGAAATCGCGGTAGGCCAGCCCTTTCTGGAAGATGGCCTCAGCGATCTGCCGGTGCAATGCAAGGCGCTCGGATTGCTTATATTCCTCGTCCCACCCAAGATCGAGCCAGCGCAGGCCTTCAAAGATGGAGTTGACGGAGGCTTCGGTGTTGCGCTCGACATCGGTGTCATCAAGGCGCAAAACCATCGTGCCGCCATTGTGGCGGGCGTATAACCAATTGAAAATGAAGGTGCGGGCACTGCCAACGTGCAAAAAACCAGTAGGCGACGGCGCGAATCGAACGCGAAGCATAACGTTTGAGTATAGCCGGAAAGCGGGGTAGCAAACTGCCCTTCCGCGTTTCGAACTCAGCGCAACCTGGTTACTAACCGGTTACGAAGGTAATACTCTGGAGGAAGACCGTGATGGCGGACTAGCATCTTATTATCAGATACTTGAAAATAGAAACGCCGTACCCAGGGCGGAATCTCATCAGAAAACACCCGTTGTTTCGATCTGTCTGGTGTGACAGGATAAAGTGCCAGAGAGTCCCCTCCGGTTACGATTACGACTGCTAGGATATTTTGACGAATGCATAGCGTTGCCACAGGTTTGGTGGTGATTCCTGGGGCCGTGGCCCTCTTGGTTCTGCTTGTCTTCACCTACCTGTACGAGCAAAACCGCCATAGTTATTTTCGCGCCTGGCAATTGGCTTGGGCCGCGTACACTCTGCACTACGCGCTGAAGGCTGTGGAATATTTTTCAGGACCCTCCGCATTATTGTTCTTTCTAAGTTCGCTGCTGCTGGTGCTTATGGCGGTGTGCATTTTTGTCTCTACCCGCCTGATGAAGGTCACATTCCAGCTGAAGTGGTATGACGTTGCCCTCATTATAGTCGGCGCGCTGCTGGCTTATGTGGACTTGCGAGCGCAAAAAGCGAGTGGCACTTTCAACGAAATAGCGAGTCCTTTACCTGCTTATTTGCGCCTGGAAGTCGCATTGGCAGCGATGCTGCTCTATTGCTCGTTCCACTTTTACCGTTACGCTTTTCGCAGGAATTCCGTGGCATTCCGAATGCTCGCGTTTTCGCTCGCGCTCTGGGGAGCGTTAATTGGCGCCGGCCAGTTCCACCAACCTTTTCTCGAAGTGGTCGGCCAATTTGGCGGATTCCTGGGGCCAATTCCGCAGATGCTGCTGGCAATCGCCATGGTGATGGTCTTATTTGAGAACGAGCGCAACGCGGTCCAGGACAATGCGTTGGAATTCTCTACCTTGGGCGTCGATCCCCGACACCTGCTCCTGGCATCCGACCTGGTGCCCAGATTGCAGACCTTTGTAGATCGGTTAGTGGCGCCACTGCCTTCGCGCCGAGCTATTTTTTTTGTTTCTCAGCCGTGGCGTAGCGCCTTGCCCTCGGTGCAGAAAGGCTTTTCTGCGGAGTTCGTGGAAAAGCTGCAAAGGACGCAGGCGGGCGATTACATTGCAGAGCTCGCCTACCGACGCGGTGGGGTCGTCACTTTCCACAACCTCCGCGAACTCGAAGAACCTTTACCGGTGCTTTCCGGAGGGAAGTTCGAGATCTGCAAGCAGACGCTGCTGTCGGAGGGAATCAGCGACCTGATGGCCGTGAGCCTGCAGACGCGGGAGCACACTTTCGGCGTCCTTCTCTTCCCGCACGCCGAACGGCGCATGTTTGGCTCTTCGAATCTGCGTCTGCTGATCGGGCTCGCTCTGCAGATCGCGTTAACCCTCGAGAACTACGTGGTCATGCACGAGGCGCAGCGCCGAACCAAAGAATTCGAATTGCTCACTGAGATTGGGCAGGCCATCAGCTCTCATCTCGACCAGGACGAAGTTCTGCGCACGGTGCAAGTTGAACTCGGGCAAATTTTCGATACCAGCACGTTCTACGTTGCGTTTCAGGAAGAAGACGAGATTCGCTTCGAACTAGAAATCGAAGGCGGCGTCATCCTTCCCAAGCGTTCGCGTAAGTTCGGCAACGGGCTGACCGAATATATTTTGAGGACAGGCGAACCTCTCCTGATCGAATCCGACCTGGAGCAGACACGGCAAAAACTGGGCGTCGAATTCGCTCCGCCGAGGCCGGCTCGCTCGTTCTGTGGCGTTCCTATTTTTCTTGGAGGCAAACCGGCGGGTGTGATGGCGGCCATGAGCACCGAGCGCGAATCGCAGTTCCAAGCCCGCGATCTCGAGGTCATGCAGACCGCAGCCGGCCAACTTGGCGTTGCCGTCGAAAATGCTCGCCTCTTTACCGAAGAGCAGCGGCGCGCCCGGCATCTAGCATTCCTCAACAGCATTTCAAAAATGGCGATCTCGAGCGAGGATGCGGCGCAGATGATGGCCGACATCGTGCGCGAGATCCAGAAAAACTTCCGCTACGATCACATCGGCATCGGCATCATGGATTATGCGACCAAGGATATCGAGATCAAAGCCGAGGCGGGAACGACATCGCAAACGCTCGGCCGCCGAATCCCTGTGGGTAGCGGAGTATTAGGTAAAGTTGCGCGCACCGGCGTTAGCGCTCTGGTGCAAAATGCGGGGCCCGGACAACTCGCGGGCGTGCTTCCAGAATCACGCGCCGTTCTCTGCCTTCCGATCAGCTATGGCGAGACTCTGCTCGGCGTGCTCAACATCGAGAGCCGGGATGAGAACGCGTTCGCGCCTCAGGACGTTTTGATTTTGAACACTCTGGCCGATCTTCTAGCCACAGCATTACACAACTCTTTCGTCTTCCAGAGGCTGCAGCAACAATCCATCACCGACGGGTTGACGGGCATCAAGACTCGGCGCTTCTTCTGGGAGGCGCTGAGTTCCGAGTGGAAGCGCGCGTCGCGTTCGGGCCGGCCATTTTCCGTGGTGCTGATCGATTTGGATAAGTTCAAAGAAGTCAACGATTCGCTCGGCCATTTGGAAGGCGATCTGGTGCTGGCGCGGGTAGGCCGCTTACTCGAGCAGAAGTGCCGCCAATCGAATGTGGTGGCCCGCTACGGCGGAGACGAATTCATCATCCTGATGCCTGAGACTGGCATCGAGCAGGCTCAGGTGCTGGCGGAGAGATTGCGACTGTGGCTGGCCACCGATCCCATGCTTGAGGAGCACCACATCACCGGCAGCTTCGGCGTCGCCAGCTTCCCCGTGCACGGTTTTGCCATGGAGGATCTGATTCGCGTTGCCGACGCCGGAATGTATGTGTCCAAGCATGCGGGCGGCAATCAGGTTTCGACGTCAGATGCGTTCGGCGAAGGCTCAGCCGTACAACGCCAGCTAGTGTCCGGCTATATCGAAGGATTTCTTCAGCGCGAACATAACGGCCCCGAGCATCTCGATGAACTGGTCAGCACACTACGCAAGCTCTGCGGACGCGACGATGGAGATCGGAGAGCCATTGGAGAGGCGATTGAGGCCTTATCGCGCGCGGCTGAACTCCGCGAGCACAATGCCGCCGGCCACGGCGAGCAATGTGCGCACTACGCAGGCACTATCGCGCGCGGTCTAAATCTCTCGGAGAAAGAAGTTGAAGAGGTGACCTTCGCCGGGCGCGTGCATGACGTGGGCAAACTCTTCATATCTGAGCGAATTCTGAATAAGCCAGGCGCGCTTACTGAAGATGAATTCGCGGTCATCAAAATCCATCCGCAAGTTGGAGCGACCGTATCGCGAGCAATTCCTGACACCGAACGCGTCGCCCAGGCCATCGAGTCCCACCATGAAGCCTTCGATGGCAGCGGCTATCCTTTGGGATTGAAGGGCGAAAATATCCCCTTGTATGGCCGCATCATCGCAGTCGCGGACGCGTATGTGAACATGACGAGCGACCGTTCGTTCGCGCTCCCGAAAAGCGACGATCAAGCGCTGACGGAATTAGGAAAGTTGAGCGGAACTCGCTTCGACGGCATGATTGTCCGCCTATTTGTACGCTTGCTTAAAATGGAAAGACCTTCGCCGGTCTAGGTGGCGAGCCGCCCTATGTCAGGGTCAACACCAGGGTTGCGCCTTTGGGCAGATAGCTCTTGCGCTGAAACCAATCTTCCATTGCCTCCCGCAACTGATCGAGCGGGACATTTGTTCCAATTTCCAGGCGGCCATCCGCGACCGGCAACGTGTCGTCGAACACGGACGCGTTGGTAAAGTTACGCATGCTGAAATTGTCGAGCCATTTCAAGGGACAGGGCTGAAGCTGTCCATGGTGCTTGTATTCCACGCGGACCTTGCGGGCGAACATGCTATTGATTTAAGCACAGGGCAGGCCCATCAAGGCGCGTTTCCTAGCGGGCGGGAGCGGCTGTTGGTTCGACGTCAGATACGACGCCTTCCAGGTGTTTCAACATCTCATCGATAGTCAGCGAGTACATCTCGCGGCCCAGTCCTTCGCCTGATTCCAAAGCCGTTTTTAGGTAATGCCCGGCTATTTCCTTGGCGAGGGCGTCGGTAATTACCTTCCCTGTACGCTTCTTATATTCGACCCAGGCGGGGTGCGGGAGTGCGACCCATACCGGACGCCCGTCAACCAGAAACTTGATGTCAACCGCATCCGCGTGGCGGGTAGCAATCGCCACAATCAGCGCCTGGTATAGGCAATGCACTTGCTTCTTGGTCCAGCGGTCGGTAGCGACAAAGTCAGTGAACATAGGAATCAAAACCAGAATATTCGTTAAATATCTATTTCGTAAATATATCGTTCGCCATGGGCAAGAGCAAATGGTGCGCTCCGCGATCGACTGCGCTTCAACCTCGTAGAAAAACAATACTTCACCAAGATGTGAAAAGCTCTGCTAGCCTATTGTTATGCCGCAGTCCGTGAAAGAGCGCGTGGGAAAGTTGCGCGAAGAGATTGCTGAGATCAGCGAAGCAAACCGTCTTTATCTGCAAGGGGGTAAGAAGTTAATTGGAGCGTCTGACCAGGAACGGCGACTGCAGAGACTGCAGGAAATTATGGATGAACTCATGTCGTTGACCGACTGGAAGAAAACCTAATCAATCTGACGCTTGCACCTGCATTCCTTCCGTAATCCAGAGTTGTGCCGGCGCCCCTTTTGTAGTGCGCGTGGCGGTAGCTCGAAAGCCCTCGCCGCTGGTCTCCACATCGTAAACATAAGGAGGCCGCTCGCTCTTGACGGTCAGGTAGTTGCCGGAAATCAGCTCACCCATCGAGGCGTACTTCCCCTGCGACGCCATGAAGCCGCGCTCGGCGTTGGCGATGCTGATCAGATCATTCTTCACGCCCGCAACTGTGGCGACCTCTTCCCCGTTGCCGTTGCCGGCACCCGGATTCAGCGTCTTGACCTGCAGCGAATAGATGTACATGCCGATCGCCATAGTGACGATAGTGCCTACAAATCCGAAGACACGTCCGATGCCCATAAATTGGCTCCGCCAGTGACCATTGCAGCGCGAAACCCGGCCGGGGGCAAGTAACTACGGTGCTGGTACGGGGACTGACCTGAAAAGATGGCCTGAAAATTATGCCAATAACGCGTGCAAATGGGGGTTTGCGAATGGCGACCCCGGAGGGGCTCGAACCCCCAACCCTCAGTTCCGAAGACTGATGCTCTATCCAATTGAGCTACGGGGCCATCCGCCTGATCTCACAAGGTGCGATCCGGCCGACCTCGATTTTACACCGCGAGACGGTTGCGAATCACTGTCTCCGAACCGCCAACGAAAATCTGCCTTGCGTTGTAACATAAAAACGCTGCCGGTAGTGCACCTTCATGTCCTTCGTGCCCAATCCCGTGACCCACACCAGTTCGCGCCTGCTCGAGTTCGAGGCGCTGCGTGAGTTGATCGGGGGCTATACTTCTTCGCTGCCGGGCCGCGCTCGCGTTTCAGTACTTCAGCCTTCCCTCGATCGCACATGGATCGAAAACCAGCAACAACTGACCACCGAAGTCCGCGAGTATCGCCGGGTCGGCGGACGCTTCGAGTTCGCCGGTCTTCCCGAAGTCAAGAAGCTGCTTGAGAAATCCCGCATCGCCGGAGCCGCTCTCGAAACCACTGAGATTCGCGACGTAGTGGTCATAGCAGAGCGCGCATCGGAATGGCGGGAAATTGTGCGTCAGCCTCCGGCCGCGATGCGTTCCGACTGGAACGCCGTAATAGCGCTTTCTACCGGAATCCTGGATTTCACCAATTTCCTCCGCCATTTTCGCGGCAAGATTCTGCCTGATGGCACGCTCGACGATCACGCGTCGCCCGAGCTAAGCCGTATTCGCCGCGAGATCGAAAAGCAGAGACGCCAGATTCAGGAATCGCTGCGCGGCTATCTGCGCAAACTCGCCGAAGGCGGCACGGTACAGGACGAATTGATCACGATCCGCGGCGAGCGCTTCGTGATCCCGGTGAAAGTTGAGCAGAAGCGCCGCGTCAACGGCGTCGTGCACGGCGCAAGTTCGAGCGGGCAAACCGTTTTTGTCGAGCCGCTCGAAACCATCGAACAGAACAACGAACTCGTCCGCCTGCTCGACGAAGAACTGGTGGAAATTCATCGCGTCCTTCTCGAGATGACGCGCCAGATCGGCGAGAACGCAGCCGCGATCCTGGTAGCCGCCGATATTCTCTCTGAACTTGAACTCCAGTTCGCGAAAGCTCGCTTCGCCGAAGACTACAACTGCGTGGCGGTAAGCTTTCCAGAACAGTCAGGCGAAGCCAAACTAATTCTTCACCGAGCGAGACATCCCTTACTCGAGCGCAACCTCAAGCTCAAGAACGCAAAGATTGTCCCGATCACCATCGAGCTCGAAGACGACCACCGCCAGCTCGTAATCACTGGTCCGAACACCGGCGGCAAAACTGTCTCGCTAAAAACGCTGGGCCTGCTGGCTCTGATGGCGCAATCAGGTATTCCGGTTCCGGCCGACCGCGCCGAGATGCCGGTATTCGACGGCGTCCTTGCCGACATCGGCGACTATCAATCGATCGAGCAAAATCTCTCAACCTTTTCTGCGCACGTCACGAATATCGATTTCATCTCGCGCACCGCGACTGCGAATTCGCTGGTACTGCTTGATGAACTGGGCTCCGCTACCGACCCCGAGGAGGGTGCTGCGCTGGCGGTGGCGATTGCCGAGCATTTCCGGAAAATTGGATGCATGATCGTGATCTCCACGCATCACACATCGCTCAAGGTCTACGGCGCGAATACGCCCGGAGTAATCAACGCTTCCGTCGGCTTCGACGAGGCTACGCTGCAACCTACTTATGAACTGAAAATCGGAGTGCCCGGCGCATCGGCCGGGATCAACATCGCGCAACGCCTCGGACTGAATCCGTCGATCATCGCTTCGGCGCGTTCGCGCCTCGGCTCACAAACCCAGGACGTCGGCCGTTTTCTTGATCGCCTGCACTCCGATATTCGCGACCTTGAGGCCGAGCGCGCCCGGATGAAAACCCGCGAACAGGAATTGGAATGCGAAAAGTCCCACCTGGCCGCCGAAGGCCGCAAAGAACAGCAGGCCAAGATTCGCGAGATGGAAACCAAGCTTGGAGCGCTTTTCCGCGACTTCGAATATCAGGCGCGCGAAACCGTCGACGCGGTGCAGGATCGTGCCGCCGCCCAGAAATTATCGAAAGACGCCGAACGCCGCATAGCCAAGATGCGCCGTGAATTTCGCGAGCAGTTCGACGCGACGGTGGTCGCCCATGCGACCGGTGCCGATCGCGGCGATCCAAATGTCCAGCCCAGCTTGGTCAAGCACGTCTCCGAAGGCGATACGGTCAAACTCAAATCCATGGGCCGGGCCGCCGTGGTCAAAAAGAGAATTGGCGACAATCATTTTGACGTCGAAATCGGTTCGATGAAGATGCGCATCGCCCGCGACGATATTGCCGAAGTTCTGAACAGCGCGGCGCGCGCCTCGGAGTCGCCAGTACAGGCTGCTCGTTCCCGCGGCATCAACGTCTCTCTGCAAAATGAGTCGGGCAACGTAAATATGCCGAGCGAAATCAATGTCATCGGCCGCACCGTTGACGAAGCCACCAGCGAAGTCGAGAAATTTGTCGACCGCGCCTTTCTGGCCGGCATGCCGCGAGTGCGCATCGTCCACGGCAGCGGCATGGGCGTTCTCCGCAAAGCCCTGCGTCAATATCTAAAGCAGCATCCGCACGTCGAGTCGATTGCGGAGCCGCCATCGAACGAGGGTGGCGGTGGCGCGACGGTGGTGGAGTTACGCGTGTAAGCCGTTCTGCCTACGTCCCAGCAATTTATTTCCCCGTATCACAATAAATATTTGCTTTTTGTTCGCCCGATGGCATACTGCTTCGTGTGCGATCTAGAAGGAACACGCAGTTCAAGCACCGAAAAGATTTATTTTCGGACTGATTTTCCTCTGGTGCTCCGCATACTTCCACAGGCCGAAAAAGGTTACGATGCAACGCACTCAACTCAACATCGTGGCTACTCTCGAAACTTCCGTCGGACGTTTGCCGTCGAACCTTGAAGCCGAGCGCTCAATCCTCGGCGCGGTTCTGCTTGATAATCATGCCTTCAACGATGCCGCCGAGCATCTCAAGCCGGAAGACTTTTCCATCGATTCCCACCGCCGAATTTATTCGCGGATGATGGATTTGGCCGAGTCTTCGCGGCCGATCGACATCATCACGCTGGTCGAAGAACTCGAACAGAAAAAAGACCTTCAGGCTGTCGGCGACGTTGGCTATATCTCGGGACTGCTCGACGGGGTGCCCGACCGCCCTTCGATTGAGCACTATGTCCGCATCGTTCGCGACAAGTCGATTCTGCGCGGGTTGATCAATGTCGCCAACGCGGCCATTGCCAAGGCCACCGAGCAGGCCGATCCCGCCGACGAAATTCTCAATGAGGCGGAGGCTGCGGTCTTTCAGTTGTCCGAGAAGCGCATCGGCAAGGGCTTTCAGGGGGTCAAAGAGATCGTCCGCAATTCTTTTGGCTCGGTCGACGCCCTGCTGCAGCGCGGACAGCGCATCACCGGCCTGGCCACGCACTACACCGAACTGGACGAGATGACCAGCGGCTTCCAAAAATCCGATCTGGTGATTCTGGCGGCGCGGCCCTCCATGGGCAAGACTTCTTTCGCCATGAACATCGCGGAGAACGCCGCCATTGACGATGGCAAAGTCGTGGGCATTTTCTCGCTCGAAATGTCGAGTGAAGCGCTGCTGCAACGGCTGCTCTGCTCCCGCGCGATTGTCGATGCGCACAAGATGCGGACAGGGTCGCTGTGGGGCGACGATATGAAGAAAATTGTTCGCGCGATGGAAGAGCTTTCGAACGCTCCGATCTTCATCGACGACACGCCCGGAATTTCGCTCAGCGAAATGCGCGCCAAGGCGCGGCGCCTTAAGCAGTCGCAGGGGCGCCTTGATCTTCTGGTCGTTGATTACCTCCAGCTCATGTCCGGCGGCAGCAAGCGTTTTGAGAATCGCACCCAGGAAGTATCTTCGATCTCGCGCGGCCTGAAGGCGATTGCCAAGGAACTCGGTGTTCCTGTTGTCGCCCTGTCGCAGCTGAGCCGCGCTCCCGAGAGCCGCGGCGGCGATCACCGGCCGCAGCTCTCTGACCTCCGCGAATCAGGTTCGATCGAACAGGACGCCGACGTGGTTATGTTTATCTTCCGCGAAGAGATCTATAAACAGGACGATCCCGATCTGAAGGGGCGCGCCGAGATCATCATCGCCAAGCAGCGCAACGGGCCCATCGGCAAGTTCAACCTCGCGTTTTTGCACAATTCGACGCGCTTCGCCAACCTGCTTGAGGGCAATAACGAGCCGGCGGACTAGAATCAGGCTCTTGCGAGCGCTTGGGAGGCGGCCACGGCGCGCGGTGCCCGGCCTCACAACAAACAATCAGTCTAGAGTTGTGAAGTTCCGATTCCAGGACACCTCATCCCTGTGGAAAAGTTTGTGGATGAGAGGGACGATGTTTTACATCCGCGAGCACCGACCGACCGGTAGCGATATTTCGGCCCTCTCATAGCGTCTCTAAAGCTATGTTTCTAAGTTGGTTAACTGTTAGTGCAAAGCTGTCTTGCGGAAGCTCTTGCGAATCAGTACTTTCGTCACAAAATGTGAGATTTGCACATAAACCGAAAGGCTGTACCCTGCATCCCCAGCGGTTAGCACCCCTCCAAGTCTGCTCAGAGGGGCCAAAAATCGGGGTTTTTGACGCGACTCAGCTGCTCCCCTCGCCAACCTTCAACACTGCCAGGAAAGCTTCTTGTGGAATGTCGACTCGCCCAATGCGCTTCATCCGCTTTTTGCCTTCCTTTTGCTTCTCGAGCAGCTTGCGCTTGCGGGTGATGTCGCCGCCATAACACTTTGCCAGCACGTTCTTGCGGATTGCCGGCACGGTTTCGCGAGCAATGATCTTGGCACCTATCGCTGCCTGAATCGCTACTTCGAACATCTGCCGCGGAATCAGTTGCTTCATCTTCGCCGCCAAAGCTCGCCCTCGGTCGTAGGCGAAGTCGCGATGGATAATGGTCGACAGGGCGTCGACCGGTTCGCCCGCCACCATGATATCGAGCTTGGCCATCGGCGACGTCCAGTTGCCGGAAAGATGATAATCGAGCGAAGCGTAGCCGCGGGACACTGACTTCAGCCGGTCGTAGAAATCGAGGACGATTTCATTCAACGGCAACTCGTACTGCAACATCACGCGCGACGCACTGACATACTCAAAACTTTTCTGCTTGCCGCGTTTTTCTTCGACCAACTTCAGAATTCCGCCCACGTATTCTTCGTTGGTCAGAATCACCGCGAGGATAACCGGCTCTTCGACCTTTGCGATCTCGCTGGTATCGGGCCAGCGCGACGGATTATCGACCTCAATCACTTCTCCGTCCGTCTTGGTAATCTGATAGCGCACGCCCGGAGCCGTCGTGATCAGCTCGAGATTGTATTCACGCTCTAACCGCTCCTGGATAATCTCCATGTGCAGCAGGCCGAGAAAGCCGCAGCGGAAGCCGAATCCGAGAGCGACAGAGCTCTCGGGTTCGAAGAAAAATGACGAATCGTTGAGCTTTAGTTTTTCGAGAGCCTCGCGGAGTTGGGTATGCTCGTGCGCGTCTACGGTGTAAAGGCCCGCGAAAACCATAGGTTTGATTTCTTCAAAGCCCGGCAAGGGCTCGATCGAGGGCCGGTCGTCTTCGGTGATCGTATCGCCGATCTTGGTATCCGCCACATCCTTGATATTCGCGATGATGAATCCCACTTCGCCTGCCACCAATTCGTCGATTTCAACCGGCTTCGGTGTAAGCACGCCAAGAGTTTCGACCTGATAAACGCGCCCGTTCGACCACAGACGAATCTTCTGTCCCTTGCGCAATGTCCCTTCGAAGACGCGCGCCAGCACCACTACTCCGCGGTAGGGATCGAACCACGAATCGAACAGCAATGCCTGTAAATGGCGCTCTGGAACACCCTTGGGCGGCGGAACTCGCTTAACGATCGCTTCGAGCACGTCGGGTACGCCTTGGCCGGTTTTCGCGCTGATGAGCAAAGCATCAGACGCATCAAGGCCAACCGCGCCCTCGATCATCTCCTTGGTACGCGGAATGTCCGCACTTTGCAGGTCGATCTTGTTGATCACCGGAATGATTTCGAGGCCGTGATTGATCGCAAGATAGGAGTTGGCAAGCGTCTGCGCCTCCACGCCCTGCGACGCATCCACTACCAACAGCGCGCCTTCGCAGGCTGCCAGCGAGCGCGAAACTTCGTAAGAAAAATCGACGTGGCCGGGAGTATCGATCAGGTTGAGCTGATAAATCTGCCCGTCCTGCGCCGGGTACAACATGCGAACTGCATGGGCCTTGATCGTGATGCCGCGCTCCCGCTCCAGATCCATTGAGTCGAGGACCTGTTCCTGCATTTCGCGCATGGCGAGGGATCCGGTCAGCTCCAGCAGGCGGTCAGCCAACGTGGATTTTCCGTGATCGATATGCGCGATAATCGCAAAATTGCGGATGTGAGAGGCTTCCATGAAGACAAGTTGATTCTAGCAGGGGGCGGACGCGCTAATTGGAAGCGCCTGAGAAACGGGACGGGTATCGGAAAGAGTGGGCCGAACCGGTCGCGCCGCGCAGTCGAAAAATCAGCCGTTGCGCAGCAGGTGTGTGAGCACTAATCCAACCAGAGCGACCATGCTCCAGAAGTGCCATCGGCGCAATTTACGTTGATCGTTCACGTCACTCTTCAGCAGGAGTCCCACGCCGACCTGCAGCAAGAGGATGAACAAAGCCAGCGTCGCCGCCCAAATCCCGGTCGGATCGCTGCGACCCATTGCCGGTCCCATGACGAACGAAGTGTGCGTCATCGCCAGCGCCACCAGCGCATAGCCAAGCCAGTAGTGCGGCCACATTCTGGCTCGCAGACTACGCCGATTCAAGAGTGCTGTCGCACCACGCGAAGTCACGGTTGAGCTCTGCGCCGAGTTCCGGATCAAGTAGGGCAATGCGATTTCGATCCCTATGGCCAAGACCGCCACCCATCCAGTAGCGCTCATTAACAGGAATCGAATCATGCGCCTACCGCAGTTTGGCGTATCCTGTGAGCGCAACGATTTGCTCCGCGCGCAGCAGATGGTCGTTTTGCATCTTCACTTTGACGTGGACTACCGCGCCTTTGTGAACGTCTGACATTGCACCCATCAGTACCGGAGTCGCGGCATCGAACACAATCTTTGTTTTCTTGCCGGTGCGGGCGTAGACGGTTTCACTCTGCTTCTCCAGCACGTTGCCCTCGAAGCTCGCTGCGGGATCAACACTCGTGATCTCCAGCGCAATTCTTGCTTCGTCTCCGGCTCTGAGTTCGGGTAGGGAACTGGCATCAGTCGTCGCCGAGTTCATACTCATCGCCCTACTCGCGCTGCGCCGCATGGCCAGGAAGGAAAGCACAGCGAGTGCAACGAGAAGAACAATCCAGAGCTGAGTCTTACGAGAAGAATCTGGAGACGCCGGTGCCATACACTCTCCGCGGGTGCGCAACCATTGTCCAAAACACCCGGAGGACAGTTTGCATCATATACCTTGGTATAAGGTCAAGGCTTAACGCAAAGCTGCCTTCGACGGCGGGGAGGTGCGAGGCATTTTATCGGCGCTCTGGTTTTCAAACGGGTAACGAATGTCATGAGCTGTGCGCGCATCGCCTTCAGCAAGCGAAGCTTTTGATCGACCTGATCCAGTCGGCGGCGCGCGATCTCTGCCATCACGCGCATTTCCTCGGACTTGCGATTGCGAAGAGATAGTTTTGCCACCGAGCTATGGAGAGGAAGCAACTGAGTAATCTCTCGCAAAGAAAAGCCCAAAGCTTGCGATTGCCGGATAAAGCACAGAGTGTCCAAATCGGACTTGGCATAGCAGCGATAGCCGGAACTGGAGCGGGGAGGTTCCTTTATGATCCCGCGCCGTTCGTAGAATCGAACCGTTTGAATGTTTACGGCCGCTCTGGCAGCCAGTTCCCCGATTCTCATTCGGCTATTGTGAACGTTATACGTTAGTGTAGTCCAGGTTTTTTCCCCGATGCTGTCTGTGGACACGTCGGCGTCCGACAAATCCCAGGGCTAAATCCCAGAAAAAAGGGATGCGATTTCTCGCATCTCTTTCACTCCGGTTGGTTTTTTCAGGGCTAGTCTCTGACGCCATCCATAAACGCTCGCAGCTTTCGCGAGCGCGATGGATGCCGTAATTTGCGCAGAGCCTTGGCTTCGATCTGCCGTATGCGTTCGCGCGTCACCGCGAACGACTGTCCAACCTCCTCAAGCGTGTGCTCGGAGCCATCTTCCAGCCCGAAGCGCATCTTGATGACCTTCTCTTCGCGCGGCGTCAGCGTGCGCAGCACCTGCGAAGTCTGGTCTTTGAGGTTGACATTGATCACCGCTTCCGCCGGAGAAACCACCGCACGGTCTTCGATGAAGTCGCCCAAGTGCGAATCTTCCTCTTCGCCAATTGGCGTTTCGAGAGAAATCGGTTCTTGCGCAATCTTCAAAACCTTGCGGACTTTCGCCACCGGAATATCCATCCGCTTGGCGATTTCTTCCGACGTCGGTTCGCGTCCCAGTTCCTGCACCAGCTGCCGCGAGGTGCGGATCAACTTGTTGATCGTTTCGATCATGTGCACCGGGATACGAATCGTGCGCGCCTGATCGGCAATTGCACGAGTAATCGCCTGCCGAATCCACCACGTGGCATAAGTCGAAAACTTGTAGCCGCGGCGGTATTCGAACTTGTCGACTGCCTTCATCAGGCCAATGTTGCCTTCCTGAATCAGGTCGAGAAACTGCAGGCCTCGATTGGTGTACTTCTTTGCAATCGAGACCACCAGACGCAAGTTCGCTTCGATGAGCTCGCGCTTGGCGTGCTCCGCGTCCATGTCGCCCTGGATGATCTCGCGTTGGGTGCGCTTGAGTTCCTGGAACAACAGGCCCGCTTCCACTTCCAGCTTTTCCAGCTCCCCGCGGACCGCGCGCGACTGCTTTCTGTATTCCTTCTTCTGCTCTTCGCTGCGCGTCGCGTCGGCGCGCTTTTCCAGATTCTGGATCTGCCGGTCGAGCGAGCGCATGCCGTCGACCGTGCGGTTGACACGGTCGATAAGGCGTTTGCGTTCGTTATTGGTGAAGCCGAGTTTGCGAACCGCAATCGAGGTGCGCACAACCGCGCGCGCCAATTGAAAGCGGTACCGGCGATGGTCCTTCGGCCGCTTCTTTTGATTCACCGCCGCCAGTTTTTCGACGAACGGCGCGACTTTCTTGTAAAGCTTGTCGAGCGTCGCGATCTTGGCGAGAAACTCTTTCAGACGTTTATCGACAATCTCTTCCGTGATCTCCTCTTCGTCGAAGGTGACCAGCTCTTTGATGGAGCGGACGCCTTTCTCGAGGTCCTCGCCCAAAGCGAGTAGTTCACGAATTACGATCGGCGAGCGCGAAAGCGCCTTCAGAACTCGGTTTTGACCACGCTCAATTCTCTTAGCGATTTCGACTTCGCCTTCGCGCGTAAGCAAAGGCACGGTTCCCATCTCGCGCAAATACATGCGGACAGGATCATTGGTTTTTTCCAGAGCGCCCGGGGTTAGGTCGAGTTCGACATCATCGGACGCATCATCAACTTCCTCGAATTTTTTTTCCAGATCGGTCGTCGGCCCTTTCGAGCTTTCGAGTACATCGATTCCTTGGGTTCCGATCGTGGTTAGCAGATCTTCCAGGTCTTCAGGAGAGTGCACATCGTGCGGGATAAGGTCGTTGACCTGATCATAGGTCAGATATCCCTTCTCTTTGCCTGCGTCGATCAGCTTTTTTATGTCGTCGTACTTGTCATCAAGTGCCAATGCAGATTATCCTCAAGACGCCCGCCGATTCGCGGACGCCAAACTTTTCAGCGGTGGGAGTTCGTTAGGAGTTGGTGCGCGAGGCGCACAAACCTTAAAAGTATAGCACGCCAGCTACTGCTGTAGCCGCAATGCGTCGAGGTATGTGCCCTGCCCAGATTGCTATCGCCGCCCCTATCTCTTTTTCCGCTATGTCTTTAGATGGCACCAGGAGACATTTCGTTCCAAAGTTCGTTCCAAAGTTGAGACCCAAACCGGGCAGAAAAGACCACAAATCGATGGTTTTGACTGCTCAGTCGCCCCTAGCCGCGTCTTTACGGCTGGAATCAACTTAGGACGCCTCGCTCGCCGCCTCCGCCAGCCCCGGATCCATCAGCGCGCGCTTAAAGCGCACCTTTTCGTGCAACAGGGCTTGTCTCTCCTCGACGGGCAAAGCCGAGCGCTGTAAGGCGAGTTGAACCTCTTCTAGTCGCCTCCGCAAGTAGATTCTCCGCAAAGCCCGTACCGCGCCCTCCACCATTTCCGGCGTCAATTCTTCCTCCTCATGCATCAGGATCGACGCGAGTAGCCGCCGATCCTCTTCCGTCTTCGGCAGCGTCATAACGTCCGCCGTCTCCGCGCCAGGCCCAAGCAGGGCTTCGATCAGCGCCTGCGAGCCGAGCCCTTCATAGAGACGCTCTGATTGCAGCGCATATTGCGCTTGGCGGGCGGGATCGAATTCCTCGTCCGTTCCGTCGCGAGCCGAACTGCGCGTTTCAGCGGCCTGTATCTGGGTTGCCGACGCCAGCGCCCGGATTAGAACCCGCTCCGCGGCCGTGATCTGCGTCTCGGCTGCGGTCTTGACCTGGATCGCGGACCGGTTGGTCGCGGCGTGCTTCAATTCTTGCCGCAGCACCGCCGAATCAATCCCCAGCTTTTGAGAGATTTCGAGCGCCAGTTCATCGCGCACAATGCGGTTCGGCACCCGCTGAATGTGCGGCAGGAGGTGGTTGAGCGCCTTCACTTTATTTTCCGCGGTTCGCGCGCCGCCAAACTGCGCCCGCGTCTGGTCGATCAGGTAATCGAGAATTCTTTGCGAGTTCTTGAGCGCAGCCGCATACGCACCCTTGCCCTTACGCCGGATGAATAAGTCAGGGTCGAAGCCTGGCTCCAATGTGACCACACGGACGTCGAATTCTTCTTGGATGAGTTTGCCAAACGTGTTTTCGGTAATTCGGTTCCCTAACTCGGAAGTGACGTTACCCCTTGTTACCTCAAGCAGGCTTTCAACTCGCGAGGTGGCGCGGATCCCAGCGGCGTCGGGGTCGAAATTCACTACGATTTTCTTCGAGAACCGCCCCAGCAGTTTCGCGTGCAACTCGGTGAACGCAGTGCCCGAGCTGGCAATCACGTTGTGAAAGCCCGCGGCATAAACAGAGATGCAATCCATCTGCCCCTCGACCAGGATCGAATAGTCGAGCTTGCGGATCGCTTCTTTGGCGTTGTCGAGATTGAAAAGCACGCGCGACTTCGAGTAGATCGGCGTTTCGGGAGAGTTCAGATACTTCGGGCCCGCCTTCTCATCGGTAGAAAGGGTGCGCCCGGTGAAGGCGATCACCTTGCCTTGATCGTTACAAATCGGAAACATCACGCGATTGCGAAATTTGGAATAGATCGCCGCCGACTGCGATCGTTCGCTCCTCGCAGCAGGCAGTTCGCCGCTCGGGTCTGAACTCTCATTAGAATTAGAATTGTCATCCCGAGCAGAGCGAGGGATCTGCAGTTGCTCTCGCGTAGTGCTGAGCCCTGACGACTGGCGGCTATCCTCCTTCCACGAAAACAGCCCGCTCTCGCGCAGCAACTCCTCGTCGAACTCCCGCCGCAACGCGTCCTTCAGTACAAAACCCGAATCCGGCCCATACCCAATGCGAAAGCGAGCGATCGTCTCGTCGTCAAGCCCGCGTCCCTTCAGATACTGCCGCGCATTGGCGCCTTCGGGCCGTCGCAGACATTCCTGGAAAAACTCGGTGGCACGCACATGCACATCGAGCAGCGCCATGCGAAGTTGCGCGTCTCGGGCTTCGGCCGGGCTGGAAAAACTGACCTTCGGCATGGGCACGCCGAGCTTCTGCGCGATCAGCCGTACGGCTTCGGGGAAGGTAATGTTCTCGACTTTTTGAACGAACGTGAAGACATCGCCCGATTGTCCGCAGCCAAAGCAATGAAAAAACTGCCGCGTCGCATGCACTGAGAACGAAGGAGTCTTCTCGGCATGAAAGGGACAGAGCCCGGAAAAATTCTGCGCTCCCGCCTTCTTAAGCTTGACGTAGTCTCCGACGATGCGGACGATATCCGCCTGCTGCTTAAGTGTCTCTTTGAAATTGTCGGAAGATGTCATCGAGGGCGCACGGTGCTCCCATTGTAAATCGGGGTGAGGGCATCAAAAAACAAATGCGGCCTGGGCCAGCCACCCAAGCCGCATTGTTATCGCGGACGTTCCGAACCGTCATCTTTCGCTAGGCGAAAGACCACCGTTCACCTGCACTCCGAAAAGTGCCCTCGAACGATGCTGCCTGAAGCTCGCGCTTCAGGGCCAGGATTCAACGCTTAAACCCTTCTCGGAAGAAGGATCTTTGAGAAGGCCGTAAAGCCTGGGCACCGGCACACTGGACATGCGCCGAATTTCCCCCGGTGACTCACTCTCAAGATCACCGGCAACGCTGAATCCCTGTTGAACTAATTCAGAACATCTCACGCTTTTGACTGTCAGCACTCTGCAGCAGATGGAAAATTAACGCAATCGTAAAGTACGCTTGGGTTGTGTAAAAACTGTGGAGGGGTGAAACTTCCTGTGGATGCGGAAGGAAAACTGGCGATTTATTTTGCCGCCGCGATGAAAAGTGCAGGCTTCGGCCGGCCAGCCGGTGGAAAACACCCGCTCCTACGCGATTCCCCGCCCTAGGCTGCCGTACTAGGCTGCCGTACAATAAGCGCGATGATTGCTTATCTTCGCGGAACTTTGCTGGCCAAGCATCCCAATCAGGTGATCGTGGAGACACACGGAGTCGGCTATGACGTTGCGATCACCGTGCCGACATTCACGGAAATGCCGGCGGCGGGCGCAGAAGTGGCACTGCATATTCACACTCACGTTCGCGAGGACGCACTGAATCTCTACGGTTTTTTGCGGCTGCCGGAAAAGCAGTTATTTGAAAAGTTGCTGACGGTGAGCGGCATCGGTCCAAAACTCGCGATCACAATTCTCAGCGGAATGCCAGCCGATGAAATGGTGGCGGCGATTCGCGGAAATGACGTGGCGCGGCTCACGCGCATTCCTGGCATTGGCAAAAAGACGGCTGAGCGCATGGTGTTGGAACTGCGCGACAAGCTGCCAGCATCGACGGGCGCGTCCGAAGCCAGCTTTGCGCCGGCGAATCCGGTCGAAGAAGACGTTATCTCGGCATTGGTAAATCTGGGCTATCAGCGAGCCTTGGCAGAGAAAGCGCTCCTCGCGTCGCGCAGCGGCAAAGACGCGCAGACCTTCGACGTGCTATTTCGCAGCGCGCTGGGATCCTTGTCAAAGTAAATCCAGTCGAAGTAATGCGAGTTATTAATTAAGAATAGGTTCCTGTTAGGGTGAGTAACCTGATTTGCATCACCGCTATTGGTTCGGAGGTTTTCTGCTAAAACGCCTATCGCAGATCGCTCTCGTACTCCTCTGCATCGCCGTCGCGTTCTTCTTTGAAATTCCGCAGCTATTGGACGAGAATCAGAACAAGCTGCTGAAAAAGCCGCCCTATGCGGCGTCGACGCGAGCGCTAGCTCTGCATAAGCAACTTACGATCGCCGATCTTCATGCCGATTCACTGCTTTGGGGGCGGGATTTGTTAGAGCGCGGAACCGACGGGCACGTGGATATTCCGCGACTGGCGGACGGCAACGTCGCGTTGCAGGTGTTTTCGCTGCCGACTAAGAGTCCACATGGGCTGAACATCGAAAAGAACGACGATAAAAGCGACGATATTCATTTACTCGCGATCGTCGAACGCTGGCCGCCGGCGACCTGGAACAGCCTGACCGAGCGTGCCCGCTATCAATCGCGGCGTCTCCATCAATTCGCGCGGGCGTCGCAGGGCGGCTTCGTGGTGATTGAGAGCGCTTCCGACCTTCACAATTACCTGGAACACCGTCGCGACCACCGTTCACTCACGGCCGGATTGCTCTCGATCGAAGGTGCGCACGCGCTCGACGGCAAGCTTGAGAATCTCGACGTACTCTACCGTGCCGGTTACCGCATGATGTCGCCCAGCCATTTTTTCGACAACGATATCGGAGGTTCCGCGGCAGGTGTGCAAAAAACCGGCCTGACCGAGAAAGGCCGCGAGTGGGTACGCCAGATGGAAGCGCATCACATGATTATCGATTTGGCGCACGCTTCGCCGAGAACGATCGACGATGTTCTGGCGATGGCCACGCGTCCAGTAGTTGTTTCGCACACCGGCGTCAAAGGCACATGCAACAATAACCGTAACCTGAGCGATGAACAGATTCGAGCCGTGGCCGCCAAAGACGGATTGATTGGCATTGGCTACTGGGATACAGCGACCTGCGGCCCCGATGCGCGAGCCATAGTCAAAGCCATGCGCTATGTTTCCGACCGCGTAGGCGTGGAGCACGTGGCGCTAGGCTCTGATTTTGACGGCGCTGTCACCGAACCATTTGACACGACGGGGTTAGTCGAAATCACCGATGCCATGTTGGAAGCCGGTTATTCCGAACAGGAGATTCGCCTGATTATGGGAGAAAACGTGATGGGATTCCTGGAAGTAAACCTGCCGGAGAAGTAGGGCCCTCGGCGGAAGTGGGCACACGTATGCAGCACAACTGCGGATCGCTCGTTTCGGTCGTAATGACAAGGTTTTCGGCTTGTGACAATTCGATAGTCATTGGCACAGTCTTCATAGAAATGACAGTATGGTATATAATGTCACGTTAGAACGATTCTGACTATGGACAACGAAGCCCGATTGCGGATCAATGAAAACGGCCGCGTGGTGATTCCAGCTTCATTTCGCAAGGCGCTCGGGATTAACGCAGGTGATGAGGTGGTATTGCGAATCGAGAAAGACGAACTTCGCATAATGACAATGAAAAGCCGCGTGGAGCGGGCGCAGCGGCGCGTCCAAAGTTACGTAAAACCCGGCCGATCCCTTGCCGATGAACTGATTGCCGAACGCCGAGAGGCATCCAGACGTGAGTAAGGTAGTGCTGGATGCCTCCGCGATTCTCGCGTTGCTCAACCGTGAGCCCGGGACGGAAATGCTAACCCCGGAGCTGTTGAACTACGCAACCTGCAGCACGGTCAATCTTGCCGAGGTCCAAAGCAAGCTTGTAAGTTTGGGCGGCGCAGCGGATGAAGCATGGGACGATGCTCTAAGCCCTCTTCGAGAATCAGCAGCTTTCACGGAAGAGCACGCGAAAATTGCGGGAAATTTGGTTGTTCATACTCGAGTTCTTGGACTGTCACTGGGTGACCGGGCTTGCCTAGCGCTTGCAATTGCGCTGAAAGCTCCCGTCTATACGGCAGACAAATCTTGGAAGAAGTTGAAACTGGACGTCAGGATCCATGTGATCCGATAGCGAGATAGTTCAGAGCGCTCAGGCGGATCGCCGTTTTGTCCGGAATAAGCCTTCTTCCTTCAAAACGAAGTTGGCTCGTTAGTTCCCTACAAAGCGTAAATACAAATCGCGATCCTGGCGGCAGGTCTCCGCCATTTGCTTCACCTTCTGCCACGCCTCCAACTGCGTATCGTCGCGAACGCGATCTTTTATGCGCTCCCATTCCTTAAGGAACGGCTCCATCTGGAGGTGGTTGAAGACCGTTTTGCCGAACGGGTCAATTCCGCTGAGCAGCAGATATTCCGTGCGTTCGGTGACGGGCACCAAACCGTGTAGCATTACCCATTCGCTGCGTTCGCCTAGATCGTCTTCCAGTTTCACCAGCAGAGACATGATTCAACCCGATAGATGGTTCGGCCCTAGTAAATGGCGCGATGGTACTGGCCGAAATGTAACAGCATGGGAGGACGTTGTCCAAGGTGAGAAAGGTGTCGAAAGTAACCAGGAAGCTATACGCCGGAACAGATCGCGGTTTTCCGCTCAGGCCTCCCCTACGCGGGCGCCGTGCTGGAAGTGATATTGCAGAATTTTCGTGGCCAGTGCGGGAGTGACGCTCTGTCCTTCCTTGTGCGCTTCGACCAAGCGGACCACTTCTCCGCGACAAATGACCTCCGTCGCGGCAAGCCCCGCGATCTCGGCCGGCAACACAAGGCTGATCTCAAGCTGCGCATTCGGATGCAGCATTTCCTCCCCGTGGAACAGCATCCCAGATCGGCTGATGTTCTCGGTGGTTCCCGGTCGCCAGCTCTTCTCTCCGAGTGGACGATAGCGCAATGGTAATTGGAGATTGAAGCGGCGCGCCCGGAAGGGTGGCATCTTTTTCTCGAGAGTTTCGGCCCGGCGAGATGACATAGCGACATCCGGCGGGATAGGTTCCGAATCAAGTAACTCGCGAACCCGATCTTTGAGCACAGGTAGGCTGAACGGCTTTTGCAGCAGATTGATACCGGCATCGATAGTGCCGTCGTGGCCGACCGCGTTCTCTGCATAGCCAGACATATAGAGCACGCGAATATTCGGCAGCAGTTTGACGACTTGCGCCGCCAGTTCGCGGCCGTTCATACCGGGCATGATGACATCGGTGAGCAGAAGATCGATGGCGCCCGCATGACCATCAACGATCTGCAAAGCCGCAGCGCCGTCTTCGGCTTCGAGAATCTTATAGCCTTGCCGCTCCAGATACTGGCGTGCGAGGCGACGGAGATTGACTTCATCTTCAACGATCAAAATCGTCTCCTGGCCGCGCTCGGCACGCGGAAGGCCGAGAGATTCCTGTGCGGCGGCGACATCTTCGCGGCCGTCAATGCGCGGGAAGTAAGCGCGAAAAGCCGTACCACGATGAGGTTCGCTGTCGACGAAGATGAAACCGCCGCTTTGTTTCACGATGCCATAAACGGTCGAGAGGCCGAGGCCGGTGCCCTTCGATCCTTTCGTGGTGAAGAACGGCTCGAAGATGTGCGACTGAGTGTCATGATCCATCCCGACGCCAGTGTCGCTGATCGCGATCATCACGTAGTCGCCAGGGATGACCGGCGTGTGGGTGCGCGCAAAAGTTTCGTCGAGCGAAACATTCGACGTGACGATGGTCAACTTGCCACCCTGGGGCATGGCGTCGCGAGCGTTGACGGCGAGGTTCATAATGACCTGATCGATCTGGCCCGGGTCAGCGCGGACCGCGCCCAGCACAGGGTCTGGAACCATAACCAGATCGATATCCTCTCCGATCATGCGGGTAAGCATCTTCAGGTTTTCGGCAACCACCTCATTCAGATCGAGCACTTTCGGTGCCAGCATCTGCTTGCGGCTGAAAGCCAGCAATTGACGGGTCAGCGAAGTCGCGCGTTGTGCCGCATTCGAAATTTCCTGCGCAGGTCCCCGCAGCCGTGGATCAGGTCCAAGCCGCTCCAGCAAAAATTCGGAATAGCCAGAAATCACCATGAGCAGATTGTTGAAGTCGTGAGCGACGCCACCAGCAAGGCGTCCAATGGCTTCCATCTTTTGCGCTTGTCGGAGTTGCAGTTCGAGCGTTCGAGTTTCCGTAAGGTCTTCCATAAAAATTTCGAAGCTGTCTCCGTCTTTGCCATTCGGAATGGAGCGTCCCGAGATGCGGGCAACAATGGCTGTCCCATCCTTGCGAACACACTCTGTCGTCACGTTGTTAAATTCCTTACGGGCGCGAAAATAATCAACCGTACGAAACCATTGTTGGGCGTCGGCATAGAGGCTACCCAAATGCCGGCCTGTAAGTTCGGCGGCATTGTCGTAGCCGAACATAGCCACCAGCGCGGGGTTTGCATCTCTTACAATTCCAAGCGCATCGCAGCGGCAGATGCCATAAGGAGCATTCATTACCAGAGAGCGAAAATTGCTCTCCGAGCGGCGCAGACTGTCCTGGGTCGCGCGCAGGGCAGCGTTGAACCAGCAAATCAGCAGTGCCACTGCGGAGAATAGGGCAAGGTGGGCGATTGCCCGGTGATACTCACGGGGAGTTTGTTCGCCAGTGAACGAAAAGTATGCGCTGACAGTGAGCGCAAAAGAAGTGGCGGCGAGGCCGGGCTTCCATCCGCCATACCAGGCGCTAATCATCACGGCGACGGCGAATATGACAAAGCGGCTCTCGGAGACGTCAGAGAAGAATAGCGTTGGAATCAGCGCGAGGACCGTGCTGAGGAGAGCGACTCCGTAGCGCAGAATGGGTGCGCGCGCCGGAGCCACTGCCAAGCTGCGGATGAGGGGGAGGTTCATTCGCATGGGTTCATGCTAAGCGCGGGCGGCGCGCTGAGCGAGTTACGCCAGTCCACCGCAGTTTCCTGGCGGCACAGTGGCCAGAGGTACACCCGTGAGGCGACACTTGCCAGCATCACCCAGGGGCAACTTCAGAAGAGCTCAAACAGGGTCCCCACAGCCTAATCTCATTGGATGCATTTGGCAAAACTCGCTCGTACAACCTGGTATCTGGAGAGGTAACATGCCCTGCCGGGACACTTGAAATATCGGATGCTCGCGCGTAATGCCGTAACTCCGCGACAACACGTCTTGCAACATTGTCCTACAACGACGAAACTATCGGATCAGCCAGAGAAAGATCGGCCAGAGAAAGATCGGCCAGGCAAAGCGGTTAGGAAAATTTCACAATGAATATCGGCTTTTTTGGCGGGAGCTTCGATCCCATCCATCGTGGACACATGGCGCTCGCTCGGGCCGCAGCGGAGCGCTATGCTCTACGACAGGTCCTATTCGTAACGGCTGGCATTCCTCCGCATAAACAGAAACATCCATTGACACCATTCGTTCATCGTTACGCGATGGTCGCCCTCGCCACGCAGGACGAACGGGGCTTTATGCCCTCGCTGCTGGAAGCGCCACAGACGGATGCAAAGCTCGGCCCGAATCCTCCAGCAAATTACTCGATCGACACATTGCGGCGGCTGAAACAAACAACCAGGAAATCAGATCGCCTTTTCTTGCTCCTAGGGATTGACGCCTTCCGCGATATTGCCAAATGGCGCGAGGCGAGCGCACTGCTGGCGATGTGCGATTTCGTCGTGGCTAGCCGGCCCGGATATTCACTGCGCGACGTGGCAGAGTCATTACCCGAAAACTTGCGGCCTCCGGCGGCAGTAACGCGTCCATTTCACAAACAGGCCGCAACCGGCGATTTGGTTCTTCCCGGGGTCACGGTGCACATGTTGGAGGGAGTTCAGCAGAACGTTTCCGGCACCGCGATCCGAAAAGCGGCAGCCGACGGCAAGCCGCTGGCGCGGTGGCTCGACCAGCGCGTAGCGGATTATGTCCGGAAGCAGCGCCTCTATCGTTAATAGAATAATGATGTAGTGAGCGACGCTCGGCCGCCTCCTCGCCATCGGCGCGTTACAATCAATGAGCCGCTTATGAAGAAAAAGGACGACCTCAGAATACAGGTGAATGAAGCGATCCTCGCCTGCCAAGACAAACAAGCCGACGATCTCACGATTCTCGAATTGGAAAAAGATTCGGGGGCGTTCACCGACTATTTCGTGATGTGCAGCGGCACGAATCCGCGACAGATCCAGGCCATCGCCGACGCCGTCGATGAGCGTCTGGAGGCATTAGGCCTACGCGTGGCACATTCGGAGGGTTACAAGCAAGCGGAGTGGGTATTGCTCGACTACGTCGATTTCGTCGTACATATTTTTTCCGAGAAAGCGCGCCAGTTCTACGATCTGGAGCGGCTATGGAAGTCAGCCAAGCGACTCGAACCGGCGGATCTCCTGGCGAAACCGAAGTCGCGTCGGATCGCCGCGGAAGCCAAAACCGCATCTACTGCGCCGAAGAAAGCGCGTAATAAGAAGAGGGCCTGAGTGTCTGCTTCGAATCCAGCCGCCTGGAGTTCCTCATACCGCCTGGTGGCCTCCGAAAAGTGGAAGGCGAAATCCGCAGCCTTAGGCAGCGCGGTTACCGAATCTTTCGTTGAATACTCAAAACCGTTGCCGAATATGCGCGTGCTCGATCTGGCCAGCGGCACCGGCGAACCTGGGATCAGTTTGGCGCAGCGCGTTGGCGCAAACGTTTCGGTAACTGCAGTTGATCAAAGTTCGGAGTTGCTCGCAATCGCAAGCGAACGCGCCCGAAACAAGGGGCTCTCGAACTTTGCCATTCAGCAGGCCGACGCCCACGAACTCCCGTTTCCCGACCAGAGCTTTGACCTCGCCACCTGCCGCTTTGGCGTGATGTTTTTCAGCAATGTGAACCGCGCTCTTATGGAACTTCGCCGTGTGTTGAAACCAGGAGCGCGTGCGTGCTTCGTCGCGTGGGGCCCCATGGAACAACCGTATTGGCAATGCACGATGAAGATTGTGCATCGGCATGTAGGTGGGATCATGCTTGATCCGGCGGGAGCCGACCCTTTTCGATTCGGAACCGCACGCTCTCTTTCAAAAGCGCTGGGCGCTGCTGGATTTCACAAAGTTGAAGAGACGCCTTGCAATTTGCCATGGACCTGGCCCGGAAATGCGGAAGAAGTTTTCGAATACGCCTGTGCGGTGGCAGCTCCATTCCGCCCAATGCTGGAGCGGGTTACCGCTGAAGACTGTCCCGTGATTCGCGGCGAGGCAATCGCAGCGATCGAGCACTATCGCGTCGGAGATGAGATTCGGTTCGGCGCCGATGTCATCTTCGCGTCGGCACATGCCTGAGTGACGACCACTCGCGACCGATGACGCATCGGCCAACCTCCGCCACTTAGGTGATTCATCAGGATGTGACTCACCAGCCAGTCTGAGTTCCGTTCTGAACAAAACGAACAAGCCATGCCTGGATTCTGCCACTTTCGTGCCATTTCATCCCGATTCTCCACAGTTTCCACTGTCTTGCTACTTGCATTCCTGTATGGAATTTACGGATAATCCGGATAGAGAGCTGACCGCCGTGTATCGCTACAGCCGCGCAGATCTTTTGCGCATACTTCATCTCGTTCCTCGCCAGCTGCAAACCTGGGAGAAGGCTCGACTCGTAACGGCGGCGGAAGATTATTCCTTCTTCGATCTCGTCCAGATTAAGAAAGTGCGCGACCTGTGCGCTCAACGTGTTCGTCCTGCCGTGATCCGGCAATCTCTCGAGGCCATGCAGAAACAGGTGGCGGGGATGGAGAATCCCCTACTCGAAGCGGGAGCCTACCAAAGCGGACACCGCGTCGCTTTTCGGCACCAGGGGCGGCTTTTGGAGCCGATTGCTGGACAGTTCATGTTCGATTTCTCCTCTGAAGAGAGTCGCGTCGTGACCAGCCCTGCGCGCAACGGGCCAGAGTTGGTGGTTACCGACGTTGCCGATCTGTTTGCACGTGGAATTGTGCTGGAAGAAAATCCAGCCACGCAAAGCGACGCAATTACTGCCTATTTGAAGGTTCTCGAAATGGATCCCCTACACGCCGCCGCGCACATCAACCTCGGTACCCTCTACTACAACCGCCAGGAATACGGACTGGCCGAGAAGCACTACCGTTCGGCGATTCAGATTGATCCCCGCTACGCGCTCGCTTATTTCGACCTCGGCAACGTGCTCGATGAAACTGGTCGTGTTGAAGAAGCGATCAGTACTTACACCACTGCTATTCAACTCGCCCCCACCTATGCCGATGCGCATTACAACATCGCGCTCGCTTACGAAAAGATGCGCCAACCGCGTAAGGCGCTGCAACACTGGCGGGCGTATGTGAAACTCGATACCGCTGGCCCGTGGACCGTCCATGCCAAACATCAGATCCAGCGCATCCTACAGAGCGATGGCCTGAAACTCGTCCATTCCCGCAAGGCAAATTAGGATCGCGAACTGACGTTATGAAAAGAAAGGGCGCGGATTTCTCCGCGTCCCTGGGGGAAGCAGCCGCTAAATTCTTTCCAACCACTTCTCGCTTAGTTCACCACCAACTTATTGTCAACGCTGAATGCGCCTGACACCGAATTCGCGCGTATCCCCGCGATGGTTTTGTCCATCGTGCTCTGCACGGTCCCATAAAGCGTCACGTGTCCGTTGTCCACTACAATCCGGATCGGATCGACGGGGTCAGTCGCATACTTGCCGAGCACCGAGTCGCGATAAATCGCTCGCGCTGTGCGCCTTCGAATCGAGTCGTCGAACCCCGAAACCGGCAGCACCTTCACGTCATCTACCACGTCTTTTACGCCCGGAGTGCGGGCGACGATCGCAATTGCCGAGTCCTTCGGAGGGTCCCACATCGCATCGCCGCTCAGAGTGACAACGCCGTCTTTCACGCTGAGCGCAACATAGTTGAAAGCGTTGTCAGAGTATCCCACGCGATCATAGGCCAACTGCTTTGCCAGTTTCTTCTCGAGCTGCCCGTCGGGCACGGTTTGGCCTGCAACCGCTATGTCGTTGCGAACGCCCGTAACATCTTTGATCTTCTTGACTTTACTTGCGGCATCAAGTTTGTCCTGATAAAGCCCGACTGTGCCAGTCAGCGTCACAATGCCGTCTTCAACGCTTGCATTCACACTCGGCAACCGCTTCGCGTCATGAATCTTCTGGCTGACCGCCTGTTGAATTTGCACATCATACCGGCCCGTGGCCGCCATTGCAGTCATGCTGGAAAGTACAAACAGCGTCATTGCCATTGCTATCAATTGTTTCTTCATCGTCGTCACCTATGCCGGATTTTTATATTGTTCTGTTATTAACCGGCTGGTTAAATAGATGCTCGCGGCAGCGGCGAAGATACGTCCGAACCAGTCTTTTACAAACTATTACAACTTGGACGCGCGGGGTTTTTCCAGGAACAGGAAAGTGTAAAATCCAGGAGCCACTACCGATAAACGCTTGGATCAACTTGCGAAATAAGGTTCAACGTTTCTTTCGCTTGGCCGTCGCTTTTTTGCCCATTGTCCGCTTCGCAAATACCCGCTCAAATATCTTGTCGATGTTCCGAAGCTGACGCTTCAGGTCGAACGCGCGCTCGATCTTTGCCCGCGACACGCGCCCACTAATCTCGGGGTCGTTCACGACCAGTTCGTGAAAGTCGCGATCTTCTTTCCATGCCCGCATGGCATGATTCTGCACCAGGCGGTACGCGTCCTCACGGGAAACGCCGCTCTCGACCAAATCAAGCAACAACTGCCCGCTGAATACCAGGCCCCGCGTGCTTTCGAGGTTCGCCATCATGCGCTTCGGATACACGAACATCGTTTCAATCAAGTTCGCAGTCTTGTTGAGCAGATAATCGGTGAGCGTGGTTGAATCCGGAATGATGATGCGTTCAGCGGAAGAATGCGAAATGTCGCGCTCATGCCAGAGCGCAACGTTTTCAAATCCAGCCTGCGCATTCGCCCGCACCACGCGCGCCAGACCGGAGATCTGCTCGCTCGTGACAGGATTCCGCTTGTGCGGCATGGCCGACGAGCCCTTCTGTTTTTCGCTGAAATATTCTTCAGCCTCGCGGACCTCCGTGCGCTGCAAGTGACGTATCTCGGTGGCAATCTTGTCGAGCGTCGAAGCAATCGTAGCCAGCGTGGCCAGATAAAACGCGTGCCGGTCGCGCTGAATCACCTGCGACGAAACGGCCGCCGCTTTCAATCCCAGGCGCGCACACATCTGTTCTTCCAATTCGGGACTAAGGTGCGCGAAAGTTCCAACCGCACCCGAGAATTTTCCTACGCGTAAATCCTCAGCCGCCGCCTTGAAGCGCGCGATGTTACGCTGCGTCTCCGAGTACCAATTCGCAATCTTGAAGCCAAAGGTTATCGGCTCGGCATGGATGCCATGAGTCCTCCCGATCATCGGAGTGTCTTTGAATTCCCACGCCCGCCGCTCCAGCACCTCCGCTAGCCGCTCCAAATCGCCGGCAATCAGCGACGAGGCCTGCTGAATCAGCAATGCCTGCGCCGTATCGACTACATCGTTCGAAGTGAGCCCGTAGTGAAACCAGCGCGCATGCGGTCCCACAATCTCCGCGACTGCAGTGGTAAAAGCGATGACGTCGTGTTTAACTTCGGCTTCGATCTCGAAGATGCGCTCGACACTAAAGTTGGCGCGCGCACGAATCGCCTTGGCGGCGTCTTTCGGAACAATGCCTGCCGCAGCCAGCGTATCAGTTGCCGCGACCTCGACCGCCAGCCAAGTGCGGAAGCGGTTCTCGTCGCTCCAGATGCGAGCCATCTCTGGCCGTGTGTACCGTGGAATCACAGCGCTTTCTCCTGAGGGGGAACCGAGGATTGTAAATCTCCTGCGACTCAAAAGCACGCGGCGGGTGAGGCGCGTCTTCGGGCGTCAGGGATACCCGAATCCGTCATCATGAACCTTGGCGCTGGAAAACGGCGGCCATGTTCCGCCGCTATGCGATCGTTTCCGAAGCCGACCAGTTGGCCGCTGTCGCCGCTCTGGAGCAGCCTGCGTCTCCAGTTGCGTCGCAGAAGTCAACCGTTGAGCCCCGCGCGTTGAAATTACAGTAAATCCCAAGCGACCGCCGCTTTTGAGCCCCACTTCGGTGGGGCTTTTTTATGCGACTGGGGAGGTCAATGAGTGTAATCGCGATTTTTCAACAACTATCGGCTTTCAGAGCTTCCTTCACCGTAGAAGTTCCGTCGTAATAGCCTGATGCATCCATATATCGCGATAAACAATACGAAGCCGAGAAGCGTAGCCAGTCTCCCCGCGCCACGGCTCAGTTCTCCCGCTCGCTGTACCCAAGTATGGACAACGGCCAATTGAATGGCAGCTGAGAGGATCAGCGCCATCCAGAACGCGATGTCTCGCCACAAGGATCTCCATCCAACTGTGACGATAACGGAAGCGATCATTACACAGACGGCAGCTTCCTCCCAGTCAGGTTTCAGGTGGTATCGCTTCGGAAGTGCAATGTACGCGCACGCGATGACTGCCATTGCAACAAATGTCGAAAGTAATTCAAGCCACGAGAATTGACGCTTCCCGAATATTTTTCGGCGTCGGCTTTTGAACTCACGCCGCTCCTGCCGCTTTTCGAATTTGTGATGTTCAACTCGGTCGGACTCGGTAAGGTTACGCCGACCTAGTTCCGCATCCAAAGCGGTCGCAGCTTCCGTAGTCAAGTAATGCCGCTGAGTTGCGAAGTGCAGTAGCTCGTCGTCACTCCGCTGGGAATACTCGGTAGAGAAGTCGTCAATCATCTTTGTTTCTTGATTTTACGCGAGACCCGATTCGTACTCGGAGTGATGTCCAGCCCCGCCGCCCTTAGTTGCTCGATACCGCTCCAATCAGGCGGTGATACCGTTGCCCGACTGCGCCAAGGTGCGCCAGCGGCCAACCAGAGCTTGCGTAGCTCCGCATGTGATTTGCTGGCATCGTGGTACCCGAACTCTGTTTCGCAGGAAGGGCAGATTTCAAACGATGCACCTCCGGTTTTGTCATACGGCAGTTCCGCAAGGTTCGCGTAGCCGCAGACCGGACAGGTGTGCTCCATAGGACAAGAAGTATAGTTGACGAAAGCAGGCGTTAGCACAAGCTTGCGCCCTTTCTTCGCCGGGGGGCTTCTCACGGGGGCAATTAGGGGGCAATCATCGTGATTTTTAGCAGGGTTTCGCACCCCTTAGTAGGCATGAGGCTTTTCGACGGGTTTTCTGTAAACCATTCGAAATGCGCGAGATGCCCAGTGTTTACGAGGGTTTCGGCGAGGGCGTAAAAAGCGGGCTGGAGGATTGTAAATCAGCGGAGCTGATACGTGCAGAACGCGGCCAGTCGCTCAGCCGTCAGACCGATTTGCGCTGCAACTGCAGCCGCCACCGGTCGAATGTCAAGTAGACAACCGGCGTCGTATAGAGAGTCAGCATCTGACTCAAGATCAAACCTCCCACGATCGTTATGCCCAGCGGCCTGCGGAGTTCATACCCCGTGCCCGTTCCTAGCGCCAACGGCAAAGCACCCAGCATCGCAGCCATGGTGGTCATCAGGATCGGGCGAAAACGCAGCATGCATGCTTCGAAGATAGAGTCGATCGGCTTCTTTCCTTCCTTGCGCTCAACTTCAAGCGCGAAGTCGATCATCATAATGGCGTTCTTTTTGACGATTCCAATGAGCAGCACGATGCCAATGATGGAGATGATGTTGAGATCCACACTAAACAGCATTAAAGCGAGCATCGCGCCCACGCTCGCGGAGGGCAACGTGGAAATGATGGTGATGGGGTGAACCAGACTTTCATACAAAATGCCAAGAACGATATAGACCGCCATTAGTGCGGTCACAATCAGAATAGGCTCCGTGCCGAGCGATTGCTGGTAAGCCAAAAGCATCCCGGCAAAAAACCCTTGCAGCGTGCTTGGCGCACCCATGCGCTTTTGCATCTGGTCAATGGCCAGCGTCGCATCGCTCAAAGACTTATTCGATGCGAGGTTAAAAGACACGGTCACCGACGGAAATAAGCCGGTGTGGTTAATGGCGAGTGGTGTGGTATTTGCGCGGCCTGAGGCAACCGCAAGTAGAGGAATACCCTTGGTTCCATTGCTGGTGGTCGCCGTATGCAAGTAGATGTCTTTCAATCCCTCTGGGCTTTGCCAATACTGCGGAGCGACTTCCAGCACGACATAATACTGGTTCAGCTGTGTGTAGATGATCGAAACTTCCGACTGGCCAAACGCGCTGTAGAGTGCCGAGTCCAGCGACTGCACGGTCAGCCCGAGCTTGGCTGCGGTCAGCCGGTCGTAGGTCAGCAACTCATCGAGGCCGCCATTTTGTTGGTCTGAACTCACATCCTGGAGCCCGGGAAGGTGCTGCATCTGACTCAGTATCGCTGGTCCCCAGGTAAAAAGGTCCTGCACATTGTCGGCTTGCAATGTGTACTGATACATCGCGTTACTCCCTCGCCCGCCTATGCGCAAATCTTGCGCGGCTTGAAGAAACGCGGAAGCCACCGGCAATCGGTTCAGTTGCGGCCGCAAGCGATTGATAATCTCAGTGGCGCTGACCTTGCGCTCCGCCAGCGGCTTCAATGCAATGTAGATCGAACCTGTATTGGTAGCTCCTGAACCACCGCTGAACGCGATCACATTTTCGACGGCTGGATCTTTCTTGATCACAGCGCCAATCTGCCGAATCGAGTCATCCATCGCCGGGAAGGATGAATCCTGCGGCCCGCGCACGCTACCTTGAATCGCGCCCGTGTCCTCCACCGGAAAAAGACCTTTTGGTATTTTGATGATCAGCACCACGTTGAGCGCGATGGTGATCAAAAGCACAATCAGCGTAGGCGTGGGATGTTCGAGCACCCAATGCAGGCTGGTGCGATACATCGAGAGCATGCCATCAAAGAATTTTTCGCTGGCCATATAAAGACGGCCATGCTTTTGCTCGCGCTCACTCTTCAACAGAAAAGCGCACATCATCGGCGTGGTACTCAGCGAAATCAGCATCGACACGAACACGGCCGTCGAGAGAGTGACCGCGAATTCGCGGAAAAGACGCCCTACGATTCCGCCCATCATCAGAAGCGGGATAAAAACTGCAATCAGTGAGATGCTGATGGTAAACACGGTGAAACCGATTTCTTCCGCGCCCTTGAATGCAGCGGCAAAAGGCTTCATACCATCTTCGAGATGGCGCGCAATGTTTTCCATCACGACGATCGCATCATCGACCACAAATCCGGTAGCAATGGTCAAGGCCATCAGCGAAAGATTATCCAGCGTGTATCCGAACAGATACATAACCGCGAACGTGCCAACCAGCGAGACTGGTACCGCCACTGCGGGAATCAGTGTGGCGCGCCCGTTACGCAGGAAAACAAACACCACCAGCACGACCAGACCGATCGAAATGAGTAGAGTCCGCTCGACGTCGCTAACAGAAGCGCGGATGGTGGTGGTGCGATCGAGAACGATCGTCGTATCAATGCCAAAAGGAATCGTTGCCTGAACATAGGGCAGTTGTGAGCGGATGCGGTCGACCGTATTAATGATATTGGCACCGGGCTGGCGAAAGATGATGACCGTAATCGCGCGTTTTCCGTTGAGGTAGCCAGCGGCGCGAATATTCGCCACTGAGTCCGTCACCGTAGCGACATCTGAGAGATGGATTGCAGCGCCATTCTTGTAACCGACGACGATAGGCTTGTAATCCGCAGCGTGCGAAATCTGATCATTAGCCAGGATGTCCGCGCTCACGTCTCCATCGCTGATCTGTCCCTTGGCAAGGTCAGAGTTCTGCAGGCTTAGCACAGATTGCAAATTCGCCAGCGTGAGTCCATAGTTGGCCAATTGCGTGGGATTTGCGTCAACTCGAACCGACGGCAGTGCGCCCCCTCCCACGGACACTTGCCCAACACCCTGAATCTGCGACAACTTCTGCGCCATAACCGTAGAAGCCTCGTCGTAAATTTTGTCGGGGCCATATTTGTCGGAAGTAAGCCCGAGGATCATGATTGGCGAATCGGCAGGATTAACTTTGCGATAACTAGGGTTGCCGGGCAGGTTCGCCGGCAAATAGGTTCGCGCTGCATTGATCGCGGCTTCCACATCGCGCGCCGCGCCATCGATGTCGCGGGAGAGGTCGAATTGAATCGTGATTGACGTGGAGCCGAGTGTGCTCGAAGAAGTCATCTCCGTCATTCCGGCGATATGACCCAGTTGCCGCTCGAGCGGAGTGGCGACGGATGATGCCATAATCTCGGCACTTGCTCCCGGCAAACTTCCGCTGACTGAAATCGTAGGAAAGTCAACTTCAGGCAGGGGCGCGACCGGCAGCACCTCGAATGCGATGGCACCGGCGAGTGCAACCGCGACCGTAAGCAGCGTTGTAGCCACGGGCCGCTGAATAAACGGTGCGGAGATGTTCATGCCGGCCCTGCCACTTCTCCATTCGTCGCTTCCGCGCGCCTCGATTCGCGCTCGGAACCGTGCGCCAAGTTATCAAAGAAGACGTAGATGACGGGCGTGGTATACAGCGTCAGCACCTGGCTCAGCAGCAATCCGCCCACCATCGCGATGCCCAGGGGGCGGCGCAACTCAGATCCGAAACCACTTCCTAAAGCCAGCGGCAAGCCGCCGAGTAGCGCGGCCATGGTGGTCATCATGATCGGGCGGAAGCGCAGCAGGCACGCCTCATAAATCGCATCCGTCGCGTTCTTCCCGTGTTCGCGCTCGCCTTCGAGCGCAAAGTCGACCATCATGATGCCGTTCTTTTTTACGATGCCGATGAGCAGAACGATGCCGATAATCGCTACCACGCTCAAATCCTGACGAAAAATAATCAACGCGAGAAAAGCGCCCACGCCCGCTGACGGCAGCGTAGAGAGAATCGTGATGGGATGGATGAAGCTCTCGTACAAAACTCCCAGCACAATGTAGACCGTAACCAGCGCCGCCAGAATCAGCAACGGTTCATTCGACAGCGAATTGGTAAAGGATGCGGCCGTGCCTTGAAAACCGGCCTGCAGACTGGCCGGCATGTGCATGTCTTTCTGCACTTTGTCGACTGCCGTAATCGCCTCGCCCAGGGCAGCATTGGGCGCGAGATTGAACGATACCGTTATCGCTGGAAATTGCCCCTGGTGGCTGATAGAGAGCGCCTCCGTCGTTTTCTCGAAGTGCGCGAAAGCGCCTAGCGGTACGGCATTGCTCACAGTCGAACTCGTGGAAGTGGCGGTAGTTGACGAGGCCGACGGCGAGAGCGCGTTCGCAGGAGGCACCAGCGTATTCGCCGAGGGAGTGTACAGCGCCGATCCTGTCAGCGCGTTCGATCCGGCCGACGATGATCCCGAAGAAGCGAACGATGAAGAGGCTCCCGCACCGGTGGCGCCGGCCGACGCGTTGGACTGAATATAAAGGTGATTCAAGTTATTCGGATCGGTCTGAAATTGCGGCTCACTCTCCAGCACCACGTGATACTGATTCACCTGCGTGTACATGGTGCTGATTTGGCGCTGACCGAAGGCATCGTACAGCGTGTTATCAATCGTCGTGGGCGCGATCCCCAGTCGCGACGCGGTGACCCGGTCGATCACCAGATTCACGGCCAGCCCACCTAGTTGTTGATCGGTAGCCACGTCTTCGAGTTCCGGCAACTGCTTCAGCCGGTCGACAAACCGGTTGGTCCAATCGTTGAGTTCATTGGCATCCGGATCTTCAAGCGTGTACTGATATTGCGTGCGGCTCACCCGGTCGTCGACTGTAATGTTCTGCACCGGCTCCATAAACAAAGTGATTCCTTGGACCTGGTTCACTCTGCTGGTGAGTCTGCGAATCAGGTCCGACGCATTGATGCTCCGTTGGTTGAGTGGTTTTAAGTTAATCGAGATGCGGCCACTGTTAATCGTCGTATTGGTTCCATCAGCGCCGATAAACGACGAAACACTTTCGACTGCCGGGTCCGCGAGAATCGCTTTTGTAAGCTCCTGTTGCTTCTCTGCCATCGCCTTTGAGCCAATGGTCTGCGGAGCCTGCGATATCCCCTGAATCACTCCAGTGTCCTGCACCGGGAAAAAACCTTTAGGGATGATGATGTAGAGAAAAACGGTAAGCATCAGCGTCGTCACCGCGACCAGAAGCGTAATCGTCTGGTAACGCAACACAACTTTCAGCGTCCGGCCGTAGAACGCGATCATGCTTTCAAAAGCGCGCTCGGTGAATTTATAAATGCGCCCCTGCTTCTCTTTCGGCTCGTGCCGCAGAATACGCGCGCTCATCATGGGCGTAAGCGTCAGCGAGACGACCGCAGAAATAACAATGGTGACCGCCAGCGTGACCGCAAACTCCCGAAACAAACGCCCGACCACGTCCCCCATGAATAGCAACGGAATCAATACGGCGATGAGCGATACGGTGAGCGAGAGAATAGTAAAACCAATCTGCTCCGCACCCTTCAGTGCCGCTTCCATCGACGGCTCGCCCATTTCGATGTAGCGCGAGATGTTTTCGATCATCACAATGGCGTCGTCCACTACGAAACCGGTGGAGATGGTGAGCGCCATCAGCGACAAATTGTCCAGACTGTAGCCGAGCATGTACATCGCCGCGAAAGTGCCGATCAGTGACAGCGGCACCGCAACCGCAGGGATAATGGTGGCGTATACACTGCGCAAGAAAAGAAAGATGACCAGCACCACCAGGCCGACCGTCAAATACAACTCAAACTTAACGTCGCTGACTGATGACTCGATTGAAGTGGTGAGGTCGGTGAGCGTGGTCACCTGAATGCCCGCCGGCAAATTCGCCTGGAGCTGAGGCATCAGGTTCTTAATGCTCTTGACTACGCTGATCGTGTTAGCGCCCGGCTGTCGTTGCACATTCAGAATCACCGCGGGCGTCAGGTTCATCCACGCCGCTTGATTGTTGTTTTCTACGCCGTTCACGATCCGCGCCACGTCAGAGAGCATCACGGGCGCACCGTTACGGTAGGCGACGACAACACTTTGATAGTCGGCAGGAGTTACGAGCTGATCGTTGGCGTCAATCTGATAATCCTGGCGCGGACCATCGAAGTTTCCTTTGGCGGAATTCACGCTGGCGCTGGTCAGCGCGGTGCGCAGATCTTCCATGTTGATGCCGTAGGAAGACAGCGCCGTAGGATTAGCCTGAATTCGTACGGCCGGCTTTTGCCCGCCGCTGATCGTCACCAGCCCCACCCCGCTGAGTTGTGAAATCTTCGGAGCCAGGCGCGTGTCCACCAGATCCTCGACCTGCGAGAGCGGGATCGTATTTGAGGTAATAGCCAAGGTAAGGACCGGCGCGTCGGCCGGATTCGTTTTGCTGTAAACCGGGGGCGCGGGCAGAACCGATGGCAGAAGACTCTGCGACGCGTTGATCGCCGACTGCACCTCTTCTTCGGCAATATCGATGTTCAAAGTGAGATTGAATTGCAGAACAATGACAGACGTCCCCCCGGAACTGGTTGACGTCATCTGGCTCAACCCTTGCAGTTCGCCAAATTGCCGTTCCAGAGGCGCCGTCACCGTCGTCGCCATGACCGTCGGGCTGGCTCCGGGATAAAACGTGAGCACTTGAATGGTGGGATAGTCGACTTCTGGCAACGCCGAAACCGGCAATTGGGTATAGCCCACCAACCCAACCAGCAGAATCGCAGCCATCAGCAAAGCGGTGGCCACGGGCCGCAAAATAAACGGACGAGACGGACTCACGGCGCGCTGCTCCCGCTAGTGTTGGCCTGCGCGCTCGATGTGCTGTTCGAACCTTTGGTGGAATCCTTATTCGAAATGCTGACCGCTGTGTTCTCCTGCAACTTGTCAAAGCTGCTTGTGGCGACAACATCCCCAGCGTCGATCCCCTCCACCTGCGTCATGCCAGCGTCGGTCACTCCCACCTTTACCCCGCGGTTGTGAGCGACATTGTTCTGAATCACGTAGACGAACGATGACTGACCATTCTGTTGAATAGCCGCTGCCGGAACCAGCGTGACTCCCTGCAAGGTATTCACCAACAGCCGCACATTCACAAACTGATTGGGGAAAAGAGCATCGTCCTTATTGGCAAAAACTGATCGCGCTTTGACAGTCCCTGTCGTGGTGTCAATCTGGTTGTCGAGCGTCAGCAGGGTCCCGCTCGCGATCTTTTTCTGCGCCGTGCGGTCAAAAGCATCCGCATTGAGCTTCGCGTTCTTCTTCAGCCGCGCAGCAACCGGCCCCAAAGAGTCTTCCGGGATTGTGAAAATCACGGTAATCGGCTCCAACTGCGTAATCACCGCGAGAGTTACGGTTCCCGAAGCCTGCACCACGTTGCCCGGATCCACCAACCGCAGGCCGACGCGCCCGGAAATCGGCGCAACGATATGGCAGAAGTCGACCTGAACCTGGTCGTATTGCACTGTTCCCTGATCGTTCTTAACTGTGCCCTCATCTTGCAGCACAATCTTTTCCTGGTCATCCATCTGCTGCTTTGCAATTGCTCTGCGCGCCCATGCATCCTGGTAGCGCTGCAGGTCCATCTTCGCCTGGGCCAGCACATTTTCGTCGCGTTCGAGCGCCCCTTGCGCCTGCAGGAGGGTTGCGCGGTAAGGGCGTGCATCAATCTCGATCAGCGGATCGCCCTTGCGCACAATTTGCCCTTCCCGAAAATGCACTGCAACCACCTGCCCACCCACCTCACTGGTGATTGAAGCGGTATACACCGGAGTCACCGTTCCGATCTCGTCGAGGTAGACGCCGATGTCGCCCTTCTTCGCGGTTGCAGTAGTGACCGGAATCTTAGGAGGTGCCGGTTTTTTCTTGGTTGCAGCCTCGTGGTGACGCCACAGGAGCAACGCCGCCAGCAGCACGACGAGCAGCAACACAATCAACGCGCTTGACCACCATATTTTGCGCCGACGCGAATCCGCGCCGTGCTCTGGCAGCTGATGGCTTGGGTCGGTAATCGGGGGATGCTGATTGGTATCGACGGTCAACCGGATCTCCTTAAATTGTCAAACCCGAATCCGCGCATGGTACTGCTCGTGGGCGAACTCTGCAAGCATGCGAAAGTTCCTTGCCGCGAGTCTTTGTGCCCTCGCGACGCGGAACGGTCAGCCTGCAAGACCTCTCCTCATAATTATTAACGGGAAAGTTTTTAAGAAATATTGGGCCAGACGTGCGGGATAGCGCCTGGCTTTCCTGACACACACGGGGCAATTCGCCAAGGGGCCCAATCACCGGTCGAGGTTTCTGCTTACCAGGCAGAGCGCCGATTCTCACCGGCACCCGTCACCTGGAAAGTAGCAATGCCGAGCGACGGTCTCACGCTACGCGTCGCCCGCTCACCAGGTTGATGACCAGGACCACCAGCGCGACCACCAGGAGCAGGTGAATCAGACCACCGGCCACGTGAAGACTGAATCCGAGAAGCCACAGAATCAAAAGCAGAACAAAGATTGTCCAAAGCATATTGATCTCCTTCGCCCACCTTGGATGAGCATCCCCCGCACCGGTTTGCCGGGAAGGTCATTTATTTTTGCGTCCTCAACCCTTTACGACGTAGAACGGGCTGGATAAGCGACTTCCTGCGGTCTTTTGTTGTTGTCACCGGCGAAGCAGAGCCTGGTATCGGCTCCCTTGCAAGTTGCCGGCCCTGCCCCACCAACCGCCTCTCGCCTTCCCGAAGTAAGAAAACTCCAGCGAGTTTATGAAATGTGAGGGAATCGACCGCAAAACGTCGCTCTTAGAGGTGAGCAGTAATTAGAAAGACAAATTCAAACTGACAAAACCAGGAGAACCGCCATGAAATCGTTGAATAGCTTCGCTCGTCTTGCCTTTGCCGCGCTGTGCCTTTGCGTTTTCGCATCGGCCAGCTTCGCCGTCAATCCGCTGAGCTACCCCAAGGGACTCGCCGTAGACTCGAAGGGTAATCTCTGGGTCGCCAATTCCGGCCTCAACAACGTTCTCGAGTTTAGTCCCGGCTACGGCCTGCAGAAGGCCAACACAATCACAGAAGGTGTCAGTAATCCCTCTGGCGTTGCCTTCGATCCCCTCGGCAACCTCTGGGTCGCCAACTACGGTGGCGGTGGCAGTGTCTCCGAATACACTGCCGGCAAGCAGATCACCGCTAACACCATTACCAACGGCATTCTGGGGCCGGAAGCCATCGCGATCGATGGCGTCGGCAACATCTGGGTCGAGAACGATTATGTCAATGTAACGATTTATGACTCGCCGTCCGGCTTTGCTCCGCCGACAAATCTGCTCAGGACTCTTACACCATCCTTCCCCGTTTATGGCATCGCGGTCGGGGCCGGCGAGTTCTCCTGGGGCAGCAATACTGGCGTAAGTTTCGTTGCCGAGACTCCCGCGTTGGTCAGCGCTTCGCTTTGCTGTGACTACGCCTCCAATGACACCGGCGTTGCTCTGGCAATCGATGCCAAGGGCAACATCTACATGGGCAACCTCGACGGATCAGTTTGGATTAATTCTCCTCAGGCGTACGAATATCAATTGCTCCAATTGTCTTTCGTTCCCTCTGGCATCGCGATCGACAACGTTCGCGGGCGGATTTACATCTCCAACTACAACGGAAACTCGATTTCCGTGTACAGCACGTCGGGCACGCTGTTGAAAGTGATTGAATAGCAAACCGTCGCTTGCAGCCTTGGCGGACGGGGCATTGCCCTGTCCGCTTTTTCGCGTCGGATTCTCGGTTTACGACGATTGTTGTGACGATTTATGGCCTGCTCAAGGCCGCCGCGGATGTCGAAAAGCAGGCCGAGGGTCTTTCAGAAGATCCGCCTGGCTTGCTCTCAGGAGTTGTTCGCCCTCCGTTACCCGATTGAGTGCAAGTAGACAAGTTCCTAACGCACTTTGCGCCTCGGCGATTTGCCATGGCAGCAAGGGAAAGGGAGCCGACCGGGCGGACGCGAGCGAGTTGCGCAATACCGCCTCAGCCTCAGTCGCTTTGCCCTCGGCGGTAAGAGCTTCACCCAAACGAACTTCAGTGGCAATTACCGTTGGATGGTCTCGGGCAAGTTGTTTCCCGCGAATCGCCAACGCTTCGCGCAGCAAGGGTTCGGCGCTCGCGGGATCGCCCTGAAAGACTCGATCTTCCGCGAGATCGATCAGCGCCGATGCCGCCTGAGGGCTCTCCTCGCCGCCCAATTTGTGATCCATGTCTAATGCCCTATGCGCGTAATGCTCAGCCTCGACATAATTGCCGCGGTCGAATTGCAACAGGCCCAGATTTGCGATCACCTTGGCGGCAGCCCACCCCTCGGGCCCACTGGCCTGCGTGATTGTGTCGAGCGCTTGTTTGAATGTCGTCTCCGCTTCATCGTAATCACCCTTGGCTTGCAACAATCGGCCCCAATTATTGAGAGCCACGGCGAACACGATGTTCTTTTCCCCGAGCGTCTTGCGCCGCAGTTCCAGGTTCTCTCTGAGCACTGGTTCCGCCGCCTGCCAGTTCCCCTCTTCGAGTAACAAAAATCCGAGATTGTTCAGCGGGTAACCGAGATCGGGATGATTATCACCGAGGATCTTGCGGCGCAGTGCGAGGTCCTCCCGTTCGGTGGCTTCCGCTCCTGTAAGATCACCAGCATCGATCAAAGCTCCAGCTAAGTTGTGCAGGCTGTTGGCAAAATCTGGACCGCTCGGATCGATTCGTCGCTGCATTTCGACTGTCTCCCGCAGCAGTTGCAAAGCCTCCGGGTAGTCGCCTTTACGCTCCAGAAGGAGTGCGAGGTAGATACGAGGTCCCGAATCACTGTTCCGTTCCCGATCGAGGGCAAGCGCCCGCCGCAGCAGCGGTTCGGCCTCGGCATCCCGGTTTTCGAGATAAAGGCATTCCCCGAGTCCGGAAAGGCTCTCCAGTACTTCTTTGCTGTGCGGCCCCGAGGTCTTCTCGCGGATTGCAAGTGCCCGTCGAAAGAGCGGCTCGGCTTTCTGGTACTGACCTTGTAGCCGAATAGAGTCCGCCCACGACCACAGAAGCTCGGCGACATCCGGGTTCGACTCCCCGAGCGACTTCTTACGCAGCGCGTACGCGCGTTCGAACAGGGATTCGGCCTGGCCATACAACCCCAACGAAAGATAAGCGTGGCCGATGTTGTCGAGCATCGTGCCCTGCAGCGCAGGATCGCCGGCCAGTTCGCGATCAACGCGCTTTGCTCCCTGATCGAGTAACTCTCGGGCCGTAATCTGCTGTCCGTGGGCCTGCTCAGGAGTGGCCGCTTCAAAAATGCCTTTGAGGAATTGTGACTCCCGCTGCGCCGTGAGTCGTTCCCGCGTCGCACGCTTCGCCAGCAAACCCATCCCTACACTAAAGCCAATCAATGCCAGGGTCACGATCGCTGCGGCGGACACCGCGGCCCTGTGCCGGCGCACAAACTTGCCCGACCGATATCGCCATGTATCGGTGCGCGCATGCACCGGATACCCTGTGAGGTGCGCTTTGATGTCATTAGCAAGCTCGGCCACCGAGACGTAGCGCCGCGATGGCTCCTTGCGCATCGCCATAAGCACTATGTTGTCGAGATCGCCGCTGAGTTTGCGCGCAGCGTCGGGTGCGGCCAATTCTGCGTTCGCGGCGCTCACCACACTCGGCGGCTGCGGATTTTGCTCGCAGATGATCTTGACCATCTCGAACGGACTCGTCGTGTCGAACTGGAAGGGACGCTTCCCGCACAGCAACTCGTATAGCAATACGCCTAACGCGTAGACATCGGTGGCGGTCGTCACCTGATCGCCGCGCACCTGCTCCGGGCTGGCATATTCCGGAGTCATCATCCGTTCGGTCGTTCGCGTGCGAGTGAAATCGGCGGATTCTGGATCGAGTAGCTTGGCGATACCGAAATCCAAGAGCTTTGGAAGACCCTCCGCCGTTACCAAAATATTCGCTGGCTTGATGTCGCGATGAACCACCAGATTCTTGTGTGCGTACTCCACCGCGGCGCACACCGTACAGAACAACTCGAGACGGGCTTCGATTCCCAGTCTATTTATCCTGCAGTAATCATCGACCCGGGTACCGTCCACATACTCCATCACCAGATAGGGCAGACCGTCGCTGGTGATGCCGCCATCCAAAAGGCGAGCAATGTTCGGATGGTCCAGGTTGGCAAGAATTTGTCGCTCGCTGCGGAAACGCAATAACATTGCCCGGCTTTGTCCGAGTCCGCCCTGTACCGTCTTGATGGCAACCTGTTTCTGGTAGAGGTCGTCGGCGCGAGCGGCCAGATAAACCTTTCCCATCCCGCCCTCGCCCACCAGACGCAACAATTGATACGCACCAATTCGCTTCCCGGCAAGTTCCTCTTCTGCGGTAACCTCCTGCGCCGCTTGCAGCACCGATTTCTGAATAAACCCCATCGTCTGCCCCGCGGAATGGAGCAGCGATTCCACCTCCCGACGCAAGTCGCCGTCGCCGTTGCAAGCTTCTTCGAGGAAGGCTGGACGGCGATCCTGCTCCAGCTCAAGAGCCTCATAGAAGAGGTACTCGATGCGAAGCCAACGATTGGAGCGCGGCGAAGATGCCATTTGTAGCTGCTCCTAGGCTGAGGCGGAGTCTTGCGTGAGTTCGCGGTGCAGCCAGGCTTTGGCCATTTTTAATTCGCGGTGTACCGTGGCCGGGGATATTTTCAGCGCGCTAGCGGCTTCGTCATAGGTGAGCCCGCCGAAACACAGCAGTTCGATAATCTCACTCTTACGTGCGTCGTGCGCCGCGAGGCGTTGGAGGGCCGCGTCCAGTTCCACGATTCCGCCCGCGGTCTGCGGGCCGATCATTATCGCTTCATCCAGCGAAATCGTCTCCACCCCTCCGCCACGTTTCTGTCGATGATTTGCCTTAGCGTGGTCAACCAGGATGCGGCGTAACAACCGCGCGGACACGGCAAAAAAATGCACTCGATCCTGCCAGGCTACGTCCGCATCGACGAGCCGCAGATACGCTTCATGTACCAACGCGGTCGCTCGCAGCGTGTGGTCGGGACGTTCTGACCGCAAACTGAAGGACGCGAGCTTGCGAAGTTGCTGGTAGACAATCGGCATCAGCTCGTCCAGCGCCTCTTTATTCCCGCCGCCCCATTCTTGGAGTAGACGTGTTACCAGCTGACGCTCCGTAGGTGTTTCCGGCATAGGCACCCCCGGTCCAACCGTAAGCGCTGATTCTATCCAAATCAGTGTTACGGCGGCGAGAAATCCTGGCAAAGTTTTTTTTGCGCCGGTGAGGGAATCGCCTGCACAACGTCGCTCTTATAGGTGAGCAGTAATCAACACTTAATCCAGGAAGGAAATACCATGAAACTCAGGACCTTATCTCTATCTCTTGGCGTGGCTGTCGTCCTCTGCATGTCCGCCTTCGCTCAAAACTATAATTTCACCACCATCAATTATCCCGACGACTCGTTTACCCAGTTGCTGGGCATCAACAACTCTGGTGACATCGCCGGCTACCACGGTGCTAGCCCCAACCTGGGGTTCACCTACACTGACGGCACGTTCACCAATGAAAACTACCCCAAGTCGCAACAGACCCAGGTGATCGGCATCAACAACCGCCCCTTTAAAACCGCTGGGTTCTATGTCGAGCACGGCAAAACCATCGGCTTCACAGACTACAAGGGCACTTTTGCCAGCGTGGCCTTTGGCAAGAAGCCCTTCAACCAACTCCTTAGCCAAAACGACATGGGTCAAGCCGCTGGATACTACAGCAGCAACGAAGCTGGCACCGATCCCGATGTGCCATACGTATATGACGAATTCGGGGGTGTTTTCGAGGTCTACACCATTCCCGGCGCCACCGGCGGCGCGCAGGCGACTGGTATCAACAACTCCAGCAGCGTCTGCGGTTTCTACATCGACTCCACCGGCACCAGCCACGGATGGCTCCAGGTTCAGGGACATTTCACCGTCCTCGACTATCCCGGCGCCGCTCAGACGTCCGCCTCCGGCCTGAACAACAAAGGCCTGGTGGTTGGCTTCTATGTCGATGCTCAAGGCAACACTCACGGGTTCGTCTACAACACGTCTAGCGCCACCTTCACGCAGGTGGACGATCCGAGCGGAGTTGGCATGACAATCGTGAACGGGGTAAACGACAACGGCGATCTGGTCGGGTTCTACGGCCCGAACGCCTGCACCGGCAGCTCAACTTGCAGCGGATTCGAGGCGACTCCGGCAGAGTAACAGTGCGCTACGCCAGACTTAATCGCAAAACATTAATCGCAAGACAATAGTGGGAGTCCGAGAATCTGCGGGCTCCCATTTTTTGGCTCGATACTGACTTTGCCGTTAAATGCAATGCTGCACACTTTGTTTTGCCTTTCTGTTTTGCCTTTGCTTTTGGGTGGCGCGGCGGTTCACCGCTGCGATAACTTTGTCCCTTCAACACCGATCACGAACCCATGAAGATCCAAGTGGCATGGATTGGAAAAACAAGAGAGCCGGCGATCCAAGCGCTATCCGACGAATACCTGAAACGCATCTCGCGTTACGCCGAGATCGAAGGTGTGGCGTTGAAGGATGACGCCGCAATCTTATCGCTGGCGGCCGGCGAGAGGTCGAAGAAACAGCAAAGCCATAAATTGGTCTTGCTCGACGCCCGCGGACGCCAACTCTCCTCCGAAGAGTTCGCTGGCTTTCTGCAACGCGAACAAGTGAACGCCGTTCCGCTCCTCCTCGTCATCGGAGGCAGCGACGGTTTCAGCGACGAAATGCGGCACCGCGCTGGATTCGTCCTTTCCCTCGGAAAAATGACGCTGCCGCACGAATTGGCGCGGGTGGTTCTACTCGAGCAGCTTTATCGCGCCTTCACCATCCTGACAAAGCACCCCTATCATTTAGGACATTAACTGTGTAGTAATGGTCAGCGGCCAGTCAGTCCAGACCCGTGTGCTCGATTTCGTCGCCCCGATGCACCTCCGGCAGCTTCACGGCACCGCGAAACTGGCTTACTGTATTCCTATACAGGCGAAGCAAGTCTGAATTTGTAAGTGAGGCCCTCCCCCAATGAAAAACCCGTACGACGTACTAAGAATGAAAGAGCAGGAACTGATACGAGTCCGCAAAGAAATGGACGCTTTGCGGCTCGCAGCGCGCTTATTGGACGCCGAGGACACAGCGAAAGGACAAGGCCAGCCCAAACTCTCTCGAGTCGTGGAAATGCCGTAGTCCCGATATCCTAAAAGTTTTGTTCTCCCGGGGCGAGTCCAACTCGCCCCGTTCTTTTAACCAGATTAGATTGCTTGTCTTCGTGAACCTTCGTGACCCTCTGTGGCTAATGACTTACCTAGCCTGCACCACTCCCTACAAACTGCCCAAATTTCAAATCCTGTCGCCTTCCGCGTACAATCAATGATTCGGCCGATATGTCGGATCTCCGCCGTGGTCTTATCATCGTGAATACGGGTCCAGGCAAGGGCAAGACCACCGCGGCCATGGGCACGGCTGTGCGCGCCGTCGGTCAGGGAATGCGCGTCCTCATGCTGCAATTCTTGAAAGGCTCGTGGCATTACGGCGAACTCGACGCCGTCCAGGCATTTGGCGATAAGTTCATCATGAAGCAGATGGGCCGCGGCTTCGTAAAAGTTGGCGCCGAAAAGCCCGACCCTGAAGACGTTCGCATGGTAGAAGAAGCCTGGGCGGAGGCTGAAAAAGCGATCCAGTCCGGCGAATGGGATCTGGTGGTGCTCGACGAAATCAATTACGCCATCAGCTACGGTATGCTCGACCCAGCAAAAGTGGTGGAGTCGCTAAAACATAAACCGGAAATGGTGCACGTAATCTTGACCGGAAGAAACGCCCATCCGACAATCGTCGAACTGGCGGACACCGTGACGGAGATGCGTCAGATTAAGCACGCCTACGAAAAAGGCGTAATGGCCCAGAGAGGAATCGAATATTAAGATCGGGTGATCGGGCCGTCGGGTGATCGGGTGATCCAAAACCGGTCGTCCTCGGCTTGATCGATTGTCATAGCGTCGGACGAATCGGCATTTCAGATGGCCCGATCACCCGATCACCCGATCACCCGATCTATGACATGGTTCAAACGCCAATCCGGCGAGATAGACGCCTCAGGCGACAAGAAGGTCCGCACCGAGGGCCTATGGGTGAAGTGTGATGGCTGTCGCCAGATCATCTGGAAGAAGGATCTGGAAGAGAATCTCAACGTCTGCCCGAAGTGCGATAAACATTTCCGCATCGACGCCCGTACCCGCCTGGCCCAGCTTCTCGACGACGACCAATACGAAATTTTCGACAGCAACCTCGCCTCTACCGACCCCCTGAAGTTTGTCGACCTGAAGGCCTACTCCTCGCGCCTCAAACAGGCAAAATCCGACACCGGTCTGAAAGATGCCATCGTCAACGCTCGTGGCAAACTCAACGGCCGCCCCGTCATCGTAAGTTCAATGGAATATTCCTTCATCGGCGGCAGCATGGGAGCAGCGGTCGGCGAGGTCATCACCCGCGCCATCGAAAAGGCCATCGACACCCGCACTCCCATCATCATCGTTTCCGCGTCCGGCGGCGCCCGCATGATGGAAGGCGTGATCAGCCTGATGCAGTTGGCAAAAATCTCGGCCGCTCTGGCCCGTCTGGACAAGTCAGGAGTTCCGTACATTTCGGTCCTCACCGATCCCACCACCGGCGGCGTCACCGCATCGTTCGCGATGTTAGGCGACCTCAATATCGCTGAACCCGGCGCCCTGATAGGCTTTGCCGGCCCGCGAGTAATCGAGCAGACGATAAGACAGAAGTTGCCGCCTGGTTTCCAGCGCTCCGAATTTCTGCTGGAACACGGAATGCTGGACGCCGTAGTCCCACGCAAGGACCTGAAACCCTACATAGCGCGCGCGCTGGATTTCATGGTGCAGGCCGCGTAGGAACTCTGCGGGGACAACAGAATCCCACGTAGGGACAGACGCCCTCGTCTGTCCAGCCGAACGAAGCTCGGCACATGTCGGCAGCGGCGATATCTCGGCTCCGTCGCGGCAGCCAGCTACAGTCGGAAGATGTGCGACATGTTCAATCGCACTATTCCCCGCTGAAGCCATCGGTTTTACCTTTGAATGCGGTTTTCTGGAAAGCCTGCAAGCAAACAACGACACTGCTATAACTGAAAGCTGACGACTGATAGCTGAGAGCTGATTTTGTCCTACGAAACCGCAGTCGCGCAGATGTACGCGCTGGGCCACGAACTGGCGCAGACGCCTTCGCACAAGTTCGATCTCGCCCACATGCGCGTGCTGCTCGCTGCCCTGGGCAATCCCGAGAATCGCTTCCCCGCCGTGCTGATTGCAGGCACCAACGGCAAGGGTTCGACGGCCGCGACCCTGGCTTCAATCCTTCAGGCGTCCCGCCTCAAAACCGGCCTTTACACCTCGCCGCACCTAGTTCGCATCAACGAACGCATCCGCCTCAATGGTGATCCCATCGGCGACGATGATTTCGCCGTGCTCCACGACGTCGTAGATCGCACCGTCGAACGCCTGGTCTCGGAGGGCGATCTCCCGTGGCATCCCAGCTTCTTTGAGATGTTGACGGCGATGGCCTTTGAGTATTTCGCCCGCAACCGTCCCGACATTGTCGTCCTCGAAGTCGGAATGGGCGGCCGTCTCGATGCCACCAACGTAGTAGAGCCGCGCCTCAGCATCATCACCGACATATCGCTCGATCATCAAAAATACCTCGGCGAAACTATCTCCGAGATCGCCCGCGAAAAGGCTGGAATCATCAGGCCGAATGGAATTGTGGTTACGCTGCAGCAGTTGCCCGAAGCAAACGACGTGATCGGAAACGCCATTCTGGATGCGGGCGCCCGCGTCGTAAACGCTGTGCCCTACGTCCCGCCCATTTCGCCGGGCAGCGGAGACTACATCGAGGCCAACGCCGAAAATCCTGAACCCGGCAGCCGTCGCATGCACTATCCTTTGCAGGTTCTGGACCGCGAAATCGTCGTCGAATCGCCGCTAGTGGGCCGTCATCAACTCCGCAATCTGGCGCTCGCGATCGCTGCCGCCGCCGAATTGCACAACCAGGGAATCTTTCAAATCACACCCGACTCAATTGCTCAAGGCATCCGCCAGACGCGATGGCCGGGCAGATTTCAGGTAGTCCCAGCCACAAACAGTAATCCCGAGTACGTTCTCGACGTCGCCCACAATCCAGCTGGAGCTTGGGCCTTACGCTCGACGCTTTCCTCCGCATACCCGACACTGGGAAACGGCCGCGACCTGACTATGGTCTTCGGCGTGATGCGCGATAAGGCGATGCAGGAGATTACCGAAATTCTGTTTCCAATCGCCGGTCATGTGATCTTGACCCACGCCAACAACCCACGCTCGGCGTCGACCGCAGAAATTAGGCAGGCAGCCCAGCGAGTGGCCGCGGGCGTCAATATTCAAGATGCGGAAGACCTGGAGTCGGCTCTCGCCCATGCCCGGAAAGCCACCGGATCGGGGGGCCTGATCGTCGTTACCGGTTCGATTTACGTCGTGGGAGAGGCAATGCGAGTTCTAGGTGTCCGCATCTAACCAACAGCGGAAAGTGGCTTCTGCGGGAAGTTGGGCCCTACAAGCGAGATGAGCGGAAATTGAATAAGATGGCCACATCTGCCGAGACGGAAAAAGCGCGGCCCGATCTGCGCTCGTCCGAACGGGAGGGGCTGCCCGTTCCCGCTTGGCCCGAAATACGTCCGGCCGCGCGTACCTTCAGCCGCCACGGCTGGCTTAGCCGACTCCGCTCCTATTTCATTCTCTCGCCGCTGATCTGGCTTTACACCATCATCTTGGGAACGATCTCTCTGACCTGTTCGCTCTTCGATCGTGACGGACGAATCCAGCACGATCTCGCCCGCTTCTGGTCGTGGCTAATCATGAAAACCATCCTGTCGCCGGTAACGGTCACAGGCGCGAACATTATTAGCGATGACCACCACTCAGGCAATATCCCTCCGTCCAAACCTCGCGTCTACGCAGTCACGCATGCATCAGCGCTCGATATCCCAATTCTTTACGTCCACCTGCCCTTTCAATTCCGCATCGTCTTCAAAAGTGAATTGCTCGCCTATCCATTCGTGGGCTGGCATCTGAAGCGTTCAGGCCAAGTCTGCATCAACCAGCAGAATCCGGCAGCTTCGATTGGCGCCGTCAAATCGGCCCTCCGAAGCCTCCGCAGCGGCAAGCCATTGGTCATCTTCCCCGAAGGCGGACGCACGCGAGATGGCAAGATTCAACCTTTCCTGCCCGGAGCCTTCTTTCTGGCAATCAAAGCCCAAGCCGATATCGTCCCCATCGCGCTCGTCGATACCTTCGACCTGCTGCCCATGAACACCTACCACATCAAGTGCCAGCCGCTGGAAATGCGGGTAGGCGAGCCCATCTCCACCGCCGGTTTAACCGTCCGCGACACAGATGAGGTGTCGGCCAAAGTAAAGTCCGCAATTGAATCCCTTCATTCCCGGCCGCGAATTACTTAGGGTGTCGCTTCGTCCTTCTTCTCGGTCGTCCCGCTATACTTGACTAACATGCTGACTCGCCGCCACCGTTTCTACGTCACCCAACTCGTCTTCTTAACTCTTGTGCTCGCCGTTGCATCGGCCGCGCAGAATACCGAACCTGGACCCAGTCAGACAACCCCAGCTCCCGGCGCAGAGTACTCTGGAATGTACAGTTTCCTGCGTGACGGCGAATTCGTGCAGATCACAGTCGACGCTCCTGGCCACGTCATAGGCTTCATTTCGCGCTATGGCGACTCTGATAACGACCGCGACGTTTTTCTGGATCACTTTTTCAAGTCCGCAAAACTGGATGGCAATAAGCTGACCTTCACCACCGAGACCGTGAAAGGCAAATCGTTCGAGTTTCACGGCACCATCGAGCGCGGAGAGGGCAAGAATCACAATGAAGAAGCTTTCTACGTCCTAAAAGGAACTCTCACCGAGGCCACCACCGATGCTGCCAAGAAAACTTCTTCCCAATCGCATGAAGTCGCGCTAAAGAGCTTTCCGCAAGACATGGCGCCCCCGCAGGCTGGCAAGCAATAACGCGCCTAGAACCCATCAGGCGGTCTCATAAGTCGGTTTTGGGCAGGCACGCCTCTTAGCCGTGCCGCAAAAACGCAGTAAAGACTGAGACTTTAGCCCCTGAGGAAGCCGCTGGCTTACTTCCCGGTTTTTGAGTTGGCTTCCAAATGTTATCTGCCCTGCGAGAGCCAATATTTATTTTCCCCTTTCACCTGACTTGTCATCTAAGGGCGGTCAACCTATATTTCAAACTCTGCTCGGAGGAGCGTTTATGACAAAAAATCTGTTCATGGCAGTTCTCATGCTGGCATGCGTGCTGCCAGCCATAGCTGACGACAAAGCAGAAAAAGCCGACGACCGTATCCACGAATCTGCCGTGGTGATCAGAGAAATTTTAGGCATGCCTGACGGCATTCCGAAGGATCTGCTGAATAAAGCGGATTGCCTCGTCATCTACCCGTCAGTCAAGAAAGCGGCCTTCGTGGTCGGTGGCAGCTACGGCCGCGGAGTAATCACCTGCCGCAGAGGCCACGATTTCTCCGGTGGATGGAGTGCGCCGGCAATGTTCGCCCTCGAGGGTGGCAGCTTCGGTTTTCAAATAGGCGCGGAGGCCACCGATTTCGTGCTGCTCATCATGAATGAGTCAGGCTCCCGATCGGTCCTGTCGAGCAAAGTGAAACTGGGCGGAGATGCTTCGGTAGCTGCCGGCCCCGTGGGACGCGACGCCTCCGCCGAAACTGACATCGTGCTCAAGGCCGAGATTCTGTCCTACTCCAGAGCCAAGGGCATATTCGCCGGAGTGTCGCTAGAAGGTTCGACCATGCGCTCCGACGACGGCGCCAACCGCGCCCTCTACGGCCGAGATCTGAGCGCCCGCGAGATCGTACGCGAAGGGAAAGTAGCCCCACCCGCATCGGCGCATGAATTATTGTCGATCCTGAGAAGGGCGTCTCCGCGACACGTTGTGAAGTGACCCCAATGTTTTCGGCGTTGCGGGTGGAGCGCGATTTGAAACGCGCTTCTTTCTGCGATAGCTTGGATCGTGCAATGACGTCCTAATTCATGATCCTCGACGCGCTCCACCGCATCGCCAATCACCGCCAGTCGCTCACGCGCGAAGAGGCCCGAGCCGTGATGGCTCAGGTCCTCGCCGGTCATTGCTCGGACGCGCAAATTGCCGCGCTCCTAGTCGCTCTGCACATGAAGGGCGAGACCGTAGAAGAAATTGTCGGATTCGCGGAAGCCATCCGCGCTGCAGCCACGCCCCTCGAACTCCGCTCTAACGCTGTTCTCGACGCCAGCGGCACCGGCCGCGATGCGCTCGTCGATACCTGCGGCACCGGAGGCGATACTAGCGGCACCTTCAATATTTCCACCGCAACCGCCTTCGTCGTCGCCGGAGCCGGAGTGCGCGTTGCCAAACACGGCAATCGCAGCATCACCTCGAAGTGCGGCTCTGCCGACGTGATGGAAGGCCTGGGCATAAACATCAACCTTCCCCCGCCGCAGATCGCCGCTTGCCTCGAACAGATAGGAATCGCCTTTCTTTTTGCCCCAGCCATGCATTCGGCGATGAAGCAAGTCCAGACCGTTCGCCGCGAATTGCATCTACGCACAATTTTCAATCTGCTCGGTCCGCTCACCAATCCCGCCCGCGCCACCTGCCAGGTAGTCGGTGTCTATTCCGCCGATCTAGTCGAGAAACTTGCCGAGGCCCTAAGCATGTTAGGCCTGCGCCGTGCCTTGGTAGTCCACGGATGCGACGGCCTCGACGAAATCACCATTACCGCCCCAACCCGTATCGCCGAAGTGCGCGACGGGCAAGTGCGCAGCTACGAAGTCACTCCCGAAGAGTTCGGCCTGCAGCGCGCCACGCTCGATGACTTAGCCGGTGGAGACGCCTCCCTAAATGCCAAGCTGATCCGGGAAGTGCTAGCTGGAGAGAAATCTCCCCGCCGCGACGTCGTTCTCCTAAACGCCGCCGCCGCTTTGGTAGCCGCCGGACGCGCCGATCACTTGCGCGACGCCATTCCGCTGGCGGCCGAGGCCATCGATTCGGGCGCCGCGCAGAAAAAAATCGAGGCCCTCGCAGCGTTTTCTAATTCCGCCGCCTCATGATGCCGGAACCTCGAAAACATTGTTTGCCACATCCCCCTCCGGCACGCTCCCGTCATTCACCACGATCTGGCTCGGCGTTCCCTTCAATTCCACCCGCGTGGTCGCCGTGCTCTTGGCGCGAACCTCGATCCGCTGCGTAATCGTCCCGCCTTCAAAAGAAATTGTGAAGGGAACCTCCGCCCCCGCATCGCCCCGATTTTCCAGCGTGATCGTGATGAACTGGACATCATTGTCCGTCTTCCACGGATGCGCCGACTGCACTCGCAAGTCCGCCAATCCCCGATCCTGATACACCCAGTCATCAAAGAACCACCCCAGATCGCGCTTGGCCGCCGCCTCAATCAAACGCTCCACATATTTCGGATCCTTATCATCATCCGCTCGATACTTCGCAACAGCCTGCTTCAGCACGTCGTCGCCGACCATGTCGCGCAGCATCCACCACACATACGCTGCCTTGCTTCGATAAAAGGTTTCGTCGAATGTAGTAGCTAGAGGCTGGCCTACACTCTTTGCGCTTTTCTCCGCAATATCCTTGCTCGACGAAGTCGACAGTTCTTTTTCCGCGTCAACAAACGCATCCTTGTGCACTCCAAGAAAATCGAGCGCTGCCTGCCTTCCACCTTGCTGCTCGCGATAAACCGCCTCCGCAAAATGAGCCAAACCCTCGTAAACCCACGGCCTAGCCGATGGCACAGCCGAATGCACCAACTCATGCACGAGGTTAGTTCCCGCCAGCTTCGCATCCTCTACCGCCAGCGAAGCCATCAACAGTGTTCCACTCTCGAACGGCGGAGAATTTGCATCGTCAAGGTCAGCAATCGCGATCGGTGCGCTAGGCGTGCCGAACCATCTGCTCACAAACTTCATGGCCGGCTCCAGCGCGTTCGAATATCTAGCCGCGCCGTCCTCATCGCCCGGCAAGCTGAACAAGATTAGCGGTTGCTTAAGCACTGTTTGATAGTTGGCCATCGCAAATGCCGGCGTCACTGTGCCAAGGCGCATCCATGAGCACTCTGCCGTCACCTTCTGCGCGCGACTCATCTGTTCATGGTTTGAATCGCCTCCGGGTGAGCAGATGATTGACCGAAGATGCTCGCCATCCTCACTAGACATTGTGAGGATGGCCTTGAATTCGCTTTCCGCCTCCCTCGCCTTCCAGCGATCGCCAACCTCAAACAAACTATTCCCCTCCGAAAAATCCGCCGCCTCGGTGGCAATCGGATACCACGCCACATATCCCGCGCCCCGTACCGCCGTAAACTTTGGAGTGATCTGGTCCCAGCTGGAATGTTTCGCAATCTCCTCCGGCACGCCAATGCGAGTCAGACGCGTCGCATCCAGCGGGATGACGCCCTCATAACCAATTTCAATCTCCACCGATTCCTTTGGCTTGGCCTCGGCCGGCAAAGTAACAATCGCCTCTGAAAGCGAGCCCGTGTGATCGATGTCGGACAAGTAAGGCTGCGAAACAAATTGCACGGTCTTCCCATCCACCCGGATCGACCGCCAGTTCAGCGAAGATGAAATTTGCAGCGCCGCGATCTTCTGCGGTTGTGCGGAGTCGTTGCGCAACGTGATCTTGCCGCGCGCACCCAGTCGCTGCTGCTGCGGCTCCAACGTGATCGCCAAGTCATATTTCGTAATGGTGAAAGCTTCTCGATTAAGCGCCCACGCGGCCGAGGTAAAGCCGCCCAGAATGTAAAGCGCAAAAACGAAAAGAAACTTCATGGTCGCGCGATTCATTAGTTACTTCGATGCGCCCAGCCGCCTCTGCCGCACGACTTCATAGAGCACTATGCCCGCCGCCACCGATACATTCAACGACGGCACTTTCCCCAGCATCGGAATCGACACCAGAAAATCGCAATGCCGCCGCACCAGATCGTGCAGCCCCTTGCCTTCCGCCCCGAGCACAACGGCGCAGTGCATCTTGTAATCAATCGCGTCATACGTCTGTTCGCTGCGCTCATCCAGTCCCACCACCCACAGCTCTTTCTCTTTCAACTCTTCGAGCGCCCGCGATATGTTCGTGACTTTTGCGATCGGCAGGTGCTCACTCGCTCCCGCCGAAACCTTCGCTACCGCTGCCGTCACCGCAGCCGAGCGCCGTTCAGGAATCACCACCCCATCCGCTCCCGCCGCATCCGCCGTGCGTAAGATTGCTCCCAGATTATGCGGATCCTCGATCCCGTCGAGTACAACCACTAATGACTGTTCTCCGCGCCGCGATGCCACAAGATCGTCGAGATCGCTATATTGTTTCGCCGATGTTGCCGCCACCAGTCCCTGATGCGCTGCGTTCCCGGCGATTTCATCAAGCTCCTGCCGCGACAAAACGCGCACCGGAACGCCAATCTTGCGGCATTCATCAATCACCCGCCGCAGCCGGATATCTTTCCGCTCCTTAGCAACGCCCACCCACTCGAAATTTCGCCCGCGCGCCTTCAGCGCCTCGGTCACCGTATTGATTCCGTAGAGAATATTCACGACGACTAGTTTACAGCCCGTGCGACATCCTTCGTGGGCCTGGGTGCCATTTGGTCGATGCTTCCCGCCCTGGGTTGTGTCTTTTTCTGCACCGATTCGCGGCTGCTAAACTCAAATATTCAAGAGATAAGACTTGAACACCGCCTACATCCTCTCCGCCGCGCGCACCCCCATAGGCAAGTTCGGAGGCTCCTTAGCCTCACTAACCGCCTCCGATCTAGGTGTGGTGGCCGCCAAAGCCGCGATCGAGCGCGCCGCTATCCCGCCAGAAGAAATAGAAGAAACAATCTTCGGCAATGCGCGCCAGGCCGGAGGAGGTCCCAACCCCGCCCGCCAAATCTCCATTCGCGCGGGCGTGCCGCAGTGGGTTCCCGCCTACACCGTCAACAAAGCCTGCGCCTCCGGCCTCAAGTCGATCGTTCTAGGATTCCAGGAAATCGTCGCCGGCAACCTCGACTGCGTCCTCGCCGGCGGAGCCGAGTCCATGTCCCGCGTTCCTTATTACCTCGAAGGCGCACGCTGGGGTTACCGCCTTGGCAATCAGGAGCTCGTCGACGCCATGTATCACGACGGCTTTTTCTGCCCCTTGGCGAAAATGATCATGGGCGAGACCGCCGAACTTCTCGCCGACCAATATAAAATCTCACGCGAAGAGCAGGATCAATTCGCGCTCACCTCGCAAAAGCGTGCCGCCGCAGCCCAAGACAGCGGTCGCTTCGATTCTGAAATAATTCCGGTCACCGTCGAGGGCAAGAAGGGAACAACCGTCTTCGCGCGTGATGAGCACCTTTTCCCAGACGCCACAACCGAAAAGCTCGCCAAGCTAGCTCCCGTCTTTTCAAAGTCGGGAACCATCACCGCCGGCAATTCTTCCGGCATCACCGACGGCGCAGCCGCGGTAGTCTTAGCGAGCGAAAACTTCATCAAGCAAAACAATCTCAAGCCACTGGCTCGAATTCTCGCCGCAACCTCGGCCGGAGTCGATCCCCGCACCATGGGCATTGGTCCCGTCCCCGCCATTCACAAGCTCGAACAGAAGTACGGTCTCAAGCTCTCTGACTTCGACCTGGTCGAACTCAACGAAGCCTTCGCCGCGCAGGTCCTGGCCTGCGACCGCAGCCTCCATTTCAACCGCGACAATCTCAACGTCAACGGCGGTGCCATCGCGCTCGGCCATCCCATCGGGTGCACCGGCACGCGCATCACCGTAGCCTTGCTGCACGAAATGTTGAAACGAAAAGTGCGCCGCGGCCTGGCCACGCTCTGCGTCAGCGGCGGGATGGGCATGGCGCTGGCCATCGAAAACTGCGCGTAGCGTACTCGCGACTGGCGGCGCGCCCACTTCGATAGCTATACTACTGAGGGATATGGCAATCGCCGCAGCGAACACGGGCTTGGCTAGTTCAGCTAGAAACCCCATGCCGCTCTCCGCCATCATCGTCGACGACGAACAGCTGGCGCGCGATGAACTCGCCTATCTGCTCAAGAATCTCGCCGACGTAAATGTGATCGCGCAAGGCAAGAACGGCCTGGAGGCGATCAACCTGGTGCGCGAACTCAATCCCGACCTGCTTTTTCTTGATGTGCAGATGCCCGGCCTCGACGGTTTCGGAGTCATCAAAAAGCTGCTCGACCGCAAGGTTCCGCTGCCCAAGATCGTCTTCGCGACCGCCTTCGATCAATACGCGGTGAAAGCTTTCGAAGTCAACGCCGTCGACTACATTCTGAAGCCATTCGACAAAAAACGCGTGGCCCAGTCCATCGAACGCGCACGCGCGAAAATCGAATCCGGCGCCGGTCCCGAAGAAAAAATCGAAACGCTGGTGCGAATGCTCGAATCGCAAAAGTCGCAGGCGGCAAAGATCCTCATCAAAGCGGCCGGCAGATTATTTCTGACCGATGCCAAGGATATCTGCTATGCGACCATCGAAGACGGCGTAATCACCGTCGCCACCAGCGGGCACGCCGGCATGGAAGGCCAGTCCAACTGCCGTACGCTGGAAGAGCTTTTCGAAAACCTCGATCCGAACTTATTCTGGCGAGCCCACCGCTCGTTTCTGGTCAACATCAATCACATCCGCGAAGTCGTGCCCTGGTTCAAGAGTTCTTACCAGTTGCGAATGGACGATAAGAAACAGACGGAAATCCCCGTCAGCCGCGCCCAGACTCGCCGCTTGCGCGAACTCTTCAACCTGTAGAGATACAGCTTCTCCCCCGCGCTCGTGACACCAAATCCAGCCGTAGAGAATCACCCTGACGATGAAGTGAAAACAAAAATGGGCGGACGCCTAATCTGCCTCGTCCGCCCGGGGAGGGAACCTTCAGGAAGCTATCGCTTGCAATGCGATTCGGTTGGGTATGACGAGCGTCTCACCGTCTACCCGTATCAACTCTTTTCGTTTCATCTCGCCTAATAGGCGCGTTACCGTTTCTCGCGAAGAACCGATCATCTGCGCAATCTCTTGGTGCGTGAATTCCGTCGGAACGCGAAGTTCCCGGTTGCGAGGCTCATCCGAAACCCACGAAAGCAGCAGCCTGGCCAGTTTCTCGGTCGAGCTTCGGGCGAGAAGCAGTTCGTGCACATCGTCAAATGAAATTGCAATCTCGCGCGCCAACATCGCCGCGCATGCCAGCGCAGCATGACTGCTAGCTTCAAGCAATCGCAAGAAGGCATCACGCTCAATGAACTTGATTTGACACATCTCAATGGTCGTGACCGTAACCAGCGATGACCCGCCCGCGACTACCGCGCTCAGCCCAAATATCTGGCGATTTCCCGCAATCTTCAGAATAATCGTCTTGCCATCGCGCGCCTCCACCGATAGCTTCGACCGCCCGGAGCAGGCAATGTATACGCCGCGCGGGTTTTGACCCTCTGCAACCAATGTCGAATTGGCCGGATACAGAGTTAAATGCCCTATTGCGTTGAACTCGTTCATCAGAGGCTGAGGTAAATTGCAGAAGTCGGACCTCTGCCTCAACTTGCAATCGAGACAGTTGTTCGAGATCGCGAGGTGGCGCGGCAAACCCATAGCAAACTCCTGCGTTGATCATTGCCCGACTGGTGGAAGCTTCCGCCGGGGGACGAGGAATGCGCCACGCGCAAAGCACTGCACATGGCTTGCCATCTCTTTCAGGTTAACTAAATGGTTATGCATCTATGAGTTACGATGGTGGGATCAGTCTGGGATGAAAATGCGCCCTGCCGAACCGCTGGCCGTCTCGCCGAAAGTTCGGCAGACCAAGGTTAATTGTTATGGTATCCACTCCGCATGAATCGGCTTCCCAGATAATTTGCCGTGCCTCCTGTCAATTCAGATAATCAGTGCGCGAGATTCCCAACCGTTGCATTTTGTATTGCAGCGTGGTTCGCTTCACTCCCAGCCGCGCCGCCGCGCCCGATGGCCCCGAGAGCACACCTCGCGTCTGCCGCAGAACTTCGATGATGTGCTGGCGCTCTTTGTCGCGCAGCGTCACATCCGATTCCGATAGCTGGCGAATGCTCTCCTCGCGCAGTTCGCCAAGAGGCGGCGTCAACCGGTTGCCTTCGGTCAAGATTACCGAGCGCTCGATGAAATTCTCCAGCTCGCGAATATTTCCCGGCCATTTCCAATTCATCATCACTTCCATGACATCGTCCGGGACGATCTCTACCCGCTTATGCAGCCGAACCGAGCATTTTTCCACGAAATGGCGAACCAGCATGGGAATGTCCTCGCGCCGTTCGCGCAATGCCGGCAAATGTAGCGGAAAGACGTGCAGCCGGTAAAACAAGTCGCCGCGGAATTCCTTCTCTTCAATGGCCTGAACCAGATCGCGATTGGTCGCTGCGATCAGCCGTACATCCACCCGGATCGTCTTCGTTCCCCCCAGTCGCTCGAACTCCTGATCCTGCAAAACACGCAGCAGCTTGGGCTGCAGTTCGAGCGGAATCTCCCCTACTTCGTCGAGCAGCAGCGTTCCTTTATCCGCTAATTCCAGCCGTCCGATCTTCTGGCTCACCGCTCCTGTAAACGCGCCCTTTTCATGTCCGAACAACTCACTCTCCAGCAGTCCAGTAGGAATGGCGGCGCAATTAACTTTGATAAAACTGCGTTCCTTGCGCCGGCTCAGCCCGTGTATCATCCGCGCGATCCGCTCTTTTCCGGTTCCGGTTTCTCCGGTGACCAGAACCGTAGAGTCGGTGTCAGCGACAATCGCGGCGTAATCCATCACACGTTTCAACGCCGGGCTCGATCCGACAATGTCGTCGGCCCGGTTCGCGCCGCGGATTTCGTATTCTAAATAACGCTTTTCCTGGGCCAGGCGCTCCTTCAGACCCGCAATCTCGCCATAGGCATGTGCATTGTGCAGGGCAATGGCGACCTGATTGGCGACTTGTTCCAGATATTCCACCTCCGCCGTCCCAAAAGCATTTTCCGCCTTGTCATTCGCATTCAACGCTCCCCACACCTGATTGCGCGCAATCAGGGGCACACTGCAAACCGATCGAACCCCGAGTTCATACATGGCTCTCGCCAGGGGCGCGTCCATGTGAAGCAAATCGTTTGCGGCGTAGAGTACAACCTCTCGCGTCTGAATCGCCCGGCCGAAGAGTGCTTGCTCGATGGGCACCGCAACTCCGTGGTTTACAAAAGGCTCCAAATCAGGCCCATCTCCATAGGGCTGGACGCCCTTGCCATCTTCCTCCAGCACCGCCAAGACAGCCCATTGATAGCGCACGATACTGCGAAGGCTGGAAAGAATAGCCGGCAACAGTTTGTCCAATTCCAGGATCGAACTCACCTCTCGGCTGATCGCGACCAGGCTTTGTTGTTCCTCAAACGCGCGACTTACGCGGTCTTTCTCCAGTACGACCGCCCCCATCGTCGCGATCGGCGACAGCAACGCGATGTCATCGTCGCTTGAGGCTAGCGGAACCCTTTTGCCGAGGGCGAGCGCCCCAAAGCGATTTGAAGGCGTGGTCATAGGTACGGCAACATATGACCGTATTCCGTGATCTCGCAGCAGCGGCGTGAATTCGGGAAACCGTCCTTCGTGTTCGGTGTCCGGAATCATAACCGGCTTCTGATTTTTCCAAACCCACCCGCTCGCGGCTTTCTCCACCGGAAGCGGCACGAATTCTCCGCTTTCCTCATTCTTCTTCCAATAGCGCGTTTTCATCTTTCCCTGGCGTTGATCGTAAAGAGAAAGATTCAACAAATCGGCGCCCGTGAGGGCCAGCACCGGGGCTGAGATGGCCTCAATTGCTTCTGGCAGGGTTTGGGCGCGCGCTACCGCATCCGTGATCTCAAGCAGTAGCCGATAGCGCTCATTTTCGGGCGGAGGATCTCCCTCAAAGGCAAACGGGCGTACGGACATACGGAACCTCCTGCACCTGTCAAGTGCAAACGAGCGAGCTAATTGAGCAGGAACTGGGGGTCAGCGCAGCTTGCCAAGCCGCGGGACTCTATAACATGCGTCGCAGATGTTGGCTCCTTTACTTGGGAACCAATCTCGTTCTCCCCAGACGGGGAACCCCCTCAGGTTCTGCGAACGCCCTTCACCGGATTGTGCTCTCCCGGGACGACGTATTGTTAACCCATCCAACTGGTATATGCAAGACATTTCTTAGTGCTATACCGTTCATATCTCGCTACATTATGGGTACCCAATCCCACTTACAGTAAGATTCTTCTATGGCACGCGGCTGGGAAAGTAAGTCGATAGAGCAGCAGCAAGAGGAAATGGCGGAGCGACGGAAAACACCTCAGCCTGCCCTTCCCGCCAGCCAGCAGGAACGCAACCGCAAGCGCGATGGTCTGCTTCTTTCCCGCGAGCGCTTGACCCAGCAACTGCAGACCGCCGCCAACCCCCGTCATCGCCATATGCTGGAGCAGGCTTTAGGCGAACTCGATCGACAACTCAGTTCTTTCAAATAGGTTAGACAAGAACAGGTGACGCCAGCGCAACCTGATGGCGATTCAATAACCATGGCCCCTATAATGAAAACCGCGGTCCGGTTCAGTCGCGCCTAACGTATAATCGAGAAGTTAATGAAAGCCTACGTTTACGTGTCACTGAAGAAGAGCGTTCTCGATCCGCAGGGTAAGACCATCCACGGCGCGCTCAAAAAGATTGGCTACAAGAGCTTGCACGATGTGCGCCAGGGAAAGTATTTCGAACTTACTCTCAACGGCGGAATAACAAAAGACGAAGCGCAAGCAGAAGTCGAGCGCATAGCGCGTGAAGTTTTGACCAATCCTGTGATTGAAGAATTTCGTTTCTCCCTCGAAGACTAACGCTCGGAAAATTCGTCGAAAACCAGACGCTACTTAATGGCGTCCAAGCAATTAGCGGCATCCCCCCGCCGAAAGATTTGTCAAGGAGCCACTTCGCCAATGTGCGGCATCGTTGGATACGTAGGTAAGAAGCAAGTCGTACCCGTCATCATCGAAGGCCTGCGAAAACTCGAGTATCGCGGCTACGACTCCGCTGGCATCGCCGTGGCCGGGAACGGCTCGGGCCTCGAAATTCGCCGCGCTGAAGGCAAACTACGCAACCTCGAAGAAGTCATCCGCGTCAAGCCGCTCGATGGCACCTATGGCATCGGCCACACGCGTTGGGCCACCCACGGTCGCCCGACCGAAGAAAACGCCCATCCTCACCGCGATTGCACCGGCAAAATCGTAGTAGTGCATAACGGAATCGTAGAAAACTATCTCTCGCTCAAGAAAAAGCTCATCGGCGAAGGCCACAAATTCTCGACCGAAACCGACACCGAAATCATCGCCCACCTCATCGAGAAGCACTACTTCCAAACCGGCAACGGCCATCGTCCCTCACTCGAAGACGCCGTGCGCAAAGCCGTCAAAGAACTCACCGGCGTATTCGCACTCGTAGTAATCGCGGTCGATGATCCGAACAAAATCGTGGCCGCCCGCAACGGACCGCCCGTAGTGATCGGCCTCGGTAAAGACGAATTCTTTGTCGCTTCCGACGTACCCGCGCTCCTCGATCACACCCGCGATCTTTTCTTTCTAGGCGATGGCGATCTAGCCGTAATCACCAGCGATGGCGTGCGCGTCTCCGATTTCGACGGCAAGCCCATCGAGCGCAAGGCCCAGCGCATCACCTGGGATCCCATCATGGCCGAAAAAGGCGGCTTCAAGCACTTCATGCTCAAGGAAATTTATGAGCAGCCGCGCACCGTCCGCGACACCACGCTAGGCCGCGTTTCGCAAGATTCCGGCAGCATCTTCCTCGACGAGATGCATGTGAGCGAAGCCGAATTCAAGGCGCTGAAGAAAATCAACATTGCCGCCTGCGGCACCAGTTGGCATGCCGGACTCGCCGGCAAATTCATGATCGAGAATCTCGCCCGCGTTCCCGTCGAAGTCGACTACGCCAGCGAGTGGCGCTATCGCGATCCCATCCTCGGCCCCGACACGATGACGCTGCTCATCTCGCAGTCGGGTGAAACAGCGGACACCATCGCCGCCCAGCGTGAAGCCAAATCCAAGGGCTCGAAGACGCTAGCCATCTGCAACGTAGTAGGCTCGATGATCACGCGCGAGGCCGTAGGCACCGTCTACACACACGCCGGCCCGGAGATCGGCGTAGCGTCGACCAAGGCGTTCACGGGTCAACTGACCGCGCTCTATTTATTTGCTTTGTATCTAGCGCAAGTGCGTGGCACGCTCACTCCGGAACAGTCGAAAGCAGCGGTGCAGGAATTAATGCGCATCCCCGGCAAACTCGAGCAGATTCTGACAAACGACGGGGCCTGCGAAGAACTGGCAAAGGCTTACGTCCGCGCGCAAGATTTCCTATTCCTCGGGCGAGGCATCCACTATCCCATAGCCCTCGAGGGCGCGCTAAAACTAAAAGAAATTTCCTACATCCACGCCGAAGGCTACCCCGCCGGAGAGATGAAGCATGGCCCCAATGCCCTGATCGACGAAAATCTGCCGGTAGTGATAATCGCAACACGCGACATAACCAGCCCGCAGTCCATGACGCGTTACGAAAAAACGATGTCGAATCTGAAAGAAGTAAAAGCCCGCTCCGGCATAGTAATCGCCCTAGCCACCGAAGGCGACACCGAGATAGCCGAAGAAGCCGATCACGTCCTCTTCGTCCCCGAAGCCCCAGAAGAACTATCAGCCATCCTGGAGATCGTCCCGCTCCAACTCCTCGCCTACCACATAGCCGTAAGAAGAGGTTGCGACGTAGATCAACCGAGAAACTTGGCGAAATCGGTGACGGTGGAATAGCGAGGCGCACGTCTCGTTCACGACAACAACTGTCGTGCGATCAATGAGTGCAATGGGGCGTAAGCACCATTGACCCCGGACAGGACTGTAGTTGGTGATAACGGGATGTTACGTCAACCATCGGTCCGGTTGCAGGACTGGCCCCGAATACCTCAGAATCATCCGCGATGAGAGCATGGCAGATTTTCTGTGTTGGCGTCGCTGTGCTAGTTGCCGTTCTTCTCCTGCCGTCCTATGAATCAGTGTTGGCAGGACTAGCAGCAGTTGTCATGGTCGCGGCAGTTGTGGCGGGTTTCCTTTTCCGCCCGCGCAAGGACGTGTTTTATTTGCGGACAACACTCGTCGTTTCCGAACCTGATTATCCACTCGCCGTCGAACATGATCGCGTAGCCGTGCGGGTCGAACTGGTCCGACTATGGCTGTTGTTCCTGCCGACGTTCGCGGCAATCGCGTTTCTCATTGTCACTTCTGCCTCAGGAACGACGTGGAGATTCAGCGTTTTGGACAGGCTCTTGAATGTAACCACAATGTCCTATCCCATTCTGTATGGTATTCGAGTATTTCTTGCCATCGTTGTCGGACTTCTCTGGACATGGGTAAGCGAGCGGTGGGTCCTGCGGGATGTGGACGCGTGCAGTGCTGACTCCGTGTCCCCGACGGCAGGTCTCCTTTTGTACAGTTTCAGGGACCGCTCCGGTGATTACTATGGCGGAGAAGCCTTCCCCTTCGCCTTGGTACGCTCTCCAAAGTTGGCAAGGATTGTTTTCTACAACGTATCCAACCCGCAACGGAACAGAATCGCGATGGGATGCCTGTTTCATCGCCCAGTAATCGCGGGGCGCGGCCTCACAGATCTGGACGAGTCGACTGTGGCGACTCACTCTGTCGGGGTCCAACCTGCTTCCGAGTCCCTCTGACCCAGGGCGAGCCGTAGTTGGTGGAATTGATTCCATAACAATGTCGGCTCCGACGCCCGAGTAAGCTTTGGTGGTGCCAACCAACCAAGGCCCGGGAGAAAGGAGCCGAACGATGATCATTATAGGAGCGGATTACCACCCGGGGTT